>Ga0208041_1000007_pt1 | contig 570840 bp, 456 predicted proteins | sample AD_SCU002_MetaG_FD_184453 | JGI IMG/M metagenome (GOLD analysis project Ga0208041, IMG submission 184453) | Active sludge microbial communities of municipal wastewater-treating anaerobic digesters from China - AD_SCU002_MetaG (SPAdes) (version 2) | ecosystem: Engineered > Bioreactor >... | reverse complement strand
AACTGTGCCAATTGAGGCATGTTGTTAAGTGCAGTGAGCGGTAAACCCAGCAGGTATAACATCGCTATACAAAGTAGTTTACTCTTCATGATTATCTCCTTACTTCATGATGGTTAGTTTGGTGGTGGAGACTGTGTGCCCATGCTGGAGCTGGCAAAAAGAAATGAAAAACACATTCGGTTTTTTTCATAATCAGTACTGCGGAGGACCAGAAATTCGCCTCTTTATCTGGTTACTCTGCTTTTCCCGAGAGGGAAGAGCAGCATCCGCATTATCCTTTATTATAGCATATAGTTACATGGACTTACATTATTGGATGTGTATGTGGCTGTCAAGAAAAAAAGTTTGGGAAAGTCGAGAGGTCGAGAAATATTATTTTCACCTCAGAGGAGGCAGAGGCAAAGTGGAAGAGTGGAAGCGGCTTGTAGCCGCTTAAGAGAAGAAAGGTAGAAGCGGCTTGTAGCCGCTTAAGAGTAGAAGAGTGGAATAGTAGAAGGGAGTGACACACACTGAACGAAGAAGTAACTCGTTGAATAGGATTTTACTTGTTGGTTATAAATCCGTGCTTACCAGGGAAATCAGGATAGCCGTCCTCTTTGCGTCGCTGTTCATACTCGATTCCATTACGCTATCATTACCCACTGCATCCGTAATGACTGCGTAATGATAGCGTATTGATATCAAGGGCGAGAGGTGAGATTCATCTTCGAAAACAAAGATGAAGCAGAAGAGGCGAATTGCATTAGTACGTGGTAATCATGTTATGGTTTTATAAAGGCTATCCAATGGTTGGCTCAGATCTCAGAGTCTATAACAGTCTTAATCACCCAGGAAGCTGCCATCATTCCCATTATGGCTGGCATATAGCTTATGGAGCCGATGGTCTTTCGTTGTCTGCCTCTTGGCACGATTATCTCTTCCGGGCTATCAGTATCTTCATCAGGGATCAGGGGTGGTTCAGGGGTAAATACACAAGGGAAGTTCACTTTTACTCCCCTCCGGCGCAGGAATTTCCGTACCCTCCTGGCCAGGGGGCAGGCATGGCTTTTTTCCAGGCTGGCAATCTGAATCTTACTCGGGTCCAGCCTGTTTCCGGCTCCCATCACGGAAATGAAGGTTTTCTCCAGGCGAGCCAGATCTTCCAGCATCCCGATCTTGGGCCCCAAACTATCGATAGCATCGATGATGATATCCGCATCACGTAGGATCGATGCTCTGTTTTCACTATCTATAAAGACCTGATGGGTAACTACTTCGATCTCTGGATTGATCTGCTTTGCACGCTCCTCCATGATCTGAGTTTTAGGAAATCCGATTGTAGGGTGCAAAGCGATAAGCTGCCGATTGAGATTGGTGGGGCCGACCACGTCAAAATCCACCAGGAGCAGTTTTCCAATGCCGGCTCGGGCCAAGGCTTCCACCGCAAAAGATCCTACTCCACCCAATCCAACTACACACACGCAGGCAGATCTTAGCTTGCTCATGGCTTCTTTGCCGATCAGGAGTTCTGTTCTGGAGAGATCTGCAAACATCAGGGTTTGTGCCCGGTCAGGTTCTGGTAGTTTTCCCATTGAATCCGGTGCAGCAGATTCAAATCCAATCCGGTAAGGTGGGAAGTCTGCTCAATTACGTTTATCAGCCTCAGAAGAGGGTTACTTTCATTGGGTTTTAGATAGTATTGAGTGATGTCAGTTTCAAAGAGGTAACGTCCACCAGCCAGAATCCCGGCCAGCAGATCATGTTTGTCTTCTTTCAGAATCCGGTTGCTGATTGTGAACCAAGTGTCCAGGCTCAACAAACTGCGGTAGGCCTGCAGAGATCCTGCATACCCGTGGATAAGGTATTTCAGAGGATACTTACGCATGATCTCAAACGCTTCCTGCTGGTGTCCTACAATGTGCAGAACTACTGGCAAGCCGAACTCAGCAGCCAGATCCAGTTGTTTGATAAACAAGGCTTTCATCGTGGCAATATCAGGATTACTACGATCCAGACCAATCTCACCAATAGCCCAAATCTTACCCTGCTCACACAAGCGTACCAAATCATCAAATTCCAGATCGCAGAGATCGAATGCCGGATGAATGCCAGCACTATAGAGGATGTTGAACTTCTTATGATGCTCATCATACCATGGCAATTCTGATCTTTGTAAGGCCGAGGAAAGGTAATGTCCTATGTTTTGCTCAGCAGCTTCCTGGATAGGGGTTTCCAGGGGTAAAACCTGGCTGAGATTGGCCAGATGGCAATGCGCATCAACGAGTTTTGGCATTTCTTCCCTCTTTCCAGATCAGTTCTGCCAGCAGGGCGTACTTCAACAGAATGCTGGTGGCAGCCATTATGCAGATCAAAAGACCTCGCATTCCATCCCGAAACCCGCCTTTAACCACATAGAAATGCAAGAACTTCCAGCCAGGACGAAACAGGAAATGCCACCAATGCACTCCCAACCCTCGATCATGCATATCCTGAGCCTGCCAGGAAGCATATCGGATCATCTTCGTGAAGTGCTCCGCGAGGGAGCCGATCGGATCATGGATCAGATAGACTGCAGGTTGCACAAACTTCGGATGTTCCAGCAGGATTGAAGCATGCACCCGTGATGATTGCTTGTATATTGCTGCTATTTCGGTCTTCACCAGGCGTTTGCCTTTGCTGCTTATATAGTCCGAATGGGTCAGCAGTTTCCCCATAAACATCGTTCTGATCTGGAAAATGAAACCATCATGAGTTGCGTCTTGAGTTGTGAGGATTCTGATGATCTCATCCTTCAGTCCATGAGTACAGATCTCATCCGAATCGATGATGAAAGTCCACATCGTCTTCACGCGAGCTATGCCCCAAATCCGTTGTTCGCGGGCATTGGTGTACTGGTGTTGATAAATTGTTACGTTGGGGTAGCTTTCCAGTACCTTGAGAGTGCCATCACTGCTGAATGAATCCACTACCACTACCTGAGGGCACCAGGACAGGCTGTCCAGGCAGGTTTTGATGGTGCGGATGTTGTTTTGGGTGAGTACGAAAGCGGTCAGATCAAGATTCATAGCTGCCCATACACTCCTGATAAAACCTGATCAGGTTTTGAATCTGCCTCTCCATGCTGTATTCTTCCCGAATCTTTAGTACCCGATCCCTCAATGCCTGGTACTCTGGCTGGCCCGAGATCGGGACTGTATTCAAGCTGGAAAGCGGCATACCCACTTCATTGGCATTCACGAAATTGCGGATTTCATCCAGGGAATCCTGCACCAGAATGGGTAATCCAGCGCACAGGTAATCGAAAGTCTTGTTTCCAAACGCATAGCGGATGGCAGGAAGCTTGGCTGCGATGCTATCCTGAAACATCACCAGGCCATAGTCCATTGCCGTCATAGCCTTCATCAGTTCAGCATAGGGCAGCTTCTGATGCAGTTCCACGGCGGGAATGGCTTTGTATTCAGAAAATTCTTTGCTATTGCTGGGAAAGAGATGGATACTGAAACGCTGGGGATCAAATTCTCTCAAATGGGCTGCCAGATAGCGGTGATCACTGTGTTTTTCAGCAATTCTGCCTTGAAACACCAGATGGATTTTCCCATCCTGGGTCGATAGTTTGGGGAGGAAGTCCTGAGTATTCACAAGCAGGGCAGCAGGATAGTAATTGCCGAAGACCAGCCGCCTGGGTGTGAATCTATAGTGCTTCATCGCCTCTTCCATATACATAGCCGAGGGGTAGATCACGCCTTGGGACTCTTCATTACAAGTGCGCTCGGCGGCTTTCTCACGACGCGACAGGTGATGTTTGAAACTCATGAAATCGTGACAATCAAAGACTACAGGCACACTCAAATTGGCTTTGATGATGCTGGCACCCAACACATCAGGTTGATTGTGATAATGGATCAGGTCAATGGCTTTGTCACTTACCATTCTTTTGATTCTATCAAGTAGTCTGAATCTGTATTTGAACCGGGTGAGGGATTTGTAGAAATTATCGCCGCGACCATAACCTTCGGTGGGGCTTTTATCCCGATACAGCAGATGCACTTCGATTCCATTGTTGTTCAGTGCTTCTGCATACTTGATGTTTCTGATACAGGGAGAACTGTCCTGGATGAATAAAACTCTGAGGGTCTGGGTTTTATTGCTCATGTAGTCTTGAACTGTAGTTTGTATAAGGTCTGATACCGGGGATTGGAAGCCAGGAGGTCATCGTGTGAGCCTATGCCTACGATTCTACCATGTTCCAATACTACGATCTTGTCTGCTGCCAGTACTGTGCTCAGGCGATGGGCAATCAGGATCACTGTACGGTTGCGGGTAGCCTCGTCGATGGCATCCTGCACCTTACGTTCGCTTTCTGTATCCAGAGCGCTGGTGGCTTCATCGAAGATCAGGATGGGGGGATTGCCAACGATTGCCCTGGCGATGCAAAGCCTCTGCCTTTGGCCTCCTGAGAGATTTGTCCCCTTGGTGTCCAGAACCTGATTGTAGCCTTCGGGAAGCTGTCTGATGAATTCGTCCGCATGAGCAATCTGCGCAGCAATTTCGATATCTTTATCCTCTACGGAGGAGAAAGAACCATAAGCGATATTGTCTCTGATACTACGGGTAAAGAGGATGGAATCCTGGGTCACCACGCCAAAGAGTCGTCTCAGATCATCAAGTTTGATTTTGCGGATATCGATGCCATCGATCTGGATTTGCCCTGATTTTACTTCATACATCCGGTTCAGGAGATTTGCCAGAGTGGTCTTACCACCTCCACTGGCTCCCACCAATGCGACTTTTTGCCCTTTGGGGATTGTGAGGTCTATGTCCCTCAATACATATTGGTTGGGTTTGTAATAAAAGCTGACCTGGTGGAATTCAATGCTCTTGTCAAAGCTTGGTTTGGCCACAGCATCGGGATCGTCCTGAATGCTGGATTCCTGGTTCATTACGAGAGCTATCCGATCCAGGGACACTACTGCTTTTTTGATGTCTGTGTACATCTGAGTGATCATTTTGAAAGGATGCAGCATCGAAAACATGGCAAACAGGAAGGCTGTGAAATCACCCAGGGAGAAATTCTGGGCAGGATCCAGGATCATGGCACCACCAATGATGATGATTACTACACCAGTGATCGTGGAATTCATCTCCGAAAGCGGAACATTTAGTGCCGCATAGATCTGGGATTTCTGCCATTGATGCAGATGATTGCGGTTGATTTTGTTAAAGCCCTGATACTCATGATCTTCCTTGCGAAATGCCTTTACAATCTTGATGCTGTTCAGTACTTCTTCCACGATACTGAACATGGCGGAAATCTGGGTTTGGATGCGTTTTGAATACTTCTTGATCTTTTTACCCAGGTAGCTGATGGTCAGCACCAATACCGGCACGATCAGGATCGTATATAAGAACAGCTTTGCATTCAGATACAAGGCAATCCACATATATACAGCCACAGTGGAGATGTCCCGGATAGTATTGAATACTGCATAGATGAATTGATTGGAAACAATATCCACATCATTCACCATGCGCACAATGGCATCGCCCACCTGGTTCTGGTTGTAAAACTCCAAAGATTGGTTCAAATATCGCCGGAACATATAAGCCCGGATATCACGGATCGTTTTGCCCCGCAAGACAATGAAACAGGAGCGGTTGGCAAAATACGCCAGATTTTTCAGCAGGATCAAGACCACGATCAATATACATAACAAGTACAGAAGTGATACTGAATCACTCTTGAGCATCAGCTCTTTCAGGCTGTCCCACAAAGGCCCCAAATCACTCACGGAGCGCACTCTCCAGAGTGAGCCAAAGCTCGCCGTAAACTCATTTACAGCATTGCCCACAGCTCCAAGGATCTGGCCAGAGGTGGTGTATAAGGCTGCAGGTTTATTGGGATTGAAGACATAATCGAACAAAGGAATCAGGATCGTGATGCTGACTCCGCTGAATAGCGCAAACAGCAGCATCGTAACGAGTCCGGCAATAATATGCTGCCAATAGCGAAACATCATCTTGTAGAGCAAGATGACGTTGTTGGTGCGCTTTTCCTGAGGTTTATCCTTCTTCATACCGCACCAATAAAAAAAGCCAGCCTTAGCTGGCAAGAAAAAAAGTGGCACGCCCTTAGGGATTCGAACCCCAAACCTTCTGATCCGTAGTCAGATGCTCTATCCAATTGAGCTAAGGGCGCACTGAGGCGTCATGATTTTCCAGGCTGGGTTTCTGTCAATGAAAAATGCTGTGAATTGTGCTGAGTCTATAGCAAGTTGCAACTCTATTCATTTCTTATACAGATATGTCGGTTGCTCACAAGCAGGATCATAACAAATGATCTTGCGATCGTTAATTCTTTCGATAAGATATACCCTCATTCCGGTATCATGATAAAGCACGAGTAAAAGCTTGGCATTGTTGTTAATAAGGATTTCTGAGTAAGAGTAGAATATGTTCCCTGTTCTGAAACTGCTACTTGTTACACCCAAAGCCCATCCTCCATCCTCAGAATACCAATTGCCTTGGAGATATGAGGGAATCCGAGATAACTCTTGCCAACTGCCAGGATAGATTTCAGAGAATAAGAAGGACATAGAGATGGCTAATAGGATGATCGTTAGAACTAAGTGTTTCATTTGGAACTCCTTAATCAGTGTGATTTTCTACATATCATCGTATATTCCTCGATATTGAGGTTGTAAAAGGTGTATGAACTTGTCAGGTTTGATTAACATGGTTGGCTGACCTTCAGCATGAGCATAGCCACTATAGACAGCGACCAATCCCTCGGGGGTCAAAGCCAAATCATCCGGATTGAGTTTGTAATCATTGTCATAATCCCTCCAGGGGATTATATTCCGCTTGTATTCTGCTATTAGCATCCGGTTGAACTCATCCTGCTTGCCAGGCTCGATCAAAGACATGATTTCGATTTGATTGTACTTTTCGTCAAACATCGCATAGTGAACGTAATCGTCCCCATTTGCACCACCCCAATACCCCTTGTGATGGGTTTTCATGGTGATGACCTCCGAATTCAGGACTACTTCAACCGCCAGGCTTTCCTGCATACAGCCCATCTTTGTGGTTTCCTCTGTGGCCAGCCATGAGTTTAGGGTATAGTTTGCATAAGCGGGATAATCGGCTTTGAACTTCTGGCGAATATTCGCATCGTCCTCAGTGCCATTATGAGCAAGGATGAAAATCTCATCATCGAGCCAATCGACTAATTTCAAGACAGTTTTATCTTCGGAGCGAAAAACCGGATACTTCAAGTAAACAGAGAATTCTCCTCCTGATAGGGCAATCCCTCTGGCATCAATAGTATTGTAGAAATAATGCAGTGTATCTGGTAATGCAAACGCCTTATCGGAGTATAGTGGATAGTATTGCATAGCGGAACTCAATGAATCTGGATCAGATCTCTTACATGAGCCAGTAAGCAGTAGTAGGGTTGCAAGCGTAATCGCTACCCATGTTCTGTAACTCGGTTTGTTCTCTAAACTGCTGCTATTCATGTATGATTTCTGCATATATTTGCGATTTGATGTTCATGATTTTCCTGATATCACCAAGATGATAAGTGCCCGGGTAGAACCCAGGCACTTACCATTAAGTCATTTGATACTATTTCATCATCAGCATTTTTCTGCTGGATATGACAGAATCAGCTTTCAGAACGATGAAATACACTCCGCTACTCACTTCATTCCCTGAGTTATCCTCTCCATTCCATGCAATCTGATAAAATCCCGGAGTTTTCTGAGCATCCACAAGCATTTTTACTAGTGCACCTCTTGAATTATATACTCCCATGATCACATGACTTGGATTTTTTATGGAATACTCAATAGTAGTAGTTGGGTTAAACGGATTTGGATAGTTGCCACTTACTACTGTGGCAATCGGTATAGCAGAAGGGTCATCATTCGGTACTGCAATTATATATACAGCCGTAGCCGTCGAACTTGGAGTCCAACCAGTCTTAAAGCCCTTGGCTTTGACAGTTGTTGTTGAACTGATCGTGATGGGAGACGAATACAAAGTTGATGACTCTGTTGGCTCATTTCCATTGGTTGTATAGCGGATCTGGGCACCACTTGTGGCACAAGAGATTGTTACAGATTGTGATGTCGGATACGTTCCACCTGGAGGGTTAAAGGCAGGTGTTGCTACTGTGCCGGTTATAGTGTATACAGCCGTAGCCGTCGAACTTGGAGTCCAACCAGTCTTAAAGCCCTTGGCTTTGACAGTTGTTGTTGAACTGATCGTGATGGGAGACGAATACAAAGTTGATGACTCTGTTGGCTCATTTCCATTGGTTGTATAGCGGATCTGGGCACCACTTGTGGCACAAGAGATTGTTACAGATTGTGATGTCGGATACGTTCCACCTGGAGGGTTAAAGGCAGGTGTTGCTACTGTGCCGGTTATTGATAAAGGAATAGGAGAACTTATATTGTTTACTTCATTGGGTTCAGAAAAGTTATTTATTCTATCTGCCATGATAAATAGATATCTGGTACCCGGAGAGTAATTAGCTGGAATGGTGACTACTTTGCTTACCTGAATATTACTCCCTACCCAAGCAGTTGGTTGTACATCCTCGCCTAAATAAGTATCCTCACCTGTTGGTCCACTAAAATTTGAATCCATTGAGAGATATATTCCAGTTCTATTTTGTCCGATTCCTGCGGTTCCGATGTTCAAAAGATTGTATGTTACAGTAACTGAATTCCCTTGATTAACTGAAGTTGGGTTAACACTACCGTTCTGGATAGCCAAGTCAGGCTCTGATTCCACAATCGTTATAGATGTCAATGGTGATGTGTTGTTGCCTTCGTTAGATTCATTTACCAGACCAGTATGGTCGGTAACAGAATATACATAATATATTCCAAGTGTCAGATTTGTAGGCACAGTTAAAGTTTTCGTTAGTGTCCTATTGACACCCGCATTTATTGATGATTCTGTAGAGAGTGCCAATCCAATATCATCGGCGTCCCCTATATTTTGATCATTTGACAAACAAAACCAAGTAATGCTTGTGCCTGCCGATGCTGCACCGGTATTCCGTAATCGATAAGTATAATCAAATGTCAACCCTGTATATGCTGTCGTTGGATTTACTGAAGTCTGATCGATTGTTAGATCAGGAAGTGAAGGTGTGGTTTCTTTTGTTATCAAAATATCATCAATAAATGCACCTGCATAATTACTAAGGCTTGCGTCTGAGCTAAATATGAAAACTATCCATACACTACTATCACCTAAGAAGTTCTGTCCGGTCAAACTCTGAATCTGGGCACTGTTGAAAGACTTGTTAGTCCAAGATGTACCAAGGTTTCCTGAAATGCTCTCCAGTGTATACCAGGTATTGCCATTACCACTTATTAACAAATGCAGAAAATCGTAATTTTGCTCAGTATAGCCTCTAATCCAATAACTTATGGAAAAACTAGAAGCTCCGCTTAAGCTAAAAGGGCCATACTTCATTTGAGCATTCATATTGTCTGAATACGCTCCACCACTAGGATTTAATGATGTATCGGCACACCATGCTGCCCAAGATCCGGTCCGAGCTAAATAGTTTTGGTCGTCCCATGTTGGAGAACCAGTAACTGTCCATGATCCTGAAGGGAAAGCTCCCTCGAATGATTCGTTAAGTATAGTAACGGTTTCCCTCCCCGTTACATAATCACCCTGGTTGTTTCCACTGTCTGCCGGACTTATAACGTTGTTGCTTTTCTCAGCAGAATAACAGGGATTGGCTCCTTCCTTCACATTCTCATGTTCTGCTAGTGCAAATACATGGATGACTGTCAGAATCATAACGATTAAGAAAATGATTTTTCTCATAACTTTCTCCTTACGTTATCGTTGTTTTGTTGTGCCTAGGATGCATTACCTGAGCCAATCCTGCAAATATCATAAAGACTTGCTAAATTGTTATTTAGATATGATCCGCCATTTAACCCTAGTAGCGATTTTACCCCAGCATCATTAGATTATGGCCTAATTCCATACTTCTTCATCTTCTTAATCAGATTCGATTTATCAAATTCTATCGCTTTTGCGGTTTGAGTAATGTTGCCATTATGCTTAGATAAGGCATTGATAATAAAGGCTTTTTCAAACTCCTGCTGTGCATGGTGAAAGGAGTTTGGGTTGGCAACATTCTGGTGCTTATGAGCCTGATCGTTATCGGGGTGTAAATCCACTACCGTGATATGGTCGTTTTTGGCAATAATTACCCCCCTTTCAATGGTACTTTTCAATTCCCGTACATTGCCTTTCCACGGTTGTTCAGAAAGCCATTGCAAAGCTTGAGTAGATATTGGTTTGGGGGGCAGGTTGTTGGCAGCGGAAAAGTTGTTCAGGAAGTAATTCGCTAAAGCCGGAATATCTTCTGGTCTTTCCCTCAGAGGAGGGACATGGATTTTCATGGTGCTGATTCTGTAAAACAGATCTTCCCGAAACTGCTTCTCTTGAATAGATTGCTGTAAATCCCGATTGGTGTCGCAGATCACTCTGGTCTTGATTGTGAGTTTTTTGCCGCCGATTTTTTGAACTTCACCTTCAGATAAAACCCTCAGCAGCTTGGCTTGCACATGAAAGGGAAGCTCTCCAATCTCATTTAAGAATATAGAGCTTCCGTCAGCGTACTCAAAATAGCCTTTGCGAGCTTTAACGGCATGGGTAAATGCCCCCTGTTCATAACCAAACAGCTCCGCTTCCATCAGTTCATTCGGGATTGCTCCACAGTTAACGGTGATCAAGTTCTTCTCCGAGACCTTGCTGAGTTTGTGGATTGCCCGAGCTACCAGCTCCTTGCCGACTCCAGTTTCTCCGGTAACAATAACCGGAGTATCAAACTTGGCAGCTCTGATGATGTTTTCGTACACACTTTGCATTACTTTGGAAGTGCCAACCATTCCAATTGCTTTAATCGACAGTTCCTTATTTCGTTCTTCCAGCTCTAGTTGGCTCTCCATTGCCATTATCTTAGCCATGATATGTTCCGCAGGGATAGGTTTTTCTATAAAATCCGCAGCTCCGCACTTTAAGGCGCGGACAGCATCTGGAATATGTCCTTCCCCAGAGATCATAATCACTGTGGTCTCGGGGTGGTTTTCGTGAGCATAATCAAGCGCTTCATATCCGTCATTTAAAGATGGGAAGCATAAGTCCTGAAACAGAATATCTATTCTGATTTGCTTCAAACAGCTAATGCAACTACTCAACCCATTGGCAGTGTACACTTTGTAACCTGCCGTTGCGATAACGCTGTGCATGAGTTCACAGAAAACCTGATCATCGTCGGCGATTAGAATAACTGGTTTCTTCACTGGGATTCTCCTATTAGCAAAATGGATACTGTGGTTCCGATACCTTCTTCACTGATCAGTTCAATCTCGCCGTGCATTGAGCATAAAATCTTCTTCACTTCTGGTAATCCTATGCCGGTCCCGCTTTGTTTGGTAGTGAAGAAGGGCTGCCAGATATCAGTAAGATACTTTTCAGGTATTCCGATGCCACTGTCTTCAATCTCAATCAAGACTTTATTATCAGTACAAGCGGCTAGGGATACTCTTAGTGTACCACCATCAGGCATTGATTCAATGGCATTTGTTAGTATATTGATCATCACTTCTTCAAAGCGGATAGGTTCTATCAAAGCAGGTAATGAAGCCAAAGACCAGTCTTTAATAACTTCGATATTGGCAGGTATCCGAAAACGACTTATGCTGTTTTCCAACCAAGGTACGATGTCAATTTCTTTGAGTTGGTATTCTCCCATCTCGGAAAAGCGTTGAAAAGCCTGGGTAAATCTCTTGATCCGGTCAACTTCAGTTCTTATCATTTCTCGTTTGGCTGCTTGTTCGGCAGGGTCTGGATTGTTATCTAAGATGCTGAGAGCCAGCAGGATGTTGGATATATGTCTTCGAACGTGATGTGAAAGCCGTCTGGAAATCTCTGCCCATTGGACTTTCTCGGCATTGCAATCATTGAGCTTTTCCGGAGCAGTGAGCATAACCATGATTCTGCATGGGAAGTAACAGATTCTATGCATGATGACCTGGAACGCAAGCTCAGAATCGGGGCCAGAACATACACTCTTGGTTGTTGAGACAGCTCCACTATGGCAAAATGCCATTATCTCTTTATACAAACCTTGGTGATGGCTGGATATCCAGTCAAGATCAATTCTTTCATCAACCTGACCATCTTTAAGCATGGATAGCATTGCTGGGTTGATCTTAATGATGTGATGCTTAGAGATGATCATCACGCCTGTTTGAGTTTGACTCAAGAATATGGCTTCCCTGTTTCTATGTTTAGCTATCTTAATTCCCATAAGAATCAAGGCAATTAGCATAAATCCAAACAAAACTGGGAGCACTGATACAATCCACTGCCAAAGTAAAACATTCCAAGGTAAAAGGACATAATTGTAGTAGATTATCCCTGTGTGACAGGCGATTGCGATGCGCTTGGGTTTTTCTTTGCCGTTCAGAATGATTTCAGCTTGAGTATCTTCATCGTTGGGGAAAGGATTCTTGATCCTTGCTTCCACTTTAAGAGAGCTGTTCAGGATGATAAACTCATTATTACCGCCAAGTAGCAGAATCTCTTTCTTGTTATCGTTGTTGATGTCCTCTATGCTTTCAATCCGTCTAACACTCATGTTCAGATCATGCTTGACCGTTTGAAGGTCTTTATTAAGTATGATCAACCCATTCTGCTTATTGCTAACAAAGATGTATTTCTCATTTGACTCATCTAAATTCGTAATCAGAGGTCGGAATTCTCTTGATATTGAAGTTTCAAATTCATAGCGTTTCTCGGTGACAAACTGACTCCCACTGGGCTTTATTATATTAACCGAGTTTTTGTGGTTATCCGTTCCCCATGTGTGGTCAATACGGATGATATCATATGTTCCGTCATTGTCTATATCGATGGATTCCAGTAGAACTTGCCCATAGCCATCAAAGCACTTTTCAACATAGATCACTTCGCCTTTTGTGTTGCAAGCAAAGATTCCAGGACTGTGGTCGGTAGTGCCGTTAATAGTACTTTGATTATTCTTTAACGCCATAGTTGATGCAATCAAGTCTTTCTTTCCGTCCAGATCGAAATCTTCGTAGATCAAGCTGGAAATATTGGCTGCGGTATCGAGCTTCCACTTTAATCTTCCTGACACCAGGTCAAAAACATAGATACCTCTCGGGTTCGATCTAAAGGCATCTGCCGCCAGACACACTAACTCGATTTCATTGTCGTCATCTATGTCTTTTATCAACACCGGGGTAATATTCCCAACCCATTGATAGTTGGGATTATTGGCTAATGAGTCCGTTCGTTCTATAGCTTGGAAATTGTATGTTTCGCGCTTTAATCTCTTTTCCCAGATATACTTGGTAGCTTGCAGATAGACTTTTTTACCGTCATTGAAACTGTAGAACAGCCAATTTGAATCATCGTATTCGTTGTAAACCACCTTATATGACCAAAGTGGATGAGCTAAGGTAATCTGGCTGAAATTATCAGTATTTTGATTCTTGATCAGGAAGGGCTGGCAATTGTTTTTGTATTCCTCAACCACCAATAGCTCAGCGACTTCATCCTGGCTCAGATCTACGAAATCCCAATACCGCATATATCGGTCTGGGTTTATTGACCTGTCAATGACAAGTTGATGCGAAGGGGATGCAGGATAAAAACGGCATCCTTGCATAACAATCAGTAAAACAACTACAACCAATAGAATCCGCACTCTCATTATCATCCTCTTGAGGCTTTAATCATTGCATTTCTAAACATGGAGTAAGACCTTCAGAATCTAAAAACCCAGTATATTCTAATTATTTAATGAAAGCCAATTCTGTCAATAGGAATTTGCGTAGTATCATTGCGCTTGCTGATCTGTTAGTACACATAATGAAGCCTTCGTAGCATAGGATTGATGAGCCAGAAAGGCACAAAGATCTACTTTGTACGTATATGACGGATTGAGTTGTTACTTATCATTCCAGGTTTCTTAATTCTGGGCTAGCAGACTGTGAGGTAGACAGTCTCCAGACTGTAAGAGCAGTGAATGTTAGAAATGTGTTAACTGGGCACCTATTGTGCATTTTGTACTTCCGACTTAGTGAGTTAAATGACTGGTCTTCAAGTCACCTTCACCTCGAGATCACCTCGAGTACTCGAGGTGATCTCGAGGTGAACGCGTAGTAAACCTCAGTTTATCAATCAAGTACAGATCAATGATAAATAGAGTCACAAAGTACATTCTGGTATCAACCTAAAATCCAATGCCTGGCACGAACTGGAGACTGATCAGGACTGAGAAAAACCTTGACGGGATATGGCTACAAAACCTTAATGAATGGTAGAATACTGATTATTTCATTATGATATGGAGGAAATGATGAAGCTGACATTTTTGGGTCACTCGGCCTTTCAGATAATTACTGACAAGGGTGAACGCATTTTGATCGATCCCTTTCTGGATAGAAACCCGCTGGCAGCGGTAAAAGCTGGAGATGTAAAGGCAGATTGGATCATCCTGACCCATGCGCATGGTGATCATTTGGGCGATGCGGAAAAGATCGCCAGAGGAGACACCACGATCATCTGTGTGTCCGAACTGGCCTCATATCTGGCCAAGCGGGGTAGAAAGGTTCATGCCATGCAGATCGGCGGAGCGCATGACTTTCCCTTTGGGCGGGTGAAGCTTACCATGGCCTTGCATGGAAGCATGACTCCGGACGGTCAATATGGCGGCCTGGCAGCAGGGGTGATCCTGCAAATAGGGGAGACCACACTCTATCATACTGGCGATACAGGTATCTTTGGCGATATGAAACTAATCGGCGAAATGCACCGCATAGATTGCCTGATGATTCCCATTGGAGGGAACTACACGATGGATTCCGCCGATGCAGCAATGGCTACGGCATGGCTCAAGCCCGCATTGGTGATCCCCATGCACTATGACACCTTTGAGGTGATTCGTACCGATCCGCAGGTCTTTGCCGGGATCGTGGAGGCTCAGGGGATTGCCTGCCGGATTTTGCAGCCGGGAGAAGCGCTGGTTCTGGCTTAGCCCTTGAGAGCTTTCAGGGCTGCCTTGTAGTCCGGTTCGTGGACAATATCATCCACCAGTTCCCGATACACAATCTTGCCTGAGGCATCGATTACAATCACTGCCCGGGCCAGTAGTCCCGCCATGGGTCCATCGGCAATCTCCAGACCGTAAGCCTTGCCAAAATCACGATTGCGCAATTCCGAAAGGGTAAATACCTTGTCGATCCCTTCAGCTCCACAAAAGCGACCCAAAGCAAAGGGGAGATCGCGGGAGATGCCCAGCACCACAGCATTTTTCACCTTGGCAGCCTCGGCATTGAATTTACGGACACTCATGGCGCAGATGCCGGTATCGATGGAGGGATAGATATTCAGCAGGATCTTCTTGCCGGCGTAGTCGCTGAGGCTGTGATCACTAAGGTCGTTGGCAGTGAGGATAAAGTCCTTGGCTTTAGTGCCGATGCGAGGCAGAGAGCCTGTGGTATTTATGGGGTTTCCGTGTAGTTTTAGTTTGGCCATTTTATTCTCCTTTTTGTAACAACAAGTTTACATACTTTATGTTTAATCTTTCCGATCCTGTAGGTTGCCGTCATGCCAGCGCAGGCTGGCAACTCCTGAGACTCTGATCTATCGAGGAGATTCCAGACAGTCCATCCGGTTCTGCGAACCGCCTGGAATGACGGAAAGAGGGTAGACACGGTGTCCTGCCCATTCCATCTTCCCAAGCAAGTATAAGCGATATCTGGGGCAGGACAAACAAAAAGCGGAGAGCATTCACTCTCCGCATCAAGATATTGGTAGGATCCGGCGATCTAGAAGAAGAAAAGCTTCACCAGGATCGCAATCAAAACGACCGAATTGACAAAGAGCCAGATCGTGAGCCGATTGGCAATCGCCATATAGGTATCACGGTTCTGTTGGATCTTCTTCTCCAGGCGCACCATAAAGTGCTCGATATTGGCGATCTTCTCTCCGGTTTTATCGGTCTTGCGGATGTTGTTGTTGTGGTTCATGTCCCTGTGGAAATGACGCATCAATTCAAAGATGATGGGTATGAAGGCAGGGATGAACTTGTTGAATCCTTTTGAGGCCATCGGAATCTCCTAGAATCTATAACCCAGATTGATGTAGTGAGTGGGATCCAATACACTATGATAGGTGAATGCATAATCCAATTGGATGCCCTCTACCATGAAGGAAGCACCGGCAGAATAAGTGGCAGGATTTTGATGCACACCAAAACGGATGGTGAGTGGTTCCAGGAGCTTGGCTTCCACGCCGCCCATGAATTCAGTCTCGGCAGCAAAGTCCTTCTTCAATTCAAAGCTCGTGGTGACACCATCATAAGGTACATAAGCAATGCCCAGGGCAAGCTTATTGGGCAGATCAATCTGATTTTCAAAGCCCATCTTGGCTTTGTTCAGGTTTGTAACCGCAAAGCCCAGCTTGGTACGGCCATGCAGCAAGGCTGTAAGCCCCAGATCCACGCCTATGGCGCTGTCGTCATCTTCACCGTAAAAAGCAAGGTTGTAGTAGTTTATGGTGTATCCCAGATTGATCTCGGAATGAATGTCTTTTTGCAGGACAAAGCCATGAGCCAGGCTCAGGATTTGCTCGCTGGACAGCGAGACATCTTCAAAATCTACATCCAGCATACGAGCTCCAATTGCCAGATTACCCAGCTTGTGTGGAAGTTCTGTACCGATGGCAAGAGTTTTGAATTCGGTAAATTTCTGGCCGTAGAGATTGGCAAATCCGGCTTTTGCTTCAAACTTGCTACCCACGATGCCAGCAGGATTGTAAAACAGGCTGTTTACATCATCGGCTACACCAGTGAAGGCTCCACCCATTCCGCGAGCCCGGGCTGAGGGCTGATAATCGTCAAACACTGCCAGCAGCATAGCAGCAGGAATCAGGATCAGGCTGATAATCAGTATCTTTTTCATCTCTATCTCCCTCATTTCATCCTGGATTTGATCACGACCGGTTGCACAGCGCGTTCGGTCGCTCCGGTGGTACGGTTTACGATCTCAATATGGCAATAGTACACGCCTGGAGGAACGAGCTTCATATTGCTATCGCGTCCACTCCAGTTGAGTTCTTGAATCCCGATGGGATTGGTGATATTCTCATGTACAGGAGTGGCAACCAGACGTCCCTGGGCGTCGTAGATTCTAATCAGGGCGCGGGCCAGGAATCCAGTCTTGGTGCCATATTGGATGTTCAATTTCTCATTCATGGATGGGTCAAAGATGTTCTGTGATTTTGGTCCCGTGCTGGTTACTGCACCTATCGATAGATAAGCTACGTTGCCGGTAACCTTCACAATCAAGCGCCCGCCGTAGAGGCTATTGATGGATGTGTCTCCACCTGCGCCAGAGTAGATGAAAGAGCTTAGATTCATGGCGATATCACCATAACTGATGGGTTGGAAGATCAGCTTGACCAGCAGGTTATCCTCCTCCAAGGCAGAGAAAGCATCCTGAGCTGTATAAGTAAGCGTGATTACATTGCCGGTGATGTCGATGGCGGGATCAACAGTGGACATTGTACCATCTATCTCCACACCCTGGAACAAGGCTTTGCTCTGATCCACGGTAAAGGTCATGGTATATCCATTAATGTTCCATTCGGGTTTTACCTTGGTCGTCCAAACCTTCACTTCCACGTCTTCATTGATGGGAGGAGTGACGGTTTCGATCTTGATCGAGGCAGAAGCCACGGAATCCACCCGGATCATATCATTGATATCCCTGGGATTCACTTTCCAGCCTGCGGAGCCATGATAATCCACCATGCCCACGATCTGGTACCACCATTCATTGAGGGTAAAGGTAACAGGATAGGTGCCCGGATAGAAAAATCCATCATCCAGCATAGCCTGAACATTGCTGGTATCAGCTATCTTGACCTGCCCATAACCATCGGGAACGGTCTTGATCTGCACGTTGTTAAATTTCACCATCACGCCTTCGTATTTCTCTGAGATCGCATTGTTGAAGGGTATCTCAGATGTAGAAATCTCAGCAGGAGGGGGCAGGGGATTGCCACTGGAGATTACGGTCACGTTGCTCACATCTACAAGCTCGGTGAGAGTGTAAGCCCAGTAGTCTGCTTGTTTGTATTCATCCACACGTCCAGTGAGTTGAACACGATCTCCTACTGTAACTTGCGAGTAAGAATTGCGGTGATAGACCAGCAACCCGGACCATGGTCCACCAGCAGGATCACTGATGTAGTAGCTGGTGGTGGGAACCTTGGCGGTTACAATTCCTTCCACGGTCACTATCTGATTGTTGTAAGGGGAGTATCCATTGGCGGCCTCGGTGTACTGGATATCGTAGCAGGTAAGCACCTGAGCCGAAATCCCCACAGTTAGCATGAGGCTGAAGAGCAAAATTGATATACCTTTCATTTATATCTCCTCGGTATTCGTCATCAATTCATTATCATCCTGCGGCTGGGATTCCAGCACTGGTGCAGGGGCATCTTTGATAAACAGCATATCAATGATCAATAGGCTTACAGCGATAAAGATCGAGCTATCTGCCACATTGAAGATTGGGAAGCGCTGCATGATAAAATCTGGAAAATCTACATTCACAAAATCTGTGACTCCACCATAGATGATACGATCGATCAGATTGCCGACCGCTCCACCCATGACCAGGCCGAAAGCCACCACCTGGATGCGATGCACGCTTTGATACAGCAGATAAAGGATAAAGACCAGAGCCACTAAAGTGATGATGATAAATATGATGCGGTTGGTGGCAGGATTGCCGAATCCAATGCTGAATGCAGCACCGGTATTGTTCACATGAGTAAGCATAAAGGTATCGCCGAATACTTTGGAAAGCACGGGAATGCTCTCATGCAGCTCCAGATTCAGGCGCACCAGAAGCTTGGTCACTTGATCTGCGACCAGGATCAGCATCATAATCAGGTAGGCGGGTTGTGGGTTTGGTTTATTCATCTCTTATCGTCTTTGTTTGCGTTTCTTTTCTTCCATTTTGCCTTTGCATTCTATACACAGAGTAGCGTAGGGGATTATTTCCAGGCGGCTGTCCGAGATCAATTCTCCGCACATCTCACAGTTTCCATAGTGGCCATCCTGAATCCTGCGCATGGCATCATTGAGCTGGCGGATCTTGTCACGCTCGCTTTCCATCATCATGACAGTATGTTCCATCAGGTTTGTATCTGAGCCCTGATCGGCTTGATGATAAGCGTAGGACGAGAGGTCACCGCTGCTTTCACGAGCTCCCACACTTTGCTCTTTATTGATATTCTCGACGTATGCCACGCTTTCCTGAAGCTCTTTGCGGATCAGGTCTTCGAAGTATTTCAGTCTTTCAGCTGATAGAGTTTTGGCAGCCATATTCATCTCCTGTCTTTACTCTCATTATATCAATTTGCCACCTATAAAGGCTAGGCATCCTGTGTCAATAAAAAACTACTGCAGTCCCTGAACAAACTCGCTGAGGATTTGTTTCAAGTGGGCTCCAGAGATACCGGCATGAAGCTGAATCTCTTCCTGGGAATGGGCATCTTCATGAAAGAGATTACTGTAATTTGTCACGATCGAATAAGCCAGTACTTTGAGTCCGGCATGACGGGCAGCTATTACTTCGGGAACGGTGGACATACCCACCACGTCCGCACCCCAAAGCGCAAACGCGGCACATTCAGCCCGGGATTCCAGGCTTGGCCCACTAACAGCAATGTATGTACCCTCAAAAGTCTCGATTCCCAGCCGGGCAGCGATGGCATTGCACTGCCTGCGATACTCCGGATCATAGGGTTGGTTCATCGAAGGGAAGCGTTCGCCCAAACCTTCGTCATTGGTTCCGATCAGGGGATTCACCCCCATGAAATTGATGTGATCAGTGAGTTGCACAATGGCACCCGGGGGCAATTCCTTACGCAGGCTGCCAGCGGCATTGGTCACGATCAATTGCTTTACTCCCAATGCAGACAATACCCTCACCGGGAATACCACCTGGGACATCGGATGCCCTTCATAATAGTGAAACCGTCCTTGCAAAAAGAGCACAGGCCGAGAGCCCAGATCGCAAACCACCAGATTTCCTTTGTGGGAAGGGGCAGTACTATTTGCAAAACCGGGGATTTCATGATATGGAATGTTGATTCGGCAAGGAAGACCATCCACCATGTCGCCAAGTCCGGTTCCCAGAATAACAGCTGTCTCAGGGATCACGTCCAAACGGGATTGCAGCCACTTTGCGGTCTCGAAATAGGTCATGCCCGATTTTCTCCATCTACGGGTGGTTTGTTCACGATCTCCTGTTTGATCTCCTGGAATTGCGAATCCAGAAGATGCTCGCTATCCTTGCTGAGGAGCGGATCTTTGCTGATGCGATCCTGGAAGGATTGTAACTCCACCCGGAACTGCATGAGAAACTGGCGTTTCTGCTCTTTCATGGCCAGGTATTGATGCTCCAGCACGCTCAAGTATTGCTTGGCTTCGTTGATGGCACGTTTAGCCTTCAGTTCCGCCTCATGAATGATGTTTTCGGCTTCCTTACGGGCGTTGGCGATGATATCAGCCTTGGTTTTTTCGGCAAAGACGAGGGTGCGGCTGATGAGTTCTTCACGGCGTTTTAGATCTTCCACAGCACTGGAGGCCTGCACAGCTTCCTGCTTCACTTCATACTGCATCTGTTCCCGACGGGCGAGTTCACGCTCTTGCTTGTTTTGCAAATCTTCCAATTCACCGGCGACTTGCTCTAAGAATAAACGAACTTCTTTCTTGCTATAGCCGAACATCTGTCCGGAGAATTCCTGATGTCTTATATCGATAGGGAATAAGGGCATTTACTATTCCTCCTGAGTTAAATAATACTTGAGATTATCTGCGCCGCAATTCTGAGCAACAGATAAGCAATGATCGGGGAAAAATCCAGGCCCATATTGGGCATGATTCTCCGGATTGGCCCCAAAACCGGCTCCGTGATCCCAATTAAAAAGCGGTAGATAGGGTTGCCGGGATCGTGAATCACCCAACTGGCGATAACTCTGGCAAAGATCAAAAGATTGTACACCTGGATCAGGCGTACGATGAAGATCAAAAGCACACCGCTGGGAGACATCTTAGTCCAACACCTCGTGGCAGTTACGGCAGCGGGCTTCATAGGCCTCAGTGGAACCCACCAGGATCTGCTCGCCTTTATGAACGGTTCGTTGAGTGCGATTGGCCGGATTCCCACAGGTCATGCAAATGGCCAGATTCTTGGTTACATATTCGGCAATCGCCAGCAAGGCGGGCATGCTGCCAAAGGGTTGACCCTTGTAATCCTGATCAAGCCCTGCCACGATCACGCGATAGCCCTGATCGGCAAGATCATTGCAGATACCTACTATCGATTCATCGAAAAACTGCGCTTCATCAATGGCGACGATTTTGGTGTCATCTTGCAGATAAGTATAGATTTCCGAGGCCTGATTAATAGCGATCGAGGGGGCCTGCATCTTGGAATGGGATACGATGTTATTTGCATCATAGCGGTCATCGATGGCGGGTTTGAAGACCAAAACTTTCTGTTTGGCATATTCAGCTCGACGAATGCGGCGGATCAGTTCCTCGGTTTTGCCACTGAACATACTGCCGCAGATCACTTCGATCCAGCCTGTCTTTTGGTTAATGATATTCACAATTTTCTCTCCCAAGGGGAAAACTCCCAATTTTACCAAGCTCAGTGCCAGCCCCTTTTTGTCAATTAAAACTCTATAGCATCCAGTGCAGAACTATAGATTTAAAATTCAGAGGTCAGATAGAAACCAGTACCATTCTCTTCCTGATTCGAAATACGCTATCATTACGCACCCATTACGGATCGGATGCGTAGTAATAGCGTAATGGAATTGAGAAGGGAGGGCACGCAGATAGCGCAGAGGACGCAGATTCAATTGGAACGCAGATTGAACGGATGGAATGGATTCCAAGGATTATGCGGAATGTTCGGATTCTTAGTTTACCAACGCATAAAACGAATTGACCGAATCTATAGAGAAGCATGTTTCCCGATTCTACATATCGCCTTCATTCCAGCGCAGGCTGGAACCTCCATGGCCTCTGCTTTAGTTCAGGAGATGCCAGCCTTCCCACCCCGACAGCCAACAATTGTCTGTCGGGGACCCCGGTCGCTGGCATGACGGTAAAAGGTAGCCCTCGATCATCGCTTGACGATGACTTCTCGACCTCTCGACTAATCAATACAGATGATGTGCCAGAATTCCCGCTGAGATTGCTACATTGAGTGATTCCATGGCGTCGCTCATGCCGATGCTGAGGGTTTGATTTGCCTGAGACAATACTTCGGGACTGATTCCATGTGCCTCTGAGCCCAGGACATAGATGGTCTTTCCCGGCTGTGGCCGGTAGTCTTTCAGAGTAGTCTGGCCCTGCATATCAAGGCATGCGATACGTGCTCCAAGCTTATGAAGCTTATCCGGTGATACTTCCTGCCAGGGAACCTTGTAAACGGCTCCCAGGGAAGCGCGGATCACTTTGGGAGAGGAAATTTCGCAGGAATCAGGGCTGAGCAGGATGGCTTCGATTCCAAATGCTGCTGCCAGTCGGAAGATCGTGCCTGTATTGCCGGGATCGGCTACATTGTCCAGATAAAAAGCGGTCTGGAAGTCTTGCAGCACAGGCTCTGGCACCCGAAAGAGTCCAGCCAGGTGGGGGGGATTGATCCCATCACAGATACGGGAAAGTTGATATCCTTCAGCCTGATAGCAGGGGACACCTGGATATTCGCGGGGAGGGGTGGCTTCGGTAGTATATAGTTCCAAGGGAAGGATTTTGTATTGCCGGAGTTGGTGAAACAGGCGTTCACCCTCGATGATAACCAGTCGTTTTTCCTGCCGGAATTTCTTCTGCTTCAGGCTGGCGAGTTCGGCGCACCTGGCTTTACTTAGCTTTTCCATCTTTACTCCTTATACATTTTCTTTGAAATGACTTGATATAGCGGGGCATGGGGCAAAGCCCCATCCAATATTGGGCGGTGGGCTGGGCAGGGATTATGTCATTTCAAACCCACAGCTATATTACAGATTCGGTTGGCCCTATTGAGCCACAATTTCCATTTATTGTATTGATGTCGTTCATATTGTTTTCACTTTGTCATGCTCAAAACAGGTGTCAATATTCATATTATGGGATCGTCTTTTTTATCAGTAATCTACGAACTTATCCACAGCGCATGTGGATAAGTAGTATATGGTAAGTGACTGTTATATATGGCAAAGCAGGATTGTCTCAAGATTTCCACAAAACTTATCCACCACTTATCCACATCACCATCAAGAGCGTTATTTCAGTACAAGATAGTGAATTTAGTGGTTAGGATATCCTTGCCAATATTCAGCTTTATCAGGTAAACACCTATGCTCAGATCTCCCAGTTCCGGAATCAAATTCAGCAGGTAGCTTTTGTCACAATCGCCTACAATCACAGTTCCCAGGTATCGCCTGGCCAGCAGTTGACCGCGCAAATTGTAGATTCTAGCGGCGATCGGCTTGCCTTCTATATCTTCATGATACCAGATCAGTCGAGCGGTGGCTGGATCTGTAACTGGATTGGGAACCACTCGCATGCGGCTGAGGGGTTTACTGTATTGATAGGTGCCGCTAAGGGGCTGAGATTCATTGCCGGATTGATCTATGGCATAGAGGCTGTAGCTGCCTGAACTGCTGATCTGCACTTGAATCGAGAGTGTCGAATGATATCTTTCGAAGTAATGATAACTGGTGCCAGCAGAGCTTTCCAACCGGATGTACAAGGAATCAGGGTCCACCGGTGCTGTGATCACCAAAGTAAGAGTATTGAACAGGATGCTTTGAGTCAACAGGTCTGGAGTGAATGGTGAAACATTGTCTTCACCAAAGGCCTGATTTACTACTCCCAGCCAACCAGTACGGGCAAAGATTAGAGGAGCATAGCTTTGCCAGGTGGCAAAGTTCTCATTTTCATAGTTGTAGGGGATTTTTGGGAACCAGATTCCGGCGGTACCGATCCCGGTTTCCAGATCGATATTGGTAAAGGCTGAGGCTACTACAATCTGGTTCCAGAGGCTCAGGAGTGTTTCTGCCTGGGGAAAGGGCACAGGATGACTCACCAGCCGGGTGAGAAACTGTCTCAGATCGATCTGAGAAAAGCCTCCGCTGTCCATTTCAAAGAGTCCCTGGCGGATATCCATCAGCTCTGCAGCCCGGCTGCGTAAGGTGGTGCAGAAGCTTTTCCAGCCCTGAAAGAAGTCATTCAGGAGGTCTGTACGGATGGCTGAGCAAGTGGTATTGATGTGTCCGCTGGAGGGATTGTTGCTGCCTCCGGGCAAGTATGAATCGTTGTAGAGATCAGGGATTTGGGCTGCTAGCTGTTGTGGGCTTTGATTCAGAACAGGTATGATCCTGGCATAGGGAAAGCCTTTTACGGACACGAGGTCGGAAGAGCCGATCACATAATCCGTAAGGGTGCGGATCTCATAGATGGTCTCGATCTGTTGCATGCTGCAGCCATCGAAGAGCAGGATGTCCAGATGCGGAGTTCCACTCAGGGCAGAGAAGAGCTCGCCATTTGCCACTCCGATCACACTGCCGGTATCGTAGTCCGGGGCAATCCATTTGGAGCTTTTGAACCAGCCATCTGCATGTGACCAGATGATCAGCATTTTGTGTTGCGCAGGATAAGAGCTAAAGCCCCAGTTCACAAAGTCTTTCAAGCTTTGCGGAGCACCGCTGTCGATGATCCCGAGATTGCCCACGATGGGGGAGGTGATATTGGGACTGCTATCGGGTTGGATGCGGTAGCGCTTTGCTCCAATGGAAGGTAAATCCACCTGTACGATCAGGTTTGTACCAGGGGGCTGGGCTACGGATTCCATCTGATTGATGTTTTGGATGGCATAGCTGGAGAGGTCGTTGTCCGCAGCCATATAGACCAGCACTGTCCAGTTCGATGCTTGTAGGGAGGCAATGCTGCCCAGCAAGCTCAGAAATAAAGAGATAATGAAGCAGTAGATGTACCGCCTGGAGTGCAGATAAGTGGATTGAACTCCAGGCGATACAGCGCTTTGAAAAAGCATGTTTATGGCTTTAATACGGATATTCTTTTACGGTTTCGGTTCCGGATAGGACACGGATTCCCCCCTGGCAGAGGGCTTCCATTTCCTTTTCTCCAGGATACAAATGCAGGGGAGCGATGAATTCGGTGCGGTCTCGAATGGCATCTACTATGTGAGCGTTGTAGACCAGTCCGCCACTCAGGAAAATACCGTCTACCTTGCCTTCCAGCACCGTAGCGCAAGCGCCAATTTCTTTGGCTACCTGATAGCACATGGCGTCCTGGATCATTTTGGCTTTCTGGTCTCCAGCTTCGATGCGCTGATTGATCTCAATGCCGCTGTCGGTGCCCAGATAGGCCATCAGTCCGGCAGTTTTGGTGAGATAGGAGGTAAGTTCCTTTTTCGTGTAGTTGCCACTGTAAGCCATGTCCAGAAGGTCACCAATGGGTAGTGCTCCAGCCCGTTGAGGGGAGAAAGGTCCCATTCCTAAGAGAGCATTGTTTACATCTACCACTCTGCCTCGTTTGATGGCTGCCACTGAGATGCCCCCACCCATATGAACCCCGATCAGGTTTACATCTTCCAGAGCTTTGCCCAATGATTTGGCGATCAATCTGCTGATGTAGCGGATGTTCAGAGCATGAAAGAGGCTCTTACGTTCGATCTCGGGAATTCCTGAGATACGGGCGATGTCATCAAATTCATCCACTACCACGGGATCAACGATAAAGCCAGGAATGCCCAGCTCTTCGGAAATGGCATTGGCGATGAAAGCGCCCAGATTGGAAGCATGAATGCGTCCCCAGAGGCTGGGGTCTTTGAGATCGCGCAGCATATTGGGACAAATCTTCCAGGTCCCGCCTGAGATCGAGCGCACCAAACCGCCTCTGCCCACTACGGCATGCAGACTGTCCGGACTTACGTTGTTTTCTGCCATGGCTTCCAGCACCAGAGTCTTACGAAACTCATATTGATCGATAATGCCGCCGTACTTGTCAAGTTCTGCGGGATCATGCCGCAGCGTCTTTTCAAACAAGGGAGTAGTATCATCGAAAACTGCGATTTTGGTGGATGTGGAGCCGGGGTTGATGGCGAGAACACGGTAGGTCATATTTCCTCCAGGTTAGCATTTTTATATTTTCAGCAAGGTCTGAAACGGGAGTGAAATTGTCAATCAGTTTCTGTAGGATAGTTTGCTAAGTGTTTGTATTTTTAGCTTGCCAGAATAGCCGTGGCAAAAAGACTGGCAAAAAATATCGGGAGATTATCATGATAGAATTAGAAAAAAACGGCTGCATCAGTGATGCTGAACACAATCACGACTGCAATTGCGAGGGTGAGGATTGCTCTTGCGAAGATCATTGCGGTGACGAAGCAAACATCATAACCCTGGATATGGAAGACGGTACTCAGAAGGATTTTGAAGTGCTGAACATCATTGAAATGGATGGTGCTAATTACATCGCTCTGGCTGAATTGGGAGCCAATGAATATGACATTCTGCGCTTTGTGGAAGTGGAAGAAAACCTGGAACTCAGTATCATTGAAGATGATGAAGAATATCAGAGAGCAGCAGATAGGTTTAACGAGTTGTTTTCATCCGAAGACGATATCGACATGACCTCAACAGAAGAATAAACTAATCAAGTCCAATATCAATTATCAAGGGGAGTGTTTACAAACGCTCCTCTTTTTTTGTATAAGAGGGTTTAGTGTTCAGGCCGCTTATCCTGTTTTTCCTTTGTTGCATACTAAACAACGGCGTGATTACAGAATGCTTGTATTAGTTCCCCTTCCGGGTATATATTTCCAGATGGTACTTTGCGATTCTGCGGCAGAGAGTGGATTCAGACATATTCAGAAGGAGCGCAGCTTCCTTTTGTTTACCCCCAGCTTGCTGCAGAGCCATGATGATCTGTTCGATTTCAGTTTCAGCAGAGGTTTTTACCATATTCCTGGAATTCCCTTCCTGTCCGGCAAAGGGCAGGCAGTAGATCACGTCCTCATTCCAATCCTGGTTGGGCAGCAGGATGAAGAGGCGTTCCAGCATGTTACGCAGTTCCCGGACATTACCTGGGAATGAATAGCTCTGCATTCGGGCAATGAAAGCCGGAAAAATCTCAGGTTTTCTCTGATAGTTCAATTGGGCCAGCAAGCCAGCAAAGTGCTCTATCAGCAGGGGAATATCCTCTTTCCTGCTCCGTAGAGGCGGGATATGGATTTCGATAGTATTGAGGCGATGAAAGAGATCCAGCCTGAAGAGGTTGTTACCAAGCATTTCTTCCAGCTTACGATTCGTGGAACAGATTACACGGCAATCTACAGGTATCTCAGCCGTAGAACCCACAGGAGTCACCTTGCGGGTTTCCAGGACGCGCAGGAGCTTGGATTGCAGTTCTTTGGGCATATCTCCGATCTCATCCAGAAACAAAGTGCCATGATTGGCCTGTTGAAAGAAGCCCTTATGATCTGTAATTGCTCCCGTGAAAGAGCCTTTGCGATGGCCAAAGAACTCACTTTCCATAAGGCTGGAAGTGATGGCAGAAACATTCACGGCAATAAAGGGGCCACTGGAGCGGACTCCATTCATGTGGATCAGATTGGCGATCACTTCTTTGCCGGTTCCCGATTCACCGGTGATCAGTACACTGGCCACAGGATGCTGGGCAGCCAGCAGCGCTGTCTCCAATACTTTGTTATACTGCGGACTCTGGCCGATAAATTCAGTTCTTACCTGTTCATTCAGCTTCGTTGCGAGGCGGCTGAAATCTTCTTTTACCTGATCTAGCCTGGAGAGCTGGTTGTTTAGTTCACGATCGTATTCCACAGCCTTTTCATCCAGAACTTTGCTCATGTATTCCTGATACAGAGGGCTGATCTCTTTCAGCAAGGCTATGGCTTTGGGGTAGTCTTTCTTGAGTTCATAATAATCAGCCAGATTCAATTGAGCGACGATTAGCTTATCAAACCGGCCGTTCTTTTTGAAGAAGTTCCGGCAGCCTATCAAGAGCTTTCGGGCTTCTTCAGCCCTGCCCATGCGCAGCAGGAGATTGGCTTTGTTTCCTTCATTTTCTTTGATCATGTTTGAGTCTTTCAGAGCATGGGCAATGGCTTCCGTGCGTTCCAGATAGTCTAACGATTCATCATATTTGTCCAGAAAGCGGCATGCACCTGCCAGATTGCTATAGAGCTCAAGCTGATATCGAGGATCATTGAATCCGATTGCAGTGGCAAAAGCTTCACATTCTTTCAGCTTGTCGTAGCTTGATTGATATTGGTCCTGCCTCAGGTGGAGAACTCCCAGGTTGAAGAGCAACAGAACTTTGCGTATGTGGATTTGGTGGGTTTCAGCGATCTGGATACCTCGGTTCAATACATCCACAGCATCGTCAAACCGCAGCAGAATCGAGTATAATGTAGAGAGGTTGTTAATGATCAGAAGCTGGCGATTCACATCGTCACTGGCAATGGCAAGTTTAAGCGCATCAGTCATATAGCCCAAGGCTTTATGATGCTCTCCGGCGCGATAGTGAGTGGTGCCGTAGCTCATTAAAAGCTGCATTTTGATATCATTATCAGTTAGCTCATCACATATCTTTTGAGCGCGGGCAAAACTCTTGAGGGCATTGGCTTTATCTTGATTGTTCTGAAAGAAAATCCCCAGATGAATCAAGATTTCAGCGATCATGCGATTGTCCCTTGAGTTTTTTGCCGCTTCCAATGCCACATCGAGATAGCCTTTCAATACCTTGCCATTTTCATCTGTACTGCCGCATTTGCCCAATACGAGATTACACTTGGCAATCAACAGGTGATCACCATCCAAAACTGCATTGCTCAGAAGTTCCAAGGCCAGAGCTTCTGCTTCTGGAAACCTTTGCATAGTGACCAGGGCTCGGGCTTTCAAGTACAGTAATTGTTCCCTCTGAGTCTGGTTTAATTCCAGGGCAAGCAGCTCTTCCAATCTTTGCATAAACTGCATGGGATCAGCTTCAGTAAGCTGTTCCAGGAGCTTGAGAGTTATTTCATCAATCTGCTTTGACATTTTCTTCCTCTTCTGCATCACACTCATGGGATTATTTTAGAATCAATGATAATTTACTACGTTCAGGCCGTAGAGCAAAGACATATTCAGACAAAACGTATCGCGATCCTGTATAGAATAATGCTATCCATGCAGTTAAGAACTATGAAACAAATTGCAGAAATCTTGCAGAATGAAATTTCATTCTGAGATCGACGTCACCCTGAAATCTGCAATAATTCCAGAATCTGAGCTAGGTGTTTTGTAAAATGCTGTATTTTAATAGACTACGAACGGCAGATTTTCGCTCTGAATTGGCATCAAATGTGCGATTTATATGAGAAAAACCAGGGGAAATGGAACTATGAATAACAAAAACCATGCTTACAGGTATCCGGAACCAAGGCTCAGTGCGGTGTGTGACAAGGTATTAAAGCCCAATGGAAACGGCTTTGCTGGCTTTACTGTGCTATATTCGGATAGTGATTTCGAAAACTATATCTTGTTCTTTACTCAGAAGACGCATGAGGCAGTGGTTGCCATAGTAAATGCCAGACACCAGCAGTGGCTGGCAACTATGCAAATGAAACATACAGAAAAAAACACGCCAGTCAGAAGCAAAAGATGAGAGCATCGATATGTTTCTCCATCTGAATCTGCTTGTTATGGGCACGTTAATCTGATGGAATGCAGGTTCGACTCCTGATGATTCGCAGTTTTGAGAATCTCCCATCTCAAGTTAGTGAACAACGTGTGCATTGGGATGGCTGGGATGCCAGAGGAAATATCTGTGGATCAGGCGTTTACTACATACGCATGCAAGCGGGAAAGGAGACCTTCTACCGCAAAGCGGTACTAATGAAATAACTGAGTTACTACTCCTAAATCCCCCTGGGCTGCCTGACTTTGGGTAGCCCTTTTCTTAGCTATTTTGTAATTGCTTTACCAGCTTAGTTTTACTTCGTCTTCCTCTCGAGATCACCTCGAGTGCTCGAGGTGATCTCGAGGTGAACGCGAGGTTATCCTGGCTTAATCCATTGACATTCAAACAGGTGAAAAAGTGGGTACGACACATTGGTCTCGGCAAAATCCCTTGACGGAAATTCAAGCTTTCCAAACATGCAATGACAGATGGAGTGATGTCATGAAAGCAGATTTGATCATAGTAAAAGCCGCAGCGATAGTGACCATGGCTTCAGGCGGCAAGCCCAAAGCCGGAGCCCAGATGAGCGATGCCGGAATCATCACTGATGCCGGGATTGCCATCCACGATGGAAAAATTATCGAGCTTGGATCCAGTGCGGAGATTGAGGAAAAATACGAATGGAATGAGATGATCGACGCCAGCGGCAAGGTGCTCTTGCCTGGCTTTGTGGATCCGCATACCCATCCTGTATTTGTCCATACCCGCGAAGATGAATTTGCCATGCGATTGGCGGGAGCCAGCTATGTGGATATTGCCAAAGCTGGTGGAGGAATTCTCTCGACTTTGCGGAGCACCAGAACTGCAGATTCTGATCTACTCTTCAGTCTGGCCGCAAAACGCATCCGCAAAATGATCAGTATGGGCACTACGACTCTGGAAGCTAAAAGCGGATATGGTCTTGATACGAATAGCGAATTGAAGCAGCTTGAGGTGATTGGCAGGCTGGCTGCAGAATTGCCAGTAGATATCGTAGCTACTTTCATGGGTGCGCATGAGTATCCACCTGAATATAAATCCGATCATGAAGCTTATATAAACATTCTGTGTCATGAGATGATTCCTGCTGTCCGTCAGCAAGGGATTGCCAGATATTGTGATATCTTCACCGAAGCGCATGTGTATAGTATTGATGAATCCAGACAGGTGCTCTCTTGTGCCAAAGCGCAAGGCCTGCAGCTCAAAATGCATGCGGATGAGATCGAACCCATCGGAGGAGCGGAGCTGGCAGCAGAATTGGGCTGTGTATCTGCCGATCACCTGGGAGCAGCATCGGATCGAGGCATTACTGCCATGCACGAAGCCGGAGTGATCCCTGTGCTCTTGCCTGCCACCTTGTTTTCACTAAGATCTAAAAGCTATGCCCGGGGTCTGGATATGATCGCCGCAGGATTGCCAGTAGCAATAGCCACGGACTTCAATCCCGGAAGCTGCAATTGCGACAGTATGCCTTTTGTGATTTCCCTGGCTTGCCTGCAGATGGGCTTTAGCCCTGCCCAGGCTCTGGCTGCGGCCACGATCAATGCCGCCTTTGCCATCGGCATGCAAGATCGGGTGGGATCCCTGGAAGTAGGTAAACAAGCGGATATCACGCTGTGGGATATTCCCGGAATCAATTTCATTCCCTACCATCTGGGCTCTTCGCATCTGGAAAGAGTGCTTAAAAATGGCCGTACAATCTTCGTAAACAACACGATATGACTATGCAAACCGGAATAAATAGCTACCGCGTATTGGAACATATTCACCAGTCCAGACGCTTTATCATCTACAAAGCTGAGGCAGTTCTCAGTGGTGAGATAGTTCTGATCAAGACTCAGGATCCTACCCAGGTAAACGACAAAGCCCTGGCGGACAGCCTGGCTTCGGAAGCTGAAGCTGCGCTGAGGCTGGAGCATCCCAATATCCGCAAAGGTTTGGGCATGTTTCAGGAAGGCCTGAATGGCTATTTTTTGGGGGAAATGATCGAGGGCAGAAACCTGGCTGTTGTTCTAAGCGATGCCGAAGTTTTGATCTCTCAAGAGCATATTCTGGGCTGGACTACAGCCCTCGCAGAAGCTTTGCAATATGCTACCGCGATGTCCTATCCGCACCTGAATCTGAATCCCTACAATATCATCATCACTCATGATCAACAATTGAAGGTGATTGGGTTTGGCAAATCCCGTGAAGCCTGGCAGAATTCGGAGATGAATGTACGCTCTGTGCATCCGATCATGTATGTAGCTCCGGAAATGTATCAATCCCGTCTCTCAAATCCCAGAGCAGACATTTATTCATGGGGAGTGGTGGTGTACCAGATGCTGTGTGGCTCGCTGCCCTGGAGGATAGATCGCTTTTTGAGTCCTGAAGGACAAAAACAGCAGAGTATGTCCCGCAGCATTATCATGCCAGAGATCCTGGGCAAAGAAGTTCCGGATTGGATGTTTACTTTACTGCTGAGTTGCTTGAAAAGCGATCCCCGGGAAAGGCCTTCGCTCAGCGAGCTTATCAAGCTGCTTTCAGATCGGGGAATCAGCAATTTTGTCAGCTATGATAAAGAGGATTTTACTGAGCTCAATCAAGCTGCTGAAATAGATTCTGTTCCTGTGGCTGAGGAGACTCCTGCTCCATTGCCAGAATCCCAGGAACCAGAGGTTCAGGCTATCGAAGATGAGATCTTGCCAGGTATTTATGATGAACTGGAGCCAAGCCCTCTGGAACCGGAAGAGACCACTACTGAGCTTCAGGATATCGTCCTGCCGGATGATTTCGAAATCCTGCAGAATCCAATGTCAGATCACATCCCGGATGAGATGGAAGCAAAGCATACTCAGGAGCCAGTGTTTTCGATCCCTGATGATCAGGAACCAACCATTTCCTATATAGAGGATCAAGCGCCCGTCATTTTCAACCTAGAGATTCAGGAGCTCCGGGAAGAGCCCCAAAAACCCTTGCCACCTGAGCCTGAACCGGAACCCAATATTGCAAAGATAAAACTTGATGAACCGGAGCCAGCCTCTTCTGAGGTTCAGCATAAACCTATAGAAGAGAAGCCAGAACCTCTACCTACTCAGGTGAAACCAGAACCGAAGACGGCACCGGACTATTCAAGATCCCGTTATACCCCTCCTGATCCTGAAAAAGAAGAGATCCATTCCCTGCAAAAGACCTTCAGGATCATCGTCATCATCAGTATCTTTATCATCCTGTTTGTGATCACCAAATATGTAATTCTAGCCCCCCGTCCGCATTTTGATACGCTCAAGGAAAGCCAGGAAACTGATGAGGTGATACCTGTAGTGCTGGAGGACAACAAAGCCATTCCGATGATAACGGTTCCCGCAGATACATTGGTGATGGGAAGTATAAATCCAGAAGCTCACGACAACGAATTCCCGCTAATAATCGTGCCTATGAGCTCCTTTATGATCAGTAAAACAGAGATTACCCAGGCCCAATGGAATATGGTGTATGACACCAATCCATCGCAGTTTAAGGATCCTGACCTTCCTGTGGAGAATGTAAGCTTCTATGAAGCGGTAGAGTTTTGCAATGCAAAAAGCCTCAAAGACGGTCTCAAGCCCTGTTATGACTACGCGGGCAGCGATATCATCTGTGATTTTCAGGCAGATGGATATCGTTTACCCACGGAAGCGGAATGGGAGCTGGCTGCCAAATCTGGCCTGGGCAAGAGTTTTCAAAGATTCAGTGGATCGGATAATGCCGATGAGGTGGGTTGGTCAAATTCCAATTCTGGAGGCAGATCAAAGCCTGTAGCCAGCCGGAACCCCAATTCATTGGGAATCTTCGATATGAGTGGCAACGTCTATGAATGGATCTGGAACTGGTATGCACCTTATACCTACAATATCAATAGCACTTTCCGTGGCCCTGCCAATGGCACAGATAAAGTGATTCGAGGGGGATCCTGGTACCACAGCGAAGATGCCATGCGCACTACAGCCCGCAGCTATGCCAAGCCCTTCACGAAAAATGGTTATACAGGATTTCGGGTAGTACGCAGCAGATAACCCTCAGTGTGATTGCTGAGCTTGCCTCAAGCAGTATGCCATGTCCTTCTCTTCACCTTGGATCACTCCAGGACTTCCCAAGCTTCGCGTGGGTTGTGCCTGAGAGGATGAAATGAAGATTAGCAGGGGTAAGAGACAAAGTAGTTTGCTATCGACAGAACTATTTACTTGACTGAAAAGCTGCATCCCAAGACCCTGAACCACAGTATAAAAATCAAGGTGAAATAAATGACGTTAAGAGAAATCGCCCACCTTTTGGAAGGGGATGTACTGTATCCTGAGGCAGATTTGGATCGTGAAGTTCCTTGTGCCTTTGCTTCGGATATGATATCCGATATCCTAATGTGTACTAAAGAGCCTACCTTGCTGCTTACAGGGCTTACGAACAATCAAGTAATCCGGCTTTCGGATATGATTGATCTCAGTGGCATTGTGTTCGTGCGAGGCAAGAAACCACTGCAAGATGTGATCGAAATGGCTACTGAACGAGGTTTACCCATCATTAGTACCAAATTCACCTTGTACCGCTCCAGCGGAATCCTGTTTAATGCCGGTCTAAGAAGCTGCAAGATCTGATCAATGGCTGAATACTGGTATATTGCTGATCATCTGGACAGTAGTGTCCGGGATTCATTTTCCCGTAGTGATGAGTCTGAAGTGAGCCTGGAATTCAATATTCCCGAGAAGGATTTCAATGCGGCGGGGAAGGGATCTGCGGAAGTAAAAAACCTGCTCAAACGCTTGGGGGTGGATTCAGAAATCTTACGCCGGATAGCTGTAGCATCCTACGAAGCTGAAATCAATGTGGCAGCCCACTCCTTGGGTGGCAGCATGACCAGCCTGGTCTATGACGATATGATCCACATCCGTTTCGAAGACAATGGCCCTGGAATTGCTGATATCGAACAAGCTATGGTGCCGGGCTATTCCACCGCCGATGATCTTGTCAGAGAGCTGGGTTTTGGAGCTGGGTTGGGACTTCCCAATATCAAAAAAAACAGCGATGCCATGCATATCGTTTCTGAAGCAGGCTCCTCAACTCTGGTTGAATTCATCATAAATTTCGTCTGATTACTTATGAACAAAAGCGATAGTAAATACTTTCATGCCATCCAGATTCTGGAGGACAACTGCACAGGCTGCACAGCCTGCGTGAGAGTATGCCCTACAGAAGCGATACGAGTGCGAAACCGCAAGGCTTCGATCGATCCCAACCGCTGTGTGGATTGCGGGAATTGCGTCACGGTGTGTGAGTTTCATGCCATTATTCCTTCCAGCGACCCCCTCGATGTGATTCACAAATTCAAGTACAAAGTTGCGATTATATCATCCAGTTTCTTCGGACAGTTCAGCGAGGATGTTACCTACGGCAATGCCAAACAAGCTGTGCTGGAGCTGGGCTTTGACGAAGTAGCCGAAGAAGCTATGGTCACGGATTTTATGATCTCCATGATTCGGGATTATATCAGGGCAAATCGTGATAAACGCCCGATCCTGAGCAGTAACTGCCCCACTGTGGTGAGATTGATCCAGGTGAAGTTTCCTTCCCTGTTGCCAAATCTGTTTCATCAAGAGGCTCCGATGAGTATTCTGACCCGCTATCTAAGGGAAAAAATCGCTCATGAGCAAAAGCTGCCGGATGATGAGATCGGCATCTTTCTCATAGTGCCGTGTGTAGCCCACGTAACAGCCGTACACCAGCCGGAAGGCGCATACAAACACTTGCAGGATGGTGCATTTTCCACGGGAATGATCTATGGTAAGGTACGAGAGATCCTCAAGAATATCCAAAACCATCCTTCGGAAATAGATACCTATCCTAAAGGCTTGACCTGGGCTCTGTCTGGAGTGCAGGCCGAACTGGTGGATTCCGACGACATTAGGGCTTTATCTGTGAATGGGGTGGAGAATGTAATGGACATCCTGTCGAAGGTGGAAGACCATTATCTTGATCAATACGATTATATAGTTCTGCGCAGTTGTACAAACGGCTGTGTGGGCGGTTGCCTGAATGTGGAGAATCCCTTCGTGGCCATGAGCAGGATCAAGAAATTGATCAAAGAAGGCAATGGCAAGGAAGTACGGGTAGAAGCATTGGAAGAGCTTTACCATGAGGGTGAATTTGCCGTGGTTCCCCTTTCTCCCCGTCCTATTATGGAACTCGACAAAGACATCAAGAAAGCTATCCAAAAGATGAAACGTATCAATGAATTTCTCACTATGCTGCCAGGCTTGAATTGCAGTGCCTGCGGCAGTCCCACTTGCTATGCCCTGGCGGAAGACATTGTTTTGGGCAAAGCAACCCTGGATGATTGTGTGGTATTGATGCGAAATCAACCCCGGGATGAAGAATAACCAATTAAGGAATATAGATATGCTGAAACTCTCTGATTTTATCAAAGCCATCAATGCTCAAAACTGCACTCCGGCACTGAATCCGGAAGCAGTTGAAATCTCTGGAGCTTATGTCTCGGATATGTTGAGCGATGTTATGGGCTCAGCCAAACCAGATCAAGCCTGGATCACGATCATGAAGCACCTCAATGTGATCGCAGTAGCCTCAATGACAGGTATTCCGGTGATCATTTTCTCCAAAGGGATAGTGCCGGATGCTACTGTGATCGACAAAGCCCTGGAAGAAAACATCTGCCTCATCAGCAGTGAATACTCCACCTTTGAACTTGCTGGCAAGCTCTATCAGATGCTTGGTTGATCCACAACCCGATGCGCACTTACCGCGCTGACCTCCACATCCATAGTGTCTTATCCCCTTGCGGTGGCTTGGAAATGTCCCCCACAGCATTGGTAGAGAAGCTGATAGAGCTTCAAATCGATTGGTTTGCCATTACGGATCATAATAGTATGGCCAATTGCCCAGCCTATGAATATGCTGCCCAAAGGGCAAATCTGGCTTTTACCTGGGGAGTGGAGATTCAGAGCGCTGAAGAAATCCACTTACTGGCCTATTTTGATTCTCCTGCTCAGGCTCAAGGCTTTGATGCAGAACTGTATAGCTCTCTGTTGCCCTTGGATAACGACCCCGAGTATTTTGGGGATCAAGTTATCATTGACGAAAATGAGAACATTTTGAAACTGGAGCAACGTGCACTGATAAATTCATCTATATGGGATTTAAGCATGGTGGTACAGCGAGTATCAACCTACGGGGGAATCGTGGTTCCTGCGCATATCGATGCGGAAGTGAACAGCATACTCTCCCAATTGGGGTTTTTACCGGCAGAACCCAGTTTTGACCTACTGGGAATCACATCAGGGCTTGATCTTCATGAATATGAGAAAGTGCATCCAGAACTGGCTGGTAAGGCTTTTCTGCGGTCTTCTGATGCGCATTACCTGACGGATTTGACTGATAATGTGAGCGTTGTACAAGCTGAAGCAGCCACTGCCAGGGAGTTACTCCTGGCCGCCAGGATGGATTCTGGCAGAAAGATTGTAAATACATAATGAATGATATACAAGGAGGAGTTATGGCTCCCGTAACTCAAGACCAGACTGCATTATATGATCGCCTGGCCAAGGTGATTGAGGAGAAGCTGGAATTGCGCAATCCCCTGATCGAGATTTTGCGCATTGCTCAGGAAATATTTGGTTACTTACCCGTCGAAGTACAGGAATTCATTGCTGAGAAGATGAATATCCCCGCCAGCAAGATCTATGGCGTGGTCACATTCTACAATTTCTTTTCCATGAAGCCCCGGGGAAAATACACGCTGAATGTATGTACCGGAACTGCCTGTTTTGTGAAAGGCGCACCCCGGTTGATTCAGATGCTTTCCGAACATCTGGGTATCGCCATGGGTGAGACCACTCCCGATGGTTTGTTTACTATGAGTGCTGTCCGCTGCGTGGGGGCCTGTTCTCTGGCTCCGGTTTTTGTGATTGGTGAAGATACTTTTGGCAGGATTGACAGCAAAGACAAGATCAAAGAAATCCTTTCCCGATACGAATAGCAAATCATGCAAGATATCTCATTGCACCTGTTGGACATCATCGAGAATTCGGTGCGTGCAGAGGCAAGCCTGATCAAGGTGCGCGTGATTCATAACATCACCAAGAACCGGCTCCGGATCATCGTGGAAGATGATGGTACCGGCATGGATTCGCACACTTTGGATATGGCTCAGAATCCCTTTTACACATCCAAAGCCGAACGAGAAAAAAAGGTAGGGCTGGGGATTCCACTCTTCAAGCAAAATGCAGAACTGGTGGGTGGAACCTTCAAGATGGCCAGCGAACCTGGTTTTGGCACGGTTTTAACTGTAGATCTGACGCTCGATCATATTGATCGCATGCCGCTGGGGAACCTGAAAGATACGCTCTTGGGCTCCATTGTTGGTCACCCCGAAGTGGATTTCTTTATCCATCTGATCTACAAAGACAAGGGAGTGGAGCAGTGCTTCCACTTCGATACCAAAGCAATCAAGGAAGAACTGGGGGATATTCCCCTCACATACCCCGATGTCATTGAGTACATCGATCAATCATTACAAGAAGGAATACAAAATACAAACATGGAGGATGTCTGATGAAAACACTGGCAGACCTTAAGAAAATCCGAGAAAAAGCTCAGGAAGAAATGAAACTTCGTGGCGGTAACGTGCGTATCAAGATCGTGGTGGGGATGGGAACATCCGGGATCGCCATGGGTGCTCGTGAAGTAATGAAGACTTTCCTGGAAGAAATCGCAGCCCGCAATCTTACCGATGTATTGGTAACCCAAACCGGTGAGAAAGGACTGTCGTCAATGGAACCAGTAGTTGATCTCATCGAAGAGGGCAAACCCAAAGTAACTTACGGAAACATGAATCCGGACAAAGTGAAAAAAGTGGTGGTCGAGCACATAGTAAATGGTAGAATCGTCTCCGATTACGTTGTCGCTACCGGCAACTAAGCAGGAGGATTCAAAATGTCTCTGAAAAGAATTGATCTATTGATCTGTTGCGGATCTGGCTGTGTATCTGCCGGGGCGCTGAAGATCAAAGAACGCTTCCATGAAGTGCTTGCAGAGCACAAGCTGGAAAGCGAAGTGAATATCATCGAGACCGGTTGTATGGGACCCTGCGATTACGGTCCGGTAATGGTCATATATCCTGAAGGCATCTTTTACAAAAAAGTGAACCCTGAGGATGTAGCGGAGATAGTCACAGAGCATTTTATCAAAGGCCGTCCGGTCACCAGGTTGATGCTTCAGGATGAAGAGAAGACCATTGCTGCCCAGAAGGACGTTCCCTTTTATCAGAAACAGGTGAAGGTAGCCTTGGAAAATTGTGGCTACATCGATCCTGAAAGTCTGGATGAGTATATAGCTACAGGCGGATACGAAGCACTCGGCACTGTTCTTACCACGATGAAGCCCCAGGATGCCATCAATGTAATCAAAGAGTCTGGTCTTCGCGGTCGTGGTGGTGGCGGATTTCCCACATATATGAAGTGGCAGATGGTTCACGATAACAAGAGTGACCAGAAATACATCATCTGCAACGGTGATGAAGGGGATCCCGGTGCCTTTATGGATCGCTCCCTTTTGGAAGGTGATCCACATCGGATCCTGGAAGGGATGATGATTGCGGCTTATGCCATGGGTGCTACTGAAGGTTTCTTCTACATCCGGGCTGAATATCCTCTTGCCATCAAACGCATCAAGCTTGCTATTTCCCAAGCCAAGGAAGCAGGTCTGATGGGAAAAAATATCTTCGATAGCGGCTTTTGTTTTGATGCCGAAGTTCGTACTGGAGCCGGAGCTTTTGTCTGCGGTGAAGAAATGGCACTGATCCATAGCATCGAAGGCCAGCGTGGAAATCCCACTCCCAAACCTCCGTATCCAGCAGTTCAGGGACTTTGGGGAAAACCCACTGTCGTGAACAATGTGGAAACCATTGGTAATATCCCTACCATATTCCTTAAGGGAGCAGAGTGGTTTTCACAGATGGGTACCGAGAAATCCAAAGGTACCAAGGTCTTTGCCCTTACCGGCGATATCAAAAACACTGGTCTGGTGGAAGTGCCCATAGGCATCACTCTGCGTGAGCTGATCTTTGATGTGGGTGGCGGCATGATCGGCGAGCACAAGTTCAAAGCTGTGCAATTGGGTGGTCCCTCCGGTGGATGCCTTACTGTCGAACACCTGGACGTGGGTGTGGATTATGAGAGCCTGAAAGAACGCGGAGCCATGATGGGTTCCGGTGGCGTGATCGTGATGAACGATGAAAAGTGCATGGTAAACGTTGCCAAGTTCTTCATGGATTTCTGCGTGGATGAATCCTGCGGAAAGTGCTCACCCTGCCGGATTGGACTCAAACAGATGCTGGATATCCTGGAAAGAATCACTTCCGGTCATGGGAAAGATGGAGATATCGAAGAGCTGCAACGCATTGGCGAATCAGTCAGCAAGCTCTCTCTCTGCGGGCTGGGACAAAGCGCTCCCAATCCTGTGCTTTCCACCATCCGTTATTTCCGGGATGAATATGAAGCCCATATCCGCGACCATAGTTGCGCCACCAAAGTATGTCTGGATCTGATGCATTTCAATATCGACAAAGAAAGATGCATCGGCTGTTCATTGTGTGCCAGGAAATGCCCGGTTACCTGTATCACGGGTTCAAGGGATGAAAAGTACACCATTCACCAGGTAGATTGCATTAAGTGTGGCAATTGCTTTGATGTATGCCCGGTCAAGGCGATCGACAAGATCCCCGGGATGCATCCAGAAGTGGTTTCACAGAACCAAAAACAAGCAAACCAACATGAAGAATAAAGGGGAGATTATGTACAAAGAAATATGCTCCAAATATGCCCCAACCAAAGACAATCTGATCTATATCCTCCACGACGTGCAGGATACCCACCCCCAACACTATATTTCGGAAGATGCCGTGGAAGCCATTGCCGAATATCTAAAGATACCGGCAAATCACATTTATGGTGTGTTGACATTCTACTCGATGTACTCCACCACACCCCGCGGAAAAAACATCATCCGGCTGTGTGAATCTCCACCATGTTACATCAAAGGTTCAGACAACGTACTGCGTAAGCTGAAGACTCTCTTGGGTGTAAACGTTGGCGAAACCACGAAAGATGGTCTGTTTACCCTCGAGCTTTGTGCTTGTTTGGGTGTATGCGGAAATGCTCCCGTGATGATGATCAATGATGATGTATATGGCGATCTTTCCGACGAAAAAGTGGAAGAAGTCATTGAGAAAATCAGAGGGAGGAACTAATGAAGTACTTTCGCTCCCATGTTCTGGTAGGCATCAATGAGACCTCGGTAGCCGCCGGGGTACATGCCTTCATCAAAGCCCTTCGCAATGAACTGGCAGTAGCCAATCTGGCAGACGAGATCAACGTCCTGGAAACAGGTCCTCTGGGTTTCTTCGGCAAAGGCATCTGCGTAAGTATATATCCCGAGAATGTGAATTATGAAGCCCTGAAACTGGAAGATATTCCAGAATTGGTGCACGAACACTTCCTCAAGGGGCGTCCTGTAGCCCGTTTGATGCTGGATACAGGCAGCAAATTCAGCCCTAAATTCAATTATGATAGCAGAATAGTGCTGCGCAATTCCGGTATCATCGATCCGGAAAGCATCGATGACTATATCGGTGCCGGTGGTTATGAAGGCTGGGAAAAAGCCCTTACTCAGATGCAGCCCAAAGAGATCGTGGAAGAAGTAAAGAAATCCGGTCTTCGTGGACGTGGTGGTGCTGGATTCCCCGCTGGCGTGAAGTGGAGTTTTACCGCTCCTCTGGATGCTCCGCAGAAGTATGTGGTAGTAAATGCCGATGAAGGCGAACCCGGTACTTTCAAAGATCGTCTGATCATGGAAGGTGACCCGCATCAACTGCTGGAAGGGATCATGATCTGCGCCCGTGCCATTGGCGCAACCAAAGCCTATATCTACATCCGCGGTGAATATAAGCTCTGTATTTCCCGTCTGGAAAAAGCCATTGAACAATGCCGTGAGTATGGTATCCTGGGCAAGAACATCTTTGACAGCGGATTTGATCTTGATATCGAGATCAAGATCGGTGCCGGAGCTTATGTATGTGGTGAAGAAACCGCTTTGATCGAATCTCTGGAAGGAAACCGTGGTAACCCCCGCTGGAAACCGCCGTTCCCCGGAGTACAAGGTCTCTGGAAAGCTCCAACAGTGGTAAATAACGTGGAGACCCTTGCTAATGTGCCTTTCATTATTGCCCAAGGAGCGGAAGCCTATCTGAAGTTTGGTACCCCGGAATGCCCAGGTACCAAAGTATATACCATCCTTGGTGATGTGGCCTATCCTGGACTTTGCGAAGTGGATATGGGCACTACTCTGCGTACCATAATCAATGAATATGCTGGTGGTATGAAGAAAGGCTTCAAGTTCAAAGCTGCTTTGGTAGGTGGCGCAGCTGGCGTGATCCTGCCGGATAAGTTGCTCGATGTCAAGATGGATTTCTCCAGCCTGAACCAATATGCTGCCGTGCTTGGCAGTGGCGCCATCCTGGTGATGAATGAACATCAAAGCATCGTGGATATGCTATGGAGCATATTGCGCTTCTTCCGTCATGAATCCTGCGGCAAATGCGCTCCCTGCAAAAACGGTACTCAACAGCTTTATCGCCTGATCACCAAAATCAAGAAAGGCGAAGGCACCATGGAAGATGTGGAACTGATGCAAACCATTGCTGAGACCATGCTTCAGACCTCGTTCTGTGCCTTGGGCCAATCACCAATTATGGCGATTCGCAGTGCAATCGAAAACTTCCGTGATGAATTCATCGCGATAACCCAAAAATAAGACAAGAGGAATAGAATTATGGCTAAAAATGTCAACGTTTGGATCGATGGTCATCACCTGGAAGTTCCCGATACCATGACCATCATCGAAGCTGCCGATAAATACGGGATCTATATCCCCCGGCTGTGTTATCACCCCGATCTGCCACCTACAGCAAATTGCGGTGTCTGCGTAGTGGAACTCTCTGGCAATCCCACTCCCAAACGCGCTTGCTGCACACCTGTAGCCGAAGGCATGAAAATCTCTACCAATAGTATTAAGCTCCGTTCATATCGCAAGACCCTGATCGAGCTCATTCTCTCCAATCATGATGTTGTATGCCCCACCTGCAGTGCCAATAACAAATGCGAACTGCAGACCCTGGCCAACAACCTTGGCGTAGACCCGGATGCCTTGCCAAACATCCTGACCAAGAAACCCGTGGATCACAGTTCACCTTCCATCGTGCGGGATCCCAACAAGTGTATTGCCTGCGGCCGTTGTATTACTGTATGTAATGAAGTACAGACAGTGTATGCTCTTACATTTGCGGATCGTGGCATCGATGCCGAAGTGGATACATCCTTTGGTCTGGGTATGGCAAATAGCCCCTGCGTGAATTGCGGACAGTGCACAGTGTATTGTCCCACCGGTGCATTGCGTGAAAGAAGCGAAATCGACGCTGTGTGGGAAGCCATTCTCGATCCTGAAAAACACGTGATCGTGCAGGAAGCTCCTGCCATTCGCGTGTCTTTGGGTGAAGAATTTGGTTTGCCTTTGGGCAGCATCACTGCCAAAAAGATGTATGCAGCACTGCGTAAGATCGGTTTTGACGCTATTATGGATACTAATTTCACTGCTGACCTTACCATCATGGAAGAAGGCACTGAATGCGTGACCAAGCTCAAAGCTGGTGAAAAACGTCCGCTCATTACTTCCTGCTCTCCGGGCTGGATCAAATTCATGGAAACTTACTATCCGGATCTTGCCGATTGCGTTTCCACAGCCAAATCCCCCATGAGCATGTTTGGTGTGCTTTCCAAGACCTATTATGCTCAGGAACACGGCATCGATCCTGCCAAGATCGTTTCAGTGGCGATTATGCCTTGCACAGCCAAGAAGTTTGAAGCCCGCCGTCCGGAAATGCGTGATAGCGGCTATCAAGATACCGATTTTGTGCTTACCACTCGTGAATTCTTGCGCATGATCAAAGAAGCTGGTATCGATTTTGCCCACATCAAAGAAGAAGATGCCGATGATGGCATGAGCTTCTACACAGGTGCCGGTACCATCTTTGGCGCTACCGGTGGCGTGATGGAAGCTGCTATCCGTTCTGCCTACACACTGGTGACTGGTGAAGAACTGGAAGATATCGATATCGTAGGTGTGCGTGGTCTGGATGGCGTGAAAGAAGCTACCATTCCTATACCTGGATTTGGTGATCTGCGTGTGGCAGTGGCTCATGGACTGGGCAATGCCCGCAAAGTCATGGACGCTGTACGCGAAGGCCTCAAAACCAAAGGTGAATCCCCCTGGCACTTCATCGAAATCATGGCTTGCCCTGGTGGATGCGTCGGTGGCGGTGGACAGCCCTATGGCAACGACATCGCTTCCAGAGCACGTCGTGGCCTGGCTCTTTATGAAGAAGACAAGTCCCTGCCCGTACGTAAATCCCACCACAATCCCGAAGTCAAGAGGATCTATGAGCGCTTCCTGGAATCGCCGAATTCACCTCTTGCGCATAAACTCCTGCACACTCACTATTTCAAACGCTCTATCAATAGCGGCAAAGTAGTGGAAGAAGTAACGCATAAACATCACTAAAAATCCCAATATCATAGCAAAGAGGCGGTCTGATGACCGCCTCTTTTGCGTGTATAAATAAGTCGAGAGGTCGAGAGGTTGAGAGGTTCAGGGGTTGAGAGGTTCAGGGGTCGAGAGGTTCAGGGGTCGAGAAGTCGAAAGGTCTTTGCTACCACGCCGTCATTCCAGCGACCGGGGTCCCCGACAGCCTTTTGGCTGTTGGGGTGGGAAGGCTGGAATCTCCAAAATATGCCGTCTTTCCAGCGCAGGCTGGAATCTCCAAAATACGCCGTCTTTCCAGCGCAGGCTGGAATCTCCTCAGCCTCTGCTACTTTCAGGAGATTCCAGACAGCCCAGCCGGTTCTGCGAACCGCCTGAACTTCTGGAAAGACGGCAAAGGGGTGTTCACCGTTCACCGTTCACCGTTCACTGTTCACCGTTCACCGTTCACCGTTCACTGTTCACCGTTCACGCTCAATTCTCAATCAATCTCTGCTTTTCCTTGAGTAAAAAATCCTGTTCATCCTTCTAATCCAGTCATCTGCGTTCCTATCAATCTCAATTCATCTACGCTATCATTACGCATCTGATCCGTAATGACTGCGTATTGATAGCGTAATTCATAGCAGGAAGCTTCAGAAGGGCTCGATTCTGAGGGATGAATCCTCATCCAGATCCAGAAGATTATCTTATGTAGTACCAGCCGGGATTGTTCACTGTGCAGATAAAGCTATTGCCCACTACTCTGTATTCATTTGCCCAGCTATCTGTGCTGAAGTTTTCTACTCTGGTCAGGCTTTGAACCACACCATCCAGACTTCGGTAGTATAGATTTGCGGTAGATATCTGCGCAACATCATCCAGGGGAATATAGAGATAGGGTTCCTGAGTAGCATCCAGGATATTGTAGAACTCAGGAGTCATGTCGATTCCTGCGGCTGTTTTTATGTTCAGCAAATATGCAGATAAGACTGAACTTGCTCCGGGAACAGATTCGAGCTTCACTAAACCGATCCTGGTGCCCAAGGGGATGCCATTTGTAATGAAAAAATGCGGCAGCACAAATTGAGCTTGATACAGCGATACAATATGATCCCTCTGAGCATTTGTAACTAGGGTAGAGATCATGCTGTGGACGTTGTTATCCGTATATGAAGTGTATTCACCATCATAAGCGGGAAGGATTCCACAATAACCTGAATCCACGACAAAATGCCAGGGATCCAGAGTGCTGCTGCTTTGATATGGGTAAAACCTGTAGAAGCCATTATTTTTCTCATACACGATGATTTCGTTGCGGCGCTGCTTTTTGAAGTACATTGCAGGCATGAAGGTTTCATAGAAATCCGCTGAAGAAGCTGTAAGGCTTAATACTGGAGAGGTTTGCGAAAGTGAATATTGATTGGCGATTATCCCATAAGGGTCATCCGAGGCGGTTTTCCGCAAAATGCTAAGTGTGGCAGTCGTTCCTGAGGCTGCATTTCCTGAAGTATAGAGGTAATTATCACCCATCATGAAGTTCATTTTTGGGTAAACCCTGATTGTCATGGGATTGGGGTTGTTCAAGACAGCACTGATCAGCTTTCCCGAGGTGGTGGGCGAAATGCCAAGAGTTTGGTCTGCATAAGTATATGTTGCATACCCAACCGTGTCGCTTTGTAATAGGACTCTGATGCTGGGATAGCTTGGCTCAAACAGGATCAAATCATGGACTACCGGCACTTGTTTTAATGCCATATAAAACCCATCCGGGACATCTGTTACGCTGTTTCCAGCACGATAAAAGGCATAATCCACGATTTGACTGAGATTGCCAGGAGAATAAGGTTCTCCTTTGAACCAGGGATGTTGAAGTCTTGTATTTGAAGATAGATCGATGTGAGCTTTGTTGTAACTCTTTGTTCCGTTGTGGTTCCAATAAATGTTCACGGATTCGGTTTGGAGGTACTGGATTTTCTTGGCATAGGGGATGTCAAAGCTACTGCCGGACATAGAAATATTACCACAGATTACTGTCCCTGATAGAGCCAGAGAAGCGTAGATCCAGCCGTTGATCATGGTAAATGTATCTGCACTATATGAGCTATCCGGAGTTTTGTATGTCACTCTGTCTTCGTTACTATCTCGATAGATGGTCATGAGTATTTTGTTTGTTGAAGATGTGAATCTGCTTTTGTATCCAAACTCAATGTAGTTCTCTACAGGTAACTGACGGACTTGGCTCGTGCCCTGCCAGAATGTAACTCCAAAGCTCTCCAATTGTCCATTGTATGTAAATGGTGTTCCGGATAGATATGTATCCTCAATAGCGCTTAGCGATGGATCCAGATCAATCTTCATGCTGTATCCATTCAGGCTGAGATCCATGAGGTCAAACCAATATCTGTCCAGATACACCTGCCTGAAACTTCCATCCAAAGGCAGCGTAAGCACGTTCTGGCTGCTAAGTGGGGTTACGAAACAATAGGTGCCACTCCCCAGGATAAAGCTGTATGTGTCCTGGTCCGAAACACTCCAATTGGGATTGGTAATATCGCCTTGTTCCCAGGCGCTCACTTGAGTTCCATTGATTCTGATCCACTGCCGCTCGAAGAGCTTGCGGGCTGGTTCTCTGATCCTGATCAGGGCAATATCGGCGGTGGCTTTTTGGGTGGAGACCATGATGGGTAATGAGGACAAGCCAAAACTCGGATAAAGGGTGGATAGGTTTTGTTGAACGGCTGGGGATAGATCATTTTGATGGACTTCAATCCTTCCAGCGTTACTACAATACTCTGCGGGGAAATCGAAGGCAATCTGGGCATTTCCGGATGCGATAAGGGCGTGAGTTCGGATAGTATTTGTAAAAATGATGCCAGGATTGGCTGTGTCAGCAATGTTATAAAGCCCTTGTTCACCAGTACCATAGACTGGCGTCCAGGCTCGGTCTCCGGTGAATCTTCCCACTTCAATCGGATTTGCAGTAAGGTAGCCATCCAAGACCACGATATAAGCATTATCAGAGGGTAATGTCTGTGTGTATATCCGCATGATAGGGTTATCTGCCTGTAAATCAATGAACTGGCTATTGCGACGAATTCCCATGTAGTATGTGTCTCTCAGTTCGCTGAAATTACTGGAAAACCTGATGCTGTCTCTCAACGCAATGCTCTCTCTGCGTTCAAAGATGATCTCGTCCTGATAATGAATCAGCGAGTCTGCAATACTCTCCATTGGGATATACAGATATGCATTGTCATTGCCCGATTTGATCAGGTAGTTTGCATATTCGGATACTACATTCCCCGTGTTGTAAAACTCGCCTGCCAGATCAGGGGGTAAAAGTGAGTTTTCCCGGATGTTGCATGCAATTAAGGTTAGAAGCGAGATCAAGAAAACGAAGTATTTCATCAGTAATACACACTCATTGACCCATACAACAGGTTGCTTTTATCATCCTTCCCTCTTTGGTACAAAGTATAGAGCCCACACCAAGGCAGGGGATAAAACTCCAAAGATACTCCCAGGCTAGCATCGGAACGATCGTAACTATCTATGACGCTGCCATCAAATGCACTGTGCCAGGTATCTTCACCAATGTTGACATGCATGCCCAGTGTACTCTGCCAGAGCATTGGTTTGGAGATGGAGAAATTATGCACACTGAACCTACGATCGCCAGAGGGGAAATCACTATCCGTATATACCCAGGAAATTGAGTAATCTGCCTTGATGTCTCTCCACTGAAGCCTTGTGCCACAGCTAAGTTGCTGTACATCGAAGCGAGGATACTGCGAGAAAAAAACAGACAGCGAAGGCCTTACGAATACCTTACCTGGATGAAGCTTGGCCTGCAATTGGGCAGCCACTTGATTGGCGGGATAGGTATTGGTATCGTCTGATGTCAACCGATGGGCTGAGACTCCTAGTTCAAAGGCATAGATTTGTTTTCTTACACCTATTCCCATCATATGACGATAGGTTTTTCCAGATATCCGAAAGTCTTCATATCCTGCTTTTAACTTCCAAGTGTTTACTCTCAGATCTTGATTGAAGCCCCACAAGTCTTTGGTAGCGTTCGTACTCCCATAATACATACTGGTAGATGCCTCCAGGTGGGCTACAGGCATCTGAGTGCCTGACAGCGAATTGGCCATTCTTCGATAGCGAATACCCAAAGTTTGGTCGTCTAAAGCCGTGTACGAATCTGCCAAACCATGGTAGGCGATGGGTTTTAAGATGTAATCATCAAAGCTGTGATGAGCAGCCAAAGCATAACGTTCTCTGGCTTCGGGATAGCGTTGCAGCAATAGCAAGGCCAATCCGGTCTGTATATGGTAGGCAGCAAAAGCAGGATTCTTCTGCAGCTGACTTTTCATTATGCGATACGAAGTGCCGGGCTTGCTTAAACTGCTGTAAGCCCAAGCCAGCCCAGCCCAAGCAGCATCACATGCAGGATCGGTTTCGGTGATATTCCGGTACAGCTCTAGCGCATATTGAGGATTGTTCTGCAACATCAACTCATAGGCACGATTCAAACTGGGCTGGACATCTACTGAACTAAGCTGAATGTTTGGGAGAGCACTATCAGCTTCCTTGGGAGTAATTGCTGATACTACTCCTGATGTCAAAAGGGACATCAGGATGACCGCCAGAATCTTCATTGTCCCAATATTGTCGCGTATTCTTTGACTATAGGTGAGTCAGGGTAGTATTTCACTAGTTTCTGATAATGTTTTTTTGCGTTTGTCACGTCTTTGCTGAGGTAAAGATTGTTCACCAGATATCCTCTGGCTTCCATGTCCCAGGGAGTAATGTTGATGATGGCCAGATAATAGTCTGCTGTAGTCTTGTAATCCTGTTTCATATATGCAGCGTAAGCAGCTTTACTCATTACCGTAGTGTTTTGGGGGTATTGCTTCAGGATTACATCAGCATAGGCCAGAGCGTCTGTCCATTTCGACATGGCCAATAGGCAGTTCAGGATTCCAATTTGGGCATCCTGAGTAGGGAAGATTGAGTTTGACTTTTGATAATCTTTTAAAGCTTCATTGTAGTTTCCCATAAGATACTGAAGCCATGCTATCCTCAGGATATAGAACTCATCCTGACCGTTATTCCCAGATAGGGATTGCATTATCTCCAATGCGCGGCTATAATTCCTGGCGGATTCAGCATTGTATGAGTCTGTAATGGTTGGCTTTACCTGAGCCCCAAGAGCAACCCAAATCGTGATAATCGCGACCAATATCAAGCTAAACTTCTGCATTTTTCACTCCTTTTGCATGTAGTATCGTTTGAGAATTCTTGCATATCCTGATACTTACTATCATATTGTTTTTCTCCAGGATTACTTCACCGTCCAAGCTTCCAACATTAATTCCAAGGAGCCGATAGTTAATCCTACTGGAGATAGTGATGTTTTTCCCATGCTCTTCCAGGGAGCTGATGACTATTACCCTCATGGGTTTACAGATGAGGCTAAGGATCAGCACAATTTCCTTAATAAACGGGTTTAAGCTCAATGAATAGGGAGGTTCATCCCTCCAGGAGACATTGCCACCATTTACATAGGGTAATCGTGACAAGATTTGAGCAAAGGCAGAAAGGGCGTTGGATCTTCTTCCTTTGAGAGACAGGGCGTTGAATATTCCTTGATAGACACTGAATTCCAGTTCGCTATGGCGGGAAGAGGTGATTGTGAATCTGCCATAAAGATCCAGACCAACTTTCCACGACTCGTTCCATTGACTATGTTTACCCGAAACCAGAAAGCTGTTTTCAGCAAGGTTTTGCAGGCACATCATAGTCTGTAAATGTGCTTCCGGGACCAAAGTGGAAATGGTTTCTCCCAAGCTTGGGACTCCCTGAGCGATGAACATTGAAGCTCCAGACTTCTCGTGCACCTTGTAATTCACAAACTGACTGTATCGTGTTTTTGACCCAGCTTCTACTCCAATCTGGATCTGGAAGTGTAAATGGGGAAGTGGGGAGCGCCCAGAATTGCCTACCAGTCCGATTCTATCTCCTTGATTCACAAAGTCTCCAGGTTTCACCTTGATAGAGCCATTCTTGAGGTGAGCATAAAAGCTATAGAGTCCAAATCCATGAGAAATACAGATGTAATTGCCCCAGTTTTCCCTTGTGTTTATAGCTCCGATAGGATTGTCAGGCACACCATCCATTACTTTGGCAATGTACCCACTGGCAGAGGAGAGCACAGGTTTTCCAAAGCTATAGTAATCTCCCAGAGTGGATTCCAATTCAACAAAACGTTTACCTTCCTTATCTGTGATCTCAAAATCCCAGGCATAAGCCCAGTCCAGTTTATGGGTCTGATCGCCATTATGCCCCTGAGTTACCTGCCATGCTCCAGTAATAGGTAAGCTGAACTGCGGAATTCCCAATGTGCTAAATCTGTAATATCTTTCCTGATAGACTTGCAGAGCTCGTTCAGGATTATAAACCCCAAAGTCGTTCATAACTGGCTTCGTGCTTACCAACCTGAGCCGCAGTGAAAAGATCACCAGCAAAACAACTACATTCAAAGGGAATGCGAATACTGGTATTGCTAATGGTGTGTACAAGCCAGTGTAACTATTAAAATGATAGGACAGACTGCTCAGCAGTACTATCAGTAGATAACCCAGTGCAGTACTGATTGCAGCAATCACCAGACTGGTTTTACCAGGTAAAAGGAAAACCCCACCAATGGCCAGCATAATCAGGATGCCATTGAATCCCGGATAGAACATACCTGTATTGGAAGATAACCCCTGAGCTTGCATCAATATGTAGCTGATCGTCCATCCCATCAGAGCCAGACCCAAGCCTATCCTTGTGATAACAAGCAGAGCCAGAGCCACAAACACTCCAGCCAGTACGGTTGGTGAAAAGAAGACAGATCCCATGGATACGAAAAAAAGGCGCCAGTACTCGCTGAGATGGGGCTCCCAATTGATCAGAACAAGCTTGTCAAATGGATAATTAGTTAGCAGTCCGTTGCGGGCCATGTACTGCCAGATTATTATTGCCACTATCGAAAAGGCAAGGCTCATGGGTGGCAGACGGAACCATTGATTGAACAGGTAACTCAAGACAAAGTACAACAATAGGGTGCCAATGGATGTCAGACAAATGATGCCCATATACATGAACGGCGAATGGGCTATCATCTGGCCAGGGTAATAGTAACCTAATGCCAGGCTGATGATCAGGCTGTTAAAGGCGGCAACTCCACTCCGGGATTCCCAGCTTTCCCAGCCCAGAATACGTGAAAATAGCAAAGCTGTGAGCAAGCCTAGCATTCCCGATAATCCAACTATCGGACTGGAGAATGTCACCAGAAGCAGGATAAGCCCCAGAAGCACGGAATCCGAAAATAGTGTACAGGCATAGCTGTGAGGTATAGCCAGTATCAGGTTGCCGGCTTGGATCAGAAAGCGTTTCATATATTTCTGAGGTGCTCAGGGATGTATTCACGATTCCGCAGATCAGATAGATCTTCTTTGTTGCGGATTAGTTCCACATCTCCAGTTTCCGTGATCAGGCACACATTGGGGCGATACTCGATAAACTGCATCCATTGAGTTACATTGTATGCTCCCACTGGGGAGATCAATACCGTATCACCATAATACAAATCCGGGAAGGGCGTAGCCGGACGGATCACATCGATATTCATGCACAGCGGACCAAAGAAAGCAGTGTTTTGATAGGTGCCGGGGAGTGGTTTGGTAGGCAATACTGTCTGTTTATACCACCAGGCTGTGATGTTGATGTTTACTCCAGCATCCAGAATCACGGCTCTTTCTCCGGTAGGCAGATTCTTCTTGCCGATCACACTACTGATCAGATATCCAGCCTCATCGATCAATACTCTGCCCGTCTCCAACATCAACCGGGGAGCGTGCTCACGCACAAAAGGAGAGGAATTGAAAGCAGAACCAATCGCTTCAGCATATTGCTCAAACGAGGGAGTGGCAATCTCACCAGGCGTATATTGATTATGCAGTGTATTGCGGCTGGCAAATCCACCGCCGAGATCGATTACTTCCACGCATACATTGAAGTCTTCCATGATCGTTTGCGCCAGTCCCAGCATTTTGCTGGCTGCCCAATAATATGCTGAGGCATCCAGAATAAAGGTACCGATATGAGTATGCAGCCCCTTCAGTTTCATTTTGCCACCGGAGACCATTCTCTGTATAGTCCGGTAGGCTTCACCATTTTCATAGTTAAATCCGAATCTTGTCCATTGAGGCGAGATACCTGAATCCATGTTTACCCTGATGGCGACATTAGGGATGGCATCCAGTTCCGTGGCTATTTTTTCGATCAAATACAGCTCTTCCAGGTGGTCGATGTGGATCATCGCACCTTCGGAGATAGCAGTTACCAGTTCGTTCCGGCGTTTGGCAGGGCCATTGAAGATGATCCGATCAGCAGGGACTCCCAAACTGCGCGCCATTTCATATTCCATGCCGGATACCACCTCGGCCATGGCTCCTTCCTGATGGTAGATGCTGCAGATTGCAGCCAGGTAATTGGTTTTGTAGCTCCAACTGATATCAGAATCAGGATAGTGCATTCGAATCGTATCCAGGAGTTTACGGTAATCCCGACGGATTTTCTGCTCCGAGAAGACAAATAGCGGCGTGCCATATTGGCTCACAAGGTCTTTGATCATAATGCCGTCGATATTGTCTTTGTGGCGGACAACGCTGGTGTGGGCATATTTATTCAGATTGCCGGCGGTGTTTCGTTCAATAAATGGTGCTGTATATGGTTTTTTCATTGATCCTCCGTATTGATCAATTCTCCGTTTACGGAGAGTTCGCCCATCAAGCCGATGTTTGAGATGATATCTTCGGCATGGCGGATAAAAAGTGTCCCAGGCTGGCAGGATGGCAAGGGCTCAATGTCCTGTCCCATGGCTAGTAATACTGTCGCAGCGGGTTGGTTTTGCCCACTGCCTTCCGCCAGGCGAACCCAGGCAGGAAAGCGGGGATTGATCTCGATCAGATAGAATTTCCCGTCTTTACCCTTCATGATTTCCAGTTCACAAGGCCCTCTCCATGAAAGGGCTTGGATGATCTTGCGGGCAAATCTCTCCAGCTCTGGATTGTTTACCACTACTCCTCCGAAGCCTTTACCCTTATCTGTTATCACCAGTTTGCGCTGAGGGACGAGTCCTATGCAATCACCCTTGCCGTCACCCACGATTACCACATTGAATTCATCTCCCAATACCTGTTCCTGCACGATTACAGGCAAGCCCCACTGGCTTTGCAGATTGTGAAAATACTTGATCGCTTCGTCCAGATTGCGGGCTTTGTATGCCTCATAGAGCCGGCCTTTGACAAAGACCGGATAATCCATCTTTTTGTCGAGCTTGATGAGCTGATCTACACTATCAATGATGTGAGTAGGGGGGATGTCCACTCCCAAGGGGGGAAAGAACTGGCTGAGCTTGATCTTGTCCCGCAGGTTGAATTGCTCTTCTGAAGGTAGAAATGTATGAATTCCACGCTCCTGGAGTTCGGTAGCCAAGCGGATATAGAGAGGTATTTCCGAATCCAGGGTGGGGATGATAACGTCGATCCTGGTTTTGCTAAGGATATAATCCAATCTGGCGAGGAAAACATCTGCTCCGGTGGAGGGATAGGAGAGCTGGTAGATTTCATCCGCCAGCCCCGGATAGTAGATTCCGCTTTCCAAAGCATCATAGACCAGTCCGATGATCTTGCCTGAGAAACCGGCAGCGCGAATGCTGCGAATCACAGGTACGCCAGGCTGGGGATTGTCGCCGGTTTTCAGTCCTGTCACAGCAATAGTAATATTCAGACCACTGAGATCAGGCATCAGACCTCCACCAGGTCCAAAGCCTTTAGCATGGCTACAAAATGCTCGTAATCACTTTCTGCATACTCCGGTGCAGTGTCGTATTCTTCCAAAAGCCCCTTCAAGACTTCCGTCCTGGGTGTGCCAGTCTGTAGTTTTTTTAGAATATACAAACCGGTATCGTTGACAGTATAACTGCTCCCATTTTCCGGATCGAAAACGAAGCCGTTTTTACTGATGGCCAGAGCCGCCAACCGTTCATATCTCATTTATAGCTCCTTTACTGGATTATCAAGCCTGAATCTAACCAGTTAAACAAATAATGAATATCTGTCAATGCAAGATTTATGCCATACATTACAAAGGTAATGACCAAACCCTGAAAAAAATTATCAAACAGTAGTTTATCTACTCTGTAGAAGCATCTCTGAGTAATCTTGTTTCTTCTCTCGCTGCAAAAACGCTATCATTACGCTACCATTACGCATCTGATCCGTAATGCCTGCGTATTGATAGCGTAATTCAAACCAGCAAGAATCACGATGCATCAGGGACGATGAAAACTATTCAGATGAATGGCTCTCACTCGGGTCGAGAAGTCGAGATGTCGAAAGGTCGAGATGTCCTTCCCCCACGCCGTCATGCCAGAGACCGTGGTCCCCGACAGTCCGTTGGGGTGGGAAGGCTGGAATCTCCTGCACATGCCGTCTTTCCAGCGCAGGCTGGAATCTCCTGAACATGCCGTCTTTCCAGCGCAGGCTGGAATCTCCTCAGCTTCTGCTTAACTTCAACAGCCTATCCGGTTCTGCGATCCTCCTGCCCTTTTGGAATTACGGCCCAGTGCTGAATCGGGACGCTTCCCACCCTTGGATTCCGGTCAATTCGTTTAACTCGTTGGCAAATATAACCCGTGCAAATCAGTTCAATCCGTGTTCTATTGGCTATCTGTGTCATCTGCGGAATCTGCGTGCCTAACGCACCTCCGTGAAATCCGTGAAATCTGGATCATCTGTAAATACAACCGTGGAAAAAACAAAGCAAAAAAATTAAGGGAGAGCGGCTTTCCGCTCTCCCCCAAGGATACCAGCCTCTCGGGCTAGAAATGGGCTTTGAGTTTGTCCATGATTTTGTCTTTCTGAACCAGGCCAACAATCTGGTCTGTGATCGCGCCATTTACGAAGACAAGCAAGGTGGGGATGGACATGATGGAGTATTTTCCAGCAATTTCGGGACTCTCGTCGATGTTTACTTTGACGATCTTCGCTTTGCCTTCTACTTCGTCGGCTACTTTTTGAATGATGGGCAAGAGGGCTTTACAGGGACCGCACCAGGGCGCCCAGAAATCTACCAGTACTGGTATTTCGCTTTGGAGCACCACTTGCTCGAAATCAGCGGTCTTTGCTTCTGTGATAGCCATGATCGCCTACTCTTCGACTACTGCAAGGATGTCGCTCTTGGAGAGGATCAAGAATTTGGTTCCATCAAGCTCAATTTCGGTGCCGGCATACTTGCCATACAGGACTTTATCGCCCACTTTTACGATCTTTTGCAGGTCTTCATCTGTGCCCACAGCGATGATTTCAGCTACCTGGGGCTTCTCTTTGGCTGTATCAGGGATGATGATCCCACCAATGGTTTTCTCTTGTGCGGCGGTGGCAATCTTCACCACGACTCGATCTTCAATCGGTTTCAGTTTCATAATAACCTCCATTTCGTATATATGATTCCTAAGATTTAGTATAGTCGAACGGGTCAACTTAGCAAACACAATTTTAGACTGCTAATTTTTGTCAAGAGGAAACCGCAGGTCGAAGTTGTACTTTGTAACTCTTGAAAGTTTGCCAGATTTGGTTAAACGGATCTTCCTGCATGAATCTGCTTGACAACTAAAGCCCTGACGATAGGTTTCCTCAAATGATTCTTTATAGCGGGAGCTTAATATGTCCCACCATAGTGTCAAATCTGCCTATCGTAATCTGCAAGAGCGTTTGAACCGTTTTCCGCAGGGGGCTCCGCCTTCTGCGACCTTGTATAAGATCCTGCAAATTCTGTTTAGTGAAGACGAAGCCCAATTAGTAGCGATGCTGCCCATCAAACCCTTTTCAGCGGCGGAAGCAGCAAAAATCTGGAAAGTACCGCATTCTCAGGCTCGTCAGACTCTGGAAAAGTTGGCGGGCAGAGCAATTCTGGTGGATGCTGATTTTGAAGGAACTACCAAATACACGCTTCCACCTCCCATGGCAGGATTCTTTGAGTTTTCGATCATGCGCACCCGGGGTGATATAGATCAAAAGCTGCTCAGTGAGCTCTTTTACCAGTATTTGAATGTAGAGGAGGATTTTATCAAAGACCTCCTCCTGGGTAGCGAGACCAGGATGGGCAGAGTATTTGTTCAGGAAGAAGTCCTCACCAACGACCAAGCTGTGCATATCCTGGATTTTGAAAGAGCCAGCGAAGTGATCCGTACTGCCACGCACATCGGGGTGGGGATGTGCTATTGCCGGCACAAAATGCAGCATCTGCATCAAGCTTGCGATGCCCCCATAGATATCTGTATGACTTTCAATACCGCCGGAACATCACTAATCAAAGCGGGTTTTGCCCGTGAAGTGGATGTCTCCGAAGGGCTGGATTTGCTGCATCAGGCCTATGAAAACAACCTCGTGCAGTGTGGTAAAAATGTAAGGCAAGGCGTGAATTTCATCTGCAATTGCTGTGGTTGCTGCTGTGAGTTCCTCGTAGCTGCCAGAAAGTACGGAGCCTTGCAACCCGTTCACACTTCGTCTTTTATCACCAGGACCGATGCATCTGCCTGTATTGGCTGTGGCAAATGTATCCAGGCTTGTCCCATCGATGCCATTAGCATCTTAGATGATGTTACTTCGGAGCGTAAACATGTATGCATCGATGAAAGTATCTGCTTGGGCTGCGGAGTATGCGCTCGGGCTTGTCCGGTAAGCTGTCTTACTTTAGAGCGGCGACCGGAAAAGATTGTTACGCCTGTCAATTCTGTCCATCGCGTGGTTCTGATGGCTATTGAAAAAGGCAAATTGCAGAATCTGATCTTTGACAATCAAGCCTTTGCCAGTCACAGAGCTTTGGCCGCCATTCTCGGCGCTATCCTCAAACTGCCTCCCCTGCAAAGGGCTTTGGCAAACAAGCAATTGAAATCGGTCTATCTGGAAAAACTCTGTAGCAGGATCAAAGCGTAGCATGTTCACTATCTTCCAGTATTGTGTATGATGCCACCAAACACATGGATCACCACACGTTTGAAGGCTGTATTAAGATGGCAGAATCCCTGCAAAAACCAATTGACAAACCCTATGCGATATTCACAGCGTCGCAAAAGTAGATAACCCAAGCCAAGGAGCTAAAAATGAAAAAAGTCGTGTTGATTTGCATGTGCATATTGATCCTTCCCTTGTTTGCTGAGCAAGCTGAAATCGAATCACTGGCAAGAGAATTCTATCGCCTGAACAGTCCCATGGAGAAAATCAAAGAAGATATGGCGGGGCAGATGGATATGCTATCCAACTATATGGGTGGAAAGCAGCTAGGAGATGAAGATTCTCCATTGTCAGAATCAGACCTGGAACGTACCAAAAATCTGATCTCCAAGCTCATGGATGATTTTATGGACTATGATGCATTGGAAGATCTCAGCGTCTCGATCATCGTAACCCAATACAGTGTCAATGAGTTGGAATCCATCATTGCCTTTCTAAAGAGTCCCGCCGGACAATCATACCTGATGAATTCAAGAATACCATCGAATTATCTGACTCAAGCCACTAAGACTTACTTTGAACAGAAATCCCAGGATGAAAACTGGATTATGAGTTTTATTACGACTCTTTTCGAGGAATTTGGGCTGAATGATGAAAGTCTGGACGGTTATCAATCTCCCTCTGATGAGAATGGCGATTGGGATGATTGGGGAGATTGGGCAGTGTCCGATACTATCGATGGTAATTGGTGGGCTGATAGTGATAGTGTGGATTATGACTATTCTGAGGATACTTGGGAAGATTATTGGAATACTCCGGCTCCTGTTAGCATTACCGGTAGCGGTAAGATCCTGGATTCCCTGGTTGACATTCAGTATGTGATGAATAAGCTAATGCCTGCTTTCAAGCAGATTTACACGCAATTAGATGCTTACACCGAGGAATATGGCGGTTATCCCAATGAGCTGAACTGGAAAAAGATCAAGAAAGTGAAAGGCTTTGATCTCGAATATGAACATGATTCCTCTTTCCTACGGGCTACGAGCAATGCCAAATATCGAACTCCGGGAATTGAAGTAATCTATTACCTGTTCGACAGTAGCCTTTGGATCAGTATCCCGTATAATCAGTAAGCGATTCTAAGGCGTTATCATCCTAGAAGTAGACATTTTTCAGGTGTGTATAAGAGCTCATCTGGCTTCCAGATTATCAACTCAACTTGGAATCATGTTAATACTCGATGTCACAAATGTCTTGACAATTGATCGCACTACATATGACTCGTATCAACGTTTTGAGGTAATATGCAAATAGCACACATAATGACCTTCAAGGCTTATCCTACCCACAAAAGAAGGAACTGATGCTAAATGAATTATCAGCAAATATGATGCAAGAGCTTGATGCCCAGGCCGAATTCAATCCACCAAGTGTTCTTGAGCAAATTGAACACTACATAGAAAGTGATTTTTCCGCTCAGGATTGGAACAGGATCATGTATTTCAAAGGGAAAGCCCTCTATACCATGAACAAAGTCAAAGAAGCAGAAGCAATCGCGGTGGATTGTATTCGGAGATCAATAGTTGCCGCAGATTTCTACACTCTGGTGAAGTGCTATGTATTACAGGCAGTAACTTGTTATACGACGGATCATGAAGATCGGATCGGACCCTTGCTGGAAATGGCGGAAGAATATGCAATTGAATCCGCGGATTATGAGCTGATTCTCCATGCTCTATGTGCAAATCTGTATTTTCTGAGGCGCAAATCTCAGTTTGAACAGGCACAAAAGAAGGAACTCAGAGTCGTAGATCTAATCAAACGTGTTTCCCCATCCTATACTACTGCAAGTGCTTTGGGCTGTCTCGCTGCACTGTATATTGATTTATCAAATTGGAATCGCACGATCGAATATTATATGCAAGCTTTGGAACAAGCACAAGCATTATCTTTGGACTCCTACCAGTTAAGCCTGCTAAATAACCTTGGATCAGCGATTTGCAGAGTAAATGACTATCCCAAAGCAGATAAGATTCTGCAGCAAGGTTTGGCACTCGCCAGGCAAATTGGACATCAGCAGCAGGTTTTCCTGTTTACCTCAAATCTCGGCAATCTGAAGATTCAAGAATCCAAGTATCAGGAAGCCATTGCCTATTACGATAAATGTATGAAAATCCTGGAGAATGTGCCCCAAAAACCGCCGCTCCTGATGATTGACCTCTATAACAACTATTCACTGTGTTACTGGAAGTTAAATCAAACTGATAAATCGCTGAGTTATATTGATAAAGCCATTGAAATTGCCCGTGACTGTGGTCTTGAACGCGATTTAATCCAGATTGAAGTGAATAAAACCAATCTGTTGGTGGAAATGGGAGATTATAATGAAGCCCTCACCATTGTCCAAAGAGGGGTGAAGTACTATAAGAAAGCCAAAGATTTGCACCAGTTGATTTGGGTGTACAGATTGTTGGCACACATCCATCACCTGCGCAAGGATTATAAGAGAAGCTACGAAACAGCGCTAAAGCTTAATGATATCACCGATGATTATATCGCCGAAATCCAGAGAAAGGAAGTAGAAGCGAGTACTTCAAAAATCAAAGTGCAAGAGACCAGCAGCCCGGAATTCCGTGCCTCACATTATTCCCTGGGCAGGATTGACCCGCATCATGGCTTCATCGGACGCAGCAAGGCATACCACACGGTTGTGAATTCTGCCTTGTTAGCTGCCCAACATCCGAATACCAGCGTCTTGATCCTGGGGGAATCCGGTACCGGCAAGGAGATTATCGCTCAAATGATTCATCGAAACAGCTTACGCAGAAATCAGGCTTTTGTTCCGGTAAATGTGGGAGCACTCTCTCCTTCCCTGGTTGAAAGTGAGCTTTTTGGGCACATCAAGGGGGCATATACTGGTGCCGATACACCTGCGAAAGGCTTCTTTTTGCAAGCAGACAAAGGAACGCTCTTTTTGGATGAGATCACTGATATGCCTTTTACCGTGCAAAGCAAGCTGCTCCGTGCCCTGGAAACCAGAAAAGTAATCGCTGTAGGCAGCAGCAAAGAAACACCCTACGATAGCAGGATTATATCCGCCACCAGCCAGGATATCCGAACCCAGCTTTCAGACAGCCAGTTTCGCCTGGATCTGTTTCACCGGCTGAATACCATTGAAATCTTTATCCCGCCCCTAAGAGAACGGCAGGAGGATATTGAGCCCATCTTAACACACTATGTGACGCACTATGCCAAAGAACTGAGTAAAAGCATCCCAATGATCGATAATTCTTTATTGGAGATGCTCTACGCCTACCCGTTCCCCGGAAATGTGCGCGAACTGAAAAACATTGTGGAGCGGATGTACATTCTTAGTAAAACACTCCGGTGGGATGCTCAGTTATTGTATGAAATCAATCCCTACAGCTTTGCTGCTGAGAGTCTGAGCTCGCAATCGGAATATGATGAGGAAGATGCCATCGTAAAAGCCCTGATCAAAGCCAAGGGCAAACAAAAAACTGCTGCCCTGCTTCTGAATATGTCCGAAGCAACCCTTACCCGCCGAATCGTAAAATATCAGCTCCAGCAATATACCAGAAGGAACAAGTAAACCCAAACTCATCCTTAAGCTCTTCTGAAAACCACGTTCTGTAGATTTCATTTGAAATTTCAACAGTAGGGGTTGAAACGGCCAGTTTTGAAATAACTCCCCATTTCCGATTTTCTCTCTTTTGCTCATCTCCTTACTGATTAAACAATTACGCCAATATCTCATTTTCCTGCTTGTGGAATAGCTATGGCACATATTGAGCTAATGAAGACAACAAAGCGCGAGACCAAACGGCAGGCGGTCAGCCCGATAGTGCCAGCCCTCGATAGTGATGGAAACAAGGCACTCGGGTTTACAGTCTATTGTGGTGATGATTCTTTTTATAACGTCATGCGTAGCTATTCCGCAAATGATTATGAGCAAGTCCTGCAAGCATTAACGGAACAACGCAGACAAATACTTGAAACCCAAAAAACAAAGGAGAAAAAATGAAGAGATTAAGCTTCATCAGCCTATTTATCCTACTAGTAGCAACTTGCCTAAGTGCCGTAACCGTATCGTATGATTTTAACGATACCAAAGATTTGTTTACCTACTTCAATCTGCCCGTGGAGGGGAATGTTACCAATTCTTTCTCAGGTGGCATTGGAGACACAGGTGCCGTTTTATTTCCAGGAGTACTGGAGTTTCCGTTGTTCCCGATGGGGCAAACCCGCGTTATCACATTAAAAAATGGCATTTATCTTAGCGAGATTGATGAACCTGTAACTATCACCGCTCACATCAATAGCTTCCAAAATGGTGGATATGCTGCAATGGGATTTTCGTCAGCCAGTTCGAACACAGCTGCCCCAAAGTGCCAAATTACAAACGTTCCAGCCGTGGGGATGCAGTTTTATAGCAGTGGATACTCCTTTTTCAATAACACAAGTGAGTACATCGGAAGTTACCCCTCAGATATTCCCCTGTCTTGGTATAAAGTGATTTATACTTTGATTCCCCGGGGTGCTGATCTCTATGATGTAAGCTATGAGCTTTGGCGCACAAATCAAAGCGAAGGCTTTTTGTTTCTTCAAAAAAGTGGAGTTTATAGCTTCACCAATCCGACCATCAATGATGGGCCGGTGTATCCCTATTTCGGCATTGATGGACATCGGGTATCTTACGTGGATAACTTCACGGTCAGCTATCCTGAAGAGGCAACCTTGCCGGTCACAATGTCTTCTTTTACAGCCACTGTAGCTTCTGAAACTCAGATTTACCTGCAATGGACCACAGAATCAGAATCCAATATATTAGGATACAATGTATATCGCTCAGAGGATTCGATCATTGCCAATGCCATCAAGTTGAATCCAAGTTTTATTGAGGGAACAAACACTTCCAGCCTTCACACTTATCACTTCACTGACTTTGAATTCGAACCGAATACTTCATACTACTATTGGGTGGAATCGACGGAACTAAGTAATAATAGCAGCTTCTACGGTCCTGTGAGCGTGTTGTCTGGTGATTCGGAAGAAGATGCTCCACCTATTGAGATCGATGGGAATACTGGAATTGTCAGGGTGTCGCCCAATCCTTTTTCTCCAAACACAGATATATCATACAAATTGAGAGAGACTGCCCATGTCACTATGGGTATCTACAATGCCAAAGGTCAACTCGTGAGATCACTTGTTAATGGCACCAAGGATAGTGGGAATCACTCAATCAACTGGGATGGGAAAGACCATAAAGGCACTCGTTGCTCAAACGGTATCTACTATGCTAGAATGCAAGCTGGATCCGTAAATTCTTACTATAAAATGACACTTATGAAATAAACACCAGATCAAACCCTTGCATTAATGCATGTGTCGATCGAGCCCCATGTTTACGGGGCTCGATCGTTTATTATTCATATCTTTATTGCTTATGATAGTTATCACCTGGATCACTCAAGCTCATCCCAAGCCCCGCTTGGGATGAGCTTGAGTGGTGTAGCAGGGGTCCAGGTCAGACGATATGAGGAAGCCACAACGTATTGCTCGTCTATTAGTATGTTTTCGAGACCGTGCCCATTATTAGAAGCTGAGTGATAGGGTTTCTACCTGCCTTTTCTGTTCGGGAACCTGTGCTTAGACCGCCTGCTGCACAATCCTCCTCCATGTTCGTGACAAATCTGGAGGGGGGATTTCCCCTCGCATCAGATTTCAATTGACAAGGGCGGGCTGGATAAAAGTATTACTTTACCGAGATTTGTAAAGGTGGAGATACGATGAGTGCAGTGGCACAAAGCCTCAACCGACTGATGGAGTTTATCGGGAAGGAGCAATTGATTGAATCCGGAGACAAGGTCTTGCTGGCTTGTTCCGGGGGAGCTGATTCTACAGCAATGCTGTATCTGTTTTCCAAGCTCAGACACAGCATGCATCTTAGCCTGCTGGCAGTGCATATCAATCATCAATTGCGAGGGGTAGAAAGCGATGCAGACGAAGCAGCAGTGAAATCGCTTTGCCTCAAGCTGAATATTCCAGTGATCGTCAGACGGATCGAGCTTGATTCGGCGGCTGATCTGGAAAACCAAGCCCGTAAGAAACGCTTTGCTGTATTCAATCAAATCCTGGAGATTTACAAATTTGGCAAAGTCCTCCTGGCTCATCATGGCTATGATCAAGCGGAAACCCTGCTGATGAACCTCTTTCGGGGAGCAGGGGTAGCTGGTTTGGCAGGAATCAAACCCCGAAGTGGAAACGTGATCCATCCCATGCTTTGCTTCAACCCGGAAGAGCTACGCGAAGTATTGAAAGAAGCAGATATTCCCTGGCGTGAAGATGCCACAAACAATGACAACCGCTTCCACCGCAATCGCATGCGCAACGATCTGCTACCTCATTTAGAGATGAATTACAGCCCCAATCTCAGAGCCCGGCTGGGGCAGGTCGCAGAGCACATGAATGAAGTTGACCGCCATTTCCGCGATCGTGCTAAAGCCAGCATGAAGAAGCTTTGCCTTGATAGCGCTACTCACAAAGTATGCCTTAGTATTCCGGGAATCCGAAAGCTCAGTACCATTGAGCAATACTATGTCCTGAAACTATCCTGGAGCCAGATCACGGGGACAGAAGCAGATTTCTTTCGCGTGCATCTCGATGAACTGCAAGTTCTGATGGATGCTGACGGTAGTAAATATATAAACCTGCCCCATGGAGTATATGCCAAAAAGCAGTATCATGAGCTGATCCTGACTACCCGCGCAGAAGACATTTACACCCAAAAGAGTGAAGCCTGTGCCGTGGACGCTGACCGCGCCCGAGTAGCCTGTATGAATTACCGTTTTACTTTCAAGTATCTGAAAGTCCTCCCCCAAAATGCCAAAGAACACATTCCCCTCACTGCCATCATAGATGCGGACAAGATTTCATACCCCTTCAGTATTCGTCCGAGGAGGGCAGGCGACCGTTTTATGCCTTTGGGAATGCAGTCCAGCAAGAAGCTGAAAGACTTTTTCATTGACGAAAAAGTGTCTAAATACGACAGGGACTTGATACCTATCTTTGATGATGGCGAGAAGCTGTTTTGGGTGGTGGGTCATCGTGTGGACGAAAGAGTACGTTTCACATTAGAGACCCAGCGTTATCTGATGATCGAGGCTGAGCCCATTGAAGAAAAGCCCAAACGGGCTGCCAACCGCAAGAAAAACATGCGAGGATATGATGAATTCGATGAATTGTGATATTTCCGCGGTGCTGTTTGACGAGCGCCGTATCCAGACCCGGATCAGAGAAATCGGAGCTCTGATCAATAGTGACTACAAGGATTCAGTACCCGTGATTATCGGAGTACTGAAAGGTGGCTTCATCTTTCTCAGTGATCTGGTGAGAGCGATTACCATCCCTGTAGAATTGGATTTTCTGGCGATTTCCAGCTATGGCTCAGGAACTACAACCAGTGGTGTGGTGAAGATCCGCAAGGATATCGATGTAGATATCTCCGATCGTGATGTGATAATCGTGGAAGACATTGTAGATTCAGGGCTTTCCCTGCAATATATCAAAGACTACATCTGGAAACACAAACCAGCCTCCCTGCGCACATGTATCCTGTTGGACAAACCTGCTGCCCATAAGATTGAAGTAAGCTTCGATTATGTAGGATTTGAAGTGGGGAATGAATTTGTTGTGGGTTATGGGTTGGATTTTGGCGAGCGCTATCGCAACCTTCCTTATATCGGCATCCTGAAGGAAGAATGCTATCAATGAAAAATCTTGGACTTTCTATCCTGAGCCTAATCTTTCTGCCCCTGGGGGCACAGGCTGTTCCAGATTCAATAGCGGGTGCTGCAAGTAGGGTTCCAGACGTTTTCGATCAATTTGGGGTATTTATTAATTGGTTTATCTATGCCATACTCCTCATTTCTGTCATTAGCCTGTTCAGAATGTATATTGTCAAGCGCAGAGGGCAAAAGACTGATGGAGGTTCTACACCCAGGCTGGATCTCAATGGTCAGCCAACTACCCCTCCTGCCCGGAAATCGGCTTTTTCCCTGCCTTTCGTGCTCATCATTATACTCCTGGCAGTGATTCTATGGCATACATACAATGGTAATCGAGAGACCATCATCAAGGAAAGCTACAGCAATTTTATCTCCAGGGTCTATAGTGACAAAATATCTGCGGTGCAATTTACTGATAGGGATATTCTCTATGCTGATCTTGCCAAACAGAAGTATCAGACAGCTTTGCCCTTCGATGATCCGCGGCTGGTGGATTCACTCGTTGTAAGGGGGATCAAAGTATCCACAGCTAAGCCTCCGCGCTGGACCGGTTTGATATCATATGCACTGCCCTTTGTCCTGTTGATTGTGTTCTGGCTCTTCATTATGCGAGGCATGACGAATCAAAACTCCAAGGCCTTCAGCTTTGGTAAAAGCAAAGCCAGGCTGCATGAAGCCAGTAAATCCAAGATCACATTTCAGGATGTGGCTGGTGTGGATGAAGCCAAAGAAGAGCTCCAGGAAATCGTTGAATTTCTCAAAGATCCTGGCAAGTTTCAGCGTCTGGGGGGCAGAATCCCTCGTGGAGTTTTGCTGGTAGGACGTCCTGGAACAGGTAAGACTCTGCTTGCTAAAGCCGTATCAGGAGAAGCAGGCGTACCATTCTTCTCAATTTCAGGATCGGATTTTGTGGAGATGTTTGTGGGTGTTGGCGCTGCCCGAGTAAGAGACCTTTTCGAACAAGCCAAGAAGAATGCACCTTGCATTACCTTCATCGATGAAATCGATGCAGTGGGCAGACATAGAGGTACAGGTCTGGGTGGCGGGCACGACGAACGGGAACAAACCCTGAACCAACTCCTGGTGGAGATGGATGGATTTGAGCCCAATGAAGCCGTGATCATCATCGCCGCGACCAACCGTCCCGATATTCTCGATCCAGCTCTATTGCGTCCAGGTCGTTTTGACCGTCAGGTGACGGTTGACCTTCCTGATATCAAGGGCAGAACTGAAATCCTCAAGGTTCACTCCGCCAAGGTACCCCTGTCTGATGATGTGATGCTGGAACTGATTGCCAGGGGAACACCTGGTTTTAGCGGGGCAGATCTCGCCAACCTGGTCAATGAAGCAGCCTTGATTGCCGCCAGTAAGAATAAAAGCAGCATCCAAATGATAGACTTTGAAGAAGCCAAGGACAAGCTTACTTTGGGTAAGGAAAAAAAGAGCCGGGTGATTCCCGAAGATGATAAACGCCTGACAGCTTATCATGAGATAGGGCACGTCTTGACCAGCGTGTTTCAGGATCTGGTGGAGCCGGTTCATAAAGTGAGTATTATTCCCCGTGGCTTTACAGGTGGTGCAACTCACTATCTGCTGAGTGACAAGACTGGGTACTCCCGTAGCTATTTGAAACAGTTTCTTACCAGCTTGCTGGGAGGCAGGGCAGCCGAAGAAATTGTGTTTGGCGAATTGACAACCGGAGCCGGAAACGATCTGGAAAGAACTACCGACATTGCTAAAAAAATGGTCTGCTCATGGGGCATGAGTGATGCCATTGGACCGATGACCATAGGCAAAGAGCAAGGTGAAGTGTACCTTGGTAAAGAATTGGTATCCCGCGATATCTATAGCGATGAAACCTCCCGAATGGTGGATACTGAGATCCGCACCATGATCTCGGATGCGCATCAAAATGCTATAGCTATCCTCAATAAACACAGAGAATTACTCGATCTGCTGGCTGGAGTACTGCAGGAAAAGGAAACCCTCGGTACAGATGAGATCTTCGGTATGATCCTGGAGCATGTCACTGAGACGGAAAGAGCCATGATCGAAAAGAAATTTGACAAAGCCCGGGAACTCCGCTTTGAACACAGTGAACCAGAATTGGAAGCAAAGATCTCGGATATTGCCAACGAGGAAGCTCCTCAGCAACCAGGAGATAGTGAAGATGAGTAGTACAGAGCAGGTATTGCACGGCACGACGATTATTGGCCTGTACCGCAACAAGAAAGTAGCTCTATGCGGTGATGGTCAGGTAACGTTGGGAAATACAGTGGTGAAATCCAATGCAGTCAAGATCCGCAAGATCTTCGGCGATAAGGTTATTATCGGTTTTGCCGGAGCCACTGCTGATGCCTTCTCACTATCAGAGAAATTCGAAGAGAAACTGAAAACAAATAAAGGCAACCTGCGCAAAGCTGCTGTAGAACTTGCCAAGGAATGGCGGCAGGATAAGTACCTGCGGCGTCTTGAGGCTATGCTGGTGGCAGGAGATCATAGTGGGATTCTGCTGATTAGCGGAGTGGGTGATGTGCTTGAGCCAAGTGATGGGATCGTAGCCATAGGCAGCGGTGGAAACTACGCTCTGGCCGCAGCCCGAGCCCTGATCTCAAACAGCAAACTCAGTGAAGCAGACATTGTCACAGAGGCAATCAGGATTGCATCGGAAATATGCATTTTTACAAATAACAACCAAGTATTAGAGGTTTTATAGTGACCGATCCTCAAGCTCTTACTCCGATAAGGATAGTTACAGAACTGGATAAATACATAATTGGACAAAGCGCTGCCAAACGCAGCGTTGCCATCGCCCTGCGCAATCGCTGGCGCCGTCAGCAAGTCTCTGGTGATATGCGGGCTGAGATTATGCCTAATAACATCATCATGATCGGACCAACTGGAGTGGGGAAGACAGAGATCGCCCGTCGTATTTCACGTTTGGTGGGTGCTCCATTTATCAAAGTAGAAGCATCTAAATTTACCGAAGTGGGTTATGTGGGACGCGATGTCGAATCCATGATTCGAGAACTTATGAGCTACGCTGTGACCCAGGTCCGAGCCCAAATGGTGGATGAAGTGGGTGAAACTGCACGCTTGCATGCGGTAGAGAGAGTATTGGATATCTTGATTCCGAAACGCCGGCGCAAGGATGATCAGATAAGTGAAGAACAGCAGCAGAGAGAACAACGAACCCGGGACAAGATGAAAACCAGGCTGCTGTCTGGAGCGTTGGACGATAAAGAGATCGAGATTGAGAATGATACTGATGCCAATCCCAGCTTTGAGATCATGACCAATCTGAACATGGAGGCTTTGGATTTTGATTTCGGTGAAATTCTGGGTAGTATCCTCCCAGGACGAGGGAACCCAAAGAAGATCAAAACAACCGTTGCCAATGCCCTGAAAAGCTTTACTGATAAAGAAGTATCACGTTTGGTACCCAAGGATGTGGTGGCAGAACGAGCCAAACAACTTGTGGAAGAAAACGGGATTGTCTTCATCGATGAAATCGATAAGATTGCCACAGCAGAAAAGCATAGTGGAGTGGATGTATCCCGAAGTGGCGTGCAAAGAGACCTGCTGCCTATTGTGGAAGGCAGCAAAGTGCCAACTAAATACGGTGTAGTAGATACTCAGCATATCCTCTTCATCGCTGCCGGTGCTTTCAATCTGGCTAAACCCAGTGACCTGATTCCGGAGTTACAAGGTCGGTTTCCCATCCGGGTAGAGCTTAATAGCCTCAGTGAAGCTGATTTTGTGCGCATCCTCAGCGAACCGGAGAACGCACTTACCAAGCAGTACATTGAGCTTTTTAAGACAGAGAAGGTAGCGCTAAGCTTTACATCTGGAGCAATTGCTGAAATTGCCCGTTATGCAGCACTGGCCAACGAAAGAATGGAAGATATTGGGGCTCGGCGCTTGCACACGATTATGAACACGTTGTTAGACGATTTTCTCTATGATATGCCTACTCCAAAACTGAAGAAGGTAAGCATAACCAAACAGATGGTATCCAGCAGATTAAATCCCGTAATCGAGAGTGAGGATCTCTCCCGCTTCATTTTGTGATGTTCGGATTTCTAAGGCGAACCTTTGTTTCACTATCGATTCGGAATTACCGGCTCTTCTTTATGGGGCAGGGAATTTCTTTGGTGGGTACCTGGATTCAACGTACTACCATGGGCTGGTTTGTGTATCGCATCACCGGCTCAGCGTTGTTACTGGGGCTGGTCAGTTTTCTCTCCATGATTCCCTCGGTGCCCATATCTCCTTTTGTGGGTGCCTGGGCCGACAGATGGAACCGGCATCATACTATCATTATCACGCAGACAGCATTCTTTATCCAGAATTCCCTCCTGGCGATCATGGTATTGGGAGGCAGGATCAATCAAAATGTTCATTATCCGCTCCTGATCTTTGCCTTATTGCAAGGCATCATCGAGGCGGTTGATGCTCCGATCCGGCAGAATCTGGTGATCGACCTTGTGGGAGATAAATCCATGATTCCCAATGCGATTGCAACAAACAGCGCGATGTTCAATGCTGCCCGCTTGGTTGGTCCTGCCCTGGGTGGGTTTCTGATCATTCTGTTTAGTGAAGGGATTTGCTTTGCCCTCAACGCATTATCATATATACCCGTGATTTTTACTTTGTGTCTGATCCGCATCGCATATCCTGCCATTAAGCCAGAGAGAGATTCAACCCTAAAGAAAATCCTGGATGGCTGGCGCTATGTTTACCGCAATGTACCTATCCGCTTCCTCCTGGCCAATCTTTCTATCTATACCCTGTTTGGTATGAGCTATACTACTTTGATCCCAATCTTTGCCAAGGATATTCTCAAAGGAAATAGCGGAACCCAGGGTCTTCTAATGTCCACAGCGGGGATTGGGGCTCTAACTGGCTCTTTGATCCTGGCTTCGAGAAAGAGCATCAAGGGAATGGTAGAGAGACTTGTCTATATAGGTTGTGGGGTGAGCCTGGCTATGATGGTTTTCTCCAGAAGTCAATCTCTGCCGTTTAGCATGTTCATGATGTTGTTTATCGGTTTTGGTATGATGATGACCATGGCTACAACGAACACCTTGATCCAATCCATAGTCTCAGATGAGATGCGAGGACGGGTATTAAGTGCTTACACAATGGCATTTATGAGCACTTCACCATTCGGAGGATTGATTTTAGGTGCCCTTTCCAGCAAGATCGGAGCTCAAAGCACGATGATGATCTCCGCAGGAATATGTATGCTTTGGTCGCTTGGAGCATTGAAATATGTTCAGCGGTTCAGCCGCAGAATTTTGCGGATGCTGGTCTTAAATGATAATGCATCCATCTACAGGGCTCCTCGCATGAGGCTGGTAAAATGAGGAAGGTCTTCTTTCATTTGGGATCCAGAGTTCCTGACTATCGCTCTCTAATGCGAGATCAGAAAGATTTTGTACTTGGCGGTAGACTCATTCCTATTGAGAGTCTGGTGATAGCTGAGCAAACTCATTCAGCGCTTGTTCATAAGTGCCAGCAGGATGACAGTGGAGCAGGGATTGGCAGTCATCCCCAAATCCCTATAGCAGATGGTTTGGTTACGAATCTCACCGGGCAATTCCTATTGGTTCGGACAGCTGATTGCACACCTGTGATCCTCTTTGATAATGAAGTCAGGGCTGTCTGTGCTGTTCATAGCGGGCGTGAAGGCACAAGAAAGAACATTGTGGGACAGGCAGTAAGGACTATGGTACGCGAGTATGGGTGTATTCCCCAAGCCATCAATGCATATATTGGGGCTGGCATCTGTGAGGATCACTATCAAGTGAGTGAAGAGATCTATCACCACTTCAATGAGAGCTTGATCGGGATGAAGCTTAGCCCCTGCAAGAACAATTTCCGACACCTGAATATTCGTACTACTATTTTCCAGCAACTTATCTTGGCAGGGATTCCCTTCCTCAATATCGAAAACGTCTTTGAGTGTACATATGAAAACGAGGATTTTTTTTCCTATCGTCGTGATCAAACCAACAACCGGCAAATAAATGTGATCGGGATTATCGATGAATAAAATACTGACCAACCCCAGGGGAAATGTGATCCTGGAACTTAGGCAAAAACCTGCTTCGGCCTGGTTGATTATCAAGCGTAGCGGGCATTTGGTAGATGAACAGGATATAATGAACCTGATCGAAGAGGCAGGGATAAAAACGGGCTTTGATGAAGCTTTGAAGTATATCCAGGACAATTCTTTAGAGCGTGAGTATGAGGTGCCTTTTCCCATTGCGATCAGCAATCAGGACGGTTCTGATGATACTCCCAAGCTTCATTATCATTTTGATCCCCAGCCTATTATGGAGTTCTTTCATACCCGGGATATTGGGATCCTGACTGGATTGGCTTATGTGAATCAGGGAGATGTAATCGCCGGATATTCAAACAATATATTCGAGCGTAGCAGTTCAATCTATGATATCTTTGGCGAACTGATTGTTCCAGCTAATCTTGATGATACTGGTGCGCTGGGAATTGTTGGAGAAAATGTATGTTATGAATCAGGTGAGTTCTCTGCTTTACAGACTGGATATCCATATTTGAACGATGAGGGGAAGATATGCATTCTCGACCGGCTGTCATTTGATGCATCTACCTGTAGGGAAAGCTTCCGCACTCCACTAGCTTTGGAGATCCATGGTGATATCAGAAACTGCTATCTGGTTTCGGGCAGCGAAATAGTCATTCATGGCAATGTAATATCCTCAAGCATCTATACCAATGGAAATCTGGTGGTTTCTGGCAATATCGAAACCTGTCTGAATCCAGGAATTCAAGTTCTGGGCAATTTATCAGTGACCGGCATTCAATCCTCAAGAGTGCTTGTAAAAGGGGATATTCACTTTAGTTCTCTAATCATGGATTCTACAATAGCTTGTGATGGAGAGATCATCGGAGATCAGGAAACATCGTGCATATCAGGAGGGTTGTGCCAGGCCTTCAATAGCATCAGCATCGCTACTGCCGGTGATAGGGATGGCACCGAAACTGAGATTGAGATTGCCATCAGCCCCTTTTATCGGGCTATGCTGATGCAGATGACCAAGGAATTGATTCGGCTTCGCAGTGAGGGCGATGATGCTGCGATTTCCGAATTGCAGGATCGCATCACAAGGTGCGAAAACGAATTGGATAATCAGTTAAACGAGTTTTTACAAGGTAGTAGATCGAACCTAAGATCGGTTCGCATTAGTTCCGATGTGTTTGCTAAAACTACTATCCGCATCCTTAAACATACATACCAAATCAAGAATCATCAGCAGGCTCTGGAGATTTTTGAGAAAGAATAGCTTTCATCTGGAGAGTAAAACCAAAGTGGAGATTATATGAGTTTCAGAGCGATTCTGGTGCTAATGGCTGTAGTGCTGATCACGACTCTTTTAGGGGCACAGGAACCGAGTTTTCCAAGGGATCCTGCCATATCGCCCGATGGTAATGAAGTGTGCTTTGTTTTTGACAACGACCTGTGGGTGGTGGCTTTCAAGGGGGGCACAGCCCGTAGAATTACCAATACCACTGCTTCAGAGTGGGGGCCAAGCTGGTCTCCCGATGGGAAATGGATTGCCTTTAATTCAAACCGGGAAGGACAAAGCTATCCATACTTGATTTCTTCTGTTGGTGGCGAAGCACGTGTAATCATCCGGGAAAGCTATAGCGTATCGGATTGGTACAACGATAGCAAGCATCTCCTGGTAGTAAGAAACAGCTATGAGTGGGGTTCGTCTTTTTACAAATTGCCGATCGATGGTACCCGCGCTACTTTGATTGGTGAGTTTGGTGATCGTTTTGCCAGCCTTTCTCCAGATAATAAGAAGATTGTCTTCCAACGGTATGGTGATGCGTATCGGGAAGCTTACAGGGGCAGCCTGAATGGTGATCTTTGGATGCTGGATATCGATTCAAAGAACTATACCAGGCTCACGACTACAGAGTTTACAGAGCGTTATCCACGCTACTCACATCATTCAAATTCACTGTTCTACTGCTACTCTGATGGAGATCGCTTTCAATTGACCCGGGTAGACAAGATGGATTTCTCCCGCCCCTTCAAAGTGAGTAACCTGCCCGTCTTTAGCGCTCGTGATATCTCAATCGCTAGAGCGAACGACAGGATTGTCTTCGAGCATTTCAATGAGATCTACAAATACGACCCCACCAAGGTTTTCGGTGATCGGGTTTCTAAGCTGGAAATCAGGCTTGGAGAAGATAACTGGAAAGATACTCAGATCAGCAGAAATATGGTAAATGAGCTTGATGATTTTACTGTATCGAGCGACGAATTGCTGGTAGCCTTTAACTACCTTTACGATAGTTTTGTAATGCCACGGAAGGGTGGTATCCCACGCCAGATTACTCGTGACCATTCTGGTTATGCGGGTATGCATTTCATCGATGACCGCAATCTGATTATCCGCAAACTCGCCAATGGCAAAGAGCAGCTGTTTACTACCAAAGTAGATTCTCTGATGGAAATGGTGCCTTATGACTGGTTTGGGAAAGACAGCCTGGAAGTCGAGAACGTCATGCAGGATCAGAATGGGCGCTGGACTGTGCACTATCGTGATTATTGGCGCAGCGGTAGGATTGCCATGGCTGATTCAGGATTTGTGAATCTCCGGCCGATGAATACACCCTGGGTTGTAATTTCTAATTTTGCCGTGAATCAGGCTGGAACCCATGCAGTGTACTCTATCATCAGGGATGATAACTACATGCGGGAATTGTATATATATGATTTTGCCACTCAAACACATCGTAAGATTCTCACTGATGATGGATGGATCAGCTCGATCTGGTGGAATCAGGATGAACGCTCATTACTCATGACACGTAATCGAGACATTTACCGTCTGGACTTGGTTCCCCGTGATGAATACGAACTTGATGTGGACAATTGGACAGAGATCTTCTCACCTCCCATTACCAAGAAAACAGAAGAAGAAAAGAAAAAGCCGACAGAGAAGACAGAGGATGAGACCGATGAGCTTGGCTTGGATGAAGATGAGTATGTAATCGACATCAAGCTCTCAGATGAAGATGAGTCCGAATCCAGCGCAAGCGATGAAGAGAAACCAATTGTCCAGCCTAAACCTGTAGAAATAGAGTGGGAAGGCATAGACAAACGCTTTTATCCAATCATCACAGGTAGCAATACAAACCAGTTTGTGGTCAGAATAATCAGTGATTCCACATTTCTTTACATAGATAATCCCTGGTTTGGGGATTCCAATACGTCCTTGAAAAAGGCAAACATCTATGGTAAGAACATCAAAGAAGAGGCCAATCTTGGCAAAGACGCCAACAGCTCTTTCAAGATGGTGGGTACCACGCTGTACTATCTGCAGAAAGGGGCTTTGAAATCCTATAATACCTCTGGTGGCCAAAGGCGCGAGATAAGGACTGTACTGGATTATACATACGATACCAAAGAACTGAATAAACGTGTCTTCGAACAAGCCTGGGGTGCTTTTGGCAACAACTTCTACGATCCGGATATGCACGGTAAGGACTGGAAGCAAGTATATGACTTCTATCGTCCTTATGTGGAAAAAGCCAGGGATATAGATGATGTCGCCACGATCATAAACGAGATGATCGGAGATGTTAATGCCTCGCATACTGGTTTTTATCCACGCGCTGAGGGAGAAAGAAATGTGAAACCGGCAGCTTTCCTCGGTTTGGATCTGGATTACTCCAGCATAAACTCGGATGGTGTGAAAGTTGCACGTGTTTATCCCAATACCCGGCTATCAAGTTTTTACAAGCTCAAAGCGGGGGACATTATTAACAGCATAGATGGAGTTCAAGTAAACTCCAGAACTCCCATTGATTCTTTATTGGCAGGCAAAGCAGGCAAGCAAATTCGGCTTCAAGCTACGATTTCAGGAGATGTTAAAGATCTGACAATCCGCGCCTTAAGTGGCCGAGAGAATTATGACCTGTGGTATGCTTTTAAAACGAACCGCAGCAGAGAACTGGTAGAACAGCTATCCAACGATCGTTTGGGATATGTGCATATTCCTGCCATGGGTAATGAGAACTACAATACTTTCGTCCGGGATGTATTCCGAGATAATCACGATAAGGAAGCATTGGTAATAGATGTACGCGGTAATGTGGGCGGCAGAATTCATGACATGCTTATAACCCTGCTCTCAAAACAAACCTATGCCTATTCCACCAGTCGCCGCTATAGCCGGGAGAAACGCCCAGAACCTCTGCGTACAATTGACAAACCGACTATCGTTCTGGTTGATGAACGCTCCTTCTCCGATGGAGAGATTTTCCCCATTGTTTACCAGGAAGTTGGACTTGGAAAAGTCGTCGGAATGCCTTCTAGCGGTGCTGTGATTGGCACTTGGGAGTATACTCTGGTGGACGGATCCTCGATGCGTATGCCTGGTAGTGGCTGGTACAAGCTGGATGGCACCAATATGGAAGGAACTGGAGCCATGCCTGATATAGTAGTGGAAAACTCATTGAACGACTTACTGTCAGGACAGGATAAACAGCTTGAAAGAGCGGTGCAGGAACTAATGAAAGAGCTCAAATAGTATGGAAAAGATGGAGATCAATAATCTCTTGATCAGAGTGCAGGAATTGCAGAAATCAAACTGGCTGCATGCCTTGCATCTGCTGTATGAAGCCAAGGAAAGATATCCTGAAGATCCCAGATTGTCCATTGCCCAGGCTGAGCTGTATCTCAGCAGGATGCAGTATGAGAAGGCACTGTCAAGCTATATCAGTGCCCTGGCTATTGATCCGGGGAATCAACAGATCCTCGTGGCCATTGCTGGTTGTTACATGGCTACAGGTGAGTACAGGCTAGCCCTGGCATATTATCAAAGAGTCGTAAATCCAGCAGATGAGTTGGTTTACAATATTGCTCTTGCCCAAGCCTTCCTGGGGAAACATTATGATAGCATTGAGTCTATCAAGAGGATATTGCCTCGCATGGACAGGCATCCTTTTTTATACTTTATCATTGTAGAACAGCTGTATCGGCTGGGTAAACTTGATGAAGCGGTGGAATACCTTGATCTTGCCTTCTCCAAAGCTGGATCTCATACCCAGTTGTATCTCCTGGCAGGAGTCATCTATGGCCAAAAAAACAACTGGCTCAAAGCTTATCATAGCTACAAAACTGCCGACTTACAAAACATGATCGTCAATCCAGATCATCTGATGCAATATGCCAAAGCTGCCCAGAACATTGGCCTGCTGGATAAAGCCAAGGAAATCCTCATGCGAGCGATTCACGCAAATCCCTATGTAAGCGAAGTATATGCAGAACTCATCAAGATCCATCTGGAAGCGGGGGATACAGAATCTGCACAATTGGTGTTGAAACTAGCTCAAAGCAAAGTAACAAGAATGAGCCCTGTACTCAAGCTGTTGCAAGAAAGGCTAAGAGATAGCTGAGATTAGTTCGAGATACCTCTGTCAGCGTGGATTACAAAATCTACAAACACTGCCTGTTCCTGGCTTAGCTGTTTGGTTTCGGCTTCCTGCAAGGCTTGAGTCGTATTGAGTCCACTACGATAAAAGAGGTTGTAGATTTCCTTGATCTGAGCAATTTGTTCAGTGCTGAATCCCTTGCGCATCAATCCTACGCTGTTTAGTCCCACTGTCTGGTAAGGATTCCCCTGTCCCCGGGAGTAGGGTACGACATCCTTTTTCACCGCTGAAGCTCCACCTACAAAGGCATGGGTTCCAATATGCACAAATTGATGCACAGCAGTAACTCCTCCGATTGTGGCAAAATCATGCACATGGACGTGTCCGGCAAATTGTACTACATTGGCGATCACGCAAAAGGAACCAACCTGGCAGTTATGGGCGATATGCACATATTCCATGACCAGGTTGTTATTGCCTATCACGGTATCTTCTTCCAACTGATTACTGCGGTTGATAGTGGCAAACTCACGGATCGTGTTGTTGTTCCCAACTCTTAGTTTTGTGGGTTCTCCGGCATACTTCAGGTCTTGGGGATCAGTTCCCAATACCGCATAAGAGAAGATCTTGTTCCCTTCGCCGATAGTGGTATGACCATCAATCACTACGTTGTTATGTAGCTTGTTATTTTTGCCCAGCACGACGTTTGGTCCGATCACGCAATAGGGTCCGATCTCGCAGTTCTCGCCGATCACAGCCCCAGAATGTACAATTGCTGTTGGATGAATAGTACTCATTGATTTCTCTCCATAATCATAGCCATGAAGTCGCCTTCGGCTACCTTCTCTCCATTTACCAGGGCTTCACCATGCATCCTGGCCAGTGAGCGCTTCAAGGATATCACTTTCAATTCGTAGCGCAGTGTATCTCCAGGCATAACCGGCTTGCGGAATTTCACATTATCAATGGAAGCAAAGTATGCCACATGATTCTGAGGATCTTCCAATTGATTCAGGAGCATAATCCCTCCCGCCTGAGCCATGCCTTCGATGATCAGTACTCCCGGCATGATCGGGTGTCCAGGGAAATGTCCCTGGAAAAATGGCTCATTGATGGTTACGTTCTTCATCCCGGCAATGAAATCACCTGGGACAAATTCGGTAATTTTATCTACCAGCAGGAAAGGATAACGGTGGGGGATAATCCGCATAATAGCGTTGATATCAAACACTGCTTCAGTGCTTTGTTTCTTCTGGTAGATCTGTTGCAATTCCTGTTTCTTCTGGATCTGACGCAGTTTCTTCACTAGCTCCACATTGGTTTTATGGCCACTGCGGGCAGCCAGTATATGGCCTTTGATGGGCATGCCTAAAAGGGCTATGTCACCTAGTAAATCCACTACTTTGTGCCGGACAAATTCGTTATAATAACGCAGAGGATGGCTGTTCAGGATCCCTTCGGATGATACAGTGACTTTATCGTGATAACCAAAAACACTCTGCAAATGAGCCAGTTCATCATCACTGATGCCAGGTTCTGCGATTACCAGGGCATTTTCCAGCGAGCCACCTTTGATCAGACCCATTTCTTTGAGCTGCAGGATTTCTTTGATAAAGCAGAAGGTCCGGGCTCCGGCGAATTCTTTTTCATAGATATCCATATTGGGTAACCAGGTGTATTGAGTACCCAGATAAGGGTGTTTGTAATCTATCATGAAGGTGACCTTGAGTTCATTGGATGGTACTATCACGACATCAACATTATCTTCAGGGGCAGAAAAGCTGATGGGACCATCGATCTCAAAATACACTCTTTCACTATCTTGCTGGACGATCCCGGCTTGTTTGAGAAGATTGAAGAAAACTATCGGACTACCATCAGCCACGGGAGCTTCGGGTCCGTCGATCTCAATCCTCACATTATCGATATTCAAGCCTTTAATGGCGGAAAGTACATGTTCTATGGTACCCACTGTAGCACCATTGGTGCCAATCGTGGTGCCCCTTGAGATATCCACTACATGGTCGATATCTGCAGGGATTTCAGGAGAATTTGGTAAATCTACCCGCACAAAAAAGATCCCATCTTCATTGCCAGCCGGTTTGAACCTGATGGTCGAAACTTCACCGCTGTGCAATCCTATCCCAGTGTAGGAGACCTCACCGCCGATAGTATGCTTATAATCCATTCTTATCTCCTTTGCTATTTTGCCAGGATTTCAACAGATCTGGCAAGTACCTTTGGGCTACGATAATCCTTTTCATGGTGCCGGCATCCAGAGCTGGTGAGCCAAAGAACTTGGCTCCATCCGGGATGTCGGATGTCAAGCCGCTTTGTGCCCCCACCATGGCGCGATTGCCGATTTTTATATGTCCGGCAGCACCAACCTGTCCGGCGAGATAGACAAAATCTCCCACAATCGTGGAACCAGCCAAGCCCACCTGGGCGCAGAGGATGCTATGTTCACCAATCTTACAATTATGGCCAATCTGAACCAGATTGTCGATCTTGGTTCCATTTCCAATTGTCGTAGAACCCAAAGTAGCCCGGTCTATAGTTGTATTGGCTCCAATCTCCACATCGTCACCGATGCAGACATTGCCTACCTGGGGGATCTTTTCCTGTTTGCCACCGATAAGCAAGTACCCAAATCCATCTGCCCCAATCACGCACCCGCTGTGGATGATACAGCGCTTGCCTATCTGAGTATCATTATATAGGCTCACATTTGCATACAAGTGGCATCCTGCTCCTATCAGAGAGTTTTTCCCGATCGTGCAGTTTTCATTAATTCTAACCCCTTTGCCAAGGGTGCAGTTTTCTTTTATCACTACATTTGCCCCGATGGCAACCTCTCCCTCAAACTTGACAGAAGGGTCGATAATGGCGCTGGGATGAATCCCATATTCCAGGCTCTGGCTATCTTGCGTCAACCACCAGGAGACCAGGCTTATAAAAGCAAAATACGGCTTATCCACGATCAATAGAGTCCGTTGCGGCAATTTGCTTTGCATGGCTTGATTGGTGATGATCAGGCCAGCAGGACAGGCAGATACGGCATCAAACAGCTTGTCCTGTTCCAGAAACACTATCGAGTGCTGATTAGCTTCGCACGGCTCACAGACGTTATCGAAACTTAGTGAGAGATCGCCCTGCCAGATCCCGCCAATAATGGCAAGGATCGCTTCGGGTTTGATGGCACTGGAGAACTTCTTCATTGCTTATGGCTTGAATGTATCTTCGGGTTTACCCATATCTTTGAACATGTCTTCTTTGAAATCATCACCAAAAGCTGGCGGAGGAAATTCCTGTGAATTGGGATCCTGAGCATCAGGCATGGAAGGTTTGATCGTGTCCTTATTCAGTTCCTGCAATACTTGCTCAGTGATATCGATCGATGGTGCTGCATACAGGATAACTCCCATGCTTACATCCATGATCATGGTGTACTTCTCATCTTCAGCAATTTTCTTGATGATGTCATGAATCTTCTTAGTAAGGGGATCGATCAATTCACGATAACGCTGTTCAGCTCTGCCATTTTCACCAAAATACTCTTCCAGAAGGCGTCCAGCTTCGCTTTTTTTGGTATCTATTTCACCTTGTAATTGCCTTTTTGTAGCTTCATTGATGGAGAGCTTACGGATTTCGAAATCACGCTCCATACGCTTGATTTCTTCATCCAGGGTGCGTATCTGATTTGTCCAATTCTGTTTGTCGAGTTGGAACAGGCGGGAAATTTCAGCTATCTCATTGCTGTCCAGCAGAACCCTATCCGTATTTACATAGCCTAGCTTGGTTTGCTGGGCATATACTGCTCCCAGAGCTAGCAGGGCTATTAGTAGAATGCATAATCTTTTCATGGTCTCTCCTTGGTTATGGACTTTAGTTCTCGATCCTGAAAGCAGGATCCAATACTTTTACAGCCCGCACGTCGTCAACCCGGCGCACAGGAGTGCTGAGGGGAGATTCATGCAGGATTTCGGGATTTTTCTTACACTCATTGGCTATCTCGATCATAGCATCAGCAAAGGCATCCAGGGATTCAAGGCTTTCAGTCTCAGTGGGTTCCACCATCATCGCTTCAGGAATGATCAGGGGGAAATAGATCGTGGGGGCATGGAAACCCTTGTCTAATAACCTTTTGGCTATATCCAGTGTGGATATTCCCTGTTCTTTCTTCTGCCAGGTGCCATCTGCTACAAATTCATGCATGCAGTATTCATTATGCTGGATATGGAAATAGGGTTCCAGCCGTTTCATCAGGTAGTTGGCATTGATGATGGCATTTTCACTTACGCGTCTGAGCCCTTTGGCTCCCAGCATCTTGATGTAGATGTATGCTCTTACCATTATGGCAAAATTGCCGTAGTAAGTATGTACTTTGCCTATCGAAGTTGGTTCATGGCGATAATCCAGGAAGTAGCGATCATCCTGTTTTGCAACCATAGGTACTGGCAAATAGGGAACGAGTTTCTCAACCACACCTACCGGGCCGCATCCAGGGCCTCCGCCACCGTGGGGAGTGGTGAAGGTCTTGTGCAGATTGAAATGCATGATGTCAAAACCGATCTTGCCTGGCTGAACAATGCCCAGGAGGGCGTTCAGATTAGCACCATCCATATAGATCAGGGCGTCCACGCTGTGCATGATTCCGGCGATTTCTTCGATCTGGGTCTCAAAAAGACCCAGCGTATTAGGATTGGTGAGCATGAACCCGGCTGTGGTATCATCTACGAGTTCTCTCAGGCGTTCGATATCACAACGGCCGTCTTCCAGAGACTTTAGCTCTACTACCTCAAAGCCCACCAGATTGCAGGTGGCAGGATTGGTGCCATGAGCGCTGTCAGGAATGATGATCTTGGTTTTGTGATTGTTGCCTTTGGCTTTGTGATAAGCGCTGATGATCTTGATGCCAGTGAATTCACCCTGAGCTCCGGCAACTGGCTGCAGAGTTACATTTGCCATACCGGAGATTTCGGCCAGATCTTTCTGTAATTCATACAATAGTTCCAGCGCCCCTTGAATAGTGCTTTCTGGCTGATTGGGATGCAGATTGGCAAAGCAGGTGTGCCGTACCAGGCTTTCATGCAGCTTGGGATTGTATTTCATGGTGCAACTACCCAGGGGATACAAGCCTTTCTCGATGAAGTGATTCTTGTGAGACAGTGCTATATAGTGGCGCATTACATCCAGTTCACTCACTTCAGGGAGTCTGGCAGCATTGGTGCGTAAATGCTCAGCGGGCAGGATGTTATTCAGCGGAATGTCAATATCCCGGGGAGGAAGGGTCACACCTTTGCGGCCTTGAGAGCTATGTTCAAAGATTGTTTTAGACATGGCTGATCTCCTTCATCGCTGCAATGTAGCTGTCAATTTCCACCTTGGTCTTTTTCTCGGTAACCGCGATCATCAGTTCATTTTCGCCGATAGCGATTCCGGCATAGATGCCGCGGGGGAGCAGCTTGTCAATTATGCCTTGGGCAGGGATAGGTGTTTTGAGCACAAACTCTTTGAAAAATGACTGGTTGGGATTGGCAAGACTGAATCCTGTCAATTTCACGAGTTCTCCAGCCAGATAATGAGCTTTTTGTGTGGATTGGGTTGCCACCTCGATCAGCCCTTCGCGTCCCATCAAGCTCATATATACTACCGCAGCTAGCGTGCACAGGGATTGGTTTGAGCAGATGTTTGAGGTTGCTTTTTCGCGGCGAATGTGCTGCTCACGGGCTTGCAGAGTGAGGGCATAGGCGCGTTTACCATCTTTATCCAGGGTACCGCCGACAATGCGACCGGGCATCTGCCTGGCCATATCCAGTTTGGTGGCGAAAAAGCCAAACAAAGGACCACCGAAATACATGCTATTGCCCAATGCCTGACCTTCACCTACGACGATATCGGCATTATATTCAGCTGGGCTTTTGAGGATGGCCAGCGAGATGGGATCCACACAAGCGATCAGCAGACATTTGGGTTGGCTGTGCACCAGCTCTGAGATTGCCGTTGCGGCTTCGATATTGCCATAGAAATTTGGTGATTGGACCACTACACTACCGATGCTATCATCCAGCATGGTTTTCAGGGCAGCCAGATCTATTACACCATCACGTTCAGGCGCAAACAGTAACTCCACTCCCACACCTTCAGTGTATGAACGAATCACTTTCACATATTCAGGATGGATTGTGGCAGGCAGGATGGCCTTTGGCAGTCGGTTTTTGCGTACTGCCATCAGAATGGCTTCAGCAACTGCACTGGCTCCATCATACATGGATGCATTGGCGATTTCCATGCCCGTGAGCTCGCAGATCATGCTTTGATATTCATAGATGAACTGCAAAGTGCCCTGGCTTACTTCAGCCTGATAGGGAGTATATGCGGTGAAAAATTCTGGTCGTGAGACGATGGTGTCAACTGCAGCGGGAATGAAGTGATCATACACTCCACCACCGAGGAAGGAATTGGCATTTTGGACACAGAGATTACGGCAGGTCTGGCTCTTAATTTTTTGGGTGATCTCCAGCTCAGAGAGAGGTTCATCCAGCTTCAGAGGCTCTTTGAGGCGATATTTATCGGGAATCGCGGCGATCAATTCATCGAATTCCGAGATTCCGATCTTTGCATACATCGCCTGTCTATCTCTATCTGTATTAGAAATATAGGGCATTTGGGCTCCTTATTAGGTAAACGAATATTTTTCTTTACCCCAGACAAAATAAACAGGAGTTTGTGTCAATGGAATTCTTGTGTCAATCCTGCTCTACGGCCTCTTCGACACAAGACGAGTTGGATCCAGAGAAATACACATCGTCCGGAACACCGAATTCATTCGGTCGGTCGAGCCAGATTCATCTGGTACAGGCAGATAGGGGGGGGCATGTTCACCGGAAAAATCCGGCGTACCGACCGATTGAAACCGGTGTTCCGATTGAGCGGATTAGATGGCAACGTCCTAGTTTACTTCAGACCCGCAGGGTTCGAAAACCCAGCGTTACAACAGACTGAAAGACTATGTTACATCATGCGCTGCACAGAATTCCGGCTCAGATAGTGGAAAACAACTGCTTGTTATCTACTGCATTGTCCAAGTGGTAATTACATCAGGATAATCTCGAGATCACCTCGAGTACTCGAGGTGATCTCGAAGGGAGGACGAGGTAAAACTCAGTCCATGTAGTTAGTACGGATTTGCTGTAACCAGCATATCCGGCTACATCATGAACCAAGCTCCATCACTTGATTCAAGTGTTCACCAAGCCTGAAAAGGCATCATGACGCCCAAAAAAAACTTGACCATATTTCTGTGGTGTGTACAGATGTTTTTGTCACGAATAACGTTCCATAAGAAAAGGTGCAACAATCTGAATTTGGAGGAAAGATGAGGACCCTGCTGATCTTCATGCTTTTATTAACTATGACTACCTGGGGCTGGGCAGCCCGCAAAGCGCTGGTGATCGGAAATGCTGATTATAGCAGCAGTCCGCTGCGCAATCCCATCAACGACGCACAATTGATCGCTTCCACTTTGAAGGGCTTGGATTTTCAGGTCACATTGATTACTGATGCCGATCTGCAGCGGATGGATATGGCATTGAATACCTTCATCACTGATCTGCGCCCCGAAGACGAGGCGGTGTTTTACTACAGTGGTCATGGGGCCAATTTCAATGGAGAGAATTATCTTATTCCCATTGGCAGAGATATCCAGGAAGATACGGAGCTCAAATATCATGCCTTTTCCAGCAATCTGGCTTTGGAGCGGATGCAACGTGCCCGAACTACAGTGATGATCCTCGATGCCTGCCGGGACAATCCTTTCCGGGGTGCACGTTCGGGTAGCAAGGGTCTCGCAATCATGCAAGGTAAAGCCGGCAGCCAATACATCATTTACAGCACCGAACAGGGAAAGACGGCAGCTGATGGCAGCGGTGCCAACAGCCCTTTTACAGAAAGCTTTGCTAAACATATACAGTCGCCGGAACGGATCGAAGACGTGATGAAGAAGGTCACGCTGGAAGTGAAAACCAGGACCTATGACAATCAAATTCCCTGGACCGCTGGCAACCTGATCGAGGATTTCTATTTTGCCTTAGCAAGTCCAAAGACAGAGAAAGCAACTTCACCGATTCTGCCTCAGACTTCCAGCCTCGCCAAGCTGACCGGAAACATCAGAATCACTACAGATTTTGAAACTGAGATCTTTATCAACCGCCAATCCCAGGGCATTGCCAAGCCCGGATATGCGCTTACCACCGGGGCATTACCAGTCGGAAGTGTTGTGGTTGAGTATTTTCAAGAAAATGCCAAATACGGCATCCCGGTTGAAATCTCAGACAATAAAACCAGCCCCCTTGGTCTCAGCTTCACTGACCTGCAAAAAATTAAAAGCTCCTTGTCGGTGTTTACGCTCAAATCAGAGCCCAATGCTGCTAGTGTGCAGATCTTGGGTTATCAGGGCATCAAGAGGAAGACCCCCTTTTACATATATGATCCGGTTTCTTCAAGCTATCAAGTAACCCTGTCTCAAGCCGGATATGATGATTTGAGCAGCGAAATTAAAACCGACTCAAGGGCTTCCGGGGAAGTTACTTTGAAACTACAGGCTCAGTTTGCTGATTTGATTATCAGCTCAGAGCCCAGTGGCAGCTTTGTTTGGCTGAATAATAAGGTTTGGGGCGCTACCCCACTCAGCCTGACAGGTCCAACGCTGGGCATAAGCCCAGGTAAATACTCGCTCAGGATCGAACCTCAGGACAAAGCCTATCTCCCGGTGATTAAAGACCTGGTGCTGCAGGCCGGTCAACGCTATTCAGAGAAGGCTGTTCATAAGCTCAGCACGGCTATGCTCAGCTTGAGCAGTGATTTTTATCCTGTAAATATCTATCTCAATGGCGTGTTGGCCTCGACCTTGAAACAAGCCGAGAGCTTTCAGATGGAATCGGGAAACTATCAATTGCGGGTAGAGCCAAGTGGTAAATCAAGTATCCCCCTAAAAAGCCAGGAAATGGAGATTAGTCTCGAAGCCAGTGAAACCAGAAAGATATCTTTCCGTTTGATTCCGGAACAGGCTATGCTTTGTTTTGTGGCCAATCGTGATGATTATAAGGTGTTGATCTCGGACAGCAGCAAAGGGAATGCTCATAGTATCAAAGGGAATTCCTGGACTGGAAACCCTGGTGTATATTCGGTACAGGCGGTAAGCTGGGGTAATTACGTCATAGCCAAGGAACTGACTTTGCATGAACAGGGGCGTGTGGAGCAGCAGCTTGATTTTGAACCTTTGCCCAAAGAACTAATAAAGCCATACCAAAGCTGGAGAATTCATAGGAAAATCAGCCTCGGCACTATCGCTTTGAGCCTGGGGCTCTCGGCACTGTCCTATTATCGTGCCGATCAGGCCCATCAGGATTACATCGCTGCTGATTCTCCCTTTGCAGCCCAGGCTGCCAGAACAGAATTCGAAAGCTCGCGTAACCAGTTCTATGGCATCTGCAGCCTGAACCTGCTTTCGGCAGGATACTACACGATAGCGCTGATCAATGTCCAGCGAGCTAAAAACAATGTCACTCAGGAAATGTATTCCCGCCTTGGGAGGAACCCATGAAGGTAGCACTTATCATTGCTCTCATAGCTGTAGCTGCACTTGTCTCAAGCTGCTGGAAGATGGATAATCCCTTGGATCCGAATAATTGGTCTCCCGTACAGATGGTGCTCATTCCCGGCGGCAACTTTGTTATGGGCGACACCTGGGGGGAGGGGGATCCAAATGAACTTCCCACGCAAAGCGTGACTTTGAACTCCTTTTATATGGGCAAGTATGAAGTTACGCAGGGTGAATGGCAGGTAGTGATGGGAACCAACCCTGCTTCGAAAAATGCAAAAAGAGTCAATTATCCTGTGTGTAATGTCTCTTGGTATGCAGTTCTGGAATACTGCAATCTGCGAAGCATAGCTGAGGGGCTTACGCCGGTTTATAGCATCTCAGGTTCTACGAACCCTGCCGACTGGGGAAATGTTCCTGTAATAAGTACGAGCATCACCTGGGACGCAACCATTTGCAATTGGAGCGCTAATGGCTACCGTTTACCGACTGAGGCTGAGTGGGAATACGCGGCCCGTGGTGCTTCCAACACACCAGATTATATCTATAGTGGCAGTGATGATATCAATGCCGTGGCTTGGAATTCAGTAAATTCAGGAGGCACCAGCCATCCTGTCGGGACCAAAGCACCCAATGGTCTGGGGCTTTATGACATGAGCGGTAACCTCTATGAATGGTGCTGGGATTGGTATGGTAGCTACAGTATAAGTCCAAGCAGTATCCCGACCGGTCCTGCGATCGGGTCGCACCGTGTGGGACGTGGTGGGTACTGGTACAATAGTGCGTACTATTGTCGGGTGGCAAATCGGAACGAATTCAGCCCGAACCGTAGTGACAACTTTCTCGGCTTCCGGCTATGCAGGGCAGGTTCGCAACTTTAAGGATCTTACTTTTTAACCTTAACTCAGATGTGCGAAATGATCACTGGGCAAAACATAAGTACCGTAGCTCCCGCAAGCCTAGCAAAAGAGCTTATTGTGGCTATCCGGTAATCTTAGAATACTCAGGGGTACAGTAGGAAAATCCCACTGCATGCACAGATTGCACAACGATTAAAAACCTCCATATACAATACATCGAAAGAAGATCTTGACAAATTGATTACAAGATTATTGTTGATAAACGCACTAGCCAGTAAAGCAGGCATGATGGATAATGCGAAGGAGCAAGGTAAAGTATCATGAGTTGGAAAGACTACATACCCAGTGATGTTGCAGATTTATACGAAGTCTATGATCATAAGCATGCTGCAGCAATACTCTCAAAGGAATTTCCTATAGAATTCACAGAGATCTGCAATGCTTTGAGGGAATTCAAGTTTAGAGTAAAAGACATCACAACAGCAGGTGGCAGTGAAAGCAACATCCCTAAAATCATGACCGACATTCTCCGCCCCCTTGGTTGGAATGAAAGAAATCTTCTGGCTGAGTTATCAGTATATGAAGTAAAAGGCAAAAACAAGACTTTTTGCAATACAGTTTCACATGGATCCCATAAAGTAGACTTCATCAAGAATAGAGTAGCTTTCGATCTGGAATGGAATAGTAAGGATCAAACTTTCGATAGAGACCTCTATGCTTTCAGAGCTTTCTTTGATTACAATAGCATAAGTGTAGGAGTTTTGGTAACCAGAAGTAATACCTTGGATCCAGTATTCAAGGAATTAAGGATAATGGCTAAATACGGGGCTAGCACGACCCAAATGAATAAACTACTTCCAAGATTGGAAGCAGGAAGAAGTGGAGGATGTCCTATCTTGGTATTTGGCATCACACCAAACCAGTTACTCATTGATAAGAGGAGGGAAGAATGACAGTTGTTGATGATTTCACTAGTTTTGTGGGCGATAACAGATATTCTACAATCCTTGCCGATCCTCCCTGGCAGTTTAAAAACAGAACAGGAAAGGTAGCACCAGAACATAAAAGGCTATCAAGGTATCCAACTCTTCCGCTTGAGGAGATAATGGCAATTCCGGTTCAACACGCAACTGCAGAATCAGCACATTTGTATCTGTGGGTACCAAACGCACTTCTCGCTGAGGGAATGGAAGTGATGAAAGCTTGGGGATTTACTTACAAGACTAACCTTGTCTGGTATAAAATTCGCAAAGACGGTGGACCAGACCGCCGAGGTGTCGGCTTTTATTTTCGTAATGTCACTGAATTGTTATTGTTTGGAACAAAAGGGAATAAGGTAAGGACACTGGATCCAGGCAGGTCTCAAGAGAACATCATTGTTTCTCAAAAGCGTGAGCATAGCAGGAAACCTGATGAGCAATACCAGCTAATCGAAGCCTGTAGTTGGGGTCCATTTTTAGAGATGTTTGCCCGGGGAAAACGACCCAATTGGACTTGTTGGGGTAACCAAGTTGAAGATTATTATCCTGAGTGGAAGACTTATAATAATCATTCTCAGACAGCTAATTCACAGATAGAGATTTTCTTGCAGAGTTAGTTCCCATAAGACGATACTCGGACTCAGAAAGTCACATATCTGAACCAGTGTGTGTGATTACTTATGGATTTCTCTAATAATCATAGTTTCGCATTGCCATTTCAGTAACATATGTGTTAGTGCTACCAAAAAAATCCTTGCCTTATCCATGCGACTTAAAAATATGGCAAAAATCAAATTCCGGCTATGAATGCTATCATAGCCTAATGGGAGTGTTAATGCGGTTAAAGACCTTTCCTGGGGGTGTCCATCCCCATGATGAAAAGCATTATTCAGCCTCAGCACCCATCACCATCTTTCCTGCCCCGCAGCGGGTAATCATCCACATGTCCCAGCATATCGGAAGTCCCTCCGAACCCATAGTAAAAGTGGGGGATGAAGTATTAGCCGGGCAAAAGATTGCCGAAGCCTCAGGCTTTGTATCCATTCCCCAGCATGCCTCCATCAGCGGTAAGATCACCAAAATCGATAAGTTTCCGCATCCCTGTGGAACGATGTCCCTGGCAGTGGAAATTACCCGGGAAGGTGAAAATCAGAGCCTGGAGTTTGCCGATACGCCAGATTATGAGGATCTTCCAGTGGAGGAGATGAAAAGGCGGGTGAGTGAAGCTGGCATCTGCGGTATGGGCGGAGCTGGATTCCCTTCGCATGTAAAATTATCACCTCCACAGGATAAGCCCATTGATACGGTGATCCTGAATGGAGTGGAGTGCGAACCATATCTCACCAGCGATTACCGGCTCATGCTGGAAAAAGGTGAAGATATCATCCAGGGACTGAAGCTGATCATGAAGATGGTGGCTGCCAAACGTGGGATTATCGGAATCGAAGCCAATAAACCCGATGCCATTGAACTGATGGAGAAGCTCTGTGCCCGTGGGGCAAAACTGGAAGTAGTGCCCCTCAAGCTGCAATATCCACAAGGGGCTGAAAAGCAATTGATCTTTGCCGCCACCGAACGTAAGGTTCCCGCTGGGGGATTGCCGATGGCGATAGGGGTGGTAGTCCAGAACGTTGGTACTGCCTATGCTATCTACGAAGCCATCCGCTATCAGAAACCACTGCTTGAGAGAGTGATCGCCGTGACGGGCTCTCCTGTGGCAAAACCCATGAATCTGCTGGCTCCGATTGGAACATTGTATTCCGAACTGGTTGATTATTGTGGCGGAACCAAAGAGAAAGTGGGGAAGATCATCTCCGGTGGACCAATGATGGGCTTTGCCCTTCCAGGGCTTGAAGCGCCGATGTCCAAAGGTAGCAGCGGTTTGGTGCTCTTTGGCGAACAAGCAGCACGACAGATGGCAGAGCACAATTGTCTGCGCTGTGCCCGCTGCGTGGATGTATGCCCGATGAATCTCCTACCCTCCGTGATTGCCTCCGCAGTTAAGTATAAAAACCTTTATATGGCTGTGAAAGCAGGACTGAATGACTGTATGAAATGCGGAAGCTGCGCCTTTGTCTGCCCAGCCCAGATCAGGCTGGTGCAATGGATTGATACAGGCAAAATCCGCTATGCTGAAGCTCAGAAAGCAGCGAAGAAATAGGAGCGAAATAGAAATGGATAATAAATACATAGTATCACCAGCTCCCCATCTGCATGATAAAACAAACGTCAAAAACGTAATGTGGAACGTCGTGATTGCCTTGACTCCCGCATTGCTGTTTGCCGTATATTACTGGGGCTTCCGGGCTTTGCTGCTTACCCTTACAGGGGCTGTGGCTGCTGTAGTAACAGAAGCTATCATCCAGAAGCTCAGAGGTGTCCCTATCGCCGTGGCCGATGGCAGTGCTTTCCTTACAGGAATGCTGCTGGCCTATAATATTCATGTGGGGGCTCCCTTGTGGCTGCCCATCGTGGGTGCTGTATTTGCCATTGCCGTGGGCAAGCAAGCTTTTGGCGGATTGGGTAACAACCCGGTCAATCCTGCTCTCTTGGGACGTGCCTTCCTTTTGGCAAGCTGGCCTACGCTGATGACCAATGGCTGGGTAGCAGCCAAAAACGGTGTCATCAGCGGTATGAACAACCTCTCCAGGATTGCCACTGATCTTCAGGGTTTATCCCCCAAGGCATATGAATTAGTAACTTCTGCCACACCGCTTAAAGTGGCACAAACCCTGAGAGATACTACCTTTGTGGCAGATATCAATGCCCAGGCAGGTGGCTTGGATCTGGGACGCCAGATTTTTACTAATCTAACTGAATTGGATACCATCAAGAGTCTGTTTTGGGGCAATATCGGTGGTTGCATTGGTGAAGTTTCAGCATTTGCCTTGCTTTTGGGAGCCATTTACCTGCTCTATCGTAACATCATTGAATGGCGGATCCCGCTATTCTACATTGGGACAGTCTTTGTCCTCAGCTTACTCTTTGGTGGCATTCCCGGTAGTGGCACCTCTGTATTGGTGCCATTCTTCCATATCTTCGCCGGCGGTTTGATGTTGGGAGCATTCTTTATGGCCACGGACTATACGACTTCGCCAATTACCAAAAAAGGCAGAATCATCTTTGGTATTGGCTGCGGCCTACTGACCATTGTGATTCGTCTGGTGGGCGGTTATCCAGAGGGAGTAAGCTATTCCATCCTGTTTATGAACGTATTTACTCCACTGATTGACAAGATGACTCTGCCGAAAGCGTTTGGGAGTGTGAAAAAATGAAGTACTACATAAAACTTGGATTCATCCTCCTCATTTTTTGTGCCGTTGCCAGTGGAATACTGGCTTACATCAATTCGCTGACTGCTCCAGTGATTGCAGAGCGGAAAGCCAAAGAAGAGATTGCCACCCGGGAAAGCTTGATTCCTGATTCTGATTTTGAAGAACAGCAAGCCCCCGGTGGTGAGAAATACTTCATCGCTCGTGACAAAGCGACTGGAGATATTAAGGGTTACACCTTCATTGCTGCCCAAACAGGATACTCCAGTGTGGTTCAAACCATGGTGGGGGTTGACAAAGAATTCAACGTGATCAATATTAAAGTGATTGACCAGGCTGAAACTCCAGGCTTGGGAGCAAACTGCACGTCTGAGAGTTTTACCGGGCAGTTTGCTGGGTTGCCAGCCAGCGAGCTTGCTGTGGATAAGGATGGTGGCAAGATCAAATCCCTTTCCGGGGCTACCATCACTTCCCGCTGTGTGGCAAATTCGATTCGGGAGATGGTAAAAGCATTGCAGGCAGCCATTGCAGACGGAGGTGCTAAATGAGCTTCGTGAAAGAACTTAGTAAAGGGATAATCAAAGAAAACCCCATCTTCGTAATCGTCTTGGGGATGTGTCCCACTCTGGCAGTGACCACTTCGGTAAACAATGCCTTGGGAATGGGAATGGCAGCTACTTTTGTGCTGATTTGCTCCAATATCATTATCTCGATGATCAAGAATGTCACTCCTGCTAAAATCCGGATTCCAGTGTATGTCGTAGTTATCGCATCCTTTGTGTCCATAGTGGATATGGTAATGGCAGCCTATGTGCCGGATTTGCATAAGAGCCTGGGGCTTTTCATTCCCTTGATCGTGGTGAATTGCATCATTCTGGGACGGGCTGAGGCCTTTGCCAACAAAAACAATGTCCTAATGAGCATCGCTGATGCCATTGGCATGGGGCTTGGCTTTACGCTCTCTTTGGTCGTAGTATCCACGATTCGGGAGCTGCTTGGGGCCGGCACCTGGCTGGGTATGCAATTGCTACCCAAGAGCTATGATCCCATGCTGGTTGCAATACTGGCTCCTGGAGCCTTTATCACCCTGGGCTTCCTGATGGCTCTGATGAATATGATCAAGGAGAGAAAATAATGGGCTACATCGGCGAACTGTTTGTGATGGCGATGACGGCCATCTTCATCCAAAACTTTGTATTGGCAAGGTTTCTGGGTCTTTGCCCCTACCTGGGTGTATCAAAGAAGCTTGATTCTGCCTTGGGTATGGGCATGGCGGTGATTTTTGTCATGACCCTGGCCAGCGCTATTACCTTCTTAATCAACAAATACCTGCTGATGCATTATGGATTGATGTATTTGCAGACCATAGCCTTCATCCTGACTATCGCTGCTTTAGTGCAGTTTGTGGAAATGGTGATTCAGAAAAATGCCCCAGCTTTATACAAATCCCTGGGTGTGTACCTGCCCCTGATCACAACGAACTGCGCTGTTCTGGGTGTAGCAATCCTGAATACCAAAGCCATGCGCTCAGATGGCGTAACAGCTTACGGTTTCCTTGATGCAGTGCTGAATGGCCTGTTCAGCGGTGTGGGTTTTACGATCGTGCTGCTGGCTATGGCGGGAATCAGGGAACGTCTGGAACTGGTTGAAATTCCTAAAAGCATGAGGGGTATGCCCATTGCCCTGATTCTGGCTGGAATCATGGCCCTGGCGTTCTATGGCTTCATGGGCTTCAAAATCTAAGGGAGGAGATGATGTATATACTGCTTGAAACCGCGTCGATGATCGGAACCATCACTGCTCCTGTACTCATCATTGGCGGGATGGGATTGGTCTTTGGTCTGATCCTGGCTGTTGCCTCCAAAGTCTTTGAAGTAAAACTGGATCCTCGTGTGGAAGAAATCACGGCAGCCTTACCGGGTGCAAACTGTGGCGCTTGTGGTTTGGCTGGGTGTGCTGGCTATGCAGACTCTATCGTGAATAATGGCGAAGAGATCAACAAATGCGCACCCGGAGGACCTTCGGCAGTGGAGAAAATTGCCAAAATCATGGGTATGCAAGCCAGCGCCATGGACAAGAAAGTGGCAGTAATCCACTGCACCAGCGGTGGATACAAAAACACAAACTGGAAATACGCTTATGAGGGGATTGAGTCCTGCAAATCAGCAGTGAACATATCCGGGGGACCCAATGCCTGCTCCTGGGGCTGTATCGGATACAATGACTGTCAGAATGCATGTGTGTTCGATGCCATATCGGTTGATGAACACGGGATGCGCTGTATCGATTATGGAAAATGTACAGCCTGTGGCGCTTGCGTGAAAGCTTGTCCCCGGAGCTTGATTGCATTGGTGCCTATCAATCGTAATGTGTATGTTAAATGCAGTTCCAAGGACAAGGGACCGGAAGCCCGTAAAGTTTGCGGTAGTGGATTGTCTTGCATCGGTTGTGGGATCTGCAGCCGTAAATGCCCAGTTCAGGCTATCACTATAACCAACAACCTGGCTCGGATAGATTACGAGAAATGCATCAATTGCGGGGTCTGCGCCACAGCGTGCCCTACCAAAGCTATTCAGGATTTGCTCTGTGGTCTGCGCAAGAAAGCCGAGATCAATCCCGAAACTTGTATTGGTTGTACGATCTGTGCCCGGATTTGTCCAGTTCAGGCAATCTCTGGCGAGTTGAAACAGGTTCATTCTGTAAATCAGGATACCTGTATCGGCTGTGAGAAATGCGTGGAGAAATGCCCCAAGAAAGCGATCTCAATGGTTTAGCATAAAAAATGTGCCCCTCCTGGGGTAGGAGGGGCACAGGATTTAGACTTAGGAGGTTGCACACCGTGGCTTTGAGCTGCCACATTTGCCGGGAAGGGGGGACCGGCAAGGAGTCTGACTGTATATAGAGCAATTCCTGAGCCAATTCATCGTCATTGTGTATATCGTTGATATACAGGATATTGTGATTTCTACGTGGATACATGGAAGGGCTGATATGTGGAACGCCAGCCCCAAAGTGTGGAAATGAATCCACAAATTCTTCCCTGTTACTATTACTCTATCATTACGCACCCTTTACGCACTTTGTCCGTAATGAGTCCGTAATGATAGCGTAGTAAAATCGGGGAGGAAGGCTGCTTAATCTGATTAGGTGATGTTCAGTACCACTCTTGCACATCCCAAGCCCGGCAGGGAATGACTGTGAGAGGATCAGGAGATCTTTATGGATGATTTTCCAAGATTACACACTCGCTAGCCTATGACACCTTAACAATGAAACTTGAGGCAAAAAAAATGACATAACCCCGATTGGCAGGATTATGTCATTTCTATCTAGTAGATGTTCTATTTCAATTTCTTGAGATTGTCCAATTGTGGTTTGACGTGCAGTTGATAGCATTCCGGGCATACCGAGTGAGAAAACAGGGTGTCTGTGTGCTCTGAGATATAGACTTCCACCTCTTCCCAATAGTTCTTGTCTGCCCTTACTTTCTTGCAATAGGAACAGATGGGAAGCAGCTTTTCCAGGGATGAGATCATTACGGCAGCGGCTTCCAGTTTTTGGCGCATTTTTTCTATACGGAGCGCAGATTTCACTCTAAGCACAAGCTCGAGATTTGAGAAGGGCTTGGAAATAAAATCCATGGCACCCAGCTCAAAACTTCTGCGCAAGGGTTCCATTTTCTCATCCATGGCAGCAGCGGTTATCATGATGATGGGGATATTCTCCAACTCAGGGTTTTGCTTGATCCATTCCAGCACCTCATAGCCGCTGAAACCAGGCATCATGATATCCAGTAGCAGTAGATCCGGGCAATTGTGCTTTACATCGTCCATCATAGCTTTGCCGCTTTGATACAGCCCCAGATTGTGAAATCCGGCTTGGTTCAAGAGCGTTTTTACCAGCTTGAGATTGATCTCGTCGTCATCAGCTACATAGATCAGCATGTCCTTGATATCTTCCATCTGATACATAAGATCTCCTATCTGAGCTTACTACGGTTTTCGGAATAGGCAAACATCTCTTTCAGATCTTTGAACCTGACAAACAGCTCGATAGCTTTGGCAAGCTGCTTATCCTGAGCTAAGGTTATCCGGTAAGCATCGGAATCGCCATACACTTTTCTGACCAATTCGCTTTTAATAGTGTTTTCGATATAGGCTCTGGCACTATCCAGATCAGCAGGAGTGTATTTCACCCCATCCTTGGATGCATAGGCCAGGAAATCGTTCATGATCTTATCTGTAATTACTGGGTTCTTGGACACCTGATGATCATGATCTACCAGGTAATCCACGGCAAAATTGAAGAAGACATTTTTGCGGCGGAGTTCGGCAGACAGATTGGTAAGGAAATCATTCTGGATATCGATATCAGGAGTGATCCCTCCACCACCATAAACAATCCGTTTATTGGCGGTGTAGTATACTTGATTGTGGTTTTCCTTGTCCTCTTCAGTCAGTTCATCTTTAGACACTTCCTGCCCCTTGTACAGCTTGTCATTGCTTTTCTTGTGAATACAGCGTCCGCTTTTGATATAATAGTAGGAGGTAGTGATCTTCATGCCATTGCCATTGGTAAGGGGAACCAATTGTTGAACACTGCCTTTGCCAAATGTGGGACGACCTACCACGAGACCTTTATCCCAATCCTGCAAACTACCGGCAAAGATTTCTGATGCTGAGGCGGAGGCTTCATTTACCAGCACTACGATGGGATAATTCCGTTCTTTGGTATTGTAACGTGTATATAGAGATTGATTGATGTTACGGCCTTTGGTTTCCACCACCAGTTTATTCTGGCCGATGAATTCATTCACTGTATCAACCGCCTGATCCAACAGACCTCCGGGATTGAAGCGTAAATCTATGATCAATCCTCTGATGCCCTCAGTTTCCAGGGCTTGCAAGGCGGTGCGTAGTTCTGTGGTTGTGTTTTCATTGAATTGGCTGATACGAAGATAACCTACTTCATTATCAAGCTTGAAGCTATAGGGGATGCTTTTAATTTTGATAGTTTCACGTACGATGGTGAATTCCAGTGGTTCTGGAACTCCGGGTCTGGATATGGTGATAATCACGGTAGTGCCTACATCACCACGCATCCTTTTTATGGATTCATCCGTGGAGAAGCCTACTACGCTTTCGCCATTCACTTTGATAATCCGGTCTCCGGCGGTAATACCCATACGGTAAGCGGGAGTTCCTTCAATAGGAGATACGACCGTGATGTAATCCCCGATTTTATCGATCTGGATACCCAGTCCACCAAAGGATCCTTTGGTACTAACGGTGAAATCCCGGTACTCATCGGCGGTGAAATAGGTTGTATGTGGATCAACCGAGCCCAGCATGCCCACGATGGCTGCTTTGATCAATTCCTCGTCGGAAAGGTCGGTCACGTAGTTTTGTTTCAGTTTCATCAGCACTTCACTGAAGAGCTGCAACTGACTGTAAACATTGCCAGAGGATGAACTGCTTTGGGCAAAGGCGCTGGTGGCGACTAACAGCAATATGGCAGATAAGATCCACATGCTGGCGATTGTGATCAGAGCCGTACGTTGTTTATGTTTCATGCTATTCTCCTATAAGAACCGTGAGAGATTGAATAATCTGCCGGTGAATTTGGTCTGGATCATCCAACCCATTTAACACCAGAAATCTTGAGCTGTATTTTTTGGCAATACTTAAATAGTGCTGCCTTACCCTTTCATGAAAGCTGATGTCTTCCTGCTCCAGGCGATCCAGAGTCCTGTCCTTGATCCTCAGTAATCCTGCCTGAACTGGAACATCCAGGAGCACAGTAAGATCGGGCTGAGTATCAAAGGTTGCCATTTTGGTGAGTGTTTCGATCATCTGCTCGTCCAAGCGGCGGGCTGCACCCTGATAGGCATAGGTGCTATCGTAATAGCGATCGCAGATCACGATCTTACCTGCAGCAAGCGCAGGAAGGATTAGCTCCCCTGTATGTTGAGCCCGTGACGCGCAATACAGCAGAAGTTCGGTGGCGGGTAACATTTCAGCGTTGCCTGGATCCAGCAGTAGAGTTCTAATGCTCTCGGCGATGGGTGTCCCACCAGGCTCACGAGTAGTGATATAGTCGAGCTTGTGCTCTTTGAGGTATTCAACCAGCATGCGAACCTGAGTGCTTTTTCCACTGCCTTCGATGCCCTCAAATGTAACAAAGATGCCTTTCATTGCCACTCCAGTCTAAATGATGGTGTCATGCTTGTAGTGCTTGTCGTCCCGATCAGGATGATCGATCAGGAAATGAGCGCCACGGCTCTCTTTTCGCATTAAGGCGCTACGAATCACAGCAATGGCTACGATTGCCATGTTCCGAGTCTCAATCACTTCCTGGCGAACCGCATTATGTTGGTAGAAATTGTTGATTTCATTATAGATGTTTTCCAGCCGGGACAGGGCATACTTCAACAAGCGTCTGGATCTTCTGATGCCTACATAGCCCTGCATGATAGTCCCGATTATCTCACGATTGTGGCTGATCACCACCCATTCATTTTCATTGAAGTTCTCCATGATCCGCCATGGTGGGATCACAGGAAACGCGACAGTTTCGGTATTGGAAGGGTGATTGCCGGCATTAAATGCCACTACAAGTGCTTCCAGGAGAGAGTTTGAAGCAAGGCGGTTGGCACCGTGCAGCCCAGTACAGGCTACTTCTCCTGCCGCAAAGAGATTCTTAATATCGGTGAGCCCATCTATAGTGGAAAGCACTCCACCGCAGAAATAATGTGCAGCAGGAGCTACCGGTATTGGTTCCTTGGTAAAATCGATCCCACGGGAGAGCAATTGACTGTTGATATAAGGGAAGTGCTCTCTGAGTTTTGACGCTGGGACATGGGTTGCATCCAGCCAGCAGAATTTCTCTCCGCGTTTTTTCAGTTCACTATCTATAGCCCTGGAGACAACGTCTCTGGGAGCTAGATTTTCCCGATGGTGGTACATCTGCATAAAGGGAGTGCCATCAATCAGTTTCAGGATTGCGCCTTCACCTCTCAGGGCTTCCGTGATCAGGAATGTATCTCCCTCTGCGCACCAAAAGGCTGTGGGGTGGAACTGCACAAATTCCATATTGGCAAGACGACCGCCAGCGAGCCGAGCCATGGCCATGCCATCACCGGTGGCGATATCGGGATTGGTATTGTGGGCATAGATCCTGGCGGCACCGCCAGTGGCAAGCATTGTTTTTCTGGCAATGAAGACATCCACCTGGTTTGTGGATGAGTCCAGCACGTATGCACCCCAACACGAGATGCCTGGAACAAAACCTTCATCATGGACCACATGGTGCTGGGTGATCAGATCCACTGCGATCCTATTCTCAAAGATGTCTAAGGCTGGATTGTCTTTGCATTTAGCTATCAGTGCCTGCATTATCTGATGGCCGGTACTGTCTGCAGCATAAGCTACCCGACGGTGTGTATGCCCACCCTCCATGGAAAGAGAAAGGTTTTCCAGGCGACGGTCATAGGTATCGTCGATGCGGGTAAAATCCGTTCCCAGATCCATCAAGTATTGGATCAGCTTGGGGCCTTGTTTGATGATCTGCCCGATTACGGATTTCTTGCCCAAATCTGCTCCGGCTTGATATGTGTCCTCTATGTGTTCATCAAAGGAATCTTTGGCATCCAGAACCGCAGCTATCCCTCCCTGAGCATAATCCGTATTGCAATCGAAAAGACTGCGTTTTGTGACAAGGGCTACCTTTCCGTATTTGGATACTTCCAGGGCGTAGATCAAACCAGCGATACCACTACCTAAGACCAGGAAGTCATATTTGTATGTCATTATAAAACCCTACCCATCACTAAGGCGTCTTCAGGAGGGGATTTGTAGTAGCCCTTCCTGATTCCAAGTTCTGTGAATCCGGATTTATGGTATAGACTTATCGCTTGTGCATTGGACATCCTGACGTCCAGGAAGAATTTCCGGCATCCCTTGGCAGCCAGCTCGTTCATGCTGTTGTTTAGCAGATATGCTCCATTGCCTCTGCCGGTATAGTCCGGATCGATGGCGAAATTCAAAATAACTGCTTCATCGATGATGAAATGATAGAGGATGTAGCCGATCAGGATGCCACCCAATTCCAGAATCCAGCTACTTTCTTCCGAAAGACCTGTAAAGGCTTCTGCCGGCCAGGGGTCTGTAAATGCTCTGGATTCGATTCTCACGATCTCAGGCATATCACCGAGGCTTAGTTTGCGCAGAATACGGTTCATGATCTACATTTTTTCAGGAGCAGAGATTCCCATCAGTTCAAATACGATCAGCATTACATTCTTAACTGCCGTCAAAAGTAGCAGCCTTGCATGCGTGAGTTCTTTATTCTTCAAAGAGACAATATGATACTGGGCATAGTAGCGATGTAACAAGGCAGCAAGCTCTTCCAGATATGTAGCCAGTCGATGAGGCTCGCGATGAATGGAGATCAAGGTAAGTAACTCTGGAAGGTCATTCAGCTTTTGAATGATTGCAAATTCTTCCGGTTTCACCAGCTTCTGAATGAGTTCTTTCTTGAAGTGCTTGGGCCAGATCTTGTCCTTTTTGGCTTTTTTGATAATGCTGCAGATCCTGGCATGGGCATACTGGCAATAATACACCGGATTCTCGTTGTTTTGCTTGAGAGCCAATTCCAGATCGAAATTGAGATGTGCATTGGCTTTGCGGGCAATGAAGAAATAGCGGGCAGCATCTTTGCCAACTACCGAGATCAAATCGTCCATAGTTACAATTTTGCCAGCTCTCTTACTCATTTTTACCCGTTCACCGCTTTCAAAGAGGTTCACTTGCTGCAGGAAGATGATCTCCAGCATATTGTCATCATAGCCCAGCGCTCGGAAAGCTGCTCTGATCCTGGGAACATAGCCATGATGATCCGGGCCAAAAACATCAATCAGAGTAGTAAATCCGCGTTGAATCTTGGTAAGGTGATAGGCTAAGTCCGGAACAAAATATGTGATCGAACCATCAGACTTCATTAAAACGCGGTCTTTGTCATCTCCATACTTCGTACTGGCAAACCAGATGGCTTCCTCTTTTTCATAGGTGCAATCAGCTTCAGTCAGGTAAGATAACACTTCTTCTACCACACCCTCAGAACGCAGGGTTTTTTCAGAAACCCAACCCTCAAACACGACGCCGAATTTCTCCAGAGAACTGCGTTGCATCTCCAGCAGTTCGGACAAGGCGAATTCTTTGAGACGGTCGATCCTGTCTTTTTCAGTCATCATGAATACCCGCACACCTTCAAGGGCATTGAGCCTTTGAGCCAAATGTTTTACATAGTCTCCATGATAGGCTTCATAGGGAAAATCCCCAATCTTTTCGCCCTGTAACTCGCGTAGACGTAGTTCCAATGACTCTGCAAGGATATCCACTTGATTTCCGGCATCGTTTATGTAAAACTCACGGGCAGGCTCGTAGCCCACATACTTCATTACTCTGTAGAGGGTATCGCCAAAAGCGGCAGCCCTAGCAGAAACAATGTTCAGGGGCCCCGTGGGATTTGCCGAGACAAATTCCAGCAGTACCTTTTCTTCTTTTCCAAAATCCGATTGGCCGTAGGTCAGCTCACTTTTGTAAATATCCCAGAAGGCTTTCTGGTACATGGCAGGAGAGAGATAGAAGTTTATAAATCCCGGTCCGGCAATTTCCACTTTCTTGTAGTCTTTGTTTTTCTTGAGTTCTTTGATCAGTGCTTCAGCCAGGATTTTGGGAGCCATTTTATTGGATTTTGCCAGAATCATGGCGCAGTTTGTGGAGTAATCACCATGATCCGTATTATTCGGGATCTCTACAGTAAACTCTTTGTCAGCTGAGATTCCCAAGCCTTCCAGGCATGCAGTAATATGGCTATGTATGGTTTCTTTGATCATTGTGCATCCTCGGTTAGTATACGGGACTTCACTTTTTCAAATAGCTCATCGATCTTGTAATGATCACGGGTTTGCGGAAGGAATATATGCACGACCACATCTCCGATATCGATCAAAATCCATTGTCCGTTATCAACACCTTCTTTGCTCAGCACTGCCAGGTGTTCCTGCTTGGCCATATCCAGCAAATGGCTGGCTATGGCTTTGTTGTGCACATCGGCTGTGCCTTCACATACAATGATTATATCCGTATAATCTGTCTTACCCTGCACTTCATAGGTGCGGATGTTTTCCGCTTTTTTATCGGATAGCCATTCAATGATGGCCTTTAATTTGATATTGTCTTGCAATATCTCCTCCACGGTTCACTTGATAAATAGCTCATAATCTCTGCCGACTATGATATCAAAATCGGCGTTGTGATATTCGTTTATAGCACTGGTCCAGCGCTCAATACCAGTCATTTTCTGCAATCTGGCCAAATCCTGCATATCACCTTTTCGCACTACAATCACAGATTTATCATAGATCGGCTTGGGAGTATCGCCCAGGCTCACAACTTCTATGTTTTTGTGCGATATAGCTGCTGCAAATTCTGAGGCCAGTTGTTCATAGCCACATCCATTGAGAACTACCACCTTGATTGCTGGTAATTGATCTTCGGTGTACTGGGTAGGTCCAGTATCTGTCTTGAATCCTCTGAACAGGATGAAAGCTACTAAAACCAGCACCGCTAAAGCCACAATGACGTATGGTATCCAGCGCTTTGGGGACAAGGTTTTTTCGGTATCGTTTGTTGTCAAATCCAATGGCTTATTCCTTAGGAATTAGTAAGTTGTTGAATTCGGTCTGGAGCTTTGCCAAAGTAATATCAAAAGCTTCTGGAATCACCCGCTCTCCTGAGACTACAGTCATAAAATTGCTATCACCTGACCACCGCGGAACCACATGAATGTGTAAATGGTCTGCAATGCCTGCTCCAGCGGCTACACCCAGATTCAAGCCAATATTGATACCATCACACTTGTAAACGCTCTGTAGTGCTTTTTCACAATAGCGGAGCAGAGTGGTGGCTTCCTGCCAGGTTTGGTGGGGTAACTCGTTGATCTGGCTTGCATGTTGATGAGGGACCACCATTAGATGTCCATTGTTATACGGGTAACGGTTGAGCATTATGAAACATGATTGCCCTCGGTACACTACAAGATTGTCCTGATCGGCAGTTGAGACGCTGGCACGACACAGTACACATTCACCCGGCTTCTCGCTCAGGATGTAATCCAAACGCCACGGTGAATACAGGTATTTATCCTTCATAATCTTCGTCGTCGATCACGTGTTGAGCAAATTCCAGGATCTCGTGTTCTTTGATATAGGCATTCACGATTACATTGAATCCCTGCAAGATGCTGTCATTGCAGATCTTGGCATTTTCAATATAGCAATTGGGGCCGATCGAACTGGCGGATTCCAGAGTGGTCTTACCTTTGATGATGCTACCCTGATGAATTTCCACATCAGGTTCGATTATCACGTCATCACCGATATGGATAGTATTGGGATTATGCATCAGTACACCACTATTCAGCCATTTATTCCGGATCTTATTCAGATAAAGGTCTTCCAGTTCAGCCAGTTGCTGTTGCGAATTCACCCCAGAGACCTCCATGTGGTCTTCGAGGATCACATTTGAGATCATTTTACCCTGTTTATACAGGATGCTGATCGTATCTGTAAGATAGTATTCCTGTTGTTCATTTTGATTGGAGATCTGGCTCAGGGCTGAAAACAACTCTCTGGAATCAAAGCAATAGATACCAGTATTGAATTCCTTTATCTGCCTCTGTTCGACTGTTGCGTCCTTATACTCCACGATTCCACACAGGGATCCCTGTGCATCCCGAAGCATCCTGCCGTATTTTCCTGCATCAGGAAGAATAGCGGTGAGAACCGTACACGCAGCCTTGCTGTTTTGGTGTTCTGCATACATTCTCTGTAATGTATTGGCTGTCAAAAGAGGTACATCTCCGCAGAGGATGAACACATCGCCATCAAAATCTGCGAAGCTATCTGCTGCCATAAGAACGGCATGCCCGGTGCCAAGCTGTTCATTTTGCTCATGATACTCGATCCTGTCGTCTTCATCCAGGCAAGCAATGACGGTTTCTTTTTTCCATCCCACGATTACGCTTATCTTGCTGCAATTCAATTCCAATGCAGTATCAACCACCCGCTGGATCATAGGTTTATCTGCCAGGGGGAAGGTTACTTTGGCACGCTCGGATTTCATCCTGGTGCCTTTACCGGCAGCCAAAACTATTGCTGCTAGTGGCTTCATGTGTTTCCTCCAGTATCTGGTAAGGCCTTATATAGTTCAGTCATTGTTTTATGCAAAACCGGATGCACCGCATCCGGTACAAGTTCACAAAGTAGTACTAAGGCAAAATCCCGGTTGTGAAAATCCGGATGGGGGATTGTGATATTGGCTTCCTGGATCACTGTATCCTCTGCCAGGAGTATGTCAATATCGATCAGGCGGGGTCCCCATTTCACAAATCGAATCCGTCCCATAGTGCTTTCAATATCAAGAAGTCTTGCTAACAACACACGAGGTTCCAGTGGTGTATCAAGCTCCAGGACTTGATTGTAAAAATCATTCTGATGTACATATCCGTAAGGTTTGGTCTGAATCAGGCTGGATTCCCTCAGGATTCGAACTTCAGGAATCTCAGCAATCAACTCCTGAGCTTTATGTATCATAGCTTTTGGTTCTTGCAGATTGGCTCCCAGGATGATATGGTAAATCACTATCTGGTCCTTGTCAGCTCCACTTCTACGTTGTCCAAACTGCCCTGAATGGCAACGGCTGGTTTACGAATCCTGATCGTTACTGAGACCAGCAAATCATAATCGCTGAGCAGTTTGCTGGCAATGGTATTGGCACAGCTTTCCAGGAGGTGAAACTGGTGGCTTTCCATGATTTCCCGGATATCAGCATAAACCTTCGTATAGTCTACAGTATCTTCAAGACTGTGGATTTCGGCATCCTTGCGGTCATCAGTCTGGAGGATAGCAGATACCACGAATCTCTGTCCCAGCTTACGCTCCTCGTCAAATACACCATGATACCCATAAAAAACCATTTCATTCAGTCTGATTTTCATAATTTTCTCGCTATTCTGACTTCCAGTTTTTTGCCCCAATGCCTATCGCAGAAATGGATCAGGACAAAACTCCCGGCCATGGCAGCAAAAGCTACCAGGATGCCAGGTAACTCGCCCAACCAGGGCTGTGCGATGAGATAACCTGCCACAAGAGCGAGCACAGGCAATCCAAAGATCAGCATACTGGCTAATACACGCCCTGAGGGAGATATCTCCAGTTCGACAAGATCACCTTTGCTAAGAGGAATATCTGATTCCAAATGAAAGACCGCCGGAGTGGATTTGCTGAAACAAAAGCCCCGCATGGAGCAGGATTTACACCCACCTCCGCGCTGTATTTCCACGGCTACCCGGTTTCCCGTAACCTCTGTGACTATGCCCTGATCCTGGATATCTTCCATTCATTGTCCTTTGATGCGCTTGATGATCTCTGTAGTGGAAATACCATCCACAAAAGTAAGACTATGCACTTTCCCGCCATTGGCAAGCACGAAATCTGCACCTACGATTTGGTCGGTAGTCCAGTCACCGCCTTTGACCAGAATCGAGGGGCGAATAATATGGATCAAATTGAGGGGTGTATCTTCTTCAAACAAGCATACATAGCTTACTGATTCCAATGCAGCAAGTGTGATCATCCTGTCTTTCTGAGGGATAATCGGACGCTGCGTCCCCTTGAGCCTGCGCACCGAAGCATCGCTATTGATCCCCACAATCAGGACATCACCCAGAGCCCGGGCGTCCTCCAGGTATTGCACATGACCTGCATGTATCAGATCAAAGCAGCCATTGGTAAAAACAATACACTTTCCCTGCTGATGGATCGTGTCAGTAAGTGTAGCGAGTTCCGCTGTGGGGATGATTTTATCTATGATCATTGATGCTATCCATGATTTCCGATGGAGTGGCAATGGCGGTTCCGAGTTTGCCGCATACGACCGCAGCAGCATGATTGGCGCAGATTACTGCGCTTTTCAGATCCCCTCCGGCAGCGTATGCTGCCGCAAGGATGCTAACCACCGTATCTCCAGCCCCAGACACGTCAAAGACCTCCCGTGCGAAGCTGGGGATGTGCAAGCGAGCCCCACCAAAAGTGTAGATGCCGTGAGCACCCTTCGTGACGACAAGGTTCTTGATTTTCATGCGCTTACATAAAGCTTCCGCTGCTTGGATGAAATCTGCTTCGGTTCTGAAGCTAAGTCCCAGATTGGTCTCAAGTTCCTTGAAGTTTGGCTTGAAAATATCCACTCCTTTATAGCAGAAGAAGTTGTGCTGCTTGGGATCTACGGCCACTGGTACTTTGTGTTTACGGCAGAGCTCCAAAGTGGCATTGATTAGCGAAGTGGTCATGAGACCCTTATTGTAATCTTCAATGATTAGCAGGTCGTGCTCTGGGATCAATTGCTGCAGCTTTGAGATCAATGCAGCCTCTGTAGCTGGCTGGATATCTTCAGTGTCTTCAATATCGATTCGGACGATCTGCTGGTTGGCAGCCCCAATTCTAGTCTTAAGCGTGGTTTTGCGACCTTTGTCCTCTACGATGCCAGAACTAGGCAGCTTGTGTTGCTTGAAGAGCTGCATGATGCCTTTGGCACTGCTATCTTTGCCGATCACTCCTACGGGTGTCACTTTCGAGCCAACCGCGGCGAGATTCAGGGCTACGTTTGCAGCACCGCCCAAGCGGTAACTCAGCTCCGCGATTTCCACCACCGGGACTGGTGCTTCGGCAGAGATTCTATGCACTTTGCCCCACTGGTAGCAATCCAGCATGAGGTCGCCAAGAACCAGTACTTTAAGGGTTTTGATCTTATCCAGCAGTTCTTTGAAATCCATGTTTACTCCTAAGCCTTCAGGGGATAATCTCCATTGAAACAAGCATAGCAATAGTCTTCAGCTTTGCTTACGCAGGTTTGCAGATCAGAAATGCTGATATGCTGGATGGAGTCCACACCTGCATAATCCCGGATTGCATCAAGTGACATCCGGTTGGCGATCAGTTCATTGCGGGTGGGAGTATCGATCCCATAAAAACAACTGTGAGAGACTTGGGGACTGCCGATCCTGAGATGAATTTCGCGGGCACCGGCTGTTTTGATAAGCCTCACAATCTTACGAATGGTCGTCCCGCGGACAATGCTGTCATCGATCAAGACCACACTTTTATCCCTGAAAAAGTTTGGCAGCAGGTTGAATTTTTGGCGGACGCTTTCATCCCGGATGGTTTGCTCAGGCTTGATAAAAGTTCTGCCAATATAGTGGTTGCGGATCAGCCCCAAAGAGAGCGGAATCCCGGATTCCTGACTGTAGCCCAGGCCAATGAAATTCGATGAATCTGGTACTGGAACTACATAGTCGGCCTTTAGACCTTTGTCCTGCCGAGCCAGGGCAGCGCCGAGATTTTCCCGGACTCTATATACATCTTCACCAAAATGATAGCTGTCGGGACGGGAAAAATAGATATGCTCGAAGATGCAGTGTTGAGGTCTTTGGAGCTTGCGGTAAAGATTAGGATCATTCTCGAGAATGCGAATTCCATCGTCACTTACCTTGATGATTCCGGCCGCGGGGATTTCCTGCCGGTCAGTGATCTCCAGAGTATCCAAAGCCACGCTTTCAGAGGCAACCACGACTACACCCTGAGGAGTTTTGCCCCAAACCATAGGTCTGATGCTGTGGGGATCGCGGAACATATACAGGGCGTCACGAGTGCACAGCACAGTTGAGTAGGCGCCTTTGATATCCCGCATGAGGTTGCGAATGGCTTCAATTATGCCTTCCCCTTTGCGCATCACTTGATAGGCAATGTATTTGACCAGGAGTTCGCCATCGTTGTCACTCTTGAAATATACGTTTTCGCCTTCCAGAAACTTCCGCATTTCCTGATAGTTTACGATGTCTCCATTGGAAGCCAAAGCATAGGAAGGGCCTGATAGCGTATCTACTAGATGGGGCTGGGTATTGAATTCTGTGGCTGAACCTTTGGTGGGATAGCGTACATGGCCGATGGCGATACTGCCTTTCAGGGTTTGCAAACAGTCCTGATCAAACACCTGCTTCACCAGTCCCATTTGCTTTCTCAGCCGGATTACCTTGCCATCGGATACTGCCATGCCGCAGCTTTCCTGTCCCCGATGCTGGATTGAAAAGAGGCCGATAGAAGCCATTAAGGCTGCATCAGGAGTGCCAAAGATGCCGATGATTCCACACATCAGTGTTGACCCTTTTTTGTAAATGAAATCTTGTTTTCTGTGCCGTTTCTCAGTCTCTGGATGTTTTGCTTGTGTTTTCCGATAATCACAGCTACTACAACAACCACGACTGCAGCCATAATACCCCAATTTGCCATTGCACTCTGGTAAGCGAAATAGATTAGGGAAAGCCCCCAAACGATGGCTGCGATGATCGAACCCAGAGATACATACCGGGTTTTGTATACAACGAGGATGAAAACCGCCAGCGCCAGGGGGATGCTCAATGGTGCCAACGCCAAACCTACTCCGGCAGCAGTGGCCACACCTTTTCCGCCCTTGAAGCCCAGCCACACTGGGTAGATATGCCCCAGGATGGCGATCAGGCCACAGATGGGTACCATGACGTTGTCCAGGCCTAAAAGACTCTTAGCGAGCAGCACGGAAACTATTCCTTTGATCATATCCAGGATCAATACCAGCACACCCACCTTGGTACCAAATTGTCTCAACGCATTTGTAGCACCGATATTGCCGCTGCCTTTGGCGCGGATATCAGTCTTGAACATCAGTTTGGCGAGTATCCATCCCATGGGAATGCTGCCCAGCAGGTAAGCCAGGACAGGCATGTAATATCCAGCGTCAATCATTCTCAATATCCTCTTTGCTACGGCCTTTGAAGATCAGCTTGATGCTTACTCCTTCGAAGGAGAAGGCTTCCCGTATCTGGTTGTGCAAAAACTTGCGGTAGTTCTCTGTAATCAGAGCCGGAGTATTGCAGAAAAAAATGAAAGTAGGCGGCTTGACGGCAGCCTGAGTAATATAGAATATCTTCACATGGCGTCCGGTAGGATGGGTGGGAGGCCGTTTGGCGACTACGGTATCCATGAAGCGGTTGATCTCCGAAGTGGGAATCCGTTTCTCGCTTTCCTCTTCGATCTTTACCACCGTCTCCATCAAGCGGTGAATCCGCTGATGCGTCTTGGCAGAAATGAAGATTACCGGGGCAAACTGCAGAAAAGGCATCTGATAATGGAGTTCTTTGATGAACGTACCTGTGGTGCCAGTCTCTTTTTCCACCAGATCCCACTTGTTGTAAACAATCAGAATCTCTTTCATCTTACGCTTGGCATAAGAGGCGATCTTCAAATCCTGAGCGGAAATCTCTTCATTGGCAGCCAGCACCAATACCACGATATCGCATCTGTCCACCGCTTCGATGGTGCGCATTACACTGAAGTATTCCACCCCGTAAGTAACCTTGGTTTTACGTCTGAGCCCTGCCGTATCCACTAAAGTATATTCTTTGCCATGATAGCGGAAAGGAGTATCGATGGCGTCCCTGGTGGTACCGGGGATTTCTGTCACGATCTGCTTGTCTTCACCCAGGAGCAGATTTACAATGGAGGATTTGCCCACATTGGGCTTACCTACCACGGCAATTCTCGTATTGGAGGTCTTAGCTCCCTCTTCAGCAGCGTCCAAAGTACCTGGAATCAGGCTGAGGAGTTCATCCAGGAAGTTTCCCGTATTTCTGCCTTGTGAGGCTGAGATCGGGAAAGCGTCCCCGAAGCCAAGCTGCAGAAAATCATAGATTTCCCACTCAAACTTCTCGTTATCCGCTTTGTTGGCGACCAGCATCACTTTATCCCGATGCGGGAACAGAATCTTTGCGATTGCCTTGTCCAGATCAGTGGTTCCGGTCTGGGCATCCACCATGAAGATGATCAGATCACTTTCATCGATAGCCAGGATCGCCTGATGCATGATCATCTTATCCATGGGTTCGTCACTATCATAGACGATTCCACCGGTATCAATCAGCTTGAAAATCTTGCCGTTCCACTCCACGTCTTCATACTTGCGGTCCCGGGTGATTCCGGCTTCGAAATCCACGATCGCCACCCGTTTGCGGCACAGCCTGTTGAACAGGGTCGATTTCCCCACATTGGGACGTCCCAGGATCGAGACGATGTATTTTCTCATTATTGCTGCCTTTAACTGCTTTTTGTTCCAGCATTTTGACAGTGCTGTTTTTGTCAATGGCAGCGTTTGGAAGGGCTCTTAACTTACCTCTCTTCTTTGGTAAAGGAAGTACCCAAGGGTGATGAGAACAGCGCTCACCAGGAAACGAAACAGGGTGCCCAGACTGAATATTGCAGACCAAGCCTGTACTTTGAGCTCTGGTGGATTACCAAGCCCTCCCACGAACAAGCCGGTGGGCTTTACAATGCTCCCCATGATGTAATCCAGAGGGCCATAAAAATCCATCTGAGTAAAATGGCCTAAGATCTCCAGAGCAATGATGATTCCCAGGATAGTCATGACCATGATCAGGCCGGATTTGGTTTTGCCCAGACAACCAAAAAACCATTTAATCGAAACAAGTGCTACATAGGTGATACTGGCAGCGATAAAGCCCTGAACTGCAGCAAAAGTCCCGCTGAATGGACCTGGAAAGCCCAGAAAGGTAAGCAAAAGACCAATTACCATACTGTTGATTAGCACCAGCCCCAAGGTGAATGCCAGTTCGCATCCATATAAAAACAGGACTTTAACAGAGGCAATTTTGATCAGACTAACTGGTTGAGAAAGGTGGAATATCTCACATTTCTTCGCATAGTCCTGGTTCAGCAGGTTGTCTACCAACCCAGCTCCGGCAATGATTGCCGCCCACACCAGGATCATAGAACTGATGAAATTTGCTTGCCAGATTCCGGTTGCGATACTGCGAGGATCTACTGCTTGCAGGTTTATTCCAGTGCTGATACTACCCATCTTGGCCCAGCCAATGAGCACTGCGATCAGGATAAATGCATAGGTGCCAGCCAGAAAATACGCTGGGATCAGAAATACATGTTTGTGTGTACGATATTCTTTGATCAATAGAGTTTTAATCTGCTGCATTGGTTCCTCCTACCACTTCCAGAAAGATATCTGCCAGTTCGGGACGGGAGTACATTGCTCCCTCGATTTCAATAGTGCTATCCAGGATAGCGCTTACAAAGCCCATAGTGGTATTCACTACTTTGGGTTTATGAGCCAATAGTTCTTGTTTGCGCTCCAGAGGCAGGCTAACCACTCTCAAGCGCTCTTTGAGTGTCTCTACTTCTTCATGCAGGACGATCCTGCCATTGTCGATGAAGATGATCTCCTGCAGCAGGTTTTCGATTTCTTCCACTTGATGGGTGGAGATAAAGATGGTGCGCTCTTCATTGAAAAACTCACCCAGGATGATATTGAAAAATTCCTTGCGGAAAGCGATGTCCAGTCCCAGGGTAGGCTCGTCCAGGAGCAGATAGCGCACATCCAGAGATAAGGTAAGTAGCAAATACAGCTTGGTCTTCATGCCTTTGGAGAGCTTGCCCACTTTTTTATCCAGCGGTAAGCTGCTATTGGCAAAAAGGCGGTCGCTACGCTCCGAATTGAACCTCGGATTCAGTCCTTTTACATATTCTATGGTCTGGCGCACTGTGAGGCGTTCATCCAAGCCGCTCACATCTGGGATAAAAGCCACTTGTTCGAATACTCTATGATCTCTGTGTTGCAGATTGAATCCATCCAGATGCACTTCTCCTTCGTGATTCAAAAAGCCCAGCATGCAGCGCATCAAGGTTGATTTTCCTGCTCCGTTTTTACCCAGGAGGCCAACGATCTTACCCCAGGGTAATGTTAAAGAGACCTGATCCAATGCCTTGAACTTGCCATAATGCTTACTGAGGTTCTTCACCTGGTAGGGGATGGGATTGTTTTCAAAGACTCTTTCGTAATCTGTCATTTTGTTTCTCCATATATTCTCTTAACCGTGTTGATGATTTCTCCGGACGGAATCTCCAGCCCTTTGGCCAGAGTGAGTGCCGGAACCAAAGTCTCTTCCACGAAACTGCTCCTGCGGCTGGCGATAATCATTTCCCGGGCCTCAGGGCTTACAAATACCCCGATCCCACGCTTCTGATAGAGGATTCCCGCATCCACCAGCGCATTGATGGCATTGGCAGCCGTAAGCGGATTGATCCGGTATTCCTGAGCCATTACCCTCAGCGACTTCACCGGATCATCTTCTTTCAGCACCCGCATCAGGATCTGCTCTTCGATCTGGCGCCGAAGCTGCAGATAGATGGGCAGATCATCTCTAAAAGCTTTCATAACACCTCCTTAACATTAGGCTTGGAGTTACTGTCTTGGTGTTGTGGTCAACTAAAACAGTGCGGTGGTTTGAGTCAAGCTTTTTTTTTATGATCAGGTTAGTTTTTGATTTCAAATATTGAGGGACAGGGGGTTTGGAAACATGAGAAATGAGGGTAAAGTGTTTATAATTAGGGAGATGTGGTAGATTGGGAGGTTTGGAAATTTTTTATGAATTTGGGGTGTGTGACAAACGGTTTGGAAATCATGACAGGTGGTTTGGAAATAATTGTGACAGGGGGTTTGGAAAATTAGTATGAGAAATCCTTGAGGGATTTGAGGATTACTTCGATGAGGAATCGGCGTGGTTTAAGTTCGTGATTTTTCATTTTACGAGCGATAGCTCAGGCGAGGGAGTGGTAGCGATCGGCGAGATTTTGTTGCTTTTGAGAGAGTTTGCTTTGGAATTGAGGCATACTGGTAGTTTATGGGGCCGACGCAATGGATAAGGTGCAGGATATCGGCATTGGAGAAATCATCGGGATCGGGCTCATCCTGAGAGGGATAGAGGACAGAGGCAATCAGGGCAGGAATGCAAGCCACAGGATTGACAGAAGAGGATTTAAGCTCGAAGAGACGAGATTCAGCGAGCTTGAGGAGGAGCCCGAGGAAGCAGGTGATTTCGAGAGAGATAGTTTTTTGGGATCGAGTATGATAAGACACTTCATGCGCACCATCGGCGACGACTCCGGAGTAAAGGAGGTTAGAGCCATGATAAACAAGGGCGATAAAAGTATGGAACCCAGCTTTGACTTCACGTAGAGAACCCACCAGGATGGACTGCAGTGTGTTATCCATGAGCAGGGTCACTTTGGCGGAGCGGGCTTCCTGGCTCCAGTAATCGATACCGGAGAGGCTGAGCGGATCGATCTCGAGCTCCAGGAGGGAGTCGGATTGGTAGATGATGGTAGTGATGCGTTTTATTATGAGTTTCATGATGTTATCCTTTATCAAGCGTCAAGATGACGCTTCTACCTTGGCGGCTTCGAGTTCCTGGCGGTTCTTAATGCACTTGATGTAGCTATTGAAGACATTGTAATCGAACCAATCGGCATAACGCTCCAGGACTATCCTATCCACGGCGAGGATGCGCTGTTTGAAGGCTTCGGGGATGGTATCCCATTCTTCTTCCATGCCAAGGCGGTTGAACATTTCCAGTTCGTCTGTAGAATCATCGTCTTCGAAGTAATCGATGATGTATTCATATTGTCTCACATCTACATCAGTAGTCATTCTTGACACTCCTTTTGAAACATATTGATCTGATAACATCATAACCTTCCCGTGAACTTTTGGATCAAGATTTTGCATGATCTTTTCGATCTGTTTGGGATGAAAAGTTTTAAGGCATTTCTTGTCAAGGCTAAAAACGGCAAAATCATGATACTGGGATCCCCTCAATTCTCTAACCCTGGGATCCCAGACATAGAGATTGAGCGTGCGATCGCGGGCAGAGATGGCGAGTCCCATCTGTTTGAGTGGGTTTTTTAGAAGAGAAGAGACCTTAGCCATGTATTCGACCTGAGTAGAGACATACAGATCCAGCGAGGGATCGTACAAGGTTGGATTTATGGTGAGATTACAATATAAGCTTAGTATCTCAAGGTGTCCAGAACTACCTTAATCTGTTGTGTTTTTGCACCGGAAGTTGCGCACACAGTTGCAAAACCCGTGGAAGATGGCACAAATCCCTCCGAACAGGCAAAACAAACCCCAAAACAAGGGTCTGCCCACAATTCCCATCAGGCTGGGAGTGCTGACTGGCAATAGATACAGTCCCCAGGTGATGAGGTATGCACCTACAACGATGCAGGCATGCCCCAGGATCACCATTGCTTTGCGGTCTCGTTTCCATCCGGTGTAGATCAAAGCCAGGCCGATTAACCCCGAAGGACTGATGATTGCAGCCCTGGATAAAAAACAAAATGCATAAAACAACCAAACCTACACCTAAGATTATCGTGATATAACTTCGCTTTGGCATATCTTTCTCCTTACTATACCGACCCAATCATTGCCTCATTAGCCAATCCAGACCACTAAGAAAGCTGGTTTTATCGATCCGGTGTGCTCCCTCAAAGCTATCCATTTGCACATCGAATTTCTTGCTGATCAGGTAGTTGTGGGCTTCTTCTCCTGAGCTGTAACTTACGATATTGTCCTGAGTGCCATGGCTGATATAGACTTTCAGATTTGATGCTTTGTCGATAGTTGCTTCCCCCACGATTTCCGGCATCAACCAACCTCCAAAAGCCATCAAGGCATTGAAGGTCTCAGGATGAGCCAGCCCGATATTGTAGGTCATGAAACAACCCTGGGAAAAGCCGAAAAGAATAGTGTTCGAGAGTTTATGTGATTTCTGGATATCACGGGTGAGATCTACAATCGCATCTTTCAAGCCCATGAAGGAGCTTTCCTGCATCGGGTCTTCAAAGCTCAAGGATGGGGTCCAGCTATAGCCAAAACTTGTGCCCATATCCATGCCATAGGGAGCTTCCGGAACAAGAAAGATGATGGGTTTGTCTCTTAGTATGCGTGAAATACCGCCGAAGGCTGTAGCTTCATCGCCGTAGCCGTGCAAGCCCACCAGGAGGGTACATTCCATCTCCGGTGAGTAATTTGCAGGATAGTAAATGCGATAGGGCAGATAGGTATTGATCCTGTAGTAGCGCAGTTCACCAGCAGTTTCAGCCTTTCTGGCAGCCCAGACTAGCAGGCTATCCATGGTAGCGATAAAATCCTGGCTGTCACGGACACTGGTAAAATCAGGATCACCCGAGATATGATTAAGATCTTCAAATCCAGCCTTATATGCGAGTTGCAAAATGCTGGAGGCGTGAGTCGCCTTGCCCAGAAGACCATAACAACAGGCCAGATTGTAGAGAGCAGAGGCATCTCCGGGCCTGGCAGCCAGATGTTTGAGATATAGACTTGCTGCTTTTTCGTAATCAGCTTCCTGATACAATGCAATGGCCTGAGCTGAGAAATCCTCCAGGGGAGTGGAAAGCTGGGTGATGATTTCGGGAGCATAGATATCAAGATTGGCAGATGGCTGGGCCCATAGAAGGCTGATACCCCAAGCCAGGCACATCAGAAAAAGTACTTTACGCATTAGTGACTCCTCTTACTAATATCATGGATTTACGAACCTCATGATACACCATGGCAGGATGATTCTATTTGTCAAGCGCTTCCTCAGTGCGGATGATCTTCTACAAACCTGCCCGTAAAAACTCCAATGCTTTTTCAAGCTCAGGATCACATCCATGGATAACATCATCCAGTGTTTTTATTACCAGAAGATCAGGGCTTACTCCCAAACCGAAAAATCTGCTTCTATCAGTATTCTGGACCAGGAGGCCGGTCCAATATACTTTCAGATCTCCGGGAAGCATCGTAGATACTGTATTGCCATTTGCTCCCGCACTAGACTGACCGATGATGGTTCCCAGCTTGTTATGCTTTATGACCTCGAGAAAGCCTTCACAATAGCTTTGCGAATCACGACTACTAAGGACAATCAGTTTAGCACTTAGATGCGGTTCTTTTGGCTCCAGACCCCAAACAGGAGCATCCTCATTGAATCTGGGCAACTCTTCAAATGGCCTGATCCACCTTTTAGTAATGCAATATCCGCTGGTATCGGATTGGATAAGAAAGTGTCTCAGAATATCAGGAGAGACATAAGGATAGAGCCTCAGATCCAGGATGATGCCTTTTGCAGCCTGGAGTTCTGGCATCAGGGCAGTGATTTCAGCGTCTGTGATGCTATATAGATTCAGATAGACGATGCTGTCCGGGTAAGTAATATACTTTTCCTCACGTATTTTGAGACGATGGCTATCGTAATCTCCGAATACGACTTGTTGTGTTATACTTCGCATTTCTGGGGTTTTGAAGCGAAAGATTGCCAATGAATCAGGATAATCCCGCAGATAAGCCCGAAAAAGCCTGATATTTGTGGTTTCGGGATTTGAAGAATCATATAGAGGGCGGCTTTCATCCATGATCTTCTTGAAAGATCTGCCATTCATGTGTGTGACTTCAGACCCCGGAGGAACTTTCAGGCTGTTGCTCAGCACTTTGTCAACTATCCATTTCCCATCCAGCAGTATTACTCCAAAGCCCGGGATGAGCTTATTGCTGGCTGGGTCTCCTATGTAAGCATGGCCGTCCTGGGTTTTAGAACTCAATCTACGCAGAGCTTGCTTGTACTCTGCGAAAGATTTTGCCTTGATTACCCGGCTCAGGCATAGGGCAAGCTCCTGATCCCAGTCGCATTGGTCGTATTCGAAATAGGGATAGAAGAAATTGAGTTCATTCCAGTACTTTACTATACCAGCCAGCCAGTTGCCCCGGCTATTGCGATCCTCTAAGTCTACAGGCTCAAGGTTCTGTACCAGATTCTTGATTCTCTCTTGATCCATGAGGGGGTAGGTGTGTTCCAGGTCGCACTCCAGAACCATGGGAAAGTTACATCTGATGCCGGAGATCAGTTCTTTATCCAGGCGTTCTCCCCAGGGCAGTTCTTCAGGGAAGATTTTATCCACTATGCCCAGAGTAAAAGGTTTATCTGGTGAAGCAGCACAGATCTTCAGCATCGTCGTGCCTTCATGTTCATCCACCAATGCATCCACTTTGGGGCTCAATACTCCCATATCTGGTGCCAGATTTACACAAAGATTTTGGGGCAAAGAACCCAGTATATCATTTGAGAAACTCGTGAAGTAAATCTGTTCCCAATCCTCACTTGTCCATTTTTCCACTTTAAGATCGTCCAGCCAGAGCAGTTCGAAATGGGAGAAAAACATCCAAAATGCGCCACGATCTTCATTTTTGGGCTCCAATACATAGCTTTTGGATGTCCATCCATTTGAGCATAACGAATCTTTGACACTGACCTCTTTATACCCCAACATGATCCAGGTATTATCGGGATCTTCCTTTTCTTGCTTGATCCTGAACGAAACACGCAGTTTTCCTGCCTCAAGGTCAGGATCATTTAGTTGTGGACAAATCCATGTCCAGAGATAGGGGATCTGATCATTGGGAAATATCTTGATGGGTCTATTTGTTCTAATTGATCTTTGCAATGGGGATTGGGTATTGTTGTTATAGCCCAGGTATTGCCAAAATGCTTTTCGGCTATCGGGAGCACTATCTTTCACAAAGTACTGTTTTGGCGTGTTTGTGTATAAATCAAGATCATATACTATAGGGGAAAAGAGCTCTTGGAGTGCCTTGGTCAGAGACTCATGATCTGGCATGTTCATTACCCGCATAGACCCATAGGCAGCGAATTTGTCCCAGTCGATTTCTTGAGCTTCATCCCCTGGATAAAAGTGTTTTACATATCCCCAAAGCTTGGTGAAAGCCACAAGATTTTTTTGCTGCTGCTTCTGTGAGACACCTGCTAACATAGCCGGAGCCTGGCAGAAAATGATCATTGCCATCCACAATAAGCTCTTCATCAATCACTCCTTCATTACTGCATGGAATAACCTGAGTGTAGATTTTTACTAAAAGCACTTCGGTCGCAATATAACAATCTGTCAATGTAAACTTGGAAACTCCAGGAAGGGATAAAGGGGGAATGCTGATTGCTTGATTCGGGATATGCTTTTACTTTCCCTATTCCAATGCTCTTCCAAAGGTAAGCACTGTAATGGTATTGTTAATAAATGCAGCAGGGCAAACCATGTCAGGTACGTATCATATATCCTGTTCCGGGGCATGCTACGTGAGAGCTCTTGCATTACTAAGTGGTTGATAGTAGGTTTTCTGAGAGTCATCTGAAACAAGAGCAAAGAAACACCAAAAAAAGCTTGACCAAAACTCCCTATGCTATGCTGTATTGATTTGGATATCATAAGTCAGCGATGTTGCTTCTGGATAGTATAAACACTGCTCAAGATTGCAAAGGTGCTGATCAGGGATATGCCAAAGGAGAAGCGATGAAAACCAGAAAGCTGATTTACTTTCAATTTTTAGTGATAACCTTGATTCTATTGGGTATGATTTCTTCCTGCAAATCCACGGGACCGGAGGATAAGGATGAGTACTTTCTGTATGGCTCCGTGAAAGACGAAAGTGGAAATCCCATCACAGGGGCAGATGTGTTCATTTTATTCAACACAGGTTACCCTACAGTATCAAGAGATGATACCCTGGAAGTCGAACTCAGCAGTTTTACAGCAATATTGACAGCGCAGTACATGGTGAAACTCACTTGGATTACTGAGAGTGAAACAAACCTTTTAGGGTTCAGATTATATCGTTCCGAAATAGCTAATCAGGCCGATGCCGTATTGATAACACCTACTTTGATATATGGCACAAACACATCATTCCAGCAAGTTTATAGTTTTCAGGATAATGAAGTAATAAGCGAAACTACTTATTACTACTGGCTTGAGTGTGTATTCATGTCGGGATCGGGATACAGTACGTTCCATGGTCCTGTGAGTGTATATGTCGAGGCTCCTGATATTCCTGTATTGCCTGAAGTTCCCATGGTTCACAGTCCCTATCCCAATCCTTTCATTAGCTTAACAAATATCGGAGTTGCAGTTCCCGCGGATATTACTGCAAATGTTATCATCAGCCATCCCTGGTATGGTACAGTGAAGACTTTTGCTCCTATTAATCCAGGAACTTACAACCTGCGCTGGGATGGGAAGAATAACGATGGTGATTTTGTGGCGAATGGGCTATACCAGGTCAAAACATCATTTTATGATAGTTCGGATCACTATCTAATAGGTTTCACCCATAACTTGTTGATTGTAAAGCCAGACCTGATCAATCTCCCCAATCAGGTGACTGATAATGCTGGCTACAAAATTCCCCTGAAGAAGTTCTTCCAGCCAGGAATCGATTTTACAACTACAGATGCGATGGGCAATGCCTTAGGCATTTTTCAAATGCCCGGTAACCTCAGTATCGTAGTAAGAAAAGCCGGATATCAGCAGCTTTCGCAGCAAGTGGAGATCACGGATTTTGATAAAGACTACAGGTTGGATCTGACTCTGATATCCACACCCTGAACATGTCTTGGGACTATTAGTATTGGTTTTCACACACACCGGGGACTCTGGATAGGGGAGAGTTTTTACAGCTCCTTATGTTTCTCCGCGATCAGCCGGGCCAGGTCGCTCAATTCCTGCAGGGCAGGTGCTTTGGCTACACCCTTGCAGATTACCGAGCCCAGGACTTCCACCTTTAGATTGGACACCAGGGGCAGGATACTTTCCACCACTTTGGTCGCCCAGCCATAGGAGCCAATCACAGCGGCATAACGGGCTTTGGGTTTTATGGCATTAGCCAGGATAGCGGCATTTGCCACCAAGGGATGGGGGCCTACGTGCACTGTGGGGCTGCCGATCACAATCGTAGCCGCATCCACCAGCGCCATGGCCAGCTTGCCAATATCTGTTACGGCCAGGTCGAAGAGCTCAACTTTTACACCCTGACGGATCAATTCCTTGCTGAAATAGTCAACCATTTTTGCGGTGCTGCCATGCATTGAGATGAAGGGGATTACCACCTTGTTTTGAACCCTATCCGAAACCCAGTCTTCATACGCGGAGAGAATGATCTCAGGATGGTTCCAGATCGGGCCGTGGCTGGGAGCTACCAGATCAAAATCCAGCTCCCGGATTTTCTTCAGATTTGTGCGGATCATGGCTCTAAAGGGCATCATGATCTCGGCATAATACCTTTTTGCAGCTTCCAATACCGCAGGGTCGCCATTGTCATAGAGTTCGCTACTGGCTGAATGTGAGCCCAGAAAATCACAACTGAACAGAATGCGATCTTCCTGAAGGTAGGCTACCATGGTTTCCGGCCAATGCACCCATGGGGTGTATACAAAGCGCAGGGACTTATCTCCCAGAGATATGACTTCGCCATCTTCCACCGTGCGGATTATGGCAGGCTCCAGCAGCAGGTGTTCTACCAGCAGGTCTTTAGCCTTGGGAGAGCAAATCACTTCCGCACTGGGAAACTTATTCAACAAGATAGGGATGCTGCCTGAATGATCTTGTTCCGAATGAAGTGTAACTATATAATCGAGCTTGTCCAACTCTTCCAGATTTTCCAGGAAAGAATCCGCAAAAGCTGGATCAACCGTATCGATCACCGCTGTTTTGGCCGAACCCTGCACCAAATATGCATTGTAACTTGTGCCATCAGGTAGCGGAATCAGCGAATCAAACAGCCGTCTTCCCCAATCCTGAACCCCTATAGCATATACTCTATCTCGGATCATTCTTGCATTCATGCTAATCTCCTTGTGTTTTACTGACAAGATAAGCAGTACAGTGAGATATCCCAGTAAAAAAGTATAGTATTTGATCCTGCCAGGATCTATCTGGCTACCAGCACCAGAGCTTGTATTTTGGTTATAGTAAGAGCCCTGATTCCCTTAGTGCGCCAGGTCAGTAGCCCAAGTCCTGGATTCGGTTATTCATAATCGTGCAGTTTTCAAAGACAGCCTGAGTTTCATCGTTGATCAGGGTTTCCACATTGTTGTTGAAGATGGAGCAGAGTGAAAACCTGGAAGATGAATCTGTAGTATGAATCAGACTCGAAGAGAAGTATCCTCCATCGCTTCGGTTGTCCCAGATCAGACAGTTTTCAAAACTCACATTGTGGCTATTGGTAAATTCTAAAGGGTCATACTCCCCGTTGTTGCGCATCTGGCAATATTTGAACTGGATATCGCTGCTGTTGTACAGCGTCATGATCGAATAGCTGCAATCCCGGATTGTGGTATATGCACAGGATAAAGCATTAGTATCGAGGATGTTCAGCCCCTGTGTACCGCAGCCCCAAAGATCACAATTGGCGATTCGCACGTTTTTGCAATACTCAAAGCTCAGGACGCCCCCAGTGCAATAACCCTCCACATCATGACCACAACTCAGCCATTCCAGATCAAGATCCTCGCAATTTGTGAACCATATCACATTGGCATAGCTGTATGGAGTGAGAATCTGAGCCATGGTGTCCTCTGGCCCCATAATCCTGAGACCTTTCAGATCATGAACCTCAAGCTGCACTCCATCATATGCCCACGTGAAATTGCAATAGGGAGAAAATTCCCCGATTTTCTGATCTGCAAAGCTGATTGCCGTGCCCCAGGGGATATCGATGTAAATGCTGGTATTAGAGGCGAGGGCACGGAGAAACTCATCTGTAGTAGTTACTGTCACTTCCCGTCTGGATACTTCAGCTTCAGTTCCAGCCAGACCCGGGCAGATTATTAGCAGCAGACTCAGGTATAAGAAAACTAAGATACTTTGCTTCATGATATCTCCTGTATAGGAAAATTTGTTTCAAAATTCTGCCGGGCTTCAGCTTGTCAAGTATCTTCGTGGCTGTTGGAAATCAAGTGAGATAAAACTGCTTGAGCATGATTTCAATGTAAATAATACTTGACATAATGTTCGGCATACCATACATTGACCCCAGAAACATACATACCCTCGCCACATAGTGCAAGGAAAGGAGAAAACAATGTTACCCCAACAAAAAGAGGCTCTGGGCACGCTGATCTGCAGTGTCCTGTTCACTGTGTTACTGGCTCTGGCAGTTCCGCTTTTTGGGTCTTATCGGTCGGAAGCGATTCTAGTCTTGTTTGTGCTTTTCATCGTCACATTGTGGGTGGTTCGCAAGATCACAAAGCTGACTTTCAAGTCTCTGGACGAAATGGACAAGACCATCCGGCTGCAGGCTGCAGTGATCGCAACCCACGCCATGGGAGCTACGATCGCGCTTTTTGCGATTTCACTATACTTAATCTATCGTACTGCAATGCTAATCCCCGCATACCTGGTACTGCAAATGGCGATGTATAGCTGGCTGGCTTTGTATCTTTCCTGGTCGGGCAGTATCCTGATCCTGTATCGCAAGGGAGCACTGCATGTTTAACCGCGAACCCCGCATCACCAATACCATCCGCAGGCTGCGCTTTGAGGCGGGGGAGATGACGCAGGAACAACTGGCAAGCCAGGTGGAAGTAACCCGCCAGACCATTATTGCCCTGGAGGCAGGGAAGTATCTGCCTTCGCTACATCTGGCCATCAAAATCGCCCGGGTCTTCGGCAAGCAGGTGGAGGAAGTCTTTATCGTTGAATAAATCGCATCTCTGCAAAAATCCTTGACTAAAACCTGCAAGCATTGTGAAATGTCTTTATGAACAAAGAGGTTGTAATGAACTACACATGCTATCCAAACATACTCATAGAAATCAGAGATTACCGTTTGTTAATAAGCAGGCTGATGCTGCTGTTTGCTGTGTTAATTCTATGTGTCAATGGCTTTGCCACTGAGATTGATGCATCCTGTTTCGGCTTTGGCGAGAACATGATCAAAAATTACGCCCAGGGGAACTGGAACGAGTCTGAAACAGATCTGTCGTTTGGTTTCAACAAGACTTGGAGCTTTAGCTTGCCTTCTGAGGGGTGGGTGCATAATACCTACCAATGGGTTCAGAATGCTCCTGGTTTTCCTACTGCGAATGTGTCGGCCACTTACGAACAATACGTGCTTGGCTATAATTCCAGCGGGACTCAGTATTATTACTATAATGGTGATGAAATCTTCACTTTAGGTTATACTGGCTCTCCTGATCTGGTCTGGGATCCTCCGGTTCCTTACGGATTACCGCATAATTATCTGGGAAAAACGTGGACTGGAACCCATAATTGGGCCTACGGAACCTACACAGTAAGTGGCTACGTCTTGTCGGAAGGACATGTAAGCACACCTTTGGGTACTTTTGAAGCACTCCTGGTTCGCTATCATTACCAGACCGACGTAATCTCATATTATGTGTATCAATGGGAAACTGGGAGGTACGGGATCATAGCCTATGCGAACACCCTCAATGAGGGTATGCTCTATGTGCTGGAGGAGGGGACTCCCAATGCGGCCTCAGATAGCGTCCTGGAGGCTGTTCCGCTGAGGGCTGTTATCGGTCCCAATCCTTTTAGGGCAAATCTATCCATTGCCTTGGAATCCAAGCGTAATGAATTAGTAAATGTGGGTATTTATGATCTTCGAGGAAGGTTAATTGCCCGTAAAGAATACTCTCTGCAAGGAGGATCTGAGTTACATCTAGATTTGGATCATGAGTTTACCTCTAAGGCTGCGGGTATATACTTCATTTCGATTAAAGCCGAAACGGAGAAGGTTATTCATAAAGTGACTAAACTGCCATAAGAAATAAGTGAAGTTTCTACTACTGGTGTGAGTAACAAGTAGCTTGGAATGACAAAGTATTGGAGACTTCAGAGTGGATGCCTCATCTTGAGGCATTGTTTTAAGGAAGCTTCGGGACGAAGCTTATACATTCATGCTTCGAGACGAAGCATCTACCATGCCCCCTATTGCCATTACGCTATCATTACGGATGAGATGCGTAATAAGTCCGTAATGATAGCGTATTGCGATTTGGAAGGAAGCTCTAAGTAGTTAAACATAAAAACTAACACTGATTATTGCATGCTATTAACAAGGCAAGGGACAAGCTCAGACATCCATATCAGCAGCCTTGCATTGTGTGTTTTGAGTTAAGATTGTCACCAAGAGTCTGGCCACAAAAAAAACCGGGCGGAGCACATTCACTCCACCCGGCGATAAAGAATAGGTTTGGGTATTATTTAGCTATGGTCAGTTTACGTTGCCAGTGCTTTCCGTTTTGGCTCAGTCTCACGAAGTACATTCCACTGCCAGCGAGGGCGCCTTGATCGTCCCGGCCATCCCAGTAGAGCAGATAATTGCCTTTATCGGCATTTGCTTCTTTGAGACTGCGGACTCTCTGCCCCCGGAGATTGTACACCTCAATCCGATATTGTCCTTTGGTCTCCAAAGCGTAGGAGATCCGCGCGCTGGAATTCATGGGATTAGGTGAGATCAGCGAGATGCCAGCCACAATCGGTACTGAGGGGCTATTGCCTTGATTGGTCTGGATAGTCGCCGTCACGGGACCGAAGAAATCACTGCTATTGTCATAATATACAGCTTCCAGCCAGTAGTAATAGGTGTTTCCTGGGAAAACTTCAGAATCTGTGGCATTGTAAACCACAGTTTGAGAGCTGTTGTTTGCGGGTTGCAGGCTGCTGATTCGCTCTGCGGAGGCAAGCTCGTTCAGAGTGGCACGATACAGGTAAAATCCGGCAGCATTTGTTTCTGATTGAGTTACCCATTTGATGTCCACTTTACCGCTGGTGTTGGCTGTGGCAGTGAAAGAGCTGAGTGCTACAGGAAGGGTCTCATCGTTGCCCAGACCGATGGTGTAATATACATCCGCTCTGAGATTGGGAAATTCATCGGCAGTGAAAGTCACCTGGCGGGGATTGTTGGAATTCCAGGAGCTATTGAGGGGTTCACTCTGGTTCGATACATACACTTGAGGCCGATTTTGCGCTGTCCAGTTGAAATTGCCATCTTCTGCGGCAGTCCAATTCAGAGTAACGCGTTTGTTCCCATTAAACTGACCCTTAAGGATCCATTTACGGTTCACGAATGCGCCACTATTGGGGTAGGCATGGGTCGTGGCAGTAAAATTGTACATGAGCACGCCATTCTGGGCAATCTTGACGCGGTGTACGGTGGGGCTGTAGTAGCCATCGATGCCGGTAGGAGGTTCGATATATGCTATCTCGCCTTCGATCACCTGCATGGTTCCGGTCACGGTGATAGGATTGGTGATTTCCACTCCGGCGGGATTCTCGATGATCAGATTTATCACGGTATAAGGATCCGGGCTGGTCACGAAATTGCCAGTTTGCTGTGGTTCTGTGCCGTTGTACACGTAGGTGGCATTGGAATTGTAGTTTCGGATTGTCACTCTTACACTGCCGGTATTTCCAGTGGAGGATAGGCCTTCGGGATGGGTGGTAGCCACTTGGGAGCCATCCTGCATAGTGAATGTGCCAGCACCGTAGTAATTGGCATAGATCACGCTATTGCCCAGATTCAGGCTGCTACCACTCTGAACGATTACTTCCTCGCGGATACTGATATCCTGGGAAAGAGTAACGGACTCGGGATTGGCAAATACAATGCTCAAAGCCATGGCAGGCATGGTGGTTCCAGTGATTTGGGGAGTATCGCCATTGAAGGTGAAATGTGCTCCGGCAAAGCTATTGCCTTCTGACAGATGAAGAGCTTCATCCACGCCGCCGGGATTGGCGATGTTGATTACACTGTTATAGTTTGCATTGAAACTTCCAGAGCCAGAGACAGCACCATCGGGGCCGGATGTGAATATGGCAGGATTATCGACACCTGATGATGCCATTGTGATTTGCAGGCTGATCTGCTTTCCAGTGGCGGTATTGATGGTGCCATTGTTGATCAATTCACCATTTGCCTGGATGCTCAAGGCGGAGTTCTTGACAGTGGCTGTCATAGTGCCATTGTTTACCAGTAATCCCTGGGGGGCGATATATATATTGTCAAACTCCATCCGGGCTGCCGGAGCCAGAGTAAACACGCCACCATCCATCACGCGGAAGCGGATGCTGTTGCCGTTTCCAGCAATGATAATATTACCCAGTACGGAAAAATTGCGGTACAGATCCGTTTGATGACGAATATATAATGTCCCGGTAAAAGGGGTTGCGGGTAAGGTAGTGGCATTTACCCAAGTATTGCCATTGTGGAATTCCCATCGCGCCAGATCATCGAAATTCCCTGCCCATTTGGTTCTATAGTCTCCAGCTGTCTGAGCGCTAAGGTTCAGCAGGCAGAACAGAATTGTCGCTGCCAGGATCGCTATTCGCAAGCGGGAATCAAGTCGTGTTGCAGATCTGAAATACATTCATACCTCCTTTCGTTGGTTTTCTATTAAAGACCAAACCAAAAAGGGGGCAAATGCTGTCAAGTGCAGAATTCAGATGCGTTTTAAGTCAGGCAAGCAGGCCTGTAGAATTCTCTCAACAAAAAGGGCGGATAAGAGACGAGGCAGAGAAATGTTAGCTCGAAATTCTGAATAGCATTACTCCGGGAAGAATTCATCAAAGTCTGAATCATAATATGTGGCAACCAGGTATCCACTCTCATCATAACCCAGGCTCAGGCTTCTGCTGTTTCCCAGATCCCAGAAATAGCATTCCTCCTCATCCAGATAAATCCATTCATCTTCGTGATAATACTCTGCCCATTCAAAGACCAGATCCATGATGTCTTCTTCTTCCTGAGGGTTATAAGTAATGATCCAGCCTACTACGGCAGAATTATCAGAACCCAGTACAAGCAGAATGGAATCTACATAATCATTATCCCAGGGGATGAATCGGGCTTCATGGTCGGCTTTATAATCCAGATAGAAAGGATACTCCCAATTCTCAAGGGCTTCCAATTCATACTCGTAGCTATCATCATAGGAGATATCGAACAAACCTGTTTGGGCACTAAGGGAGAGGGCAAGCAGTAGAGCAAAAACAAGCAAATACAAGTGTTTCATAGTGTTATTCCATCCATATTTAATATTATCGCTTGGATAGAACATATAAGCAGCAAGTCAAGTAAAATCTGAAAAGACCATTGCACATGCTTAAAACACAAGAAACGACTCATTGTAAGTAACTCTGTGCGATAAATATAGGGTTAATCTATTCCCACCCACCACCCTTATTGTATGGGTAGCTGTCCCATGCCCCGATTAATCAACGGTCTTTCTGAGTAAAAAAGCCAGACCCTCATGGTCTGGCTTTTGAAAGGTAAATGGTGTGTCTGCTATTCGAATCTCAAGATCAGGAATTGGGGGTTTTTGTTGCGGTCGATTACATAGAGGCGCATGGTTTTGCGGCCTTCGGTATCCATGGTTTCTTTAGCAGATGCCAGTACCGAGCGGAATTCGTTTACAGTATTTACTTCGGTGCCATCGATGGTGAGGATTACCACTCCAACCTCGAGTCCGGAACGGGATGCAGGTGAATTGGGATCGATGGCGCTAACCACAACGCCTTTATCAGAGGTCACGCCCAGGCGCTTGGCAAACTGGCTGTCGGTATTTTCCACGCTGATACCAGTAGCTACCGTGCCTTTACCATTTTTATTATCGGCAAGGGCGATGCTGTCTTCCGGGAAAGCGTCCAGCACGATGCGCAGGGTGCGTTCTTTGTTGGCTCTTACGATCTTAACCGGCACTTCAATGCCGATCTTGGAGGTAGCGACAGCTATTCTGAATTTTGCTACATTGGGAACTTTCTCGCCACCTAATTCAAGGATGATATCGCCAATCTCCAGACCAGCTTTTTCTGCAGGTGAGTCCTTTTCCACTTTGGATACCAGCACCCCAGCCACTTCTTTCAGATTGAAAGATTCCATGATGTCCGGAGTGATTTCCTGAGGCTGGATCCCGATATAGGCACGAGTAACTTTACCACTGGCGACAAGATCATCCACCACTTTCTTGGCCAGATTGATGGGGATGGCAAAACCGATGCCAATACTGCCTCCGCTGGTACTGGTGATGGCGCTATTAATGCCGATCACTTCACCGTTAATATTCAGCAGGGGACCGCCGCTATTGCCGGGATTGATGGCAGCATCGGTCTGTATGAAATCCTGATACACAGGTGAATTTTCCCCAAAGTTCATGCCTGATCTGCCCAAGGCGGAGACCACACCCAAGGTTACGGTACGGTCAAGACCATCGGCAAAAGGATTGCCAATGGCGATTGCCCACTCACCAATCTCCAGGATCGAAGAATCACCCAGGGGTGCGACAGTGATTTTCTCGCCTTCTTTAATATTGATTTTGATCACTGCGACGTCGGTATTGGGATCCAGACCCACTACCGAGGCTGTGTAGGTTACTTTATCGGCAAGTGTGACAGTAATGGTTCCATCCCGGCCCCGTTCCACTACATGGTTGTTTGTCATGATGAAGGCTTCCCGGGTTTTCTCATTGTATTCATAGATGAATCCGCTACCCATAGAGGTCACAGGACGCTGTTGCTGTTGTGGCTGTTGGGGAAAGAAAAAGCGGAAAAAATCGTCATCGAAGAAGGGATTGCGATTACTCTGGACGGTTACTTTGGCTTCCACACGGATTTGTACTACTGCTTCGCGCACATTGCGAACCACCTGCACCACTGGGTTTGGGGTTTTGGCATCCACCAGCGGAACTTTGGCGCTGGCGCAACTGGTCATACTCAGTACTGCGAGCAACAGGACAAGACTTTTCCATAGTTTCATAGATAACTCCTGTGTTTCATTGAATTAGATAAATACAAAAAAATACAAAAACACTACTCCCCCTCATCCTGTCCTATAAATAATATACCATGTGGGGCAGAAAAACAAGCAAGAAATCTTCGATTAAGACTTCTTTATTTATTCCTAATGAAATCCTAACATTACTCCAGTATAAGATAGGCAGAACTGTAAAAACAAGGAGTAAACGATGCAGAAAATTACCTTACTGATAGTATTGATCGCTTTGACAGCAATGCCTGTCCTGGCGCAGGAGACCAAGCTTAGCGGGGAATTCTGGGGACGCTGGACCCTGGAAAATGGAAAAGTACCAGCCGATAGTACAGACGCATTACTAAAGAACTATCTGGCTTTAGATCGTGGATATCTGGGCTTCGAGACCAAGTTTTCGGAATCTACAAAAGCCAGATTCACTGTGGATATGTTTTCTACTGATTTGCTCGAAGATGGGGCAGGTCTCAAGCTGAAATATGGCTATGTGGATTTTGCCAATCTGACCCCAGTGCCCGATCTTACGCTCTCTGCCGGTTTGCAGAAAGTGTACTTCGGCACTATCTATGACTGGACTTATGCGTTGATCGGCAAAGCTCCCTCAGATGAATACAAGATTACCAATTCTGCGGATTATGGCATCACCGCCAATGGCTATATACCCAATGGTATGGGTGAATATGCTTTTGGCATCTACAACGGCAAAGGCTACAAGAAATTTGGTAAAAACCTCAAAGACAATACCAAATTCTCATATCTTGCCAATCTGCGCTTGACCCCAGTACCTGGAATCACGATCGGGGGCAGCTTCATGTCCAACAGCGTGGAACGGGAAAAATCACTCACGACTAATGCCGTGAACGATAAATACCAGGATCAGACTCTGATCGATGCTCTGGCGCGGTTTGCCTATGGTCCCGTGGATCTTTGGGCTGAATATCTGATCAAAGATGTGAAGCATGCCGATGCCTTTGCCAGCAAGGATTACAGTGCCAAAGGCCTGATGATCATGCCCAGTATCAATCTGAAAGATATCACTGGTTACGATGTTCAGATCCTGGCTCGTTATGATTCCTGGGATGAGAGCGAGCGTACTGACAGCAGTAAAAACAAGCTCACCGCCATTACCGGTGGAGTGAATTACAATTTCATGCACGATGAGCACATGAACCCCAAGATGAATCTCCAGCTCAATGTAACGAGCAAGACTCATGATGAGGACAACTCCGCTGCAGCATACATGAATGGACTCAAAGACGTAATGCAAGTAATGATGCAGCTTAAATGGCGCTTTGCCAATACATTGAATTAAAGGAAAGAACAATGAAGAAATATCTGATAATCTTACTGGCCATCATGGCCATCCTGCCCGTCTTTGCTCAAAAGACTATTACCTGCTCGGGTTCAACCACTGTGTTGCCAATAGCTCAGGCTGCGGCTGAAGCCTTTATGGATAAGTACCCCAGTGTGAATGTGTCGGTACGTGGTGGTGGAAGTGGTGTAGGCATCGCTGCCTTGCAAAATGGGACTATACAAATTGCCAATTCATCCAGAATGATCAAATCAAAAGAGCTGAGCCAGGCCAAATCCAAAGGCATCAATCCCACTGGTTATGCTATCGCGAATGATGGTATTGCAGTCATCGTTCACAAGAACAATCCTGTTACTGATCTCACAGTAAAACAAATCCAGGATATCTATACCGGCAAGATTAAGAATTGGAATCAGCTTGGCGGTACTAATCTTCCCATCGTAGTGATTTCCAGAGATGTGGCATCAGGTACTTTTGAAGTGTTCAATGAAAAAGCTCTTAAGGGTGCCAAAGTAGATGCCAGCGCTCAGATGCTGGCCTCAAACAATGCTATCGTGAATACTGTCAATACCACACCCGGCGCTATAGGTTATGTAGGTCTTGGCTATGTTAGCAGTGATGTGAAAATTGTGTCGGTTAATAAGATTATGCCCTCTGCCAGGACAGTAAAAGATGCTTCCTACTCCCTTTCCAGAAAGCTCTATATGTACACCAATGGTAAGGCTACTGGCAATATCGCCCAGTTCTTAGGTTTTATTCAAGGTGCTGAAGGTCAGAAGATAGTGGAAAATCAAGGTTTCATCCCCCTGAACTGATTCTCCCATAAGGACAAGAAGTAAGGACAAAGCCCGGGTTGTGAATCAAGCAATCCGGGCATATTGCTTTGTGAATAAACAAAATAGGGAGCATTAGCTTTTGTTAAGAAATCTTGTTTGGACAGAATGCCCAGACTCCCTATCATGATCTCTGATAACGAAAAAGGAAACTACATGAAGAGACTCAAAGATGCTCTGTTCCAGGCCCTGGCGGTAATGGCAGCCTTGTGTGGGATAGCTGTGCTGGCAGGGATCATATTCAGCATATTCCATGAAGGCTTGCCCATCTTCAGACATGTAAGCCTGCATGAATTCCTGTTCACGACAAATTGGTATCCTACTCACGAGCATCCGCAGTTCGGCATTGCAGCTTTGATTGTGGGCTCTCTATCAGTAACTATCGGGGCTTTGGTGATAGCAATTCCACTGGGCTTGGGATCGGCGATCTTTATCTCTGAACTGGCAAGTCAGCGCCTCAGAGAGATCACAAAACCAGTGATAGAGCTCCTGGCAGGGATCCCATCCGTGGTATATGGTCTGTTTGGTATGGCTTTCCTGGCTCCCGCCATTCGGGTATGGTTCAATCTTGATAGTGGTTTGAATCTCTTTACAGGGTCTATCATCCTGGGGATTATGGTGGTTCCGATCATCTCAAGTATGAGTGAGGATGCCCTTTCCAATGTTCCCCGCAGCCTGAGGGAAGCCTCTTATGCGCTGGGAGCATCGAAGTGGGAGACGATCACAAAAGTGGTAGTCCCAGCTGCCCGCAGTGGAGTATTGGGCTCAATCCTGATGGGTTTTGGCCGGGCAATAGGCGAGACCATGGTGGTTTTGATGGTGGTAGGTGGTTCAGCCCAGTTTCCCAAGTCCATATTCTCCTCGATACGCCCCATGACCAGTGCCATCTCTGCTGAGATGGGAGAGACCGTGATGGGTGATATGCATTACCAATCCCTGTTTGCGATTGCTATAATCCTGTTCATCATCACCTTTACTGTATCCCTGATATCAGAGCTGATCGTGAGGAAGAAATGATTACCGTACGCAAGCTCAAAGAATCCATCGGACTCAGTGTGATAGGGATTATGATGATCCTGACCGTGGGCTTTCTCCTGGCGTTCATATACAGAATCTTCTCTCAAGGATTCAGTGTTGTATCCTGGGAGTTTATATCTCAATCCCCCCGCGATGCGATGACCGAAGGCGGGATTTATCCAGCTTTGGTTGGTACCTTCTGGCTCACCTTTCTGGCGGTTTTGATCAGTGTTCCGATAGGTGTCTTTACTGCTATATACTTGAACAACTATGCCAGGCCCCGCTGGTTTGTAAGCACGCTCAAGATCACGATCAACACTCTGGCTGGAGTGCCCAGCATAATCTATGGACTCTTTGGTATGGCTTTGTTCGTGAATATGCTGAAAATGCAGGTTTCCTTGATCAGTGGAGCTTTGACGCTTGCAGTACTGGCCCTGCCGATGATCATCAATGCTTCCGAAGAAGCTCTGGCCAGCGTGCCCAAGGATTACATTGATGCTTCCTATGCCTTAGGAGCCAGCAAGCGACAGACCGTGCAAAGAATCCTGATTCCCACTGCCTTGCCGAACATCCTTACCAGCATTATCCTGGTAGTAGGCAGGGTAGCAGGAGAAACGGCGCCTATCATGTTTACGGCCGTAACCTTTTTTAACCGCCAGTTACCCAAATCCATCCATGACGAAGTGATGGCGCTTCCATATCATATTTATGCTCTTATGACCGAAGGCACGAATCCAGCTAAACAGGTGCCAATCGCCTATGGATCTGCCCTCGTGCTGATGATGCTGGTACTTATTGTAAGCAGTACAGCCCTAATCCTACGATATCATCTGAGGAAGAAAAGACAATGGTAAAGATCAAAACAGAAAATCTGAATCTGCATTTTGGAGACAATCATGTTCTCAAGGATGTGAACATCTCCATCAAAGAACGCAAAGTGACAGCAATCATCGGTCCCTCAGGATGCGGGAAATCGACGCTACTGAGAACCTTCAACCGTATGAATGACTTCGTGCCTGATCTGAAAATCTCAGGATCTGTGCTGTTGGGGGATAATGACATCTATCAGAACAAGATCGATCTCTCCAGACTAAGAGCAAAGGTGGGAATGGTCTTTCAGAAGCCCAATCCTTTCCCCAAGACCATCTTCCAGAATGTAGCCTATGGATTGGTCATACAAGGGAAGCATTCACGTTGTGACATCCATACCAGAGTAGTGGAGAGTCTCAAGGCTGCCTGGCTTTGGGATGAAGTGAAAGATCGTTTGAATTCTCCGGCGATGTGCCTTTCGGGTGGGCAACAGCAGCGGCTTTGTATCGCCAGAGCTTTGGCAAACAGTCCCGATGTCCTCCTGCTGGATGAACCCACCAGTGCGCTTGATCCCCAATCGACTGCCAAGATCGAAGAACTCTGTCTTGATCTTAAGGAAAAAGTGAGTATCCTGATTGTAACCCACAATATCGCTCAGGCGGGGAGGATTTCAGACTACACTGCCTTTATGTATTTAGGAGAATTAGTGGAGTTTGGCGATACGCCACAAGTTTTTACAGTACCCAAGGATAAACGCACCGAAGCCTACCTCACTGGAGTGTTTGGTTGAGCATGGGTATTGCCTTATGGCAGCTAAGCCATTATAATATCAAAGATAAAAGATAGGAGAAAACATGCAGGAACATAGAATCCAGGAATTGAAAGCCAAGCTCTTGGAATCCGCAGCGCTGGTTCAACAGATGCTGTCGCTGGCCATTGTGCAGCTAAATCCACGGGAGAAAAGCAGCTTCGAACAAGTGATGGCTCTGGAAACCCGGGTCAACGAACTGGAATTAAGCATAGATACATTGGCGATCAATCTGATAGCGCTGTTTCAACCCGAAGCAAAAGACCTGCGCCGCATCATGATGATGTTTCGCATCAATAGTGATCTGGAGCGCTTGGGAGATCAGGCTGTCAATATCGCCGAAAGCGCCAAACACTTGCAATCCTATGAATTGGATTTCCCGGAAATCTGGCAGATGCAGGAAGCCACCATGGAAATGCTGACCAATAGTATTACCGCCTTCCTGAATGAAGATACCGATGCAGCCACAGCTGTATGTGCCAATGACAATATCATCGATGACTTCAATCGCGCGGTATACGACAGAGTCTTAGCCGGGATCAAGGCAGAGCCCGAGCAGGCGGAGCGCTATCTGCATCTGCTTCGGATCGCCAAAAACCTGGAGCGCATCGGTGATCTGGCCACCAATATCGCCGAAAACACAGTCTATCTTGCCTTAGGTCTGGTAATCAAGCACAATCAGGATCAATAGATGTCCAAGCTGATATACATTATTGATGACGAACCGGATATTCTGGAACTTGTGAGCTTGAATCTGCAAAAGGCCGGATATGAGACCAGGTGCTTTGAACGGGCTGAGGCACTTTATACTGCCTTAGCGGAACTGAAACCTGATCTTCTAGTCCTGGATCTGATGCTTCCTGATGCAGACGGGATGGAGATTTGTGCCAGACTGCGAAAAGATCCAGACTTTGACAAGATGCCAATCGTAATGTTGACTGCTCGTGTGGGAATCGAAGATAGGATTGCCGGCCTTCATGAAGGGGCAGATGATTATATTACCAAGCCCTTTGCTGCCAAGGAATTGGTAGCCAGAGTGCAGGCTGTACTCCGCAGGATCAAGTGGCAGACCGCTGTGGGGGTCTATGAAATTGCACCAGGTCTCAAGCTGGATCTCAACCGCTTTGAAGCACATCTGGATGGCAAAAGGCTGGATCTTACCCTCACTGAGTTCAAACTCCTGCAACTTCTTACCAAACGTCCGGGTTGGGTATATACACGGGCTCAGATGCTGGACTATTTGTGGGGCAATGACAAAGTAGTAATAGATCGTACTATCGACGTGCATATTAAGAATCTACGTGACAAAATCCGTCCCTGGGATACCTGCATTCGTCCCATCCGGGGCATAGGCTACAAGTATGTTCTGGAGGAAAGTGGTGAAGAAGCATAGCCTGCTTCCTTTCCTCATCAACATCATTTCCATAGGAGTCTTTGCAGCCGCCATCATCAGCTATCTGGAGATTCATTATCTGCTGCGTTATACTATGCTGCTAGCTTTGGTTTACGCCCTTGCCTACATCTCACACAGGAAGATAGTAAAACCCATCCGTGAGCTTACACAGGTGGCAGATCTGATGGCAAAATGGGATAGCAAAGCCAGAATGCCCGCTGGGCAGAGATGGGAAATCGCCCAATTGGCTGAGTTCTCAAATCAGATGCTGGAGCGCATGCGCCTCAGTATTGAACGCTACAGGCAAAACCGGGATGAATTGCAATTGATCCTGTCCTCCATCGAGGATGCTCTTTGGGTTCAAGATACTGATGGCAGGATAGAGCTTACCAATCCTGTCTTCAATCGGCTGTTTCCCTTGCACGAAGATGAGCACAATGTCTTCTGCTGGGAAGTAATTCGCGAGCCGGGAATCCTGAGGATTATCCAGGAGATATCCACTCAACAGAATCCCCGCATCAGCGAAGTAAGCATCAATGGAACCCAATATCTGATCTCTGCTTCTGTAAACCGCGATGCAGGGAAAGCCATTTTCATCATGCAGAATATCGATGAAATCAAAGCTGCTGAACGCATGAAGAAAGATTTTATCGTGAACGTAGCCCACGAACTGCGCACTCCCCTTACCGCCATCAACGGCTTTGTGGATGTGCTCTCCGAGGAGACCGACTCCTCAAAACAGCGCTATCTGAGCATCATCAAGAATCACACCGCCCGTTTAATCGCTCTGGTTTCTGATCTGGAGGATCTCACTAAGCTGGAACGGGCTCCACGGCTGGATATTCAGGATGTGAATCTAGCTACATTTATGGACAATATTTATACCCTGTATGAGGCTCGTCTCGGGGAGAAGCAACTCTCATTGACCATAGAAATCGATCCACCGACCCTCAGAGGCAGCTTCGATCCTTTTCGCATGGAACAAGTGCTCATCAATCTGATCGACAATGCCTTGCGTTATACTGAACACGGTGGAATCACGATCAGACTGTATAAAGCACGCGGAGAGCTGATTCTGGAAGTTACCGATACCGGTAGTGGAATCGAAGCAAAACACCTTAGCCGGCTCTTTGAAAGGTTTTACACCGTGGATCAATCCCGATCCCGTGCCCGTTCAGGTACTGGCTTGGGACTTGCCATCGTGAAGCACATCGTCCACTCCCATGGCGGAAGCATCAGGGTAACAAGTGAAACAGGCAAGGGCACCACATTTCTGATTCAGTTGCCATGAACCGTCCTATGACTGAGAACCAGATAGTAAACGAATACTTACCCCTGGTGAAATCTATTGCCAGAAAGTATAAGGGGATCCCTCAAGAGGATCTGATTCAGGAAGGACTGTTAGGACTGATCCAAGCCTTCAGGAAGTTCGATCCAGCCCGGGAAGTTAAGTTTTCCACCTTCGCCACATATTACATCCGCAAATACATCCTCAAAGCTGTGGAGCTCGAATATCATAGCACAACTGTGAATAGTGCACCCGAACAACCACAGGTATCTCCTGGCACCATCGATCCCGAGTCAGTGGAGCTCAGCTTGCCAGAGCAAATGCCGGCCCTCGAGCGCCGGATCATCATACTCAGTATCGATGAACAGAAGTCTTTGAAGGAAATCTCCGGCATTCTACAGCTTCGGGTGGAGCAGGTACGAATTCTGCGGGATAAGGCTCTGAGACGTTTGAAACATACATATTCTAAGCCTGAATAGCTGCAAGTCCCTATCTTATCCACTTGGGCAGTTCCTCTCCAGGTCATCCCTTGCCGCGCTTGGGATGAGCAAGGGAGGACACACTGTATTCACCCAGATAGCGGTTCACAGAAGATCATTATCGTGCTTATGATCGAGTCTTAGAAGTACTGCAAAAAGTGGAAGTCATTACTGGACAACGATTCCGCTATCTGTGGAGAGATGTCAACAATGTGCAGTACAAAAAAATACAAAATAATCAAATAAAAGACTTGACAGTATCAGAACCCTGCATCAATGTCAATTCAAGCTTGAATTCATCAAGTGAAATGATTCATATATCATGATTTGAATATCATAGGGAGGAATTATGAAGACAAAGTTTTTGTTGTGTATGGCAGTATTGATCCTGACATCAATCGTTGCTTATGCCCAGCAGTCAGTTTATTTCGATGGTACTGGAGATTACATCACTCTAGGCAGTAATCAACTCAATCAGGGGATGAATGGCGCTACTGGCCTTACTTTGGAAGCGTGGGTTTATCCCACTGCATTAAGAAACAGCGGAGATACACAACGTAATGTAATTGCAGACTTTTGCCTAAGTGGTAGCTTTTCCATGGTAATGTTGTATCTTAGAGAAAATGGCAAAATCAGATTTGGTGGACGTAGTCAATCCGCTGATAGTTTTCAAAATGTAGTAACAGCCAATGTAGAAGTTGCTATCAACGGATGGTATCATATTGCCGGGGTATTAGATTACACCAATAAAGCAATCTATCTATACGTCAATGGTTCATTAGTAGCTTCGCAAACCACTGGAGTCAGCTTTGGCAGTAATACATACACATCGTCAGGAGGCAGTCAAGAATTCATCGGCGTTAACCAAGGTCTATCTGCTCAGCAGTACTACCAGGGATACATTGATAACATGCGGATTTGGTCAACTCCACGTACCCAAGACGATATCCAACAACAGATGTATGCTGATACTCCAGAGCAAACCTACCTGCTGGGTTTCTGGAAACTGGAGGGAACCGCAAATGACAGTTCCGGAACCCCAACCTACAATGGTACTTTGATGGGAGACGCTGCTTTTCAAAACACAGGGATTGTACTTACAAGTTTCCCCACCACCCAGGCTAGTGGTCTCAATGCCACAAATATCGGAGTAAACAGCCTTACCGTAAACTGGGATAATGGCAATGGAGCCCGACGGATCGTAGTGATGAATACAGAAAATACCTTTACGAATCCCGTAAATGGGACAGATCCATCAGCCAATAGTGTGTGGCAAAACTCAGGTCAGCAAGTTATCTACAACGGCACTGGCAGTTCTGTGCCCATCTCTGGATTGGATCCTGGAACTAAATATTGGTTCAGGGTTTATGAGTACAATGGCACCGGGATATACACTGTCTATTTGAAAACAACAGCCGTGAACAATCCCATCGAGAGCGACGAAACCCTACCCATCGAGCTTTCCTCGTTTACCGCCAATTTCACGGTGAACAACCTCGTGGTCTTGCATTGGATCACCCAATCCGAGACCGAATGTCAGGGTTACTACATTCTTCGTAATACTTCCAATGATCTCTCCAGCGCTCAGATCATCAGTCAGTTGATTCCAGCGCACAACACATCAGATCAGCAGGTTTATACCTACAACGATACCGAAGTCTTCGAGAGCGGGATGTATTACTACTGGTTGCAGGATATGGATTTCAATGGTGGGCACAGCTATCATGGCCCACTTACAGTGAATGTGGGCTACACTCCTGGCGATGACCCCATCCCCGGGATTCCTTTTGTGGCTGGCATCAAGAAGATTTATCCCAATCCCGCCACCATCAACACCATCATCAAGTATGGTGTGGAAACCTCCAGTGAAGTGCAGTTTGAGATCTACAACACCAAAGGCCAATTGGTACGCTCTTTCAATCAAGGCATCAAGGATCAGGGCGATTTCAGCCTGATCTGGAACGGCAAGGACAGCAAGGGCTCGCTGTGCCCCAGCGGCATTTATCTGGTCCGCATGCAGGCTGGCAAGCTGGTCTCCAGTTCCAAACTGATGCTGGTAAGATAAGAACCAAATCCCTCCCTATCAAATAGCGCAGCCCGGATATCCTCCGGGCTGTTTTGCATGTTTATAAACTCCCTCTCCTCGCGATCGCCGTCATTCCAGCGACCGGGGTCCACGACAGACAAACGTTGGCTGTTGGGGTGGGAAGGCTGGAATCTCCTCAGCCTCTGCATTAGTTCAGGAGATGCCAGCCGCGCTGGCATGAGGGCAAACGGGACCCCTCGACCATTTGCCCCCCATTCCACTACGCTATCAATACGGACATTGTGCGTAATGGGTGCGTATTGATAGCGTATTGCTAACAAGTGCGAATCCTCAGATGCATAGAGATTGACAGGAAATGCCTGCCCGCCAGATTGTAATCCCATGGAGACAAAAGCTGCAAATCAAGATGCGCTGCAAACCTCAGTGAAGTTTGTAAAAGGGGTGGGGGAGCATCGTGCCCGCCTCTTGGGGAAGCTGGGGATCAAGACGGTATTGGATGTGATGGAGTTCTTTCCCCGCAGTTATATCAGCCGGAAGGTCAATCCTGCCCTGGGCGAATTGCGCATTGGCGAAAGAGTAGCACTCACAGTTATGATTTCCTGGGTGGATACCAGATCCACTGCCCGTGGCAGGAGCATCCTCAATATTGGCGTTTCAGACGGTCAGATCGGCTTGATATGCTCCTGGTTCAGCTATCCCCCCAGTTATGAGAAGCTGTTTCAGCCTGGCAGGACAGTATGGATAACTGGTACTTTAGGTGAATTCAATGGACAATTGCAGATATTGCATCCTGATTTTGAGCTGCTGGATGCTTCCTCGGAAGAGCTGGATTTCTGGCGTGAACGTGAAGTACTGCCTGTCTATCCCTTAACCGAAGGCATTACCCAAAACTATCTGCGCAAGCTGGTGCTGCATGTTTTCTCCCTGTATGCTGCCCAGATCACCGAAACTCTCCCCGCTGAGATCATTGCCAAACACCACTTTCCAGAACGCAAGGCTGCCTTGCAGAAAATGCACTTTGCCCTGGATTTGCAGACTGCAGATAGCGTAAGAGCCAGATTTGCCTATGAGGAACTCTTCTATTCGCAAATCCTGTGGGCTCGGCATCGTGCCAATCATGATGTAAAGGCATCGGGAATTGTCTTTGAGAACAAACGTCAGCTCACAACAGAACTGAAGCAGAAACTCCCCTTTGCTCTTACGGGAGCACAAATGCGGGTGACCCGCGAAATCTTCGCAGATATGACCAGTACGAAACAGATGTCCCGGCTTGTGCAGGGGGATGTGGGCAGTGGCAAGACTATCGTAACGCTTTTTGCCATGCTGCTGGCGGTGGAAAACGGTTATCAGGCAGTATTGATGGCTCCTACTGAGATCCTTGCAGATCAGCATGTTCACAATTTTCAAAAGCTGCTTGAAGGCATGCCTGTGAATCTCATCCTGCTCAAAGGTGGCAATTACAAAGGCAAGGTGGATCAAAAAAAGCAGATCAGCAGTGGCGAAGCCCAATTGATCATCGGTACCCACGCCTTGATACAGAAGGATGTGGAGTTTTATAAATTGGGATTTATCGCGATCGATGAGCAGCATCGTTTCGGGGTGGAGCAAAGAGCTCTTTTGGCGAGACGTGAGCCTCATCCGGAACTGCTGTATCTTTCTGCTACCCCGATTCCCCGATCCCTGGCTCTTACTCTGTATGGAGATATGGAAGTGAGCCAGATCGATGAAATGCCACCCAACCGTAAAGAGGTGATTACCTATATCCGTTCGGATCGCAAACTGGATTCGGTATATCAGGCGGTGAGAATGGAACTGCAAAAGGGACGCCAGGCATATTTCGTCTGCCCCTTGGTGGAAGAAAGCGATAAAGTGGATCTGGTGGATGCAGAAAGGTTGCATCAGCATCTCAGTAAAAAGGTTTTCCCGGAATTTCCCTGCCAACTGATCCATGGCAGAATGGCAAATGCCAGCAAAGATGAGATTATGCGAAGCTTCAAAGCTGGTGAGATCAAGGTTTTGATCTCCACTACCGTTATCGAGGTAGGTGTGGATGTAGCCAATGCTACAGTGATGGTGGTAGAGCATGCAGAACGTTTTGGCCTGGCGCAATTGCATCAACTCCGGGGCAGAGTGGGCCGTGGTGCAGATCAGGCTTTTTGCTATTTGATCGAGCATCAACCCCTGAGTAGTATGGCAAGGGAGCGTCTGGCTACCATGAGCCGTACCAATGATGGATTTGCTATCGCAGAGAAAGATCTGGAGCTCAGAGGGCCTGGAGAAATGTTTGGACATGAACAATCCGGTATGCCCCAATTCAGGTTTGCCAATCTGGTGAGAGATCAAATCGTCTTACGTCAGGCTCGTGAAGACGCCTTCGAGATTGTCCGGTCTGATCCGGATCTTACAAAAGACGAACATGCTCTGATAAAAAAGATGTATCAGGCTAAGTACTCCCAAAAAGAGGAACTTATTCTGTATTAGTGTCCGATGTAGGGCAAAAAGGGCTTGACGATATGGGCAAGCTGAAAACCATGCAAAAAAAACTCCTGAGGTTATTATGAAAAAGCTGATTCCTTTGATCATGCTGATCATAACCTGCGGTATCCTGATGGCCGTGGACTTTGATCCTTACTGGAATCAATCACGCACTGTGATTGGTGCCTTCACCAAAACAGCGATTCCCAATATAGATGGCAAATTGGACTTTACTATTGTCGATGGAGTCGTTCATACAGGTTTTGCATCTTTTGACGAACTAGCCAGACAGTATCAAATCGTCGATTTGAAGCAAATGCATACCTATGTAAAAGTTCCAGAATGGAATGACAATGGAATCTACCTGCAAAACTGCTATCGCATCATGCTGGCTTCTGATGACAACATCAAAGAAGCTATGCTGGCATTGGCCAAGAACGAACACTTGGTGTTTGCCGAATATGAAGGTATCAACCGCCAGAAATTCGTTCCCAATGACCCTATGTTGCCTTCTCAGTATGTACACCCCAAAATTCAAAGCTTTGACGTTTGGGACTACACAATGGGTAGCCATGATGTGGTGGTGGCCATTACCGATAGCGGTGTGAAGTGGAACCATCCTGATCTGCAAGCCAATGTCTGGATCAATCCCGCTGAATCTGCTGGTATGTCGCTGGATTGGGCAAACGGTTTAGTGCTGGGTGGAAATGGACAGGATGCCGGTGAAGGCGGAGGCAAGATCGATGATTTGATTGGTTGGGATTTTTGCGGAGTGCAGTCTCCTGCCCAGCAAGATAATAACCCGATTCAGAACTTTGCCACAAACGATCATGGAACTCACGTTGCCGGTTGTGCTGGCGCTGCGGGTAACAATGGCATCGGTGTGGTTGGCACTTCTCCCAATGTCTCGATCCTGAGCTGTAAAGGCTCTTTTGATCTTACTCCTTCCACTGGTGTGATGTATGCCTACGATCAGGTGAAATATGCTGCCGAAGTAGGCGCAGATATCATCAACTGCAGTTGGGGTAGCGTGGTATCGGGTACTTCCCAGATCAACTATGCTAATTCCCAAGTGAACTATGCTACAGCATTGGGCTCATTGGTCGTAGTCGCCGCTGGCAACGAAAACACACAACATAATGCAAACTATATTGACATGCCTGCTGATGCGTATAATGCCTTGTGTGTGGCCGCCACAAACTCCAGTGATACTAAGGCATCGTTCTCAGATTACGGCGAATCCATCGATATCTCAGCTCCAGGTGAGGGTATCCTTTCTACAGTGATTGCTGGCAACAGCTACCAATCCTACAATGGTACATCGATGGCCAGCCCGATCGTAGCAGGTATAGCAGCCATGGTCAAATCCATGCATCCCAATCTGACTCCCGAACAATTGATGAATAGGATCATGATGACTGCTGATCCTATCGATGATCTGAATCCAGGCTACGCCATGCAATTGGGAACAGGTCGTGCCAATGTCTATACTGCTGTAATGTATGATAAGATTCCCAATGTCAAGCTGCAGGGCTATACACTCTCTGAATTCAGTGGTGATTCTGATGGTGTTCCTAATCCCGGTGAAGTAGTGAACCTCAAAATCCAATTGAGCAACGCAGTAACTGGAATGGGCGTGTTGTGGCAGAATGCTACCAATCTGATCGGTACCCTGAGATCCCACTATCCAGGAGTTACTGTCATTGATTCTGTTGCTACTTTTGGTACTCTCTATTCAGGTTCAGACATCATCAACGATGCCAGCCCCTTCAGATTCTCTACTACTGCTTTGATCCCCATGGAAGCCATTCCTTTTGAATTGGTACTCAGTGCAAATCAAAGCTCAAGCTATCCATTCCACAAAGTACTGCCGATCAGCATCACGCTCAATCTGATCCAGGCTGGGTGGCCTTTTGAAGTGGGCGGAACTCCTACTTCATCCCCAATATTGTATGATGTGAATGGCGATAACAAGAAAGAAGTGATCTTTGGTGATATGCTGGGCAATGTGAATATCGTGAAGACTGATGGTGAAACCCAGTTAAGCGGATTCCCTCTGGCTATGGGCAGCAATGTGATAGGTTCGATAGCCATGAGTAACATCCAATCTGACCAGCACTTTGATTTTGTTGCCAGCCTGCAAAACAACAACATCGCTTGCTTCAATTCCAACGGTTCGCTTTTGTGGAATGTGCCTTCAGGTGGTACACTACGTAGCGGTCCAGTAGTAGCTACGCTGACAAATCCATCTCAGCCCAAGATTATTGCCACCACTCAGAATGGTTTATTGATTGCCTTAAATGCAGATGGCACACCCATGACAAACTTCCCAGTAACCTTAGGTGGTGCTTTCCTGGCTCCTCCTGCGGTTGCAGATCTGACTGGTGATGGCAATCTTGAGATCATCGCTGTGAATGCATCTGGTACTTTGTTTGCCGTCAATGCTCTTACCGGGCAGAGTATCACTGGATTTCCTGTAACCCTTACCGGTGGCAGTCAGAATGCCATCACGATTGCTAATATCGATGCTGATCCTAATCCTGAGATTCTGGTATCAACCAGTACTTCAGGATATCTTTATGCTATCAATCACGATGGTACTATTCTGTTCCAAAAGACCATTTCAGGTCAGATTCGTACCAGTCCGGTGGTTGCTGATGTCAACAATGATGGCGTCAAGGAAGTTATTCTCATCAACCAGGCGGGTACCGTTTATGTAACAAATGGTGCCGGATTGGATCTACCTGGAACTCCTGTTTCCATAGGCGCAAATGTGGAATGCACGCCGGTAGTAGCCAGATTTGACAATGACAACTATGCCGGCATCATCTTTGGTGATAACTCAGGGTATCTGCATTCAGTACGGGTCAATGGTGCCGAATCACCCAACTTCCCAATGTACTTGGGCGGCAACATGAAGATATCAGCAGCTTTGGATGATATTGACCGGGATGGTGATCTGGATATAGTGATCTCGAATTTCAATGGATACTATGTGGTTGACATCAAGCGTCCGGCACAGAAGATTGAGTGGGCATGCTATCTTGGCACCTACAACCGTTCGGGAAACATCTATCAATCCACACCCAATCTGGATCCTATCGGTATTCCTCAGACAACCATGCTGAAAGGTGCTTATCCGAATCCCTTCAATCCTACCACCAATATCGGCTTTAGCCTGGCTGAACCATCTGATGTAAGCATCCAGATATACAACCAGAAAGGTCAGATGATCAAGTCCCTCTTGGCTGAATACAGACCTGCAGGTGATCACTCCGTAGTTTGGAATGGTACAGATGAAAATGGTCAAAGCATGGCCAGTGGCATCTATTACTTCCGGATGCAATCCGGCAAGTACTCCTCCACCCGTAAAATGATCCTGATGAAATAACTTGTGTTATAAGGCACGCCTTGGTGAAAGCATCACTTGGGCGTGCCGATATTGTCTTTCAACAATCATAGATATCTGAAGTTACATCCATGAGGTCACAGATAAAAAGACTGCTCTTTTGGTTTCTATTAGTCTGTAGCTTGAATAGCATCCTGCAAGCTACAAATCCTACCCGGGCGATGCTCTATTCTGCACTGCTGCCTGGAGGAGGACAGATCTACAACCGTGAATACGTAAAAGCGGGAGTAGTGATCGGTTTGCAGGCCTATCTGACCGGACTGGCAATTTATCATGACAACAAAGCTGACGACTACAAAAAGCTAGCCTCAAATACCAATGATGCATACTTGCAGCAGTTATACAAATCCCGTAGTAATGAGTTTTCCGAGAAGCGAACCAGCGATTTCTGGTGGATGGGTGTTACAGCCGTACTGAGTGTTTTGGATGCTTATGTGGATGCGCACTTATCGGATTTTGATGCAGAACGAGACAAGCTACATCTGAGATTTACTGAAGATAAGATCTATTTCGAGCTAAGGTATTAGCAGATAAAGGACATAACAATGAAGAAAGCACTGATTGTGTTTGTGGCAATTCTATTGGTGGTGGTGGCTCTACAGGCGAAAGGGCTCACAGTAAGGGAATTTGAGCTGGAGATCTGGCGCAGCACAAATGCAGAACGCGCCAAGTATGGCGTGGCACCTCTGGCATATGATGAGAGTTTTGCAGAATTGGCCAAACTGCACAGTAAAAACATGGTAACGAAGAAGTTCTTCTCGCATCAGGATCATCTGGGCGATTTTGTGGCCGAACGCAAGACCCGTTACCTCCCCAATCTGCTGGTTACCAGTATCGGAGAGAACCTGGGAAAATTTACCAATAGCGCCAAAGCTTTCTCGCCGCAGGAGTGCGTAGCAGGATGGATGAATTCACCTGATCACCGCAAAAACATCCTGGATCCAGACTATACTCATCTGGGCATAGGAATCATCATCATCGGCACGGAACTAATGGCTACCCAGGTATTTGGAACTCCGATTGTGAGGCTGAATTCCAAGCTCCCCAAGAAGCTCGATCCCAAAAAAGCCTATATCCTGAGCTTCACATATTTATCTAATAAACCACTGGATACCTTCAAGGGCACCCTGGTCTATCCTGATCCCAATGTAGCGCATAAAATCTCTGACAGTCAGGAAATGCTGGGAGCACAACCAATCCCAATCCAATGGAAGGATGCTCAGAACCTTCAAGTAACAGTACCATTTACAGCTGGAAAGGGGAACTACAAGCTCTGTTTTGGCTGGAACGGGGGATACTATCCCGAAGGGATCAATCTGCTTATAAAGTAAGCTCTACAAATACCGGACAGTGATCCGAGCCCATGATATCCTGCCTGATGCCAGCAGCAGTGATGAGCTGCTGATGCTCTTGATTTACAAAGAAATAGTCGATCCTCCAGCCAATATTCCGGGGACGGGCTGCGGCTCTGTAGCTCCACCACGAGTATTGCTGCGGGGAGGGATCAAACATGCGAAAGGTATCCACCCACCCGGCAGCGACGATTTTATCCAGCCAGGCGCGTTCAATAGGCAGAAAGCCTGAGTATTTCTCATTTTCCTTGGGATTGGCAAGATCAATCTCTTTGTGGGCAGTGTTGTAATCTCCTGCCACCAATACAGCTTTACCGGTACGGCGTTTAGCCTCCATCACTTCCAGAGCGCGATCATAAAACCTGAGCTTATACTGCAAGCGAACATCATCCTTCTGACCATTGGGGAAGTAGATATTGAAGAGAAAAAAATGCTCATATTCGGCGATGTTGATCCTACCTTCAGTGTCGAATTCCTCTACCTGGAAAGCGTCTTCAAAGCCCAAGGGCTCAGGTTTACTGAGCAGCAAGGTTCCTGAATACCCCTTTCTTTCGGCATGTGACCAGTATTGGTGATAGCCTTCCAGATTGGAGATCTCCTCTGGGATCTGATGAGCCTGCAGCTTGGTCTCCTGCAAGCCAACGATATCAGGCTTTTCCTGAGTAATGACGTCTGAAAAACCCTTAGTTAAAACAGCCCGCAGTCCATTTACGTTCCAAGACCAGATGTTCAGTTTCAAGTCTACCTCATTTATTAGTATTCAATTAAGATATCTTCATAGAAATCGCTGTACCAGTTTTCATCCAGGAGCCAGGACCAGGTAAGCAGTTTCCTCTTTTGTCCGGAAGGCTCATCACCCTTTACAGATTTGGGTTTGGCAGGCAGGTGGAGCTTGATTTCAGCAGCAATATCAAATAGCGACAAATTCTCCTGCTGGCGCTCGTAACTAAGGAGCTTAAATCCTGGGGGATAGAGGGTTAATAACGATTTCTTCTTCTCTTTACTGAGTCTGATAGCATCCATATCTTCGGCCCGAAGCACTTGATTGAGTTTGTCCAGATCAGTGAATTGAAACTCAATCACTTCACGATAGTTGATTTCGGATTCGGTGCTGTCCACTATGGTTTTGTATGACAGCAGTTTATAGCCTTTGGAGGTTTTCAGCTCTTCAACCATGCCCCCAAAAGCCTCGCTGATGCTGAACTGCATGCCTTCATTACCAGCCGAGATCGGGTAATTGATAAAGAAATCCATCCTGGCTTTACCACTGCCGTTCTTCTTTAGCCAGATTTCATGCTTGATATCCATCTTGCATGCCGTAGAAAAGGCTGAAAAGAGTATCACTGCCCACAACAAGGCAGATTTCACGATCTTATTCATACTCCATCTCCATGTTTTGATACTTATAAAGTAACTCATTTCATGTATTAGTAAAGGGAAATGTGACATTTCATCCCTTGATCCCAGCACCCTGTCAAAACGCTAACATTACGCATCCGATCCGTATTGACTGCGTAATGATAGCGTAAATGGAACAGGAGCCTAAGTAAGTTTCTTGTCCTTCAGCGAGTATGTGATGTTCACATATCTGCGTTGCCATTTCAAAAGGTGCAGGGCATGAGTGAAATCGGCCATCGTGATTTTTATGAAGGAGTAGTCTGTATCATCTCCATGATCCAGAGTTACTTGCTTGTTCTCCACAGCCTTTCTCAGTGCTACCATGGCTGCTTCCTTGGCCAGGAAAACGATCTCTGCCGCAGAATAGCCCACCACGGATTCTGAAAAGCTAAATAGATCCACATCGTCTGCCAGAGGCATATCCCGGGTGGCAATCTCCAGCACTCTTTTACAGCCTGGCAGAGTAGGCTTTCTGATCTCCAGCTTGTAGTCAAAACGCCCTGGTCTCAGTAATGCCGCATCCAGGAGGTCAGGTCTGTTGGTTGAAGCCAGCACAGTGATATTTCCATAGTCTGTGATGCCATCCATCAAGGCCAGAAGTTGATTTACCACGGTAGCATACCACTTGGCAGATTCGCCGGAAAGCCTGGTCTGGGCGATGGAATCGATCTCATCGATGAAGATGATCGAGGGCTGGAACTTCCGGGCTTCATCAAAGATATCGTGCAGATTTTGTTCGGATTGTCCGAAATTCTTGTTCAGGATATCCGGCCCCGCCACAGGGATGAAATGAGCTTTCACTTCGTGCGCTATAGCTTTGGCGATGAGGGTTTTACCATTTCCGGGATCACCCCAGAGCAAGATTCCCCGATAGGGTTTGACACCTAATTGCTCGAACAGCTTGGGTTTGAGCAGGGGCAGTTCGATCATGATCCGGATGTTCTGGATTATGTCGTCCACACCTCCGATATCGGCAAAACTGGTTGCGGGGACAAATCTCAGATAGCCAGCATCCGTGGCCGTTTCATCTTTGAGGTGCATGCCAGGCTTGGTGGAATTGGTAAAAAGGCCTTCCTGGGCATCATCCTCGAAGTCTGGATCATTTGGGGTTCTATGTCTTACGTTTACAGGTTCCCAATGTTTGGAACTACCGGAAAGATAATCCTTGAATACGCAGGCCCAGCTATTTGTATCTTCCATGTGAATCAAACGGGGAAGGGCAGCTACATATTTGCGGTAAAACTGGCTTTCAAAGACAGGGCAAAACTCCAGCCCCATGTCTTTGACGATCACTTCCAGGGCTTCAGTGAGCAGTTCCCTGCTTACCCTCCATGTGTTTTTATCCATATACGAGCCATACTGGTACCAGTACCTGGCATTTTTATCGTAGGAAGCCCGGGTGTGGTGTAGGATAATCCCCCTCAGCAGCCGGCAACCCCAGCAATCCGAGCTTTTATCGTCACAATAGTTGTCTTTGTCTGTGGCATCCATGTATTTCATGTGACAATTGGCTATCTCTCGCTTCTCCGGCCACTTGAAATCATTGATGGTTAGCTCCATCCCATTATGGAGAAATCTGGTGTTATCCCAGTCTTTGATGAGATCCATTAGTTTCACAAAGTGCTCGAACTTGTTTGTCACTTCAACGTTGCTGGTTTCTATGTTATTGAAGATTTCTCCCTCTTTTACAGGATAGAATCTGCTGAATCTTGAAGCAACTTCCTGAGCAGCACGATACTCCAGCACTGCTTTGCGGGCAAAGCGAATTGTGAATAGATATTCCATATTTACCATCCCAAGGATAATAGTTTTTGCATATTGGTGAGGGGATTCGTGTCAAGACAAATCTTGCAGACATGGGCAGAATGTTTTACATATCGTGTGAAGATATCTAAGGCTCGTGCAAGAATGCGCTTGGATCCAGTTACCTCCATTCCCCATGGCCGGACTGGATGCTGGTCAGATAGTTTCAGCTTGACATCAAGGGGCTTGTCGATGAGTATGGTTCACTTCATATACGATATTATACCAAGGAGATAACAGATGAATTACTTTCTTACTGAAGACCAGCTTGAAATGCAGGAATTGGCTCGCAGAATAGCCAACGAAAAGATGAAGCCTCTCTCGGAACATTACGACCAGGAAGGCATCTTCCCTTGGGACATAGTGGAAGTAATGCGCCAAAGCGATATGTTCGCCATTTTGATACCTGAAGAGTATGATGGGATCAGCGGAAAAGTAATGGATCTCGCGGTAGTAACTGAAGAGCTGTGTGCTGTGGATGCTGGTATTGCCCTGGCTTTTGGAGCAACAGGATTGGGGATGTATCCTATCCTGATCTCCGGAAGCGAAGAACAGAAGAAGAAATACCTGCCCATTATCGCCGCTGGTGAACAGCTTTGCGCTTTTGCGCTCACCGAAGCCAATGCCGGTAGTGATGCCGGAGCCATTGAAACAACCGCTCGCAAGGAAGGTGACTACTATATCCTGAACGGTACCAAGCAGTGGATTACCAATGGTGGTGAAGCAGGGATCTACACAGTATTTGCCATGACAGACAAGACCAAAGGCCCGCGGGGCTGCTCCTGCTTTATCGTGGAAAAGGATACTCCCGGATTCAGCTTTGGTAAGAAAGAAAACAAGATGGGCATCCGTTCCAGTGCAACTCGTGAGTTGATATTCGAAGACTGCAAGATTCCGGCTGAAAACCTCCTGGGTCGTGAAGGTACTGGTTTCATCACCGCGATGAAGGTGTTTGATAAATCCCGTCCCATGGTGGGTGCTCAGGCGGTAGGTATTGCCCGGGGTGCATTCGAAGCTGCAGCACGCTATTCGCAGCAGCGCCAGCAATTTGGCAAGCCCATCTCCAGCTTCCAGATCATCCAGTTTATGCTGGCGGATATGGCTACTCAGATCGAAGCAGCACGAGCTCTGGTCTTCCAAACCGCAAAAATGGTAGATGCCGGGATCAAGAACTATTCCAAGGAAAGCGCAATGTGCAAATACTACGCCTCGGATGTTGCAATGAAGGTGACCACTGATGCAGTGCAAATCCTTGGTGGTTATGGCTATATGAAAGAATACCCGGTGGAAAAGATGATGCGCGATGCCAAGATCCTGCAGATTTATGAAGGCACAAACCAGATCCAGCGCTCCATCGTAGCAGCCAATATCCTCAAGGAATTCTAATGCAGGATTGGAGCAAGGAATTCCCTGTGGCCATCACGATCTGCGACAAGGATGGAATCATCACTGAAATGAACGATAAATCCTGCTCTACCTTTGCCTCCTATGGGGGCAGGGATTTGATCGGCAAAAGCATCTACGATTACCATCCTCCGCATTGTAACGAGATGATCCGCTCGATGCTGGCTACAGGTAAGCCGCATAGCTATACCATCGAAAAGCAGGGGAAGAAAAAACTGATCCATCAACAGCCTTACTTTTTGGATGGTGTGATCGCCGGAGTGGTGGAGATGTCCATCGAATTGCCTGCTGATATGCCACATTATGTCCGAAAATAAGAACCTGCTGATTCATACTTGTTGTGCGCCCTGTCTGATTGCCCCTTATTACGGGCTCGTCGAGGCAGGGCACACTGTTTCAGTATTCTGGTTCAATCCCAATATCCATCCGCTATTAGAGTATCAAAAACGACGGGATGCCTTGCGTGAGTTCACTGTCAAAGAAGGAATACCCTTGATCGAGCATGATGATTATGGCCTGGTGGGCTTTCTGCAAAACACGCTGGAGGATATCTCGCAACGTTGTGCATTCTGCTATGAAACCCGCCTTGAGGCAGTGGCCAAAGCTGCCAAAGCAGGTGGTTTTGAAGCATTTTCCACGACTCTGCTCTACAGCCGCTATCAAAAGCATGATATGATCGTTCAGATCGCACAGCAAATGAGCATCAAATACGGCGTGGATTTCTTTTATGAAGATTGGCGGGTGCTTTGGAGCGATGGCATCAGGCTGTCCAAAGCGGCAGGAATGTACCGTCAGCAATACTGTGGATGTATCTTTAGCGAGGAGGATCGCTACCGTGAGCAAGTATCAGGAAATAAAACTAAATAAACTCAAAACTTACAGCATCGCAGCCCGCCCCAGCAAGGTCAATACAGCAGATTTTGCCCAATCCGGAGCCGTGGACATCACTGGCTTCATCGACAGCCTGCCTGATATTCTGGCGGCTCATGATTTGCGTGCTTTGATCGCAGCACTCAGGGAAGCCAAAGCCCAAGGTAAAGCTATCATTATTGGTATGGGTGGTCATGTGATCAAATGCGGCCTGGCACCCCTCATAATCGATCTGATGAAGGCTGAGTATGTATCCTGTATCGCTGTCAATGGTTCGGTAGTGATTCATGACTATGAAATTGCCATGTATGGTCAAACCTCTGAAGATGTCTCCAAAGCCATGGCTGATGGCTCATTTGGGATGGCATTCGAGACTTCCTATGGGATCAATAATGCGATTACCAACGCCAGTCAGGCTGGTTTGGGATATGGAGAAGGGATTGGCAAAGTGCTCCTGGCGAAAGCACCCAACGCGGAGCTGTCCATCCTGGCTATGGCATACAAGCATGATATCCCCGTAACAGCTCATATCGCTGTTGGCACAGATATCATCCATCAAACCCCTTGTGCTGATGGCAAGGCTATCGGGGATTGCTCTCTGAGGGATTTCCGTATCTTCTGCGATCAGGTTTCCCGCCTGGATGGGGGAGGAGTATATCTGAACCTGGGCTCGGCAGTTATCCTCCCGGAAGTGTTTCTCAAAGCCCTTACTGTAGCCCGTAACATCACAGGTAGTGTGAAGGATTTCACAACTGCCGTGTTTGATATGAACATGCATTACAGGGCTCGGGTAAACGTCTGCCAGAGGCCTGTGGAGACCGGAGGTAAGGGCTATTACTTCATCGGGCATCATGAGATCATGATCCCGCTCTTGATCAAGTCTTTGCTCTAGGCTCTATTACTATCTCTACCGCTTCGCCGTTACATAGTAGAAGCGCTTGCATTGTCCCTCAACCAGATTGATCTGCAATTCATAAGCAGTGATGTTTTCTGCCAGGATATCCCAGTCGTCACTATCAGGACTGTCTGCTACGTAAACTGTGTAGGAAGTGGCAGTTTCCACAGGGCTCCAACTGATTCGCAGCTGGGTGGGTGAAAGCTTTGTCAGAGCCACATTCTGAGGTATATCAATCGTGTAGTAGTAGAGGTTCTGGCAATTCGCATCATACCAAGGCTCAAAATCAACGATGCCAGCGCCTTCCTCATTGTCCCAGATCGCAGCGTCAATCACATCAGGATCCAGGCTGCCCCAATATACATAAGGTGCGCTCTTCGGGTTGGCAGTGTAATTACGCAGGTTCAGAGTGTTGCCATAGATCCGGTTCCATTGCGAGGGTTCACTGCCAAAGTTCAGCGTACCGCCATAATGCAGGACTCCTGTACCAGTGAGGGCAGTGATGGTATTGTTGACTAGATTCAAGGTGCCATCATAGTGGAGGATTCCGTTGCCAGCGCTGTCAAGCTGGCAGCTATTGAGGGTTGCATTGCTGCTGCTATACTCTATCTTCAGGAGGTTGTGATTACTGACACCTATCCGGCAGCCAGTGAGGTTTACGGTGCCTCTGTAGATATAGAGAGCGCAGAATTCTTCATTGGGAGTATGGTTTTCATCCAGGCCGGCGTTCAGGATCTGCGTGTAGTTGAGATTGCACACTGCGTCAGGCTGGTAGATTCTTAGGCCTTTCCAGGTGCTGGGTGTTTCGATATTGAGCCCTTTGAACACAACCGGGTGCTCTGCTGTGCCCATTGTGTTCAAGGCTCCATAAACCATGATGCGGGGTTCATTCTGATACAATATGTAATTATCAAACACGATCTGTGTGCCTGCCACCATATTCAAGGTAACCCAATCATTCACCTGGATAGAGCTTGATGTTCTGTATGGATAGCCAAACTGTGGCCAGGTAGCATCATGGGTCTGAGTGGTTTTCCCCAATCCCACAAAGGGAGTGCCGGGATTTGTTATGGTCACATTGGCAAATCTATCCAGGATATCCACTCCGGTATAGATAGGCCAGGTGCCGGGATTGGTGATGGTCAAGCCATTCACACTGAAAGTGTGATTATACACATCACTCACAAAACCAGCCGCAGCCACATCAACGATGCTGAGATTGCTAACGGTTAGGACTTCCGCACTTTGCTTATCCAGACACACAAAGCCATCCCCATAGCTATATTGGATCAGGCTATTGGCAATGCTAAGGCTTGAACTGCCGTTATCAGTAAAGGCTCGTCTGGCACCATAGGTTTCCTGGGCTCCACCATAAAGGATTTGGCAATGCGCAAAGGTGCCACTGCCACTACTTACCAGAAATCCCAACCAGTAGTTTGAGCTGGAGGGATAGCGGGTAAAGACAATTGGTTCCGAGGCTGTGCCTGTGGCATTCACAGTCCCATAAAAACTCATGGGGCGATTGTCTGCAATCCAGAATATACAGCCTGGGTCAAAGCTCACATTTGAGCCCCCATTGCCGATGATGCCTTCTTCACAGCGATAGGTGTAGCCATGATTGGCAAAGTGAACAGTGCCATTGATGCCGTTGTAGCTAAAGAGCCGGATATCGTTGTTTGTGTTACCGCTCAAAGTGATGTTCTCAATGCATCCGGCCAGCATGGGCAGAATCGAGATAGGATTTCTGAGGCAGTTCGTGATGCTGAGTCCATTGATGCTGAGGTTGATATCTCCATCATTGCACCAGAAGCCATCCGTCCGGCAGCCATTGATGACTACATTACTGATCTGCACGCTGTCTCCACTGCCAATGTCGTGACAGCTGATGGCTTGGGCGTCCACATTGGTGATAGTGCAGTTCTGCATGATCAGGGAATTAGCTCCGGCATTATCGATAAAGGCATTGTCATAACCGTACTCATTTCTGAGCCCGCAGTTGTTGAACTGACAGTAGGCAAAGCTGGCATTGCTGTTATTTTGGAGATAGATGCGATCCCAAAAGTACTCAGCTCCTGCTGGGCGGTCGAAGATGATGGGATTCTCTGCCGCGCCATGAGCCGTCAAAGTGCCTGATACTTCCAGGCTTCTGGACTGATCAAAGTAGAACACCGTGCCAGGCAGGAAAGTTACATTAGTATAATTTACATATAGAGGTGAACCACTTATCTGATATGGATAGCCGTGATTGGCGAGAGTCTGGCTGACCAGGTACCCGCCATTCAGGAAACGGATTACATTGTGGGCGTTATTGGTAAGAGTAAACCCTGTGATTTGATGTGCCCAATTCGCCGAAACACTTACAGGAAAAGCGTTGCAGCCATTCACTGTAAGTCCATTGATCGTGAGATTGTATCCAGAAGCATACTGAAGCACAGCGTCCATACCACAGCCATCGATGCTGAGATTGTTGATTACCACATCGTCGTTATCATTATTATAGCTTTCCAGGACAACTGCCCGGCAATAGGCATCGATGATTTGGGTATTCTCGATCAACACCGTATCAGCCCGGTAGATCGTGAAGGCATCCTGGATATGGTTGTATTGGTTGCTGCTGGCGCAATGCTCCAGAATGCAGTGGTTGAAGTGAGCGTAGCTGGTACCTTCGTTTAGATAAAACCCACGCCAGTTTTGCGTGGAACCAGGCAACCTGGTAATCCGAATGGGGTCTTCAGCCGTGCCCACTGCATTTATAGTGCCATTCACATAAAACCCCTGTGAGTACCCCATCTGGATCACACAGCCAGGATCAATCGTGAAATTGACCCAATTTACATTGATATCAATGCTTTCGCACACATAGGGATAGCCCCAATCCCGAATCGTAGTATCTCTATAAAGGTAACCATTATTATGAAGAAAGATACGGTTGTGTGTGTTATCTGCCAGGACAGGCTGTTCATCCAGGAAGTCCAGCAGATTGGCGGGGATTTGCAGCGGTCTGCCGCAACCTGTGATACTGAGATTCGTGTAGTCCAGGAATGTTGCACCATTCACGATGTAAAGGCCAGTTCCCGGACAATCCTCAATGTGAACGTTGTTCAAAGTGAGGTTGAATGCACTGCTTCCAGTTACAACGATGCCATCTGATGTGCCTCCAGGGATAGTGGTATTCGAGATGCTGAGCGAGGCGGCATTATATGTGGATATCACAGGTTCCGGTCCATATTCAGGATAACCGCAGCGATTGAGCTGACAATAGTCAAGCTGCGCAGAGCAATTGCTATCCAGGCTGATGCCTTTCCAATAGTAGTCGCCTCCGGCATTCATGGTGATGGGTAATAGCGCCGTACCATTGGCAGTCAGGGATGAACCTCCCTGGAGAATTATCTTGCCATATTGCGGTAAGCGCAAGCCCACTCCCGGCTGCAGTGTAAGCACAGCTCCATTATTGAGGTTCAGATTTCCCAGAGCATAGTAGGGTAGGCTTCGATAAGGCAAAGTGCAGCTTGAATAAAGGTATGATTCCCACATCGCCAGCATGGCAATTCCTGCCCATGATACACTTACTCCTGTAAGAGTGGCATACTGATAGATGCTGGCGTAGAGGGGATAGGAACTGCTGTGATGCACAGTGATCCCCGTCCAGGTCAGGGTTGGATAGCTGCCTTGCTCGATGCTTACACCCGTCTGGCAGCCATCCACAAACACGTCATTGAGACTCACGGTACTCCCAGGATTACCTCCCACGAGGCTGCTCTTGATATAGACACCGCTGTAAGCGACACTCGTGATATCAATATCATCGATATTAACTGTGGAATTGAAGATGTAAATCCCGTGGGCATTGATCGTGGTGGCAAAGCTTGAATTCAGGATGTTGATCGTGCCGGAATTCTCGATCCGCAGCAAGGCAGTGTTATCTCTCGAACGGCTGAAATTGCAATGATTAAAGGTACTGCCCTCGGCACCATTTAAAAGAACTCTGGTGTAATGCTGATTCGTTCCATCTGAGTAGAATATGATCGGAAGAGCCGCAGTGCCCACTGCACTGATCTGCCCTTGGATTTCCAGGCTGGAGCCATTTTCAAACATGAGATTCACGCCAGGCTCGATGGTGAGCGTAACTCCATCCAGGACACGGACATTTCCCCTGATTTGATGCGGGTTGTTGGACATCAGAAAGGTGGTATTTGTGGAGATATCACCCGTGATGACTATGGCTGCGGGTAAGGCAATTACAAAGGCGATAATAAAACAAACCAAAGCTAAAGTCTTTTTCATGACTACCTCTAACTATATTCATTTTGTATTTTTATGCTATGCTACCTGATAATAAAACTTATTCTCCATGAGATTGGTTTTTGTGTCAAGAAAAGAATGGCTGCTCCATTCCCAAAAAGAAAAAGCCCTTCCTTGTTCAGGGGAAGGGCACCAGGATGTTTGGGAGTGTTGTAAAAATCTATTAGAAGCCGAACCAGGGGCCGACTGTGAAGTTGAATCCTTCAAAAGGTGTCTTAGGGGAGTTTTTCACGCCGAAGGTCTCGCCGCTCATACCTCTTACTCTCCAGTCTTCGGTCAAAGGCAATCCGTAAGTATAGCCCACTTCAGCTCTGAGACCCAGCCAGCCTAGCAGTCTGTACATCACTTCGGCTCTGGGTTGAGCTACCAGATAGCTCTTGCTGATCAGGAAATGAGTGTTGTTTGAATTTGAGATAGTTCCCGGGAGAGTATTCCAGTCGTAAGCAGCATTGGAATTGATGAATTCCAGTTCATGGCTACCACCTCCGATCAATACTCCCAGAGATGTGATAAGGTCTTTGGTGAGAGGGATTCTCTTGTCCAGAGTTACGCCACCAAGGGTGTTATTGTATCTCAGCCAGATGCTGTAGTCTGAACCCGGAGTGGGATTGTCGGTTTTCTTCACATCTTCGAAGTTAGTAACCTGACCGCCGATGAAAAAGCCCTTACCAACTGGAAGTTTGCCACCGATGCCCTGTTGAAGGACGCCAGTATCACGGAATTTATCGAAGCCGATATTGGCATCTGAAACCAGATCATTTACGTCTGTCATATCAATATGGAACCACATGGGTACCCAGGTGCCGCCACCATAACCACGGCTGAGGGTCTTCTTGGTGGGGACTTTGGGCAAGCCACTTACATCAGGTTGACTGCGTGAGCCCATGGTCATGTCCAAACTGATGGTTTCACCGGCTCTGAAGATGGAGAGATTGATCACATCACCTGCTCTGAGGGACTTGCGTATTTTCTCGAAGGCAGCATAGTTCGTGGCTTCTTTGCCAGCCAGAGTCATGATGATATCATCCTCTTGCAGGCGATATTCCCAAGCGGGTGAATTCGGAACAATGCCGGTTACCAGCACACCATAGGTTTGCTTGTATCCCAGTTCCTGAGCTTTTGGGAAAGTGAGGTCTTCCACATAGATGCCAAAATAGGCGGCATCTGGGGATTCTGGAACGACAGAACGGTTTATGGTCATCTTGGTATTGATATCATCCAGGCCTTTGAGTTCCATTACTATTCTGCGTTGTTCTTTGATGGCATTTTCGATTTCTTCGTCCGCAGGCTGGGCAATCAGTATACCAGTGCTTACTATTACAAGGGTTAAGATCAGTACGAGCTTTTTCATCTTTCTATCCTCTCTTTTATCAAAGTCTGCATATAACTATGCAATTGTTCCGCCAAATCGACTCCAAAGGGTAATGGTATGGGAGAGATGATGTTATAAAAAGAGAAAGGGGTAGCGTTGGCTACCCCCTATATCAAAGTGATATGGCTCTATATGATTTTGATTTAGAATATCCGAATGTCTGCTACTTGATCAGCATCAGCTTCCGGGCAGCAGTGTTTTTCCCTTGTTTGGCCTGAATGTAGTATATACCGGTGCTCAAGTCATTGCCAAAGTCGTCTTTGCCATCCCAGATCAATTCTTCAGTGTCTTTGAGCAGGGAAGGGCTGAGGGTTCTTACTCTTTGGCCTTTGAGATTGAAAATGCTGATCTGAAGAGTTGCATTTTTGTTAGCCAGCTTCAATGGGATTTTGGTATTTGACGAGAAGGGATTGGGATAGTTTTGTCCCAGGCTGAGCGGCTGGAGTGCCGGGCTGGTGGGATCATCAACGCTGCTGGGCTCCATAAAGATATTGTGAAACACATGGTTGACCAAAGCCCGGGCATCGAGCTCCAGCATATTGTAAAGCGGGAAACTGAGGATGATGGCTTTGCCCTGATCATAGTTTTTCATGATAGCGATGGGATCTCCATTGAACTGTCCCTGATTGGTCTCATCGCCATAGTCCGAGCCATAGGAATAGATATTTGTGGCATTGGTCGTGGCATTCAGGGTCTCAATATGAAACAGATGCCCATTCAGGTTTGCCGTGGTTTTATCATTATCCACGGTAAGCTGAGGGAAGCCATTGACCCGCGGATTGGCATAGCGGAATCTTGCGGCCACATTGTAATCCGTGGACGCAATACCCAGTACAGAGGAAAGATAGCTGGTAGGATCGAATGTCGCAGGATAGGTTGTATTCAGAGCAAAGCCAGTGGTGGGATGGTATCCTGTATAGAGCAGTTTGCCTCCCATAGACATATAGGCTGAGAGGGCATCACGGATATCGAAGGGATATGCCATATCGGCAAAGTCGTTGCCATGCCACAGAATCGATGAATAGATCCCGATATCTGCCAGGCGCAAGGGAGCCTGAGCCGATGCCAGATCAAGGCTTGTAATGGTTTGGAAGTTATTCATAATCCGCTCATAGAATTGATCTACCTGTTCATCCGAAGGCTGGAGCGGATTGGTGCCGGCAAAATCCTGAGTTTCATCCACGATCAGGATGCCGCTGTTAAGAGTTACAGGCCGGGTTTTCACAGAAGTGGAGAGAACGCTTTGATTGCCGCTCAGATCAATGGAACAAACCCGATAATAGTAGTAATAATCCGGTGATCCGATCACATCGTAATCGTAATAGACCGGGCTGGTAACAGGGTTGGGAGTGATCTGAGCACCTGTCTCATCCGGGCTTTGGGATCTGAAAATCAGGTATCCCGCCAGATCCAGTTCTGTATTGGCTTCCCAGAGCAGGCGAACCGAATTCAGATAGGGCATATCATTGAAGTTTTGAGGTGTCAGCGGAATCAGATTGGGGGTTCCGGAGAAATGTACGGGCAGGCTTTCATCGCCGGAGGTGCTGACTGCCGTGAGCTTCAGATAGTAGGTTTGTCCTGTGGTTAAGCCGTTTAGCGTGTAAGAATTGCCCATTACTACCACGCTACTGCTCAGGTTTTCAGGATCAGTACCATAATATAGCATATAGTAATCGAAATCAGGATCAAACACACTGGACCAGGAGACTTGCAGGGAATTGCCTTCGCCCGTGTCAAAAGCTACTGGATTGAATGGGGCAGAAGGCATCTTCGCATAACTCACAGCCGTAGCCAGTGAGGCTCTAATAACTTCAGCGCAATACACAGGATCGATGTTTGCCGTGATATCCAGATCAGAATGGTAATAAGGGCAGAAATCCAGTTCAAAGTAGTAGATGACAGGATATCCGCGTTGCCAGAACGGATGGCTATCGCTGCTACCGCTGTTCATAGTGCCAAAAAATGGGGTGAGATTTGTGTACTGCTGCATGATCAGTGCAGCTTGAGTGGTATGGTTTTCAAAACCGCTATAGGGCATCAACCGAACCCCTGTGCCACCGTTGTTATTGTTGGCGATCATGTCGTGATTGATCATCAGCCGGATATTCATATTGTTATCCAGGGCATACTGAGCATAGTTCTTGGCGCCCCAAAGCCCAAATTCTTCAGCGGCAAAGGTGACAAAACGGATCGAGCATTTGGGCTGATAATTAGCATTGGCAAGCACCCTTGCCATCTCGATTGCAGCTACAGTACCGCTGGCATTATCATCTGCTCCAGGGGCAAACACATACGGAGTGGTATAGGTTACAGAATCATGATGACCACCCACGATGATGTATTGATCCGGGTATATGGAGCCGGTGATGGTGGCTACTACGTTGTATTGAGTCGTGTTATTCCAATTGAAGGAAAATAGCTCAGCATTTGTGATACCAAAGCGCTGGAACTGGTTTTTGATCCAGGTGGCAACGGTCAACCTGTTGTCTGCCAGAGCATAGCGGGTTTGCATGTCCTGCAAAGCCTGAATGAAGAAAAGGACGCTATCTGCTGAAACCTGGGATACCAATTGCTGGATTTCAGTGCGGGTTTGCTGGATGGGATTCTCATTGTTGTATGTATGGCTGATCCGCATGGGAGTGCGTTCCAGGATCGTAAAGGGGTATTTGATCTTTTCCCGAAGCTGGACATCGCTCAAAGAGCTCGAATAGAGCACTTCATGCCCCATATCCAGGAGGATTTCACCATGACCTGTCAGGGCTGGAAGATCTGAACGTTTATATATGGTAATCAGATAAAGCGTATCGTGCTGGCGGCTTTGCGGGAGATATGTCCATCGATATCCGCGGGTAGCTGTACCTTCGGGAACCCCGGCGATCACGTAGTTTTCATTGTAATGATATACATCTATGCCGCTACCGCTGATCGTGGCCACGTGATTGCGAAGGCTGGTCTCTGCGGATAATGTTTCTGTATTCAGATACGCCAGTGGTATCCTGGTGGCAGATAGTGCGAGTGCTGCCAGGCCCAATATTACTAAGAATAAAAGTTTCTTCATGATAACCCCTTTAAGGTAGATTACATCCTCAAGGTAGCAATTCCTGTTCCCTGTGTTGAGAAAACTTCTCCCTCCTTTCTTTCTCTTAATCTACCCTTAATCAAGCCTTAATCAAGTCTTAATAGTTAAGGCTTGATTAAGGCTTGATAAAGGGAGGATAAACGCCGGGGAATGGGGGTGAACCTATTAGCAATGTGTGGTCTTTCCTGATTGGAGAGTCTGGAGAGTCACCCTTTTAAGTATACACCCCAATGAGTTGGTCATCATCCCTCATAAAAGGATGAGGTTTATTGATACATGGATTTATTCTTTTTTTAGTTGACTATTTTGGATGACACTATCGGTAGCTTGCATAAAGAAAACCCAAATTGCAAAACTCCCCTTGACAAGAAAGAATAGATTGTTAAATGCGAATTCCTTGCATGATATCCAAATAAACATGTAATAGATGGAGGAACTAATGGCAAGCAAGAGCAGCGCTGCTTATTACAGCGATCTCAAGGCCATGTCTCCGATTCGCGCAATCGCCGAGACATTGATGAACAGTCACCTGGTGCGCAAAATCGATATCCGTGAAGCCTATGAAATGGCCAAAAATCAGCCTGGAGTCACAGTCACTGATTTGCCCATGTATCCGGAGTTTGTCAAATTGCACAATCTTCCGGCCGATGCCAAAGTCTTGAATGACTGTCATGGCAATATCATTGGTCGCACCGCCAAAGCCCGACGCTTTTATCACCGTCTCAATAGCTCGCAAAAGAACAAGCTGGAAGGTGATTTCCGGGAAGCGGTCTGGCAGATGCAGCACTATCCTTTGATCAAAGCGGAAGCCATCCTGGGTATGGATCAGGATCTGATGATCAAAGCTACCTTTATTACGACCGAATCGGACGTAGTGAATGTGTACAACTGGCTCCTGAACTTTGCCCCCTATGAGCAGCTAGAGGCTCAATACGAAGCGAGCCCCGAACTGCCAATCCAGGATGTGATTCTGATCGCCTTCAATGAATGGACCTGCGATGATGATTTCTACAACAACGTTGGCGCTCCGCAGCTTGCCTTGGTGGATGAAAAGCACAATGTGATCGTGAATCTGGGTATGCGCTATTTCGGTGAACGCAAAAAGGGAACTCTTACATTGGCCTGGACTTCTGGAATCAGGATCGGAATGGCTGCTTGCCATGGAGGGATCAAAGAGATCGATTTTGGCACCTGCAAGGACAGCTATTACCACAAATTCGGCAAACGCTCCATCGCTTTTTACGGACTCTCCGGCACCGGAAAATCCAGCCATACCAATTCACATGACAATGGTGGAACCTTACCGGAAGGATTTTCCAAGGTTGTATTGCATGATGATGCCTTCCAGATCGATCTGGAGAATAAAATCTGCCGGGTCTGGGAACCCACCCTTTTTGATAAGACCGATAGCCGCCCCATCGATCATCCAGATTGGAAGTATGCCCTTGGTGTGATGAACCATGCGGTTCTAAATATCGATGGCAAACGCCTCCCGGTAGGACAGGATTTGCGCAATTCCAATGGCCGGGCTTTGCTGGATCGCAGCCTTTTGGGTAAATACGTGAACCGTTGTGCCTTCCCGAAAGCTCTGGTGTGGCTGATGAAGGACAGTGTCTTGCCTCCAGTGCTGAAGTTGAAGGACAAGCATCTTGCCATTGCCATGGGTGCAGCCCTGATGACTCAGCGCAACCGGGCTGAAAACGTGAAGGAAGAAGAACTCAACAAGCTGGTTTTTGAACCCTTTGCCAATCCCTTCCGCGTCTATGAGCTCTATCGTGACGTGGAAGCCTTCCTGCATGTAGCGGAAAACGGGGCAGATTTCTACTGCTTCAATTCCCGCGGCTATTGGAAGGATTCGGACGACTCTCTGGAAGCTATTCCCCTGAAAACTTCCCTCACTCTGCAAACAGCACTGCTGACCGATCAGGTCGAATGGGAAGATTGGGATCTTTTGCCTGGAGCAATGATCCCTACCAAGGCATCTATCGACAAGATTCTGCCAGGTTATTATGATAAGTACAACCCTGCCCTGCGGAATAATATGAACGATTACATTGCCTTGCTGAAAGATCGCTTCCTGCAACGCCGCGACTTCCTCGCCAGCAGCGACCTCAAAGAAAAGCCAGAGATCCAGGCTGAACTGCTCAAGGTACTGGAACTAAAAGCATAATCAACCACTTCTAATAGAATACGGGACGACTTGCGTTATACTGGTTGTCCCGTTTTCTGATGACACAATAAACCTTGACACAATTGAGCATGGAATACAAACATGCCACAAGACTTTTTTTATGCATGGAGAACCTATGAAAAAGCTCGGTACAATTGTTTTACTGCTCTGTCTGGCTGGATTGATCTACGCTGCAGATCAATCCTCAGAATTCCTGCAAACCACTTTCCCAGAATCACGCATGAATGATCTTCAGGATATCCTCTTCAGCTTTACCGCATTGGTTCCTGCGCAATCCCTGCAGGATTATGGCTTTGCAAATATCCGGGAGTTGAATGAAGCGAAGCCCGGCATTCCTTTGAAGCTCTTTGAACTGGATCCCCAGATAGCCTTGAGATTCAAGCCCGAAGGAACAGTTTTGGATATCCTGACCCCCACCAGAGAATGGTTTGTCCCTGTGCACACATCCTCAGGCATCAGGGCTATGCTCAGGCTTGCAGAAGATGGGAAGGGAGGTTTCATAGGTGTATCTTTTGGATATGTACCTTTGGCGCGGGGATTTGAACAGGCTGCTCTCGATACTCGGATCGAGGATAAAGGACCTGCAGTTTTGGTGATCAGCTATCAGGCCAATGAGTTCTTTCTTGCCTTTCCAGGCCAGGATGCTGAGATTTTGTATCCATTGTCATCGGAGTTCAATGTGAAGTATGGCATAGATGTTTATACCCAGATCCAACGGATAATTCCCAATATAATGAATAATCTGCAGCAGGGGTATTGAAATGAAACGCAGCCATATAGCTCTATTCGCCTTGCTCATGCTCTCTCTATCTGCCCAAGCAGTCATCCTGGATATTGATCAGATCTTTCAGGAAATGACCAATTGGTGTTGGGCTGCCACCTCTCAAGCGGTGCTGCGCTATTATGGACATGAGCTTACTCAGACGCAGATTGCTGAATACGGTACAGATGGGGCCAATGAATGGAATTGGCTCTACGGAGAAACAAGTAATCCCACTCGTCGGGGCATAAACCTGATACTCTACCACTTCGCAGAATTGGAAAGTGATGGCTCCGACTACAGCTTCTCTTACGATCAGGCCAGTTCCGAGATCAACTCGATGAAACCAGTGTTTGTGAGATGGGGCTGGAATAGTGGTGGTGGTCATTTTGTGGTACTTAAAGGCTTGGAGAACACTACAGCTTATCTGATGGATCCCTGGTACGGGCCTACTATTAATACTTTTAACTGGACTCTGGCAGGGGGTGGACACACATGGACGCACACCCTGGCGATGCAAACTGCACCGGTGGGCAATGAGGATCCTGTGGCTCCTTATGTGGGTCTGGAATCCTACCCTAATCCTTTTCACCAGTCAGTATTGATTGTTTCTCCTGAAAGATCCAATCCGGACGCTCTGCGGATCTACAATCTCAAAGGGCAGCTCGTGCGTGAATTGCCTGCCCAAAAGAATCAAAGCAATGGCTACAGCTATAGCTGGGATGGCTTGGATGCGTCAGGAAAGCAGGTTGCAGCAGGATTGTACCTGAGTAGAATAAAAGGGGATGCAAGCAGCCAGACGCTAAAGATGCTCAAGCTCAAGTGACGTTTCTTAGCCATTGGGAATGAATATTGCTTTATCATAACACAACAATTCACGAAATATTGTGGGAGGTGGTTAATGCGACAGAGATATTCTCCGAGCCTGGCATTAGTCTTGGTGTTAATCATGAGTGTGGCTTTTTGCTATGCCCAGCAGGGTAATATTGAGTATTGTGGTAGTTTTGCCAATCGGCTGGGTAATATCGCAGGAATAGCATCATCAGGGTCATACTCATTCCTGCTGAATAACTTTAGTGGTATGGACCGCAATATCAGCGCTTTTGATGTATCTGACGTCATGAATCCCCAGTATCTATCCAATCTTCATCTTGAAGCAAGCGAGTATGCTTATTACAGCGGAATATGCGCATCTGGGAATACATTGTATGCCTTTACCGATGATGAATTTGAGATAATCAATATTAGCCAGCCAAGCAATCCAGTGAGTGTGAATACTATCAGCCGCCCTGGCTCATTCAGGGGTGCTGCAGTATTTGGAAACTATTTGTTAACCTTGTATACATACACGTTGACAGCGTGGGATCTTACCAGTCCAATCCAACCCCAGGCCATCGATGCTATCGAGTGTCCCGAAGCTTACGCAATGTACCATAGTGGGAATAGAGTGTACATCCCACTTAGCGGTGGTGAGTACTCAATCATTAGTCTGGATAACCCAGCCGATCTGCAATTGCTTTGCACAAACCAGGCTCCCATTAGTACTACACTGGCTGGAGTAAGTGGGAATATTCTGTGCTTTGAGTCTATCAACTCGGTGGAAATCTATGATGGCTCACAGATCAATAATCCCATATATATTGGTTTCATCGAGGCCGGTCCCAATACCTTCGTGACCGATCTAATAATTCAGGGATCCTGGCTTACCGTGAGCTTCTTCATGGAGTATTACCATGGAGGAGATGCCTGGCACACTATATATGATATCAGCAATCCTAATGTTCCTAATCCAGTTTATCAGGTGACAAACAGACCCAATGGAGTTGTCTTTTCTGATGGCGGCAATAGAATGGTTTTTACCAATACATTCAGTTTCAGGTTTGTGGATTTCGATCAGGTGCCAGCCGTTGGTAAGCAGATGTACAATACTTTCATCGACAGAATGGCAGCCGCTGACGGACAGGTGTATGCATACCTTTCTGGAGCAGGGGTGGTTGCTTATGACCTCAGTGATCCAAGTTATCCCCTTGAAGGCGATAGAATTGATATGACGGATCTCAATGCTATGCAGATCAGTGATGATTTGCTCATCACTTCACAATCCCATTGGACAGATTCGTCTCAGGAATATCATACCCCGAACATCATCAAACTGCACGATGTATCGGATCCATACAATATTCAGACCATCAGTGAATTCACCTGTCATGGATATGAGTACCCTACCTCTGAGATTGGGATCGATGGATCCCGGTTGATGCTGAACAATAGAGGGGCTGGAGTAGCAATCTATGATATCAGTAACCCTCTTACACCTGTCCTGGTGCACTTTCTGAATGATGATTTCGTGAGTGTATCCTGTGTCCTGGAAGGTTCTTATCTGTATCGGGCGGCATACCGCTATGACATTGGCTATGTGATCCAGATTTATGATCTTGAGTCTGCTGCAACCCCAACTCTACTTGGAAGTTTTCCCATTGGCTTTGAAATTCTCCGCATCCGTAAACAAAACAACCTGATCTATGTGGGCGGAAACAGCATGATGATCACAATCCTGGATGTGGGCAATCCTCAACTGCCAGTGCACTTTGGATATCTATATGTGAGCTTAAATGTGCAAGATATGATTATCAAAAACCATGCTTTGATTCTGCTGCACAACTTTTCGATGTCTATCTACGATATCAGTGATCCCCAGAATGCAGATATGGTAGGGGAATACTCCTTTGAGCAGAACCCCCTGTGCATGGCTGTAAGTGGATGTTACACGATGGTAGGTTTGCCTCGTAAAGGATCTGTGCTTGACTGCACTGCTGCTTTTTCCGAATGCAGCAACCCAGAGACTGATCCCGAAATTCAGATTCCAGCCCTTTCTCTGAGATGTTATCCAAATCCTGTTCGTGATCAGATGACACTTAACCTGAAGCTCCAAGATGCTTGTGCAGTGGAGTTCAGCCTTTACAATGCGAGGGGACAGAAGCTTGCCAGTTTGCAGCCCGCAGTTTACAAGTCAGGAATGAATAACCTCAGCCTGAAGGACTTCACAGATCAATGTCCTGCCTTATCCTCCGGAGTCTACTTCATCCGGGCTCGGGCGGGTAATCAATACGCCAGCACCAGATTCGTCCTTCTGAAATAGCTCTTGACCGATTCATCCTATAGATTTCCCTGCCCAGAAAACAAGGTCAGAGGATAGATGAAGCAGGAAAAACGCTATTTTGCCGTAGTGGCAGGCAGCTTGGAAAAGCATGCCCGGGCAGAGCTGGAGGAATTGGGAGCCGTGGTAAAGACGGAAGTACCCCGGGGTCTGCATTTCACTTGTGACCAAAGGACTCTTTACCAAATCCTGTACTGCTCCAAATTGGTTCAGAGGGTTTTAGAACCCCTGCTCACTTTCCCCTGTCACAGCAACAAATACCTCTACCAACAAGCCCACAAGAATCTCGATTGGGCATGCATGTTCGCTTTGGACCAGAGCTTTGGCATCGATACCAATGTATCAAATTCCTTCACCCGCCATTCACTGCATGCGGGGCAGATTCTCAAGGATGCCATCTGCGACAGCTTCAGAGACAGATTTGGCGCAAGGCCGAACTACAGCAACAAAGCTCCAGACCTCTTATTCAATCTACACATCCGTGATAATTATGTACAAATCTCACAAGACCTCCTGGGAGTAAGCATGCATCAGCGTGGATACCGCCGGGAAAGTCACGAAGCTCCATTGCAAGAGACTCTGGCCGCAGCGATCATCAGGCTCTCAGGCTGGAATGGCGATACCCCACTGCTGGATCCCATGTGTGGCAGCGGAACTCTTCTGGCCGAAGCCCTGATGCACTATTGCCAGATCCCAGCCGGTTTTTTCAGGGATAACTATCGTTTGAAGTATTCGCCGGGTTTCAATCAAGCCCTATGGAATGAGATAATAGAGCAAGCCAATGCCAGGATTCGGGAACTGCCCCGAGGATTGATACGGGGATCAGACATCGCAGAGAGCAGCATCATTGCAGCTCAGACCAATCTGTCCCTGCTGCCTTCAGGAGGCAGGATAGAGCTCAGAAGATCCAGATTTCAGGATTTACCAGTGGAGAGAGGCTTGACTGTAACCTCCAATCCTCCTTATGGAGTGAGGATGGAAGCACCGGAACGGATCAACAATCTTTACCATGATCTGGGCGATTTCCTGAAACAGAAATGCCCTGGCAGCACTGCTTACATCCTCTGTGGAGACCAAAATCTCGTGAAGGAATTGCACCTCAGGGCACATTGGACTAAAGCACTGAAGAACGCTGATCTGGAAACCAGATTGGCAAAGATCGTGATCCGCTGATGCTGATCAACAACCTTCTGTTACTGCTAACTGCAGCCATTTGGGGTTTTGCCTTCGTTGCCCAACGCAAAGGCATGGAAAACCTCGATCCCTTTACTTTCAATGCCCTGCGTTTTGCTCTGGGAGCCATCTGCATCAGACTGATCAGTCGTGCCAGGAAGCCAAAGAGCATGCCTTTTCCCTGGCTTCTAGGGATTGTGCTCTTCTTAGCGGCTTCCCTGCAGCAATATGGAATGATCTACACCTCGGCAGGGAATGCAGGATTCATCACAGGACTATATGTGGTTTTTGTACCCCTTTTGGGTATGCTGAGGTGCGAAATGCCTGGACTGAGGACAGTTCTGGCAGTGGCTCTGGCGCTGTTGGGCATGTACTTGATCAATAGTGTCAGTGATCTGAATATGTCTGTTGGCAACCTGCTGGTACTGATTTCAGCCCTGCTTTGGGCAGTGCATGTACTGATGGTGGAACGCCTGGTGAAGGTTTACCCTGTGCTGGAACTGGCCATAGCGCAATTCTCGATCTGTGCAATCCTGAGTGCGATTGCAGCCCCTATCAACCATTACATTGTGAGTGGCACATTTATCTGGGATTCAGGATATCCCGCTGCTATTGGCAGAACGCTTTTTCCCCTACTCTATGGTGGAATCCTGAGCGTGGGAATAGCCTATACATTGCAGCTCAAAGCACAAAAGAAAGCCAAAGCTGCTCATGCTGCGATCATTCTGTGCATGGAAGGGGTTTTTGCGCTGGTGGGCGGATATCTGATTCTAAAAGAGACCATGGGTTCCACGACTCTGGTGGGAGCAGCCTTGATGCTGGGAGCAATGGTAACCGTTAGTTTGGCCCAAAAAAGTGATTGACAGAAACCGCCCCGCTAAATTTCAGTGCCTAAACACGATGTTAAATTTCGAAACTTGAGGAAATATAAATGGTTTTATACACGATAGCCCTGATCGTTCACGCTCTTATCTGCATCGCTTTGGTGCTGGTAATCCTGGCTCAGACCTCCAAAGGCGGGCTGGATTCCAACCTTGGCGGAGCAGCCATGAATGTCTTCGGCGGTAGCGGTGCATCCCAGTTCTTGAAGAAATGGACTCAAATCCTCGCACTGATTTTTGCCGCATCATGCATTCTTTTGGCCTTCCTGGTCAAAGACCTGCGCAATGCTGGTCTCAGTGACGTACAAGAACGTCAGAAGAAGCTGGATACCACCGAGCAACCTGCTGCCCCAGCTCCTGCAGCACCAGCAGCTCCGGCTGAACCAGCGGCTCCTGTCCAACCTCAATAGATTTATAAGGCAGAAGTGGTGGAATTGGCAGACACGCAAGACTAAGGATCTTGTGCCTGTAACGGGTGTGCGGGTTCGAGTCCCGCCTTCTGCACCAAATACATCAGCACCTCCTTCGTGGAGGTGTTTTTTTTTATTGTGCCGAGGAGGGATTGTAAGCCGTCAAGGTAGCCCAGTCAGACATCTCCAGAATACACCGTCTTTCCAGCGAAGGCTGGTAACTCTTTAGCCTCTGCATTAGGTTAGGAGATTCCAGCCTTCGCTGGAAAGACGGCGCTAATGAGGAGATTGCAGCCTTCGCTGGAATGACTGCGCTAATGAGGAGATTGCAGCCATCGCTGGAATGACTGCGCTAATGAGGAGATTGCATCCATCGCTGGAATGACTGCGATAATGAGGAGATTGCATCCATCGCTGGAAAGACGGCGTTGTTATATCTCATCCTCTTAGTTCTCTGCTTTCTCCGCTTTCTCTGTGGTGAAATCCTTTTTGCATCTCAACTTCTCGACCACTCGACCTCTCGACCCCCATTCCCAATACGCTATCATTACGCACCCATTACGGACTATGTGCGTATTGCCTGCGCAATCATCCCGCAGTTCAATTCAGAGTTTATATTAGCTTCAGGAGGATGTGTTTGAAATTTAGATACTGAGGGAAGTCTTCAGGCTTCCAGGACGAGATTCTTTTGCTTGCGAATCTCACCAGGGCTAGGGATGTGAATAGGTGCTCCGGTCTCGAAATCCATGCCAGTGTAATACATGCAGGTGCTGATTGTCATCGGTGTGGGGGTAAATTCCTGCACTTGTTCCACTTTGAGGCGATGTTTACGGAGCCAGTCGCGAAGCAGGATAGCATCCTGCATGGTGGTACCGGGGTGACCGATGATCAGATATGGCACTATCTGACGCTTCAGTCCCGCTTTCTTTACTTCTGAAAAGAAGCTTTTGGAGAATTGCTCGAAGCTCTGTACAGCGGGTTTGTTCATGAGCCTGAGGACGCTGTCGGAACAATGCTCGGGAGCCAATTTGAGCCTGCCCCCGGTGTATTTCTGTGCTATTGTGGAAATGTATTTTGGGCTGTTGAGGGCCATATCGTGACGAATCCCGCTGGCGATGCCGACATGTTTCACATTGGGCAAGGCAGAAATCCTGTCCAGGAGCCGCAATTGCCGCTCATGATCCATCACGAGATTGGGACAGATCTGAGGAGTGAGGCAGGAGCGTCTTTTGCAGGTGGCAGGAAAACCGAGCTTGCAGGATGAACCATACATATTTGCCGTAGGGCCGCCCACATCACTGATTGTTCCTTTGATGTGACCAGCCTCAACGAGGATGGATTTCTCACTACGAGACCTAATGCTTCTGCCTTGATGCACGGAGATGGCACAGAAATGACAGCCTCCATAGCAGCCCCGATGGGATGTAATGCTGTTTTTGATCTGCTCCCAGGCGGGAATGGTTTTACCTTGATAGCGGGGGTGTGGTGCATTCATGAAGGGCAGGTTGTAGATCCCATCCAGTTCAGCGCTACTTTGAGTTTGCGCCGGAGGATTGTGCCTGATCCACCTGCCGCCGCTGTATTGGTAGAGACACTGCTGTTCATGCCGGGCAAAAAACGTCCGGTTCATATCCCGAAATACTGCTTTATCTTGGCAGCTATCACTATCAGGGAGGATGCCTTCCTGCCGATTTGGTGGCTCAGCAAAAACCACAGTGCCGGGGATTTCTGTGAGTTCGGAGCTCTTTGCTCCGGCAGCAAGGGCTTTGGCGATTGTTACGATGGTCTTTTCCGCCATGCCATAGGCCAGGATATCGGCTTTACTATCGCTGAGTATGCTGTTGCGAACCTTATCCTGCCAGTAGTCATAATGAGCGATGCGGCGCAGAGAGGCTTCGATTCCGCCGATGATTACAGGTGTGCCTTTGAAGAGCTTGCGGATCATATTGGTATAGATGATCACGGCACGATCCGGCCTTTTCCCAGCTATACCGTCTGGAGAATAGGCATCGTTATGCCGCAGCTTTCTTTGGGCAGTATAGTGGTTCACCATGCTGTCCATATTTCCGGAAGTGATGCCAAAACATAGATTGGGGGTACCCAAAGCGGTGAAATCCTGATCATTTTTCCAGTCCGGTTGAGCGATAACGCCTACCTTGAATCCTGCCGCAACAAGGGTTTGCCCGATAATGGCAGTCCCAAAGGAGGGATGGTCTATATAGGCATCTCCGCTGAGCAGGATAATATCCAGGCTGTCCCAGCCCAGGGCTTGGGCTTCTTTCCGGGTAACGGGGAGAAAAGGCATCAGATTGGGGATTAAACACAAAGGGCGCTTATATGATCAAGCGCCCTGGAAAGTGCTTCAGGGTCAGACGTTAGGGATTGACTCTGATGATATTGATTGCTTGCACGCCCTTATCGGTTTCCATCAGATCAAAATTGACCATTTCATCCTGCTCGAGAACTTTCAGCTCACGGGGGGAGTTTGTCACGATGGATTTCCAGTGGACGAAGTATTCTTTGTTGTCGTCGGTAATAATAAAGCCATAACCTTTATTTTTATTAAACCACTTCACTTTTCCTGTCATGTGTACCTCACAATGTTTGGATTTACCAACATTATACACTCATTATTTCCGTCAATAGAAAAAAATGAGGGACTACTTAATAGTGATTGTATGGACTATGGGGAGATTTTTTTATTGACTACTTTTGGCGCTTTCCTATATTGTGCTGAGTGTAATTAATCAGATGAGTGAGGAGGTGGTATGAATGCCAGAATACTTCTCGTGGATGATGATCGTCTCCTGAGGGAAGTAATTGGTGATTTTCTGGTCGCCAAGGGCTATTACGTTGACCTGGCGGAAGATGGAAATCATGCTCTGGCAAAATTCAGCCCCGGAAAATACGACCTGGCACTGATCGATCTGGTCATGCCTGGGTTAAATGGGCTGGAATTGATGGCAAAAATCATGGAGGCTGATCCGGATATTTTCTGCCTGATCATGACAGGTTATCCCACAATCGATTCCGCATACAAATGCATGATCGACGGCGCATCGGATTATATAATCAAACCATTTCAACTCATGGAACTACTCACCGTAATCGAGCGGTACACCAAAAAATGACTTATGACCTCCAGCTCCTAAACGTGGCAGATGCCTTCTCCGAATGTGTTTCTTTGGGGAAAAGATATTATGGGAGCTTGTGGCATAATCCGCTGTTCATGAAGGAAGTGGCAAGACTCCACAACCTTGCAGCCTATCAATTGATCTGTCGCAAGGGGCAGGAGGTGGTGGCGGTCTTACCGCTGTATGAAAAAAGCTTTCTGAGCTATCGTACTCTGGTAAAGCCCGTATCTTCCTACTATCAGGCTATTTGTTTCAAATTTGAGGAAGAGAGTTCTGAGGCCAGAAGGCTGCTGGATACTCTGTCGATTACATCTGATATTGCCAGATTTCTGGATTCCAAATACAAGAAGTTGCAGATCACTCTTAGTCCAGAGAATCTGGATACCAGGGGCTTTCTTTGGAACAGTCTGAATGCCCGGCCCCTCTATACTTTTCGTCAAGTGGTTTCCGAACCTCTTAACCCGCTCAGAGATGAACGGGAGAAACTGAAAAAAGCTGAGCAGGAAGGTTACCACTTTGGAGAGGAATATGTGCCCAAGCGGTTCTTCGAACTGCAGAAAGCACTTGATGGCAAGAAGAACAGAGCTTTGGGAGTAAGCTATAAGGGCTTGACGGGCTTGTTTAATGCCCTGCATCAAGCGGGTCTGGTACGGCAGTTTAACTTGTATCAGGGGAAAACCATTGTGAGCTCAAACATTCTATTACATGATGGGGGAGACGTGGCTTTTTCCATATTACGGGCTACAGATGCTGAAGCTTTAAAAAAGGGTGCCAGCTCCTACCATAGTATGTGTTTGATCAAGGCAATGTCGGATAGTTGCCGGATCCTAGATTTCTGTGGAGCCAATGTGCCCGATGTGGCAAGATTCAAAGCAGCCTTGGGAATGGAGCTTACGGCTTTCTTCCAGATCTATAAATGAAGGTGAAAAGTGGATAGAATCGCAGTTTTGCTGGGTGGTGATTCTCCGGAACGGGATGTCTCGCTGGTCAGCGGAAATGAAGTAATCAAAGAACTGACAAATCTGGGTTTTGAACCAATTGGTATAGATCCAGCCGAAAGTAATTCTGTAGACATGCTGCTCTCCAGGTTGCGGGATCTGAAGCCTCTTCTGGTATTCAATGCTCTGCATGGTGGTAATGGAGAAAATGGTCAACTGACAGCAGCACTGGATATGGCTGGTTTTACTTGCACAGGCTCGAACTACAAGGCATCCTGCCTGGCCATGGATAAATACATCTCCAAGCTCCTGGCAGGTGCTGAAGGCCTTCCTTTGGCAAGGCATATCCTGATCCGGGGTGACCTATTGGGAGACTATCAGGATCCTGTCGATTATCAGGGTATTGTTACTGCCCTGGGTTTGCCAGTAATCGTGAAACCCAATGATGCTGGTAGTTCGGTCGGAATTAGCAGAGTAGAGTCTTTGCATGAGCTGAAACCTGCAGTGTCAGAAGCCTTGCGTTATTGTAATGAAGTACTGCTGGAGGAGTATATCGAAGGAAGAGAGATTACCGTTACGATTTTGGATTCAACAGCCTTGCCGGTGGTGGAAATCAAACCCCTCAACGGCTGGTATGACTATACAAACAAATATACCAAAGGGAAGACCGAATATCTTGCTCCAGCGCCAATCACAGAAGCTGAGAAACAATTGTCGCAGCTCTATGCTGAGCGCATCTTCAAAGCTCTGGGGTGTTCTGGATACGCCAGAGTAGATTTTCGGCTCAAAGCGGGAGTACCGTATTTCTTAGAAGTAAACACACTGCCAGGGATGACTCCTCTGAGTCTTACCCCAATGGCAGCCAGGGCAGCAGGGATTTCGTTTGGAGAATTGCTGTCCCGGATTATCAATATATCATTGCGAAATTAATGGAGGAACAATGAAAAGAATCCTTGTTATCATAGTTGGTGCTTTTTTGGCTGTATCGCTGTGGGGAGCTGGGTTATCGCTCTCTTTCAAACCCCAAAGTGTGCAAGTAAACCAAATGAGCACTTTTAGTTTTGATCCGATGAACCCAAGTTCACAGCCTGTTATGACTACTCTTAGAATTGATAGCACTATTGATCAGAAAATCGAAATGCAGTTACGAGTTCAATGGAACAATACTGATCTAATCGTACCACCTGCATTCTATACCAGCATAAACTCTGTGGGTCCTGGCAATCCGATTATTCTGACTAACCGCGATTTGATCACCAATCAGGATAGTGAGTATTTCACTGGTAACAACAACATTGAAGTGATGGACGTTGTAGAAGCAAATCCAGTACTGGAAAATGCTGTGTTTTCTGGCTATTTTCCTGATGGCGCTTTAAAGATCGTTATCGATATTCGCCCCCAGGGGGTCAGAAATTGGGAGCAAACGGGAACATTTACTATCAACATCAGGAATGCAGGAGCAGTATTACTTAGCACACCTGGTGTAAGAATTGGGCAAACCCCTCCCCAAATCAGCCAGAAACCAGTATCCTTTCAGTGGAATGCTGTTAATACCGGATTCAACGATCAAAAGCTGATTATCAGAGAATTTCCCTCGAGCAATCCTCCCACTGCCTCTACAGTATCCACGAGCGGAGCAGTAGTGTATCAAACTGATTCTGCTCAGGGAGTGAGTACTTCCAGTGGGTTCTCTGAGTATTTGCCATTTGTCCCGGGTAATTATTATGCCTGGCAGGTGTATGTCCCTATCTTCGATGAATTCAATCCCAAGATCATCAGGAATAATCCTCCCCGAACTTTTCGGATTGAAAGCCCCTGGTTTGTGTTCCGCTTTGCCGCAGAAGAAGCTGGAGATACATCAACCAATGATCTTCAAGCCACTCTTAGCATGCTGGGCAGCACTGCCATTCAGAGCTTGCTGAATCTGGGTTATACACCTACCGGTGATGTGATCTTTGAAGGCAGGAGATATACTGGCCAGGAAGCTTTGGACCTACTTGGAACCCTGGTGGGTAAACAATTCACCGTGCGTCTGACGGACTAAGGAGGGGAACATGAAAAAGCTTATATTGATCGTCGCAATACTCAGTGTAATTGCTCTGGTTTTTGCTGCTGATGCAGTAGCATTGCTGTCTGCTTCGAAAGGTAAAGTGAATCTGGAACGTGCCAGTAAAGACATCAAGTTCAAGACAGGTGAATTGCTGGAAAACAAGGATCTGATCCGTACCGGTGCAGAAAGCTTTGCTGCGTACAAGTATGTGGATGGTTCTTCCACAATCAAAGTGTTCTCCAATTCAGTCGTTTCTGTGAATGCCACTCAGGGGACAGGTACTCTGGCAAAAAGAGTGAATGTAAACAAAGGCAGTGTGCTTGCTCAGGTCAAAAGTGGCACAGGTGCTTTTACAGTTCAGACGCCTACCACCGTCGCTTCCGTGAAAGGCACAGAGTTTTTCACCAAAGTGGATGATCTTGGGAACAGTCTGTTTGTAGTAACTGATGGAGAAGTGGAAGTAAAGGTGCTGAGTACGGATGAGACAGCTTCCGTACCTGCTGGTAAAACTGCCTCGATAAGCGCGGATGGAGAGATTGAGGTGCGTGAAAGCACGGAAGATGATACCTCCGCTGTAGAAAAAGAAGAGACTCAATCCTCGCAGAATACTCAGCCCAAACAGATGAGAGTACCTGTATTGGATACTACCGGCAGAACCAGATACATTGAGATTACATACTAAGAGGTATGAACATGAAGCGTTTATTATTGCTGTTTATCCTTGCTTCCGCATTAAGCCTGTGTCTGGGAGTTACGATCATTCATGTTCCTCCCACTGGCTTTGTCGCTGATACAGATGCAGAGCTATTGATTGAAGTAACCCAGTCAGACGAGGACGTCGCTGAGATTTTTGTTCAGTATAGAGTGATAGGCACTGAGCCCTGGATTCCTGAACCCATGAAGCAAGAAGGGGAAGGCTCAGTTTATTGGAGAGGGATAATTCCCCGGACAGTCCTGGTAATGCAGGAAGTGGAGTATTATTTTGAGATCAAACATAGCAGTGGCCAGAGCACTCTGGTACCTCCAGATGATGGTCTTACTCCACGTTACATTCTCAAGCCCAAAGCTCCTGAAGGAAAGCATACAGAAGGTTTTGTCCTTCTGTCTGATGAGCCTGTCATCACCACAGATGATGGCTATGTCCTGGCTGTAGGTTTTATGAGCATAGCTGAACAGCTTGATCCTGGTTCCATCACTCTTTGGGTGGATGGCAAGGATGTCACCAAGCAGGCTTTGACCAGTGGCTCAACCATCGTTTATCGGGAAGATAAACCCCGGGCAGGGACCCGCAAAGCCATGATCGTGGGTAAAATGGCGGGCAAGGATGTATACTCCGATACTTGGGAGACTCAGGTCAATCAAGGCTCCCGCAGGAAAGCCTTACCTTTTACTCTCAGGGGTAGTGCCAATTTTGCCTCAAACGTATATGGAGTATCGGATAAAGACCTGGCCTTTGGAAATAACGAAAACGATGCTGCCACCTGGATGGATTTGTACGGCACATACGGAGTTATGGATGTACGTACAAACCTGTATATATCCACATTGGAAAGCAAGGATCGTCAGCCCGTAAACCGCTATACCTTTGGTCTGCAACTCCCCAGTCTGGATATTTTCGCTGGTGATTACTCTCCTACCATGGGACAATATACCATTTCCAACAAAAACATCAGAGGTGTTTACGCTCATCTATATACAAAATACCTTTCCATAGCGATGGTGCAGGGTGAATCCATGCGCAAGATTGCCATCGATGAAGATCCTGTAAACAACATTGGCTACAGCGGTACTTTCCGTCAGGAAGCCATTGGCGGCAGGATTGCTCTGGGCAATGAAGACGGCATGCGCTTGGGTCTCAGTTTCTCCAGGCATAGAGATCTCCGCAGTTCGCTGGATAAGAAGTACTGGTGGCAAGAAGACGATCCGGCAACAACTGATACCGATGAAAGCCTGTATCTTGTGAAAGCTCAGGATAACGCTGTAGTGAGTCTTGATGCCAGGCTCAGCACCATGGATAACAACCTTATCATGGGTTTGGAAGCTGCTGGTAGTATCCTGAATAAAAACACGTTGACCGGTGTCTTTACTGCTGATGAAATCAGTGATTATGTTGATATGGATCTACCTGTAGATCCTGCTGATTTTGAAGACCTGTTTGTGATCAATAAGAACATGGAGCCCTTCCTTCCCAGCCGTGCCAATCTGGCCTGGAATGCCTATGTTAGAGCTTATGTGCTGAAGAACCTCATCAACGTTCAATATAGCGAAGCAGGCAGTGCCTTCAATGCTCTGGGAACTTATGGTCAGCTCCTTGACGCAAAAATGCTGACGATCACAGATCAGATCAGTTTCGGCAGATGGTTGTTTATCGCCGGTGGATTGTCGCTCACTGAGGACAACCTCATGGAGCATAAGAGTGAAACCAATAAGTATCAAAACATCTATGGTCAGGTTCTGCTCAGATTGCCCCTGATGCCGTATCTGAAGGCTTCATATCAAAGCAACAAGGGTGAGAACGAAGACAATCCCGATATTATCAGTGTTTTCGAGCCCTATCTCAGGCAATCTCAAAACATGACTTTCGGGATCGGTTACAACTTTGTTCAGATCCCCTTTGTGCCTTCCCAGCTTGATATCAGCTACAGAATGGGTGATGATAATAGTGAAAAATCTTCTCTCATGGTCACTGACAACTTGATGAATGGATTGAATTTCACGATCAACAACCGTTTTGAGACAATACCACTACGAACCCAGATCAACTACTCACAAAACAAGAACACAAACCAGCTTGATCCTGCCAATTTACAGGAAGTAACCAATTCCAATATCTTCCTCAGAGCGGATTACGCTCTGTGGGCAAACCGGATCAAACCCTATATTTGCATCAGAAATACCAGCCTGAAGGGCGATCAGGATCCTCAAAGCTTCAACTACTTTACCCTTGGAGTAGAAAGCTATCCGATCAAAAACATGACAGTTACTACTGATTTGATCAGTAAGTTCTACAAAAACGACAATGATAGCAGCAAAGACTACGATTCATTCACCTGGCGGTTTATGCTGACTCACAGATTCTAAAGTCCTTTCCAGAAGCCTTTCTTTGCCACCGGTTGCCCAAATGGTAAAGAAAGGCTTCACCATTTAATCCAGTATTCATTCAGGAGGTTTCATGCGACGCTTTAGTGGAATTGTCTTTCCAGTTGGCATACTGATTCTCATCAAGTTTGTTTTCCTTTTTCCCCTATTCGATTCTTTGGAATTCAAGGCTCAGGACACTATGTTCAGATTAAGAGGACCCAAAGAGGTTAGTGGGGATGTAGTAGTAATAGCCATCGATGATGAGACTTTTTCAGCTCTGAATGAAACCTGGCCTTTCCCGCGTGAGTATTATGCCAAACTGATAGAAAACCTGAATCAGGCTGGAGCCAGATTGATTGTTTTTGATGTGGAGTTCACTGAAAACTCCAATCCCGAGAGCGACGAAGCCCTAGCAGAAGCAGCGGCAAAATACAACAACGTAATCTTTGCTGGCAAGGTTCTGCATGCAAAAACCCCCAGAGACCCCAGTCAAAAGCTGACCCCGATCCAATCGATCATGCAAAGAAATCTCTCCTGGGGTGTCGTAAACATGTATTCCGATATCGATAATGTGATTCGAAAATACACTTTATACGAAATCCATGACGAGAATCCTGTGTATAGCATCGGAGTATCTGCTTTGGCAAATTACCGGGTCTATCAGCCCGATTGGGATAAACACATCACCATTGACAACGAAGGACTCAAACTCACTGACAAGAAGATACCCCTGTATCAGCACAACAAGGCCCTGATCAACTACTATGGACCTGCGCATACATTCCCACAATACTCACTATCGACCATTCTCGATGATGATACCATGGCAATGCCGGGTTACATGGGATTTGAGATGGATGAATTCTATGAGGTTCTGGCCTCAGGGGAATTGAAGAACAAAGTAGTACTGATCGGAGCATCGGTGGATGAACTGCACGATAAGTTTCCTACTCCTTTTGGAGGTGAATGGACTCCAGGAGTGGAGATTCATGCTAATTTCATCGAGATGGTGATTAATGAGGACTATCTGGGAGAAGTGAACCATCTGCTGTATCTGCTGATCGAACTCGTGATGCTGATCATCATGTGGTTTGTTTTCAACCGTTTGAAACCACAATTCTCGGTAGTATTGTTACTTTTACTGATAGCCGGACAATTTGCCCTGGCATATCTGGTCTTTATCAGGATGAGTATGCTTGTTCCGGTAGTCCAGACCGCGCTAGTTCTGGTTCTGGTCTATGTAGCATCAGTTGTAAGTCACTATCTGGCTACGATGAAAGAGAAACGCTATATCCGTAGTGCATTCCAGCAGTATCTGGCTCCCGAACTGGTGAATGAGCTGCTCAAGAATCCCCAGAATCTTACTTATGGTGGCTCATTACAGGAGATTACCGTGTTGTTCTCAGACATCCGTTCTTTTACTACTTACTCTGAAAACCACACTCCCGCTGAGACAGTAAACATCCTCAAAGAATACCTTACCGAGATGGTAAAAATCATCACTGTCAATCGTGGCATTCTGGATAAATTTGTAGGTGATGAAGTGATGGCTTTGTTTGGTACACCTGTTCCAACTCCGGAACACGCCCTAAATGCCTGTAAAGTTGCCTTGCAGATGAGAGATAAGATGACAGAGCTTCAAGCTCAATGGATAGCCAGGGGTCAGGAGAGTTTTGAGATTGGCATTGGTGTGAATACAGGCCAGGCCGTGGTGGGAAATCTGGGTAGCGAACAAATCTTTGACTATACCGCCATTGGCGACACTATCAACCTGGGAGCCCGGCTGGAATCCATCAACAAAGAGTATCAGACTGCCAAACACATCATCATCAGCGAGTTTACTCTGGAACACGTGAAAGATCAGGTGGAAGTTCGTTATCTGGACGAAGTAAAAGTGAAGGGTAAAAACAAAGCGGTTAAGATCTACGAACTCATTGATCTGAAGCCTGTAAGCTCATAGAGCTTTTTGTTTGAAATGACATAATCCATACCCAGCCCACCACCCAATATTGGATGGGGTTCTGCCCCATACTCCGTGAAGATTATGTCATTACAGTGACAGAATCATAGACCACTTGCCCAGATTAGTTCATCCAAGGGATCTCCTGATCCACTCCTGGTCATCCCATGCCCGGCTTGAGAGGAGCTGGGGAGGCCAGGCAAGAGAATTTGTCCCATAAATTGGATACAGCGATCAGGAAAATTTGGATTGACCTAAAACAAAGGATTTTTAAACTGCCACAAAAGACAAAACAGAGGAGTATCAGGTAATGAAAGTACTGAAAACATTCCCCGAAAAATGCATTTCCTGCCATGTCTGCGAGAGCACTTGCTCCAATCTTTACTTCAAACAGGATGATGCCAATCTGTCATGCATTCAGATCCATGACGAAACCAATCCCCCGGATATGAACGTATGCAATCAATGCCAGGTTTGCGTGGCTGCCTGCCCCACCTGCGCCATTTCAGTGAATAGCAAGGGAGTCGTGATGATTTCCCGGAGCTTGTGTATCGGTTGTTTGATGTGTGTGGCAGTATGCCCCACAAATTCCATGCGCAGTGCCCTGGGCAAGCATAACCCTTTCAAATGTATTGCATGTGGCGCATGCGTAAAAACCTGCCCGGCAGATGCCTTGAAAATAGTGGATGAATAAGGAGATACAGATGAACCGGAAAGTACTTGCCGAATACCGTTATGAGCTCAAGCCAGTGGAAAAGGGCTACAATCGCAGAACCCTATATATAAATGTAGGCTCCAAAGAGATCAAATCCAAGCCCGTCACCGATATGATGATCGAGAAATTCGTGGGGGGCAAGGGCTTTGACCTTTACCTCATGTGGCATGGCGTCAAAGATGATACCAAATGGAACGATCCTGAAAATGAAATCTGCATCTCTTTTGGCCCTTTGTGTGGCAATACATCATACCCTGGAAGTGGGAAATCCATCGTAACCACGATATCTCCTCTTACCGGGATTCCCGTGGATTGCAATGTGGGCGGCCACTTTGGTCCTTATGCCAAGTTTTCTGGCTGGGATGCCATCGAACTGCAAGGCAAAGCCGATGAGGACGTGATCGTCTATATCGATGGCGATAAGGGTCTGGTGCAGATCATGACTGCTCCTGATGCCGAGATCAACAGCCACATTCTGGCTGAGCGTCTGGTGCACGAATTTGCCGATAATGAAGATAAGCATCAGATGGTGTCTGTAGTTTCCACTGGTGAAGCAGCCGAACATGTACTGATCACTTGCCTGAACTTCTCTTTCTGGGACAAACGCCGTAAGGTTGCCCGTCTCAAACAAGCCGGACGCGGCGGAACCGGAACCGTATTCCGTGATAAAGGCATCAAGGCTCTGGTAGTAAAATACTCCGGCCTCAATGTCGATACCAACAATCCTGTGGATCTGCCAACCCTGCAAAAAACCGGATTGAAGCTGCACAAAGAAATAGAAGCCGGAGACGATGATCAGTGCCGGATGCATCAGGTAGGAACCGCTCACCTGATGGAGATTATGAACGATTACGACCTGCTGCCGATCCGCAATTTCAAATATGGACAGATGCCGGAAGCCGAAGGCTTGCATTCCCGTGAGTTTACTGCCCTGTTCACTCAAGGTATGGCCGATGGCTGCTGGTATGGCTGTTCACTATCCTGCTGCAAAGCCGTGGACAATTTCAAGCCCCGCACCGGTCCTTACAAAGGTATGCCCGTATGTGTGGATGGTCCTGAATATGAAACTGCCGCGGGTTGCGGATCCAATATCTGCATCTGGGATCCCAAGGATGTAGTGGAGATCAATTTCTACTGCGATACTTACGGAGTGGACACCATCTCTTTTGGCACCAGCGTAGCTTTTGCCATGGAATGCTTTGAAAATGGCATTCTGAATCTTGAACGTACTGGTGGTCTTGATCTTAGCTGGGGCAACGCCGATGCAGCTTTAGAAGTGCTGCACCAAATGGCACGTGGAGAAGGCTTTGGCGTTACTGTAGGCCAGGGTGTTCGCCGAATGAAAAAGATCTTTGCCGAGCAGTATGGGGCCGACCCGCAATTCCTGCAAGATATTGGCATGGAATCCAAAGGGCTGGAGTATTCACAATATATGAGCAAAGAATCCCTGGCTCAACAAGGCGGATACACTCTTGCTCTGAAGGGACCTCAGCACGATGAAGCCTGGCTGATTTTCATGGATATGGTGAATAATCACATTCCTACATTCAAGGATAAAGCCGAAGCCCTGCACTATTTCCCGATGTTCCGTACCTGGTTTGGCTTGCAGGGGCTATGTAAGCTTCCCTGGAATGATATCGAACCAGCGGACAATGCCCAAACCGAAGAACCAGCCAAAGTTCCTGAGCACGTCCAGAACTATGTGGATATCTATAAAGCCATCACTGGAAAACCCATGGATAAACACGAACTGATCCGCCAGAGTGAAAGGGTTTACAACTTCCAGAAGGTCTTCTGCATGAGGATGGGTGCTGGACACAGGGAAGGAGATTTGCCTCCATATCGTGCGGTTGGTCCTGTTACCGAAGAAGAATATCTGTCCCGCCAGGAGCGTTACGACACTTTGCTCAAGGATAAGATTGGTGTGGATCCCACCGGGAAGAGTACTGCCGAGAAGATGGATATCACCCGAAAATACAGGGAAGATCAATATCGCCAGCTTGTGGATGCAGTTTATGATAGAAAGGGCTGGACTCCCGCAGGAGTGCCGACTCTGGAGCATCTGCAGAAGATCGGAATGGATTTGCCCGAAGTAATCGAAGTAGTAAAAAGACACTTATAAAACACCTTAGACCTCTTGGAGTCCATGCTGCTGTACTTGCGGCATGGACTCCAGTTGTGTTTAACTGAAGTAATAATCCTATTCATCCCTATCATCCCGTCATCTGCGTTCCTAGTCATTCTCGATTGAAATACGCTATCAATACGGATGAGATGCGTATTGACTGCGTATTGATAGCGCAATTCGAGTTTTCATTTGACAGATAAGCGGAGTACAAAAAGACTGCTCTCGAAATGAAGCCGCTTGCTTCTGCCTTACTGCCCGATGGTGCGTGTAGGGCTAATCAAGAGTATAGAAGACAAGACATTATATTACTGTGAAGCAGGCGGAGTTTCCAGAAAAACTGGAGATTTCGCCTGTTTTCATTTCCGGTAAGAAGGAGGTTCTTATAATCCGGATTAAACGTGGTAAGGCAAAAACCAAAGAGGTGGTGCCAAAGGAAAGGATCAATAATCAGATTACGGCGGACAAAGTCCGTTTGATTGGTTCAGATGGCAAACAGGTGGGTGTGGTCAACATCCGGGAAGCTCTGCGTCGCGCTGAAGAAGCGGAACTCGACCTGGTAGAGATTTCTCCCAATATCGATCCCCCCGTATGCCGAATTTTGGATTTTAGCAAATACTATTTTCAGAAAGAAAAGAAAGCCAAAGAAGCCCGTAAAAAACAGCACGAAGTGGAAGTGAAAGAGATTAAATTTGGTCCCAATACTGAAGAGCACGATTACAACTTCAAGAAAAACAATGCGATCAAATTCCTCAAGCAACACAACAAAGTGAAGTTCACGATCCGCTTCCGCGGTCGCCAGATGGCGCATAAAGAGCTGGGATACGGGGTGTTGGACAAGCTCAAAGAAGATCTTGCCCATATCGCTGACGTGGAAAGTGAACCCGTAGCAGATCGCAATCTGCTATCCATAGTGGTCACTCCCAAAAAGGACATTGAGCGCATTCTTGGCAAAGATGCCAAGACCGCTGAGCCCGCTGCCGCTGAAACAGTGGCTGAACAGCAGGAGCCTGTCACTCCCGAAGTAGCAGAAGAGACGGAAGAATAAAGTAAACTCGAAGCCATACCATCCTGATCCGGGACAGATTCTGCCCTTGTCAGGATGGAAACAGATAGAATAAACAAGGAGATATAAACATGCCTAAGATCAAAACCAATCGCTCTGCCGCCAAGCGTTTCAAGCTTACCGGCACCGGAAAGATCGTGCGTCATCATGCTAAAAGCGCACATATCAAGACTAAGAAAAGTCCCAAGCTCAAACGTAACCTTCGTACCAGCGCCATTGTGAATAAAGCTGACGAAAGTAGAATCTACCGCATGCTGGTAATGTAAAGGAGAAGACAAATGCCAAGAGTAACAAATAATGTAGCCGCACATCGCAGAAGAAAAAAATACATGCTCGCCGCCAGAGGCTATTTTGGCCGCCGGAGCAAGACTTACCGCGTTGCCAGACAGACTGTGGAACGCGCCATGGCATTCGCCTTTGCCCACCGCAAGCTGAAAAAACGCCAGTTCCGCAGCCTTTGGATCACCCGTATCAATGCTGCCTGCCGCCTGAACGACATGAGCTATAGCAAGTTCATCAGCGGACTGCACAAAGCCAATATCGAAATCAACCGCAAAACCCTTGCCCATTTGGCCTGGCACGATGCAAGCGCATTCAGCCGTCTGGTGGAAATTGCCAAAGGCGAATAACGAATACGCACTCCGCATTCAGATCATCCAGAAAAAAGGAAAATTGATTTGCAAGATCAGCTTGATAGACTCCTGGGCGAGGCTAAAACTGAGATAGAAGCCTGTAGTACCCCCAATGATATTCTGAATACCAGGGCAAAATACCTTGGTAAGAAAAGCGTTCTGAATGAGCTATATGGCCGGTTGAGGGAGCTTGATCCCGCATCCCGACCTGCCTTCGGAAACCAGCTTAACAATGTGAGAAGTGAGATCGAAGCACTGTTAAACAGCCGAAGTGTTGCCCTGAAAGAAAGCTCATGGCAGAAAAGCAGTGTGGATCACGATCCCAGTATGCCCGGAATCAGACCCCGCAGAGGTGGATACCATCCGCTCAGTATCATCCGCAAAGAAATTGATGATGTCTTTATGAGCATGGGATTCGAGATCGCTGAGGGATTGGATATCGAGGATGAGTTTCATAATTTTGACGCTCTGAACACACCTCAGGACCATCCTTCCCGCAATCTGGCCGATACTTTCTATGTGGAAGGTGGATTACTGCTCAGAACTCAAACCTCCACTGTGCAAATCCGTGTGATGGAAGCTTTTCCGCCTCCGATCAGGATTATTTCTCCTGGCAGATGCTATCGAAATGATAAGCCTGATCCCTCCCACTCGCCGGTATTCCATCAGGTGGAAGCCCTCGTGGTGGACAAAGGGATCAGCCTGGCGGATCTAACTAATACTCTGCAGAGCTTTGCCGGGATCATGTTTGGAACTCAGGTGCGCAGCCGCATCCGTCCGCATTTCTTTCCTTTCACAGAGCCCTCAGCAGAAATGGATATTTCCTGTGTGGTTTGTGGCGGTTCTGGCTGCCGGGTGTGCAAACAATCCGGATGGCTCGAAATGGGTGGAGCCGGTATGGTGGATCCTGCTGTGTTCCAAATCCTGGGAATCGATCCTGAGATCTACAGCGGTTTCGCCTTTGGTCTGGGGATAGAACGTATCGCCATGCTGAAATACAACATCCCAGATATGCGGATTCTGTTTGAAAACGATCTCCGCATGCTGCGTCAATTCCGGGGAGTGATATCATGAAGCTGAGTTTATCCTGGTTGCGTAAATACATCAATATCCCTGAAGACGCCCACACCCTGGCTGAGCTTCTTACCTTTGCCGGAATCGAGGTGGAGGATATTCAGCATCTGAATGCCATGCCTGAGACAGTAGTCACGGCTCGAGTCGTAAGTGCTGAAAAAGTTCCAGATACTGATCACTTGCAGCTTTGCAGGATCGATGTGGGTGAATATCCACATCCTGAAAAGGATGCTAAGGGTTTGTTGCAAGTCATTTGCGGAGCCCCCAATTGCCATAGTGGGATGATGGCTGTGATTGCCTTGCCAGGTACTGATCTGGGCGATCTACAAATCAAAAAGGCTAAGATCCGCGGGGTGGTATCCAACGGAATGCTCTGTTCAGAACGTGAACTGGGACTTTCAGAAAATCATGCCGGGATTATCGAACTCCCGCCTGACACGGTTCCGGGAGTATCGGTGAATAAGATATTGGAGCTTCCTGATGTGGCTTATGAGCTTGAGATCACTCCCAATCGTAGTGACCTCCTGAGCTATATCGGAATTGCCCGTGATCTCTCCGCCAAGCTGGATCGGGAGCTGATTCTTCCAAACGATCCAGATTTGCAGCCCTCAGGCTCAGAACTAAAATTGGGACTCACAAATCTGGAACCGGAGCTTTGCCCACGCTACACTGCCCGTGTAATCAAAGGCGTTAAAGTAGCTGAATCACCTGATTGGCTAAAAAATGCCCTGGTTAAGAACGGATTACGCCCTATTAATAACATCGTGGATATCACGAATTACGTGCTCCTGGAGACCGGGCATCCGCTCCATGCCTTCGATTATGATAAACTTGCCAGCAAAGATAAAAACCAGGGATATCCTGATATCATTGTAAGAAAGGCTTTCCCGCAGGAAAGCTTCCTGGCTCTCGATGGCAAGACTTACGCTCTGGATGGGGATGAACTGGTGATTGCAGATGGAGAAAAAGCCTCTGCCCTGGCTGGGATTATGGGTGGTGAACACTCTGCAATTACCGGACAGACGAACAATATAGTATTGGAAAGTGCAGCCTTCCATCCTGGATCAATCCGCAAGACCTCATACAAGCACAAAATTACTTCGGATTCATCCTACCGCTTTGAACGTCATTTAAGCCCTTTGTATGCAGATAGAATCAGCAGAAGAGCCACTGAAATGATCCTCGAACTGGCAGGTGGAGTGCTTTGCGGTGATATTCATGATGACTATCCTCAGCCCCAGCCTGAATACATCCTGGGAATTCGTCCTGATAAGTTTGCAGCTTTGATAGGCTATAGTCTCAGCGGAGATGAAATCAAGACATATCTTACCCGGCTGGGCTTCACTTTTCTCCAGTATGGCAATTTCATTCCTGGGAAGATCCTGGATATCAATGCTGTGTTTTGTCATCATGCTGAGGAAATGAAGCGTGGTGTAACGGAATTCACGGAACTTGATGATTGCCAGCACAGCCTCTATTTCCGGGTTCCCGGCTATAGAGTGGATGTCTTCCGGGAAGCTGACATCATCGAAGAACTGGCACGTCTGGCAGGTTACGATAAAGTCCCTACTCCGGCACCAACAAGCCTGATCATGGATCGGCATGCATACCGGGTGCAGAGGCTTATGACAGATTGGGTGGTATCCTGTGGATGCTATGAGACCTTGAATTATAGCTTTACAGATCCAGATCAGATGAAGCTTTTGGGCTATGCACCAGAGCAATTGAATCTGGTGTCTCTGGTTAATCCCCAGAGTTCCAATCAATCGGTGATGCGCTCCAGCCTGATCCCTCAGTTACTCACAAATCTGGCTTACAATCTGAACCATGGCGAAAGAGACGTTATGCTCTTTGAAATGGCTAAAGTGTATCTCAAATCCACAGCTGGAATCACTGAACCCCTGCGGATGGTAGCTGTATTCTCAGGAAAGATCAATGAAGAGCATTGGCAGGATAAACCCCGAATGGTCAATTTCAGTTGGGTGAAAGGCTGCTACGAGACTCTCCTGCAGGATTTGGGCGTACCCTTTCAGCAAGAATCTGCCAAGCTGCCTTATCTGGTTTCCGGAGATAGCCTTCAATATGTATCCGGAGATCGCAGTTTGGGCTATTTCGGCAGGGTGAATCCCCGGGTTCTGGCTGCTTGGGGAATTGATACCACAGCCTTGAAACAGGATGTCTGGGTACTGGAATATGCAGTGGATCAAGTGGTGGACGCCACAAGGAACAAAGTCGTCCAGTATGTGAATATACCTAAGTATCCAGCCGTTACGAGAGATTTGTCTTTCCTGTGCCCTACAGCCATAAGGTATCAGGATCTGCAACGAAGCATTCCCGAGCTGGATCGCAGCCTGATCCGGGAGATATCTGTCTTTGATGAATACAGATCAGACAATATCCCGCAAGGATATAGAAGCCTGAGCCTGCATATTATCCTTCAGGATCAAGAAAAAACATTGACAGAACAACGCATTGATGACCTGATGCAAAAAATCGTGAAATACCTAGAAAACCAATATCAGATAAAGATGAGGTAAATGATGGAAAGCCCAATCGTAAATTTACAAGAAAAGATTCAGAAATTGATAGATCAGTACACTGCGGATAAGAAAGTGATAGCCGAATTGAACCAGCAGTGTACTCAGCTTACAGAAGAAAACATGCAGCTTATGACTCAGATTGATGACTATGCCAAACAAAATGGTGAAAGCGACAACGCCTTTAAGGAATTGCAGCAGGAACATGAGAAGCTGAAAGCCAAATATGCCGAATTGCAGTCTGTATTGACCGGAGTTGAGAGCTTTGCCGATGACGCCATCAAGAAGATAGACGACATCTTCCCTTTGATTGAGGATAAGGGCTAAGCTCATGCAATCGGTAGAAGTGGAGATCTTTGGCAGGCTGTTCCGTCTGCGCAGCGATAATCCCACTATTACGAAGCAATTGGCTGCTGAGATATCAGCCCAGTTGACCGAACTCAATGAGCTATACGAGAATCTGGATTTTCCCAGGTTGCTGCTCCTCAATAGCTTGCAGCAACAAGAACTTTTAAGCCGTTTTAAGGAAGAAAACCAACAGCTCAGATCTGAACTGGAACGCTTCAACCAGATGATCGAAAAGATTATCACCGTATAATAAGTTGCCTGCAGAATTCGTGATATGGATTGCAATAAAGCCACTCTTATGAGGGAAGTCGAGCCATGAGTAGCATGCGTGCCGGCCAGTTCCGGATACATAAAGCTTACAAGGTAGATTTCCACCTGCAAACTTGGCTTTCAAAAAGACAAGCATACACGGTTCATGCGGGCGTTTAATTCCGCTGTACAAGCGTAAATAGATTGAACTAAGGATTGAATTATGACAAGCATATACATTGCTGGTGGGGCAGGATTAGCAGCAGGTTTTATCATCGCCCTGATTATCTATGTAATCCGGCGTAACACAACTTTCAAGCTCATTTCCCAAGCAAATCAGATTGCAGAAGAAATGCGCAAGGAAGCTAAAAATGATGCTGAAAACGCCAAGAAAGCCGCCCTGCTCGAAGCCCGGGATGAATGGTTCAAACAGAAGCGTATTCTCGATGAAGAAGTGAAAGAAAGACAAAGAGAATTGCGGGCTCAGGAAAAGAAATACAACGAAAGGCTGGGCAGCCTGGATAAAAGACTGGATTCTCTCGAAAAGAAAGAGAATAGCCTCACTGAGCAAGAGCGAAAGCTGAAAAACAAAGAAGATGAGATTGCCCAGAGAAAACAGGAATTTGATGAAATCATTAACCAGCAAAAAGCCAAGCTGGCTGAAATTGCCGGATTGAGCCGTGAACAAGCATTGGCAGGATTGAAAGAAGAGCTGCTGGCAACCGCCCGTCAGGTGGCAGCCAACGATGCCAAACTCACCATAGAACAACTGAAATTGGACGCCAGTACCAAGGCAGCGGAGATTCTCTCCACGGCGATTCAACGCATGGCAGTAGATCATGTGTCTGAAACCACTGTTTCAGTAGTATCCCTGCCATCAGATGAGATGAAGGGACGTATAATCGGTCGCGAAGGGCGTAATATCAGGACTTTTGAAAAGGCCTCAGGAGTTGATTTGATCATCGACGATACTCCTGAAGCGGTAGTATTGTCTTGCTTTGATCCTGTGCGCCGTGAGATTGCCAGGTTGTCCCTGGAGAAATTGATCTCGGATGGCAGAATTCATCCTGGTCGGATCGAGGAAGTGATCTCCAAAACGACCAAAGAGATGGAAGAGACACTGGTGAAAATCGGTGAAAAAGCTGTCCTTGAAACAAACATCCATAATATCTCACCAAACTTGATCAAGGTCCTCGGACGTCTGAAATACCGCACCTCGTATGGGCAGAATGTATTGCAGCATTCCATCGAAGCAGCATGGATTTGTGGAATTCTGGCCGCGGAATTGGGTCTGGATCAGGAAGTAGCCCGTCGGGCAGGATTGTTGCACGATATAGGTAAAGCCGTGGATCACGAATTCGATGGCACACATGCCATTATCGGCGCAAATCTGGCGAGAAAAAACGGAGAAGGCAAACTAATCGTAAATGCGATTGAAGCGCATCACGAAGAAGTAGAAGCACTATCCGTATATGCTGCTCTGGCGCAGGCTTCTGATGCAATATCAGGGGCACGTCCTGGAGCCCGTAGAGAAATGCTGGAAACCTACATGCAGCGTCTGGCCAAGCTTGAAGAAATCGCCAACGGTGTGGAAGGTGTGAATAAATCCTATGCCATCCAAGCTGGACGAGAGCTCAGAATCATTGTAGAGCCAAGCATCGTAGAGGAAAATCAAACTCCTCTTTTGGCCACAGAGATAGCATCGACAATAGAAAAACAGGTTCAATACCCTGGTCAGATCAAGGTAACCGTGATACGAGAGACCCGGCAGATTGCCATGGCTAAATAATGATCATTCTCTTTTTCGGCGATGTGTATGGAAAGCCAGGCAGGCTTATATTACAACAACACCTGCCTGACCTAAAATTGGAACACAATGCCGACATATGTATTATCAATGGAGAGAATCTGGCCGATGGCAAGGGTCTAACAGAGAAGGTAGTAAAACCTCTGTGGGATTGCGGTGTGGATGTGATCACCGGAGGCAATCATCTCTGGGATAGGGTGGAGGCGATTGAGTTCATCCAGAAAGAAAGCCGAATCGTGAAGCCCATGAATTACCCAATGGCTGCTCCCGGGCATAGTGTCTGCAAAATAGATAGAGGAGATGTAAAGCTGTCTGTGATTAGCTTCACAGGGCAAATCTACATGCCTCCCTGTGATTCACCATTTACGGCTTTTGCAGACTTCTACAATGCCCAGGGAGAGTCTCCTGAGCCTTTGGTGATAGACTTTCATGCTGAATCAACAGCGGAGAAAAGAGCATTTGGCTGGTTTGTGGATGGTAAAGCAAGTGCCTTATTGGGTACGCATACTCACATCCAGACAGCGGATGAAGAAATCCTGCCTGAAGGTACTGCATACATCACAGACGTGGGGATGACAGGTCCTCATGATAGCGTGATAGGCGTTCGTAAAAACATCATTGTAGAGAAAAACATCAATGCTGTGCCAATGCGTTTTGAAACCTCAGATAAAGGCATGCAAATCAATGCAGTAGTGGTCGATATTGACGAGACCAGTGGATTTGCCCGAAGCATTCAGAGAATCCGTAGAAACGTGGAGATCTTATGACCAGAGAACTGAGTGGAAAGCCCATAGCCATTGCTTTGAATAAATTAGCACAACAACTGATTGATGATCACAATATCTCTCCAATGATGCTTCTGATTCAGGCGGGAGCAGATCCTGCCAGTTCCTATTATGTGCAAAGCATTGGCAAAGCAGGAGCAAAACTGGGATGTGAAGTTAGACTTCAGACTCTTCCAGAATCCGTCTCAGAAACGGAACTGATGGAGTTCATTGATTCAGCAAATAATGATGATGCCATCCATGGAATCATGATCCAAAGGCCCCTACCGAAGCAGATAGATGAAAATGCTGTTAGTTTCAGAATCAATCCAGATAAAGACATCGATGCCTTGCATCCCGTGAACTTAGGGAAAATCATGCTGGAGACAGATGGTTTCCTTCCCTGTACTCCTGCAGCAGTTTACTATACTCTAAAGTACTATGGAATTAAGCCATCAGAAGGTAAAGTTGCCATCCTGGGGCGCTCCAATGTGGTCGGGAAACCGCTGGCCAATATGCTGCTTTGGAAGCGGAAAGATTCAAATGCTACAGTTACAGTGTGTCATAGCAGTACCCAAAACCTGACAAAAGTTACTCAGGATGCAGATCTGCTAATATCAGCAATCGGTAAACCTGAGTTTGTAACTGCAAAGATGATCAAACCTGGTGCCATAGTCATCGATGTGGGCATCAACGAAATTACAGGTCCTGATGGAAGCCTCAGGTATGTAGGTGATGTGGATTACCAAGCCTGCGCAGCCATATCCAGTGCTATCACTCCAGTGCCCGGAGGAATAGGCAGGATTACTACCAGCGTACTCTTTTTAAATCTGATCAAAGCTGCCATGCTGAGCAGAGGCATTAATAAAAGTATTGACGAATATATAGACTTGGTTTTAGATGAAAATAAGTAATAATAACAACCTGAAGTTTGGGAGGACCGATGCAATTTAAGAGTTCTAAACTCTTGACAATAGCAATGTTGTTGATCACAACAATGCTGGTGTTATCAGGATGCGGTAAATCAGGAACCCGCTTTTCAAACATTGCCCCCACAATATCAATCACCTCATACGAGGGATGGGATAATAGCTACGCAGCCGCTGGATATGATACAACCCTCACATATTCATTTCAACAGAGGATTTACTGGCATGCAACTGATCCAGATGGCGTGATCGCAGGTTATGCATTCAGAGTATTGGATGAGAACCACAACCCAATTGCTAGCCCTGGATATCAGTTTATCAGTACCGCAGATGACGATTTGACACCTACCGATCTTGTAACTTTGCATGGAGCCAAACGTGGATGGGTGGTTCATTATCTGCCCGGAGCTGATCAATCAATTCCCTTGAGCGATCCTGCTGCCCGCAGATCAATCTGGACATCGCAGAAGTATGCAACTGTAAATTTCCCCTCAGCTGATGAGTTTGGCAATCCAATGGTGAAGATTTCATATTTTGAAGTAGTAGCCATTGACAATCGTGGCGCTATCACCGCTCAAGCTGCCTGGAGAAAATTTAGAACTCAATCCGAAAAACCAATGTGCACCATTAATACTACCAAGGGGAATCCCAATGGTGGTGATGTGGGTTCGGGCATCAAGCTTAGCTTTGCCATGATTGATTATGATCCCTTCATTCCTTCCATACCCTACAGATTTGAATTCAAAATGATGAAAACCAACAATCAGGGTGTGACTATTCCCGGCACTGAAACAGCCTGGCACAATACTGATGATCAGGCAAAATTCAACGAATACAAACTTACAGCCCGCACTCAACCTCTTGCTCTTACTTATGATTACGAAGGGAATGTAGCAGTGTCAAAAACCAAGATTATTGCCCGCGCATACGATATGGCTGGTGTGGTCTCGGAATTGGATACACTGTTGTTCAGAGTTAGACCCGGTTTCAGCCCCAGAACTTTCATTTATCCGACCAAAACCCTTGCCTTAGGTGACAACCACTATGAAGATTGGGGTGATGACTCCACCAAAGAGATACTGCCCTATTCGATAATCAATGGTCAGCAGAGATATGCCACTCCTTTCTTCAGAACTACAGAAGGAAGATACACGGCTGTTTACAGTCCCAATCTGAAGATCTATATTCGTTGGGGATGGTGGGGTGAATATGGTAACATCTCGTCAAGTGGTGCTATTACCTATTCCGATAACCCTATTGAAGCGCCATACAACAAGAAAGTGGATGTTGCGCTGGATCGAAACACCCAAAAGAACTACTTTAGCGAGATTACTCACTTTGACATACGCTATAATGGCGAACCATACAACTTCCCGCCTTTTGCCAATTCCATTGCTACTCATGATGACGGCACCAGATGGCTGAGAATACCTGTTACATCACCTTTAGGCCAGACGATTGTGCTTACGGGACTTCCAGTGCCTCCATCAGCCGGACCAGGTACGCATGTGTTTGAAGTAAGCTGTGTGGATATGCAGGATGAATATGATCCGATTCCTGCGGTTTTGGAATTTGATCTAATTGCTTACAAAGCTCCTGCTCAAAGAAGCGGGATTCTGGTGATCGATGATGATCCTCATCATGCGGCTAATTCACCTGGAGCCTTGGTTAAAACTAAGTATGAAAACATGTTCAGTGATCACACTGATGTCACATTCATAAAGAATACTAGATCTATTGATACTCAAGTGGAAACCGTGGGAACCACCAAACCCGACGTCAGAGGTCGCCACCTGGCATTCAGTGAGCTGATGAATTACAAACTTGTAGTTTATCACAGCGACAATCCTGGTAACTCCGGAAATCTGGAGTATGAATCTGATGGACTTGCTATGTACCTGCTTCGCGGTGGAAACCTGATGATATCACATACTCACAAACTCTCAGATGTGCTCAGCGGGATATCCAAAGACGGGATCAGAACTACTGTGATACGCCATATGGGACTTCCAGACCAACCAGTGTTACCTTTCATGAGCAACAGCCTTGCTACCAATCCATTTTTCCACAAAGCAGTTGGTCAACTTGGATACAGTGATGTGAATCTTCAATTTGGCGATCCTGCCAGTTTCAATACCGTAGTTGAACTGCGTAAGGGACTATCTGCTGTTGCCTGGTTCCCTGAGACTACTGGTGAAATCATCTACACTCTCGGTTGCAAGCCAGTAGATTATCCTACATTCCCCCCAACTCAAGCTCAGTTCAACAACTACAATGGGAAACCAGTAGGAATTAGAAAAACCAATCCTGGGGCAGGTAAGGTTTATACCTTTGCATTCCCACTGTCCTATATGTTGGATTCTCAAGCTAAGGCCCTGGTTAACAAGGTCGTCAGCGAAGTGATGTAACCTAATAGATATTAAACATATAAGAAAACCGGCTTCCTCATCCAGGAAGCCGGTTTTTTTAACGAGTTGCCAAATAGCTCAGACAGAGATTACTTCTACCACTTCAGGAATTTCTTCTTTCACGATTCTCTCTATACCTGCTTTCAGTGTAAGTGTGGCCATAGGACAGCCATGGCAGGCTCCTTTCAGGCGTACTTCCACCACTTTGTCTTCTCTAATGTTGATTAGTTCCACGTCTCCGCCATCGGCTTGAATGGCAGGACGAATACGATCCAATACGGCTTCGACCTTTTCTCTCTCGATCATGATAAGTCCTTGTTTTGTATTTTCTCCCGCGTACTAAGATAATAGAACGCAGGTATGATTACCAGAGTAAGGAATGTGGAGACTATCAGACCTCCGATGGATACTATACCCATGGACATTCTCATTTCACGACCGGCAGAACCGATTCCCAGTGCCATAGGGAGCATACCCACCACAATGGAGATTGTGCTCATTACGATGGGCTTCAGCTTCATCTTTCCGGCTTCCAGCAGGGCATCATGAGAATTATAGCCTTCCTTGCGTTTCACATTCACATAGTCTAATATTAATATAGCGTTGTTTACGACAATGCCAACCAGCATAATGATGGAGAGCATGGAAATCATGTTCAATCCGATTCCTGAGAAGAACAGGGCCAGGATCACGCCGATAATGGCCAGAGGGATAGTTGCCAGGATGATCAGTGGTTGACCAAAGCTTTCCAGGATAGCAGCCAGCAACATATAGGTAAGCAGCACAGCCAGGAAGAAGGTTCTCATCATGTCACTTACAGTATCATTCAGCATCTTGGCGTCTTCACCCCAGCGGATTCTGTATCCGGGCGGAAAACTTATCTCGTCCAGTTTGGATGAAATCACAGCGTTCACCTTACCACTGGTATATCCCTTGGCAAGATCAGCCGTGAATTCTATTGATTTGGCTCTATCAACGTGGATGAGTTTACTCACACTGGGAGCAAAATCCATGTCCACAAGTTGTGATAAAACATAGGATTGACCATAGATGACGACCGTGAGATTCCTGATCTTGTCGGGATGGTCAATTTCCTCTTCTTTCAATGAGAGTTTGATGTCATACTGGTTTCCACCTTCTCTGTATGACGTCATGACCATGCCTTCCACACTGCTGCGCAGGGCAAGTGCCAGGTCATATACTGTGGCTCCCATCGCTGCCATTTTGTCACGTTTGGGATAAAGCGTTATCTCAGATCTTCCGGCTCTGGAACTTGTATCCAGATTGATGATCCCGGGGATATCTGAGACTTTGTTCAAGACATCTTGTTTAAGGGATTCCAGTACTTCCTGATCAGAGCCCTGAATGAAGAAATCTATGGCTGAATTCCCCATCCCCATGCCAGCTTGGGCACTTACCTTGATTCTGGCATTTGGGATATCTGCCAATTCTTTGGTTAGGATGTTTACCATGTCAGCGCTACTGTGGTTTCGCTCCTTTTGATCTACCAATTTTACATCCATCGAGGCAAGGTTTGTACCGGTATTGATGAAGCCCTGAGATCCCAGATTGCTGATAATATGTTCGATCTCTGTGAACTTGGCAGTGCGCTGATGAATCGCCTCAATGACGGCTGCTGTCTCATCCAGATTGTATCCTTCCGGCAATTCAACCGTGATCGTGAGATTACCCTGATCCATTTGGGGAAAGAGCTCCAACCCCAGAAAAGGCACCAGCATGAAACTGGCGATTAGCATTATGAATGTAGCCACGATAATCCCAATGCTGGATTTCTTGCTCTTCAACACCAGAGTTAAGAACTTCTGATATCCGTTGGAAAAGCGTTCAAACACAGCATCGAAACGCAGGCCAAACTTACTGTCATGCTTGGCCTCAGGGATTATTATCGAAGCCAGCATGGGAGTAATAGTGAAGGATGTGATCAGCGAGAAGATGGTCGCAAAAGCCACAGTGAGGGCGAATTCCCTTAAGAAGCTTCCCACCATCGAAGTCATGGCTGCCATCGGTAGAAACACCACCAGATTGGTAAGGGTGGAAGCGATCACAGCCACCGCTATTTCTGAAGTACCCAGATGCGATGCTACTTTTCTGCTTTTACCCATGTCTTTGTGCCTGAAGATGTTTTCGATCACCACCACTGAGTTCGTTACCAAAATACCCACCGCAGTAGAAAAGCCCATCAGTGTCAGCATGTTCATGGTAAAACCAGCAAGCTGCATCAGCATAAATGATGATATGATAGAGATAGGCATGGACAGTGCAACAATGATCGTCGAACGCAGATCGTGCAGAAACAGGAACAGCACGAGTCCTGTCAGGAGGATTCCCATCAGGATATTGCTGAGCGTATCATTCACAGTCAGGCGGATGAAATCACTATCGTCCCGGATTACACTGAGTTGTACGTTTGGAGGCAGGTCTTTGTTGATTTCTGGTAGGGCAGCCCGCACCTCTTTGGCGATATTGACCACGTTTCCATCTGATCCTTTGGTAACCGAGAGACGGACAATATTGTCTTCCACTTTTCCCTTGGGAACGTTGAAATATACGGATCTTTGTCTTACTTCTTCACTTCCATCCGTTACTTCAGCCAGATCGCCCAGTTTCTTGGGGCCAAACATTGTAGGGATTTCGGTATTGATAAGATCCTCTACGCTGGAGAATTCCCCTTTAAGTCTTACGGAATACTCCTGAGACCCTTTGGTGAAATTCCCCGCTGGCATGTCCATATTCTGCGCAGCCAAGATTTGATTCAATTGTGTGAGGGAGAGGCTGTTCTGGTAGACCACCCGATCCGAGAGCTTCACAGCAATTTCTCTTTTACTCCCTCCGGACAGGCTCACCTGAGCCACACCCTGAATTTGAGAGATACGTTCTTTCAGCTTGGTATCAGCCAGCTCGTACAACTCCCGATCTTCGAGATTTCCTGAGAGCACCAGATCCATGAACGGAAAGCTGCCAAAATCAAACTTCTGGACGCTGGGTTTTTCGATCGATGTAGGTAGTTCTCTTAGTATTGCATCTACCTTGTCTTTCACTTCGGCACTGGCGACGTTTACGTCTTTAGTGAGTTGAAACGCGATCACAATAATCGACACATTCTCCAGAGAATAGCTCTGGATGTAATCGATTTGAGCTACCGTAGCGATAGCTTCTTCGATCTTGGTAGTAATCTGTGTTTCCACTTCTCTGGGGCCTGCGCCAGGATATATGGTCTGGATCGATACATAAGGCAGTTCCACATCCGGCATCAGGTTCAATGGCATGCCCAGATAGGCGATAAAACCAAAGACCACAAACACCAGAATGGCCATTGTGACCATTACGGGTCTATCTATGGATATTTTTGAAAGAAACATGCTAGTTCTCCTGGATCAAGCGGATCTTGGTGCCTTCCACCAGAGATTTGATCCCATGCGTGATGATCTCATCGCCTTCAGCAAGCCCCGAGACCACTTCATACTCCATCTGATTATCCAGTCCAGTGGTGATCTGAACTCGCTGGGCTGTGCCATTCGCGGCTTTCCAGACATAGTAGTTCCCGTTTTCAGAAACGATATGATGACGCTGTACCACGATAACATTTGGTTTACGCAATACTTCGATGCCAATATCGGCGGTCACGCCATAACTAATATCCTTCCGGTATCCTGGGAAGACTGCTTCAATTCTAAACGCCTTGGCATTCATATCCATAGCCATGGAGATCATACTGACCCGGCCTGTGATCTCATGTGAATCCCACTTCGCTGTCACTTTGGCACCTTTCTTCACTTTGGCAATCTCAGATTCAGGAACCATTATGCTGGCCTTGTAGCCATCGGTTGATGCTACTGTAAAGAGGTCTTTACCGGGAAACACTCGTTCCGAGGGATTCACCATAATCGCAGTGATCACTCCTGAAAGCGGAGCCCGAATATGAATCATCTGCTCACTGGCTTCCAGATTGGCTTTGGAGACTTTGTATTGGGTCTGCACATTCTCATAATCCTGCAGACTGATAGCTCCCTGCTCATATAGCCTTTGCATGCGGTCATGAATGGCGCTGATACTGCTGAAAGCTGTCCTGGCTTGTTCATATTGTGCCGCAGGAGTATTGGCAGGGAAACTCACGATGATATCTCCCTTGTTGACTCGATCACCTACTTTGGCGGTGATTTTGGTGATGATATCGGAAACCATCGCCTGGGGCGTAGATTCTTCAATGCCGGTAAGAGTAGCGTTGTAACGCAGAATTTGCTCGAATGTAGTAGCTGTTATCTGCTCTGTACGCACAGGCAAGCCCAGTTCACTTTGCAGTTGTTCCATGCTTTTGGCGTCATCCTGCTTTTTCTTGCAGGAGATGAGAGTCATGCTTACAAGTACGGTCATTATTATCAGTAGGATTTGTCTTTTCATTTTATACTCCATTTCTTAAAGAGGGTTACCGATGGATTTCTGGAAATCTCTTTCGGCTGCGATCACTTCAAAGATAGCGTTAAAATATTGCAGCTTGATGGCAGAAAGCATGATCTGGGCATCAAACACTTCCAATTGGATCCCCACCTGGTTTTCATATCGAACTTGAGCCAGTTCGAGGCTGCGTTCCGCCAGGCGGATGTTTTGCTGTTGAACTTCATAGTTCTGCCAGGCATGCTCCAGTTTCTGATGGTTTTGTTTGATCTGCAATTCGATCAATTCCTCTGCATCACGCTGTTGCAGCTTGGCCTGGATCAGGTCATGTTTGGCATAGTTACGTTTTGATGTGTTCGATAATCCTGTGAACAGGGGGATCTGAAAGCCAATCCCCACTGAGAACCTGCTGCCAAAATCATCTCTCTGGATGGCCAGTTCGTCGGCAGCGGTGTATAAGGAATAATCTGCACTCAGGGCTACATTGGGCAGGTAATTGCCTTTTTCGGCATTATATTTGATCTGCATGATCTGAGTACTGATATCCACCAGTTCCAGTTCAGTTCTGTTTTTCTTGCCTGCCGCCAGGGCATCTTCGAGGCTGATCTTGAAGCTCTCAGGCAAGACAAATTCACCATCCGGAACTACATCAGGATCGTCGGTGCCGATTTGTTTCCGGAACGCTGCCAGGGCAAGCTCATACTGGTTTTGAGCAGCCAGGAGCTCAGGCTGCAGCTTGGCAACTTCCAGCCTTGCCCGCAGTAGATCAAATTCCGATACCTGACCTTCCTGATTGAAGACTTCCACTCTGTTCAAATGCCGCTGGGCTGTCTTCAAGCCCTCTGCCTGAATTTCTGCGAGCTTGCCTGCCAGAATGGTCTGATAAAACAGCTTGGTGGTTTCCAGGATAATTTGTTCTTCAGTGAGGCTATAGCGCAATTTCTGCACACTGCGAAACCTATCCACAGCTTTGATTCCATTGATCAATTTGCCGCCCAGAAACAGCACTTGATCCATCTTGAGCTGCAAGGCCAGAGAGCCTTCATTTTTGGGCGAACTGGGGATCATACTGGAGATCATGGCATCCATTGCTCCAGCCAGGATGTAATCATTGTCACTGGCGGTAGTATCATCCAGATAGGAGCTGATGCTGCCAAAGCTCGGTACAGCAGAATCCGGCAGATAGGTCTTCGACAAGCTATATGCACCTTGCAGGCTGAGCTGGGGTAGCAGGTTACCACGCACATCCTTGTAGGTCTCATCAGCTTTGAAAACGTCTTCTTTGGCCATCAGGAGGGTTTTGTTGTTGCTTTTTGCCATCTGGAGGCTTTCTTCCAGACTGATTGCGCTAAGAGATAATCCCAGCGCTATCATGGTGATCAGCAAAAGGGGTCTTTTCATTTTCTATCCTCGTCTTATTATTCCATATAGGATCAGATTGACCAGGGCTTCATGGTCTTTCTCGATTCTCTTCAACATTTGTTCAATATCTGAAACTTCAAACCGGAGGTTACCCGGCATGAACCAATCATGAATCATCTCACAGATTCGGTCGATTGAGATGGCTTCGGTCACCTTTCCTTCCGCTAAGCCGCATTCCAGAATCTGGCGCAGGATCAAGAGCATTCTTGCTTGACTGACCTTGCGGTATTCGTCTATGCGGGAGATATAGCTGAACGGTATGCTTTTCAGGCCCTCCAACAGGATTGGCATGTTCTCATAAGCATACTTCATAGGCAGGGAGATGTATGCCTTCAATTGAGCCTCAAAGCCTTTGGTCTGGGCAATATGCTCGTGCAGGGCGGCGAAGAATTCCTGGCTCTTGCTGGATATAGCTTCCATGAACAGCTCTTCCTTGCTGGTGAAATAGTAATACACCGTTCCCTTGGCGATATTAGCCTGGCTGGCTATCTCATCGACCGAGGTTTTTGCATAGCCATACTTGGAAAATAACCGTATGGCGATTTCGATTATCGTGCTTTTTTTATCCACATCTTTACTCATATCATTATACTCTAATTACCTCACACATTGTCATTTAAGCGGCAGTTTGGTTTAGCCTGCGTCATATTTGGCACAGCTAAAGAGCTGTCAACAAAAACTGACCATCTGAGAAAAATGGTCAGGTATAAGGTGAAATATTCTCCTGAATCGTGACATATCCCAACATCCTGTAGAAGCTGTCTGTTTCTTCGACGTTCCAGATCTCGCTCTGCTTTGAATTACGCTATCATTACGCACCTATTACGCATCGGATCCGTATTGATGGCGTAATGATGGCGTCGTTTGTAAAACAAGGTTGGCAAGTCCCTCTTGACATAAATAATTGTTATGAATACATTGAATTCAGATCAAAAACAATGGATTACGGTTTTACATTGACTTTTTTGGGGATACAGACTAATTATTAGAATGGCATTTAGCCTAACATGATTAAAGGAGATCAGATAAATGATCTTTTCAAGGTATTGTAGTTTTACCCATACCTGTATCGATCCGATAAACAAGGGATTACATGCTAAGAGCAAAAATGTTCTTATGCTTGGAAGTAGCATAATGCAATCTTTGCTTTTGTTTGTATTTTTTTCTGGGTTTTGCAATTGCTTATCTGGAATCACTACTTTGTATGTACCACAAGGATCCACGAATGTAGATTTGCAAGATATGATAAACCTTGCTTTACAAAACTTGGGAACAGAAACAGAAGCGGAAATCATTATTGAGAGTAGTGTGATAACCATACAGCCGGATTATTCACTTCCAGATCCGTACTCATTTTTTAATAGCTTATCGATTAATATTGGCGCGTCAAATCTGGACAAGTTGAATATAAGAGGGGAAAGTACCGCACAGCATGCATCAATAATACTACAGCAAGATAATGTTTGTCCTGATCCTCCATTAACTTTGTTTACAGTAATAGGCAACACTGCCGAAGACAAGGAAGTATCTTTCCAATATCTTACTTTGCAGTATGTTGGAACTTATGTTAATGTGGTGGGTATAGAAGTGGAAAGTGGGCTTGATAAGCTCATCGTAGAATCATGCATGTTTTCAGACATGGGAACAGGAATAGCACTAATAGCTCCACCATATGAAATCACTGCCGTGCAGAACACTAACATATACTCAAATGTGTTTGTGCCGAGTGAAAGTCAGCCAGCATTGTATTTTCGCCCGTTTTTATTGAATTTTAAAGGTTCTTCTAGCCAAACTCCGATAAATGCCAGTATCATAGTAACCAATAATACAATTAGCGGTTATCCAGCCTATTGGGGAGATATCAATATGTGGGGCGGCGATAATGTATACTTGGATGTTTCTGAGAATTACTTCAGGGATTCAATCGATAATAATACCTCTGCGAATCTGGTTATCAGTTCGTATGGAACTGGTAATGTCATAACTGATGTTCAAAACAATGAGTTTATAAATGGCAGGATTTTAATCCAGGGTTTGTCAGGAAATGTGAAAAACAACAAATTCTATACACTTAATAATCGTACCCTTACTAATCAGTTAGATCTCGCGGCAGTTACCACAAACCAGAACGTATCGATACACTCAAATAATTTTTCTGGGGCTTGTCAGGCTGCGATTAAAATTGCACCAATCGGAGGTTTTCCAGAATATGCTACATTATCTGTGGCAATAGACCAGAATTCGTTTATAAACTCAGGTCAAGCCATTCGTATAGATACTCAACCAGATTATCTAAATGGTCCCTCAATCATCAATTCCCTCAAGAACAACTTATTTGCTTGTGGCGGTGACCCTTTTTCTGTACTGCCCAATCCTGGTACTATAACACTTGATCCTCCGATAGTAGTATCGCATTGTTTTTTCCTGAACTCATTCCCCAATAATAGCTCATTTCTTGTCGATCATCTTACATGCATTTCGACAAGTTATCCCGGCATAGTTCCCGAACCTGAGAATCATACTTATTCTCTTAAGTGGGACGAAACCATGCGTAGCCCGCTAATACTGAAGGGCTTTGACGACAGGTATAACGAATACATAAATAATTACCCGGATATCGGAGCTGTGCAGTACGAAGAACATCCTCATCAATATATTACTTATACCTTTCCTGCTGCCAGTGACAGAGACGGAATCAAGTGGATGAGCTTCCCTGCTTTGGATAGGATCTATGGTGATGAGGATATGGCTTACACTTTCTTTAATCCATTACGTGACAATTCAATTCTAAGATCAATTTCATGGAAGATTCTGAATGACCCAATCGACAATTTGCAGGTTTTTAACAATGAATGGGATGGAACAAACCACACAATTCAGCCTCAGGTGGGTTATAAGATACAGATGAGCCCAAGTTTGCTGAATCCAGTAAGTATCTCTACACCAGCTATCAAACCCGATCCCAGCCAGCCGATTACTTTGAAAGCCAGGAGAAATCAGCGTAGTGACATCCCTGACAACGAGAACTGGCTTGGCTACTTCGGGGATGTAACTGCACATCCATTCGATGCTTTCGCTGGGATATTGGACAACCTGTGGTTTATCCAAGCCCAGAACTGGACACTCGCAAGGCTGTCCGTGAGTCTTGGAAGCCCGTGGATATCGATCGGGTATCCCGGCAGTAAGACACCAAGTTTGAAATATGGGGATATGGTAATAGTAAAGTGTTTTGAAGATGCAGAATTTATTTGGAATGAAGATGCTCCAGAATCTGAGCCTTTTATCAGAGAGAAACCATTAGCATTCTCCTTTACGGAAAAGATGGATTACATCCCTGTATATGTGGAGTTCAGCGGAACAGAAATACCCAGGGAAGCAGCAGTGTATCTGGAAGGTGTCTGCAAGGGTGCTGCTGTGGTGGGAGGCAATAGTGTAGAGATTCTTGCCTATATTCTAGAAGACCTTGCCCCCGGCATGGAGCTTGAATTAAGAGTGTATTACGATACCAAGGCCGTGTACAACCCCATTCCCCGCTACCAAACCTGGAACATGGAAACCGGGCAGTACGAAAACCATGCTCTGATGCTGAAAGAGCGTAAGCCTTATTACATGCTGAAGATGGATGCGGACTCCATAAATGACACCCCTGCACCCAAGCTGTATCTGGGTAACTATCCCAATCCCTTCAATCCGGATACTACCTTGCGGTTTAGCTTACCCGAAACTGCGGATGTAGCTCTGGAGGTTTACAATGTGAAGGGGCAGAAGATTCGCAGCCTGATTCATGGCAGCTACCCCGCTGGCACCCACACCTGCCTGTGGGATGCCAAAGATAATACAGGCAGCAGCGTAGCCAGCGGGATATATTTTGCCATGCTATCCTATCATGGAAAGCAGAAAAGCCGTAAGCTGTTACTGTTGAAATAAAAAAAGGAACCCTTGGGTGAGAAGGGCAAGGCTGCTCCTCTCACCCATATATAAAACGGAAAGATTATGAAACGATTCACCCTCCTGATAGGCCTGATAGTAAGCACCTGCCTGAGTGCTGCCACTTGGATCGTAAAGCCTGATGGCAGCGGACAGTTCACCCAGATACAGGCGGCCATCGATGCCTCTGCACACTCCGATAGCATCAAGGTGTACCCTGGCACCTATATGGAAAACATAGATTTTAGCGGTAAGAATATCTTTATCTACAGCCTGGAATATACCACAGGTGATCCGGCTTACCGGGATAGCACCGTTATCGATGGCAACCGCAGTGGCTCGGTGGTAAAATCCGTTGCCGCCACCACCAATTGTGGGATCTATGGCTTTACCCTTCAAAACGGGAGTGGGGACAATAGCTACTACGAGCAATTGCTGTTATTGAGTGCTGGTGGGGGGCTGATGATTAAGAACGCCCAGCACTTCACCATATCTTCATGTAATATAAACAATAATGCAGCTTACATAGGAGGCGGGATATATCTGTACTATGCTATGGTGTATATGGATTCCTGCATTATAAGGGACAGTTTTGCTACTCTCGGGGGAGGATTGTTCATAGGTATCTTTAGCAGAGTGTATTTTGATCCGATCTTGCGCTCCAGTATATTTAACAATATTGCAGGTCACGGGCAAGACATCCTGGCCAGTAGCACAAGGTTGGATTTGGAGGTCTATCTGGATATGGGAACTGTGAACTATCATGATAGTTACTTTGTGCATTATGCAAAGGGCCTGCTTTCGGATACAGGGAACCTCTTGGGGGTGGATATTCAAAGGGCTTATTTAGCTCAGATCAATGCCGATATATATGTGGCTCCTGAGGGTAGCGACCTGAATGATGGCCTTAGCCAATCCACTCCCCTCAAGAGTATCTTCCGGGCTATGCAGATAGTGCAATCCGACAGCCTGAGCCCCAATACGGTTCATCTTGCTGCCGGAGATTACTCAACAGAAGCAGGCCAGTTCTTTCCCATAGGCTTGAAATCCTTTGTAAAGATACAGGGTGCCGGGATTGGGAACACGAACCTGATTAATTCTTGTTATGATACTACGATCCTAGGTCAGCGTATTCGCAATCCCGTGATAGATGGTGTGAGCCTGCATCAAGACAACAATCCGATTATCAGAAGCCCGATTATTTATTCTAGGGTTGTGGACGGGAAAACGAAAGATGTATATTTGCACAGCATCGCATCTGCTAATACAGGAGGTATTTACTTAGGCTCAAGCTCAGATTACTATTCAAACTGCATGCTGGAGAATGTAACAATATTTGATCAACATACATTAACGGAATCCGGGTTGTTTGCACTTGTAGTAGATTTGGATGTAGACAGGCTGACGATTGAGAATTGCACTGTTACTGGAGGCGCGAATGACCTCCCCAGTTCCCTGTTCTATTTCAGAAGTAATAAACTGAAGATGAAAAACTCTAAGATCGTAAACAATACCATCATCAACAATGAACCCAATATCATGGCTGTAGGTTTTAATGGCGAGGAATCCACCCGCGAACTGAAGCTGGATAATGTGTTGGTGGCAAACAATCAGACTGGAGGGGGGGTACCTGTATTTATCGCAAACTTTAACGATAACCCCGGCATTATCAATAACTGCACCTTCGCCAATAACCGCGGAGCGAACTATGGTACGCTGTTGAACGGGAATTTCATCGTGAACAACTGCATCTTTGACAATAGTACTCCCCTGCAGATCGTTAGCGCTGGGGAAAGTTCGGTGCTAAGCTTCAATAACAACTTTATCAGCAACTACCCCAGTTCTACCCTCTTCCAGGCAGTAAACAACGTTAGCTTCAATGATGTGGTGCTAACAGGTGACCCCGGGTTCAGATGCAGTGTAGCAAGTGATCCGCTTAGTTACAGGCTTGCGGATGATTCCATTTGCAGGGATAGGGGAGACACCACGGGCTTGGAGCTGCCGGAAACTGACCTGGCTGGGAATCCGCGTATTTATGGCTTCGAGGTTGATCTGGGCTGTTACGAATGGACCTATCCTATGAGCATGGAAGAAGACTTAAGCCCTGGAGCAATTCAACTGGCTGCTTTCCCCAATCCCTTTTCGGAGCATTATACTCTTCTGTTTAACCTGAAGCAAAGGGTGCTCCTGAACTGCGAGATATTCAATGTGAAAGGACAGAGGGTAAGAAGCCTGGCAGATTCGCATTACACTATAGGAGATCACATGTTGGTATGGGATGGTTGTGATAATGCAGGAATACAGCTTGGTAGCGGGATATACTTTATCCGCATGCAATTAGATGGTAGAATAATAGCCACCCGCAAGATGATTATGACTAAGTGATCTTACTTGCCACAATAATGATCGGACAAGGGGTCGATATCGTTTTAATGCAGATAAACTGGCGTTGTACTACAAATATCTATTGACAGAAAAGCAGCCTCCAAGATTAGTGACCAAACTGTTGCGGGGTGTAGCGCAGCCCGGTTAGCGCACTGGTTTTGGGAACCAGGTGTCGGAGGTTCGAATCCTCTCACCCCGACCAGTGTTTCCTGCAACGCAGTGGGCGTTTAGCTCAGTTGGGAGAGCGCTTGCCTTACAAGCAAGATGTCAGGGGTTCAAGTCCCTTAACGCCCACCATTTTCTTTTGAAGGTGACAGATGAAAATAGCGATCACAGGTGCCAATGGTTTCGTCGGCAGTAATCTCCTCAGATACTATCAAGACCTGGGTCATGAGACCGTCGCCATCATCCGCAATACAGCCACTCTTCCCGCTACAGGTGCGATCATCCGAGAAGTTGACTATTCATCGATAGATTCTATCAAAGCAGCCCTTTCCGACGTAGATGTCTTGATCCACAATGCTGGCAAGACCAAGGCTTTGAACCATGAGGATATGCTGGCTGCCAATGTGGGGATTACCCAGCGCGTGGTGGCAGCGGTAAATGCCTCTGAGCACCCTATCCATCTCATTCTAATCAGCACCCAGGCTGCCTCCAGACCCTCTGTGCACGGTATTCCCGTGCAGGAAAGCGATCCTCCTGCTCCTGTGACTATATATGGAAAAAGCAAACAACGCGCCGAGAAACTGGTGCAAAATAGGTGCATAAAGCCCTGGACGATCATCCGTCCCTGCTCAGTTTATGGAGCAGGGGACAGAGATTTTCTCGAGCTTTTCAAGCTGATAAAGCTGGGTCTGGTAGTCCAGATCGGGCACGAGCCGCGGGAAATCAACATGATCCATGTGAGGCAACTGGCGGAGTTCATTGCGCTAACGATGCAGAATCCTGCCGCCTGCTCCCAGATCTTTTTTGCCAGTGACACATCTGTATATACTCAGGCTGAAATCGCCAGTATCATTGCCGAAGTGATGGATCGTCAGGTGCAACCGCTTGTATTGCCCGAGGCGGTGGCGATCCTTGCCTTTCATGCTGCTGATCTGTATGGCAGAATCACGCATCGAGAAATGCCCATGAATCGGGAAAAACTCAAAGAAATCCTGGCTCCGGGCTGGGTTTCGAGCCCCACCAAGGCAAAACAGCTACTGGGTTGGAATCCTCAAACAAGCATCAAAGATCTGATCCAAGAGACATATCAATGGTATATAGATTCTGGCTGGCTGTAGCTCTGCTATTGGTTTTGACAGGGCAGCTTGGTGCTCAGGCGGACAGCCTTGAGGTAATAGCTCCGGCTGTTCCTGATCCGGATTTGTCTTTGGTGTACAGGGATGATCTGCTGAATCTGATTGCTCTCAAGGATAGAAATGCCTTTCCCCAGGACTTTTCTGTGGATTACAGCCGCTACATCCAGCAGAATCCCAGCGGCTATTATGAGCATCTGAATCAGATTCTGGGGCTGAATTCAGAGATCCCGCATCTGAAGTATCATGGCTTCGAAGTGCCTGCTTCTGCTTTCAATCGTGCTCTCTATCTTGCCAATCAGCGTATGTATCATGATCTGGTAGTGTCTGGCTATCAAACTGACGCCACTCAGCAAGTGTATCCATATCCTATGCCTGTTTCCCGGCTTACTGGTTCTTTGGGTGATTACGATAACCGCTATGTGAATGCAATGCTGGCAAAAAGTGAGGTCTTCGGTTGGCGCAGCTCAGCCTTGAGATTTGATTTTACTGCGCAAAACTCATATTGGGCGGATACACCTGCTTCCCTGAGCGCTATGAGATTCTACGGAGAAGCGAAGCTTGCCGGACTCGATTTTGCTCTTGATTATTCTTCATACAAACGAGAAGCCAGCATGTATGAATTGCTGCCGCAGTACTGGCAGAATGTGAATTTTCCCTTGTCTCACGATCTTCAACAGTGGTATCTGGCAGTGTTATACGCCAGGCTCAAGCTCTCTTATCTGAATACTGATGAACAGGGGAAGAGCGCTTTCTTTGCTAAAGCACTGAGCACCCAAAGCCAGCAGATCGCTGTGGAAAACCAATTCGAATTCCCATCAGGTGAAGCCCTGCTCCGCTATGAATATGCCGATATCAAGCGCAACTATACAATCAGCAGATCTTACAATCTGGAATCCTACCAGCACCTATTGGGGCTTGACCTGAATGCTAAATATCCTTTGCTCCTGAATGTCAAGGCGGAGCTTTTTGATTGGAAACGCATCAGAAGCGGAATCGATCTGGGGCTGGGCTTGGGGTCTGTTCAGACCGGAGCTTATGCGAGGCTCTATTCTGGCGCTGATGAACCTCTTACATCTGTTACAGATATTTTTGCTGCCAATGCCACCATGCCAGTGCCATACATCTATACTCCCTCGGAATATGGCTTGTATGGACTGTATATCCGGGACAATCTCTCTGCCAAGCTTACGGCTGGTATGAAGCGTAGCGAATTGAGCCTGCCTTCTGGAACCAGAAAAGAGGATTTGCTGGTAGCCCATCTGGCGGCAAAGTGGAATCCGCATTGGGGAGATTGGGAACTGCTGGTGCAACCGGTGTGGAACTATCAGCAGTATAGTCAGAATCTGATGGAAGCTCCTGAGTTCAGCTTTCGCAGCGATCAGGTAATAACCCGTCACCTGGAGCATCACAATGCCCTGTCGCTAGGCTTGAGTCTGTATGGGCATTCTGAGTTTTATGCTGCCAATGTGGCGATGCCATATCTGATCGAGGGCTCTACTCTAGTGGATGTTTGGGCTGGGGTCAGGATCACGCGTCAGTTCGATTTTGCCGTCAGCCTGAAGAATCTCTTTGATTCTGCTTTGTATGCTGTGAATCCAGTTCCGGTATCATTCCATGCTTCTTTGAAGTGGTATTTTCTGAACTAAAGCTACTTGATAAAACAGATACGCAGTAGTTATAACTCCGGATAGACCGGATAACCACTCACAAGGATATTGTCTCCCAAGCGCTTATATGTGATATCACGTAGGGTTATTGCTTGATTGATGCTCTCGACTGGTGCATTGCGCAAAATAGCTTTATCTCCCCCCAGGATGCGATTGCCATAGAAGATCAGGGCTTTGTCCACCAATTGGGCTTGCCAGAAGGCCTCACTCAGCTTGTTTCCTGCTTCCAGCAATACTGAGTACAGATTCCTTTCATAGAGCACATTCAGCGCTGCATGGAGATCCAGACAATCACCTGATCCAGAGACTTGCTGAAGCTCGCAGCCCATCGCTCTGAGTGCTTTCAGCCTTGATGCATCCGCTTCATGGTACAGAATCAGGCTGGGATACTGCTCTGCACTGCGGGCAAAGGCGGAATCCAACGGTAAATCCAAATGCGGATCCAATAGCACTCGCAGGGGCTGTTTCGCTACCTTAGGCAGTCTTACATTCAGCATGGCGTTGTCGTGCATCACACTTCTCACGCCAGCGAGTACAGCTTCCACCTGCATCCTGACTTTGTGTGTATAGCGACGGGAGGCGGGATTGCTGATCCAGCGGGCACTGCCATCCTGCGCTGCATATTTGCCATCCCAGGAGAGCGCTGCTTTCCAGATCACAAAGGGGCGTTTGTTCTGCACATAGCAAGTATGGTACTCGATCTGCTGCCGGATGATGGATTCAAAGCCTCCATAGAGGACTTCAATCCCTGCTGATTCAAGCTCCTGAAAGCCTTTGCCTGCGACCAGAGGATTGGGGTCGGCAAGGCCCGCAACCACGCGCTTGATGCCAGCGGCAATGATGCTTTGCGTGCAGGGTGGGGTCTTGCCATAATGGCAGCAGGGCTCCAGAGTCACATACATAGTGGCACCACGGGCTTGGGCTCCGGCTCTTTTTAAGGCTACCTTCTCAGCATGATCGTGTCCATAGGGCTGAGTATTTCCTTCAGAGACTACTTTGCCATGTTTCACGACGATAGCTCCCACAAAGGGATTGGGAGAGCATAAGCCCCGGGAGCGTTCAGCTACCTTGATGGCCTGCCTCAGGAAGGCTCTATCGGTAGAGTTCCAGGTTCTTTCTGGCGTTTTCATAAGTGGGATGCTGTTTGAGCAGTTCTGTCCAGATTTTGAGCGCATCTTCCTTGTTGCCCTGAGCCAGCTGGCAGATGGCAAGGTTGTTCGCAGCATCGGGATTCTCTGGTTCAAGTTGGGTGATGGCTGCATACCAAAGCTCAGCTTCGGAGTAGTGCTTTTCCTGCAGATACAGAAGCCCCAAATGCATGTAGGGCGGGGCAAAATGATTGTCCAGAGCGATGGCCGTGAAGAGATCGACCTTGGCTTTGTCCGGTTGCTTGACCAGGAGCCAGTAAAGCCCTCGATAGTAGTAGAGATCAGCGCTGTCAGGATACACGGGCAGCGAGCTTGAGATTATGTCCCAGGCTTTGGCATCTTCGGCATTGCCCAGAATGGAGGCAATCTCCTGATGCAGCTTGTTTTGGGCGAAATATGCAGAAGGATTGCCAATGATTGATTGCCGCACCAGCCAGGAGTCGTTGCTTCTGCGCAGGACTAAAGTGCATTCGTGCTTGTGATTCAGCTCAACAAATACCAAAGCTTGCTCGCCATCTTCCGAGAGTCCGGTATGGATATAGTTGTATTGCTTAAGCTTGCGAAACAGGGGGATGTTCGAGACTATCTCCTCATAGCGGGTGTCCAGATCAGCCAGAATAGAGTCGTTTCCGGTTAGTTCCCGGAGCAAATTGAACTCCATGGCAATAGTGCGATTCAGGTACAGAGTAGCAACGGATTCAGGGTCTGATGCGATCTTTTCGTCTTCAACGGCGATATCCAGCTTCTGCATCAGATAGTTGATGGGGAATCCGGGTGGGTAGCGGTATCCACTCAGCCATTCCAGGGTGCCAGCCTTATCCTCAGTTGCTTTTTGCAGCGGGGATTTGCCATCCAGAGCAGGGTTGCTATGGCCAATCCAGATATCCAGATAGCGTTTCATGATGTCCTGGTTTTCGTGTTGATTGTCAGCTTTGAATGCCATAATTGGACTGTCCGCATTCTTCACAGGCGCATAGGGACAATCAGAGGGGCATCTGAGGTCGATGCGCAGGTCGTTGCAGCACTGCCAGCAGAGCCCTTTCTTGATCCGGGGGCACATCCTGAGGGCTCGTTCAGAATAGCATTTCTTGCAGCGGTCTGGTCTGATCAGATTGAGCATGGAGCCTCCGGCATGGGGGGATTGAGGCGTTTGAATTCTGATCTTCGGATCAATTCCTGTACCTTTTTTACCTTCTCTGGGGCAAATGAGTCTAATGAACTTCCCTGCTTGATGGCATAGAGGATGGCATCCAGAATCCTGTATTCAATTCCCATCTCAGCTTCATCAGTCTGATCCTGCCAGAGGTCGGCCGTGGGTGCTTTATTGATGATGCATTCAGGGATGTTCAGGTGCCTGGCCATTTCCCACACCTCGGTCTTATAAAGCTGTCCAATGGGTTCTATCGCAGCGGCTGAATCGCCATATTGAGTGAAGTATCCTGTCATCAGCTCGCTTTGATTGCTGGTTCCCACCACCAGGGCACTATGTTTGGCGGAGAGATCAAAGAGCACGCTCATTCGCATTCTTGCCATGAAGTTGCCTCGTCTCAGGGGATCGGCATCAGGTTCAAGCTGCTCGAAATAGGCATCCACCATGGGGCTGATATCCACGAGGAGTGTCTGAATGCCTAGAGTCTGACACAGCAAACGACCATGAGCAGTGCTGTCGGGATGGCTGTCACGATAGGGTAAAAGAACCCCAATTACCCGCTCTGAGCCCAGGGCTTGAACTGCCAGCGCAGCAGAGAGAGCGCTGTCGATCCCACCTGATACTCCAATGATATACCTGCCAAAGCCGCTGTGGGCGCTGTAATCGCGCAGGAAAGCAGAGATCCTGTCAATCTCAGCTTGATAGTCCAGTTTTCGCATAAAAACGCTCCTTGATGCCTTTGTCACATTTGAGCCACATGGCATAAAACACGGGGAAAATCGTCAAGGGAAATGATTTTCTGGCAGGCTGGAATCTCCACTCACAACGCCGTCTTTCCAGCGCAGGCTGGAATCTCCTGAATGGAGCAGAGGCCAAGGAGATGCCAGCCGTCGCTGGCATGACGGCAACTGGGAGCGGAGATGCCAGCCTTCCCACCCCAACAGCCAACTAGTTGTCTGTCGGGGACCCCGCCGCTGGCATGACGGCAACTGACAGCAGGAGTTTTGGGCTCAATCTTGTGCTCCCCTCGTCTCCTGCTCCACTCACGCCGGACAAGGGAGGAGCACGAGTGGCTCTGGACATATTCATAGTCTGTGATTTACCTAAAAATGTTAGCGATGTTAGCCAGAAATGCCATAGTTACGTCTCAATTTATAATCCCTATATTGAGATATAACATTAAGGAAACTGACTAACATCACTAACATTGGGGTCATATTCACAGGATGAGATGGTCAGAACCAGAAACGGAGATAATCAGCATAATAAGCATAATAAGCACTATGAGAACCCCGGGAAAAGAGGGGTCAGGTCTCTACAGTGCTTAATATGCTTAATATGTATATAATTCATTTATATATATACTATATTATTACACTATAAAGAGTTACACCTCCCCTTCCGCCCGCAAAACCCACGCTTAAAATTAGCTTAAGATTGCTTAAGATTCCCCTCCTGAGTCCATCTCCCATCCCGAGACTCCAGGGAAATTCCCTTGACGAAGTGGATGAGGAGTATAGCATGGATTCCAATAGGAGATTCAATTATGGATAGACATACAACAAACCCAGCGCGGGGAGCGCAAGATGATTTCCTGAGAGAGCTTGTAGCTTTGAAATGTGAAGAGCGTATCCCAGGTGCGATGAGGTTTTTCAAGACAGGTAAAGGGCAATATGGCGAGGGAGACTTGTTCTGGGGCATCTCTGTGCCCAAGCAGCAGGCTCTTTCCAGAAAATACTACAAGGCAATAGAGCTCCATGACTATTCGCAGCTATTGAAGCACAGTGTCCACGAAGTTCGGCTAAGTGCTCTGATGATGCTGGTGTATAGATACCAATCCTCAAAACCTGAGCGGGAAGAAGTCGTAAACCTCTACAGGGCTCATTTTGACTATGTGAACAACTGGGATCTGGTGGATACCAGTGCCGCCAAGATTTTGGGAGAATGGCTGTGGGAGAAGGATCATCAGGAGCTTAAAACCTTAGCCCTATCAGGCCATCTCTGGCGTCAACGCATCTCCATTATAGCCACTCATGCCTTTATCCGCAGAGGCTATTTCACGACCACTCTGGAGCTCTCAGAGCTGCTGCTGCACCATCCTCATGACCTGATTCACAAAGCCGTGGGCTGGATGCTGAGGGAAGTGGGGAACATTGACTTTCAGGCGGAGTATGCCTTTCTCAAACAGCATTACCAGACGATGCCACGCACGATGCTGCGCTATGCTATCGAGAAGTTTGACGAACCACTGCGGCAGGATTTTTTGAAGGGTAGAATCAATCCATAATCTGCTTTGTTACAATTGACGTATCATCTGTAACATCAAGGCACCAAAGTTACTACCCGGTAGAACCTCTGTACGGCGCTTATCGGCGCAGTCCAGCTACAGGCATCAAAGGTTCCGCTGAGATCAGGTGTAAATGGTCCAGCGGGATTGTCTGAACTATAGACTTTGTAACCTGATGCATCATCCACGGCATTCCAAACAATCCTGACATTGCCACTTTGGCGTGTGATGCCAATCCCTGTAGGAGCAGGTGGGAGAGCAACATCTTCCCAGGAGATCCGATGCTGGGCAGTTTGCAGATTCACATCCGCGAAGAGCAGCCAATCCTCAACCACGCTGGCATCTGATGCACTACGAGTCAATTGCCAGCTTCCGGAAGTAAGGGGACTGCGGGTATAGAGCCTGTATTTATATGCCGGCAGAGACGAGGCATCAAGATCTTCAGTAGTGGTGCAGCGCAAGCTGGCAGTATAAGTGCCGGAGTTGTAAGTATGGGTAATCCAGCTTTGATTGTCAAGCGCTTGCCTGTTGCCAGCACCGTTTAAGCGTGTAACTGTGATGGGAGCGGGATTGACGATCTCAGAGAAGGCAACCTGCATGCCAGTATTGGTAAAAGTATAGGGCACTCCTGTCACAGCAGGAGTGAGCGTGTGTGAAGACCCTGCACCGATCAGCACTTCACTCTGGATCCGATCTGTGGGTTCACTGCCGTTCAAAGCGCCATGCATGCTTCCTTTTTGATTCCAAACCTTGGTGCCGGATGCTTCATCCAGGCGCAGGTTTAGTGCCAGAGCAGGATTATCGGGGCTTTGCCAGAGGTGCATGTTGTTGCGGATTTGTTCCAGGCTTAGGGCTGAATTCCAGATCCTGAATTCATCCACACAGCCTTCCAGCGCATAAGTATTGTCCATACGCAAGCCAATCCTGAAATCAATTGTAGTGCTCTGCAGAGGCTGGCTCATGGGATTGTTTCCCTGCTTGGTCAGGGACACTTCCACGCCATCTATATACATCTTCGCATAAAGGGTTGCGGGATCATACACGCAGGCTATATGCTGCCATACGCCGGGAGTCAGGATGTGGGCAGGGCTATCCAGATAGACTTGAGTAGTGGGGATAAAGCGCAGGCCATTGTTCATAGTAGTATGAATTTCCAGCTCTTCATAGTATTTAGCGGTCAGGAACTGAATGGATGAATTGCCATTCCATTTGAACCATGTTTCCAGGGTTACGGCAGAAAGGTTTTGTAAAGGTGGGGCAGAGGCAATACTGAGGTATTCTCCGCTGCCATCGAAAGCGACAGCTCCATCGTAGACATACGCAATCGCTGTGCCAGCAAGGGGGATGATCGTATCCGTGCGGGTGAGATTGTCTTTTACCAATAGCGATGCTGAGTGATTCCCTTCCCGAAGTGGATGGTAGGATACGTCTATCCAGGCTTGATTGGTGCTGAGGGTAATGGGGTAGCTATTGCCATCAGAAAGGACGAAGCAATCTGCATCATCGCCGATGATATCTACCAAAGTGACCATGAGACTGCTGCCACCGATGTTTGAGAGCGTGAATCGTGTGTTTTCTGAGTTGAAACCGATTAGCGTAGCCGGAAAGTTCGCACTGGGCGGATTCACTCCCAGGATAGGCTGAGCCAGGATGTGCAGGATGTAGTCCTCAGTTTCTCCAAAGGTCAATACTCCACTGGGATTGTGACTTTGGCTATTGGTATGTATGCATTGAATACGCATTCTGTAATAGCCTGAGCTCATGCCCGGAGGGATAGGGATCGTGGTGGAAAATCCAGACCCATTCCAGGTCAAATCCCAATACTCACCCTGTGTGTTGTTGAAGAGATTATCCTGATTCAAATCTACCCAAACGCGGATGCCTTCAGGACCATAGCCCCCGGTGAGATAGACATAGAGAGGCAGGTTTGAGCCTGAGGTTACAGAAGTTGAGAGCCCCGAGTAATAGGTATAGCTGTTCCAGCCACTTTGATTTGAGATACTGCCACAATCCACCCTGTTGATGTATAGTGAGCTATTGGTATGCCTGGTGGTACTATAAGCCTGGGTAGTGAAATTCCAGCCAGGAGACCAATCCGAGATGCCCACGCTGTTTATGCCTCTCACCTGCCAATAATAAGGAGTAGAGGGATTCAGGTTGTCGCACAGCCAGGAACTGCTGGAGACCGGATAAATGCTGCCCGTACCGGGAGAAGTGCCGATCATGATCTCATAGCTGGTAGAGTTTATTCCAGTCCATGACAAAGCTTCGTAAGTGCCAAATCCTGTAGTTCCGCTCACTGGACTGGGAGAATGAGGGATTCCAGGGCTATGCAGCTGGATCTGTACGTCATCGATAATCCAGAATCTACCTGCATCATTATTATCCCACACACTCAGAAAACAAAGCCTGAAATCAGTAGTCCCAGCCCATGGACTGAGATCGAAGGTTTCAGTTCGAATGTAGGGAGCTAAGGAGGTTACATCTGCCATATCAACCCATTCAGGATAACTGGCAGAATCAAAGCATGGACCAAAGGGATCGTTGTATAGGGGAACATTGTAGGCTCCACTGCCCATATAGGAAGATTCTGGCAGCAAATAGAAATACTGCCCGCCGTCTGTGGAATAAAGCACATATCCATGATCTTTTTCAGCATCCATCAGGCAAAGATGCTTGAAGCTGAGGTAGGCCCCGGTGGTGGTAGCAAGATTGTGTGATCCTGTTTCAATCAGGAAGCTGTATGTAACTGGCATGTTGATATTGCCGATAATGTAGTTTTCAGGTGTTTCACCCGTGGGGAGGCGCATCCAGGGATTGTCTCCATTGATGTTGGCAAACTGAAAGGCCTCAGTTTCGAAGTTCTCATAAAAGGGAACAGGAAGTACCCGGGGTGCTGTTGTGAAAAAATACAGAGGAGTTTGGCTAAACCCAATTTCTGTGGGTCCTTTATAGAGAAGTGAATAGTAATATGTGAGCCCACCAGCGAGGGGAGCAGGAATGGTGTAGCTGCCTTCACGGATATCAATACTTTGATGCCATGGGTAAAGCAAACTGAGATTGTTTGGATCCAGTCCAAACATAATGTTCCAGGATCCTGCCCAACTGCCATCACCCCATCTCCAGGTAAGCTCTGAAGTATCAGGATCGACCCCTGTAGCTCCAGGTGGGATATTGAAATCTGATGGGGCTTCAGTTGAGCTTACTCCAATAAACTGTCCCGAGATGCTGAAGCTGTAATCTCCCATGAGCGTATTGTCATTCTGGATCAGCAGATAGCGTTGGGAACCATCTGGTACTGTGTAGGTAATCTGGGATTGATATACGCCGTCCACAAGGTTGCTGATTACCGGGTCAATCGAGCTGTTAAATATAGCGATTCTGGTGTAAGGGGGAGCGTTCAGAAGTGTAATCACCAGTTCATCACCAGGGAAGCTCTCTATAGTCCACCAATCATTGTCGGAATAGACATTTCCGAGGAAGCCTGTGTGAGTACCATTATCACACCAGGTGACCCCTGTGTCTCCAGGTAAGTTGTTGGGTTCAGTTTCAGGCACCGCCATCAGGCTCACCGCTACAAGAGCAAAAATAAACAAAACCAAAAGCTTCATACGCATGGTTATCTCCTAAAATCTGGAATTCGATCACTTAGTTTGATTCTCACATCCATTATCATCAGCAGTAGCTGTGATTTGGGTGCAACACACTATCATCAAAGGCTGGATTATGTGCTAAATACTTTAGTGATTAATTCATGTCAATAACAAAAATCACTGTGTTTATTATGCTGGCTTTGCAGTCATACTGTTAAAAACATTGGGATTCACTTGACACAAAAGAGCCTCTTTTTAATGATGTAAAAAAAACAAAATACACAAATGGAGGAATCCAATGACCATTCATGATTTCATGGCAAAGGTCGCAGCAAAGAACGCCGGAGAACCCGAGTTTCTTCAGGCAGTAAAAGAAGTTGTCGAAACCGTATGGGATGTTTACCAAAACAACCCACGCTTTGTGAAAGCCAATATCCTTGAGCGTATTGTCGAGCCCGAACGCGTAATCTTGTTCCGTGTTCCGTGGATGGATGACAAAGGTGAAGTCCATGTAAACCGTGGGTTCCGCGTCCAATTCAACAGCGCCATCGGACCCTACAAGGGTGGTCTGCGCTTTCACCCCAGCGTAAATCTCTCCATTCTGAAATTCCTCGGATTTGAACAGATTTTCAAAAACAGCCTTACCACTTTGCCTATGGGCGGTGGAAAGGGCGGAAGTGATTTTGACGCCAAAGGCCGTTCGGATGCCGAAATCATGAGATTCTGCCAGGCTTTCATGGCTGAACTTTTCCGCCATATCGGTCCCAATACAGACGTCCCAGCCGGCGATATCGGTGTGGGCGGACGTGAAATCGGTTACCTCTTTGGTATGTATAAAAAGCTCAACAATGAATTCACCGGCGTCTTGACTGGCAAAGGCAGAAACTGGGGCGGCAGCCTCATCCGTCCTGAAGCTACAGGCTTTGGCGTAGTATATTTTGCCGAAGAAATGCTCAAAACCAAAGGCACCAGCTTTGAAGGCAAACGCGTAGCTCTTTCCGGCTTTGGCAACGTAGCCTGGGGCGCTGCACAGAAAGTGAAAGAACTGGGCGGAAAGGTCGTAACCATTTCCGGCCCTGATGGATACATCCTGGATGAAGATGGACTCGATGACGAGAAGATCGAATACTTGCTGGAGCTGCGTGCTTCCAACAACGACCGCGTGATCGACTATGCCGAGCGTTTCCCCAATGCCAAATTCTTCGAAGGCAGACGCCCGTGGGAAGTGAAGGTTGATGTAGCAATTCCCTGCGCAACTCAGAATGAACTGGATGTAAACGATGCCAAGGCTCTGGTTGCCAATGGCTGCATGTGCGTAACTGAAGGTGCAAATATGCCCAGCACTCCTGAAGCTGTGGATGTATTCCTCAATGCCAAAATGCTCTTTGCTCCTGGAAAAGCTGCCAACGCTGGTGGGGTAGCCACTTCCGGACTGGAAATGACCCAAAACTCCATGCGTCTGGACTGGAGCCGTGAAGAAGTGGATCAGAAGCTGCATGGCATCATGCGCAATATCCACGAAGCCTGCCGTGTAAACGGTAAGCAGCCCGATGGCTATGTGAACTATGTGAAAGGCGCAAACATCGCTGGTTTCCTGAAAGTGGCAAACGCCATGTGCGATATGGGCCTCGTGTAAGAATCAATCAAACTATAAGAGATAAAAAGGTGGGATGAATATCCCGCCTTTTTTTTGTGGGATGGATTCGTATTGGATTGGACACGTCCCCGTGTCCGTTTGTTCTGGATTGGACACGTCCCCGTGTCCACGAGGCCGGAGGCCGAGCCTTTCGAGCCCCTTCGGGACTCCGCAAACGAAGACGTTTGCGATCCAAAAGCGCAGGGTTCGAAAACCCTGCGGTACAACAGACTGAAAGTCTATGTTACAACAGACTGAAAGTCTATGTTACAACAGGCTAAAAGCCTATGTTACGCGGACGTTTGCGATTCAACCCCCTTCGCTTATACCAATCCCCCTATCACTACGCAATCATTACGGGTGCGATGCGTAATGACTGCGTAATGCCTGCGTAATTCAATCAGGAGCCAAGCAGGGAAGAGCTATCCAGCCCAGTGCCATTATTTCGTATGGCAAGCAGGGATAAGACACTTATACTTTCTTAAAACACCAGAAGATGGAGGAATCCCATGAAAGTAGTACACTACGACCAAGTCGAACTCGAGCCAGTCTATGCTGAAGGCGCAGAAGGTGCCCAAATCCGATGGCTGATCAGCCAGAAGGATGGTGCTCCGAATTTTGCCATGCGGATGTTTGAAGTCGCTCCCGGCGGCCATACTCCCTATCATCAGCACGATTGGGAACATGAGCTCTACTGCCTCTCCGGTAAAGGCGCTCTGGTTACCGAACGCGGCGAGATAGCCTTTGCCGAAAATGATATAATGTTTGTGGATCCAGGCATGATGCATGCCTTCAAAAACACTGGGGATGATACACTTAAGTTTTTGTGCCTGATTCCTCATGAACAGCCTGTAGTGAAGAAAACCCTGAATCCCTTTGCCGATGAAGTGGCAAACAACTGCTAAAGGATTTTTCATATGAACGACAAGAACAAAAAATACCTCTATGATTTGCTGAGTGCAGTAAGTCCCTCCGGATTTGAAACCAAAGCCCAACAGATTACCAGGGCATTCCTCAAGGGTACCTGTGATGATATCTCCTCGGACGTAAATGGCAATTTGATTGCCTTTAAGCGTGGCAGTGGTGAGAAGAAAATCATGATCGTAGGCCATGCCGATGAGATTGGCTTTATGGTAAATTACATCGATGAAAGCGGCTACCTGTATGTAAAAACACTAGGTGGGTTCGATGTAAACCTGCTTTCCGGACTGCGGCTCGATATTCATCATGAGGATAAGATTGTCAGAGGCGTGATCGGCAGAAAACCCATCCACATGATGAGAGGTGAAGGTGATACCGCCAAACTCAAGCTGGAAGACATCTGGATCGATATAGGAGCCAAAGATAAGAAGGATGCTGAAGACAGAGTATCGATCGGCGATATAGTGACATACAGCAGTCATATTGAAGAGCTTTCTGAAGATATCATCATCAGTAAGGCTACAGACAACAAAGTAGGCGTCTATATAGCTGCCGCTGTGATGAACGAACTCAAAGGGAAAAAGCTCAAAGCCAATTACTATGCTGTGGCATCAGTGGGCGAGGAAACCACCATGAAAGGAGCTCGTACCAGTTCCTACAGGATTCAGCCTGATATTGCCATTGCCGTGGATGTGACCTTTACTTCGGATATCCCGGGATCAGATAAACGCACTCATGGTGAAGTGAGTATCGGCAAGGGTCCGGTGCTGGCTTTGGGAGCTGCTTTGCATCCTGCCGTCTGTCAGCGTTTAAGGGATCTGGCGAAGAAGCATGATATCCCCTTGCAGATCGAGATTGCCACCTCTCGTACTGGTACAGATGCCGATGCCATCCATGATCAGAGACATGGTGTAGCCACGGCAGTGCTGAGCATTCCGAATCGCTATATGCATTCTCCCAATGAACTGATCAGCCTCAGCGACCTTGATAATGCAGTGAAACTCCTGGTGGAGTTTGTCAAAAGCGTGGACGATAAATTCGATCTGATCCGCTAAATAAAACCTCACAGAATTGTTATGCAGAACCCGGAAATTATCCGGGTTTTTGCTTATGTAAAAGTGGATTCGACACGTCCTCGTGTCACCGAGGCTGCAAGCAGAGCACCTTCGGGTCTGAAGTATGCAAGGCGTTAGAATCTTCCTCTTATATATGTTTCCATGAGTGCTTGTATCTGTCTCTGTAATTATCAGGTAAGCGTTTTTTCTACCCCTCACCCAAATCCTCTCCCACAAGGGGTGTGGCCTCCAATACTGCAACATGCTTAATATCTTCTCAAACTGAAAAACAAGAATCAACGAGCATGATAGTAAACTGACCATAAACTACTTGACGGAAACCTGTTTTTTGTCAGTATGGAATCCCGTCTGTTGATTCTCTTGCAGACGCTGAACTAGCTAAAAACAACATAAAATAAAAAATGACTTAGGAGAAACAATGGACTTGATGCCATACGCCGAACCATGGCGTATCAAGATGGTAGAGCATGTAAAAATGCTCAGCCGCGAAGAGCGGCTGGAGAAGATTACCAAGGCTGAGTACAATCTCTTCAATCTCGCTGCTGAAGATGTGTATATCGATCTCCTGACCGATTCAGGTACTGGTGCCATGAGTGCGGATCAATGGTCTGCTCTCATGCTGGGAGACGAAAGCTATGCCGGATCAAAGAGTTTCATCAGAATGAAGCAAACGATCCAAAACCTCACTGGATTTCCCTATGTGATGCCCACTCATCAGGGCAGGGCAGCAGAAAACGTGCTGTTCTCTGTGATGATCAAGCCCGGGGATATCATTCCTGGGAATACTCACTTCGATACTACCAAAGGACACATTGAGTTCCGAAAAGCCACTGCTGTGGACTGCACTATTGCCGAAGCGGAAGATCCTACCTTGATTCATCCTTTCAAAGGGAACGTTGATATCACCCGCCTGGAGCAAACGATTGCAAAGTATGGCGTGGAGCGTATCCCATTGATGGTGCTTACGATCACCTGCAATTCCGGTGGTGGCCAGCCCGTATCCATGCAAAACATCTCGGAAGTGAGTGCTGTCTGTAAGAAACATGGTATTCCTTTGGTCTTTGATTCTGCCCGCTTCGCTGAGAATGCATATTACATCAAAACCCGAGAGTCTGGTTATGAGCATAAGAGCATCAAAGAGATTGTGAAAGAGATGTTTACTTATGCTGATATCATGACCATGAGTGCCAAGAAAGATGCTATCATCAATATCGGTGGCTTCATTGCCATGCGGGATGAAAAGCTCTATCGTGGGTGTGCTACTTTCAATATCATGTTTGAAGGCTATATCACCTATGGTGGAATGAGTGGCAGGGATATGGAAGCCCTGGCTGCTGGTTTGATGGAAAGCACAGAATATGACTATCTGCATGCCAGAATCTCTCAGGTGGCGTATCTGGGCAACCTGATCAAAGCTGCAGGAATGCCTTTGATCGAGCCTTTTGGTGGTCATGCCGTGTATGTGGATGCCGGAAGGTTTTTACCTCAGATCCCAGCTCTGCATTATCCTGCTCAGGTTTTGGGTGTGGAACTCTATGTGGAAGCAGGAGTAAGAGGTGTAGAGATTGGTACTGTGCTGGCTGATCGGGATCCGCAGACCAGAAAAGAACGTCCGCCCAAACTGGAACTCCTGCGCCTGGCCATACCGCGTAGAGTCTATACAAACAGCCACATGGAAGTTGTGGCTTGGGGTTTGAAGCAAGTATGGAATCGTCGTGACAGCCTGACAGGGCTCAAGATCAAATACGAAGCCGAAATCATGCGGCACTTTACAGCTACTTTTGAAAGGAGATAATATGCCAAAAATGATGTTATTAGGAGACGAGGCCCTGGCTCAGGGTGCTCTTGATGCAGGGATTTCCGGGTTCTACGGCTATCCTGGAACACCTTCGACAGAAATCATTGAGTATGTACAGCGGTCGAAGCAAGCCATCCAAGCCAATATCCACCGCACCTGGTCGTCAAATGAAAAGACCGCGGCTGAATCGGCTATCGGGATGAGCTATGCCGGCAAGCGCACTATGGTGACCATGAAGCACGTGGGTTTGAACGTAGCTGCCGATCCCTTCATGAATTCAGCCATGACAGGAGCTAATGGTGGTTTACTGATAGTAGTGGCGGACGATCCCTCCATGCATTCTTCGCAAAACGAGCAGGATTCCCGCTATTATGGTCATTTTGCCATGATCCCTGTCTTGGAACCTTCCAATCAGCAGGAATGCTATGATATGGCATTCTATGGCTTTGAGCTTTCTGAGAAATATCATATTCCTGTGATGATCCGCCTTACCACGCGTCTTTCTCACTCTCGTAGTGGGGTAGAACAGCGGAATCCACTGCCCCAAAACAAGCTGCAGAAACCTGATGACCTCTTTCAATTCATGCTCCTGCCAGCAGTAGCCCGCAAGAAGTATAAACAACTGATTGCCAGGCAGGCAGACTTCATGCAGGAAGCCATTGATAGCCCTTTCAATCACTACCAACTGGAAGCCAAAGACTTCAGCAAAGGGATTATCGCCACAGGTCTGGCTTACAACTATCTTCGTGAAGTATTTGGCAGTGAGGAAATCCCTTATCCGGTGCTCAAGATATGCCAGTATCCCTTACCCATCAGCAAAGTGCACGAGCTTTACAACAATTGCGACAGCCTCTATTTCTTTGAAGAAGGAATGCCGATTGCCGAGGAACTGGTGAAAGGCCCTGCATTCCAGGGAATGAAACCCATTCATGGCAGGCTGGACGGCACTTTAGACCGCGATGGTGAGCTCAATCCCAATAAAGTAGCAGCAGCCCTGGGCATGCCAGCCAAGTTTGGTAAAGCCATTCCTGAGATCGTAACCGGCCGTCCTCCGGCGCTGTGTGTCGGCTGTCCTCATTCAGACAGCTATCTGGCTCTCAATGAAGCTGTCAAAGAATACGGCAGAGGCCACGTCTTCAGCGATATCGGCTGCTACACCCTTGGTTTTATGCCTCCCTACAATGCCATCAATTCCTGCGTGGACATGGGTGCCTCGATCACCATGGCTAAAGGTGCTGCGGATAGCGGGCTGTTCCCATCGATAGCTGTGATTGGCGACAGTACCTTTGCTCATTCCGGGATCACTGGTCTCATGGATTGCCTCTTTGACAAATCCAATGTGGTAGTAGTTATCCTGGACAATTCGACCACAGGCATGACAGGTGGACAGGATTACACAGCTTATGGCAAACTGGAAGAGATATGCCTGGGTTTGGGTGTGGAAAAGGAGCATCTGCGGACTTTCATCCCCTTCAAAAAGAACTTTGAGGAGATGGTGCAGATCTACAAAGAAGAAATTGCCTATGAAGGAGTATCTGTGATCATTCCCCGTCGCGAATGCGTGCAAACCCTGAAACGCAAGCATAAAATGGAGGTGCCATCATGAAAAAGGACATCATCTTAGCTGGAGTGGGCGGACAGGGCATCCTGACCATAGCCACCATCCTGGGGCACGCAGCGCTGGCACGAGGCTGGCAATTGAAGCAAGCCGAAGTACATGGTATGAGCCAACGCGGGGGAGACGTACAATCTCACCTCAGGCTTTCTGATGCTCCCATCTGGAGCGATCTGATCACGCTTGGTGATGCAGATATGATCCTGTCTGTAGAACCCATGGAAGCGCTCAGGTATCTGCCTTATCTGCGTTCTGACGGTTGGATTATCTCAAATTCCAATCCCTTCAAAAACATACCCAATTATCCAGAAGAAGAACTGGTCTATGCTGAAATCAAATCAGTGAAGAACCACATTCTCTTTGATGCCGATGCCGTAGCCAAAGAGATCAAGGCTTCAAAATCCATGAATATCGTTATCCTTGGTGCAGCGATCGATAAGCTGGGATTTACCCAACAAGAAATCGAAGACTCTATCAAAGCCATCTTCTCCCGCAAGGGTGAAGCCATCGTAGAGGCAAATCTGAAAGCCCTGCAAGCCGGGATCGAAAAGAAATAACCACACCTCAACAATATGAATAGGCGGGGGATATTGTCCTCCGCCTTTTGATATGTTGTACCGGCTCATCTCTTCCATCTGTTGCTATTCTCCTGCTCCTCTCCCACACAACCCAAACCCGGCTTGGGATGTACAGGAGTGACTCACAGGCTTAGGAACTGGTGCAAGCGTTAGCCACACTTGGTTTGATGGAAGTCATTAGTAGCCCAGACCCAATATCATCCCCACGAAGCTTTCCTGATCACGATTCATGCCCACTCTCACTCCTGCATTTATCTGTCCGGCATAGAACATCCCAATCTCGGCAATGAGTTCCAAACCTGCCGAATATTGAGCATTGGCTTTGGTGTTTTCAAGGGGTAGCCCGGCATCGAAGAACACTCCCATGGCTATGTCATCAAGATAGACCTGAGGATTCCAGGATCCCTGCCTGATCTTCCAGAGCGGGAAATACAATGTATTTCGCAGGGTAGCACCCTTATTGGCTGCCAATTCATTATCATAACCACGCAGCGGATAGAAGACATCATCGTAGTCTGCATCGGGGTCATAGCCCAGATTGATGGTCGATCTGAACTCAGATGCTCTGGTAATCTGTGATCTCAAATTCACCTGAGCCTGCCAGCCCAAACGGTCACGATCCGATTTCAGGATTTCCTTGTTTTCGATCATAAGTGACTGAGAAGTGCTGGCTTGCAGCGAGTTGTGCGACATGGAGAAACTCAGCATGGGATAGAGTAGCCGGCGCTGGAAATTGTCCCAAGCCTGATAACCAAAGCCAGCATTGACCTGATTCAGGCCATAATTCACACGATTGAAGAGATTCACATATTGGAAGGCACTGAAGCTGCCTTTATCCACATTGGATACACTAAGGCTCTGATGCACAGGAGAGAAGAAGCTATTCTCGATGCTAAAATCCACATAGGTCTTCTTATCATGAGTATCATAAAACCCTGATACCTGCCATTGCGGGAAATCACCCACCGCATCGCTGCCAACCAGGACTGCACCGATGGCAAGGCTGTCACCATTCACTTCTATAATAGGTGTGCGCAGGATCCTGGGACTCAGCATGTGCAGGATATTGTTCGCATATCCACCCCGGTTAACAGGGTAGTTTCCCAATACAGGTGCATCAGTGACAGTCTGAGGATATTGAAACGGGGCGGGTAAGCTGCGGGTCTGCCTGGGGGTGAATGCTTTGGTATCCAATTGGTCTTCATAGAGATCGATGCCATCCCCATTCATAGCCAGAAAGTAGGTCTTGCCATTTTGCGTTGTCACTGGAGTCCTGATATCAGAACTGCCAGTGTATTTACTCCGGGATTTGGAGGCCAGATCATACTGATACATACCCAGTTCATTATCATACACCGCACTATAGATGAGCTTGCCATTCTGGATATCAGTGAGGGTTTCGGTGGCCTCGGAATCCACTACGCTTAGGAGAGTGTAGTCCTTCAGGTTCAGCTCGTAGATGCTGCTATTGCGCCAATAGTCACGTGCATTCACAAACATTCTGTTTTCGACGGGGAAGAACCCATGGATCAGATATTTGGTTTTGAAGAGTTCCTGGGTCGATCGGCTATCAAGAGAGTATTTCTTCACGATGGAACTGCGGTAATCCGGAGTGTCTTCACTGAAGATGATACTGCCATCAGGCATGGGGTGGAAGGCTCTGATTCTACCGCTCAGGAGCTTGTTGGGAGCGCTGCCATCCAGATTTGCCATCATGATTTCGGTGATATAGCCATAACCATCGTTGTCGCTATTGGCGAATCCCCGCTTCAGTTCATAACGGCTGTAATACAGCTTGTCGCCATGAACATGGAATCCGGCTGGGAATTCAGAGCTTTGGCGCAGGATTTCCCTGCCAATATTGGTGCTGGGATTGTATTGCATGATGCTGTTTCGGGAGAAACTGCTACTGGGTCCGGTTTTTTCCACCAGTCTTCTGGTGTAGTAAAGCTGACCATTGGCTTCACTGAGATTGCCCTTTTCCCATCCATCATAAGTAATACGCTGCGTGGGAGCTTGCCAGGGCTTGGCTTTTTCGCTTTCCTGCCACTCGGTCCAGAGTGTGGTGAGTGGCTTCCCGTAGGTATTGAGAAACGCCTTATCCAGAGCCAAAGCTGGCATCAAGCCATTCAGATATGCCTCAATGCGGGAGGAATTGTCTTCGAACATCAGGGAAAACTTGTCCTCACCATAGGTTTTGGAGAGATAGCTGAAGAAGCTGCCGCCAAACACATAGTAATGCGCCAATGGTGTATCCTGAGTGTAGTAGGAAGCCTTTGTGGGGGATGGTAAGCGGTCTTCATGGGCAAGGGCACTGATGATCGAGGAATAGTGTCCGCCATTCATGCGTCCGGCATTGGGGGAAAGCTGAGATTCACCATAAACTGTGATCCCTTCAGTGATCCACATCGGCTGATGCAGACTTACATATAAAAGATTGCCAAAGATCGAACGTAGAACCCTGGGAAGTCCGCCATCTTTGGTAAGCTGGAGAATATGGATGTATTCATGGGGGCCGACAAGCTGAAACCAATCCTCACCCATCGACAATTCATCTGCAGTAGGCACATAGCGATAGAGGGCGATCATTTCGCCTACCGGATTGGCATAACCATTGATGAGATTGCCCATGTCCTCGATTTTCACTGCCAGACGGGGGTATGAATTGCCTGTAAGTTTCTCTGTATAAAGGCGGTAGTGTTCCAGAGTCTGAAGCGCATGATAAGCCTCATTTTCACATCCAGGCTTGTAATACACCATAAATTTATCGGTCGAAAGCGTCTTCCAATCAGCCCAGGCAAACAGCCCGGCGGGTATCATAAGTAGCAGCAGTAATGTCAGCAACAGTGTTTTATTCATCTTAGCATCCTCAGGATTGTCATGTTTTGAAATCCAAAATGTGAAACATAAGGTCACTGTCAAACATTTTTGTGTTTTCCTAAGCCTGTTTTGAATGTAGTACCTCTTCTGAAAGACCGTTGCACATACCTGAAACTCAAAATGCAACTCATTGTGGATCTCTATGTGCGGCTATAAGGGAAAATCTATTCCCACCCACCACCCTTTTTGTATGGGGCGCTGCCCCATACCCCGATAAATCATCAGTCTTTCTGGATGCCATTAGTGATGTGCTGTTTAGTTGTTTGCACTCTGTGAAATCCTGGTGCATCCCAGGGCGCTGTTACTACGCTCTCAATACGGACGTGATGCGTAATGGGTGCGTAATGATAGCGTAATTCAAAGCAGAGCGGAGGAGAAAAGCCTTGACAGAATCAGGCCCCACCAGAAATTGCTCTTCACGATGAGTGGCGAGATAGCTCAGCCGGTAGAGCAGAGGCCTGAAAAGCCTTGTGTCCCCAGTTCGATTCTGGGTTTCGCCACCATTTTTTTTGTCCTGAAAACGGCGGAACAGATGTTGATGCAATTCCACAATAAATCACAATAGCGCAATTCATGGTGAATTTTCCCCTTTACATGAACCTCAAATCAGTAATACATGTTCTATATCGTCGGGCAGATAACTGCACCTGACTCAAAATAACTCTGATTACAGGAATTACAGATGATCAAGATATTGGTGATAGAAGACGACAACAGCTTCCGCAACGTGCTGGTACAGATGCTGACCAGGGCTGGATATGACGTAAAACAAGCGGGTGACGGCAATCAAGCCGTAGAAGTATGCCGTGCTTTTGAGCCTGATTTGGTACTCACCGATATCATCATGCCGGACAAGGAAGGGCTGGAGACTATTCAGGAACTCCTGGGCATATCTCCATATATGAAGATCATCGCTATGAGTGGCGGTGGGAAGTTCGGCCCGGATAGTTATCTTCCCCTGGCTCAGAAGCTAGGTGCAAAGGCTACTCTGCAAAAGCCCTTTATGCGTGAGGAATTGCTCAGTACGATAGCCGAAGTGCTGGAAATGGACTAAGCGTCCAACAAACCTCTTATAGCCTCTAAAATATGATCCTTTCTCAGATCATAAGAGAATCTCTCACATAGTCTCTGCGCTATTTCCTGCCGGTCAGGTTCTACAGCCATGGCTTGTTTGAGAGTTTGCGCCAGGTCATTCACATTTCTGTTTGCAATGATAAAACCATCATCCTGAATCACAGTAGGGATTCCAGCCACATTGGAGCCTATGGGGAGGCAGCCGCATGCCATCGCTTCCATCAGGGCATTGGGCATTCCCTCAGAAATGGATGCCTGCACATAGATGGATGCTTCTTCCATCAGGGCAATGCTTTCTTCATGGGGGATAGGGGGCAGGATTACAAGGTTGCTGATGCCTGATACACTGTACTCCCTGTCCAGAGCTGCCATCCACTCAGGACTGATCCCCACGCAGACAAACACCCACTCTGGAAACAGGGGCGCAACCTTAAACAGCAGATCAAAGCCTTTGTTCATGACATCCTGATAGCGGGGGGTTCCGCCTACGCAGAGGATCATACGCTGGCGTTGGCTGGAGATAGTGCTATCGATATATATGGCATTGTGAATCACCATCGCTGGTGTCTTGAGTCCGGGAATCAGGTTGTAAACCCCTTCCCGGTGTCCAGAGGGCTGGTAATAGGTATTGCTGGAGCTTAGCAAGGCTTCATGATTGGCGATCATCAAATCGCAGTTTTTGAGAGCATAGCGGGCACAGAATCCTCGAAGGGGATTGGCATAGACTCCATAGCCAAACTCAGGATAATGCACTGCATCATATCCACCGATAAAGACCACACTCTTGCGCTTCAGCAGGCGCGCAATTGCTACCGCTATGGCACTGTGATAATCCGCAAACCAGATCAGTACAAGCTCCCAGTCCCGATGTCTAAGCATGGAGATAGCCATGTTCAGAATTCCCATCAGGTATCTGTTGCGTCCCAGATTCTGGTTCAGGCAGAGGGATTTGAGCTGGTGCTGGCTGGATAGGATCTCTTCATCAATCTGCATGAAGGTGCTATTGGTGGGCTTTACAAAGATCAGCTTCATTGGGTTCCCAATACCTTATTGAAGGTGTCAGCCAGGAGTTTGGTGGTCTCACGTCGTTCAAAGCTGCGGATCAAGGGCCAGCTCGGTTCGGGCTTGAGTTGCTTCTCCTGCCAGGCTGTATAGATCTCCATGAACCTTTGGGCGATGTCATCAGTGCTCTCATTATCAGCGATATAGGCTAGTCCGCTGTCCTTGAGGATTTCGGCGCTTACGCCCTGGGGATTGATTACTGCCCAGATGGGTTTGGCAGCCCTGAGATACTCAAAGAGCTTGCCTGGCATTTCGGCATCGCTCTTGGCTCCCGGACCTGAAAACAGCCACAATACATCGGCATTTAGCAAAGCCTGGATGGTTTCCGGATGGGGAAGATAGGCATGTAGAACTACCATTTGGCGGATCATGGCATTGTCTTCAAAGCCTCTGAAGACAAATGAGGCGAAGTTCCTGCCATAGATATGGATTTTTATTCGGGCGGGATCAATCTTTCCCTCGGTAGCAAGATCAACCAGTGCCTGCCAGATTTTGCCAGGATGCCGGCGTGCAAATAGTACTCCTGGATGCACGATGTGCAGGACGTTGGAGTCTCTCTTGGGTGAAGGAGTGGACACCGTAAAATCCTCTTCATCATATGCATTGGTGATCACAGTGAATTTGTCCGCGGGCAAGTCCCTGTATAGCTGCAGAAAATCCTGTTTGTAGGCCTTGTTCACGACCGTAATATGATCTGCGGCTTTCAATACCTCATGTTCCAGATGCCTTTCTATTTGGGAGAATCGGGCTGGGGGAGGGTTGTCAAGACGGCTTTGTCCCAGGCTCCAATCATCACGAAAATCGACTACATAGGGGATCTTGTAGCGCTGTTTGATCCATTTGCCTAGCAGCATGGGAGAAAAAGGCGGACCCGAGATATAGACAAGATCGATAGTTTCCTGCTTCAGGATACGTTTTAATCTGGCTTTGGCAAAAGGCAGCCACAGAATCTCTGCATCCGGGATCAGGATATGAAACATGATCCAGGTAACAACCTTAGGTAGCCTTAAGCCCCAGAACACCTTGTAGAGCCAGTGCGCGTCTATCGTGAAGCAGTGGTGAATCTTCTGCCCTGAAGGGATATCTGCCCTCAGGCTATGGTCTTTGGGGTGTTTTACCAGCGCTGGAGAGGCAGTAAGCACAATGCTTTCCCAGCCCTGCTCGGGGAGGTACTTGCTGAATTTCACACCCCTCTGCACCCCTGAGCCACCTACAGGTGGGTAGTAATAGACTATGTAGAGAACCTTCTTCATTGGGAATACAATACCGAAAACCAGAAGGGCTTGGCTGTGATCAAGAGGTGGTTCACGCCATTCACGGCTTTATTGAGGATGTTTCTGTTTACCATAAAGCTGGTGCTGCCACAGGCATCGCATTTAGCCCCTTCATGGGGAGCAAACCATTGTCCCAAAAGCTGCTGGCGCAGTGTAAGCAGCAACGGGAAGCTATCCTGCGAAGGGGTTCCATAGAGCCTGGCTTGCAGGTGATGATACTCAGGCAGGAGCAGATTGTTCAATCTGGGTATAGATATGGACTGCACGTGCCCATAAGCATGATTGACAAGACCGCATCGGGCGCATTTGTACAGGTGTCTCTGAAGTTGTTCCTGATTGGGCACGCTGATCAGGATGTATTTGCGGCTCAATCGTTTAAGCTCCCTGATTCCTTTGTGTAAGGTGCTGGTATCCAGGTGCTCCAATACTTCATTGCACATCACCAGATCAAAGCTGTGGTCGGCACAGGGAATACTTTCTATAGAGCCAAGGATGCTGGAGCATTTCAGATAGCTGAGGGCTGCTTCCGAGGAGTCGAGTCCGGTGATCTGAAAATCGCTGCTCAGCTCATTGGTGATGATGCCATTGCCACAGCCCACGTCCAGGATACTGTTCACATCCTTGGGGATCAAATCACGGATGGTTTCCAGGCGCAGAGCGGCATTATTGCCCTTGTCATAATCTTTCCAGGTCTCATCCAGATGAAAATTCATATACCCATCCTCTTCTTTATGTCTTTCAGGAAGTCCAGCCCTAAACTCACATCATAGGGCAGTAATGCTCCGGAGATTCTGCTGAACAGCAAGTAAGTAGCAGAGAATAAAGAGCCGACCAGAATCATCCGCAGAACTGGCTGTGAGATGCGATGCTGCAGGATCAGACAGGGGATTGCAGCTAGCACGGCGGATAGCGCTGTCTTAGCTATCTTAATCAAGGGAAATAGCTTCTGCAGGCGTAGCTTCAATATAACCTTCATTTGCGCAAGATAAATAATTACTGATATCCAGGTTACGATCACTGTAGCAATAGCAGCCCCTTTCATGCCCAGGGCTTTGATCAGGATGTAATTCAAGACAAAGTTCAGGCAGAGGACTATGGCTGAATTGATCATGATGATCCTGGTCTTGCCCAAAGCCTGGAACAAGATGCTGTATGTAGCAATCCTGAGAGGCAGGATTACCAGGTATATACGGAAGTATAAGGCTGCCTCTGCATAGGTGGCACCATACAGGAAAACCATAATCTCCTGCGCCAGAATGTAGAAGATAGCAGTCATGGGGAAGACCAACAGGGCGTTCTTCCGCACAGAACCACTGTATGTATCGTAAAGTTGTTTAGGAGTAGCAGCACTGAGATTGGGGAGCAGGATCGCATTCACCGAGTTTGCCAGAATCCCTATCAAGGGGAGTTCCATGGCGCCCACCGAGAAGATGGCAAATTGCTCTGGGGTGAAGAACCCAGAGATCATGAGTTTATCGAGCTGGATACTGAGCATTCCCACCACTGATGAGAGTCCTAAAGGTACACAATATGCCAGTTGAGAGCCAAAGCCCTTCAAACTGCCTGAATGCCATCCCTCATTGTATCTGCGCAGCTTGGTCTGGGCATACACCCATTGCAGGAAAGCAGATACCACCACTGCTGCAGTGATGAAATGCAAGTCCTTCGTGAACACGGCCACGCCCAAGACCAGAACAAAATCTGCGGCTATGGCAAATAGCGTGAAACGAGCTGCCTGGGCTGGTTCCTTGAGCCCTAGCATGATCGTGCTGTAGATTTGCGTGATAAACATGAACAGGGGATACACGCAGTAGATGATCAGTAGTGAATTCAGAGCCGGATTATTGAACCTGCGGGCAAACTCAGCTTTGGTGAGCAGGATCAGGATCGTAAACGCCAGAGCCAGAATTGAGATGACGTTCATAGTACGGGTCACAATCTTTTTTTGCTCTGCCACTCCACCCGCTTTGGGCAGGAAATACATCATGCTTTGCGGAATCCCAAGCAGGAGGATAGTTGAAAAGGTTGTATAGATCAGGAACAACTGCCGGTAGGAGCCATAATCGGCTGGAGTGAGGATTCTGGCCAGGGCGATGCCGATCAGGGTCTTGATGAAGAAACGCAGGAAGTCTGCTGCAGTGAGGAGGCCGGCTTGTTTGGAGAGTTCACTCACCGCTCAATTCTCCCAAGATCACAGGTATAATGTATTCATAGGGATCAGCCTCATTGCTGATATGAACGAAGTAAACTCCTGCCGTTACTTTCTGCCCTTCCAGACTCCTGCCATCCCAAAAGTCCCTGTTTTCTCCCCTCAGATAGTACCGTTCACGATGATACAGGATAGTCTCGTCCAGATCCTTCAAAGTAAGTGACCATCTGCCTTCATAGGGTATGACCAGGTCGATGATATACTGTGTAGAGGCGGAAGTGAAGGTTGCATCGGCTGGTGTTTTGATGGCTGGTTCAGCGACTTCAGGCGTCCCCTCATCCTGATAGGCAAGATTGGCAAGATGATCCAGGGCATTGCCTGCCTTGAGACCATCGTAGCTAAACAGGGCTATCCCTCCGAAATCACAAGCCCGTACATAGTCTATCCTGCGATTTATGTGCGAGATATTGTATTGAGGGCTATCCCATGGCATCAGGCTGCGTCCTGCCGCATCCCAGGCTCTGAGACCTATCACAATGGCATCGTCCTTATCCAGGGTCTTCAAATCTCTCAATTGGGTCTGAAAGGCGTCAAAATCCAAGGTATAGGCCATTGGATAAACTCTGTCCAGAAGCCCTCGATTCATCCAGTCATACCAATCCTGAGCATACCCGATTCGGGCATCAGAGATGGATGAAAACACTGCGGCTGAGAGCAGGAGCTTGGGATTGATCTGCTTCAATCTGATCGAACAGCTCTCCACAAAGTCGCTTACTTGCTTGATCCGCCAGTCATTCCAGGCCAGGGGAGGATGCTCACGATTGTAGAGCTCATATCGTTCTACCGAGATCGGATGGTATCCCCAGGTGCGATTTGGATAGCGGATATAATCCAGATGCAATCCATCCAGATCAGGATAACCCTCCACGATATCGCTGAATATATCCAGCAAATACTCCTGAACCTCGGGAATACCCGGATCGATGAAATAGCCGAATTGCTCTGAGGTATTCATCTTGTTTCCAGCCTGGTCATTGGTGAACCACTCGGAATGGTTGTTATATATATAGTTCTGGCTTACCAGACGCGGTTCCAGCGGGGTAGCATTGAAGACGATTACCCAGGCATGTACTTTCAGACCCAGGATGTGAGCCTTTTCAAGTGTATAGCTGAGGGGATCGAAGCCGTCATTAGCGAGGATATAGCTGCGGGGTTCGGGATTGTAATAGTTGTTGCTGAGGCGATTTGGTGTATATAGCGCATCGGAGCGATAACGCACTTCGAGCAATACTTCATTTTGATTGTTATTGTATGCTGCCAGCAGGGCTGTATCTATCGATTCCGGTGTCTTCATACTCCAGGGGGGAATCCATAAGGAGCGGATTTCGGCTGATAAGGATACCCATATCAAAAGCAAAAGCACAAGGGAGAGGATAGTTCTAGGTTTCAGGGCTGAACTCCACTACTTCTGTTTCCGCCTTGCCATCCACAAAATGTACCTGCAAGCGGTCGCCCAGTTTGAGCTCATCTCTGCTGCGGATCAAGCGGCCATTCATGGTGCTGAAAGTCCAGCCTCTTTTCATTATATGATGCGGAGAGACGCTCTCGAGGATCTTGTTCAGAGCTTTGAGGTGAGTGCGTTTGTCTAAGATGGCATTAGCAATAGCTTTGTCCCGTGCCTCTTCCAAAGCCTCAAGCTCTTGTCTGTCATGCATTAGCCTGCCCTTGATCCTTACTTCCAGGATCGAGGCTAATTGCCTTTGGTAGAGGCTCAGGCTCTGGCGGGGAGCCTTGATCAGATTTTTGCTGTTGGCCAGGATCATGGCTGCATAGTCGTAACGCTGACGATAGCCCAGCATTTTGCGCTCAGGGTGGTTGGCAGCCAATCTGATCTCGAGCATGGAAAGCTCCTGCTTCACAGACTTGAGCCTATGATCAGCATGCAAATGCAGCCTCTTACGAAGTGAGGCCAGATAGGAGAGCAGCTCTGCCTGGTCAGGCACTACAATCTCTGCTGCTGCGGAAGGAGTGGGAGCCCGCAAGTCCGCCACGAAATCCGAGATGGTGAAATCTATCTCGTGTCCCACGGCTGATACCAAAGGGATTTTGGATTTGAATATGGCGCGGGCAAGAGCTTCATCATTGAAACAGAACAGGTCCTCTTGAGAGCCGCCGCCCCGGGTGAGCAGAATCACATCCACAGGCTCGTATTCATTGAAGTATTCGATGCCTCTGATCAGCGTTTGGGGAGCATCCTTACCCTGCACAAGGGCTGGATAGACCAGCATTTCCACAGGATAGCGGCGGGAGATCACATGCTTGATATCCTGCAAAGCTGCTCCGGTGGGGGAAGTAACGATCCCTATCCTTTGCGGGTATCTGGGCAAAGCTTGCTTGTGGATGGGGTCAAACAGCCCTTCATCCTGGAGCTTCTTTTTAAGCTCTTCAAACTGGATCTGAGCCTTTCCCAGCCCCGATTCCTGCATGCTATACACATTCAGATTGTAAGTTCCGCCCTTTTCAAAGACGGTCAGCTTGCCATTACAGACTACCTGCATCCCGTCATGAGGCACGAAACTCAAACGGAAATTCACATTCTTGAAGAAAGTGCAGCGCAGAGTGGCAAAATCATCCTTGAGATTGAAGTAGATATGGCCGGAACTGTGTTTCACATAGTTTGAGATTTCACCGATCACATAAAGCTGATCAATACCTGTCTCAATCACCTGCCTGAGATGGCGGGTGATTTCGAAGACACTGAAGATTACTGCATTTTCCATATCAGGGCAGAAAATGCCCAGGCTCGTTTTTTGTCAATGGACTATGCTATTGGCATTCCCCCATTTTTAATCCAGCCTTATCTTCAATTGCCAAAGATCTCGTCTTGCTTCGATGCTATGTCTTCGCTTATACTGAACGATCATACTTATACAGGTGTTCAAAACATCGCTGATCCTATAGTAGATAAAGTCTTTGGGCTTTGCCCAGTCCTTTTTGATGTACTGAAGCAGTTTAGGGAAGCCAAGCGCTAAGATGTGGATGTAGTCTTTGCACTTGTATGTGAAGTACAGGGCCAGAGCCATGAAAGCGTTGAGGTTCTTCATTCCCTGATAGCTGGCCAGGCGCATGCTTTCCCACTTCATGCTCTGCTTCATCTGACGATGCACTTCTTCGATAGACCAGCGTTTCCGGTAAGTGTCCATTGCTTTAGCGATGATCTCGGTTTCTGTCATAGTGGGATCATTAAAGTCACATAAGAGATAGAAGTCCTTCCCTTTGCGAGTTCCATTTTGGTACTTGCGTACCACCACCAGGCTTACCTCCACGCTGTCAGCATGCTTTCTATAATGATCTTCAGTTCGAATTGCAATTCTGCGGGTCGCACAACAGAAGCTTTCATGCTTCCGAGTGCCCGGGAATTCATACTTGAAATCCATCTTTTGAACGATTTCCTTGAAGTTTACTTCAGGAATGCCTTCCTTAACAGCCCTGGTTCCCATTCCCCGAATCACAAAAGAGACTCCGTTATCGACCAAAAATCCGATCAGTTTGCGATCATCGTAGCCTCGATCGAACACATAGGTGCCCTTACCACAAAATGTCACTTGCTGATCAATTATCTTGTCCTGCAATACCTGCTTCCGACTGTCGATCTCCATACCGGATGAGTAAAGTATGCTGCTGGCGGGCAATAGCTTATAACCGTCTTCCCGGGGTAGCATAGCCATGATGTTGAGCAGCAGATAGCCATTAGTATTCTCCCCCCTACTCCCGTTGTGTACCAATTGGCAACCTTCCATCTTTCTGGCATAAGGCTTTTCGATATCACTCTCATCAACTATGAACAGGGTTTCTTTGGTTACTTGCGGCTTGATCAATCCCATGATGGTTCTATCGATTTCTTCGGCCAGACCCTCTCTACGCATGTTACGGTATAAACGTTCACTGGTCTTCTTCGTTGAGACCTTGTCCATCAGCATCTTGGCGATGTTGTGGAGGGACGGAGATCCGGTTCCACATAGACCCATCAGCATGTCATAGTAGAACTTTTGTACGGGTCTGGTTTGTCCATGGCTAACTTTTTTGCAGAACTCGGCTAATTTAACTTGCACAAAACTGCGGGTTTCATTTACTGTCTTACTCATATCGACGCTCCTTTATTGTCGTTTTGGTAGACCAACATTATTAGGGGCGTCGTTTTTGTAAAGATATTATTTGCAATTTATTATAATATGTTTTTGTCCTATTTTCCCTCGGTTTTTGGCTTCGTAATACGCTTTCTGAAGCAAGAAAAATGAAACTGAATCATTTTTGCCGTCTATGGGGTTTAGAGCTTAATCTAGTGCCATAATCAACTTCCTGAAGTCATAATCCACAGTTTATCTTAGTTTACTGCCGCCATCATGTGGATAAGTCTGAATCAAGATTCGAGAAAACCAAATCCTTAGACATTTTCTGCATCTAAATGTGTATAAGTCTTGTGGTTATCCACATCATTTCCCGTTTTTTTGGGGGTATGCCTGACTATGCTACAGGTTCAGAATCAGGCTGGCAAGGCTCCGTTTCGGAACATGATGAACCTCGTTTGCATCCCGCCAGTATTCGATATCCCCATCGTCTTTGATATCTTCGATTACCACTTGTTCAGCGGGGACGCCCAAGGCGATGACGAGGAGGATCTCCAGGCCTTCAGGGATATTGAGACTGCTATGGATTTTTTCTCTATCCACCGAGGCGATGATGCAGCCTCCATAGCCCATCTCCACTGCGCCCAGAAGGATGGACTGGCAGGCAATGCCGGCATCCAGGTAATGGAACTTGGTGCAATTTTGGGGAGAGAGCAAGATGATATAGCCCGTGGGCTGCTCTCCCTGCATGGGACCATCCCAATTGCGGAGGTAGTTCGCCCATTTCAGGTGGGGAAAGACCTTTGCGCATTCGTCTGGATCATTCACCAGCCAAAACCTCAGATTCTGAAGATTGGCAGCGGAAGGAGAGCAGCGCGCCAGTGCAACCATCTGCACCAGGGATTCTTTCGCAAGCGCTTTGGCTTGATCGAATTTGCGGTAACTCCGATTGCGACATACGAGGTCTTTGATCATGATGCCTCCCACAAAAATTCATATATGCTGAAATAATAAGGATTCAAGCCCCCAAAGCAAGGAAAATCAGCAGCAATGTACCGGCGCTCGCCGTAGCGCCGAAAGAATAAAAAAGAGGGGGGAGAGCAAGCAACCTCCCCTGTCGCAGTGTGAAACTGGCGATTGAAGCCGGGCTTTTGGAACCCGTTACGGGTTATGAGCGGCTGAATTCTCTCCTGTAGGCGTCTGAAATCATTCCTGTGATTCCGCATCATGATGGGCACGAGACCCATAGAGTTCAGATTCCCTTGATCAGATGGTGCTTTTGCAAAACGAAACAATTGCCGGCAATTGGAAAAGTCATCTTGATTTGTGTTCAGTAGCACAGACCGGAGAAAACACTTGACGAAATAGCGCCAATCCCTGCTCCATGTAATTTAGAGAATATTACTAATGATCATCATATAGGAGACAGTATGAAAAGAGCCTCAATAGCTTTAATCATGATGCTTTGGCTGGTAGCTGGCTGGAGCGTGATCACTGAAACTGCCTCTCTGGAGAATTTCCTGATCCGGAGCGAACCAAACTGCGCCTACGACAACTGGCTATCTCATATTGCCGAGGGGATAGCAACTGCAAACTACAACATCTATGCCCCTTACGACAGGCAAACCAATGGATTTGGAGATTTCAGAATCCCCAGCACAAACGAGCTCACAGCCTGGGGCAACATCGTTGACCTCTTCCTGGCAGGGCAGTTGGATGCAGCTCAGACCGCCGTCGATGATGCCGGATTCCCTTATCAGGTGGTGATTTTCAATGATACCACGACAGGCAGAACCTATCATCTGCTGAGAGAAATCCCCAGTCCTGCCTATTATGATGACAATGGAACTACAGAGCTGTATGATGATGAAAACGGAGCTTTTGCCTATGGGTGGGGCTTGTACATCCACAATCCCCAGGGAACCAGACCGATCATCATCACAGTTCCCCATCCCAATGACGACTTTCCCACCACTATCATGGGTTATGATGCGCTCACAACCTGGGATGCCAATTTTATGTTAGTTGCTGGAGCCGGCAGGGAAGTAAAATGGACTAATATTCCTCCTTACAACAATTCCAAGTCTATCTCCGATCCCACCCGTTATGCTGCCCATCCATACAATACCTCATACAAGAAGTTTGCCGACAAGATCAGAGCGGATTATGGCAGAAGGGAGCATTCTTTTCAAGTGCACTCTTATGATTGGAACGCACATCAGGGATATACAGACAACCAGATCTCGGCTGGCTACAACAAGCTCTGTCCAAACCTTCCCATCCGCGATCTGAGCAGCCGTAAAAGCGACATTCTGAACAGAGGCAGCCACCTCATGATCCCTGCCAATACGATTGGTTTACACGAGGATGTCTATCTGAACCAGTACTATTCCGTGAACTACTCCATCCACGATTTTACCTTTACGGATGGTGAAAATACATACCCCGTGAATGATCAGGTCGATTTGCCAGCCTACTCCCAAAACCAGCAGATGCTCTATACCCTCAGCGGCTGGAATGACTACGATAGTTTTGAGCCCTTTTTCCATCTTGAGATGGATGAACTGCCCAATGCCTATGACGAGACCATGAATACCTACAAATGGTTTTATGGCTGGAATGAAGCGCTGGGCAGATGGGATTTTGACAATCTCTTCACCAATTTCCGTCAGTATTACAGCCGTTGGGTAGTAGATCTGGACAGCCTCTGGGATGAAGTCTTCACCATGAATGACAATCTGGCGCCCAATGAACCCACCGATCTCACTGTGGTGAACCAGTCCTTCAACTTTATCACTTTGGGCTGGACCAAGACAGATTCATACGATTTTGACAGCTATGAGGTTTTGTATGCCACATCGCCGATCGGAGCCAGCAATTTCCAAATCTTCGACCGCAACAATGCCAATTACCTTGCCTCGCACGATTGCCAGCAGATCAATGTAACCGGGCTCAGCAATACCGCCACTTATTACTTCAGAGTAAGAGCTCGGGACAAAAATGGCAATCTCTCGCCGATGTCCAATGAAGTGACCACCATCCCCGCCCCAGCGAATATCACTACCTTTACTGCGCATGGCATGGATGAATCGGTGCGCTTGTACTGGACTCTGGGCAGCAGCAGCAACCTGCAGGGCTTCAAAATCTTCAGAAAGCCCCAGGGCGGGATCTTCCAGCAGATCGCTTCCTATGAGACCAATCCCAGCCTGATGGCAGGTTTTACTACTTATGAGTATTGGGATAATGCCCTCGCCAATGGTGAAGCCTGGACTTATAGAATCACGATGATCAATAGCAACGATGTGGAGTTTGTCCACAATGTTCCGCTGACGGCTGAACCACGCCGCATCTATAGCCTGCTAATGAACAATGGCGGCATGATATCCGATGAAGTGCAGTTTGCGATAAATCCCGGGGCTACTGATGGTCAGGACAATTACTACGACGTGTCGAAGGCCAGCCCCGGTACAAACTATGTATGGATGGCTTTTTGGCAGCCTTATTGGGGTTCGAGCGGTACCCAGCTTCAGCGTGAAGTGAAAGCTGCCTTTGATGTGAATTCCGATGTAAAAACCTGGACTTTGAGGGTGAGATCAGACCAATTGAACATCCCCCTTACCATCAGCATGCTACAGCCACCGACCCGAACCGAGAAGTTCTATCTGTATGATGGCACCACTGCCACCTGGCACAATCTGCAAACCGGTGCCTATCAATTCATGGTGACGAATACGAATGTGCGCACCATGACCCTGTATTGGGGTAATCTGCAACCACGGGTTACTCCTAACCTGATGGTAAATCAGGTGTTACAGGGTGGTAATTCAGTCTCTTTCGGCTGGAGCAGCCAGAATTCATTCCTGATCAGTCACTTGAACCTATATCTTAAGAACGCAACAGACTCACTGGCAGTGCTGATGAACGCCAGCCCCAGCATGAACTCATACTCCTGGGTGATCCCGCAATCCACATCACTGCCCAGAGCCAGGCTGCATATCGAAGTGGTGGCAACCGATGGTGTGAGAACCACATTCGTATCCTCCTACACTCATGCTATAGTTCCACGCATGAATCTGCATCTTAGCGATATAGGCTGGCAAACCAGGGCAAATCCTTTTGTGGATGCCTATCCAAGCGTGATCGAAGTCTTTGGTGAAGGCTCTACTGCCTTTATGCCGGATGGCGCAGGAGGCTGGGCTCCCACAGGAGATTTCCTCTCGGGACAACCATATTGGGTAAATGGCGGCGAATATGTATTCTACAGCACTACTTCTGGAGTCCTGGGTGGGGAGCAAACAGCCATATTGACCCCAGGCTGGAATCTGGTCGCCAATCCTCATCTGTGTGCTTATGACGTATCTTCATTGCGCTTCACCATCAATGGTACTTTGTTCCGTTACAGCGAGATGATCGCTCAGCAACTCATATCCCGAGGCGTGTATGTATATCGGGGTGGCAGATTCGAGCTGGTTACCACTATCGAACCCTATGAGAGCTTCTACATCAAGAGCTATGCTCAGGCAGCTCTGGAAGTGCAAATCAGCTTCTATCCCTATTATGAAGCTCCTCAGATCATTCCGCCCAGTCCGGGATGGGAACTTACCGTCACCGCCGTGGGCTCAGATACGGATAGCTTCAAGATCGGAGCAAGTGCTATCGCTACAGAAGCTTATGACTTCCGCATCGATCTGCCCAAACCTCCAGCCAAGACCCTTTTCCCTTCCACCCTTATCTACCTGAATCGCAGTGATGACCCCACTTTCCTGGATGCTCAAATGCAAGAGGAATACCAGAGCAATTTCAGTGGCGACGCGGTACAGAACAGAGTGTGGAATTTCTCATTGGATGTGGCAGATACCAATCCGGTTCAGCTCAGTATTGCAACCTTGAATCTGCCTGTCGGATGGACTGTCTGGTTCGTCCTGGATGGCGTTGCCAGCCAGATCACCAATGGGAGTGTGTACACCTTCAATCCACCCGCAGCAGGCACCTACCATGGCCACATCCGCATCTACAATCAGCCGGTTGCCAATAGCGACCTGGTTCAGGTTCCACTTAGCGGCCTCAAAGCCTATCCCAATCCCTTCAATCCCACCACGACCATATCTTTCAGCACCACCACGGCGCAGGACGTGAGCGTAGATATTTACAACCTCAAGGGACAGAAGGTCTATACCATGCATCGGGGCTTGCTCAGTGCCGGCATCCACACCCTCACCTGGAATGCCAGAGACGACAAAGGCATGCAGGTAGCCAGCGGCATCTACTTTGCCAGAGTGCGCACCAAAGGCTCGAATTCAACCATCAAAATGGTGCTCATGAAATAGCCCATATCAACACCTGATAAAGCTCAATCAAGGCTCTGCTTCTTACATGAACGCAGAGCCTTGCTGTATTTGGGCGGGATAACATGCTTTGATAATGAATTCTCGTAGTGATCTCTCTCCTGTTTGCACTGCGCTGTCATTACGCTATCATTACGGATCGGATGGGCAGTGATAGCGTCTTTAGTACCGGAGCCATGTACCGGCGCTATGTACCGGCGCTCGCCGTAGCGCCGTTTGGGTTTTACCACAGAGAAAGCAGAGACAAAGTGGAAGAGTGGAAGGGTGAAAGGTGAAACACACCCTGAACATAGTAGCACCGGCTTTGAATGATCAGCTGTTGTAACATAGGCTTTTAGCCTGTTGTAACATAGGCTTTTAGCCTGTCGTAACATAGGCTTTTAGCCTGTTATCCCCTCTGGTTTTCCAACCAGGGGGGACAAAAAAATCAGGACGCCGCAAGCCGGGACAAAGTGCGGAGCACGGAACGTGTACAAAGGGCTCGCCTCTGTCCAATCCATCACAAAGGTGGCAGTGAATACTTCTCCTTGAGCATGAAGAAATCAGCGTATTTGTTCGACAATGCCCGTTGCGGGCAATTCCACCAGCAGCGCAGACAGAATACGCATTTATCGCCAAAGATCACCTGATCATCCTTCAAAGTGATGTTCCTCTCCGGGCATTGCTCTGCGCAGAGACCGCATTTGATACATGAAGTACCAGCTATCCAGCATGATGACATCTGGGGCAGACCTTGATTCTCCAGGCTGTTCAGCCTGGTCATGAACCTCTTGACAGGGTTATCAGGCAATTGGTGGAATTCACGCTTGCAAATCTGCTTCACGCTTTGCTCTGCTTTGCGGAGTGACCTGTTCAATCTGTGTTGCAATGCTTTTGGACTCAGCTTGAACATCATGTTCGCCGGCATAGAGTAAACTGCCTCGTGCACCATCCGCCAGCCCTTGGTAGCAAGTGCCAGGCGCAGATTGTATGAACTTCCACAGATGCCCAGATAATTCCCTACTGTACTGAACAGGAAATACCTGGCCTCAGAACGGCAGAGGCTGGAGACAAAATCAAAAACAATCCTTGGAGCTTCGAAAGCATGAATCGGGTAGCCCAAGCCAATCAGATCATAAGCATGAACATCCAGAGTTCTCTTTTTTAGGGTTAGCTCCTCAAGGGGGATGATCTCGCAGTTCTTTCCGGAAGCTTCAAACTGGCTTTTCAGGTATCTGCCGATGTATTCGGTGTTTCCAGTTCCGCTGAAACAGAGGATGGCAATGTTTAGATATTCACTATCTGGAAAGCGTGTCATTTTGTTATACTCCTTTGTGCTGTTCCTACTTAAGATATGTATGATAACAATGTCTTGGATGACAGCAGCTTAGTTCGTATCATGCGGCTAAGTACAGCCAATAGATCGTAGTTTTGCTAATTGTCAAGATTTCTCACGTATTGTTCAGCCAAACTTTTACTTGACAGGATAGTCCTTGAGCCTGATGCTTGAAAAAATTATCAAAATCGTAGGATGAAGATGCAGGATAATGAGAAAATTCTGGCTTTGTTGAAACAGGAAGTCTTTCCGGCACTAGGATGTACAGAACCAGCAGCCGTTGCTTTGGCGGTTGCTTATGCGGCTCAGGCCTTGCCTGCCAGACCCCAATCCGCAGAAGTATATGTGAGCCCCAATATCTACAAAAATGGTATGGGGGTGGGCATCCCCAATACGGGATTGGTGGGTTTGACCATCGCTGCAGCCTTGGGAATGGTGATCCGTAATCCTGAAAAAGAGCTGGAAGTCCTGGCAGACCTTAGTCCTGAGCAAATCGCTGAGGCGAAGGCATTGGCTGCCTCATCAGCGGTAAAGATAGCCTTCAAAGCAGTTGATGACAAAGTATATATCGAATGCATCCTGTTCGATGGGCTGAATAGATCCCGCGCTATCATCAAAGGAAGACATTCCTGGCTTGAGCATCTGGAGCTCAATGGCATTACCATCCTCCATCAGGAGATTGGGGCAGAGGGGTCTCCCCGGCTTATAGATTGTAACTCATTCAAACTCAGGGATTATTACGATTTTGCCAGCAAGGTGGATGTATCCCTGCTGGAGCAGTTTGATATGGGTGAAGGCTTGAACCTTAAGATTGCCGAATACGGTCTCCACAATGCTTCTGGAATCTCGGTGGGGAAGATGCTGAAAGAGCAGATTGAAGCTGGGATCCTGGGCGATGACATTCATCATCATGCCATGGTGCTTACTGCGGCTGCGACAGATGCCAGAATGAGCGGTTGCAACCTTCCCGTGATTGCCAATACAGGAAGTGGCAATCAAGGACTTTCAGTTACCTTACCCATCATTGCCGTTGCTCAAAAACTGAATCGTCCCCGGGAAAGCATGCTTCGGGCATTGGCGATGGGGCATTTGGTAAGCATCCACATCAAGAACAAGGTGGGACTGCTGTCCTGCCTCTGTGGTTGCCTATCAGCTGCCGCTGGAGCTGCCAGCGGGATCGTAATGCTCTTGGATGGTGATTTTCTCAAGATCGAATATGCCATAAAGAATATGATTGGCAATACCGCCGGAATGGTGTGTGACGGGGCCAAGGAAGGATGCTCACTCAAGGTGGCGACCAATACTTCTGCCGCCGTACAGGCTGCAATTCTGGCCAATATGGATCGTTGCATCTCTTCAAACGATGGGATCATCGCAGCAGATTTGGATGAGACGATTGAAAACCTGGCGGAGTTTGTCTCCACAGGTATGCAAAATGCCGATCCAACTATTCTCTCTATCATGATTAATAAAAACAATAATAAAGAGGCAAACCATGTCTGACAATGTTTTTCAGGTAAGTCTGGATTCCAGCTTGCCACCAGATCCTGTCTTTGAACCCGGAATCCGCAGGGCTCCGGATCGGGGCTGCAATCTCAGCCGCTCAGAACAAAAGCTGGCGGTCAAGAATGCTCTACGCTATATTCCTGCTGAGTTACATGCGCAAGTAGCACCAGAGTTTTTGGCAGAGCTCAGAAGCATGGGCAGGATTTATGGCTATAGATGGCGTCCTCAGGGCAAGATCTTTGGGCGCTCCATCGATAGCTACAAGGGCATTACCGCCGCTCGTGCCATGCAGGTGATGATCGATAACAACCTGGATTTCAATGTGGCATTGTATCCCTATGAGCTTGTTACTTATGGAGAAACGGGACAGGTGTGTCAGAACTGGATGCAGTACCTTCTGATCATGAAGTATCTGGAAGTGATGCGTGAGGATCAGACTCTGGTGGTAGCCAGTGGGCATCCTTTGGGGCTCTTTCCTTCCCGCATCGAAGCTCCCCGGGTGATTTCCACCAATGGTCTTGTGATAGGGAAATGGGATAACCCAGATGAATTTAAGCGCCTAACCGCACTTGGGGTGGCAAATTATGGGCAAATGACGGCTGGGGGCTGGATGTATATTGGACCCCAGGGCATAGTCCATGGCACCTATATCACACTCCTCAACGCCGGACGCAAGTATCTCGGGATCCCTGTGGATCAGGATTTGGCTGGGGTTCTATATGTATCCTCAGGTCTTGGCGGAATGAGCGGGGCTCAGGCGAAAGCAGTAGAGATTGCCGGGGGCATAGGAATCCTGGCTGAAGTGGATTACAGCCGCATCGAAACCCGCCACAATCAAGGCTGGGTCAATAAGGTTTCCAGCAATCTGGAGGAGATATTCTCCTGGGTGGAAGAGGCCAGACACAGCCGTAAGCCTCTATCTATCGCCTATCATGGCAATATTGTGGATCTTTTGGAATACATAGATACTCATAACATCAAAGTAGAACTGCTGAGCGATCAGACCTCCTGCCATGCTGTGTATGAGGGAGGTTATACTCCTGCGGGAACCAGTTTTGATGAAGGGCGCAAGCTACTTGCTACAGACCTGCCCCTGTTCAAAGCGAAGGTAGATGAATCCCTGATCCGGCATTTCCATGTGCTCAAGCGGCTCTGTGCCAAGGGCTCCAGATTCTGGGATTATGGCAATAGCTTCATGGCCAGTGTCTTCGATGCTGGAGAGCACAGTATCGCCCGGGATGGAGAGACCACAAACGATGGCTTCATCTGGCCTTCTTATGTGGAAGACATCATGGGGCCGATGTGTTTTGATTATGGCTATGGCCCTTTCCGCTGGGTTTGCCTTTCGGGCAAGGAAGATGATCTGCGTAAGACTGACAAAGCTGCTGCAGAATTGATAGACCCCAAGCGGAACTCCATGGATCGTGACAACCATCACTGGATCGTATCGGCAGAAGAAAACCGTCTGGTGGTAGGCACCAAAGCCAGGATCCTCTATGCTGATGAAATGGGTAGAGTGAGAATAGCTCTGCGCTTCAATGAGATGATCAGGCAGGGGATGATCGGTCCAGTCATGCTGGGCAGGGATCATCATGATGTATCTGGTACAGATTCACCGTTTAGAGAAACTGCCAATATCCGGGATGGCTCAAACGTCATGGCTGAGATGGCTACTCATTGCTTTGCCGGTAATGTGGCACGTGGCATGAGCCTGGTAGTGCTATCCAATGGCGGAGGCGTAGGCATCGGCCGCAGCATCAATGGTGGCAATGGCATTGTCCTGGATGGCAGCCTCCGAATGGACGAGGTGATCAGAAAGGGCTTGTCGTGGGATGTGATGGGTGGCGTGGCTCGCAGAGCCTGGGCAAGAAATGATGGCGCTATCGAAACATGTGATAAATGGAACGCAGACAATGCTGAAATGGGCGCTATCACCCTGCCACAACCAGTAAATGATGAATATCTTGATAGTCTGATCTGAACGATCAGAAAGGAAGTTGGTATGAACCAGCAGTTTTCCAAGTTGATGAAATCAGAGGGTTTGTCTGATCCGGTGATTCGTACCTTTGCATCATATTTCGACAAACTGGCTCAGGGTGAGGCTGGATTCATCAGCAAAGCAGAGATCAAGCCTCCAGGCGGTAACAATGTGGTTGAATATGAGGCCATCAAGTCAAATCCCCGAACCGACCTCTTGAAACAAACTGTTGTTATCAAGCTGAATGGTGGCTTGGGTACCAGTATGGGGCTCTCGAAGGCAAAATCCCTATTGCCCGTCAAAGGGAATATGAACTTCCTGGATATCATCACCCGTCAAGTGCTTACTCTCAGGGCAAGCACCGGGTATGATGTGCAACTGCTGTTTATGAACAGCTTTGCTACCGAAGCCGACACCCTGGCGTATCTGGAGAAATATCCTGATCTGTCCCGTCAGGATTTACCAATATCCTTTGTTCAAAACAAGTTTCCCCGCATCAGGCAACAAGACTTGATGCCATATTCAAATACAGATGGTGAAAAGAACTGGAACCCTCCGGGACACGGTGATATCTATACTGCTCTTAGTTCCAGTGGACTACTCGACAAACTGATTGCCAAAGGCTATCGCTATGCCTTTGTATCAAATTCAGATAATCTTGGCGCTACAGTCGATACAGCTATTCCTGCCTTCATGGAAGAGCATAATGTGCCATTTCTGATGGAAGTGTGCGCTCGCAGCCCTATGGACAAAAAAGGTGGGCATCTGGCTGAGGATCATGCGGGACAGCTTTTACTGCGTGAGATTGCTCAATGCCCTCCTGATGAACTGGATGAGTTTCAAGATATTGAGTATTACAAATACTTCAATACAAATAACCTGTGGATCGATCTTAAGGCTCTGGAATGGCATCTGATCACCAATGACGGGCTTATGATCCTGCCCATGATCGTGAATCCTAAAGTGGTGGATGGAACTCCTGTGTATCAATTGGAAACAGCCATGGGAGCAGCTATCGCAAGCTTCAATAATGCCAAAGCCTTGCTGGTTCCCAAAGACCGCTTTGCTCCAGTGAAAAAGACCAATGATCTGCTGGCTATCTGGTCTGATGCATATGAACTGAATGATCAGTATCAGATTCAACTGAAACGAGGCCTGGCAAAAGCTCCTTTGATCGAGCTTGATGAGAGATACTACGGCGATGTGCAGAAACTGCAACAGCACTTCAAGGGCATTCCCTCATTATCGGGCTGCAAGGAGCTCAAGATCACAGGGGATATCACGTTTGGAGATGATGTGGTATGCGATGGCAAGGTAAACATGCATGCCGAGATCCCTACTATAGTCCAGAATCGTCTATTAACGGGCGAACTTAAATACACTTTGTAAGGAGCTGAGATGGTCTCCAAAGCGACTAAGATCAGATTGGGTGTGTTCCTGGTATCAGGTTTCTTCCTGATCCTCCTGTTTGCTGCTGCTGTAGCGGGGAATAGGCTATCCAGGAAGTATGATGCATATTACATCCAGTTTGAAAACTACCCTGTCAGTGGCCTTCAGGTAGGAGGCGCTGTAAACTATCAGGGTATCAAAGTAGGCAGGGTGGAATCTATCAAGATCGATCCCCAGAATGTCCGGAAAGTGATTATCAAGATCAGCGTGGATGCTGGTACTCCCATCAAGGTAGATACTGAGGCAGTACTGAGCCTGGTGGGCATCACCGGCTTGAAAGCTGTGGAGATCAGAGGCGGAACCAATGAAGCTCAAAGGCTGAAACCTGGGAGTTTCATCAAGTCTGGTTCCACGATGCTGGATGACATCTCGGATCGGGCTTTATCGATTGCTGAGAAGATCGATATGATAGCAGCCAACATCGGTGAAATGACAGATGAGGAAAACCGCCGCAATATCTCTGAAATCCTGAAACAGACGAGCATGATACTTGAAGCTACCAGGGAGAATCTCACCGCTACCCTCACATCGCTCCGCAATGTAGCTGATAACACAGCCGATCTTACCGGAAATGTAAGCAGCAACCTGCAGCAGGTTACCGATAATCTGAGCAGAAACCTGGACAAGATTTCAGATAACCTGACCTCAAATGTTGATCGGATTACGAACTCTGCCACTGCTAATGTAGATAGTCTATCCAGTGTTACCAGGGTTGCCTTGGAGACTCTGGCAAATTCGCTGAATTCCGAGCTTACGATTATCACTGCAAGTCTTCAGCGCAGTCTCAATGATATTACCGAACAGAGCACGGCCTTGATGCAGGATACAAGGTTCCATCTGGGGAACATTGGTACGAATACAAACACCCTGATCCTGGACAGCACACGCAACATAAACGATATCAGCAGCAACATTAATAAATCCCTGGAACAAGTGAATCATGTCCTTGCCACCGCGGAACTGGATAGATTGGTGAACAACCTTTCTACCTTGTCAGAACAGCTGGCTCAAGCCAACCTGAAAGATGTTGCCGGCGATCTGGCGCAGACCATCAAACGGATTGGCGTCCTGGTGAATACTCTGAACCGTACTGTCACAAGGAGCCAGGACAACATCTCTGAAACGCTTGAGAACCTGAGAGATGCTACAGATAATCTCAATGAATTCTCAAGACAAATTACTGAAAACCCATCTTTGCTGTTACGTGGCAATTGAGAGGGAAGATATCATGAAAAAACTGCATGTCATATACATAGGAGTTTCACTAATTGCTCTCTTTCTGAGCGGTTGTTTCGGTAAAGTCAACAGGACTCAGACAAATTACTACGTGCTGGATTACCAATCCAGCAGTGAAAGAGCCGAACTGAAGATGAAAACAAACAACGGCAAGGTGCTGTATGTAATGAATACCAATCTGAACCGCACCTACAGCCGCAATCAGATCGTGGTGAAAGAAAACTTCTACAAGGTTCGCTACTTACCCAATGATCTGTGGGCAAACAGGCTGTCAGACGCTATTCCCAATCTCATTACCCAAAGGCTCCGAAGCTACAATATCTTTGGCTCTGTATCCAGAGATACTGGGGAAACTGATCCTCATTTCTATCTGGAAACAAGCGTGATGAACCTGGAGAAGATCGAAGGATCAGAATCCAGGGCGTTTCTGAGGATGGAATTTGCCCTGCGGGACAGCACCAGTGAGAGAGTAGTATTGTACCATAGAAATGAACGTTATCAGCCTCTGTACGACGACTCGATAGTGTATCTGGTGCAAGTGTTCAACAACATGATCATGGAGGAAACCAATAGCTTTGCTGCCCAATGCATCATGCATTTCACCGGCATGCCACTAAGAACCAAAGCTACAGATATTTCGACTCTGTCAGCTCCTGCAAAGTACTACTATGAGCAAATGGAGGACGTCGAATCTCACAAAGTATATGGCGAGTTACTGCTGAAGACTATTTCCGAGACCACAAATGAGATGCAATACAGGCTTGAACGAGTAGATTCCCTCAATACCAAAGTATCGGAAGAGCTGGGTGAGCTCAATCAACCCATCCTGCTCATTCCAGGCAGGTATAACATCACAACCGGCCACAATAGTGACATCTTTCTGTCGGTTGATGTGTTCCCCAGGCAACGCACTGTGGTCAATCCTCAGTGGTCTGAGCTCAAAGTTCAGATCTTTGATGAATCAAAAACACAGGTTAGGCAAATCTACGATCTCTGGTTGAATACCAACGATGAGTACGGATACATCAAAGTAGGCTCTGATTTTAGCGTGGGAGATGAGGAGCATGGAATTGAAGACAGGCTCTGGCTTTTACCTCCAGGATCTTACATGCTGACCTTTGGTGGAGCTTCATGGAGTGATCTCAAAGATTTTGCCACAGTCACACTCTGCGAGGGAGAAGCCAAAGTAATGACCGTGATCGTGGATCCCAATAGTACTGGCAGTATTCTGATCGGTGCTGGTGTATTGGATGATGACTTGGGTTTGGGCACCAAGCGCATTCACCGTGGTGCAATCCACGGCAATGTGAATTTCTCTTCCAGCAACGAAGTGGCTCAGAATGATCCCACCTTCAGCTTTACCCTGGCTGGTCAGCTTGATAATTCCCTGGAGCTGGATCTCAGGCCTTTCCACTATGCTCTAAGGAGTATTTATGATATTGGCGCCAATGTATCTACTGGGACGGATTTCAGGGTAAGCCTGGATCAATATTCACTGCGCAATACCCTGCTTTTTTATCCCTGGCCCAGAGACAAGAAGTTCCTGAACAACCTGGCTCTGTATGGCAGGGGTGATCTGGCAACTCATTTCTGGGACGAGCGAACCTACTTCTCTTCAAATCGCAATTTCATCATGTATAGCTCGGAAGGTGACGAATTATACCGGGATACGAACCGGGATTATGCCAAGACCAAGATAGCTTTCTACCCACTCAGGATGAAAGAAGGTACCGGAATCACCTACAGAATAGCCCTCAGCCCCAGTTCCTGGCTTAGCCTCAGAGGTGGTTATGGCTGGCAGCAGGATATCAACCATCGCTCCTTCGGCCTCACTAATACCAGCGTGGAAGGAGGATTGACCTGGGATAACTATCATGAAAACAGCGACAGCTATGCCAAAGGTATTGAGAGTACCCTGATCCTTTCTGCAGTGAACGTCCTGAGGTTTCTATCCATAAACTCCACTGTGGATGTGCTGTTTCCAGTTGAAGAAGGGGAAGTGAAGCCAAGATTTGACAATGAGAACAGGATAAACTTCAGGATCTACCGCAATATCTCCATAGACCTGAGAGTGAACCTGAAATATGATGAAAACATCAACCCCTGGTTGGTTTACGATTACAGCACCTTCCTGAGAATGAGCTTATTCTATTAGTATCATGAACAATCGGGTAGTCAACAACACACTGATCTTCGAAGGTGAGCTCACCCAGAAAACCGCCAGACAGGCCAGCGAGCAGGTACAACTGCTGCTTAAAAAGCACAAAGTCAATATGCTCGATCTGAGTGGCATCAGTAAAATCGATAGTGCCGGAGTGGCATGCCTGGATGAGATTCATGCCCTGATCGGGGCTGAGAGTGCCTTAATAATTTTCAGTGGTGTATCGGATGAAGTTCAGGCGGTGATCAATACCTTCAGTTCCCTAAAGCTCAAGCAGATAGCTCCCCCAACCCAGGCAGGCTTCTTCGAAAAAGTAGGGGAGAGCTTCCTGCAAAGCTGGAAAAGCATGGTGGAAGCCCTGACCCTGGCCTCTGAGATAGTATATTTCAGTGCTTTGGGTATTTTCAACCGGCGCAGCCAGCGCAAAGGCTCGTTCACCCAGCAATGCATCTTGCTGGGCTCCCAGGCCTTACCTATCGTTGCTTTGCTATCCCTGATCATTGGATTCATTTTATCCCTTCAATCTGGGGTTCAACTCAAGAATTTTGGGGCAAATGTCTTTATTGCCGATCTTCTGGCTATTACCATGGTGAGAGAGATGGGACCCTTGCTAACCGCCATCATCATGGCTGGCAGAAGCGGCAGTGCGATAGCCTCCGAGATCGCCACAATGCAGGTAACCGAAGAGATCGATGCCCTCAGGATGATGGCATTAAATCCAGTACGCTACATTGTGGTTCCGAAGTTTCATGCTTTCACCGTTGTCATGCCTATCCTGGTAGCTTTCTCAATCCTCGTTAGTGAAATAGGTGGCATGATCATAGCGGTGGGATTTCTGGATTTATCTCTGGAAACCTTTGTTACAAGGTCGATAGAGATTATTGCCCTCAAAGATCTGATTATCAGCTTTGGCAAAAGCATCTGGTTTGCCTGGGTCATTGTAGTGATTGGATCCTACTATGGATTCCAGGTCAAAGGCGGGGCAGAGGGTGTGGGGAAATCCACCACTGCCTCAGTAGTGGCTTCAATCTTCGCCGTGATCATGTTTGATGCGGTGTTTAGCCTGATGTATCTATGAACGTGACCGCATCTCCCGTAATCAGCGTCAGAAACCTCGTGGCAAAATACGAGCAGCAGACTGTCCTGGATGGTATCTCCGTGGATATCATGCCTTCCGAGATCACGGTAATCCTGGGTGGAAGTGGCTGCGGGAAAACCACATTACTAAAAAACATCCTGCGTTTGTATGAGCCTTATCAGGGTAGTGTGAAGTTTTGGGGAGAGGAAATCCTCAGTATGGACGAAAAGTCCTATTCAGAAGTATTGAAGCGGACAGGGATGCTCTTTCAGAATGGAGCGCTGCTAAATTCCATAAGCATCTACGAAAATGTCTCTATTCCCCTGGAATTGCATACCGATCTGCCTCACAGCATCATTGACAAGATCATTCGGGTAAAGCTCAACTTGGTTAAGCTGGCAGAAGCTATTCACAAATACCCTTCTGAACTCTCCGGAGGCATGAAGAAACGGGCGGCACTGGCCAGAGCCCTGGCGCTGGATCCAGAAATACTCTTCTGCGATGAACCCTCAGCAGGCCTTGATCCGCTCACATCTGCTGCCCTGGACGAATTGATTCTGGATCTGAAACATCAGCTTAAGATGACCATTGTGATCGTGACCCATGAATTGGCGTCCATCCATCGCATCGCAGATAAGATTATCTTCCTGGATTCAGGCAAGATGCTCTTTTATGGAACCCTGCAGGAAGCCCAGCAAGCAGGTATTCCCCAGATCGATCAATTCTTCAAAGTAGGACGCTTTTGATTCTATCCATCATCGTAGCGATGACGCCAGACCGGGTGATTGGTAACGCCAACAAAATGCCCTGGCACATCCCTGAAGAACTTGCCTATTTCCGCAAAACCACGCTGGGCAAAGCTGTTATCATGGGCAGAAGCACCTTTCAATCCATCGGTAAAGTACTGGATCAGCGCCAGAATATTGTATTGTCATCTGATCCTTCATTGTCAATGGAGGGGGTTCAGGTCGCGGGAACCCTCGATGCAGCGATCAGACTGGCAAGAAGTGACGAAGCGTTTATTATAGGAGGAGCTAGCGTTTATGAGCAGGCGATAGGATTGGCCGACAGACTCTATATTACCTACATTCACCAGGATCTAGTAGGGGACAGGTATTTCCCTGAGATTGATGATAAGAAGTGGGTGAAGACATCTGGCCGGGAAGAATGGTCGCAGCAAGGCATCAAACTCGAGTATGTGATCTACGACGCAAAACACCATCCAGCAAGGGATTCTTAGTATATCCATCCTGATAGTTGCAGGATATCACCAGAGTCTCTCCAGATCATCCCGAGCCCGGCGTGGGAAGAGCAGGATAGGTCTAACTGATGTACCGGCGCTCGCCGTAGCGCCGAGAGAGTCCTGTACCGGCGCTCGCCGTAGCGCCGTTTTTCACCACAGAGAAAGCAGAGAAGCAGAGACAAAGTGGAAGAGTGAAACCCGTTGCTACTATGCCCTGTCTATTCAAAGAAATCCCCAAAAATCCAATGAATCCTGTCATCTGCGTTCCATTGTCGGCGCTTCGGCGAGCGCCCGTACGAAACACGCCATCACTGCGCATCCGATCCGTAATAATAGCGTAATGATAGCGTAATGGAAACAAGGGCGAAGTTACATTCATTAGAGCATGGGCTCAGACCCATACCCATGAAACACTCAGTTGTCGGGATCCATTGAGTCGGCTTGAATAGCGCTCAGCTTGGCATACAGGGTCTTCCTGTCGATGCCCAGTTTCTTGGCAGCCAGGCTTTTATTGCCATTCACCAGAATCAGGACATCTTTGATATAGTCCGCTTCCACCTGGGCAAGGGTGCGTTCAAGATCAGTATTGGGCATGATGCAGTAGCGCATATAGTCTGGCAAATCGGATTCTCTCACCTGACCACCGTCATTCATCACAACCAGCCTGTAGATGAGGTTTTCCAGTTCGCGGATGTTGCCTTGCCAGGGGTAGTGCATGAGTCTGTGCATTACTGAATCAGAAAGCCTGGGGACCCCGAGACCCAGTTCCCGGGAGTATTTCTCCAGAAAATGAGACACCAGCAGGGGGATATCTTCAGAGTGCTCCCTCAGAGGAGGGATGTTAATCTGGAGCACATTGAGCCTGTAGAACAGGTCCTCACGGAAACTGCCCTGTTTCACACACAGGCTCAGGTCTTTGTTTGTGGCGGCAATGATCCTTACATTCACTTTCCGGGGCTTGGAGGAACCGATCATGGTAACCTGTTTATCCTGCAACACACGCAGCAGTTTTACCTGCATCATCAGAGACGTTTCGGAGATTTCATCCAGGAAGATCGTGCCTCCATCCGCAGTAATGAAATATCCCGCCCGGGTTTCGGATGCACCTGTGAACGAGCCTTTCATATAGCCGAAAAGTTCTGCTTCCAAAAGGGTTTCTGGTATGGCACCGCAATTCACCGGAACGAAGGGGGCTTTACTTTGTTTGGAATGGTAGTGGATGGCTCGAGCGACCAGTTCCTTGCCGGTTCCGCTTTCTCCCTGAATCAGGACAGTAGCCAGATTTGTAGTGGATTTCTTGATGCTGTCGCACACTTTCTGGATGGCTTTGCTATTGCCCACCAGCCCATACTGGGGCTTGTTGTTCAGCAGTTGAGGAGTGCGCTCCTGAGTTTGTCGTGCCTCATTGATGGCTTGAAATAGCTCTTCATCGGTAAAGGGTTTGCTCAGATACCCTTGGGCTCCTACCTTTACTGCCTCTACAGCGCCTTCAATGGTGGGATAGCCGGTAATCATGATCACTCTGATCATAGGATGTTGAGCCTGGACATGTCGGATCAGGTCAAGACCTGTGAATTTGGGCATCTTAAAATCTGTGAGGATGATGTCTATCGCTGTGTGAGCCAGGAGCTTGATCGCCGAATCCACATCCGGGGCAGTATATGATACATAGTCTCTGCTCTTGAGCTTACGTTGCAGCATCTCCAGAGTGTCGGGATTATCATCCACGACGAGGATTTTGATCTGTTTAGCGTTCATTGGTCATTTTTAGCCGTATGGTGAAGGTAGTACCCTGTCCAGGAGTGCTTTCCACATCAATGGTACCGCCATGACTGCTGATGATGCCATGCACAACTGGCAATCCCAAGCCGGTGCCTTGATCTACATCTTTGGTGGTGAAGAAGGGGATAAAGATTTTCTGCAGGAGCTCGGGATCCATGCCCACTCCTGTATCGCTGACGATGATATTGATCATGTCATCTACCACCAATGTGCGAATCGTTATCTCCCCGCCTTGGGGCATGGCCTGCATGGCGTTTACAGTGAGATTTACCAGTACCTGATGCATCTGGGAAGCATCTGCCACGATCTCAGGTACGCCAGGATCAAGGATCCGGGTGATCTTCACATTTTGTTTTGCACAGCGGTTTTCCAGAAAGTAAAATCCTTCTTCGATCAGTTTGTTGAGGTTGACAGACATCATTTTGGGTGGGACTTGTCTGGAGAAAAGCATCAGTTTTCTCACTACTTCACGGGCATGCAAGGCAGAGGCAATGATCTTTTGCAGGTCTTGCTGTGCTTTTTCGGGAAGAGGATAGTCGTTTTTGATCAGTTCACCAAAGCCTAAGATAGCGGAGAGGGGTTCATTGATTTCGTGGGCTATGCCGGCAGAAAGCTGCCCGATCGTGGCGAGACGGTCTGCATGGCGAAGTTGCTCTTGCAAACGGGCGTTGTTTTCTTCGATGCTCTTGCGTTCCAATACCAGAGAGAGCTGTTGGGCGATGGCCTTCAGCAGTTGCTCCTCTTCGGGCAGGAATTCCACTCCATCTGCTTCGCTGTAGAAGATTTCAATGCGTCCGCGGTTCTGGTAGTTTGAAAGGATATCTGTAGCGATGAATACTTCACTGACTTCCAGTGATTCCGAAGCAAAGACCTTGTCATCAAAGGTGATACGTGTAGTAACCGAGGAAGGATATTGCATGGAACGGGGAATAACCTCCAGCACCATGTTCATAAACTCATCAAAACTGAGGTCATTGCGATTTGCCAGGTCGGTGATCTTGTACAGGCAGGTAAGCTCTTTTACTCTTTCCCGCAGCGCAAAGATCGTCTCAGCACCGCTCATGGCGTGTTTCTCGTAATCCATCTATCCTCCCAATTGTGCTCAAGCCCCGCATATCATCAACACACGGGGCTTGAACCATTATGATGTTATGTTATATAAGTCCTTGATCCATCATGGCATTGGCAACTTTGATGAAGCCAGCCACGTTTGCGCCTTTCACATAATTGATGAAACCAGCGTTTTTACCATGATTTACACACTGCTCGTGGATGGCAATCATGATGCCGTGGAGCTTTTGATCCACTTCTTCACGGCTCCAGTTCAAGCGCATAGAGTTCTGGGTCATTTCCAGACCAGAGGTAGCTACGCCACCAGCGTTTGCAGCTTTGCCGGGACCATAGAGAATCTTGGCTTCCAGGAATACTTCCACGCCTTCAAGAGTGGTGGGCATGTTTGCACCTTCAGAGACGCAAATGCAGCCATTCTTGACTAGTGTACGGGCTTCTTCGCCATTGATTTCATTCTGCGTGGCGCAGGGTAAGGCAACCTGAGCAGGAATCTTCCAGGGTCTTTCACCTGGGAAGTATTGTACGCCAAACTCTTCAGCATATTCACTGATTCTGCCTCTGCGGACATTCTTCAGTTCCATCAGGTATTCCCATTTCTCGCCTTTGATGCCATCAGGATCGTAGATGAAGCCATCGGAATCGGAGGCTGTAACGACCTTGCCACCCAGTTGATTGACTTTCTGAATGGCAAATTGAGATACGTTTCCGCTTCCGGAGACAAGCACAGTCTTGCCTTCAAAGCTTTCACCTCTGGTTTTTAGCATTTCTTCGGCGAAATAGACAGTACCAAAACCTGTAGCTTCAGGACGGATCAAGCTTCCACCCCAATCCAGGCCTTTTCCGGTGAGCACGCCTGTGAATTCGTTCTTTATCTTTTTGTACATGCCATACATGAAACCAATTTCACGCTTGCCAACGCCAATATCACCAGCCGGGATATCTGTATTGTGACCAATATGGCGGTACAGTTCCAGCATGAAGCTATGACAGAATCTCTGCACTTCTTCATCTGATCTGCCTCTGGGATTGAAATCGCTACCGCCTTTTCCACCACCCATGGGCAGGGTTGTAAGGCTGTTTTTGAAGATTTGTTCAAAGCCCAGGAACTTCAGGATTCCAAGATTCACACTGGGGTGGAAGCGTAAGCCACCCTTGTAGGGGCCGATCGCGCTGTTGAATTCCACACGGAATCCACGATTGACCATCACTTCACCATTGTCTGTGTGCCATGGCACGCGGAAGATGATGATTCTTTCGGGTTCAACAATACGATCCAGGATCTTGGCTTTCTTGTACTGGGGATTTGAATCATAGACATCCCAGATGGTTCCGACTACTTCAGTAACCGCCTGGATAAACTCAGGTTGATCAGCGTTCTTAGCCGATACCTGATGCAGGAATTCGTGCATTGTCATTTCACATACCTCCTGTGATTTTTTTTCGCACGTCTATTTGGTTTTCGTTTTACACACAATTATTCTCTTTTAATGACAGCGTTCTTTCCGTCAAATAAAATCTTTAGGGGAGCAGGTGTTTTTTTCACTTCGAAGTACTTACCCTCGTCTATCGAGACCAGACCATCGATCCATTGCCAGTCCATGTGGTCTCCCGGATGATTGTCCCTTACAGTAAGATAGGCTACTCCCATGCTGAAGAGATTGTGGAAAAAATGGCTGCCATGGCTGGCTTCGATACTCATATTGGGCAGTACTACTTCTACTATGACAGCTGCACCAGTGATCTGGCTCCATACTACCGGGATGCCCAGAAACCGGTCTGAAGATCCCCAACGGCCTGGGGCAATAAGGACATACTTCTGGTTCTGACTGCGGAGCATTGCATTGATTTCATCTATCTCCACTGCCATTTCTTCTGTTTTCACTACATTGAAGCGTTCTGGGCTCAAGTATACAATAGTATCTATCTGCTCCTCAATATCGCTACCTAGAGCATATGAAGAGAACAGCAGGAGCTCATCCTTCCTGTTCAGGTATCCTTCCAAGGGCTCACTGTAGAGCATTTTGTTAACAGAGATAGGGCGAATCTGCAGGAGATTGAAGGAAGAGTCTCCTTGAGCATCATTGATATCAAAGGCAAATTCAATCTCTACTTCGCAGCCCAATACGCTTCTGCCCAGCTCCAGGAATTCACTGATGAGATTGGGCAGAGGGTAGGTCTTGTAATGCAGGAGGTTCCGGTATGTTACTACTCTGGGTCCTTCAATATACTTGCCACTGAGGAATTCCTTGTTCTCATGATCCCATACTGATGAGATTACTTCCAGATTGCTTTGCATCATTTGCTGTGAAATGCGTACTTTTTGCAGCGATGCAGCTTCTCCACTTTTGAGATCAAACACATTCTCAGAGGGAGCCAAAGCATAGAAAGAGCGTTGGGCATTCTTTACTATATCCACGGCACTGAACATATCTTTATTGGGATACATGGGGCAGAAGGCAAAGGTGCGCTCTCTTTCCACTGCGGTCTTGCCCAAGCCCGTGGAGAGGCTTACCACTCCATCTTCGTGCTTCATGCCTGTACCGGGATAATAATTGTAGGATTGCGCTACCCCAGAAAGCAAAGGGTAAAAGTACTCACCATGCCTGGAACCAGCTACTTTCTGGATGATCACTGCCATCTTTTCTTCTCTGGAAGGGATGTTTAGCGATTCCCGGTACACTCTGGCACTCTTCAGGAACATGGATGAATAGACCAGCTTCACAGCCTCTATCAGCTGACACAGGCGTTTCTGAGGCTCAGGGTGGCTATTGGGAATGATAAACGTCCGGAAGACTCCTGCAAAGGGATTGGTGATATGATCTTCAAGTACACTTGATGATCTCACGGCAAGCGGGAAATCGCAGAGTTCGATGATCCTTTCCAGGATACGCAGAGTATTCAGTGGGATCTCAGATTCCAGGAACAGACGATCAAGCTCTTCGTCAGAAAGTCTTTCCAGAGCCTCGATGTCACGCAAGGGAGGGTTGTGCTGCATGAATTCATCAAACACGCCAGTAGCCAATACTGCAGCTACAGGCACTGATATACTAACCCCAGGATACTTGGCACAGATATCACTATAGCGGTTCAATACTACATTCAGGAAGGCCAGACCCCGCCCTTTACCGCCAATGGAATCATCACCGATCTTATATATCAGAGGAAGTCTGAAGTCTGCCTCGTCACTGAAATCCTGTATCTTTTCCCTGCGTCTATAAGCTATCAGCGATTCCAGTGCTTCACGGAGATGGGCGCGGATGCTGTCTGGTTCTACATCGATGGGTATCCCAGCCATGAACTGGCATAAAGCTACTTCAGCATGTGTGGCAAACCAGTGCTGAATATGGCGGTTTCTCCAATGAAAGCTGAGGGATTCATCCGGGATTTGCTGCAGGGCAGAATGGAAACCTATCAGAGAATGTGCTTCTCCACATTTAGTGCGGTTCGGGAGCCTGAAGATGAACTTCCCGAAGCCCACTTCACTCTTGAGCCAACGCAGAAGCTGCTGTGACAATCCTGGCAGGTCTTTATACAGAAAGTCCCCTTCATTGCTGCTGACGATATCCCGATACATAGGATTAAAAGACTGTAAAAGAAAGGGGAGACTGGGATTGTGTTTACGTACATACTGAAGCAGTTCCAAACCTGCATCTTTGTGATACTGACCCCGATAGTGGTAGTTGATATTGCTGATGATCCCGATCACGGAACTGCTGTAATCGTGATAGGCGGCAATGGCTGATTCATAGTCATGCAGCAGCAAGAGCCGGGGACGGGCATTCAGGTATATGCTTTTATGAGTACCCTGATGCTCAATGCGTATTACCGATTGATTGAGCTGCATGATCTGCTCATATAAAAGCGGCAGAAACTGAGAGTAGTAAGGAATGAAGGTTTCCACCACCAGGATCACGGGAATCTGATAGATCGTATTGTCGATAGCGATGTTTTTGCGCTCTTCCCACTGCTTTACGATGGCCAGAAAGAGCTTGGAATCGCCATTCCAATAGAAGAAATCCTCCACCTCATGCAATTCATCCAGATGATTCTCTATGAACATTAAGTCCTGTGGAACCCCCAGCAGAAAGACCACAGGCATATCTGTTCTATACTCTTTGATTTGGCGCAGGAGCTCAAGAGCGATATTGCGCTGAGACGCCAGATGGATGATCACCAGATCAATGTTTTCCAGCTTTAGAAGGCTGGTAGCGCTCTCCAGGGACGAGGCATGGAAGATATTGGGGAAATTGGATAGATTGAGCAGATAGAAATCCTCTGCCACCTGTTCGGCGAGAAAGCCATCAACTTCGAAGACAAAGCTATCATAAAGTGACGAGATCAACAGCACGTTCTGGACGCGTACCGGCATCAAGGATTCCAGTACTTCACTTTCCTGTGCCCAGAAATTCGCTGATATCACTTTATCACCTCGAGAAACAAGCGTCTATTTATGGATTACTGCCAGACCAGTCTTGCCATCCATGCGCACCACAAGGGGATGGTCAAATTCCACATGCACAAAGTATTCACCCCGGTCTTTGATAGGCTGTTGAACCAACCACTCCAGATCCACAAAATCAGTCTGAGAGATAAAGGGAATCGTAAAATAGCCTACATTCATGGCGACCAGATTGTGGAAGAAATGCGTACCCTGACTGGCTTCCACGATGAAATCCCGCAAACCAGTCTCAAGGATTACTTTGGCACGATTGATCTGAGGCCAGCGCACTGGAATCCCCAGGAATTTATCCCTGGAACCCCAACGCCCGGGGCCGATAAGGATAAAGCGCTTACCAGCTTCTGCCATCTTGTGATTGAAGACTTCGATCTCATCCTGCATTTTGTGAGTCATGGTCTTATCGAAGCAGGCGGGATCAAGATAGATCACGTCTTTGAGTTCTTCGATCACGCCATTTCCCATGCCATGTTCAGTGTACATCAACAGGGAGTTCTTATCCAGTTTTTCTGAATCAATATGATAGGCATCGGTGCTTACCGAAAGGGGTCTGATCTGGAGGATATAGAAGGTGGGCTTATTGGCGTGGGATTTCTCAAAATCCAGATTCACCGCAAACTCAATCTCCACCGGGATACCTAAAGCGATTTCACCAATCTCCAAAAGCTCTTCCACGATTTTTGCCAGAGGGAAGTATTTGTACTTGAGGATATTGGCAAAGGTGAGAACCTTCAGCCCTTTTTCCTCCAGATTATCGGTCAGACGGTAGTTTTCATAGTCCCACACTGAAGCGATAAAGCGTAAGGTGCCGTGTTTATCTGCGTCCTTGAGATAGAGCTTTTCCAGGGTAATCTCTTCTCCCTGAGTGAGGTCAAAATCGTTCCTGGAAAGATCCAAAGCATAGAATTCCTTCTGTGAAGTGCGCATCATTTCCTGTTGAGGCAGCATATCCATTTCGGGATAACGAGGGCAGAACCGGTAGTTCAGCTTGCCTTCCACCACTGATTTACCCAATCCCAAGGCGATATTGGCGATTCCATCCGTATGCGTCATGTGTGAAGTGGGGTAGAAGTTGTAGGACTGAGCCACACCAGAGATGTGTGGATAGTAAAAATGCCCACCCTGCAAGCAACCTACTGTTTCCTGGATTATCACCGCCATCTTTTCCTCTTCGGCTTTGAAGCTCAGGGCTTCCAGGAAGTTTCTGGCATCGCTCAGGTACACTGATGAAAACACTAGCTTGATGGCATCCATCAGTTGGCGGAGCCTATGCAGCTTATCAGTATGGTTGTTGGGCAGCATAAAGGTACGGTAAACCCCAGCCAGGGGCTGAGCCTGAGAGTCCTCCAAAAGACTGGAAGAGCGCACTGCGATGGGGTAATGCACCATATCCAGATACACTTCCAGGCGGTTCACCAAGGCATCTGAGAGCTTACCCTGAATGAAGATTTCATCGATCTCCTCATCCGTTTTGCCTTGTACTTTTTCCACGATGCTATTGCGTTCGACAAACTGATCGAACTCATTGGTACCAATGATGGCAGTAGAAGGCAGGGAAATCGCAGTATTCTCGAACTTCTTCTCATAATCCATCGTGCAAAGCAGAGCATTGAGGAAGGCAAGTCCGCGTCCCTTACCTCCTAATGACCCTTCTGTGAGCCTGATGATCTGATTCATCTCCGATAGCGAGACTGCATCGAAATTGATGATCTTGCCCCGGTTTTTTTCAATCCTCACAGTGCGGAAGATATGATACAGGAATCTTCGCAGCTCATCCCGGCTATCAAAATCCTCGATCTTCATGGGGCGGATTTTCTTGGCAATCTGCACTTCACCACGAGCGATCAGCCAGTTTGAAAAGTGGTTGAACTTGCTATGAAACTCCAGAGAATCCACCGGGATCTTCAGGATTTTCTCTTCAAAATCAGCGATATTCGAAGCCTCGTCGATAATCTCTCCATCTGTATTACGGAAGATGAAATTACCAAAGCCTAGATTGTAGATCATATACTCCCGCAGGTCTTTGAACAAATGCTTGGAGTTTTTGTTCAGGAAATGGACTCCGAGTTCTTCAGCGATTGCTTCATTTTCGTCTTCCGAAGATTGCAGGATCATGGGCAGATCACGATTTTTGGAGAGAATCTGCTTGATCAGCTTGATCCCAGCCTGGGCATCTACTTCACCCTGGATTTTGTAGCGAACGTCCGAGATCACACACAGCATATAATCCTTGTATTTATTATAGAGCTCAATCGCCTGATCATAGTCATGCGCCATCAGCACTTTGGGACGAATTCTCATTCTCAGGCGTTTATTGATATCGCTTACTTCTTCTTCGATCAGCTTCTGAGTCTGCTTCATGATCACTGAGTATAGTGATGGCAAAAACATTGAGTAATAATGCACAGAATCTTCCACCAGCAGGATCACACGTACCAAACCGTGGGACGTATCAAACTCCACATTCATCACGTCTTCCACATTCTTGACCATGGCGAGGAAGAGCTTGGTATCGCCATTCCAGAGGAAGACATCGTCGATGTATTTGCGATCTTCTACATGGTTTTCCCAGATGATAAAGTCTGAAGCCACATTTAGCAGCAGCATTACCGGGATGCCGGGCTGGATTGATTTGGCTTGTTTAGCAAGCTGGAAAGGTCCTGTTTCGCCGATCCGCATCATCGTGATGATCAGGTCATAATGCTGCTCTTTCAGCTTCTCCAGCGCATCTTCACCGGTAGGCACACTAGTGATGCGGGGAGCCGTGGTCAGGTTCAACTGGCGATATTCGCCAAAGATCTGTTCTGAGAGCCGCCCATCCTGTTCGAAAATGAATGCATCGTAGAAAGTAGAGACCAGGAGTATGTCCCGAACCCGCTTCTGCATCAATTGATGAAAGATATCCTCACCAAATTTGAACTTGTTATAATAGTAATTCAGCTCTTCCATTTTCATGGCTCATATCCTCAACTTATCGGTGGAATTCATTTCGGTAATGCTCCCAAGATTCGCCTTGAATGTCAATGAAAATGTTTGGGAGCTGAATTTAACTGGAGAGAGGACAGTGATAAAGAATTGCTGCTATACAAAGTAGATCGTGGAGAAATAGCCATAAACTCCAGACTGAGCCCCATCCTGCACCGCGACACAAAGTCGTCAGGATCTCAATCCAGCTCCCCCTTTATCACCGCAAATTGCTCCGAATAGTCCTCGAGCATGTCTTCGAGAGTGCGGTTTATGCGGGGAGATGGGGAAGTGAGCACAAAGCAGGTATAGGTGCGGATTTTTCTACCTTTTTGCAGGTTGATCAGGGCTGATTTGCGGGTTCTGTCGGCAGAGTGGATATGATAGATCACTTCATGCTGTTTCAGGGCTTTGAGGAAGAGATCATGGGCAAATTGGCTGGTGAAATAGAGGTATTGGAGATCGTGAGTTTCGGATAGCAGCTTGGCGAGTAATTGCTGATTGAATTTGAAGCCTGAGAGGTGGTCGTCCGCAGCTCTTTGGTCTTTTCGGTCAAAGCCATCCAGAATGTCGCCTATTCCCAGATTGTTTCTTTTCAGGAAGCTTTCACACTGTAAGCGGTTGCGAGGCCAGCGGGGATTATTGGGCTCGAAAACGGCTTTGATCACATACCAGAAGAGATTGTGGATGGAGCCATAGAAAAATGCCATTTCTCCTTCGCGCAGATCGGCCTGATTCCCGGTGCAGAAGTTCCAGGGTGGTGCGGTACCTATGATCAGGGCAATAGCCTTCTTTGGGATAAAGGGAGCAAAAGGATGGGACTGGCGTTCTATCATTGCAAATCTCCAAATCTCACTTGATTGCAGTGTCTTCAAAAGGCAAAGGCTTGTCAATCAATTTCTTGATCCTGGGATCGATAGACTTGTGCAGCGCTCTTCCACACGCAGTGAGGGACTCTATCCCCAGGTCTGGAGTTCGTGATCCACTCCTGCACATCCCACGCCGGGTGTGGGTTGTGCAGGACAGGAGCAGGAGAAAAGCAATGGATACTAGAGATACACAGGCGTTCTGAGTTCCCTGATTTATATGTATCACTATATGAGAAACGCTATCAATACGGGGGCAATACGCATCAGGTGCGTAATAAGTCCGTATTGATAGCGTAATGCTAATTGGAAAGAATCAACTATGCCTTGATAGACTCAGGGGTATCGGATTACTCCACCATACCTGCTTCCATATAGATTTCCGAGATTGTGGGATGGGCATGGATGGTGCGAGCCAGATCAAAAGTGGTACCCTCAAGCTCCAGCAGTATTCCCGCTTCGCTGATCAGATCAGTGGCATTTGCGGCTACGATCTGAACTCCCAAAACCTCATGATAGTGCGGCTCCCACAGCAGCCTGATGAATCCTTCGCTTTCACCTTCCGCCAGAGCTTTACCATTGGCAGTGAGAGGATACTGGCTCACCTGATATTCCTGTCCTTTGGCTTTGAGCTGGGCTTCGGTTTTACCCACCTGAGCCATTTCCGGATCGGTATAGATATTCAGGGGATAGCGCCGGAGTTCATCCTGGATCTCGATGCCGTTTAGAGCGTTCACCACTTCCAGTCCCTGTGCTGATGCAGCATGCGCCAGGTAGCTTTTGCCATTCACGTCTCCGGCTGCATAGATCCCTTTTACGCTGGTTTCATGATTGCGGTCGGTATGGATGAATCCGTCCTGAAGTTTCAGTTCGACTTCCGACTGCGGGACTACCGCAGTGCGGAAACTGGCATTGATGGCAGCATCGAACTCAACCGCTGTATCCTTATAGATGAGGATGCCATCCTGGATTTTGCTTTCTGCCAGAGGGATGATGCTAATCTTGTCTTTCCTCAGCTTTTTCTGCATGAAACTATCCAGAGCGCTGTCCAATTGTGGGATCAAAGGTAAATCTGAAGCCAGGATGGTTACTTGTTTGCCGATGAGGGCAAAGAATTGAGCGAGCTCCACCAGATTGGCTCCTCTGCCATAGATCAAGGGCTTGTCCGGCAAGACTGGCAGCGAGAATAGCTCTTCCAGTTCGATAGCTTTGGGGAAAAGCGTTTGCGGCATGGGCTTGGATCCTGTGGCAATCAGAATGGCTTTGGTTTCGAAGCTGCGCTGATCCGCCACTACTTCAGTGGGGGAGATGATGCGGGCTTCCGCCTGCAGAAATTCCACTCCTGCCTTTTTCCAGAGAAACTCAATGCCGCGCGTGAGTTTATTCACCACGCCAAAAGCGCGTTCTCGGGCTTTGGGCCAATCAAAACCAAGGGCTTCTTTGTCGATTCCAGTGATGCCATAATCACTTGCCTGCCGTAATTTGCGCAAGGTTTTGGCGGATTCCAGCAGGGCTTTGGTGGGGATGCAACCCCAGTTCAGACACATGCCACCAATGTATTTGCGATCGATCACGAGAGTCTTCAAGCCGGTCTGTCCTGCACGGATTGCGGCTACGTATCCGGCAGGACCGCTGCCTATCACAATCAGGTCATACTTCATGATTTCCTCCTTCAAAGGCAAGTAGCAGAAGGGGTTCTTTCATGTAGCCCAGGACTTCGTTCAGGAAGCGGGTTACTTCACCGCCATCCACGATTCTGTGGTCTACGCTCATGCTGATGGGAAGGATATTGCCCACTGCCACGGCACCGTCTTTTACTATGGGTTTCTCTGTGAGGCGACCCACACCAAAGATGGCTACCTGGGGATAGGCGATCACGGGAACGGCAAAGTAGCCGCCAATGGAGCCGTAGCTGGTGATGGAGAAGGTGCCATCCTTCAGGTCATCCAGGCTGAGCTTGCGTTCGCTGGCTTTTTTGGTAAGATCGCTTAGTTCGGTTGCCAGCTCGATCAGGGATTTGCGGTCGGCATCACGGATTACTGGAACCACCAGGCCTTCCTCAGCATCCATGGCGATCCCGATATTGATGTAGTCTTTGTAGATGATTCTGTCGCGTTCCAGATCGAGCTCTGCATTCAGGACAGGATGGTGTTTCAGAGCCAGGGAAACGGCTTTGATGATGAAAGGTAGATAGGTGAGCCGGATGCCACGCTCTTGTAAGGCTTCGTTCAAGCGCTTGCGAGCCTGAACCAGATTGCTGACCTCCACTTCGTCCATAATGCTCATGTGGGCTGCGTTCTGCTTGCTGCGGCTCATGTTTTTAGCGATCGTCTTGCGGATGGAACTCAGGGGCTCGAAGCGTATCCTTGGCTCTATATAAGCCTTATGGGGGCTATCTGAGGCTGGTTTTGAATGCGGGGTGTAGGCTTGAATGTCTTTCCTGGTCACTCTGCCGGCAGGTCCTGTGCCAGTAATCAGGTTGATATCATAGTTCAGCTCGCGTGCCATAGCTCGGGCCACAGGAGTAGCCAGTACTTTTGTCCGTTTGGGTATAGTTTTGAGCTTGGTTTCACTTTGGCCTTCATCGCTGGCTGGCAGGTATGCCCCGTCTCCAGCTACTTCGATGGTTCCCACTACACCAAAGCCTTTCTCATCGATGGCTGTGGTGCTGGGTGCGGAAGGATGCTCGGTTGCCAGCTCTTTTGCTTCGTCTGCGGTAGTGCCTTCGATCTCGATTTCTACCAGAGCGCTGCCGACTTTAACCGTATCGCCGATTCCGCCAAAGCGGGCTGCAATCACTCCACTCTTGGGAGAGGGGATGTCTGTCACTACTTTATCGGTCTCCATCTTTACCAGAGGATCACCACTGCTGATGGTGCTGCCTTTTTCCACATACCATTCGATGATTTTGCCTTCTTCCAGGCCTTCACCGATATCGGGGAATTTGAATATATAGCGCATCGTTCCTCCTAGTACCTGATGAGTTTGTCGATCTCGCTGTAAATCCGCTCAGGAGAGATCATATAGTGCTTTTCACCCAGGGGTAGCGGGATCACGGTATCGAAACCTGTAAGCCTGGTGGGTGGAGCTTCCAGAGACAGGAAGGCTTCTTCATTGATTATGCTGATGATTTCTGCGGCAGGACCATAGCTTTGCGGTGCTTCGGTAACCACCAGAGCACGACCTGTCTTGCGTACAGATTCGCGGATAGTATCTCTGTCAACTGGCCAGATGCTGCGTAAATCTATCAGTTCTACAGAATATCCCTGGGCTTTTGCCATGGCGATAGCTTTCTGAGCTTCCCGGATCATGGCACCGTATGCGATCACTGTAATCTGCTCTCCTGCTTGCAGGATCTTGGCTTTACCTATGGGAATGCTGTACTTCTCGGTAGGAACTTCTTGTTTGATAGCACGATAGATGCGCTTGGGTTCCAGAAAGATTACGGGGTCTGGATCTTCTATTGCAGCGATTAATAGGCCTTTGGCATCGTAGGGAGTGGATGGTATCACGACCTTGAGGCCTGGAGTGTGGCCAAAGAAAGCTTCGGGGCTTTCGCTATGGTGTTCCAGAGCATTGATTCCGCCTCCGTAGGGAATACGGATTACCATCGGAACAGTGTATTTATCTCTGGTACGGTTTCGGAACCTGGAGATATGGCTCAGGATCTGATTCATGGCAGGATAGACGAAGCCATCGAATTGCATTTCAATCACAGGTTTCATACCTGAGATAGCCATACCCAGTGCAGTGCCGGCAATACCTGATTCTGCCAGAGGACTGTCAAAGACTCGTGCTTCGCCATGCTTTTGTTGCAGACCTTCAGTGACCCGGAATACACCACCTTCTACGCCTACGTCTTCTCCATATACCACTACACCTTTGTCTTCAGTGAGCATTATGTCCAGGGCATCGTTGATCGCTTGTACGAGATTCATCACTTTCATTTGACACCTCCAGAAGCGAGGAAGCTCTCGTAAATGTGCTTCTGCTTTTTCAGCTCATCGGGCATGGTTTCATACATGTGCCCGAAGACGTCATCGATCTTGTATTCAGGATACTGCTCAGCAGCCTCGAATTCAAGGTCTATGGCTTTCTTGTATTGGTTGATTAATTCTTCCTCTTCTTTCAGATCAGAGATACCTGCCTGGATGATATAGCCCTTGAGGCGTTTCATAGGATCTTTCTCTGCCCAAAGGTCTTCTTCGGCTTTGCTGCGATAGCGGGTGGGATCGTCGGAAGTAGTATGAGCCCCTTGACGGAAGGTTCTGGCTTCTACCAGGAATGGCCCCTTGCCGCTGGTTACGTATTCTCTGGCATAGGAGAGCACTTCATGCATAGCAAATAAATCATTGCCATCCACCAGTACTGAAGGTACACCATAGGCAAGGCCCTTTACTGCGATGTTTACTGATCTGGTTTGCATCCTTAAGGGGACGGAGATGGCAAACTGGTTGTTTTGTACGATGAATACTACAGGTGCATCCCATACTGCTGCAAAGTTCAATGCTTCATGGAAATCACCCTCGGATGTGCCGCCATCGCCTACATAAGCAAATACAGCAGAATCCTTTTCTCCTTTGTATCGCATGGCATAGCCAATACCAGCCGCATGTATCAACTGCGAGGCAATAGGCACAGAGACGGGAAGCATGCGGTTGGCTTTTTCAAACTTCGATCCGTCTTCATTGCCTTTGAAGTACAGGAAGATCTCTTTGAGGCTTACCCCTTTGGCGAGCCAGGCTCCCAATTCACGAAAAGCAGGCACCAACCAATCCTTTTCCTGAGTTACCATTCCTGCGGCAATATGGATAGCTTCCTGTCCCAAGTTCGGGGGATAGGTGAACATTCTGCCCTGCCTTTGATAGCTTACTGCTATCAAATCTGCAGTACGTTCGAAGAGTAAATCACGCCAGGCTTTCAGGATATCTTGTTCACTGAGGGTTGGTTTCCATGTCTTGGAGAGCGGTTTCCCCGTATCATCAAGGATTTGGTAGGCCTTGTTGTCGATAGCTTTGTATTTATCCAAAGTGCTTTGATTAAACATCTTTGTACCACCTTGCTGTTTTTTTATTTCCTACCAATATGATATGCTATATGGATAGAGAAAGCAAGGTGTTTTTTTACATTTTGATTGAAGCCTAGTTATCCTCTTTAGTCAGATTGATAATGCCCTGAGGAATCAGCTTGATGGTGTCATACATGGATGGCATCTGAGAGAAATACTTGCTGTATACAATCTTAAGTGTATTGTGTTTATCATTGAGAGCTCCAAAATCTGGAAGCTCATAGAGCAGATCCATAATACCATTTGCACCTACAGATGCATATTCATAATCTACAGCGTTGAGAAACTTCCCCTCACTATCAAACATACCCAGGATGAAATAGCCTTGGATTTCCACATCCAGCTTGTTTTCAAGAGTTACATACACATCAGCAGGCACAGGCATATCGTAGAGGCCATAGAGGAAGGATTCATCGTCGTTGACGGGTACCACATAGATTTCACTATTGAGTTCAAACGCTTGCTCATCCAGCCAGTTGCCACTGTAACTGCGAGCAGATTTAAATCCACCCCAAAAAGCTAAAGTACGTTCCTCATATTTATCCATGCCTGGGTCGTTTACAAGATATGATGCAGCTTTATTCTCAGGTCCGTTTCTTTTTACCACCAGAACCCAATGTGAGCGTCTTCCGCTCACTTTTACGATTACCTTGTTACCTTTATCGAGTTCTGAAGACAGGAAGTTCCAATCGTTTCGCTTTGTGCTTTGCGCCACCAATTCCAATCCTAATCCGCTACCATCGATTTGTCCGGGGATTTGCCAGCGCATATCATTTCCGGAATAACCGCCATTCTTTCTAAGCCAATCGTTCAGCTTATCGGGAGTCATATAGGTATTTGTTGCTTCTGCATTGAGGAGCATGGAAAGGCAGGAAACCACACAACCGCTACGTCCGATCGAGCTTCCACTGCCAAGGCGACTGGATTTCCAGCGTGCATCGTTTTGTGAAAACCAGCTGAAGTCGCTGGCATACACATTTATCAGTATGAGTGTCAGTACTATTAGTATCAGGTATTTTTTCATAGGCGTTCTCTCGTAACATAATGTAAACAAATTACATACATCACTATATGTCAAAGTCGCACAGGACGGATATCTGTCAACCCTAAATATTTCACTTGCCAGAAATGCCACACCACTACAACTTGTTTTCAAATAACCTGCGATGAGAGAGACGATCTGGCATCAAGGGTGGATAGCTTTCCCCCTTATTGCGCTTAAATTACCTCCTCAGTTCGCTCAAAGGACTGGATTATGACACCCAAACGACACGTAGTAACCATTATCGTGGAAGACATCGAGGCTGCCTATCAGCCAGTAAGCGATTTGTTGCACCATTATGCCCATAGCATCTTACTCCGGGTTGGTTATCCAATGCGGGATTGGGGTGTTTCCACCATTTTTCTGGTAATGGAACTTTCTACTGCTGAAATGGGTGCCTTTTCCGGTAAACTGGGCCAGATGAAATCCGTGAAAGTGAAGACTACCACATTGAAAATTGATCAAGGAGATATATCATGAATATCAGTACAGAGGGTGTAAAATCCTTTATTCCTACAGCCACAATCGAGAGTTTACTAGCTTCCCAAAAGGATAGCCCCCGGGGAAAAATCAGAGATATCATCGCCAAATCGCTGGATAAAAAACGCCTTGATCCGGAAGAAACCGCTGCACTGGTAAACGTGAAGGATCCTGAACTCCGCCAAATGATCCTGGATGGAGCCCACGAGCTAAAAGAGCGCATCTATGGCAACCGCATCGTGCTGTTTGCACCACTTTATGTAGGAAATGAGTGTGTAAACGATTGTGTATATTGCGGCTTCAGGATTTCGAATAAAGAGTGTTCCCGCTCCACCTTGAGCCACGAAGATCTGATCAACGAGACCAAAGCCCTGGTGGAAACCGGGCACAAACGCCTGATCATGGTCTATGGAGAGCATCCCAATTATGATGCACGTTTCATCGCTGATACCGTACAGGCAGTTTATGACACCAAATACAAGAAAGGCGAAATCCGCCGGGTAAACATCAATGCTGCGCCTATGGACATCGAGGGCTATCGGATTGTGAAATCAGTGGGGATCGGAACTTACCAGATTTTTCAGGAAACATATCACGAAGAGACTTACAAAAAGCTACATCCCCGCGGACCTAAAAGCAGCTTCCTCTGGCGTCTGGACGGACTTGACAGAGCCATGAAAGCCGGAATCGACGATCTGGGCATCGGAGCCTTGATGGGCTTGTATGATTGGCGTTTTGAAGTGATGGGATTGCTCTATCACACTATTCATCTGGAAGATACGTTTGGAGTAGGACCGCACACCATATCCTTCCCCAGGATCGAGCCCGCTATAGGCACAGACTTCACAGAAAAACCACCATTCCAGGTGTCTGATGATGATTTCAAGCTCCTGGTGGCGATCCTGAGACTCAGCGTGCCCTATACAGGCATGATCCTCACAGCGCGCGAGCCTATTGCCATTCGCAACGTAGTGCTCCGCTACGGTGTATCTCAGATCGATGCCGGCAGTTCCATTGGCGTGGGAGATTATTCCCACAAGGATGAAGAATCACGCCGTAAATCACAATTTGTATTGGGTGATACACGCTCTCTGGATGATGTGATCTATGAACTCACCAAAGGTGGCTACATCCCTTCATTTTGCACCTCATGCTATCGTGCAGGCAGAACTGGAGAGCATTTCATGGAATTTGCCATACCGGGCTTTGTGAAGCAGTTTTGCACACCCAATGCACTCCTCACCTTTGCGGAATATCTGTATGATTTTTCCTCTCAGCGCACTCTAGAAGCTGGTTTGGGACTGATCGACAACGAGCTCGGGAAGGTAACTGATCCAAAGATGCAAGCTTCGGTTAAAGAAAAACTCGCAGAAATGAAAGCAGGGAAGCGAGACCTCTTCTACTAAACCAGAGCATTCATCCCCTTTTCAAAAACGCTATCATTGCGCATTCGATCCGTATTGGGTGCGTATTGATAGCGTAATTCATACAGGAGCGAAACAGGCATCATGAATGATACAGGGAAGAGGGAGATTGGCTGTTTATTTCCGGGGACTGGCCTTCTTCATCGGTAGAGTAATGAAAACGGTAGTTCCTTCATTTTCCTTGCTCTTGATCCAGATATTGCCACTGTGAAGTTCAACAATGCGCTTCGTGATGGCAAGTCCAAGCCCCAGGCCACTGGAACGGTATTCCACAGTGCCGGATTTGTGGGCATAGATCTCGTTCAATTCATAGAACTTTCTGAATACATTCTTTAGCTGGCTTTCCGGTATGCCGATCCCGTTGTCCTGCACATAAATCACTACGCTTTCTTTGCCATCCAGCTTTTCTTGCTGGAATGCGGCACGTCTGGCCCCGATGATTATCGTACCAAAATCATTGGTAAATCTGATCGCATTGAGTACAAGGTTGTAGATCATCAGGTGCATGGCTTCCCAGTTGGCAGGAACGCTGGGCAGGTCTTTTTCGATCTCCAGGCGAATGAACATCTTGCGTTTGCGGGAGAGGATTTCCACTTCCTGCTGGACAAGCTCCAGAATCTCGGCAGTATCCACATCAGCCATGCTAAGGGTCTTCTTGAGGTTGTAGCCGTTCATGGTAGTGATGTCGCCGGTAGTGATGATCAGTTTTTTTACTGAGTTTTCCAGCTTGTTGATGATCTCTTTGCGTTCATCTTCATCCACATAGAGGTTGCGTTTGAGGCGGGAAACATAGCCCTGCATGGTCGTGAGAGGTGTATTAAGTTCATGCGAGACAATCGCCATGAATTCATCTTTGAGTGTTTCAAAGGTGTTCAGTTCACTGGTTTTCTTGAGCAGATCCTCGTAGAGCATGGCGTTTTTAATGGCGATGGTAAGCTGCTCGATGAACAAGCCAATAATCTCTGGTTTCAGATACATAGCCCTGGTATTGTCATCGAGATTGTCCAGATAGAGAAATCCGTAGATAAATGAATCGACCATGATCGGAACGCAGAAAATGGCATGTAATTGGTAGTCCTGCACGCTGATAGAGCTTTTAAAGCGGTTGTCCAGCATGGCATTGAATGTAGATACGGCTTCGAGGCTGGTTTGGGTGATGGATAGAGCCGTCTTGCTTACTCCGGCGATGTTTGACAAGATCTGCTTGTCTTTATTCATCTGCACGCTGTAGATGTTGTTGCCATCGGCATCTCTCTTGATCAGGAAGCCTCTGGTGCTATTGGTGAAATCTATGGCAGCAGAGACTATCTCGCGCTCGAGTTCACTCAGGTTCACTTTCTTCATCAGTTCATGTGAGATCTGCATCAGTTGGTTCATTTTCTCGATCCGCATAGTGATTTCGGAGTAGTCTTGAATGCGCACGATCAAGGCAGAGAGATGCTGTTTGATATTGCGGATGATAGAGATTTCCTGCTTTGTGAAAGGCATTTCGCCAGCATCGGAGAGGATCAGGTAGCCTATCTTTTTAGAGCCGGTCATCAAGGGAACGATCATCATGTTGCGGTTTTCAAGAGTAACTGGAACCAGATTCTCAGTTTTGAAAGCTCGCTCGATATGTGGGACTAATTCTGGTAAAACCAGGCTGTCCTCATCACAGTTGTAGCTTTGGAAATTGGTGAAATTAGCGATTTTTTCGGAGTATTCCATGAGCCTGAACTGCCAGGGTGAGATAACCTCGCGGACGCCTTTCTCGATGAGGAACTTGATGCGATCGATATTGTACACATTGGCAATGTTGTAGAGCAATTCGTTCCATTTCCGGCGTAGATCACTGGCTCTGGAACTGATCGTCACCATGTCAAACTTTCGTAGTTGCTTCAGGTTGTATTGATTCAGGGTAAGATAGTTTTCTTTATCTTCAGCCGGAACCCCGGAAGTGATAGCTTCCAGATAGGCTTTGTATTCAGTATATACAGCCTCAGCCAGGTCATCCTGGCGCAGTTCGAGGATTACTTGCAGCTTGATCTGATAAAGTTCCACATTGAGCTGGTAGTATTCATAGCTCAACCAGGTATTCATGAGAGTATTCACCCTTCTCAGGGCATCTCTCAATGGCAAATCCTGCGTGGCGAGATCGATCTTCAACTGAAGTATTTCAAGCTTGCACAGCCAATAGCGATAGCGGTTTGAGGCGGCTATCTTCTTTGCAACATCCAGCAGTTCCTGAGCTCTGCTGTAATCTCCCAAGCCATAATGGCACACCACTTCCAGGACATAGAATACCGTGATGGCGTAGTTGTTGTTTATCTCTCCGGCATGACGGAGAGCTTGCTTGAGCTCTTTCAGAGCGTTGCCATAGTCTTTGTCAGCAATGGACGCCAGGCTGAGGACATTGTGGTAAAACTCCTCTTCGTGGATATGCTTGTAGTTTATATCGACATTCTTGGTGAGGAGTTTCCTCAGTTTCTTGGAGCTCATCATCTCGTTGAGATAGTAGAAATAGGTCTTCACCAGAGGGTTGATCTCGCGTACCTGTCCTGCGATCAGTTCAGGCTCATTCTTTTGCAGAAAGTCAAAGTAATAGCCATAGCCTTTGATCTTGCTCTTTGCCAGGGCAAGGTTTCGCTTTATGGAATCAAGGTAATTCTTGCTGCCAACTGATAATACCAGATCCCTGCATGTTTCAAGTAAGGTCTCAGCTTCCTGGAAGTCGCCCATCTTGATCATTGCTTCGCCCTGGTTTAGCAGTGCCAGAGCCTTCATCATGGTGAGATTCAGTTCATCAGAATGCGCAAAGCCCATCTTGGAGTATTTCAGGGATTCGATAGTGATGCCTTGTTTCAGGTAAAGGTCTGAGAGGTTGTTGTAGATCAGTCCCAGATACCTGCGGATATTGTAGCGTTTCCAGAGGCTAAGCGCGATATTCAGGTGTTCATGAGCTTCTTCAATGTTCTTTTGATCACTGTAGAAGACTCCCAGATCGTTGTGAAGAGCAGCCAGCCTAATCATGACACGGGTATCGTTTTCAGCAGGTTGTTTCTGGATAAAATCTTCCAGGATCTTGATTGCCCGGTCGGTATCCTTTTTAAGGTTGTGGTAAACCGCCAGTCTATCCACAAAGGCAATCCGTAAGTCCAAGGGCATGTCCATTGTCAGAGCTCTATCAATGATGCTTTTGGCAGCTTCAATATCTGTCTTCAGGTACACTTGCACCATTGCCAGCCAGATCGTTAGCTGCTGCTTACCTGTCATGGTAAGGGATTCAGCCAGCTTATAATTCTGTTTTGCGCCTGCTGTATCTTCGCTGAGGAACTTGATTGTACCGATGATATAGTACTTCTCAAAGAGCTCTGGAATCACATCAGAGTTCTCCAGAATGAAGCCAGCTTTGTTGAAGAAACCAGTCAGTTCCGTCTTTTCCTGGAAGATCACCAGGTCATGGATGATCTCTGTAGTGCTGACGTTTGTTCTGGGATCAAAATCAAGCTTCAGGACATTCAGCATGGCTTCATAAGCATCAGCCTGTTCATAGTCTTCGCTGAGTAGGCTGGAAAGCTTCAAATAGTATCTGCGTGCAGAGCTTAGATCTTCTGCTATCAGTGAGTTTGTGATCAAGCCCTGGCAAGTGTCTTTGTCGATAATCTCCTTCTTCTCAAAGAACTTCAACAAGCGTCGGGAGATCTGTACATGTGTGGTCTCGCTACATTCATTTACAAGCCTTTCCCTGGCCTCAGTAAAGCTGAAGCGATAGAGCTTCTCATGCTTGATGAGGATTTCGTTGTAAGTAGCATCATTGAGGAGGTTGTACAGGTCAGTATCCTTCAGTTTCAGGATATGGCTGATCAAATCCCGGGTCATGGGAGTACGGATGATGCTGAGCTTTTGCAGTCCCTGATAGCTTTCCTGAGTGAGGCGACTCATCCTGTAATAGACTGATTGTAGCAGTTTATTGGGCAATTGGTAATCATTCAGGTTGTTGGGGAATCTAATATCTCCAGAGATAACTATGCTCTTGTGTGTTACCAGATCTATGAGGATTTCCCTGATAAAATGGGGATTGCCGGCAGAACGGAAGTTGATGCTATCGATCAGGCTTTGAGGAGCTTGCACGGGAAGCAGTTGGTTGATGTAAGCTTTGGTCTCATTGGAGTCGAGGAAGGGGATATTGAGCAGCACAGTATGCTCGATCTGCTTGATCCGATTGAAATCATTGCAGGACAGAACGATCATGATACGCTGCTGGACAATGAAAGGTGAGAGGTAATTCAGGAAATCTATAGTATGCCGATTGACGTGCTGGAAGTTCCTGATGATGAAGATAATCGGTTTACGTTTGGCAAGCTGACCGATAAGCTCCTTCACACTGGCAAAGTCTGCCCGGAGTTCTTCAGCGCTTTGATTGATGGCTTTGGCTTCCCTTTCACTACTGAACAAGTAGCTTCTCAGCTTGGGTGAGATGGATTCACTGGTTTCATATTGCTTCTTGGTCTCCTCTGAGAGGGAGTTCAAATACTCTTTTATCAGCGCAAAGAAGGCTTCATGCTCTGTGCGGGAACAAGTGTAATCAAAGAGAAAGTAGTCACCTCCCAGAAGGTGGTATCTGAACAGCGACAGGATGCTATCCTTACCCAGTCCATCTCCACCAATGACAGAGATTACTTTGCCATTGGAATTGTTCACAGCAGGGATGAAATCGAGGATTTGATGCGAGTATTTTTCCCGGATCAGGTAGCTATTGAAGCGGATATTATTCACCGCAGACCAGGAAGCTGAAAAGGGATACTCGCAGTGATGAATCCGGTTTACATAGGCAATGATCTCTTCAGCGCTATGGAACCTATTGTCAGGATTGCGTTCCAAAAGCCGGAGGATCAGCTTTTCCAGCTCCAAGGGAATATTCTTGTTCAATTCACTGGGAAACAAAGGAATGAAGTACTGATGCCCACCTGTGATCAAAGCATTGATCTGATCCAAAGTAAAGGGGAATGACCCGGTGCAAAGCCGATACAGCATCACTCCCAGAGAGTAGAAGTCACTATTACGGGAAGGCAGATTACCCAAGTAAAGCTCTGGAGCCAGATAGGGGAGAGATCCAGTAACATTCTGGACATCTTTTTGGGGATCGATCTTGGAGAATCCATAGTCTATCAGCTTTACCGTAATCTCTTTATTATCTATGCTATACAGCACATTCTCAAGTTTCAGGTCTTTGTGTATGATCTCCTGTGTATGAAGAGCATCAAGTGCATAACAGATCTGCACAGTTATATCATACACCATATTGAGGCGGGATTTATTGAAGCGGAAGTTACCCAGGGTCTTGCCATCAAAATAGTCACTGATGAAGTACACATGATCACCCACGTGCCCAAAATCCACCACATGAGACAGATTTGGGTGTTCGATCTTAGTGATATGATGCATATCTTCTGCACTGAAATACTTGTATAATTCTTCGGAGGGTAGATATTGAAAGAGTTTGAGCGTGTAAAGGTTTTGCGAGCGAATATCGCGAACCTTGAAGACGTTTGCCCAAGTGCCGGACCCGAGGCTTTCCAAAACCTCGTAGCGGTGATCAATAAACATCAGTTACTCCCAGTCTGCTTTGTTTCACTTTCTAGCAGACTGAGCCTGCTGTCAATGATTATCTGAAAACATGTCGTGGCCATGTTTCCAGCGTTTGTGTACCCAAAACCATTGTTCGGGATAGCGTTTGATATAGGTTTCTGTAATTCTATTGATTTCGTTAAGGATGGCTGGATAGTTCTCTTCATGGTCATCCAGATCAGGTTTATAGATCAGTTCTGAGAAGTCAAAGGTGAGTGTATCATCCTTTTCTCTGATCACAAAGCCAGGCAGGATAGGAATCTTATACCGCAAGGACAGCTTTGCCACACCCTTCCAATGCGAGGCAGGAAAGCCCAGAAAATCCAGCATTATCCCCGAAGTCCCGGCATTTTGATCTGCCAGAATGGCGATAATCCGGTTTTGACCCAGCTCACTGATCACATCTTTCAAGCCCCGGCGCATATCCAATACATGCACACCACAGCGCTCCCGGATGGCATTTGTATAGTCATCAAAGAGTGTATTTCGCTGCTTTTTTGTGATCACACTGAGAGGCATATCCCGAAGCGGAAGGATGCGCGCTGCTTCCCAATTGCCGAAATGAGCCGTAGCCAGTATGACCCCTTTTCCCAAGGCCAGAGCTTCACGCACATATTCATCCCCCACGATTCGTGACCTGCTATTCAAGTCATGGTCATTCATCAGGTAAATCTCGGCGATATTCAAAGCCATATGCCGGTACATGGACTTCATGCAGGCGTGGATTTGATCTTGACTCCAATCTGGAAACACAGCCTGAAGCTGCTTGCGGGCTACCTCTTTTCTGATCCCAATTCCATATCCGATGCCATCAAACAGTGCCACCAGAATGGCTTTTCTAAGTGAATAGGGAAGCAGTTTCAGCAGAGCAATCAGCCCTCGCAAGGGATAATACTCGAGGATGTTCTGGATATCAGTACTATTCAGAATATGCTCCTAAACTATGTGTATCAGCGGTTATCAATCGTCCAATGCTTTGAGCTTGTTCAGGATCACATTCTTCGAGACCACGCCGATGGACGTATCCTTGATCTCTCCATCTTTGATAAACAGCAGAGTGGGGATGCTCATCACACCGTGCTTTCCTGCCAGTTCCGGATAATCATCCACATTCACTTTGCCTACCGTGAGATCGGGTACTTCATTGGCGACCTCATCTATGGTCGAGGCTAACATATTGCAGGGTCCACACCAGGGTGCCCAGAAATCTATCAGAACTTTTCCAGTGGAGATAGTATCAGCATAGGTTTGATCAGTAATGGCCTTTATCATATCTGTCTCCTAGAATCTTTATCAATATAATAAAGCATATCTGGCTCTCAGCAAGGGCTATCTGGAGAGGGTCGGCAATACACGGGATTGAAGTCCCGAGCACTATACAAGGCTCTCTTTCAGGCTAGCTTGGGTACCGGCTATCATCAGGTAACTATTTCGTGCTCCTCTCCCACATATCCCAAACGGGGCTTGGGTTGATCGGGAGAGGCGCAGTGGCTGTGTAACAGATGGAAACCAAAGGCATCAGAGTACCTTCGCTCCTGTTTGAATTACGCTATCAATACGCACCCATTACGGATCAGATGCGTAAAGATGCCGTTTTGATGGCGTGATGGAATCAAGCGGGGAAAGATATGGGGTAGAGGTGGATCGGAGAATATAAGGAACTAATGGGCAGGCAGGAAGGCTTTTACATCCCGTCTGGGAATTCTACGAATCATGTTACAAAGGTCCCGGGCCTGCGCTTCCAGTTCGCTCAGGCTGCCAGAATTGTCGATTACAAGATCGGCTAGGGCAAGCTTCTGGGATTCTGGCAATTGTGCCTTCAGCCTGCGGATTTGGTTGTCCAGATCGTGGGGATTTCGTTCTTTTAGCCGCTGGATCCTGTTTTCTTCCGAAGCTGTAATCAAACAGATGAAATCGAAACAGGCTAGGAGTCCAGCTTCAAACAGCAGTGGGATTTCGAAGATCAGATACTGCTCCTGCGAAGTCGCAACTATATCCTGAAAATCCTTCAAGACCAGCGGATGAATCAGGCTATTGAGATATTCTCGTTCGTGCTCATGATGGAAGACAATCTCTGCGATCTTATGATGGTTTATTGCTCCATCGCTCAGAATGCCATCTCCCCAGCGTTTGGCAAGAATGGCTTTTACATCAGGATCATCAAGCTTCTGTTTAGCGATGGTATCAGCAAACAAGACACGGTAGCCCTGCTGCAAAATGAATTGGATAAAGCTGCTCTTCCCGCTGCCAATATTGCCGGTAATCCCGATCAGGAGAGGACGCTCAACTGCTTGCATCGGAGATGATCTGCATCAATTCTTCAAAAATCACGTTGGTATTGATCTGTCCACCCCGGGCTACGGAAATCTGGCCATTCTGCTCTGAAACGATGATGGCAATGGCATCTGTAGTTTCAGTGATGCCGATGCCAGCCTGATGCCTGGTGCCAAAGCGGGATACATAATCCGGTCTTTTCGTAAGAGGAAGCACTACTTTGGCGGCCATGATCCGGTCTCCCCGGATGATTACCGCACCATCATGCAGTACACCTTTGGTATTGAAGATCGCCAGGAGCAGCCGCATGGAGATTTTGGCATCCAGAAACTCACTGCTTTGGATGTATTCAGTGAGCCTGCGTTTCTTCTCCAGAACGATCAATGCCCCCGTCTTCCGGAATGATAGCGACGAAACAGCATCTACAAGAGTGGTATAGATCGAGGTTTTCTCTTTTTTACGGAAAGCTGTCTGGAGTTCTTTGGTAAGGTTCAAGCCTGCCAGTAGAGACCTGATCTCGGGCTGAAACAGGATCACTATGGCCAGAATCCAGTAATTACGGATGCCGCTCAGCAAGGAAGATAGGATGGTAAGCTCGAATATCCCGGCCAGAAAATAGAGGAACAGCAGGAATATCAAGCCCCATAGGACCTGAACACCTCCAGATCTGCGGATTATCAGTAGTGACTGGTAGATCAGGAATGCGATGATGAGGATATCGACAAGATCTTTGAAGCGGGGTATCAGAAAGCCCATTTATCTGGATCCTTTATCACGTATAGCTTTGAGTACGTTCAGATACTGCCGGTGAGCCATTACATCGTGCACTCTGATGATATCTACCCTACTCAGGCTGGCGAGGGTTGTAGTGGCCAGGCTTCCGCCCAGTCTTTCATCCGGAGCGGATTTGGATATGCCATTGATGAAGCTCTTTCTGGATGCACCAAGCACGATTGACACGCCGAGTTCCTTGAACCTATCGAGGTGTAATAGCAGTTCAAGATTGTGCTCCAGAGTCTTACCAAAGCCGATCCCGGGATCGATCATGATGTTTTCAGGCTTGATGCCATGCTCCACAGCAAATTCAATCTGGGCTTTGAGATAGTCCAGTACCTCAGCTACAACATCATTATACTGAGGATTCAACTGCATGGTTTCGGGTCTGCCTTGCATGTGCATCAGGATGATCTTCACCTGAGGATTGCGGTTTAGAACCATTGCCAGTTCGGGATCCCAGGTCAGTGCCGAGATATCGTTGATGATATCTGCGCCAAGCGCTATTGCTTGCGACGCTACGCTGCTTTTTTGCGTGTCGATGGATACTTGAATCTCAGGATGCTCTTGTTTCAGTGCTTTCAGTACAGGCTCGATTCTCTGCCACTCTTCAGCCGCGGAGATCATCCTGGCACCGGGGCGGGTAGATTCAGCACCAATGTCTATGATATCCACGCCCTGGGCTATCATTAGCCGGGCATGGTTCAAGGCACTTTCCGGATCAAGATAGCTGCCGCCGTCAGAAAAGGAATCTGCCGTGATATTCAGGATTCCCATGATCTTGGGGAAGGATATTTGTTTCAGCAGATCAGCTATGGCATACATATCAGCGGGTTATAAACTTACACCGGAGTGAGTAAAGCCTCTGCGGATCATACTGGCCTCGGAAGCCAAATCTCCAGGATGGCATCTCTTTACGCAAGGCTTCCACATGGACTGCCTGGCGGTAGGATAAAACTTCTAGGGACGTCATGATAACGGTTCCCCCTTCACTGAGACGAAAACGAACTACCACTTCATCATCCACAACCGGTGAAATCTTGGGGATGGATTGAGAGATGATGTATGCATCTCCGCTGCCGGATTCGAGGGCTGCTGAAAAGCCTGTATCTCCTCCTCCGCTGGTTGGTCCGGAGGGCAGCACATTGCGCAGGGCATCACTCACGTTTCTGTTTCGGGTGATCCGCACGCTTGAGTTTGCTTCATCAGTTTGTTCCAAGACAGGGGTTTGGATCACAGGACTGGGGATAGCCCTTACTTCCGGGTTTACAGTGGCGTTTTCTGGAACTACCTGGCTGGGAGTAGCGGTTGAAGGTGCTTGCATAGGCTCAGGATTGGTAAGTGGTGCAGACCTGCCAGGTTTTTGATCAATGGTAGAAGGAGGGGTTTCCCATTCAATCTCGTGCCATCTTTTCGCTATCTCAGGACGCAGTGTAAGCAGTGCGAGCAAGATCAGAATGACTGCATGGATCATCCCGGATAGGGCATAACTGTTTTTGAATTGGGGTGGAAGCTTCAGGCTGATCATTTCGATTTCTTCTCGGTGGCTACAAAGATGCGTTCGTATCCACTACCCCGGATGATGTCCATTAGGTTGATCACTTTCTGCAAAGCAGTAGTATCCTCGGCGGAAAGCCTTACCACCTGCTCTGGGCTTTCATAGTCTCGAATCAGCAAATCACGCAACTGCTCCAGTTTGATAGGATCAGCTCCATAAAAGACCTGATCATCACTGAAGTATGTGATATTGATGGTTTGCAGGGTTTGACGTTCATGCGAGACCGAGCCTGGCAGCTTGACAGGCAACCCTGTCTGGCTGGCAAAGTTTGAGGCTATCAGCAGAAAGATTATGAGCAGAAAGATGACGTCTGTCATGGAGATCAGCATGGTGGTGGAGATCTTTTGTTTACTAAGCCTTAGTTTCATAGATATTCTTGATCTTGATTACGTATTCTATAGCGCTTTCTTGCATGTCCTTCACAATATTCTCCAGTTTTTGCACCAGATCATTGTAAAAGATGATGGCTATAATACCTACGACCAAGCCTCCGATAGTGGTGAGCAGGGCTTCCCAGATGCCACCAGCCAGGATATTGATATCCACGCCAGCACTGCTTTGGTTTTGGATACTCATAAAGACTCTTACCATGCCTATCACTGTCCCCAGGAATCCTATCAGTGGAGCTATGGCAGCAAAAGTGGAAAGCCAGCCCAGACCCTTTTCGAGGGTATGAAGCTGGAGATTGGCAGTGGATTCCATGCTTTGGTTGATCAGCTCAATGTCTTTGGTTTGGGCATTGAAGAGCTTATCCAGCATCACAGAAAGAGGGCTGTCCGTTCCATGGATCTTCAGGACGCTGCGCATATTGTCCAGCTTGTTTTGTTGTTTCAAGGCTTTCTGGAGCTTATCGTTGGCTTTCACTACTTTGGCGATTTGACGGTATTTCTCTATCACTATACCAATTACCGCTACTGAGATCAACAGCAGGACATACATCAGCAGTCCGCCTCGCAACATCAAAGAGAATATCGACATATTACCTCATTTCATCGTAGAATTGGATGTGCCCTTCCTAAAGTACGAATATCATAGCATCAGGAAGGGCACAATTGATTGTTCAATATAGGTTTATCCGTGAGCCTTCATAAAGGACTTCATGAATTCGCCCAAGGCATGAGCAGCAGGCAAAGGTAGTGAGTTGTAAGTGCTGGCACGGCATCCACCCACATCACGATGGCCTTTGAGGCCTATCATTCCAGCTTTCTTGGCTTCACTGATGAAGAGGTTTTCCAGCTCTTCGGTAGCCATTCTGAAGGTGATATTCATGAGGGAACGATCTTCGGGTACGACGGTTCCTTTGTAGAAGCCTTCGGATTGGTCGATGGCATCATAGATATACTTGGCTTTTACTTGGTTGTTGAGAGCTATCTTCTCCAGACCTCCCATTTCCTCAATCCATTTCAAGACCAGTCCGATGATGTAGATGGTGAAGGATGGAGGAGTGTTGTACATGGAGCCATTCTTGGCATGGATCTGATAATCCAGCATCGAGGGCAGTCCTGAAAGCGCTGTAGCCAGGAAGTCCTTCTTGATGATTACCACTGCACATCCGGCAGGACCTACGTTCTTCTGAGCTCCAGCATAGATCATAGAGTATTTTTGCACATCGATGGGTTTGCTCATGAAGTTCGAGCTCATATCTGCGATCAAGGGGACACCAGCCGGAACGTCAGGATCGCTGTGCCATTCAGTACCAAAGATAGTGTTGTTGGTAGTGATATGCAGGAAGGCTGGATTATCCGAAAGAGTGTATCCTTTGGGGATATAGTTGAAATTGGCATCTTCGGAGGTAGCTGCTACGTGGATTGGTTTTGCGATCTTCTTAGCTTCAGAGATGGCTTTCTTGGACCATACTCCAGTATTGATGAAGTTTGCGATCTTGCCTTCGGGTACAAAGTTCATGGGCACCATAAGGAATTGTAAGCTGGCACCACCATGCAGGAAGAGGACGTCATAATCATCTCCCAGGTTGTAAATGCTTTTCACTCTGGCGTGAGCTTCATCGATAATGGCTTGATATTCCTTGCTCCGGTGGCTCATTTCCATTACAGAAAGACCCATGCCTTTGTAGTTGAACAGATCTGCCTGTACCTCGCGTAATACTTCTTCTGGAAGCACTGCCGGTCCGGCATTGAAATTGTGTATGCGATCCATTTTTCCTCCTGGATAGGGTTTATTTTACTTGAGAGCAGAATTTCCCAATTCAATTTTTCCGGCAAGCTATTTTTTTATCCTCGAAAAATGTATTGACTTAATACGCTCCTTTAAGATGCTGAAATCTGAGGTTAAAGTAATGTTGCACAATATATTGAATGGTATTCCAGTGATCCTGGCGTCAGCATCGCCCCGCCGTAAAGAGATACTTTCTTTACTGGGGCTGTCGTATGATGTGGTAATTAGTAGTATTGCAGAGCCAATTACTGACGAAGAGCCCTACATTCAAGCCATGCGTCATGCGATGGGTAAAACTGCTGCGGTGGACAGACCGGATGCCCTGATCATTGGTGCGGATACAATCGTTGTACTTCAAGATCAGATCCTTGGTAAACCGTCAGACGAAGCTCAGGCACGTGAGTATCTGAAGATGCTTAGTGGTTGCGAACATGAAGTGATCACCGGCATTTGCGTGCGCTTTCATGAAAGCTACTACAGCGCTCATGCCAGAAGCAAGGTCAGGTTTTCTGAATTGACTGACGAAGAAATCAAAGCATACATTTCCACCGGAGAGCCCATGGATAAAGCCGGAGCCTATGGCATTCAGGGCTATGGATCGCAATTTATCTACCACATTCAGGGATGTTATTTCAACGTGATGGGATTTCCTGTGCAGACCTTTTATGCCCTCATTCAACAAATGCAGGAGCATGGTGAATTATGACACTAATCAAAGCCAAACACTTCTGGATCAAGGGCAGCTTCAACAATCCCACAACAGGAATACTGGTTGATGACGGCATTATCGTTCAGCTTCTTACGGAACTACCAACAGATCAAAGTGCCCTTGAAGTGATGGATCTGGGTTCTGTCTATGTGTACCCTGGCTTTATCGATACACACACGCACAGTTTTGAGGGTGGCTTGTACTCACTGATGACAGATCTCAGCCCAGCCCGAAACATTGATGATGTTCTGGCAATGATCAGTGCAACTTTGGACAAACCGGGGGAGTTCCTGTTTGCATGGAACTTCGACGAGAACAGCATTGCCGAAGGCCGCTTTCCTACTCTTGATGAACTGAACAATGTGGTCTCAGACCGATGTCTTATCTTGCGCCGTCTGGATGGACATTCATGTATGGTGAATTCTTATGCCTGCAGGAAGATGCAAGATGCTCAACTGGCAGTGAAGTGTGAAAATCAAAACGGAATATTCAAGGGTCTCGACCACGATCGTGTCGTGCACTGGTTTCAGAGCCACCTGGATCAGGAGACCATCCTCGAAGCGTACCATGCAGCCTCTGATATTGCCCTGAAGGGTGGATTTACCACTTTGCACACTATGGTGGGCGACGCCAATAACAGCATCGGACACTTTTCCTTACTGAAAAAGCATTTGCGTGACTTTGATATAGACTACATCCTGTATCCCCAATCCTTCAACATTGATGCAGCCTTGGAAGCAGGAGCAGAGCGGGTTGGCGGCTGCATTCTGGCAGATGGTTCGATCGGTAGCTATACGGCAGCTCTGTATGAACCCTATCAAGGTACTCCGATCCGAGGGAATCTATACCAGACCGATTGTTTCTGGCGGGAATTCATCTCCAGAGCGCATCGTTACAATCTTCAGGTTGCCGTGCACTGCATTGGCGATAAAGCTATTACTCAGATCAATAGCATCTATTTTGAGCTTGCCAAAGCAGACTACAAGGATCTTCGGCATCAGCTAATTCACTGTGAAATCACTGATGATGACATCATCAACCACATCAAAGCCTCAGCCGCAGTACCTGTAATGCAACCCGTTTTCGACCAATTATGGGGTGGGGATAAAGGTTTCTATGCGAATCGACTGGGACCTGAAAGAGCCAGAATCATGAATCGATTTGGCAGTTTCACAAAGAAACGGGTAAAGATCACCGGATCCTCGGATTGGTATATCACGCCTCTGAACATTGCCCAATCCATCCATGCTGCGATGCACCATCATGTTCCGGAAGAGCGTTTGCAAGCACACGAAGCTGTTGATATCTATACCAGAAATGCCGCCTGGCTTTCTCATGATGAACAAAGCTTTGGTGAGATTGAGACAGGGAATAGAGCGGATTTGACGGTTCTGGATACCGATTTCAACAATCCTTTTGAGTATCAGAATGTCCATGTCCAGGCCGTGATTAAAAGAGGCAAAGTAGTCCATGCCGCTAAGTAGTGATCTGATCAATAGTCTTGATGAAGCTTTGAAGCTGGAGCTCAAGCTACATCCAGCCGCGAATCTCATCGATATCTACAAGCTCATTTATCAGGCTCTGTACGGCCCTTCGCACATCATCAGCGATCATGCTACTTTATGCAGGAGTATTGAGACAGAGCTGAGCCAGATGGAAGGCGTTTACAATCCTCCCATGCAGAATCTGGGAGTGTACTCCAGAATCAGCTTATCAGTTCTGCACATACCCGGTGTGATGCTCTCAGAAGCCATCTCAAAGCTGGCAGATTGGTTGCTGGCTTCCAAAGCCGATGTGGATGAAACATCGATCATCAGCTTCTGGCATGATTTGAAACCCCTGATAGAGAAGCATATCACTGCGTCACAAGGCGAATGGAATGAAGTGCACAGCCTGGTCTCATCGGGTTCGATTCCCTCTCATTCGACCCTGTATAAAAGCCTGTACCATCCTCATTACAGGTTGATAAACCATTCATTGAATGCATACATGGATTACTTCAAAGTATAGATCCAGATGGAGATAGATTTATGAAACCAGTCAGAGTCAGATTTGCTCCCAGCCCCACGGGATACCTTCACATTGGGGGTTTACGTACAGCGCTTTACGATTTCCTCTATGCCAAAAACCAGGGGGGGAAGTTCATTTTACGCATCGAAGATACAGATCAAAGCCGGGAAGTCCAGGGAGCCGCGGAAAACCTCATCAACACCCTGCACTCGCTGGGTATAGATTTCGATGAAGGTCCAGGAGTGGGTGGAGATTTTCAGCCCTATATCCAGTCTCAAAGGCTTGAGCTTTACCAGAAACATGCCAGGGAACTGCTGGATAAAGGCCATGCCTACCGCTGTTTCTGCACTCCTGAAGATCTTACCCAAATGCGTGAAGAGCAGCAAGTCCGGGGTGAATTTGTCAAGTACGACCGCAGGTGTCTGAAACTCACTCAGGCTGAGATTGATGCTCGCCTGGCCAGAGGGGAGAAGCATGTAGTCCGGCTCAGGATGCCTGATGAACGGAAATTCGGCTTTGAAGACGAGATACGCGGCAGGGTAGAGATGGACGCCAATCAGTCTGACGACCAGGTACTGCTGAAATCTGATGGCTTTCCCACCTATCATCTCGCTGCCGTGGTGGATGACCATTACATGCAGATTTCCCATGTGATCCGGGGAGAAGAGTGGCTATCTTCCACTCCCAAGCACATCTGGCTCTATGAATGTCTCGGATGGCAAAGCCCAATCTGGGTGCATCTTCCTCTGATCCTTTCAGTTGACCGCTCCAAGCTGAGTAAAAGGATGAATGATGTATCTGTAGAAAGCTATTTGATAAAAGGATATCTCAAGGAAGCATTGATCAATTTCGTAGCTCTTTTAGGTTGGCATTCTGCTGATGACAGGGAGATTTATACTCTGGAAGAGCTTTGTGAAGCTTTCTCTCTGGAACGGGTAAACAAAGCCGGAGCGGTGTTTGACCTGACCAAGCTTGACTGGATGAATGGGCACTATATGCGCAATCTGCCTCTGGAAGTGATCGCTGAACGCGCAGAGCCATATTTCTCCGGATTGGAAGTGCGGGATCAAGCTCAATATTTGAAGATCATCGCCGCAGCGCGTGAGCGTAGTACTCTGCTTCCAGAACTGGCTGAGTATGCCAGAATGTTTCTCAATCCCAATGCTCTCAGTGGGGAAGACCTGGCTCTGGTCCAAAGTGACAGCTCCAAGCTGGTTCTTACCTGGTGGCGGGAGCATCTGGAGCAGATCGATACAGATAATCCAGATAATGTGAATGCCATGACCCAACAAGCCATAGAAGAACTGGGCATCAAAGGCAAGAATTTCTATATGCCGCTTCGCCTCGCTCTGATTGGACAGGCGCATGGGCCTGATTTACCTACGATTTTTGCCATATTGGGCAAGGAGATTCTCGCAACCAGACTCTCGATCTGATCCCTATTTGAATTACGCTATCAATACGCATGCATTACGCATCGGATGCGTAGTGGTGGCGTAATTGGATTGAGGTGGTTTTGAAGTCCCAGTCACGTCCAGCGTCACTCCTACTCCTCCCTTGCCTGGCGTGGGTGGAGCTGGAGAGGATGATAAAATGCTCATGCTGGATCGCAAACGTCCCTGTAACATAGGCTTTTAGCCTGTTGTAACGCAGGGTTTTCGAACCCTGCGTTACAACAGGCTAAAAGCCTATGTTACAAGAAGATATGCGGAGATGCGAAGGGGCTCGGCCTGCGGCCTCGTGGACACGTGACGTGTCCAATCCGGTGTTCAAAGCATCAGGGCTATCTTACAAGCCTTACAAATGATTTCCGAATAGTCCAGTGCATCATCGGGATCATGCCCAAAGCATAGGAGTCCATGCCCGCTCCAGACCAGAGCTTTCTGGTTTGAAAGGGCTCTGATACTGGCTTCGGCGAGGGCTATTGATCCTGGAGGCTGGTATTCGGCAAAGGCTATACCTTCAGGTAAATACAAAGGCAGCTCGGGTAATACATGTGCCAATAGTTCATTGCGTGCTGTCACATCCATATCGCTGTATTTATGGCCAAAGGCGATTACTTCCGCAGGATGCGTATGCAGGATACACTCAAAGCCAGGTAAAGCCTTTTGCAGCCTGTAATGGCTCTGCCATTCGCTGGTGGGTCTGGCTCCATTGGGATAGATTTGCTCGGTTTTGCCAACTGAGATCAAGACAAGATTGGGGATGGGGTCCTGAGCCATTTGCCGATAACGGCTTCCGGTTCTGGAGACAATGTACCAATCTGCTATCCGGTGAGGATCATAATCCGGTTGCAGCAAGCTGCTGACATCAATACTTACATTGCCGGCATTGGCTTCAGCCCAGCCGTTGCGGTAGATGCAATCCGCCACACTACTGAGCTGTTCGAGAGTCTCACTCAGCGCTTTATGTGCAAGATCCGGTAATGCCATTATTCGTTGTTAGTGTTTTTATCCCGGCAGATTCTTTCGACTTCACGGAAATTCACTTTTCCGCTGGCCATCATGGGAATATCTTCAATCACATAGAATTGACGGGGTACAGCAATGGCCGGGAGCTCTTTCTTTAATTGTTTCAGCACCTTATGCATATCGAAATCACCATTTGCTACAGCGGCTACTACATCTGCACCTTTGATCGGATTGGGAACATCGACCACACAACAGATCACATCTTCGGGCAAGAGCTGGCTGAGAACATCCTCTACTTTTACGAGAGATACCATTTCTCCGCCTACTTTAACGAAGCGTTTCAGCCTGCCCCGGTGCCATAGGTAGCCATCATCATCGATGATGCCAATGTCTCCAGTATCGTACCAACCATTGCGGATCCGCAGCGAAGTTTCTTCGAGGTCGCCCAGATATCCTTCCATCACCAGGTCGCCTTTGACGAGGATCTTGCCTTCCTGGTTGGGTCCCAGGATTTTATCCGTGGCGACGTCAACTATACGGACTTTGGTATTGGGAATCGGTTTGCCGATGCTGCCGGGTTTGTGAAAACCAGGGTATGTAGTGGAGATCACAGGAGAAGTTTCGGTAGCGCCATAGCCTTCATATACAGTCAGGTTGTGTTTCTTGAGATAGCCTTCATAGACCTTATCCGGCAGCTTATCAGCTCCAGCGATGGCAAGGCGAACTGAGGCAAAATCCCCGGGTTGGGATTTTTGCAGATAGCCATAGAAGAAGGCAGGAGTGGCGGCAATGAAGGTAACCTTGTAATCCCGGATGTATTCACAGACAGTACGATAATCCAGAGGATTCGGATAGGTGACCATGCTGGCTCCAATGATTACAGGCAGCCAAAAATCCACAGTGAGACCAAAGACATGAAACATCGGCAGAATAGAAGCAAAAACATCGTTTTCATCAAGCTGGATCATGTTTGGGAAAGCAGTTACATTGTGCAGGATATTACGATGTGAGAGCTGTACGGCTTTAGGTTCTTTTTCGCTGCCGCTGGTAAACAGGATCACTGATATCTCATTGGCATCACCATTGTGCACCATGCCCTTCAGCAACGAATATGGGAGCTTGGAAATCAGGGCTGCTTTAAGCTTGGCGACAGTGGTCACACTGGCCAGGATATCTTCCACAAATACCATGTGCTCAATCGGAGTGAGGTTTAGTTTATCGAGCAGTTTCTTACTGGTGAGGATTGTCTTGAATTGGCATTTATCCTGGGCATAACGGCAGTTTTCTATTGCTCCGGTGGCGTAATTGATCATCACAGGAATCTTTCCTTGCATCAGAGTTCCTAATACGGTAAGCATGCAGCCCATGCCTGTTGGCAGGAGGATGCCAACGTATTTCTCTTTGATTTTGCCAATGTGTTCTTTCAAAATGAAGCTGGCAATCAGCATTCTTCCATAAGAGTAGTCTGTCATGGTGGCTTTATCATACACCGCAATGCGGGACGAAAAGCGTTTCGCACTTTGAATAAACCGATGATGTAGTTGTTCCATATTGTTTACCTCATTTTATGATGTGCAGCCAGGTTCCCAGCAGGAAATCCAGCCTTCCAATTAACAAGGATATACGAGCCATTACCGTATAGCCAAAAGTGGCACCGAAACTGATCATCAGAAACCAGATGCCAATCTTGGATGGTACAGCAAATACACCCTCTTGTTTTTTACTAAAATAGAAGAAATAGACTCCACAGATGGTGCCTATGATCAATAGCAGGTTGCCGATCACTACGGCGGTGCTTTGGGTAGCAAAGGGATTGATCATGGTAGCTGTTACTTGATTAAGGATGTCGCTTTTCATGTAGCGGAGCATGGATATTCCTGCCGAAGTTCCGATCACAATAGCGATCGGATAACGGCTCACCCATTGAGTTTTCGGATGCACTCTCATGAGCATCATGATGCCCAAAGCGGCGGGAATCAGGAGAATGGCATTTCCCCCAAAATCTGTAAACAGCTTGGTGAAAAGATTGGGCAGCATGATCGAATAGATGATATTTACCAGCCAATATGCCGCAGAAAGCCCTACAAAGACTTGCTCGGCAAATTTATAAAAGGGATTGTCCTTGTACAGGAAGCTGAAGATGCTCAAGGTGAAAAAAGCTGCGAGCCAGATGCCGATGGTTCCCATTAAGGCTGTCATTGCTCTTTCCTCCTTCTTTTTACTATTGCTTTTACATTTCCGATGGCAATAAACACTAGAATCAGAAGATGAGCTATAGCCTGGGCATCCATTTTGGTGGTGGCAGTTCCTACCCTTCCGATCAAGGACTCATACTCACTGGCAGCCTTGAGACCTCCCAGGAGGCCTACAAGCTGTTTCTGCTCGTTCACATAAGGGAAGAAACCAGGAGCGCTGATGGCAGTGCACCCTCCAGTGACGGGTACATTGTACATATCTCGGGCTACCATTACCCATTCTTTCATGCCTGGAGTACCGCTGGATAGCGAACTAACCCAGGTGATGTCTTTCAAACGGGTTACAGGCTTCAGCATCGGGATTTCACTGTATTTCATGCCACTTTGATCGCTGGGAAAGACTTCCGCAAAGGAACGCCCCATGGCTTGGATGGTGACCATTCCTCCCACTTTGTAACCCATATTCACATAGTCAATGCCATACTGCTTCTCAGGATAATCCCTGCAAACCTTCTCAAAGGCTTGATCAGCCATCTGCACTCCCATGGGCCATAGAGCCGTGGCAATGATCTTCAGGTCTTTCTTGAAAGCGTGTTCGATCATTGCTTCGCCCATTGGTTGCAGTTCCGTCATGGTGGATGGATCGTAATCAAAAGAAATGATCACTACCTCTCCGGGAGGAGTTGATTCTACCAGATCATAAGCCATTTTTGTATAACCTGAGACTTCAGTCTTCCAACCCAAAGGGAAGATAAGTGGGAGGGCTACAGCTATGAAAAGCACGGTATAGATCAGTTGGCGTTCTGTTTTCGCTGTCATTTGTCACTCCCCAGATACGATCTTTCGATTCCCAGGATAATTCTCAAGCTGCTGCCAATGATGCCAAGTCCGGCTGAAATCAAGATCGCTCTTTGAGCTGCAGTATTGGGAAACTCCATAATGAAATCAGCAAAATTCGGGATATGCCAGAAACGCAGACCTTCGGGCAACCAACCCGTCAGCATGGTGCCGATACTGGTTCTGCCGATGATCACTATTACTGCCGCAAGCATCAATAGATTGGATTCAAAACCTCTGATAATGAAAGCCCTATAGGCAGCGGAAGCAATGAAAAAGGCCAGCAGAGAGAACATCGTGGCTGAAAGCGGCATGTAGGCAAAATCAAACATATAATCAAAGGGTTTTTGTCCCAACCATGCTGATATACCTTCTCCATGACCAAGGATGCCACCGGCTTCTTTCATACCCCACAGCAGTCCAAAAACCAGCATAAGGGCAAAACTGATCATCCCGGCCAGATGGTATTGCCAGTTTTCTACTTTGTGGGAAATCTTGTAGGTGTTTACTCTGATCAGGCTGATCTGACCGAGGAGAATGGCGAATCCAGAGATGATCATGAACCAATTTTCCAGAGTTGAGATAATCTGGTTGAAGGGGCGATGGGGGATAAACTCTGACAGTAGTACTATCAGACCTACCAGAAATGCGAAGAAGAGAGGTATTGAGCGCTTCATGACAGTGCCCTCGAGATAAAGTCTTTCACAAGTGATACTCCTGCTATTTCTAATATCACTCCCAGGATGATCAGTATTATCACTACCAGTTTACCAAAGTCATGCCCCTTCAGGCTGCCTAATTGCTGAGGGTCTTTGGAGAGATAGGCTGAGGCAGCAAAGAGCTCTTCTCCGATCAGCGTGTAATCGCAGGAAACCACAAAGAAAGGCAATTGATGCGCCTGGGCAGTACCTGCGGTTTGGATGGCTCCAGTGGAATAACCTGTTTCGGCCAGGATCAGGGATTCAGCGTAGAAGGAACCCAGGAAGAAATTTGCTGCTGGCTGTTCCCGAAGCATGATCCCATCGATACCAGCGACATAGCCAAACTGGTCATCTGTGAGGTAGAATATGTTGTCTGCCTTATACGCATCTGGTTTGCCTACTTTCAGATAAGCTTCTCTCACTACTTCACGGGCAGCAGAAAGCACCATGGAAAAGCGGCAAGGTACGATCAATTCGGTATCATATTCGGCACTGCGTTGAGCAAGGTGACTTAGAATCGTCAGGCTGGCGATGGTCTGGATATCATCAAGATCGGATATGCCGGGAACAAAAAGTATGGGTTTCCCTTTTTCGGTGGCTCTTCCGATAGCTTCTTCCATGCTGTCGAGTCCTGCGATCCTGCGGATAAAGTATTCCTTTCCCCTTCTCGCGGAAAAGATATTGTACAGAATGGCAAGACTGACCATCAACAACATGATCAGATAGGCGAGCTTATGCAGATAGAACCATTGCTCCGTAGGTGTGGCTGAGGATTGCATTGGGTACTCCACCGAATCGCGGAAAGCTATCAGGCGATAATTATATCGTTTATTGGGGGTTAGATCTTGATCTTGATACGTGCCTGTCTGTGAAGTATCCTTGTGGATAATGCTCCATACTCCCAGAGAATCCAATCGTGAGACTTCCAGAGAATCAGGAGGCTGAGCCAGATTCCATGAGACAGACAGCTCTTTTCCATCATCCCAAGGTTTATCAGTTACCATGAACTGATTTGCCAGAATAGTGGATAGGGCTGTGATTAAGATAAATGTGAACAGCATTCGTTTCATCATATTCATCCTTGTGGGCTACATAAAGATATGTGCTTAACAAGCAAAATAGAGCCTGTTAAGCACACATACTGACTAAAGTTCGGCATTACTTCAGGTAATCAGTTTGAGGTTATTTCTGGAAAGCAGTCTTAATTTTGTCGGTGAGGGCTATAATCTCACCAAGCTGTTCTTTGGTGTAGGTTCGCTCCTTATCATTATCCAATACGGCTTTCACATCCTTAACAAGTGTAAGGGCTTCCTTGAAAGCTTCCTGTCCAGCGATATGGGGTGTTTGGATCTGTTGCATATTGGTGATGAGGCTGTTAAAAGTACCTTTTTGGGCGAGGACTTCAGTCGCCTTGGCATCGTAATTCTGGGATAGAAGCCATGCTACTCTGTTTGCAGCTTCAATCCAGCCCCCCAGGAGCATCAAGGTGTAGTTATCATAGTTTTCGGATTCCCAGAGTTTACCTTCTACTTCGCCTTTATGAAAATCAAGTGCTTTATCAAGCTCTTCCCATTGCTCTTTTTCGATCATGGTCTTCATATCATCGCCCATGCGGTTTACTTCCGCTTCAAGGCCTAAAAGAGCAGTAAGAGTCATCATCTGTGTGGAGATCTCGCCTAGTTTGGCTTTATTGCGCCCTTTGGCAGCCAGCACTGCATCAGCAGTAAGCAATCCCAGAGAAAAAGCATTTCGTACTTCTTCCTGTTTGGCTTTGTAGAGGGTACTGGGAACAGCCGCTGATATGTCCTTTACTTTGACCTGGTCAAGAACCCGGTACACGTCTTTGAAGGAAGGTAGCGGTGCGTAGGTTACAATCTGGGCTGTAACATCTTTATCAGGCATCGATTGGTCTTTCTTCTTGCAGGCCACAGATATTACCATAATCATCACGAGCAGTGCGATTAAAATGTAGCGTCTAGTCATGTTAACTCTCCTTAATCCTTAAAATAATACTTCAGTCTAATCCATGTGACCAGATTCATGCATAACATGATGAACATGATCACGATGCTATTAAAGTTCCAGGTTCGCAAGCGTCGATTCCCGATAAACTTGTAGCTGGACATGAATTCGTTCCGGCTGCGGTTCAGTGCTCTTCCATCCATCACGCTTACAGCAGCATTCAGATTCGTATTTAATATTTTATCCGGGTTCCACTTTTTAGCAATCTCAATCTTCTCTGTATAAGTACGGAATCTGAGTTCATCGAATTCCTGCTTACTAATAACAGCGTTCCTGTAATCATGGATATGTGTCAATTCATTTTTTTCGGTTTTAGCCAAAGCTTTGTGAAACATAGTGTTTTTGGCATAAGAGGTAGCCAGGCCTTCAAAAAGCCATCTCGAAGGGATGATCTGAACAATCTCTGGAATAGGGTGTCTTTCGAATATTGTGAGACTACGGTTCATACGTTCAAATTCAATCACTGCGCCGCCAAATATGATCTGAGGAATCAAAATCAACGGCAGGATATTGATCACGGCTCTTCCTTCCCGGATAATTGCAGAGCAGAGCAATCCCAGAGAGAATCCTGTCAATGATGCCAGGAATAAAAAGCCAATATTGATCCAGTATAATCCCTTGATCCCCAGCACTATTGAGGCGATCTGATGAAACAACAGAGCCTGGATGATGCTGAAGATGCTGAGGGTGACCAGCTTTGAGATCAGATAGTAACTCATCTTAAGATTCATCAAGCGCTCTCGTAGGATGATCTTGCGCTCGGAGAGGATTTCCTCGATGCTATTGGACATCCCCAAGAAGATGAAAGTGATAACCGCCACAAAGATGTAGATGAAGATGTTGTTGTTATCGGCATAAGTGTATGAACCTGAAGTAGTATGCCTGAGGATGAAGGAGATTATCAGTGCGAGAAGTGGGGCTTCCACGAAAGTGATGATATTGTTGGTACGATTCCGCATCTTCATCTTGAAGCTACGCGAAATGAAGGCTTTGAAATGGTTGAAGTATCCTGAAAGAGCTCTTCGTTTTCTGGATTTCTTTGGATTTAAGGTGGCAGATTCTATAGTGGGGACATCACTATGAATCATTTCAAAGAGGATCTTGCGTTTGTATTTATCACGCCAGTATTCAGGAGGAAACTTCCGCTTGAGCCTGATTTGCCTGTTTACCTGTTCATAAACGGGTTCATTCTGCTCATTGTATTCGGGATAGGTGATCACATCATAGAAATAATCTGAGGTCAGCAGATGTCTTTTCTTGTCGATTTCGTTTTTCCTGACTGTAAGCTCACTCAGTTCATCATCAAAGTAGTCAAAACTCGCCTGAGGAGTTCCATAATAAGCCATTCTACCACCCATATCCATCATCAGGATGCGGTCGAACTTTCTAAACAAACTGCTATTCGGCTGATGGATGGTGATAATAACGATCTTTCCCTGAGTGCTGAGAGACGCCAGGATGTCGACAATCTGTTCTGCTTCGTTGAAAGATAAGCCACTAGTTGGTTCGTCACAGATGATAATAGTAGGTTCAAACAGGAGTTCAAGAGCGATATTGAGTCTTTTCCGTTCTCCACCGCTGAGGTTTTTCTTAAACAAATCTCCTACTTTGGTATCCCGGTGATGATTCAGGTTTACCTGATTTATGATGTTCTCTACTTTCTGTGCCAGGTTTGTGAGTGATAGCTGTGGCATCCGTAATCTTAACCTGTACCATAGATTCTCAAACACTGTTAAGTTCGGATACAGCAAATCCTCTTGCGGCACATAGCCAAGATGCTCCATAAAATAGGATGAATTTGCCGAGAGATCTCTGCCATCAATGAAGATATTGCCCCAAGTGGGGATAATCTCCGTAGAAAGGACTTTTGTGAGGGTCGATTTCCCACAACCGCTTTGACCCATGATCCCGATCATCTGCCCTTTCTCAGCAGTAAAGGAGATGGAATCCAGCGCAAGTTGTCCATCCGGGTAATAGTGCTTCACATCTATTACATCCAGTCTTTGGATTTCGAGGGGAGTCTCGATCAAATCAAAGAAGCTGTTGATTCTGAAGTTACGCTTTTCTATACTTATGATATCGCTGTTTAGATTTAGAAGTACAGGCTCAAGCACCTGAAGCCTGTTCACGTAAACCCCACTCTGCTTTTTTGGTGGAATCAGATAGTAGCCATCTTCCTTCAAAAGGATCTGAATAAATGACTGTGGAGTAGAAACCCGTGTGATGTGCCAGTAGTCTTTGTCTTTAGTAATAAACAGCTCATTGGGCTTGATGTTATCCACCCCTATGCTGCTTCTGCTTTCGATCACCATTCCCAGATGAAACGGAGCATAACCTTTGATTTGCATGGTATCATCATAATAGATATCATGTCTTTTGCCGTGTGTCAGTTCTCTGCCATTCTGGGAAAGAGAGCCTCCACTGACGATTACTGAATACCAATGCTTTTGCTTGTAAATTACAAAGTCATAATTGGGTTTTCGAAAGACTATGTCATCCTCGGTATCCCGATTGGTGTAGATCTTGCCAATCGTATCCAGTGGGTATTCCTTTCCACCCAGGCTCAGGATATCATTGGCACACAATAAAGTGATTGAATTGAACTCAACTGCCGAGTTGTTGAGCAGGATATTATTCGAGGAGCCAGTCGTGAGAAAGAATATGTCTTCTATGGCGTAGATTGCGCACTCATAAGCTTGCAGGGACTCATTGCGAAAGCGGATGTCAGCTTGTGTGCCTGAGCCAAAGATCACGTAATCTGTGAAGATTGAATGCCGGATATGGGTTACATGATGCTGACAGGAAATGATCACATTCCCCTGAGCCTCAGTTTCCATCTTGTCGATAAAGGGAATCATAACGTCGGCAGAAATTGACATCTTATTGCACAGTTCGATGATCTCTGTGATATCAGAGATGGCAAACTCTGCTTCAGATTTTGCCATCACGATCATCGACTGCAGCACTCTGATTTTATCGAGCATGCTGAGGTGCTTGTCCAAATACTCCATGACCTCATCAATGTCATAACTGCTTTCGATGATCTGCCTAACGTAAGTCTCCCAGGATACATCTAACTGGGAAAACAGATTGGTCAGCATTGAATACAGGATGTTGATCTCATTCAAAGAGACTTGAGTATCTGCCTTCAATATATACACGAACAGTTTTGTTACCATGTCTATGGTATTTTTAAGCTTGCTTTCCGATATCTTGGGAGGAGTATTCTTGATCATTGGTTTTTTACCGCACTCAAGCATACATCACAATAATGCCAGTTACAAAAACGATTGTAGATATCCATCAGGCCTTGTTGGTATAAAGACCTGGTTTTGATGATCTTGATCTGCTCATTGCTCAGATAGCGGTTCATGAATCTAAGCACAAAGTTATCTTCCAGACCCTTAAAGGCTTTGTAGGCTTCCACCACGCTCTCAAGAGCAGCATCATCAGAGGTTTTCTGTGCCCAGAGAGCCAAAACAGGTAAATAGATATTGAGATAGATTGTGGCTACTACACTAGCCCCGAGAGGTTGGAATACATCCCCGCCAAACTTAGGTTTAAAACCCATAAAATGTTTGAAACTCTTGTACAGATGATTGGGTTCGAAGCTACCAGAATGCGGGAGCAACGAACTCAGAATACCTTTGTCCATTTGGTCCCAGATGAATTCTGCGATTACTACCAGGCGGGATAGGGGATGGCTGGTGGGTCTGATTCTAAACAACTGCCAATCGATATCCAGGTGCCTGGCATAGTAGTTTTGTTGTTCATAGAGGCTGAGAAGCCGATTATAAATCTGCTCAGGGACACGGCTTTTCGATTTGTCCAGCAGTCCCGTGGGGCATAGAAACAGGGAGATTAGTGCTTCAGAATCCATACCTCGTTGCTTGAAGTCTTTGATCGTCTCCAAATTCAGACAATGAGCTATCGTCAAGGTATTCATCCTGTTTCTTACATAGCCCATGGCCTCCATCAAACCCTCATAAAACACTTGATCAAAGCTGCTGAGTACCAGCGAAGCGTTGAACCGCTTCACTTTTGCCCAGAATCTGCGTAAACCCGCTTGAGTAAGGATCGCTTCCAAATAGTCTGTATCGATTGCCGAGAGCAGGTTGCAGTAGTTTTGCCGACGTGATTCCGGGCTATGTTGTTGTATCAGTTTCGTGATATCGTCTGAAAGCTGGTTCTGGATTTCCAGAATCTCTACATGATTTCCGTTTTCACTAATGGTGTATTCGTAGGGGCTGTTATGCTTCAAAACTACATGCAATACCACATCATTGTAATAGATATCTTCCTGATGGTTATGAGCCTGCCAGTCATTGGTATGCAAATGGATCTCTACTGCACCCCGTATGGTTTCTCCTCCGATCTCGAGGATGCAATTGAAGAAATCCGGCCCTCTCGAAGTATTGTATTGCCCCGGATACACTACTTTGACATGCTTACCGCTACGGGTTAGAAGATTTGTAGCAAGGTGCCCCTCATCCCAGATATGATAGAGAAATTTCTCTTCCATTCAGTGATACCGCGCCAGGAGCTGATACCTTTGCCGGGCTGATGCAGAACTGGTATAGGTATGAGGTGTGTATTTCACCGGATTGGCCAGTATACTAAGGATCCGCATAGATTGCTCCCGATTCAGCCTGGCTGTGCTTTTACCGTAGTATGCCACAGAAGCAGTCTCAATGCCATAAACTCCCTTACCCCATTCCACATAGTTGAAATAGAGCTCCAGCATCCGTTTTTTGGTCATGAATACTTCCGTGAGCACCGTAGCCTGAATCTCCAGATATTTGCGCACATAGTTACGATCTGTGGTCAGGAATAGAGTCCGGGCCAGTTGATTGCTGATTGTGGATGCCCCAAACCGGATTTTGCCAGCTTTACGATTTCGTTCTCTGGCTTCCTGGATCATTTTCCAATCGAACCCGAAATGCTTGTAATAGCTGCCATCCTCAACCGTTATGAGCATGGCCTGAGTGCGCTCCGGTATATTCTTCAAGGGAATATACTCTCTTTTGTAGATGGGATATCCACGCACAATATAACGTTGGATCATGAGTGGTGTAAGTGGGGGATTCACAAAGCTGTAAATCAGGCAAAGACCTGCGACGATCCCCCAAAACCACAGATGACATAAAAAAACAAAGCGAAGAATCCTGACCGGCAGGCTTCGCTTTCTTTTCGGCTTTGCCAAGCAAACCTCAGTATTGTTTATGTGTTTATGCTTTCTGTTTGTTTACAAAGGCAGCCAAACGGGCTTTTCTACGGCTGGCGGTGCGTTTATGGATCACACCTTTCTTAGCGGCTTTGTCAAGCTGGGCATAGAGCAGATTCAGCTTCTGTTCGCTGGTTTCCTGGGTATCAGAAACATGCAGTTCTTTGGTAAGGGTTCTGATCGTGCGCTTAACATAATTGTTGCGGGCTGCTCTTTTTTTGTCTGTACCCATTCGTTTCAATGGTGATTTGTGTTGTGGCATGTTAACCTCTATATCTTTGTAGTATTTTTATCCACAAAGGATAAGGACGTGTTTTTGTCAATGCATATTTATCTATTGAGCTCATCGATCAGCTTATCTGCCTGATACTCAACCGAGTATGGATCGATATTGCCATCGTGTTTTGTGCCTTTAGAGAGGGATACAATCCAGACAATAGCATCATCTATCTGTTTATACGTGAATACTTTTCCTGCCCCACATTGCTCTATGATCCGGGCTGCTTCTCCCACGACTGGTGAAAAACACAGGATGGGTGTCCTGGATGCCAGGTACTCGAAGAGCTTGGTAGTTAAAATTCCTGAAGAACCAATTGTATCATTCACTATCAGGAGCAAAGCATCAGCATCAACCAGTTCTTTCACTGCCTGATCGTGGGTTAGAAATCCTGTAATCCTGATCCGGTCTTGGTGGATGGCACTCAGTTGGTTTTGTTGCTGAGAGTCCAACCGGGTACCTATGAAGGTCAGGTCATACCCGCTAAGGTTACATACTTTGCGGGCAAACTCTGTGATCAAACGGAAATCCTGACCGGCAGTGATCTGCCCGACGTATTTAATTCGAAACATGGGAGATTCCTGGTATGAGCAACCTGCAAAATCATGTGGTTCGTAAGCATTGTAGATGACTTCTTTATTGCCTTCAGGCAGACGTTTTTTAATACTTTCAGATACAGTTAGCACCAGATCAGCAGTGGCAACCAGTTTTCGCTCCAGTTTTCGATAGACTTGTCTGGTCAGAAGTGAAGGATTCGCCAAATTCAAATAGTGTATTTCCCGGAAAGGATCTCTGAAATCAGCTATCCAGGGAACATGTAAATTTTTTTTCAGCCGCATGCCCACAAAGTGCGTAGAGTGGGGAGGACCTGTAGTGATAATGGCGTCATAAACTCCTGCCTTGATCTCTTCGGCTGCGGCTTTGTAGGCAGATGGATTCCAAATGATTCTGATATCGGGGATAATGATATTGAGGCGGATCCAGAGCAGGATTTTGTGGATAAAACTCATATTCTGACTGGAAAGGGTTCCATACGGCTGATTACTGCCAGATCCAAAGATCAGTTTCCAAAGCCTGGATGTGTTGTAAACAGGAGTTCGGATTACTTTCACAGACTCCGGGATCTGCTGGATTAAACTTTCATCGATAAAGGGATAGTCTCCTTCCTGTGTGGTAATCACAGTGATTTCACATCCCCTATTGACCAGGTGTGGGAGTAGCCTCAGCCATCTCTGGACAGGAGCACCTCCACAAGGCGGGAAATAGTAGGTGATTAGAAGAAGTCTGGTCATTTCAGAATCAGTTTTACCAGTTCATCCCAGCCGAATCTGCGCTTGTAATCCCTGATGTTTGCACTCATCGGTATATAGGAATTCGTTTCGATATAGCGGATAATAGCATCTGCCAATGCCTGGGGGTTCTCAGGCTCTACCAGAAAGCCGGTTTGATCAGGAATAATATACTCACTCAGACCTCCCACATTGCTGGCTATCACAGGAGTATCGAAGCTATAAGCCGTGGCAATCACTCCGCTTTGGGTAGCGCTCTTGTAAGGGAGCACGCAAAGTCCGCAGCGTTCAAAAAAACCTGCTATCTCGTCATCACTTATGTAGCGGTAATGCCTTTCCACCTGAGAATCCAAGCCCAAATCAGCAATTATTTCTTCATAGACAGCACTTGACCCATATACTGCTCCGGCAATAACAAGCTTTATCCCGGGATGTTTGGCTTTTATCAGCGGCATTGCCTTAAGCAGCACATCCAATCCCTTGTATGGTTTGATCAAGCCGAAAAAGAGGATGGTATGGGGATCGGGTTGTACGGTACTCCTTTGAACAACATCAGGTTTTGCGTAGTTGTATATGGGATGAAACCCCAAAATCCCTTTGCGGGCAATGGAATTGGGGAGATAGCGCTTCAGGTCGTCCAAACATGCCTTACTCAGCACTACAATCTTCTGTGCGGGGCTCAGGGCATATTTTAGGAGAGTCTTTGTGCCCGGCCAGAATTCATGTGGAATGATATTGTGGGCAATATAGATAATGCGAGTACTAAGTAGCTTGCGCAGGATCGTTCCAAAGGCTGGCGCAAAGAATGGTAACCACCAAGATACCAATACTATATCAGGTTGATATTGATTAATTGATTTAATAGTATGTAGCCATGTATATGGTAAATAAGGTGTAAGTATTCTCTCGCTATTGATATCCGGGCAGGTTTCATCCATCTGATCACCACCTGGAAACAGGAACTTGGGATATTGGGAGATGAAATTGAAGTAGTGTACTTCGTGGTCCTGAGAGCTTAGCTCATGCCCCAGGTGTGTTGCGAAGACCGAAATCCCACCCCTGAAAGGAGGAGCAGGCCCCAGCATAGCTATTCTGAGGGAGCTATCAGCCATTACTCCTGACTCTGCAGAAAGAACCTGCGAACTGTATCTGCATCCTTGTATTTGCCGAAGAGAGTCATCAGCTTGAGGCGTACTTTTACACCTTTGAGATCCCCAGCCAGGATTGCTCCCATGTCTTCGAGGTTTTTCCCCCCACCTTCATAGCCATATTCCGGTAAGACCCTGCCCGTATAGGTTCTGGAAGCGATGATTACCAGCACTCCTTGCTCGATGGCATGCTTGATGTCCGGCAGTACTTCCTTGGGGAGATTACCTCTGCCAAAGGCTTCAATCACGATAGCTCTGGCTCCGCTTTCGATGCTGCAGTTTATATATTTACCATCCATCCCAGCCACAGCTTTGATCAAATCCACTCTAGTATCCAGGCTATCAGTCCAGACGTTTTCCCGATACAAGGTTGAGCGATGATACACTACATTATCAGGATCCACAATTCCCAGCGGACCCACTCCAACGCTCATGAATGCATCCACCTTGCCTGTATCTGATTTTACTACATCCCGGGCAGTGTGGATTTCATCATTCATAACAACCAGCACGCCTTTGTCGATGGAATCGTGATGGCTGGCAACTCTCACGCTGCCAATGATATTGCGCGGACCATCCAAACCCAGATCTCCACCACTTCGCATAGCCGCGGTAAAGACCACAGGTTTGCGGGTGGTAAGCACTAGATCGGCTAGAAATGCGCTTTCTTCCAGAGTATCAGTGCCATGTGTAATGACGACTCCATCGTAGTCAATAATCTTCAGATCTATCATCTTGGCCAGATCAAACATCATCTGGGGTGTCATATAGGGACTGGGGATATTCAGGTAGTCCATTACATCGACTTTGGCGACGCCGCTCAATTGGGGGAATTGACGCAGGAAGTCCGCCAGTTCAGAAGTGGGGATCACTCCCAGGCTGCCGACGCTTTTCATGGAAATGGTACCCCCGGTCAGGATCAGTAAGATGTTTTTCTTCATGATTTTCCTTCATAATCGATAGGGTCTGCGAGTCCTGCTGCTTCAAAAGCTCTAAGCCTCAAGATGCAACTGGGGCATGTGCCACAGGCTTTATCAGTTTGTCCATAACAGCTCCAGGAAAGCTCAAAAGGGGCTTTCAGGCTCATACCCAGCTTCACGATCTCACTTTTATTCAAATGAATCACAGGAGTATATACAGCAATATCTTTAGCTTTCGTTCCTTCCTCAATCACCTTATTCATCGCCTCAAAAAAGCTTTCCCGGCAATCCGGATAACCGCTGCTATCTTCTTCTACTGCACCTATGTAGATCCTTGTAGCCTTGATCACTTCAGCCCATGCCACAGCAGCACAGAGGAAGGTTGCATTACGAAAAGGTACATAGGTATTTGTATCCTGGGTTATCCCTTCTGGGATCTCCAGATTGGGGTCTGTAAGGGCAGAGCCTCCGATGGCTGCGAGCCAGTGATAATCTACCACTCTCGCTTCCACAGCGTGGTAATGCCTGGCTAATTGCTCGAAACACCAGCGTTCTTTAGCCTCAGTACGCTGTCCGTAACTGATATGCAGAAAAAATAGTTCATCGCAATCACGATTGGCGATAGCGGCACTCACGAGGGAATCCATCCCTCCACTGAGAAGTACAATGGCTCTGTTCATAATCCTTCTGTTTAGTTTCCTTTCTATCATTAAATAATGGCTGTTGATTTATGTCAAGCGCAAATCATGGTTATCCTGCCAATATCTGAAACGGAATCATTACGCTATCATTACGGACTTGATGCGTAATGATAGCGTATTGATAGCGCAACTCAAGGGGGGAGGATAGCATACAGGGCTAAGAAAAAGGCGGAAACCAGATCCGGTCTCCGCCACAAACAAACAAGTGGAGTATTTATCCCAAAGCGGGGATTGCACCACCGATCAGGAAACAGGTGGCAAAAGCCACGATGGCATAAAGCTCTGGGAACACACCCAGGATCAGGGTTTTGGAAAACACATCGTTACCGGCACCAAGGCTCTCGATACCATTGGCTACGATGCGGGATTGTTGATACGCTGAGATCAAACCCACGATGCCCATGATCAGTCCAGCGCCCAGGATGGCGCAGGCTTGCAGCATGTTTATGGTGGGTGTGATGTGGGTTCTAAGGATGAAGAAAGCTCCAAAGCCGTAGAGTCCCTGGGTTCCAGGTAAGGCTGAAAGGATCATGCAGCTTGGGAAGATATCATCCCGTTTTTTCATGGCGCCCACGCTGGCACTGCCACCGATAACCGTTCCCCAGGCGCTGCCGATTCCGGCAAGAGCGACCATCAGGAAGATACCGATCCAGGCGAGGAAAAATGCCAGATTTCCTCCGCCCGCCATGGCTGTGACTATGGGTTGTGCTACTGTTTGTAAGGAATCCGGGTTCATTAAACCTCCTTAAGATTTTCCTTAGTGTTTCGCAAAGGGTTTATAGGGTGTGCCGGGTCCTTCGAACGCGGCGTTCTTGAAAAATTCCACAAAAGTGAGACGCATCGGATGTACAAAGCCGGAAAGCCCGCCCAAGGCCAGATTGAGTCCATGCCCGAACAGCATGAATACGATGAAAATTATTGGCCCGATCACAGGAGTGCCGGACATCTGGGCTCCAATGCTATTTACCACAAAGCCCAGGATGGCGCTGGATACGCCCAGGGCAAACAGACGGATGTAGGAGAGGATGTCTCCAAAGAATCCGGTTACGATGTTATAAAGCAGCCAGAACCCACCCAGGATATTGATGATAGGGTTTTTCCCAGGTTGATTGAAAAGCAGGATCAAAGCCAGGCCACCCCACATAGGGTACTTCAGATAAGGGGCTACCGCTGAGATATCCGTGCCCAGTTGCGCAGCGCCAAAGAACGATAAAGCTCCGATAAACAGGAATGTCCCGATCGGGGTGAGACCATGCACAAAGCCGCTTTGACACATCTTTTTTACGGCGGAGATGCCGATCCCAAACAGGATTTGGATCACGCCCAGTAGCAAGGCGAAATTGAAGATTTGGTCGTTGTTGCGGATCAGAATCTTCTCACCAATACCAGGCAGTTCTTTGAGGTCATAACCCATCAGGCTACCAACCACGAAACCCATAATCACTGAAGCAATCCCAAAGAGCAGGATCAAGCTCATAAAGCCTTTCACGGTTTCGTTCTTCGATTTCCAGCGCATATACAAAGCGATGGCAATGATTGCGATCCCATAGCCTATATCGGCATTGCAAAAGCCAAAGAAGAGCATGAAGAAGGGGGCAAGGAAGGGAGTGAGATCAAACTCACCATACTTGGGCAACATATACATTTTGCTGATGGGCTCGAAGAGGCGAGCAAACCAGCCGTTTTTGAGGCTGACAGGAGGATCGTCCGAGATCTGGGCTGGGCTGGAGAAGTGAATCACATTCTCTGCCAGGATGAATTGCTTCAAGGCAGCTTCTTTACTGGCTGGAATCCAGCCACTCAGAATCCTGAGATGAGCATCGGCTTCACTTACGCCTTGTAGGGTCGCATCCACATAGTCATACTCACTACCCAGGCGTCTGATCTCGGTTTCAAAGGCTTCTAATGCTGCCGGAGCTACGCTTTGCAGGTACTCATCGATATCTTTTATCTTGGAGAGGGTCTCAGTTTGATCAGTTTCAAACTCTTGCAGGGTATGCTGATGAAAACTGAAAGTATCCGCTTCCAGAGCTGGGCTGTCGCCTGTGTAAAGCACTACAAAATACAGCAAACCACTCCTTTCACCGATTACGCTGATGGCATACTGCTGCTCCCATTCCGGCTTGAAGTGGTTTTTCAGGCAGTAGTGGAAGTCGATCCCAATGCCGGATTCTTTGATTCTGCGCACTAGTTCGTAATCAAAATGGTTCCAGGGCAATAGCTCACGGATGTTTTTCTTTAGGGTTTCCTCGTGGCGAACCAGACTTTCCCGCTCTTCACGGGCTCCATTAATCTTGTTCAACAGGGCTTTGGTAGGCAGGTTTATCGAGATCTTTGGAGATGTGGAATTGAGCTTGGTCAGATATTTCACTACTTCGGCATATTCAGTCATTAGGTCACGGTTTTGAACCAGTTCAGGGCTTTTATCTTCGCAGGAACGTACCAGATGCACCATGCCCAAATCCTGCAAGCGGGTAAGGAAACTATTGTAGTCCAGATGATAAAGGACAAAGCTGTATTTCATCATTTTTTCGATCATGACAGCTCCTCCAGACGATCCTTGAGAATCTTTTGTGCTGCTTTGGAGAGGTTTTCTTCGTCCTCTAGAAACCGCTTGATCCTCAGGATAGCTTCCTCAAATGCTGGAATCTGCACTTTCTCGTAGAGATTCACCTTTTGGGTGGTTTTCTTGCGCACTTGCTCCAGGATATGCATCTTGCGCACAAAGAACTCCCGTTCGATCTGCAGGCGGGATAGTTCTTTCAGCATCACGATGCCATCCAGATACCATGAAGGAGCCGTGAAGAGATTAAAAGGAGATATCTCATAATCAATTCGCTCCAGCAGGGGAGTCTTGACTCCAGCGATTTTTCGGGTCTTGATCTCCACATGGCGAATCTTTATAAGCGCGGGATCAAACTCACCCCATAGCTTCATAAAGATCTCCAGTTCCTGCATGCGCTTCTTTACCTCTTGATCCAGTTCAGTGGCCTTATCACGGGCTCGCTTGACCTCGAGGCGCAGGGCAGATTCTTTATTTTTCAGGGTAGGCAAAGCCTTCACCCGTACTCCCAATTGCTTGATAAGCTGCAATTGAGAGATTTTATTGTACTGAAACTTCAGATTCATGCCTTCTTCCAGTAGAGGTTCATAAATTCATCTTTGATGCCGATCTCAGCCTTGCTGAAATGCTTTTGGAAAAGCCTCCAGGAGGTATCCAGCATCTCATCGGTTCCGATATTTACATCGATAGCGAGGATTTCCTGGGCATATTCTTTGGCAAACTGCAGTACACGCTCATCATAATCAGAAAGGTCAAAACCATTTTCCAGCTTGGTTTTGGCATTGGCAGCATCAGCATAGAGCCGTACGGCGGTATTCATCACCTGAGGATGGTCCGCACGGGTTTTTTTGCCGATCACAAGCTGTTTTAGACGGGATAGCGAACGGAAGGGATCCACGATTACTTTGGAGATATCGGTATCACGCTTCAGGAAAAGCTGTCCTTCAGTGATGTAGCCAGTGTTGTCCGGAATGGCGTGCGTTATGTCACCCCCGGAAAGAGTAGTAACGGCGATAATGGTGATAGAGCCACCATCAGGAAATTGCACTGCTTTTTCATAGAGCTTGGCAAGATCACTGTATAATGAACCCGGCATGGAATCCTTGGAGGGAATCTGATCCATACGGTTGGATACAATACTCAGGGCATCGCAATAAAGGGTCATATCCGTGAGTAGCACCAGTACTTTTTCGTTCTTTTCCAGTGCAAAGTACTCAGCTGCGGTAAGTGCCATATTCGGTACCAGCAGGCGTTCCACGGTGGGGTCTTCAGTGGTATTCACAAAAGATACGATACGATCGATAACCCCAGCATTTTCAAAAGTGTTCTTGTAATAAAGGTAATCGTCGTTGGAAAGCCCCATGCCACCCAGAATGATCTTATCACTTTGGGCTCTGAGTGCAACGATAGCCATCACCTGATTGTAGGGTTGATCAGGATCGGCAAAGAAAGGTATCTTTTGACCTGTAACCAGAGTGTTGTTCAGATCTATCCCGGCAATACCGGTGGCAATGAGTTCTGACGGCTGTTTACGGCGTACGGGATTTACCGAAGGTCCGCCGATTTCAATTTCTTCGCCTTCCACGTCTGGTCCACCATCAATAGGCTCGCCATAAGCGTTGAAGAAACGTCCACCTAATTGGTCACTGACCTTGAGTGTGGGGGCTTTGCCAAAGAAGATCACTTCGGCGTCGGTGCCTATACCCTCTGTACCGGCAAAGATCTGCAGCGTGACGGTATCGCCAACGATTTTTACTACCTGAGCAAGGCGTCCGGCTACAGTGGCGAGTTCTTCATTACCCACTCCCGTGGCATGTACAGAACAGGTGGCTTTGGTGATCTGATTGAGCTTGGTGTATATCTTTTGAAAAGCTTGAGTAGCCATTACTTCGCTCTCCTTTCTTCAACTTCATTGTGCAGTTCAGCTTCGTATTTCTTGAAATCTGGTGTTTCAAACTCCACATAGTTCATCTGTTTGCAGATATTGATCAGCTTGATGTAGTAGGGCATCACATCTTCAAAGGTCTCGAAATAGAAGTCTGTTTTACAGATCTCGAGGATCAGTTCCAGCATGTATTCCTGCCTCTTCATGGGCGTTGATTGATCCACGGCATCAAAGCCATCTTGTTGCAGGATAATCCTATCGATCAATTCACTTTTCCAGTACTTGTCATGATATGCCAGTGGCACACCATCGTCACCCAGGATGTTGATTTGCTCCTGAGCTTCTTTACCGCGGAGGAGGATATCTTTGGCTAGATTTACATCTTCTACCCAATGGGAATTGACGTTGGAATTCAAGTATGCAATCACTTCGTCGTATTCCAGGTATTTACTATAGGAGTCTATGGGATCCACGGCTGGGTAGCGTTTACTGTCTGCCCGGGCTTGAGAAAGGGCATAGAAACAGCGGGCTGCTTTCTTGGTGGATTCAGTAACGGGTTCCTTCAGATTTCCACCGGCTGGAGATACAGTTCCGATGAATGTGATGGAGCCACTTGCACCACCTTTGAGATATACAAATCCAGCTCTGGCATAGAAGTTTGAAACGATTGCAGGCAAGTCCATAGGGAATGCATCCGGGCCTGGAAGCTCTTCCATGCGGTTGCTCATTTCACGTAGAGCTTGAGCCCAGCGGGAAGTAGAATCTGCCAGTAAGAGAACTTTCAACCCCATGTTGCGATAGTATTCGGCGATCGTCATGGCTGTATAAACTGAGGCTTCACGAGCGGCAACAGGCATGTTTGAGGTGTTGCAGATGATGATTGTGCGTTCCATCAGCTTGCGTCCGGTGCGAGGGTCGTCGAGCTCGGGGAATTCTACAAAGAGTTCTACAACTTCATTGGCACGTTCACCACAGGCTGCCACGATGATCAGGTCTGCTTCAGCGTTTTTGGAGATGGCGTGTTGCAAAACAGTCTTGCCGGCACCAAAAGGACCGGGAATGAAGCCTGTACCACCTTCCACCATGGGATTCAAAGTATCAATAGTGCGGACTCCGGTTTCCAGGAGCTTGAAGGGGCGGGGCTTCTCTACGTAGCTGCGGATGGGTATCTTCACAGGCCAACGCTGGATCATATTCAGCTTGATTTCCTGAGAGTCCTTGTCAATCAGCACAGCGATAGTGTCGCTAAGCTTGTATTCACCTTCGGGTGAGATGCTTTTCAGGGTATATTCACCATTCAGGTTGAAGGGAACCATGATCTTGTGGGAAATCCAGCTCTCTGGCACACTACCCAGCCAATCGCCACTGCTAACTTTGTCTCCAGCTTTGGCGAGAGGAGTGAAGTGCCATGTGGAATCCTCATCCAGGGGATCGGTGTATTCACCCCTGGTGAGATAAACGCCTTGCATCTTGTTCAAGTCGTTCTGCAGTCCATCGTAGTTTTTGGATAGCATTCCGGGTCCCAGTTTCACTTCCAGCATACGTTCGGTGAATTCCACTTCATCGCCCGGTTTAAGTCCGCGGGTGCTTTCAAACACCTGTGTATAGGCGATGTTGCCCAGAACCTTGATCACCTCGGCCATGAGCTTTACTCCACCCAGGTTGATGTAGCAAATCTCATTTTGGGAGACCGGTCCGGATACTTCGACCTGCACCAGGTTTGCGATTATTCCTTTCACTATACCTTTGGTCATCGTGTTACCTTCTATTTTCGCTTAGTTTTTATGTTGAAATCCTCTGGGAAGCTGAAGCTGTTCTCAAGCTTGTCCAGAGTGTCCTGAAAAATCTCTTTGCCGTGGTCAGGATCGGCGTTTATCCAGCGGGAGACCAGCCGGAGCTTGGTATAATACCCCAGGATGCGATCTATATTGAAGTACTCAAAAAAGTTCTGATTGTCAATCCACTTAGCGCGCAGGACGTCATAACCACGTTCCCGGTAAAGGATGTTGTTTTGCTCCCATATTCGCATCAGAGGATCAAACAGAGGATGATCTTTGCCCAGGTTGAAATCCTGAGCATGGCTTTTGGCCAGGTTTTGCACGGTTTCATCGTTACCGATCAAAAACTGAGCAAAGGGCAGTTCATGATGGCGGGCATTGATAGCCAGCAGGATGTTACGGATGTTCCGTTCATGGGCAAACCAGGCACTGACAAAGCTATTGGAGTGTTGCTCGCAATATATATGAAAAGCGCTAAGCAGGGCATGCTCAGTAACGCCAAAGTCTGGCAGTTCCTCTGCTGCAATGGCATCCAGAATGATCCTTTCTACGAAGTCAGGCAGGTTTTGATATGCTTCAGGGCGTGCCAGGTCTTTGTTTTCACTCTTGGCTCTTAAGAATTCCAGCCAGCCTGTCCAGTACTCATCGGAGTGAAGTCCTTCTGGAGAATGATCCTTACCGGTTTTGTACAGGATGTTCAGCAGATTGCCCAGGTCATCCGGCAAATGCAGCAGGTATAGTAACTCCATATCCTGATTGCTAAGTTGCGCCACGGCGTCAATTCGGAACTGCTGTGGGCTGTAGATGAGCTTGGTGTCATCCATGGATACGGCTGGCAAGCCGGCTATAAAGTAATAATACTGTTTAGCCATACTCAGCTTTCAAATAAAATCTTTGCAGTACGGGGACGCAGATAGCTCTTGTACAAAGTAGCGAAATCCTCATCTGTAAAGCTCAGTTTGTAACTGCCATTGGCAGGTGAGATGCTGAAACCTTGCTTTAGCAAAGGGCTGAAGTCAACTGTGAGTTTGGCATCAAAGATTTGCTTCAAAGAGCTCAGGAAGGCGTCGTCGATCTGACCTCTGAGATTTTCTGCCAGAGTCAGGGTAGCATCAGGATTTGTCTTTCTCCATGTATTCAGAGTTTCCTGGATCAAGGATTTCACAAATCCAGGATCAGAAAAGCTTTTTGTGGTAGCAGCATCGATGGAGGAATTCAGGACAAGATCAGTGATCTTCTGTTTCAGGACGCTGATCGTGTGATTGGATGCCATTTTCAGGTCACTTTCAGTGTTTTTGGTAAGTTCATTTGCTTTGGTTTGGGCTTCAGTCAAGGTACGTTCAGCTTCCTGTTTTGCTTTGGCCAGGGTGGCTTCAGCTTCTATAGTGGCTTTTTCCAGGATCTTTTGGGCTTCGGCATTGGCTTTTGCGATACCCTCGTCATATACTTTCTTCAAAAGGTCTTGCAACTGGTCGCTCATAGTATCATCTCCAGTAATTTTGACTTCTGACTCAGACATAGAAATCTGATGTTTTTGTCAATCAGTTTATTTGTGTTTTTCATCCGAAATGTCGCTGGATCTCCAACATCCATTTGGGGATATCAATCTGTTGGGGACACTTGCTCAAACACACTCCACATTGAGTGCATTTGTCGGCTTTATTGGCATCGGGTATGAAGAACTGGTATTCCCGCTTATGTCTTTCCTTATCTCCAAACATAATCGCTTCGCTGTAGATGCCCAATGCTGAGGGTATGCTTACATTATGCGGACATGGAAGGCAGTATCGGCATTCGGTGCAGCGGATTGGTAAACGTCTAATGTATATCCTGCGGGCTTTCACAAACTTGTCCAGGTCTTTTGGTGACAGGCTACCTGCTTTGGATTTGTTTGCTTCCCTGAGGTTCTCATCCACTTGTTCCATAGTGGACATTCCAGAAAGTAAGACTGTGCATTCTGGATGGTTCCACACCCATTGCAGTGCCCTTGAGGCTGGCTTGCCTGCCCATTCAGTGTTTTTCCATAGGGCTTCCACTTCATCCGGGATGGGTTTGATCAGTTTTCCACCTCTCAAGGGTTCCATGCTGATTACACCTATGCCACGCTCTTCGGCGAGTCTCATCCCTTTGAGTCCTGCCTGGTAATGGGTATCCAGGAAACTCAGCATAATCTGAGTAAAATCCCAGTCCCATGCTGTGATGATCTTTTTGAAACAAGAGTAATCATCATGGAAGGAGAATCCCGCATACCTGATTTTGCCGGCTTGTTTAGCCTTGGTGAGAAAGTCGAGAACTCCCAAGTCCTTCATTTGTTTCCAGCTTCGTTTGTTGAGAGCATGAAGGAGGTAGTAATCAATATAGTTTGTGTTTAGTCTCTCTAACTGCTTTTCCAGAGTTTCTTCCATGTCCTCACGTGATTTGATCTGCCAGCAGGGTAGTTTGGTGGCCAAATAAACGGTGGATCGATCTATCTGGGCAAGAAATCTACCCAGGAAAGGTTCTGATTCCCCATTATGATAGGGCCAGGCTGTATCGAAGTAGTTCACTCCCTTTTGATATGCTCGGTGCAGCATAGCAAGGCTTTTGTCTTCATCGATCTTCCCGTTTTCGAGTGTGGGAAATCTCATACAGCCAAAGCCAAGAATGGAGAGCTTGTCCTTGCTTTTGGGGATTTTACGATATTTCATTGATGCTCCTTGAAGTAATCATATATAGTTTGGGCAATTTTAGCTCCGATGCCCTTGATATTCATAAGATCTTCTATTGAAGCCTTGCGGATGCTTTCCACGCTACCAAGAGTTTTTAACAGCAAGAACTTGCTTTGCTCGCCAACACCGCGGATATCTTCCAGTTCACTGATCAGAGTACGTTTGGATCTGCGGCTTCGGTGGAAGTTTATAGCAAAGCGGTGAGCTTCGTCTCTGATATTAGTTATCAGACGCAAAGCAGAAGATGAGCGGGGTAGGATAATGGACTCAGTAGAGCCCGGCAGGAAGATTTCCTCAGCCCGTTTGGCAAGGGAGATGATGCTGATATCATGGTAAATGGATGCTTTCAGGATTTCATTTGTAGAACTGAGCTGCCCTTTTCCACCATCAATGATGAATAGATCGGGGCGCATATCTGGCTCTTTATCAATCTCATTCAGGAAACGGGTGAGAGTCTCCTGAAGTGCCGCAAAGTCATTCTGAGTATCGATGCTGCGGATGATGAAGTGGCGGTAATACTTCTTTTTGGGCTTGCCATTAGCGAAGAAGACAGCGCTGGAAACAGTATCAGTCCCCTGGATTGTGGAGATATCCATACACACGATTTTGCGCGGGAGAGAAGGCAGGTTCAGGCATTCTTTGAGTTCCTGAATAGGGAAGATCGTGCGATTGGCTTTGCGGAGATGAGCCAGCTTCTTTTCCTCAATCAGATGGAAAGCATTGCGTTTGGCCATGGCGAGCAGCTTGGTTTTCTCACCTCTTTGAGGCAGTACCAGCCTTCCTTTGAGCCAGGTGGAAAGCGCTTCATGATCTTCCGGAGCATGAGGTATGAGTATTTCCTGGGGTAGTTCCTCCCTGGAAGCATAATACAGCTTCAGAAACGATGCCAGGATGCTTTCACGGCTTTCATGGACGAGGTTTTTCAGGGGATAGTTTTCCTGGTTGATGATAGCGCCTTCCTGCATTCTGAGCACAAGACAGATGGCCTCATTGTCTTCCTGATAGAAACCGATGATATCAATATTGCGACGATCTGCGTAAAACACACTCTGCCGTTTCTGGATGCGTTCAATGGCGACAATACGATCCCTGAGCCGGGCAGCCTCTTCAAACTTTAGTTCACCAGCACAGCGGTTCATCTCGCTCCGATATTCATTAACTACCTCTTCATAACGACCATCAAAGAACCGGATCAGTCGCTGGACGATCTCAGCGTATCCAGCGGTATCGATCTTGCCAATACAGGGTGCAGGGCATTTACCCAACTGGTAGTTTATACAAGCCTGTTTGTATTTGATCTTATCGGCGGGAATATTACGGCTGCAAGTCCGGATGGGGAAGAGCCATTCAAAGGTTCTCAGGGTTCGGCGCAGGGATTTCACGTCTGTGTATGGTCCAAAATAGCGGGAGCCATCTTTCACCAGATCACGGGATACCAGGATCCTCGGGAAAGGTTCTGCCAGAGTGATTTTTACAAAGGGATAACGTTTGTCGTCTTTTAACAAGACATTGTACTTAGGTTGGTACCGCTTGATCAGCGTAGCTTCCAGCAGAAAGGCTTCAGCTTCGCTATTTGTTATGATGTAATCCAGATCAGCAATATGGCTGACCAGTTGTTCTGTCTTGGGATCCTTGGCTGTGGAAGAGAGATAGCTTTTGATACGATTGCGCAGATTGAGGGCTTTGCCTACATAGATCACTTCATCATCTTTGTCTTTCCAAAGATACACTCCGGGATTATCAGGTAGAAACGCAGCCTTTTGAGCTATTTTTTGCGTAGGCGGTTCCATAGACTGCTGCCTGCTTCCTTCAAATAGGCGAGGTTCATCAGATATCCCATAGCATAGAAGCCCAGAAAACACAATCCTCCAGCCCCTGCCAGCCTGCCTAATGATGCCCAACGGCTGGAAACAGGAACCAACCTATTCATCATAACCAGACCGATGTAAAGCAGAGCACAGATGATTATACTTTTCAGAAGATTCGGGAAAATGCCTTCAAAGCTGATGTTTGGGATCCTGGCTTTGATCAGAAACACCAGAATAGTAAAATTCACCATAGCTGTGATGGATGTGGAGAAAGCCAGACCACGATGATACATAAACTGCATCAGCACAAAATTCAGAGTAATGTTTAGCAGCACCATAGCCGCTGCCAGTTTCACCGGAGTGCGTGTATCACCCTTGGCATAGAATAGGGGTGTAAGGGTCTGGTTGAGGCTGTAAAAAATCAATCCCAAAGAATAGAAAACCAGGGCTTGGGATGACATCAGCACAGCCTTGCTATCGAAGGCTCCATAACCGAAAAGAACGCTGACCATATCCGATGCATAGACCAGAATCAACGTGGTGACAGGCAGCATTATATATGCCAGACTCAAGCATGTGAATCTCATACTTTGTGATAGTTCAGGATATTCATTGCGACTGATATGCCGTGAAAACGCAGGCAACACCGCTGTAGAGGCACTGATTGCAAAGATTCCCAAAGGCAATTGCATAAGCCGGTTTCCATAGCCCAAAGCTGTAATGCTGCCTATTGGTAAAAAACTTGCCATCAATGCATCTGCGATCAGATTCAGCTCTCTGATCCCGATCCCGATCATCGCAGGAATGAAGCGTTTCCACAAAGTGGCAAGGGCTTCACCGGTAAACCTGATGATAAACTTAAATCTATACCCCACGCGTTTCAGGTAAGGAAAGTTGATCAGGGTCTGCAACAAGCCTCCAAGGATTACACCCCAGCCTGCAGGATAGATCAGCTCTTCAGCAGTTAAGCCCCATACTTTGTAGGGAACCAGAACACAAGCGATCATACCGATATTGAGTAGCGCACTGGACAGGCCGGTCATAAAGAAGTAGTCGTGTGAATTCAGAATCGCTATAAAGGTACTGGAGAGCCCGATAAAGAATAGATAAGGAAAGATGATCCTGGTTAGTTTGATGGCAACCACGGTGGTAGCTGGATTCAATCCAGGATACAGCAGCCTGACAATGAGAGGAGCCAGAGCTATTCCCATTACAGTGAGGATCAGGAGAAACAGCGTAAGGATGCTGATTACATTCAGAGCATATTCGATTTGGGCATCACGATCTTTCTTGATCCCGATATCGTTATACAAAGGGACAAATGCTGTGGAGAGTGCACCTTCACCAAACAAACGGCGGAGGAGGTTGGGGATATTGTAGGCTACATTGAAAGCGTCATTGAGCCAGCCTCCGCCAAAGAAAAAGGCCATTACCTGATCTCTTACCAGTCCCAGTATGCGGCTTACGAATACCGCAATACTCATCATGCTGATATTTTTGGCGAGGCGCTTATTGCTCATGTTCAGGGACGAATCAGATTTCTGAGTCTGATAAAAAGGTTGTAGATAATCAGGGTAGGATTGATATTTCCTTCCAGTTTCCGCGAGAGATCGTCCAGATACAGCAAGAAGTCGTGAACTGAATCTGCAGTGGATTCATTCACCAGGCTCATCAGGAATTCAGCTTTATCCAGATTTGTAATTTCCTGGGGATGAAAGCTCACAATGGCCAGATCGTTGACTATGATGCCCAGAAAGCGGATCAGATCGCCGATGGCATCCTTACTTAGCGTATCCTTCTGTTTGCCATAGAGATTCATCATTTCCAGGGCTTCGTTGCGGGATGCCAGCTCCAGAAACTCAAAGGCTTGCGTCCGGATCGTATTGGCACTGTCCTGGGCAATCCGGATGGCTGCTTTCAAGTTTCCACCGCTTATTCGGGCACTTGTTTTGGCAGTGACACTATCCACCTGGAATTGTTCATCCAGGATTTCTCTGATGATATGCTGCGACAGTGGCTTGAAATAGACTGGTTGACACCTGGACAGGATCGTAGGCAGCATCATGGGAAGACGTTCAGTAATAAGAATTATCAATGTATTAGGGGGTGGTTCTTCCAGAGTCTTTAGGAACGCATTGGCCGTAGCAGTATTCATCATGTCTGCATTTTCGATGATCACAACCCGATACGTGGCTTCTCTGATCGAATACTCCAGGCGTTTGATGAGCAGACTGACGCTTTCTTTGCGGATCTCTGTGGAACCATTGAAATAGTAGTCCGACCAGGGAGTCTCAATCTTATTACGGATATAGGCTTCATATTGCTTCAGCATTTCAGGCTTTTTGATCTCTCCCTCAGAGCTCAATTCCAGATTTGGAGTAGGGAAGAGGTAGATCAAATCCGGATGTTCCAAACTGAGAAACTTATGGCAGGAGGAACACACTCCACAGGGGCGATATTCGCCACTGGAGAGGCAGTTCAGTGCCATCCCGAAATACAGGGCAGTCATAAACTTTCCTACTCCGTCGCCTCCGTGAAACAGGTAGGCTTGGGAGATACGCTGGTTCTCAATGGCAGCATTGAGAAGGTTTATTACCTGGCTTTGTCCTTTGATTTTCCGAAACATCTCAGACTATGGAAATCTTGTTTCGTCCTGCCTCATCGCTGATAGAGCGTTCAAAAGTTTGTTTTACAAAAGGACTCTCAAACTCTGAAGCGAGGATATCGTAGATCAGTACATCATGGTATTGACCAGCCATAAAGACGTATTCACGGCGTTTGCCTACATATTTGAAGCCCACTTTTTCATAGCTGCGAATAGCGCGTTTATTGAAGGCTACTACATCCAGAGTGATATTGTTGAGATTCATGATATTAAACCCATAATCCAGAATCAATGCCGTGGCTTCTGTGCCGATATTCTGATTCCAATAGGTTTTTTCTCCGATGAATATGCCAAATGTAGCACGGCGGTGTACTTCATCGATCATATGCAAGCCGCAATTGCCTATGGCTTTGTTTGTGTCTTTCTCCACGATAGCAAAGATAAGATCCTTCTTCATCAGGTTGATTAGGGTCTCGCGTTCCTTGTCCATATCAAACACCTGCGAAGCAAACAAAACAAACTGACCAATCTCCAGGTCGTTTACCCATTCTGTGTATTTCTCCAAATCATCCAAGGAAATAGGGGAAAGGTAGCATTTCTCACCAATGAGCTTGCGAAAATACTTCATTGTGTCACCTCAGTACTAAGTTTGCTTCAGTTTGCATCAGACCTGATTCTGTCAAGCAGATTGTCAGGATAGAAGCTCTGATAATTGTGCTTGACGAATATTGAAACCTCAGATTTAATCGCAAGCAAATGATATCTACCAGTGATGCATGCGACATTGTATGAGCATCGTCGTTATTGATCCAAATCGTAAGAATTCAAGCAGCTCAGTAATACATGTTTTTGGGAGAAGTATGGCTCTGATAATCCTGATTGTTGTCTCAATAGGACATTTCCTGATCGACTTGGGAAGTGGGATGACTCACTATTCCTATGGATACTTCTTTGTGCTTAGCAGCGATGTGGCTGTTTCACATACTGAAATGTACAATTTGCTGGCTTTTGGAGCCCAACCCGTCTGGGGGCTATTGATGGACAGGTTCAATATCAATCAATGGGCTGCAGTTGCAGGAGTAGCTTTGGTGGGTGGAGCCCTCGTCATCCCACATTTTCCAGAAATTGCTAATGGTGTGGCGGCTACAGGAAATGCGCTGTTTCATTTGGGTTGTGGCGCGATAGTGCTGAGACTTTATCCAGGCAAGGCCTGGCCTTTGGGCATTTTTGTGGGACCAGGAGCTGTGGGAATAGCGCTAAGTAGTACTCTGGCGGGAGATTTCAATGCATTCACGCCGTATGTAATTGCCATGCTGGTGTTTTTAGGAGTACTTCTGGCTTGCCTGCCTATCAATACATCACGAATCTCATTTCATTGGCCAAAACTTGCTGGCAAAGGCAGGATAGTTGTTTTACTGCTGCTTGTATCCACGTTGATTCGATCGTATGGAGGGCTCAGTTTCAGCTTTCCCTGGAGATCCGAAGCTCTGCTGGGCACGATCCTGATGTTTACGGTGGCACTGGGGAAAATGGCTGGGGGTTTTGCGGCAGATCGTAACAGGATGCTTTCCATTGTAATTGCTTTAGGTGCCGCTGCTCCACTAACTTCCTGGCTGGCGCACATACCTGCAATGGGCATCCTGGGAGTGTTTCTATTTCAATCTACCATGGCAATCTCTCTCCTCGCTATCTATGAACAGCTTCCTGAGCATCCAGCTTTTGCTTTTGGGGTCTTGTGCCTGGGTCTATGGATAGGAACCCTGTTGAAGCAATGGATTCCTCTTCCGTCTGATCATTTCAGGGAGCTTTTAGCTGGACTAATACTGATATCAATGCTTGCTCTGGGACTCGCAATCAAACTGGGTGGAAGACGATTGATCGTTGCTGATTCGCCCCTGGACTAAATCCTCAATAGCGCTATCAAACCCGCTATCAAAACTAAACAGAGCATGTTTGAGATCAGTGAAGCAGCCAGACAGCGGCTCCTACTGCCATCCAAGGCACCAGCATAAACGATTGTTTCCAACGTGGACACTGCAATAGGGATCAGGATCAAAAAAGCATCGGTAAAATAGATCAGTAATGAGAGCAAGAGGCCTAATAGGGAGTTCACCAGAAAAAGGCGTGCTGTAAGCCAATACAAGGACTTCAGAGGTAGCTCCATCTGTATGGGAGGCTTGTATCTTTGATATAACACTTTGAAAATGACAGTTTTCACCCAGAGCATGAAAAAGAGAAAGGCGATACCTGCGAGGATTACCAGGATTGCGCCAGGAACGGGATATCTGGCTTGCAAGCGTTCAATCCTGGTAAGCGGAAGATGCCTGATCTGGCGAATCACATCCTTTACTCCGCTGAGTTCTGTATTGACCTGATGGTTCGGATCATCTTTGATGTGGCGCACCAATGCCCGTACTTCTCTTCCGGGCAGGATTCGGAATTCATGTCTGGAATCTTTCATCCTGGTTTTAATAAAGCCAGGTACGAGATCGAAATTGCTAAATGCAGTAATTTCCAAATTATCTAACTCATAAATCCGTTTCGTCAATACCAGCTTGAAATCTTCAGCATTTAGCAATCCATCAGCCAGATAGTAATAATCTGTAATCGAATCAAAACCCTGGACATCTGGAGCTGGCAATAGGCGGGTAAAGGGATCAGTCATATTGTCTGCACTGGTGAAATCAATACCTTTGTCTTCAAGCTCTTTTTTGTTCTGCCAGGTTCCAACATATATCGTAAGCGCTTCGGAGGTTCTGCCTAGATAGTGCTTTTCTGCTACTCCATCAGTTAGGTGTGGGGCGTTGTAACGGATCTTAAACTCGTTTGGGGTGATATCCTCAATGCGGAATTTATCACCCAGGATCTGAATGTGATAATTCCTGATGGGCAAACTCAAGGATTCATGAACGATATAGGAATATGTTTGATTTGGCGATACTCTGTAATATCTGCGTTGCACGCCAGGCACGGCCACATCTGCAACCATCAACGTTATTATCGACCATCCAATCACCGCAAGCAGTAGCTTTCTCATCATGATCTTATTCCTCCAGGTCACTTACCACATTCCCAGGGCATTAAGGATCAAAATCCCCAAACCCAGAGAGGCCAGATTTGCCGCAAACGAGAGCATGAAAGCAGTTCTGAGCCGTATCTTGAATGCTATGCCATACCATACGGCTTCAGCCAGAGCGGCACTGATTTCTCCCGCTATGATCACATCCCGCCAAAAGAGCATGATGGCCGGCAATACCCACCACAAAATGGTAATGGTAGCCGCGGTCCCGACGGCACAAACCCACAGATATTTCAAAGCAGACTTTGCAGTTAGAACCGTATTGCTGATCAAAGGCTTGCGCAAAGCCAGGATTACCATGGTTTCAATGATAATCGATAAAAGCAAAGCAAAGACAAACATCATCAGTTTATCCGCCGCAAGAAATTCCGTTGGAGCAGCAGCTTGGGTATAGTAACCCAACGGGAGAATGACGGGGACTTCGGGACGCTGATGTTGGTTTTCGGAAATAGGTACATCCGCAGCCAGTGAAGCTGCAAGGGATAGAAACAGTAACGCCCAGACCAGCAAATTTTTGCTAAACCTCATGCAATACACCCTTTTTATGTTTATTGAAACATGCCGCATGGTTTTCGCATTTATTCTGGATGTCAAGCTTTTCCTGTTCCTGCTTGCATAAACAACGCTATCATTACGCATCCCATCCGTAATGAGTCCGTAATGATAGCGTATTTCAATGCAGGAAGAGACTCCAGATCGGGAAAAAACTTTACAAGAAAACAGGTTTAGCAATTATGTACTTGAAGGGTAATCAATCAGGATACGAGATGATGGATAGAAGATACAAGAGAGGAAGCTTTGGTATTTGATTTGCCAGTTTTGATTAGCAATGCAGAGTTTTTTGGCCGGATTGGAGAGCTCTCCCAGGCCGGTTATGGACCTTTATGCCTGTTTGGCTGTGAAGATCACAAGCTCTGGTGTTTCATGGGAAAACCCAGAATGGTGGAGCTACTCTGCACCGATTTTCCTGCCAGTGGATCTTATCCCTCGCTTACTACGTTTTATCCCGCATTTAGTATATACGAGCGTGAACTCTATGAAGAATACGGAATCATCCCGGAAGGCCATCCATGGCTGAAAGGAGTGAGGTTTCCCCAGCCGGGGTCGATGAAATTGTATGATTTCCTATCAAGCGAATCCAGCGCCCTGCACGAAGTGGGAGTTGGTCCCGTGCATGCTGGGGTGATCGAGCCAGGACATTTTCGCTTTATCTGTAGAGGCGAAATCATCGAGCATCTGGAGATTCAATTGGGATATCAGCATCGGGGCCTAATCAAACAGCTTCAGGATGGTGATATCCGGGATAAAATCCATCTGGCAGAAAGTATAGCCGGTGATACTGCCATCGGGCACGGCCTGGCTTATTGTCATGCCGTCGAAGAACTCACAGGAATTGAAGCAGTGCAAGAGCCTGTGCGGCAAATTGCCCTGGAAATGGAACGTATTGCTATGCATCTTGCCGATCTTTCAGCTCTCTGTGGCGATATTGCTTACATCATGGGACAGAATATGTTTGCGGCGCTGCGTACTACCGTAATCAACACATCCCTCAGTATCTGTGGAAGCAGATTCGGCAAACGCTGGCTTACACCTGGAGGAGTGAACTTCGGGATAAACGCTCTTCAAGTGAAGGAATTGGCAGCAACCCTGCATGCCATTGCTCCGCAAATAGAGGATTGTGCCGCTGCTATGTTTTCCGATACCAGTGTGTTATCCCGTTTGGACGATACCGGCAAGATCAGCTTAAAACAGGCCATGGAACTTGGATTCACAGGGATTACAGCTCGTGCCTCAGGTCTGCCTGGGGATATGCGCTGCGATTTTGCCGGCACTGAGAATGATGATTTTGTCTGCCTAACTCATCCTGCGGGTGATGTGTATGCCAGAAGCTGGTTAAGGTGGCAGGAGATCGCGCAATCCCTGAGGAGAATACATATTTTTTTGGAGCAGATTGCTACCCAGGATGAGTTGTATACTTCACCAGGAAAACCTCTGGAAAAAATAGAATTGTACTATCTTTGGTGGAAGGTTGGCGGGGTCGGATCCTGCATGCTGTAAAAACTGATGTCGAGGGTAAAACTGACTGGTATCGGGTCTATGATCCTTCGTTTGTGAATTGGCAGGCACTGGCACTGGCTGTAAGAGGTGAAGGAATATCGGATTTTCCACTGTGCAATAAGAGCTTTAACCTATCCTACTGTGGGAGCGATTTGTGATGTTTAATCTGCTCAAAGCTCGTCTCCGGCATGGATATCAGGCCATTCCCAATCCCTTGAAAGCCACTGTGCATCAGGCATTTCCTGGTTTTCCGGAGATTCGTGTGGATGCTGATCTGATGCTATTAAATCAAGTCTGTCCTGTAAAAGCCTTTTCGCAAGAGGGTCTAGATCTGGGACGCTGCATCTTTTGCGGATCTTGTTCACGGCAACATCCGGAGTTAATCACTTTTCGTAACGACTTCAAGATCGCAGCCCAGGAGCGTAGTCACTTGATTATCTCACCTGGTCAAATGCAAATGGCGGGGATTTCTAAGGGTGTGTCAGGGAGATTTACGCATTCACTTGCGCTCAGGAATGTCTCTGCTGCTGGCTGTAACGCTTGTGAGATGGAACTGGCGGCCAGTAATAACGTTAACTTTGATATCAGCAGATACGGGATAGAGATAGTCGCTTCACCCCGGCATGCTGATGGCTTGATTCTGACTGGACCGGTAAGCTCCAATATGGCAGAAGCATTGATGCTTACCTGGGATGCTATCAGTGAGCCGAAGATTCTGGTTTTATGCGGCTCCTGCGCTATCAGTGGAGGGATGTTTGCAGATGGGAACCTGGATCGATCCTGGCTGAAGAACCAGCCTGTAGCATTGTATATCCCAGGTTGCCCTGTGCATCCGCTGAGTATTGTGCAAGCTGTGGTTTCATTGATGGGGCGGTCATGAGCATTGGATTTCTAATTCTGCTGCTGGCTTTGATTCCGGCATTATGGAAACGTTCCGGTGTGTTTAGTCTGGTTTGGATTTTAGGATCGGGCTTGCTGGGGTTTGAGTATGGAGAAGTGCTATATTCACGTGAGATTCAGGATTTTATCCTCACCCTGCCAATGCCTCTGGGTGAAGTGAATATTGGGCTTGATAAGCTCTCTGCTTTCTTTGGAGTGATGTTTTCATTGGGTCTGCCCATCGGTATTCTGTATGGCAATTTCTATCTTAAGCAGCACAAAATCGTAGGCTTGAGGTCGCATCTTTTCTGGTTGGGTGTGATGGGTCTGGCGATGCATGGTATTCTTTGGATTCGGCATAGTTTGCTGTTTCTTCTGGTCTGGGAGATCATGAGTCTGTCATCATTTTTCTGCATAATTGCCGATCGGGAGCATAGCCTCAAGGCAGGTCTGAGATATCTGGCGATGATGCAGGTGGGAGCAGCATTTCTTTGTGTTGGTTTTGCCCTCGCCTTCTTGGAGAATGGTAGTTTCGACTTCGGGACTTTCTCCAATCTCAGCACTACGGCAAAGTATCTGATCCTTGCAGGTTTTGCTGTAAAAGCTGGTTTTTTCCCGCTGTATTCTTGGTTGCCTCAGGCTCATCCAGTAGCTCCATCTCATGTTTCAGGTATCATGAGTGGGCTGGTTATAAAAAGTGGATTGTATGGCATTCTGGTGGTTCTTTGCATGAATAGCTTCAGCTTAGCGGAGATTCTAATTCTTATCACTATATCGCTGCTTTCTGCATTTTTAGGAGTTGTGCATTGCCTCAGTGAAAGTAACATCAAACGTGCCTTGGCTTACTCCTCCATAGAGAACATGGGGATTATCGGTCTTGGGCTAGGTATTGGGCTCTTGGGCAAGTATTCAGGCAGACCAGTGATGATGACTCTGGGTTTTACAGGAGCACTACTTCATACTTTCTTCCATTCCCTTTTTAAACCTTTGCTGTTCTATCTTAGCGGCAATGTGCAATGTGCCTGTCACAGTCTCGAAATGGATGATTTGGGTGGTTTGCACAAAAGTATGCCGCTCACTTCCGTTCTGTTTATCACGGCAGTTTTGGCCATTTCTGCATTACCCATTGGGAACGGGTTCATCAGTGAGTTTACTATCTACTTCGGGATGCTGGATGGGCTGGAAAGCATGAGGTTTCTACCCTTATTGATTAGTATTATCTCTCTTACCGGTATGGCATTTATTGGAGCTTTAGCTCTAATTGCCTTCACCCGGATGTATGGGATCGTGTTCCTAGGAAGCCCCAGACGCTGCTTGAAAGGACATGAAGCGGATAAAGGAATGCTCTTTCCTCAGATCGTACTGGCAGGCGCTATTCTCCTCACGGGGATTTCTGGGGTAGTTGGTTTTCGCTATGTGAAGCCCTTGATGATCTGGATGGGGATGAGCAGACGTTCCTTAACTGCCTTGGTGGCGAGTTACAATCAAATGACGATAGTCTTTGGGATTATGGTCTTGCTGCTGGTAATGCTATACATAATCCGCAGGATTTATGTGAAAGATCGGCGTTCAGCTACCTGGGGTTGTGGTTATCATGCAGCAGGATCCAGGATGCAATATACGTCCATGGCTTTTCCCCAGCCCCTATCATACTTTCTCAAGCCATTTATAAAGCTTGAAAAGCACTATGAAGTCGATGATGCAACCTTCGTGGAGAAGATATCTTATTCACAGCACGTGAAAGACTTTCTCTTTGATTATGTCATTTCTCCCATCTGGCGGATGGCAAAACGGCTCTTCAGTTGGTTTGATGGAATCCATAATGGCAGGATAAACAGCTACGTAACTTATACCCTTGTGTTTCTGATTCTACTCATTATCTGGGTATTGAGGGTAGTGTAATGATTCTTAATCTATTAGCTATAGCTTTATTACCACTTGTGATGATCGGCATTATCAACCGAACCAAAGCCATAATGGTTGGTCGCAAGGGACAAAGCATCCTGCAGCCTTTGTACCACTTCTGGAAACTGCTGGCAAAAAGTGAAGTCCGTAGCCATACGGGAGGATTCCTTACTGTGTGGGCACCATTGGTAGCAATGGCTGCCACCGTAGTCGCAGCTTTCTTTGTGCCAATGCTTACTCAGCGTTCAATCCTAGCCTTTAGGGGTGACTTTCTGCTGCTTATGTACTTGTTAGCATTGGCTAAAGGTGCAATGGTACTGGCAGCACTGGATACAGGAAGCAGCTTTGAAGGGATGGGTGCGAGCCGTGAGATCTCGTTTACTGCTTTTCTTGAACCTGCGATGATACTGGTATTGGGCTCCCTGATCTATGCCATCGGGATCAGATCTGTAAGTGATTTGGTGATAATCCACGCTATCAATTTCAATGATGTGTGGAGCATCATGATTGCAGTATTGACGGCTCTGGCTCTGTTTGTAATGTTATTGGTGGAGTCAGCGAGAGTACCTTTTGATGATCCTGCAACGCATCTGGAGCTTACTATGATCCATGAAGTAATGATCCTGGACTATAGTGGTTTCTCACTGGCCTTGATTCACTACACTGCTGCACTCAAGATGCTAATCTATGCATCTTTAATCAGCTATTTGATCATTCCTGCGGGTCTGAGCCTAAGCCCAATACTATACACCATGATTCTCGTAATAATCTGTATAATAATCGGTAAACTGGAAAGCCTTACGGCAAGATTCAGAATGACCAGGAACCTGGAATTCGTGTTGGTTCCTGTTACCATTTCACTGCTTGTGATGGCAGCTCTTATTGCCCGTGATTTTGGAGCCTGGTAATGTTGGAAGCAGTAGTACTACTATTTGGATTGACTCTTCTTTTTGCTTCAGTGACCAATATGCTGAAATCCCTGATCCGTATTCTGGTGATCCAGGGTTTGTTGCTGTTTACTCTGACCCTACTCAAGACTACTCATCTCAATTGGATATCTTTGGCTTTCATAGCAGTGGAAACACTGCTCTTCAAAGCCATTGCCATTCCCTGGTTCATCAATGATACGATTAATAAGAACCAGACCCATAGGGAAGTAGAGGCATCGGTATCAAACTTCTTTTCTCTGGCGATCATGAGTCTTATCTTTGTGTTCAGTTTTGCGATTTCAGTATTTGCCCAAAGATGGTCAGCAAAGGTTTCACCCTTGGAATTTGGGATTGCTTTTGCGACCATACTGAAGGGGATATTCATCATCATAGCCAATAAGAAGCTGATTACCCACCTGATTGGGTATTTAGTACTGGAAAATGGTGTGTTTTTACTGTCCTTGTCTGCAGGCAGCCACCTACCATACATAGTTAGTTTGGGGATATCATTGGATATAATGCTTTCGATCCTGATCGCAGTGCTGTTTATCAACAGAATCAAATCCACCTTTGATGAAGTGGACAGCCCAAGTAGTCTGAAGGAGATCTAGTGCACTGGCTTCTGTTTATCTATCCTGTCCTGGCTGCTGCATTGAGCCGATTCCTCAGTCACAAGCGGAGTCTTGACCTGCTGGTTTTGTTTCATGCAATCCTGCATTTTGGCCTGGCTGCAGAAGGTTTTCTGATCCGAGGGTCCTTAGGTGGAATGGACGATCTGGGATTGTTTGTGTTTATCATCACTTCAGTCCTGTATATGGCAGTGGCAATATACAAACTAGGGGAGAGCGATGATGCTCCAGCGCACCAATACAGGATTCACACAATCTGCCTAATGTTATTCATAACAGCCATGGATGGCGCATGTATAGTAAAGGATCTGGGCTGGATCTGGGTGTTTGTGGAAGCTACTACGCTGGCTTCTGCCATGTTGATAAGCTCTGAACATCACAAATCTTCCGTGGAAGCAGCCTGGAAATACCTGTTTATCTGCAGCCTGGGCATAGCATTGGCATTTGTTGGAATACTGTTATTAGTAATAGCCCAGCCCGAAACCGCGACTCTTTCCATGGGAGTTCTGGTAAGGCATACATCACAAATATCCAGCTTTTGGCTGAAGCTATCCTTTGTCTTCATTATGGTTGGTTTTGGTACCAAGGTGGGACTGGCACCGCTGCATTTCTGGCTGCCAGATGCTCATTCCGAAGCTCCAGCACCTATCTCAGCCCTACTTTCCGGGGCGTTATTGAATACGGCACTCATCCCAATCCTGAGGATGGATAAACTCATGAAAGTAGCAGGGCTTGCCACGACAGCCCAATCAGTGTATCTGATCTTTGGATTTTTGTCCTTGTTCATAGCTACCGTGTTTATCTTGAAAACCAAGAATTACAAACGCTTGCTGGCCTATTCCTCGATCGAGAACATGGGATTTGTAATGCTTGCCTTTGGGGCAGGAGGAATAGCGATCTTTGCCGGGTTTTTACACATCCTGGGGCATTCACTGATAAAATCAGCCATGTTTCTGACGGCTGGAAATATCTTGAGGATATACAAAGACAAGCTCATCAGTAATGTGAAGGGACTGCTCAATACTCATAAAACCACGGCCTGGCTATGGCTTACCGGAACAGCCATGATCACTGGATTTCCGCCTTCACCGCTTTTTTTGAGCAAGTTCCTGATTATCACAGCACTCCTTAGCAAGGGCTATTACATCGGGGTAGCGGCAGTGCTGTTTATGGTGGCTACTATTGTCTGGTCGATGAGTAAGACCGGCTTGACCATGACCATGGGGGATACAAAGAAGGATGCTGCCATAGGGCATCTGAGTTATCTGGTCCCAGCAGGTTTGCTATTAATCGCAGCAATTATCGGGATCTGGCCTCCAGCATTGGATTGATGGTGGCTAAGAGCCACTTTGATTCTTGATTTCCTCCACCCATTGCTTGTTTGCCCAGAGTGCACATCCACCTCTGCTTTCTTTGAGGAGATGATGATTCTCCCGGATTTTAGCCAGGAAATCGGACTTCAAAGCTTCTTTCAAGCTTGCATATCTGAGGTTGGTATCGGAGTAGGGAGCAAATGGGCAAGGCTCGACAAATCCATTGGGATTCACATGCAGAAATCCCCTTCCCGAAGCAAGGCATCCTCCATACTGATCTTCATCGCCAGGAAACGCAATAAACAATCCCGGAAGATCCTTCTGGAGCTCATCCACCCGGGACTGAACAGAATCCTTCTGCGTATCGCTGAGAATCAAATCATCACTTCCTTCTGAAATCGGCACATATTCCACAAAGAAAAACAAACGGCTGCCCTGGGCGAGCATATCTTTGGCGTAAGCTGGACTAAGGATCAGATCCATGTTTTGCGAAGTGAGGGTCAGCGATACACCCCAGAAAATCTTGCTTTGATTCAGCTTGGTGATGATATCCTGAAAATTTGAGAATACACCATCACCACGACGCTGATCGGTCTCTGATTTTCCGCCTTCAAGGCTGACAACCGGGATGAGATGCGGATTCCTGGCAAAAAAGGCAACCCAGGCGTCATCCATGAGCAGACCATTGGTAAAGACGGGGAAGAGCACCTGAGGATAATCTGCCGCTACTTCCAGCAGATCCCTGCGCACCAATGGCTCGCCACCAGCCAGCATGATGATCGATACTCCCAGCGCAACAGCTTCTTCCAGAATAGCCCTGAAACGATCTGGCTCAATCTCATGATCGTCTTTGGTATGCAGGATTTTGGAGTAGCATCCGGCACAATTCAGATTGCATTTTCGAGTGATACTGATGATGAGCAGAGCGGGTACTTCAATCCCTTCAGCCACTTGTGACTTCCTAAGCTGCGCTGCCCGATACTGATGGGCTAAGGCTTTGGTAAAGAATCCGATATGCTTGGGGTAACGCATCATGATCTGGACTGCTTTGGAGAATTGACCTGCTATGTTTGCATCGAATCTATCTCTATAATTCTGTTGCACTTGTCATACCTCATACTCAACAATTTGCGTCATTTCTGGGGATTGATCGATTATGTCAAGTAATCTGAACCGGGATCATTATCTGCCTTGATGCCGGATGAATGAAGGATATTTCGCTCTGGTTTGCATTGCGCTATCAATACGCTATCAATACGGATCGGATGCGTAATGATAGCGTAATGGTTATAGGAGCGAGTCCAATACCTGATTGATGTACCGGCGCTCGCCGTAGCGCTGAGATGGTTCAGCAAAAGTGATGCTAAAGTGAGATTGGGTTCAGGATTGGAAGTGTGTTATTTTTTTAAAAGGTGCTTCCGCGAGCGCCGCTACATGAATCCTTGCATCTACCAGTCTGTTCCAGCTCTTCTGAAGCACAACCCGAGCACAGTGTGGGATGTGCAGGAGTGGATCATGGGGTAAGGATCTGATCGTAACGATGCTCATGTATGATCTGATAGAGATTATAAAAGCTAAATGGTTGAATGAAATGCCACTACCAGGTTATGCAAGAGCCTGTTTGTTGTGCTTATCTTTACCTGGATGCTACAGGAGGATACAGGAAGCTGCGGATTTGAGTCTCCACAGCGGGGATGTCAGCTTTGTCACTCAGATAAATAGGATCAGAATATTCTACCAGGATACGGGCGAAAGGCTTGGGAAATCTGAATAAATCCCAGGAATTGAACACCCATTCCTGCCTTGTATCGCACCTGATCGCTACAATTGGGAGTCCTGATAGCAGCGCTAGATGATAGAGCCCGGGATGGATCGTGCCGGGAGGTCCTTTAGGGCCATCAGGAGTGAGGGCGAGAAAATGGGTTTTACCATACCGTACCAATGAAGTAAGCGCTTTAGCTCCACCGCGGGTGGATGAACCCCGAACCACAGTATATCCCAGCTCTTCTGCAGGTCCAGCAATGAGTTCACCATCACGCGAAGATGATACCAGAATGGCACTCTTGGTACCAGCCCTTTGGAGTAGTAAAAACACCTGATCCCGATGCCAGAATGCATAGATGCAACGGTTTTGACCAATAGCAGATTGGTTTCTCACATCAAACCGAATCGTTCGTTTTAGAAGGCGTAGCAGCAGAGCCGCAGCCTTTCTTTCTATCAGCATCAAAACATCAGGCATAGGTGGTCAGCAGATGATGGATGATTTTGGGCATTTCTTCGGAAGGTTTGGGATCGGAGAGTAGAGTTTTCAAGTTTTGCAAGCTACTAAGCACAGATTCACGATATTCCCCAGGTTGAATTAGTAGCTCAAGCTTGCGGTTGATTGCATCTGGAGTAACATCACTCTGGATCAGTTCTGGAAGCAGATCCTGGTTCAAGACGATATTGGGCAGTCCTATCCGGTCAATTTTGACAAAGTACCGTCCGATCATGTATGATACGGGATTGGCTTTATAGCATATGACAGATGGTGTGCCTATGAAGGCAGATTCCAAAGTGACCGTTCCGGAGGTGCAAACCAGGGCGGAGCAGTATTTCATCATTTCATAGGAATAGCCATCGATGATATGAAAATTGCGCTGTTTGGCGGTGTCAAAGATGTCCATATAGAGCTGATGGTTTATGCTTCTTGCTTTTGAGACAAGAATCTCGCACTGGCCAGGATCCCATTTTTGTGCTGCTTTGAGAAACTCGGGCAGCATTTTTCGAATCTCTCCGTCACGGCTGCCCGGGAAGAAGCCCAGCCAAGTCTTTTGAGGATCCAGAGAGAAGAATCTGGCAAAGGATTCACGATCCAATTGAAAATTCACTTCCTCAGCGATAGGATGGCCGACAAAGCTGGATGTGACATTATGAATATCCAGCAGTTCCTTTTCAAAGGGCAGGATACAAGCTGTGTGCCGTACACTGGCTTTGAGTTTGTATACTCGTTCACTTTTCCAAGCCCAGAACTGGGGGCATATATAATACAATACCGGAATCCTGAATTCATCAGCAAGATGGGCGATGCGCAGATTCAGGCCAGGATAATCAACCAGGATCACTAGGTCTGGTTTGGATTGAGTAAATAGCTGTTTGATCCTGCTTTCAACTTTGAGGAAGAAATGCAGATGCTTGATCACTTCCACAAATCCCATCACGGCAAAGCGTTTGAAATCAAACAGTGGTTTCAGCCCATTCGCCTGCATCAGGGGGCCACCTATGCCGACGTGGTTGAATTTGATCGTGTCAAGATTCAGTGAACGCATCACCAGTGCTGCATGCAAATCCCCACTGCTTTCTCCAGCCAGCCAGAATATTGTGTATCCTTTTTTCATCAGTGGATAGCCATCTTACCCATCATGGAAAGCAGTGTGACAATCCCCGAGGCGAGGATTACTCCCAGCAGAATATAGAGCATTGATTTCCAGAACGGGATGCCAAAGATGCGAGCTGCGAAAGCTCCTGTCCATGCTCCTGTGCCAGGTAGGGGAATACCCACAAAAATGATCAATCCCAAAGCTTCATAACGCTCTATTACCTTACCTTTCCTGCGGGTTCTGGCAAACAGCCACTCAGTAAATCGTGCCCCGATTGGTACCTTATTCATTAGCTTGAATATTGCTTCGATAAACAGCAGAATGAGTGGAATCGGGATCATATTGCCAATCAGAGACAGCAGAACAGCTTCATACCAGGGCATTTTGAATAAAATGATGGCGATTGGGATGGAGCCACGTAATTCAATCAAGGGCAGCATGGAAATGATCAGAACGATGAGTACTGGACTAAAGCCATGATTGGACATCCATGATACTGTTGTGTCAGCGAAGTTGCTGGCGTGCAACACAGTGATGGCTAACAAAAGGACTAGCGATATGATCAGAGGTTTTAATACGTATGGCTTCATCAAGATCCTGCGTGAATTCGCATTATGAGGTTAGTTTTCCGAAGGCCTGCCTCAAAGAGATGATCTTAACACCCAATGCAGTAACCTGAGTGATGAATTGATCCAAAGCGACCAGTTTATCACGGTTGTGGCAATGGGTAATGATGACAATGGGTTCCTTGCGCCCTTTGTATTTGGCCAGGCTCTGGATTTTTTGGGCGATTGTGGCATTGGTATTGTCCGGGACATCAAGGAAGATATCGCGTCTGGTAATGAAAACCCCTAAGTCTTCTGCAGCAGGAACAGCCTTGCTTTTGTTTGTAGTAACACTATCGATGAAGAAAAGCCCTTTGGAGTCCAAATGAGAAATCGTGTTCTTCATGAGATCCAGGTCTTCCGTTGCCGAGCTACCCATATGATTGTTACCGGCAATTGCCATAGGCATCTGCTCAATAAAGTTATCCAGCATGTCGGCCACTTTTTCTGCACTCATGCCTGGAATCAGGTGCTTTTCACCCGGGGTGATCTTGCTTCCCCTGGCTTCCATTGGGATATGGATTATCACTTCATGTCCTGTCTTCTTTGCCATTTCAGCAGCGGTTTTGGTATGCACCAAATCTGGCAGTATAGCAAAAACGATCTCAGATGGCAAAGCAGCAAAATCCTCGAGCAACTTGCCTCCGCTATAACCGAAATCATCTATGATTATCACAATGGGGGGGATGTCTTCAGCATCAGTCCAGGTGTAGGGATAGGAGGTACTTTGCTTTGGGGCAACAGAAGCAGTAGTATCCTGTGTGGGAGGCAATTCAGAAGCTACCTGGGGATATTCTGTTTCGGGCTCAATTTGCTGAGCTGGGGCAGCTTCTTTTTTGCAGCTTCCCAACAAAACGCTAATGCAAATGATGGTGATGATCAGTAGCCAGGTTAGTTCTTTTTTCTGTACCATATAATCTTGTCAGTTTCCTCTATTTCATAATAATCAGCCGATCCTGCCACCAATTCAAGAACATAACGGTTGGGCTTTTTGGGGGATATCCGTTCTTCACTGAAGGGGGTGGTATGCTTCTCAATCTGGAAGATTTCATCATTTTGATCAATGAATAACATGTCAAGACTCATGTATGTATCCTGCATCCAGAATTCATGATAATAAATCTCCTCAAAGACGAAGAGCATGCCCTGATTTCTTTCCATTTTATCGCGGTATTTGAGACCCTGGAGTATCTCCTGTTCTTTTTCAACGATCTCTATATCGATAGTGGTCTTGTACTTGCCATCAGCAGAACGAATTTCCAGAAATCCATCATGTCGGAATGAGTACTTAGGTTTTTCTTCGATAGAGGGTTTTGGTTCGCTTTTTTTGCAAGCCATCATCGTATTGATCATCAGGATCAAAAGCAGCGCTGTAAGGCAGATTCTCATTTACTTAATACCATCTTTTTCATGATTGTTTGTCCTGTCTGTGACAGGCGATAGAGGTAGATGCCAGCGGGTAGGGTATTTCCCTGGTCATCCAAGCCATCCCAGACGACATTATGAATACCAGATTTCAGATCATCCATAGCAAGAGCTCTTACTTGTTGCCCTTTGGTATTGTATATGCTGAGGGTAGTGAAACTGGTTTTTGGAAGGTGGAACCGGATCGTGGTTTGGGGATTAAAAGGATTGGGATAGTTCTGGCTGAGGGATAATCCTGAATTCGGAGAGGGAAAATCCTCAGGTGTGGAACTGGCTGTAATATGGTAGTTTTGGATTATTCCGTTGTTTTCGATTTGACAATCCAGATCATTCTGAACGCCAGAAAGGCTGAAGTTTATCAACGAAGGAAAAGGAGAGACCGAAGCTGAAGAATATCTACCTGTCATGCTATTTACAGCACTCACCTGATACAAACCAGGGTCAGGGTAATTGTGATTTACATCAGTAATCTCAATGCCATCTTCCAAGTCCAATTGCAGAGCTTTGAGGCTTTGCGGTTCACTGATACTGATGGCCAGGGTTGTATGTAAACTGAGACTGATATCTGCGGGTTGAGCTTGATGTACCTGGCCACTTTGAGGCTGAAATCTAAACTCTGGTTCAGTGATATATTTCAAGACTTGATAGGCATCCCAGGCAGATATGCTGCCATTGGCGTTTACATCCGCAGAAGTGATTCTGGAAGCATCCCAGGGATAGGGATCAGAAGTAAGGGGATCCAACCCTATACCATATTGGTTGATGTATTCCGCATCCTGCTTGTTTACGATAGAATTGCTATCCACATCTCCGTAGATAATGCTGCCGGCAGGATATCCAGAGATGATGACGTCATCGATGTAGATGCCATCTGCACTAGTGGAATAGTCACTGCGAAGTCTGAAGCGCAGGTAGAAATTCCCACTTGTCCAATCATCCAAAGGGAAGGCAAAAGGTTGCCATTGATTCTGCTGTCCGGTAAAGCGATGGATTTCTCTCCAGTTGCTTAGATTGCTGGAGCCCTCCACATATACATAATCATAACTGGTTTCCAGATCCCACCTGGCTTTCAGGCTCAATCTTGGATTGCGGACATTCTGGAGATTCAGGGGGCTCGTCAGACGAATGGCACGGTTCACGTTGTTGCCATAGTTTCCAGACGGTGAATCTGTCAGTACTCCATTGCCGTCTTGCTGAACAATCGCCCAGGGACTGGTGACTGTCCAATTGGTAAGGGTTGCTTCAAAATCGTCACTAAACAAGGGTGGAGCCAGGACTATAACCTGTCGTCCTGAATTACTTCTCAGGTTCAGCTCGTTTTGAAAGACTCCCAATCCTGCTGCACTGGCAGTGAGTTCATAAATACCCTCGTAGATTCCGGAGATAGTGAAGTTACCCATTGCATCCGATACTGCCTGAGAACCTTCGTCACCCATAGTAATCAAAGCACCTGCTATTGGAAGGCCTGCAAGGTCTCTCACTTGCCCGGAACAGGATGTGAGTTGGGCGGTTTCCAGGACAAAGTTCTGTATTACATATCCTGATGGTGGTACGGTAACGACTACGGATTGGTTGATGTAGCCTGGTGAAGACACATTCACGGTATAGGTGCCAGGGAGTAGAATCCTGTGATAATCACCCACCACAGGATCATTACGAATCCACTTGGTATTGCCATTGATTTTTATAGTAGCCGGAATGGGATTCTGGGCGGTATTAGTAACTATGCCTTTGATTCCCCTTTGGGCAAACTCAATGTAGGAAAGCAAAGACTCCTGATTCTGTGCCCAATACGTATCAAGGGTGCTGGCAGCAGGCCATTTGGTATTGCTGATCTCAGCGGTCACTTCAATGCAACTGGTGAAGCCGTAGTTCCAGTCTTGCATGCTTCCTGTGATGATGTACCAAGCAGCTCCATTGGTAATCCCTTGCGGAAACTCGGTGCTGTTGTACATGGGTTGATTATGCATCGAGTATGTAAGTGAAAGCTGCTGGAGTAAGGCGTCATCGGTAGCAAGAACAGGTGTGTAATCCCAAGGGTAGTTTATTACCAGGGCACCACCGTGGAAATTGATGCTCAGGGCGAAGTTGTGGGCATTGCTGAAATCCATCATGGCTATGTTTTCTATACCCCAGTTATTGTCATCAGGATGGTCAACACCTGTGGGCATGGGGAAATTTCGATTCAGGTCTATTCCTGCAGCATTGTACCTCTGACCCAGAACATATCCATCGGGATTCATCATGGGAGAAATCCACATTTCAGTGTTATTCACGATGGTTGTTATTCTTGGGTCGATCCCATATTGAGACGTAAGCAGTTGGATCAAGCGGATAAGCATATCATAGCCGACGGTTTCATCTCCATGAATGCTGCCAATGTATTTCAATTCAGGTTCACTTTCGTTGATCTGGACATTATCAGATATCTTCAGGGCATAGAGGGGTCTGTTCTGTCCTGAAGTTCCATATTGAACCAGGCTGCAGATGTTTGGATACAGAGCCGCGGTTTGCTGCATGAAGGTGTGATACTCATCGATGCTGTAATATGCCTGCATTGGATCATCTGAAGAGCAGGAAATCAAGTATTCATAATAGTCACGGGTCATATCAGGAAGTCTTACGGCATCAAATCCATATGATAGCAATTTGTCGAATTCGTAGTCATTACGTAAATCTACAATGATAACGCCAGAAGAACGGTTTACAGAGTCTATACTGATCTTAAACGAAGAAATGGTCTTGATATCTTCGTCCAGATTCCAGCTTTGAATCCGAGCTGGAAATGCGTTCAGATACATGGCTGAGCTTAGTATCATAAAGCACAGAATAATGTATTTCATCAAAAAACATCCTTTAATATAGCAGAACTATGGCTCATATATTGTATGCAATTTGGCTGCCAACCCCACAAAAAATGCCAGGTATTCAGCACACATGCCTAAAATTGCTTAATGCTGCTTCGTTCCCGATCTGACATGGTTCACACCTAGACATTGGCTGTACCTGGCAAAGTCACGATTATTTCAAGGGTTCATTTGTCAATCAAAAACGTAGGTTTAGATTGACCGAACTGCGCCAATCGAGATCATCTAGGGTTTCAGAATATGGAGACAATGTAAACTCCACATACGAGGAGTTGTTGAATTGGTAGTTTATACCCAGGATTGCCGAATACTCAGTCCATGTACCCCATACGACTTGTGGCATTAGCGTGTAGTAGAGATTTCCAATATCTCGTTTGAGGGTCAGAAAGCCCTGATGCTTACGGTTTTTGGAGCCGCTCCCCTGGATTTCATACCATTCTCCCACTTTTGTGGCATATTGGTTTTCTTCATAATTATAACCCAAATCAAATGAAACAGCATTTCCCGTGCTGCTTCTAAAAGGTAGCTTCAGCCACTTGGCATCCTGGGATCTGGCAATATATGGATAGCTATCGAAAGTTAGCAAGAACTTGCAGCCGACCTGACGATAAAGCTTGTCCTGCCTGAATTCTGGATAGTTATAATTCGTATAGTCTGCGCGGATATAATAGCCTTGATGAAACATCATCCTATCGCCAATAAGAAAGTCCATCTCTGGTAGTAAACTAAGGCTGTGGATGACATGATTATTGGCGGAAAGCATTGCATTTGTATAGATGTCGTCTCTGAGGCTATAGTTTATCCAGTTCTTCAACCTGATCCTATCATGATAGTAGTGTTTCCATCCCAGCCTTAGCGATCTATTCAGCAGGTCATTATCCCATTTGTTGTCATTTCTGGGGAAATAGGTTCTTTGCAGATCAAGATTCATCCCCAGCAACAAGGAATCCATCTCGCTATACTCCCATGCAAGAGTCGAACCGAGGTAACGGTTTTCTGTGTGCCGGGTATTTTGGGCATAGCTGAAGTCTTTGATGCCGTATGAGTGAGCGGCATTCAAATTCCAGGAAAGGCTGGGGGCAAGGTATGTATTCAGCCCAATCCTTACTTGATTCAGGAACTCACCATTATTGCGCAGCAGATTGGTATCCAGCCGGGTCTTTCTGGCATAATAAGTCTCGCTGATCCTCAATGTGGAGTTGTCAGATGGATAATACTCGATCTCTGTTGCCAAATCCAGTGTATTCCTGCGCTGTGTATCGCTTCTTGTATAGAAGCTGGGGGATTCGGTGCTACCTGCTACAAGGTTGAACAAATCATCATCCCGGAAAGCCATACCCAATCTTGCATTTACCCACAGATTATCAGTAAACACGGCAATTCCTGTATTCCCAGAAATGCTTCGAGATGATTCCCAATCCAATTTCTTTTGTTCGTAGTTTCCATCCAGGCTCAAATCGAACAGATCCTCACTAAGGGCATACCTCATAGAGCCTGCATATTGGTAGCCATTGCTCTTCAGATAGCTGTCCATGATATAGCGATCCTGCTCGTTGCGTACTATTCCTTTGGCAAAAACACCTAGCGAGAGGCTATCCACAGGCGTCCAGTTCAATTGATACCCCAGATTGCCAGTCCGGTTTATGTATGGAGACGGATTCAGATCACTGGAATCAAAGTAAGACTCGTAATCCATAAACAGTCTATGCATCAAGCGTGTTTGAAAGATGGCATAATCAGATCCGATCAGTGATTTCTTGGTATCCTGATTAAAGTTGAGCCTGTTCTCCCAAGAGCTTTGTCCCTTCAGGGCAAGCTGTGAATTCTTCATTGGTAGTATTTGGTACTGGAGGCTGGATTCCAGCAAGCGGACTTTCTCACTATTGTAGAGATAAAACTCCACACCTCTGGATTGAGCCCCAAGCTTGAGACTAAGCCCTATTAAGGCAATTACTAAGAGAAATGAATTCCTTTTCATTCAAGGTCTCCGCGCGCCGGGAGAGATTGATCCCAGAGTGCGCTTGGGCTTTGTCCAAGAGCCCGGATTGGTAGTAAGGCAGGAGGTTATTTCGCAGGGTCTTGCGCCGATGCGCAAAGGCTCTGATGATGAGGTTGTAAAACCTGGCAGGATCATCAATATCCACAGGGAAGGTTCTGGGACTCATGACTATGACAGCTGAATCTACCTTGGGCACTGGTTCGAAATTCTCTTTGCCTACCATGAATGCCATGCGAACGTTGAACTTCAGATTCATCCTCAAGGTCAGTGCCCCATAGCTTTTAGTCCCTGGCTGTGCAGTGAGGCGTTCTGCTACTTCCTTTTGCAGCATCAATACGATGATCTCGAAACGCTCTGCATGGTTTTCCAATCGAGCCAGCAGAGGTGATGTGATCTGATAGGGTATATTAGCAATGAGCTTGATGGAAGCTGATTCCACAAACAAATCATTCATCCAGTCTGCTTTCAAAGCATCCTGGAAGATGATTCGAACTTGATTCTGATACTTATCTGCCAGTGATGCTTCCAAGCGCTGATCCAGTTCATAAGCAGTAAGCTCCACGCCATAGGTCAATATAGCATCAGTGAGAATACCTTCGCCCACACCTATTTCCAGGACATTATCTCCTGGCACGAGCTTGCCCAAAGCTGCGATCTCTGCTGCAATAGCAGGAGCAGTGAGGAAGTTTTGTCCCAGCTCTTTAAGATGTCTCATAAAACAAAAATGGAGAGCCTGACCGACTCTCCGTTACAAAGCTGTCCGTTTATGCAACGAATCGATCAGCGGGGATGCCTTTACAGTATTTGCATACTTTAATGGTTTTATCTCCAGCTTTGATATCGTAAAGCACTTTAATACCGGTACGATGGCAGGCTGGGCATTCACCACGGCCATGAGCGGGAACTTTGGCAAGTCCTTTTCCACGGTTGTTCTTTGCCATTTGGGTCTCCTTATGTAGTTATCATCTTGATTTTTACGTATCGTGTCAAAACAAAATACCTTGGATATCAGTCAATGTTTATTTATTCCAGAGGGTATTTACCAGTTCAGTAGGCTCCAGCCGGAAATGGGAGTTCTTCCCTTCGAAGAAGTGATGAGCCTTGATCAGGTGAATGTTCAAAGCCGAGTAGCGCACACTCTTGCCAGTAGCCTTATTGGTAACAATTGTAAAGGATTTACGATAGATCCCGGAGTGCATGAAGGGGCAGGGCAAATAGCCTCTTACTACTTCGGTCTCCACATCGAATACACCCTCAATCGTGATCGAACCATCGAATGAATCAAAACTCTTTGACTGGAAGAATTCCATCCGTTCAGCAAGCTCTTCAGCACTGATACCAAGCTGATTCAGAGTATATTCATCATCGGCGATGATTTCATTGATGCTTCTTTTATCGTCACCCAAAAACCCATTCAGGGTAAGAACTCCTGGGGCCATGCGGGCTCGGATTTTATCTTCGGTAGGAGTAGTTTTCATATTATCATCCAAAACTGTCGTAGTAGATTTTATCCTCATCAAGGCCATATTCCTTGAGAGCCTTGGTTACTGCAGCAATCATACCGGGACTGCCGCAAAGATAGGCTTCAGTGTTTTTGGGGTCGCGGATGGCATCTTTGAAATAGGGCATCACAAACCCCGTTTTCCCTGTCCAATTATCTTCAGGAGTGGCATGCGACAATACCGGTACATATTCAAACTGATCAAACACATTCTCAAAGTCGTGCATCTCTTCAGTCAGGTAAAGGTCTTTAGCTGTTCTTGCCCCAAAGAAATAGGTCATTTTACGGTTCGTGCCTACTTCCGCCAGATACTCCAGGATGGATTTGATAGGTGCTTTTCCCGAGCCTCCAGCTACATATAGAATATCAGCCTGAGTATCTCTTAGGTAAAAATCACCATAGGGTCCTGTGAAGGAGACCTGATCTCCTACTTTGAGATATTGATGCACCCAGGTAGTGCAGATCCCTTCGGGAACCAGACGGATTATAAGCTGGATTCTATCATTCAGCTTGGGAGTCGAGGAAATCGAATATGCCCGCATCACCTTTTGCTTGATTTTACCGTAAGGCTGAGTTTCCAGCTGCACATACTGTCCGGCTTTGAAATCTATGGTTTCGCCTTCACCGAGATTGAAAGTGATTCCCTTGATGTCGTAGGTATAATCAATGATCTCTGCGATCGTGGCATTATAGCGTCTGATATTGAATATTTCTTCGGGAATCTCGATCTCCGTATCGGTCTTGACCTTGATCTGACAGGCCAGACGAACGCTTCCAGCCAGCTCCTGAGCCGAAAGAAAGGGTTTCTCCGTAGGTAGTACTGGTCCAGCACCAGAGGCAACCTTGCATTTGCAGGCTCCACAGCTACCCCTGCCACCACAGGCTGAGGGCAGGAAGATCTGTTTATCACCCAAGGTAACCAGCAGGTTGTTGCCTCCCGTTACTTTGAGATCACGTTTGCCGTTTATCCTGATATTCACTTCACCATAGCTATTCAGCCACTTCTGGGCCAGCACCATGATCAAAGCCAGGCTTCCGCCAATGGCACACATCAGGGCAATATCTTTAATAATTAAGGCTAACATCACTACCCCTATTGAATCTGGACGATGCCGGAAAAGCCAACAAATCCCAATGCCATAATGCCTGTGATAATCAGGCTGATTCCAGCACCCTGAAGTCCGGCAGGGATGAGTTTCTCTTTTAGTTTACGCCGGATTCCTGCCAGCATCAGGATTGCCAGCAGCCATCCGATTCCGCTTCCAGCCCCAAAAGCCACAGACTGGATGAAGTTGTAATTTCTGATTACCAGGAACAAGCTAACTCCAAAGATGGCACAATTCACTGTAATCAAAGGCAGGAAAATTCCCAAAGTATAATACAGGGCAGGGGCATAGCGTTCGATGAGAAGTTCAAGCAATTGCACAAAGGCAGCGATCACAATGATGAACACGATGAACTGCAGATACACAATCCCAAAGGGAACCAGCAGATAGTGATACACCACCCAATTCAGTCCCGAGGTGATAGTAAGCACAAAGATCACTGCCACCCCCAGGCCAAAGGAGGATTCAATCTCTTTGGATACGGAGAGATAGGAACACATCCCCAGGAAGTTGGTCAGCAGGATGTTGCTGGTGAAAATGGCAGCCCAAAACAAGACAAAAGCGCTGATATCCATAGTCTTAACCTTTCAGTTTGTAGTATCTGGTATTGATAATCCAGATCATCATGGCGAGCAGGAAGAAAGCACTGGGCGCCATGACCATGATGCTCCAGTTTGTCCACCAACTGCCAAACACTCTGATGCCAAACACGGAGCCGAACCCAAACAACTCCCGGATGAAGGAGATGGCAAGCAATACCAGTGTATAGCCAAATCCTGCCCCAATCCCATCAATCATGGACTCAAATGGTTTGTTTTGCGAGGCAAAGGCCTCTGCCCGTCCCATCAGGATGCAATTTGTAATGATAAGTCCCACATAAGGACCGAGCTGCTTGCTGATATCAGGCATATAGGCTTTCAGGAAGATATCCACTATGATCACATAGGCGGCGATAATCAGGGTCTGCACCATCATTCTGACACTGCGGGGGGTATAGTTGCGGATCAGGGATATGGTGAAATTTGATAAAGCCAGGGAAAAGATCACACCCAATCCCATAATCAGGCTGTTCAGCATCAGATTTGTCACTGCCAGGGCAGAGCAAATCCCGAGGATTTGTTTCCATACCGAGTTTTCTTTGAAAGCGCTGTTAATGAAGATTTCGCTGGTTTTCATAGCTCGTGGTCCCGTGCAAATGCAAAGATATGGTTGATTTCATTTTTCAACATCCGGATTACACTATCCGAAGTAATGGTGGCACCAGTTACCCGGCGCAGTTGGCGGTCATGCTCAGGAGTTTGGGATTCCGCGATAAACTCGTAGCTGGCAGTCACGTCATCCTTATTTTCAGGATATAGCACCATCTGCCGGTTGCGGAACTGGCCCAGAAACCAATCTTCCTCGATCCTGGCACCCAAACCGGGAGTTTCCATCTGGTTTACTATGGCAAAATCCACCAGAGTCTGCAAGTCAGTAGTAGTGGAGATCAAGGCTTTCATGGTTCCCCACAGCCCTTTGCCACCGATCTCGAAACAGTATGCCAGAGTGCTATCACTATCCACAGCTTTGAAAGCTCTGCGATCCAAACCTTCGGGCTTGATTTCCTGTACATAGAGTGCATAAGCCTCAGGATAGGCTTGATTGATCTCATCCATACTTTTTCCAGTAGCTTGGGAGATAGCGGGGGAGAGCAGCCTCAGCACGATCTTCTGATAGACGTCTGTATTGTAGGCCAGGATTCTGGCTTCGCTGCTGCGATACATCACTGCCAGCACACCCACAAAGATTACCACCAGGATCAGCATGAAGAGAATGGGGTAGAGGAAGCTATCTTTCATTTTATTCCCGCCTTCTCCAGTCCATACTCAATCAAGGGCATGAACGCATTGGTGAGCAGCAAGGCAAACATAAAACCCTCAGCAAACAGCGAAAATCTCCGGATAAATACGGTAAGAAAACCTACCAGGATCCCATACACCCAAATGGCAATCTTGCCTTTGGGACTGGACACCGGATCGGTAACCATATACACGATTCCAAACATCGCCCCTCCGCTCACCAAAAAATACAGAGGGTTTTCTTTGGGATAGAAGGCCAGACTGCAGAGTATCAGTGCTCCCAGGGTCGCCACCATAGGTTGCCATTTTGCTGTTTTGGTAAGGATCAGGTATATCCCAGCCAGGATGATGAGCAGAGCCGATGTCTCGCCCGCAGAGCCGGGAACGAAGCCCAGAAAGGCATCCTGAAACGAGTGCAGGGCTTCGCCGGTTGCCCGGTAATGATTCAGAATCGTGGCTCCAGTGCGCATCCCGCTTTCAGCCGTCCAGCGAATCAAGCCCCCGGGAAAATCACTGAAGTGATAGGGCTTCAGCCAGGAGATTGTCATCTGATTCGGAAATGAGATGTACACAAAAGTGCGCCCTAAAATGGCAGGATTGAAGACATTGGTGCCAAAGCCGCCAAACACCATCTTACCAAAGGCGATGGAGACCACCGCACTTACTGCTGAAATCCACATCGGAATCGTGGGGGGCAGGGTCAGGGCTACCAGCGTGGCTGTCACAAAAGCCGCCATCGATACCTTCCCACCTTTCTTACGGTAGATAAACAGATATTCGGTGAAATATGCGGCAAGATTTGCACTCAGCACGATGCCCAATACCCGCCAGCCAAACATGTAAATGGCGAGTAGCAGGAGAGGCGCCAGGGCATAGAGCACCCGGTTCATCATCTGTTGCTTCAGTATCTTTTCAAACATACGTTGTTATTCCTTGAGCTCCCATTATTCCCTGGTCGTCAGGGGTGGGGAAGGTTACAGGTTTTCTACCTGCAGCAGGTATCGCTTTTAGTGGCGGATACTGTATTTCACACTGGAAAATTTTACTATTTCTGTCAATTAGAAATTGTGGGGGCTGCCTGGCACTGAGATTTTGCGAAGACGAATACATGTAGCGGACAAGAGGTAGCTTGTATAGCGATCTGGTGTCAAAGAGGATTGGTACTCATCATTTTGTCCATTTAAGCTGATTGTCATTACGAAAGCATTACGCACTCAATACGCATCCGATGCGTAATGATAGCGTATTGATAGCGTGATTCAAGCAAGTGAGATGGGGATTGCGTAGTATCGATTGATTCACGCGAGACTGACGTCTTTTAGACAGGCAAGGCAGCCAAAGCTGGTAACATAGGCTTTCAGCCTGTTGGATCGCAAACGTCCTCGTTTGCGGAGACCCGAAGGGGCTCGAAAAGCCATGTATAGTGGAAGTGGCATCTTGCCGCTTTTTCGGAAAAACCGCCATAATGGCAGCTCTACACAAAGGGGCTAGATAAGGCTCGGCCTCCGGCTTCGTGGACACGAGGACGTGTCCAATCCAATACAGCCTCGTTTGCGGAGACGCGAAGGGGCTCGAAAAGCCATGTATAGTGGAAGCGGCATCTTGCCGCTTTTTCGACAAACCGCCAGGATGGCAGCTCTACACTAAGGAGCTCGAAAAGGCTCGGCCTGTGGCCTCGTGGACACGGGGACGTGTCCAATCCAATACGTCCTCGTTTGCGGAGACCCGAAGGGGCTCGAAAAGCCATGTATAGTGGAAGTGGCATCTTGCCGCTTTTTCGGAAAAACCGCCAAAATGGCAACTCAACACAAAGGGGCTCGATAAAGCTCGGCCTCCGGCTTCGTGGACACGGGGACGTGTCCAATCCAATACAGCCTCGTTTGCGGAGACCCGAAGGGGCTCGAAAAGCCATGTATAGTGGAAGTGGCATCTTGCCGCTTTTTCTGAAAAACCGCCAAAATGGCAACTCAACACAAAGGGGCTAGATAAGGCTCGGCCTCCGGCTTCGTGGACACGGGGACGTGTCCAATCCAATACAGCCTCGTTTGCGGAGACGCGAAGGGGCTCGAAAAGCCATGTATAGTGGAAGTGGCATCTTGCCGCTTTTTCTGAAAAACCGCCAAAATGGCAACTCAACACAAAGGGGCTAGATAAGGCTCGGCCTCCGGCTTCGTGGACACGGGGACGTGTCCAATCCAATACAGCCTCGTTTGCGGAGACGCGAAGGGGCTCGAAAAGCCATGTATAGTGGAAGCGGCATCTTGCCGCTTTTTAAAAAACCGCCATAATGGTAACTCTACACAAAGGGGCTCGATAAGGCTCGGCCTGTGGCCTCGGGGACACGACCGGGGTCATCAAAGCTGAGTGAAGCGAAGGTTTGAGATGGGAAGACGTGTCCAATCCAATACGGACTATCACCAGATAAATCCGCATCGTCTGGAACAGCGAATTCATTCGGTCGGTCGTGCCTGATTCATCTGGCACAAGCAGATAGCGGTATGTATTTACCAGATTAATCTAGCGTTCCGACCAGATGTATCTGGTGTTCCGATCAATACTACTTTGGTACGTTGCTCATACTCAGCACTTAGCATAAATACCAACAACCATCAAAAACACATTCTCACACAAGAAGTTGCCACAACGGGGAATCCTCATGCTATCAGAATCCATCAATAGTATTGACAGAATGCGAGCATGCCCAATGATGGTATTCAGGCAAATATATCAGGAGAATTGATGAGCAAGAAACAGCGAACTGCGATAGAACCTACCAGAACTGAAAACTATGCTGAATGGTATCAACAAGTAGTGAGAGCAGCCGATCTGGCTGAAAATAGCGATGTACGCGGATGTATGGTGATCAAGCCCTGGGGCTATGCCATATGGGAAAATATCCATAGGGTACTGGATGATATGTTTCGTGAGACGGGGCATCGTAATGCCTATTTCCCGATCTTTATCCCCAAGAGCTATTTTGAGAAGGAAGCCGAACACGTTGAGGGCTTTGCCAAAGAATGTGCGGTGGTAACTCATTCCCGCATGGAAGATGATGGCAAGGGTGGGCTGAAACTGGCTGGTGAACTTACAGAGCCATACATCGTGCGCCCTACATCAGAGACTATCATCGGTGCATCATTTGCCCGTTGGGTGAATTCCTACAGGGACTTACCTCTGCTCATAAATCAATGGGCTAATATTGTCCGTTGGGAAATGCGAACCCGGATGTTTTTACGCACTACAGAATTCCTCTGGCAGGAAGGGCATACCGTGCATGAGACCGAAGCCGACGCCATGGAAGAAACCTTGAAGATGCTGGATGTATATGCCCGTTTTGCGGCAGATTATCTTGCCATCCCGGTGATCAAAGGTGAGAAGACGGAAGGCGAGAAATTCCCTGGAGCTGTGAATACATATTGTATAGAAGCCATGATGCAGGATAGAAAAGCCCTGCAATCCGGCACGTCACACTTTTTGGGGCAGAATTTTGCCAAAGCCTCTGCCATCCGTTTCCAAAGCAGAAGCGGAGAGTTTGAACATGCCTGGACTACATCCTGGGGTGTATCCACCCGCTTGATCGGGGCTTTGATCATGGCGCACAGTGATGATAATGGACTGGTGCTGCCGCCCAAGATAGCTCCGGCGCACCTGGCTCTGATCCCGATCTATCGTGATGATGAAGAGAGAGCCCAGGTGATGGAGTTTTGCCAGAAGATCAAATCGATGTTTGCCAAAGCCTATCTGGATGATATCAGGATCCAGGTAGAGCTTGATGATCGGGATCTAACCTCCAGCGAAAGAAATTGGAACTGGATCAAGAAGGGTATCCCCCTAAGAGTGGAAATTGGGCCCAGAGACGTGAACCAGGGCTCAGTGATGGTTGCCCGGCGTGATCATGAACCGCGCGACAAACAAAGCATCGAGATCGATAAACTATATGATTATATTATCGCCACTCTGCAGGAAATGCAGCAGGGATATTATCAAAGAGCTTTAACGTTCAGACAGGAGAATACATTACCGATTGATAACAAGGATGAGTTTTACCGGTACTTCACACCCAAGAATGCAGAGCAACCCGAGATTCATGGTGGCTTTGCAACTTCACACTGGTGTGGGGATGTGGCCTGTGAAGAAAAAATCAAGGATGATTTGAAGGTTACAATCCGTTGCATACCTTTTGATGCAGAAGCAGAAGAAGGGAAGTGCATCGCTTGCGGAAAACCATCCCAGCGTCGGGTGATATTTGCCAAAGCTTATTGATGCATGAGTAGAAGCTCTGCGATAATCACGATCGGAAACGAGATTCTGCTGGGCAAGACTCTGAATACAAATCTGGCCTGGCTGGCGCATGAAATGGCGGTTCTGGGCATCCCTGTATCCTATGCAGTGGTGGTAAAGGATGAGCGCGAACAGATACTACAAGCTCTCAACGATGTATGGGGTAAATACGATGTGGTATTTACTACCGGAGGTCTTGGCCCTACTGCGGATGACATCACAAAAGCTGCCATTGCTGAGTTTTTTGGTAAAGAGCTGGTCTTTGAGCCATCTGTATGGGAACATGTGCAAGCTCTGTTTTCTCGCAGAAATGTAGATGTTCCTGAATCAATCCGTGGTCAGGCGCTGGTTCCAGAGGAGTTTACTGCTTTGCGAAATGAAATGGGGACTGCACCTGGATTGTTTTATCAGGATACTCGGGGAGTGTTTGCTGCACTTCAAGGAGTACCTCTTGAAATGAAACATGTGTTTTCTATGCAGTTACTCCCTAAACTACAAGAGATATTTCCAGATGCCTTGCCGATCTTTCAGAAGACGCTGCACAGTTTTAGGATTGCTGAGTCAGCTCTGGCAGAGATAATCTCTCCCATGGATATCTCACCATTGGTAAACCTTGCCTGGTTGCCTCAAACCGGACGGGTGGATCTAAGGCTCTATGGAGAAGATCAGGAACTGGTGTTGCAGGCTGAGCAGATTGTCCGCCGCAGATTGGGATCACTGATCTGGGGTAGTGATGAGGACACTCCTGCACTGGTGCTGTACAGTGCTCTGAAAGAAAGAGGTATGAGCATCGCAGTAGTTGAATCCTGCACAGGGGGATTGATTCAGAACTATCTCACCGAAGTGGGCGGGATTTCTGAGGTATTCCGGGGTGGAATGACATCTTATCATAACGAGCTAAAAGTGACAATAGCAGGAGTAAATCCTGATACACTGGATCACGAGGGTGCTGTCAGTGAAGCCGTTGCCAGGCAAATGGCTATGGGAGTACAAAAAGCATTTTCCTCGGATGTATCCATTGCAGTTACTGGAATAGCCGGCCCTACTGGGGGCAGTCCAGACAAACCTGTGGGATTGGTTTGGTTTGCTTATTGTGTGCATGAAGCAGTATTTTCCGAGCATCTGGTCTTCAATGGAGATCGGAACAGCATCAGGCACAAAGCGGCTGAAGCTGCCATCTTGAGGATGACCAGGCTCCTGATCGAGGATAAATCGTGAAAGTATTGATAATCGGCAGCGGTGCCCGTGAACACGCCCTGGCATCGGCATTTGCGCGCAGCCCCAGGGTTCTGGAAGTGATTGTAAGTCCCGGGAATGCCGGAATCGCCAGAGAATTCAAGTGTGTGTGTCTGGATGGATTTGAAGCAGTGACTGCTTATGTACATAACGCAGGGATTGGTTTGGTCTTTATCGGCCCCGAAATCCCGATTGCAGACGGAATGTCTGATTTCTTGCGTGAGCAAGGGATTCCAGTGATAGCCCCCAGCCAGGCTGCTGCCAGATTGGAAACTTCAAAGGCTTTTGCCAAGGCTCTGATGCAAGAAAAAGGCATCCCCAGCGCAACATATAAGATTATCCAAAAAACAGATAATGTAGATGAATCCCTTATGGACTGCAGCTATCCCCTGGTTCTCAAAGCTGATGGCTTGGCTGCAGGTAAAGGGGTGATCATCGTAAACGACTACAATGAGGCTGTGAATGCCTGCCAAAGCCTGTTCCGTCAGGAATGCGGAGCAAGTGGCATCGTGGCCGAAGAATTTTTACAAGGATGGGAAGTATCTCTATTTGTTATCACAGACGGTGAAGATTACCAGTGCACCTTGTTCAGCCAGGACCATAAGCAGCTTTATGATCTGGATATGGGTCCCAATACTGGCGGGATGGGTGCGATTTGTCCGGTTCCCGAAGCAGAAACATATCGGGAAGAAATCGAAACTAGCATAATTAAACCTGTTTTGATAGCTATGCGGGATCTGGGTTGCCCCTATCAAGGAATCCTATATCTGGGGCTTATGATCACAAAAACAGGTGTGAAAGTAATCGAATTCAATTGCCGTTTTGGTGACCCTGAGACACAAGCTGTACTTCCTCTCTTGACTACAGATCTGGTAGATGTATGCGAAGCAATTCTGAAGCACACTGTCCGTGATCTGGTATTAACATGGGAAGAGCAGATATGCCTGGCTGTAGTAATGGCCTCATCAGGGTATCCAGGAAATTACAAGAAGGGATATCCAATTGCCATTCCCGAGTTCGAATCGCAAGTCTTGTTTGCGGGTGTAAAAGGCAACGATCAGGAACTCTTTACCAGTGGAGGAAGAGTTCTGACGGTCGTAGGAAAAGGGAATGATCTGGCTTCAGTGCGAGAAGCAGTATATCGTGATGTGTTGAGAATTGAGTACGAAGGAAGAATCTTCCGCACTGATATTGGCCTGAGAGCCAATCGACTCGTTTAATGGAGTTTTCATGAAAATACATATTCTGGTCTTGTTGGCATTGATGCCCGTGCTCTTTTGGGCAAATGCCATTAGTCTGGTACAACAGAATCCGGACATAGTGACTCTTAGTTTTGTCTTACCTGAGTTTTCTCTGGAGGAGACTTTTTTCAAGGGAACCAAGTATCACAAGCTAAGCATGGATGATGGATTCACTTATGGTGATGAAGGATATCCTCAGCTTAGGATGTTTGCGGTTCCGGTCGGGATTCCGGTGGATGGTGCAGCCTCAGTAAGTGTGCTATCCACAAAAACAGAAACCATCAAAAACGTGCTGATCAATCCAGCTTCTGAGATTACCCTGGATGGAGAGGATCTGGATCTTGAGTACAATCCCGATGTGCGTGTTTATAGCCAAAATCAACCCTATCCAGCCCGAATTGCTGAAGTTGGGAAACCTGCATTTATTGGAGACAGACAATTCGTAAGCGTGATGGTTTATCCATTCCAATTCAATCCCAAACAGCGTGACTTGATAGTGTATAAAGAGATCCAGTTTCAAGTGTCATTATCAGGTACGAAAGCAGCCTCCAAGGACTGGCAGTTGAGTGAGAACTTCGTTGACAAAGCAGCCGATTCATTCTTTATAAACAATGCTTCATCCCAGTCCTGGCGCTTGCCTAAGAAAATCGATCTCAGCTACCAAAGCCCCAAGAACTCTCTCGATCTGATCAGCGAGATTCAGTTTGTGGTTGATTCCGAAGGAATTTATAAGATAACCTACAATACTCTGAAGACCTTCATCGATACTGAACTGGCAAATCTCGGCAAACAAATGAGCTGGAACATAGATTCAGTTGACCCCAGGTTCCTTGAACTTAAAGATGAGTATGGGCAAATCCCGATTCACTTTGAAGGCGAGAATGATGGTAGCTTTGATCCCGGAGACTATTTTGAGTTCTTTGGAGACCGTCATTATGGTGAAACTACCTACTACGACGATTACACTGGTGAGAATGTGTACACGCTTAGCCTGAAAACAGGATATGGAGCTCGCTTGGTAGTGGAAAACGGGGGATTGACCGTTTACAACCCATCCGGCTATATTCTGCCCGATGCTTATGAGGAAACTGTGCATTTTGAGCAGCAACTGGTAAGTGATAAGCTCGGACGTGGGTGGACAGCGTTCAGTCCAAATTTTTACCGCGAAGATGTATGGTTTTGGAAGAAGATCAATGCTCCGAATCTGGAAATTGTGCCAGTCGAACTTGAGTATCCAGTGGAAAGCACAATCCGTTCTGCCAGCACAAAAGTAGTCCTTCATGGCCTCACATATTCCGAAACCCTTGGAGTAGGGCAGTATGATCATGAAGCTTCAATCCGGCTCAATTCTGCCATGGTTAATACACACACCTGGATAGGGCAGACAGAAAAAATATTCAACAACGCCAATCCTATCGCCAATTCGTTCCTCAGGCATGGAACGAATAATTTTTATATCAGCCTTTCTGGAAACACGGTAATGGAAAACCGTGAGCAGGTTCTTTTGGATTACATTGAGATCAAGTACTGGCGCCAATATAAGACCAGTAGTGACTATATAAAGTTTTCCAAGCCATCCAACCGACCCAATGGCTTATATCAGTTTGAGATTAGCGGGTTTTCTTCACCTGATGTTTCGGTGTATAAAGTTGGTTCCAGTATCTTCAACAATCTACAGATAGAGCCCTTCAATGTCGATGGCATGGCTCCCTGGACGGTTACAATGCAGGACAGTGTGTTCTCTGATGCTGTCAGGTATTATGCCGTGACTGAATCAGCAAAAAAGATACCCAAACTGATGCGCATGAACATCCCCTCGGATTTGAAAAGCCCTATGAACAGCGCTAATGTGATCGTTATTACTCCTTTTGAGTTTACAGAAGCAGAAGGAACCTTGCAGCTTAAAAGCATATGGGAAAATCAAGGGCACATTGTAAAAGTTGTGAGTGTTCAGGATGTCTATGATGAGTTCAATGCCGGGATTGTCTCTGCTGAGTCGATCAAGGCTTTCCTGGGATATGCTTACAATAATTGGTCTGCACCACAATTGTCACATGTCATTCTACTGGGAGAAGGCATTGATGATACTCGTGATAACAGCCCCAGCCGCCGGTACAACCTGATTCCAGTGAAGAAAACCTGGACGTATAAACATGGAGCCACAGCAAGTGACACTTGGTATGGGTGTATAGTCGGCAATGATCTGGTGCCGGACATTAGCATATCAAGAATAGGGATCTGGACCAACGATCAGATCTTGAACTTTGCCCAGAAATCTTACAATTATCGCAACAACCTCTTGACCAATAGGTTGTGGAATAGCCACTTGACTTTCACAGCTGGTGGCAAGATCTCGGATGATAACGATATTTTCTCCCAGCAATCCGAACGAATAAGACGCAAGGTGATACCCAGGGACTACCGTGTAACCAGAGTTTTTACAACCACCCAAACCGTGAGTTCGGATTATTCTGGTGGTACTTTTCACTTGAAAGATGCCATGAACACAGGAACTCAGTTCGTGCAGTTTATGGGGCATGGCGGAGGAAGAATCTGGGCTGACTACAACCTTTTCAATTTTGATGATGTAGCCACGCTCAATAATCAGGCTTATCCGGTTGTGCTGTCACTTGCATGTTATGCTTCGGCTTTTGATACAAACGGCTCGGCATCTATTTCTGAAGCATTTATTATGCAACCGAACAAGGGTGCCATTGCGACTCTGGGTTTTTCCGGACTCGGATATCTGGATCACGATGAAACTTGGGGCCTGGCCTTTGGCGAAGCAGCCTTTACCCACGATTTCCCCACTTTGGGGGAAGCGTACGTGTATGGTCTGGCGCGGTTTTATACCACGACTTCTTCACCTGCGGCAAGATATGCTCTTACCAATGCTTCTGTGCTGATGGGTGATCCCCTGGTATATTTGAATAAACCGATCCCAAACGTTGCTGTTGCTCCATTGAACCCCAATCCTGTGCCGGGAGAAACGCTTCAAGTGAGGGCTGAGTTTCCTCCAGAAGTAACCAATGCCAGGCTTTATGTGATGAAAGAAAATGAAAAAACCATCAATGTCCCCTTTGATTTACCTGTGATTGGAGGTGTATTTAACGCGACATACAATGTTCCTAACAGCCCCACCAACTACAGCCGGAGAATTATGGTGGCTGGATATTCATCACAGAAAGAATATATTGGTAGATCCTATATTGGAGTAGGCAGACCGGTCGTCTTTCATCACGCTTTGTCACCATCTGTACCTGCTTATCCGGATTCAGTTAACTTCACAGCAAAGATATTCAGCACTCTGGATGTAATGAGCATGGTATGTAAAGTGAGAACTGATACTGTCTCAACTACTACAGCCCAATATGGCATCTGGGTAACTTTGCCTATGCAGCAAGATCCCAATGATCCAACCTTGTGGACAACGAGTGAGAAGCTCAGGAAGTATAATACAGGCAAAGAGCTGTGGTTCAAGTATGCATTCACAGATTCTGAAAATCGTACCTATGAATCATTCTTGAACTCGTACGTTGTAGCTGGCCCGGACTTGTTTCTTACCGATATCAGATTTGAAGCCAGCCCCCCAAGACTCCTGGTCAAGGGAAAAAACATTGGAAACGCTGATGCTGGGGCGACTGAATTGAGGCTTTATGTAACACCTTCGGGAGGAACGACAAGCTTGTTCTCCACCCAACCCTATGCTCCGCTTGCTGCTGAGGATGAGCGTTGGGATACTATCGATTTGAGTGGAGTACCAAACGCCAATATGTCATTTGAAGTTCAGGTCAATAGCTCAAACACAATCCCTGAGTGGCATATATTCTTCAATACCAACAATAGTATCTCGATTGCTGTCCCCTTCAATTATTTCAGTATTGATGATACTGGGGCTACCCTTAGTAGTGTCGATACTAATCTCAGTTGTGTTGTACCATCGGGCTTTGTTCCTACTGGTTCAACCACCACAATAGCAATCAATACTCTAGAATCCATTACCTCATTGAACCAACCTGATATTGGAACCATCAGGCTCAGATCAGTTGATGGGATTAGTAACAATGCAAACTCCATACCTTATGAAATAAAAATATTGGATTCAAGCATAGTGGATTCTCTGGGTATTTTTGTGGGTGGTAAACGGATATCTCTTACCTTTTTCTATGATCCGAATGATCCAACTACTCAGCTTTATGAGGGAGAGAATAGCTATAAGATCTATCGGTACAATCCAACCTTCCAAAAGTGGATACTACATGGAGGGCATGTAAATACAAGCGCCAATACAGTTAATTTCGAAGTAAACAGAGAGGGAATCTATACAATATTTAGAAATCGTGATACGAAGGCTCCCTCAGTGGATGTGAACGTTCAGGATCAGGAGTTTACAGTAGGGGGGTATGTCAGCGGGGATGGCATTATCTCACTTTTGCTTAGTGATGCTAATGGAATTGACGTGATTGACGATACTATCAGGCTATCGATGAATGGCAATGCCGTGGCACCAGAGAATTTTGTCATAAGTATCAATCTGGAAAACATCAATCGAGTACCCATCAAGTACCAACTGGCATTGACCAAAGGGAACCACGAGCTCAAAGTAGACTGCAAGGATCTCAATGGTAACTTTACAACCAGAATCGTTCAATTTGTAGTCAACGATGAATTTGATATGGTGAAAATTGGCAATTATCCAAATCCTGTACTGGGCAGAGCTCAAGACCCCAAGAACGATGGAAGAACCAGGTTTACATATGTACTGACCGATACTGCAGATGAAGTGTACTTGAAAGTATATACAATCAGTGGTCGCTTGGTAAAGACCTTCCGCAATTTACCAGTTGGTGTGGGATATCATGAATTCCCTCGCACTCTTCATGCCTGGGATTGTAAGGATGACGAAGGTTATCCACTGGCTAATGGCGTATATTTTTACCGTATTGTTGCCAGACAGGGTAACAAGAAAATTGAAAAAACCATGAAGATGGCCATTCTGAAGTAAGGGAGGAAAAATGAAGAAACTTATAATGACAACTCTCTTCGTAACCGGGATTGCAGTATCGCTCTTTGCTGGCAGATATGCTGGTGATTTTATGATGATAGGTGCTGGAGCAAAAGCATTGGGTATGGGCGGTGCTTTTGCTGCATTGGCCAATGATGGCTCTGCTATTTACTGGAATTCTGGTGGCTTGTCACAAATCACCGAATCTGAAGCCTCTGCTATGCATGCATTTTTGTATGGAGGTCTGGCCTCCTATGATCATTTGAGTTATGTTCAACCTCTACCCAACGAGGTGTCCATAGCCTTTAATGTAACTCGTCTTACTGTAAGTGATATTCCTTACTTTGATGAAAAGTACTTAATCGGCACCAATGTGGATCAGAGAGTTAATAACAGTCTCTACCATTTACCTGGTGTACCTGATGGATACTTCCGGGCAACTGATGACTTATACCAGTTTGCATTTTCCAAAAATCTCAGATTCAGTGCAAACATGGGCTGGTTGTTTTTCGAAGTACCATTCGAAATGGGAATAGGTGGCAACGTTAAGTTCATAAAAAGGCAGATCAAGCAGAATCTAGGTACTGGAACAGGTTTGGATGTGGGTATTAAGATCAAGACCGATCTCGCCGTCCTTTTTGATCAGGATGAGTTTGGTGACTTGCATTTTGGCTTGAATTTCCAGGATATTGCTGGGACTACTATTAGTTGGGATACACCCACAGAGATCAAGGATGAAGTGCTGTTCAATACAAAAGTGGGAGTTGCGGTTGTGCAACCTATACCTGCTATAAAAAGCACTGTAAGTCTTGCATATGATTATGACTACGTGTATCAAGGCACCTCACATTATGGAATTGACTGGAATTACAATGATAAGGGTAACCTAAGGATGGGCTATTATGACAGGAGCTTCAGCTGTGGTGCCAGTGTGAAAGTATATGGTGTTTTTGTTGACTACGCTTTGGTTACAAATCCGATTGGAATTACAAACCGTGTTGGTTTGAGAGTAAGCTTTTAGGAGTTAAGATGAAAAGCATATTGATCTTGGCCATTCTTACATTCTTGCTTCTTATAGGAGCTTGTGCTGGAGAAGATGATCAGGGCAAGGATAAAGTTCCTCCTGTCCGTCCAACTATGATTTCGCATCTGGGCGATACTGGAGATCCACCAGTTACTCTCAATGATGACAACAACGGTATTGACGCTGTTCCCGAAGGACAATGGATTAGGCTTCAGTGGAGCCCTTTTGTTGATAATGATCTAAGCCATGTACATATCTACAGGTTTTCGGATCTGGATCCTACTTCAGTTTTGATCGCTAACATCCAAGCCAATAGTGACTTCTACCTTGATCAAGGACCACTGATTGAAAGAACCTGGTATTCATACTACATTGAACTTTTTGATGCAAGTGGCAATAGCTCAGTATCAGATACGGTTTCTTATGCAATACTCGCTAAAAGCCAGCTAGCATCCCCAGGGAATGGGGATTATGTAAGTACTGCTGGATTGAATTTTTCATGGTATAGAGCTGATGATAGGACAGGGTTCTACAGGGTTCTACTCTTTGATGAAGAAAACAGATTGATCTGGCATGACGATTTCCATCTCGCGACTGAGGATGATCCCTTGTCTTTGCCTCTGCCCAACATGACTCCCCCAATACCATCAGGCAGTACTTTAAGGTGGCGGGTTGATTATTTCGATTGGGATGAAGATTTTCAGATGTTCATGGGTTCTGAATCAGAAGAACGGATTATCCACATTCTATGATGCCAGGCATGAGAAAAACCTTGACTGGAAAGCAGTGTAACAAAATTTTACTTAAACGGAATAAGAGGAAGCAGTGAAGAAAGCATTGTTATTGAGCCTTTTGATAGGAATCGCAATATCAGGATTTTGTCAATCCGAAGGTGTCTTCACTCCATCAAGTAGTATATCCGCATATACTTATGATGGAATCAGAAGCGGGGTTGAAAAACTAAAAATGAACACTTACATTCTGGGTCAAGTTGGTAAGCCTGGACTCTACGTTGTGCCGGATGATACAGATTTTCTGACTCTGATTGCCCTTGCAGGTGGTCCCCGGGAAGATGCAAAGCTTTCCAAAATTCGCATTGTCAGACCTTCACAAGAAGGAGAGAAAGTTATCTGGGTAAATTTTAAGAAGTACATAGAAACCGGTGATCCCAGCCTTATTCCGGAAATGAAGCCTGGAGATACAGTGGTAGTATCTGGAACCATATTCTATGCTTTTTCACGAGTGGCAGATTTCTTATCAAAAGCAGCCATTGCCCTCAGTGTGTACAACTTGGTTACCAATATTAAGTAAGGAAGGCAGAGAGTGGAAGTTCAAAATCAAAACATACCAATACAGGACGAAATAAAGCTATCGGATTACGTACGGATTATACTCCAATATAGATATCTAATAGTCTTGGTATTCTTCCTGGTCATGGTGGGTACAATATTCTATACCGCGAGACAACCAAGGATATATGCCACCTCCGCCAGAATTCTTCTGGAAACCCAACAGAGTGGTGCTGATCTTTTCTTTAGCACTGGTGGTGGCAGCAGAAACAAGCTAAACAACCAGATCGAAATGATCAAGAGTAAACCTACCCTTACTCTGGCTTGGGAGATAATGAAGAAATATCCGGATTGGGATCTGTTTCCAATAGCTGCTTCTGCCAATCCAGCTGGTAGACTTGGAAGAGTAAGTGTTAGCTCGAAACGTGATACGGATTTATTGAATATCAGCATCGAATCTACTAGCCCAACAGAAGCCATGGCAGCAGTAAACGCCATAGCTGAAGCTGTTCAGCAGCAGAATACACAATTTGCCAGGCTCGAGTATACGACAATTCGTGAGTTTTTGGAAACTCAACTCGATGCCATCAGCAGAAGATTGCAAGCCTCTGAAAACGATCTTAGAGAGTTTAAGAACCTGAATCGATTAACTGAGCTTAGCATAGAAACACAGCGGCTGATCGAGAAGAACATCGAGGTGGAAGCCCAGTACGAATCAGCCCTTACAGATCAAGCTGTCAATGCAAAATCACTCGATATGCTGTCTAAACAACTCAGAGAGCAGGACTCGCTACTGGTAAATATCGATAATGTGGTGAAAGCTCCTTATATTGTCGAACTAAGAAAACAGGTTGTGGATACTCAATCTTTGATTACAAAGCTGCTTACTAAAAATGAGTATCCTCTCGATCATCCTCAAATTCTGCTTTTGAACAGGGAATTAGAGAACACCAAGGCAAACCTTGATAGAGAAGTTAGGAAACTCGTTTCTGTATCAGTTAACAACGATCCTTTAGCAACAAGAAGTGATCTATTAGGACGCGTCGTGCAAGCCAATATTGATCTCGAGCTTGCCCGAGCCAGAGTAAACGGATTGGAACAAACTAGGGAAATGTTCGATAAAAGGCTAATCTCATTACCCAATACAGAACTTGAACTGGCCAGGTTGTCGAGAAATATGATGCTCGATAGCAAAATTCATGGCTTGATGATGGAAAAATATGAGGATGCCAAGATAGCCGAACAGGCTAAAATGGGTAACATTCGGATCATTGATTATGCAGATCGTCCCAGCACCCCAATCAAACCCAAAGTATCGATGAATATTCTAGTTGGTATCATTCTGGGTCTGGGATTAGGAATTGGTGCTGCTTTTCTAGTACATTCCCTAGATACTAAGCTTCGTACTCTAGAAGACATGGAGAATTTCGTTAGATTACCGATTGTAGGCACTATTCCAATGATCCGGGAGCCAGAAAGTAAGCTAGCAGAATTCAGCGATATGATCGAAAAAGCTGAAGGCGAAAGCCGGGATCAACTTACTAAGTCCATGCACTTTGTGATGATGCAACTTGTGTCTCATTATGCTCCCAAATCTCCCATAGCAGAATCTTATAGAACTCTTAGAACAAACATACTGGCTCGTAAGGCCGAAGGTAGCGCTACACTTCTTATAACATCATCCGGTCCCAAAGAAGGAAAATCCACTACGATCGCCAATCTTGCCATTACTCTGGCTCAGATGAATACCAAAGTGGTTTTGATCGATATGGATATGAGAAGACCCACTATTCACACAAAGTTTGGTCTCGATAAGGAAAACGGCTCCAGTGACTATCTGGTAGATCCTGATATGACCATTGACCAGGTAGTAAAAGATTCAGGAATCATGAATCTTGATGTTATTACAAGCGGGTTTGTACCTCCCAATCCGTCGGAGTTAATCGCTTCTCCCAGGCTTGATATGATGATTTCCGAGCTTAAGAAGAAGTATGATTACATTCTGTTTGATACTCCTCCTATCATTGCTGTTACAGATGCCTTGATTCTAACCAAGAAAGTGGATATGACCTTTGTAGTAGTGCGCTGCGGCTTCACGGAGAAGGGAATCATTAAACGCACGAAAGAACTGATGGAAAACATAGATGCTAAAATCGATGGAATTATCGTAAACAGCATTTATGTCCAGAAGTACTACAGCAAGCATAACTACTACTATTACTACTACTATTACTATTACTACTATGGGGATGAGGTACCCAAGAAGCAGAAGAAGAATGTTAACCGCTTCTTACGCAAAAATCAATCTGTTTCTTGAGGTAATAGAGAAACTCCCCAGTGGTTTTCATAAGGTCAATACTGTCTTGTGCAGTATTGACCTCTTTGATTCTATAAGATTTGTTTTGACAAATACAGGTCAGATAAATCTATGGTCTTCTGATCCAGACTTAATGAATGCTGACAATCTCATATACAAGATTGCCAGGCATTTGCAAGAGTCTTATCAGGTCGCTAATGGAGTAGATGTTTTTTTAGAAAAACGTATTCCTATAGCAGCTGGCTTAGGTGGTGGCAGCTCCAATGCAGCAGCTACTATTCAGGCTTTGAATCATGTTTGGAACTTGAATCTGTCCGAAAGAGAAAAGCATGAGATCGCCTCTGGATTCGGTAGCGATATCAATTTTTTCCTTGAGGGTGGATGCTCCCTGGGGAGCAATAGAGGGGAGCTGATCACTCCGATGCAGGATGTTCAGTTAAGCAACATTCTGTTGGTCAATCCTGGCATAAAAATCCCTGCCAGTGTAGCTTATGGCGCTGTTGAGCTCCCGGCTCAAGGCGAGACAAAGCAGTACGATCCGGATGATCCAATTGCCACAGCTTATAATAGACTTGAAAGAGGAATTCGGAAGCTATATCCTCCAGTGGATGAGCTTCTGAAGGGACTCAATGCAGATGGTGCTATTGTTAGTATGTTGAGCGGAAGCGGATCGACTTGTATCGGTTTTTTCGAAGATGAAGTAAAGTTGGTTGATTGTCTGAAAAGACATCAAGAATTGGGTAATTGGACCCAGCGAGTTAGAACTATATCACGAAGCGAGTATAAGAATGTTCTCAAAACTGAAACTTATAACAGGTAACGCCAATCGCCCCCTGGCTGAGGAAGTGGCACGTCATGCCGGAATTCCTCTGGGTGATATTGATTTGTTCAAGTTTTCCAATGATGAGTCCTTCGTGAAGATCAATGACAATGTCCGTGGGGCAGATGTGTTTATAATCCAACCCACAAGCTATCCAGTTAATGATAATCTCATGGACCTGTTGATTATCATTGATGCACTGAAAAGGGCAAGTGCCCAGAGAATCAATTGTGTGATTCCATACTATGCTTATGCCAGATCAGATAAAAAAGATCAGCCCCGAGTACCGATTACAGCCAAGCTGGTTGCAGATTTGATCACTGTTGCTGGAGCAGATAGGGTTATCACAGTTGATTTACATGCTGACCAGATTCAAGGTTTTTTTAACATCCCAGTAGATCATTTATATGCAATCCCTTCATTTGCCCGCTATTTCAAGAGTATTATGCAGATGGAGGATATTGTCGTGGTTTCCCCTGATTCAGGAGGAGCAAATCGTGCCAGAGCATTGGCAAAGAGGCTGAATTGTGCTCTTGCTATTGGTGATAAGCGTAGAAGTGGCAATAACGATCAAACCGAACTGCTGAATATTATCGGTGATGTAGCTGGTAAAACAGCGATCTTGTTTGATGACATCATCGATACAGGAGGGAGTTTGATCAAGGTAGCCAACGTATTGGCTGATCAAGGGGCGAAAAAGATCTATGCCGCATGTACTCATGGTGTTTTATCAGGAAAAGCCGTGATCAATCTTGAAGCATCTCCGATCGAAAAGCTATTTATCACAAACACAATCCAATTAGCGGAAGAGAAGCGGAATTGCAACAAGATTGTGCAACTCTCAATCGCTGAGATGCTGGCTATTGCGATCAAGAAAATACATATAGAAGAATCAATTAGCATATTGTTTAGATAGTAAATACATGGAGGAATAATGATATTAACTCTAAATGCTGAAAAAAGAAACACAATTAAGAAGTCGGATCTTACCAACCTACGAGAAACTGGTAAGATTCCCGCTGTATTGTATGGATCCAAAATGGATGCAGTGAAAATCACGATTGACAAAGCTGAATTCACAAAGCAGTACAAGAAGAGCTTCAATGAAGTAGCCTTCTACGAATTGTCCATGGATGGTAAGACCTACCATACCCTGCTAAAAGACAAGCAAATCCACCCAGTAACCAGGAACTTCCTGCATCTTGATTTCATGCTTGTACCTGCTGAAAGTACAGTGGAAATCGATATGCCAGTGAAGTTCGTTGGCGAACCCATCGGCACGAAAGAAGGTGGATTTGTGGATATCATCCAACGCACAGTGAAGATTAGCTGCAAAGCAGATCAAATCCCTGAGGATATCGAGCTTGATATCTCTATGCTCAAAGTAGGTGAATCTAAACATGTTCGTGATCTTCCCCAAGGCTCCTGGCATGTCAAAGATGCTGCCGACATTACACTAGTTGTCGTGCATGCCAAAGCTACAGCACCCACCACTCCCACAGTAGAACAAACCCCTGCTGCTGAATAATGATCTTGTTCTAAAGAGATGATGAAGCTTGTCATTGGCTTGGGAAATCCCACATCGAAATACAGATTGTCAAGGCACAATCTGGGTTTTATGTGTTTGGATGCCTGGGCTGAAGCAAGGCGTAAAAGCTTCATTATGGATGAATTGTACCAGTACATGATCCTCAAAGATGCCATTGCAATCAAGCCTATGACCTATATGAATCTATCCGGGAAAGCTCTGAAACATGCTTTGTCAAGATGGAGCATTACAGATACGATGGTGGTTCATGACGATCTGGAGCTTGAGCCGACTCAATTACGAATCAGAAATGGTGGGGGAGATGGTGGGCACAACGGGCTCAAATCTCTTTTTGAAGTCTTGGCACCTTCTGATATAAAGCGTTTGAGAATAGGCATAGGCAGATCTCAAACCCAAGCGCCGGATGAGTATGTATTGGACGATTTCACTACAGATGAGCTTAATAGTTATACGCATAGCATGAAGCTTGTGATCGAGTTTTTGAATGTGTATGAGAAGTATGACTTCAAACAGATGTTAAATGAATACAGTAAATGGAAAAAATCCTATTCCGGTGGCAAAGCTTCCGGAATCAATAGTCCAAAGGAGGAACTAAATGATCAAGGATTATGAACTAATGGTGATGTTCACTCCCCGATTGAATGCGGACGAAGCAAGTGCAGCCAACGAGACTTTGCTGACAATGATCCGTGAAAATGAAGGGGAAATCATCAGGACCGATCCCTGGGGTAAAAGAATGCTTGCCTATCCTATCGACAAGCACCAGGAAGCACACTACTTCGTAAACTACCTGAAAATTGATAGCCTGGCTATCAAAGGGTTGAAGCAACAATTCAACATCAATGAAAGCATTATCCGGCACATGTTTGTAGCCAGAGGGGAATAGGAGGATCTGATGGCAGATTTGAAGTTACCTCGTCTTAATAAGTACATGGCCAGTGGCAGAATTGCCAATGATCTCGAGCTGAAATACACTCCCAAGGGTACTCCCGTTATCAGGTTTACCCTGGCAGTTGACCGCAGTTACAAAGATGAATCGGATCAATGGCAGAATGCCACAAGCTGGATTGAATGTGTGGCTTGGACCAAGTGGGCTGAATCAATTGCCAACAACGCTCGCAAGGGTAGCCCAGTGATCGTGGAAGGCAGAGTTGATACTAGAAACTGGACAGACCAGAATAATCAAAACCGTAAATCAACCGAAGTGCACGTAGAAATGATCCACTTTTTAGAGTGGAAAGCTCGTGAGGATGGATCCTCGGGAGACAACGAACCTCCACTTCCAGAAGAAGAGATGGCAAGCCCCAAAGCCACCAGTGATGACGTCCCATTTTAAGGAGATAAAAAATGAATTTCAGCGATAGAAAGAAAAAATTCACTCGAAAAAAATACTGCAAGTTCTGCGCCAACAAAGATCTTGTCATAGATTACAAAAACATCGATCTGATGCGCCAGTACATTTCTGATGTCGGTAAAATCGAAGCTGCCCGTTTGACCGGAACCTGTGCCAAACACCAACGTAAACTAACCACAGAGATCAAACGTGCCCGCCAAATGGCTTTGATTGCCTACGTTATAGAGTAGATGTTTCTATATCCCCTTGCCTTGGGTATTGTTTCCACATTCAGCCCATTCATAGGGATGATATTGGTGATGACTTACTGTGCCAGAAATCTCGGACCGGCGATTACATCTCCGCAACGGGCTCTGACAGCATTTTTCCTGCTTCCTGCAATACTGATGTTGCTGGACAACAGCACCCAGACCCTTATGGTAGCTCTGGATGCTGTCTTTGGAGTTGGGATCATCGCCTATGTCTTCCTCTTATCCTTACGGAAGAACCAGATCCTTAGCGAATCCTTCATGATTGGTTCGCTGATGTTATGCCTGTATGGGATGCTCAGGATGAAGCTGTTTGGGGAATACATCAACCTTAGTTTTGATGAGGGGATGAGACTCATAACCGAACAAATGCCAACTTTGATTCAAAGTGACTATATGCTCCAATCATTAGCACTCTGGAAGAATATCCTTCCAGCAGTGTGGGTAGTTGGACAGATTATGGCATTACTGATAGGATTCGTTTTCATGCATAAGATCATTGGTATTCCTTTCAAGGCGAGCGATATGAGATTTCCACCCATATTCAATTTCATTATCATTGCCATTTTACCATTGTATCTGTTTCAGGATACCAGAATCCTATTTGTGAATGCGATGTTGTCGCTTTGCACCATACCTTTGATTCAGGGTTTCTGCTCTGTATCAACAGGCATTTCTAGGATGATAGCAAACGTAATCGTCAGAAACATTGTTATGGTGGTTCTGGTGATCTACGCATTTATCCCGCTCACCCTGATTGGTTTTGCCGATTTGTGGTTGGGCTACAATAAAAACAGATAAACAGGAGAAGAAGCATGAAAGTTATTATGCTGGAAAACATAGAGAAAGTTGGGAAGAAAGGCGAAGTAGTAAATGTCAAAAGGGGATACGCACGCAATTATCTCATCCCCAGAGTTTATGCTCTATATGCTACGCCGGAAAACCTTAAAAAACTTGGCACTATTCAACAGGAACTGAAGGCTGCTGAGCTAAAGCAGTATGAAGAGCTGAAAAAGCTTGCCGAAAAAATAGCCTCTGTAAAGCTGACCTTTGATCGCAAAGTTGACGAACATGGTAGCATGTTTGGCTCCGTATCCGAGAATGATATTGCTCAAGCACTGAAACAGCTGGACATTGATATTCACCGTTCAGCCATTCAGTTAGAGCATCATATCAAAGAACTGGGAGAGCACAGCGTCGATATACGTTTGCATAAAGAGATCGTCGCCAAAGTTGCTTTTGTGATCAATTCAGAAGCCGAATAAATCGTTAAATGGGAGGTCCCATGAAAGATGGTCTTTTTAAGATCAAACAGATTGTCTCATTGGTGATATTCATTATCGTCATGTCCTTTATGGGTATGATTACTGGCAGACCAATAATGATGATAGCATACGCTGGATTCTTCTTATTGGTTAGCTTCGCAATCTACCTGTCACTCCGGAAAAGACAAAGACATTTTGAAACAAGCCAGGGTTCAAACCGCTACCTCAAGCTAGGCTTGAGTATCCTGTTTATGGTGCTTGTACTTATCATGCCTACTTTGATCGCACTACGCAGTAATGTGATCAATCTACCTGTGGATATGGCATTAGGTGCCGCAATAGGCTGGATGGCTGGTGTTACAATTGTCTTTGTTCTGCTGATTCTTGCTGCAATCTATATGATCAATTATAAAGGCATTACTACTACCAATCGAGTGATAGGATTTGGTCTGTTTGTGATCGCTGCGATCATTCCCGGAGCCCTGATGGTCAATGTAGATAGCACCACTATGGGCATTGGCTCTGTATATTATGTAGCTATGGCAGTTCTGATTCTGGCATACAATGCCATGGGACTGTATCTCAATAAAGAATAAATAGAAATATGTATGGGAGTACAGTGGAGGGGATTTTTACCCTCATGTACTCCCATTTTGCGTTATGGCATTCAAGCCTGTTGATAGTGGTTTTACCCGGGTGATTTATCACCTCGGAGGTGAAAAGTATCATGATTTTATCAGGATCTTTCTCGCTTGGCGAGGGATTGTGGGGGATTTACTATCAGAAAGATCTCACCCAGTCAAGTTGGCAAAGAGAGTGCTCTTTGTTGGGGTAGAAAACAGCACCTGGATGCAGGAACTGATTCTCCTGAAACCCGAGATTCTCAAGAAGTGCCAGATTGTCCTGAACAACGAACTGGATGACATAGTGTTCATCATCAAGTCCAAAAGGAAGAAAACCAAATGAAAACACTGATTGCGCCGTCGGTACTATCTGCAGATTTTAGCAGATTGGGAGAAGAGCTTTCCAGGCTCTCAGCGGCAGACCTCATTCACCTTGATCTCATGGATGGACATTATGTTCCCAATCTCAGCTATGGATATCCTCTTATCGAAAGCATCCATCGCCATACAGACAAACCTTTGGATGCTCATTTGATGGTTACCAATCCTGGAGATTACATCGAAAACCTGTCCTGTTTGGGGGTCAAATGGATCAGCTTTCATCCAGAAACAGTATTTCACCCCCACCGTTTGGTTCAATACATCCAATCTCTGGGTATCAAGGCTGGTTTTGCGCTTAATCCTGCTACACCACTTTCGATTTTGGATGCCATCCTGCCTGAGCTGGATTTTGTCCTGCTCATGAGCGTGAACCCGGGTTATTCTGCGCAAAGCTTCATCCCTTCTGTATTGGATAAGCTCAGAGCTTTAGATTCAATCCGTAAAGTTCGCAAACTCAAATTTCTCATCGAAGTGGATGGTGGAGTGAGTGACCAGAATGCAACCCAATTAATAAAATCAGGCGCGGATATCCTGGTTTCTGCATCGTATATTTTCAATTCCAGCGACTACACACTGGCAATCAACAAGCTAAAGGGAATCTAATGTTTAGCAATCTTTCGGAACGTTTGGATAAAATCTTCAGAGACCTGAAGGGGAAAGGGTATTTAACCGAGCAGAACATCAAGGACAGCATGCGTGAAATCCGCATGGCGCTCCTGGAAGCAGATGTCAATTTCAAGATCGTAAAGAATTTTATCACCGAAGTTGAAAAACGTTCGTTGGGAACCGAGGTGATGAAATCCCTTACTCCCGGACAGCAGATCGTCAAGATCGTCCATGAGCAGCTTATCTCATTGATGGACACAGAGGGTTTTGAGCTCAAGGCATACAATAATAAACTTACCAAAGTGATGATGGTGGGTTTGCAAGGTTCGGGTAAAACCACAGCTTGTGCCAAGCTGGCTGCTATGTATCGTAAGAAAGGCATCAAACCCATGATGGTGGCCTGTGATGTTTATCGTCCTGCCGCCATCGAACAGCTTAAGGTACTGGGAAAACAGATTGATATTCCTGTGGTTGCAGAAGATACCAAAGACGTCCTGAAAATAGCTGATTCAGCCCTTACTCAATCGCATCAGGCTTTTAGCAATCTACTTATTTTTGATACTGCCGGGCGTCTGCATATAGATACAGAGATGATGGATGAAGTAGTGCGTCTCAAAGCGCATGTAAAACCCGACTATATTTTCTTTGTTGCCGATGCCATGACAGGTCAGGATGCTGTTACTGTCGCCAAGGAGTTCTACGATAAACTGGCCTTTGATGCAGTGATATTGACCAAACTGGATGGTGATGCCCGAGGTGGTGCAGCGCTATCCATCAAAGCTGTAACGGGCAGACCTGTAGCCTTTGTGGGCATGGGGGAGAAGATTCCCGATCTGGAAGTATTCTATCCGGATCGTATGGCTTCCCGCATCCTGGGTATGGGCGATGTGTTATCTTTGATAGAAAAGGCAGAGGCCTCCCTCGATGCCGAGGAAGAAGCCAAACTTGCCAAAAAAATGTTAAAAAACCAATTCACTTTGAACGACTTTCTACAACAACTTCAAAGCATCAAGAAGATGGGTTCACTGGAATCTATCATTCGTATGATCCCGGGACTGGGACACAAACTTCCAGCTGATATGAATATCGATGACAAAGCGCTTAAGCATGTGGAAGCAATCATCCAATCCATGACCTATAGAGAACGCGAAAAGCCCGAAATCCTCAATGGCAGCCGTAGGCTACGGATTGCCAAAGGCTGCGGCCGATCTGTCACAGAAGTGAACCGGCTCATGCGCCAATTTGAGGATATGAAGAAAATGATGAAGAAGATGAGCACTCCACAAGGGATGAAACAGCTGGAATCCATGATGAAGGGCAAGTAGCTGCCGCAATCTATTTACTGACTCGAACTTATTAGGATAGGATTTTCCAGGATAAATACTGATCCACTTAGCAAGGTTCTCTCCAGCACATCTCAAGCTCCGCTTGGGATGGGTACGAGAGACTGGAAAGGGCGTCATAATACATCAAGGGATCGCAGCATTGCGTAGCAATGCGAAGACCCTCGTAATGGACATTCGAACCAATGAGCCCGGGAGGGGCGACATACCAAGGCTTGGTGGCGTGAGCCCCAAGAAAATGTGCCCCATGTAATGCCTATCTTGTTGATTTTGATGAACCCCTCACCCCGGCCCTTTTCTACATCTCCTCGCTATTGCCGTCATGCCAGCCTTCGCTGGCATGACGGCAAGAGGAGATGGCCGGAGTGAGGAGCAAATCAAATCTCCGCCGAAAACCTTTCATACCCTTGTACCACAGGCAATAGACCTGCATCCACAGCAGCCCGGACAGACCTGCAGGGCAAGCCCTGCTCAGTTATCTGGTCACGGGTGATATCAATCAGGTTTACGCCTTCAGGAAAGGCTTTTTGCAGGGCATACATGAGTTTCACATAGAGGTTTGTCCAGGTACGTATTTCATACCCGTAATTTTCATGAAACTGGTTGTATAGTAGCAAGTAGGTTTTCAGATCCCGAATATATGCTTGTGTCGGCTTCAGGGCGAAGATGGCTTTCTGAACACTTCGAAACCGGGGATGGTCCGGATGATCCCTAAAGGTGAATTGTTTACGGACATAGAGCTTACCGTTGGTTCTGCTTTTGTAATAGATCAATCCATCCAGTTTGCCAGTGAATTCTCCCAAGAGGTTAGCGCGAGTAGCTTTCATTTGTTTCTCCTTCGAGGAATTGTATCCCTCTACTTGGTTACGGTTGACAAATGTGTTGACAGACCCGATATTTTTTCTGTGGTTTTTGATAAGAATGCGCCATCACTACGCCTCAATTACGCATCTGATGCGTAATCAGTGCGTATTGATAGCGTAGTTCAATCAAGTATGTTTTTTGGGGGGGGGATCCAAAGTAGAGATAAATCCATCGTTTCAGAAAGATATTTGCAGATTTAGATTGTCAGAAAATGGCGGGTTGAATAGATTGTGAATATTAGTTTCCATTCATAAGGAGATCAGAATGAACGTTGTTGTTACTCCACATGCTTCAGGGGCTTTAGGCCCATATTCGCAGGGTATTATGCACAATGGGATGTTGTTTATTTCCGGACAGCTTGGCATGGATTATGTCTCTGGCTATATGCCGGATGATTTTGCAGATCAGGCAGACATGGTGTTTCGCAAGATCAAAGACATTCTGGAAGCAGCTAATATGAGCTTCTCACACATCTTGAAATGCACGGTATTCCTTACCGATTTGGATGATTACAATTCATTGAACGAAGTCTTTAGCCGCTACTTACACGCTCCATATCCAGCCCGTGAGACCGAAAAAGTTGCAGGCTTACCCAAAAATGCCAAAGTGGAGATATCAGTTATCGCCAGTAAATAACTTCAGACCCTACTTGGAAGCCTTCCAAAACATATCACTTAGCGATTAGTAACAAAAATCGGATGCAAGAGCATTGAAGGTTGCTTTGGCATGCTACAATAATTCATACAGAACCTGACAGAGTTGCTTGGTAATGCCCACTAGGCTGCCTTTAGGACAATTACATTTTCGAGATATTGCATGGATTAGTCATCGAGTGGGCTTTACTAGTTGGATAAAAAAAAGGTTGACAGATCAATACTGAATGACATTCTAATCGCGTGAACTTAACATATAGGTATATAAGTGGATATGTTGTGCGCTGACTTCTGAAACTGGATTCATGATTACTCAGATCTGATTTTGATAATGTGAATCTTCTCTGGTTTGAGATCCCGTAACTTTGTGAAGCATATAACAGGAGGAAACATGATAAAAGCTCTTTTGACAGTCGTTATGGTTTTCGTATTTACAAGTATTGGAGCTCAGACAGCCGTGGCTCCAGTGGGTTTGGGAACATCTGATAACCCATATCAGATTCAGACTCTTGAGAATCTCTATTGGCTTAGTCAGAGCACAGGATCATGGGGAAGCAGTTTCATACAAACAGCCAATATTGATGCCTCAGAAACCTCGACTTGGTTTCCCAATGGTAGCGGAGGCTACCTGGGGTGGAGCCCTATTGGTGGTTCTGGAGCCCAATTCACTGGATTGTACCATGGGCAAAACTATGCCATTAAGGGGCTCTACATCAACCGTCCCAGTCAGGATTATGTTGGCTTGTTTGGTTACTGTAGCAACACACAAAACGTTGATGGCAAATTGTTGGTACGCAATATAATCCTTGTGGATGCTCAGATCACGGGTCATGATTATGTGGGTTCCATTGCGGGTTATGCCAGGGGATGGAATGACAGCCACATTCAGTATCGAGGTCACATATATAGGTGCCATAGTATAGCATCAGTCAGTGGCGAAAGTGCTGTTGGAGGGCTTATTGGTCAGCTATTCAAATGCAATGTGGCCATATCTTACAGCTCAGGAATGGTATCAAGCAGCAATTATGCCGGAGGTTTGGTAGGATATCATTGGAGTTACTGCGAGATCAGAAATTCATATAGCACGGCCAGAGTCCAAAATGCTAACCGGATGGGTGGATTGGTGGGACGTATGGTTGACTATGCGTTTCTGTACCAATGCTACAGCAGCGGTCAGGTAGTTGGAGGGAGTTCCACAGGCGGTTTAGTTGGCTTTATTAGTGATGGTGAATACACTTGTAGTGCAACAGATTGCTTTTGGGATATGGATAGCTCCGGAAAATTGACATCAGCTAAAGGAACAGGAAAGACAACTGCACAGATGAAATCCCGTTCCACATTTCCAGCATCGTGGCTCTTTTCAGGAGATGACATTCATTGGTGGATGGTGGATGGACAGACACGGCCCGTATTGAGATTGGAATATAGCACGAACATCAGAACTCCGCATCAGTTACAGATGATGAAGGTAGTACTGGATGCGAGTTATCAATTGATTTGGGATATTGATTTATCGGTAGTACAGAATCCTGCAGATATCTGGGCTACGGGTACAGGATCTGAAGGAGGATTTGTTCCGATCGGGAGTACAACTTCGAGGTTTACGGGAGCCCTGGATGGGAATTCTTTCTCAGTATCGAGTCTCTACATCAACCGCACAGAAGTCGAGTATCAAAGCTTCTTAGGGAATCTGTCCGGAGCAGAAGTATCCAATCTGAACCTAACAGATGCTTATATAAAAGGCTCTACATACTCTGCGGGGTTGGCATGCCAGGTAGAGAACAGCAGTTCTATCGAGAATAGCAGTTTCAAGGGAACAGTGCAGACTGCCTGGAGCTTCCATGGAGGGCTGGTTGCATATCTAACCAGCAGCAGTACAGTTGATTACTGTTTTAGTGAAGGATTGGTGGATGGAGGCTCATGGTCGGGTGGCTTGATCGGTTTTATGAACAACAATGCTTCCGTGTCCAATAGCTATAGCCGAAGCAGAGTAAATGGGAGTATTAGGGTTGCAGGTTTTGTTAGCAGTATCAACAATGCCAGTGTGATGAACTGCTATAGCACAGGTTATGTGAATGCCTCAGGATATCCTTCCGGAGGATTCGCCAGTGAAACTAGTGGTGCCATCACAGTGAATGGGTGCTTTTGGGATATGACAACTTCCTTTGAAGCTACTAGTGCTGGCGGGGATGGGGTTCAAGGCAAGACCACTGCTGAGATGAAAACCCAAAGCACTTATACAGACGCCGGATGGGATTTCAACGCTGTCTGGCTCATGCGACCAGCATTGAATGACGGATATCCGATCCTGGTCTGGGATTATGATGCACCCGCAGAACCGCTTGCTCCCTTAAACATTCAGATCAGTATTTCTGGAAATGACGTTTTGCTTGCCTGGGACGATGTGGTATCCGATGTTGATGGCAATCCGATGGTGCCCGATGCTTATCATATCTACTATCAATTGGAAGGTGATCCTTATGGAGAGTTTGCCTTTCTGGGACAAAGCGCAACCAATAGCTTCACTCATATAGCCGGAAGTGCTATGGCGGACAGAATCTTTTACTATGTGAGCGCAGTGAAGGATTGAATTAGCTTGGAGTTTATAAACAAGTTCTAAGTCTGTTTGCGATCTGGTCTGAATCTATGGGATTGACGGTTTGGATTGGTTCGTTGTGAACCAAGCGACCTTGTTTCATCACCACCACGCGGTTGGAAAGCAGAATGGCTTCGGTGATATCATGGGTCACGAGGATCACAGTTAGTTTGAGCTTATCTACTATTTGTTTTAGCCAGGTTTGCAGACTGCTACGGGTGATGGCATCGAGATTCGCCAAAGGTTCGTCCAGGAGCATAAGCTTGCTGCCTATCATATAGGTGCGGGCCAGTGCAACACGTTGTTTTAACCCACCAGATAACTGCCAGGGCAGGTGATGGCTGTATTCTTCCAGTCCAAAAGTGGGGAGGAGGTCTGTAACGCTGCTCTTTTGTAAATTCAAGTCCTTTCCCTGAACCTTGGCTGGGAGCAGGATGTTTCCCAATGTATCCAGCCAGGGAAGTAGTAAATCATCTTGAGGCATATAGCCCAGGATTCCTGATTTTCCCGTGATCGGCTTTCCCTCATATCTGATTTCCCCGTTATCTGGCAGGCTAATACCTGCCAGAAGCTCAAGGAAAGTAGTTTTGCCACATCCACTGGTTCCGATGATACTTACAAATTCACCTTCATCAATCTCGAAATCAACTTCACAAAGTACTTGGGACAGTTGCCCCCGAAACAGAAACGATTTCGATAATGAGTACGTGGTGAGTAAACTCATTCTAGGGTAGGAAACTATTGGTAAATGCAGATTGGACTTCTATGGGGGACGGAATTAGCTTCTCATCACTCATCCAATTAGCAAAACTATGCCACACTTCACTCTTTTGTATACCCCAGACAGTAGCATCAGACTGATACTCTTTGGCAAGATATGCAAGGCTTACCTGCACCTGGTCTTTATTGAGTTCGGGTACAAGCTTCATCATGATATCTGCGGCCTTGCCTGGTTCATTTATGCAGTATTGATATCCCTTGCTTACTGCTTTCATGAAGCGTTTTACGGTATTTGCATTGTCGTTTAGATATTTCTCACTGCTGATGATTACAGGAGTATAGTAATCGAAGATAGGATTTAACTCTTTCAGCGGAAGGTAATCCAGGTCGATCCCTCTGCGCTCTGCTTCCACACCATCCCAGCCATAGTATATCCATTCGAAATCAGCATCTTTTCCGATAGTAGAGAAGAAATCATAGACTCCAGAGATAATCTTGACCTTGGTGATGTCTGCACCAGATGATTGCATCACATGCTTCAGAATGGCAATTTCTGAGGGGCTGTCCCAACTACCGTAGCGTTTTCCTTCAAAGTCTTTTGGGGTCTTGATTCCTGAGGTTTTTAAGGCTGCGAATCCAGATGTGTTGTGTTGAATTACAGCCGCAATAGAAACCAAGGGTAATCCTTCACTTCGCGCACGAATTACATTCTCTTGATAGCTGATCCCAAAGTGGCTTTTGCCAGTAGCCACGATCTGGTCTGTGATGGCTTGACCTGGCTGTTCTATCTTCACATTCAGACCTGCTTCTTTGAAGAATCCCAATTCCTGAGCTACGTAGAGCCCGGCATGATTGGTGTTTGGAGTCCAGTCCAATGTGATGGTTACTTCATCTATCCCAACGGGAGCCTTTTTGCATGCAGTAAGTGCCAGTAGAGTAACCAACAGAATGATGAGATACTTGTTCATGTCTTTATCCTTGTTTTTTTTGTTATTGTCCTATGCTCGGGGGTGATACTGCCTGTGAGTTTCAATTAGCCAGCGAGTATCAACATGCGTGTAGATTTGTGTGGTATTGATACTGGCATGGCCAAGCAGGCTTTGTACGATTCTTAGATTAACTCCAGCCTCAAGCAAGTGGGTTGCAAAAGAGTGTCGGAAAGTATGTGGTGTGATCTCGTGTTTGATGTTTGCCTTGATGGCAGCTTCGCGTAGGATCTTCCAAAAGCCCATACGGGAGAGTTTGTTGCCAAACCGATTCAGGAAAACAGTATCGTTCTTCTTGAACTTAAGCAGAATGGGACGATTGATATTGAGATACAGGTTCATCAACGGAGTGATGGATTCCATAAAGGGTACGTAGCGTTGTTTACTGCCCTTGCCTCTCACTAGGATCATCCGCTGTTCAAGGTGAATATCGTGGATCGTGAGCCCTAAAAGTTCAGAAATGCGCATACCAGTGGCATATAAGAGCTCCATCATGAGTTTATTGCGAATCTCCAGGCTGTCTGTCATGGGCAGGCTGTCCAAAAGTTGCTTCATGTCCTCTACACTCAAGGTATCAGGCAAGTGTACTCCGATTTTGATTTGAGGAACGAGGTCAAAATCCACGTTTATGGGTAAATCATTCTGAAACAAGTACTGGAAGAACTGCTTGATAGCCACTCTTTTCCTGGCCAGAGTAGTATTAGTAAGCCCCAACTCCTGCAATGTGAGCAAGTAACTGACGATGTCATCTGAAGTATAGGCACTAGCAGGCTTAGGGATGAATCCCATGAAATCCTTCAGGTCACGTTGATATGCTTCCATGCTGTTTGCAGCCATGCCTCGCTCTACCTTCAAGTGGTAGAGGAAACTTCCCAGCAGTGAATCAAGTTCTGCTGGCAGGGGAGGATCAATCTCCGCTTTGGTAGTTCGGCGTTTCTTTGGTGATGCGTACATCGTGGGGATGTGATTCCTTCAGCCCAGCCGGAGATATTTCTACAAATTCAGCTTTTGCTTGCAAAGCACCGAGATCGGCTGCTCCGATATAGCCCATACCGGATCGCAAGCCTCCCATGAGCTGGAATATATAGTCTTTCAATGGCCCTTTATAGGGAACCATCCCTTCAATGCCTTCCGCCACCAGCTTGCTTTCCTCAGTGTCAGCCTGGAAATAGCGGTCTTTGCTGCCTTTCTGCATCGCACCTATCGAGCCCATCCCCCTGTAGCTTTTGTAGCGGCGTCCGTTGTAGATGATGGATTCTCCAGGGCTTTCATCGCAACCTGCAAATAGCGATCCTATCATCACAGCAGATGCTCCACCAGCCAGGGCTTTTACGATGTCACCAGAAAACTTGATTCCACCATCAGCGATAATGGGAATATTGTATTTGTTTGCTACTTCAGCACAATCCATAATGGCTGAGAGCTGAGGAACTCCTATTCCCGCTACTACTCTGGTGGTGCATATTGATCCAGGACCAATACCTACTTTTACTGCATCTGCACCATGATCTATCAGATATTGGCACGCGTTAGCTGTGGCGACATTGCCAGCGATAATCTCCACATTTACGTTTGACTTCACTCTTTGGAGGCTATGATTGATGTTTACATGGTGTCCGTGAGCAGTATCGATCACGATTAGATCTGCTCCAGCGCGCACAAGTTCCTGTGCCCTTTCCAGATAATCTCCTGTAACACCTATAGCTGCACCAACAAGTAAACGATTCTTGCTGTCCTGTACTGCGGATGGATAGGCTTGACGTTTCATGATATCACGTACGGTGATCATGCCCTTGAGTTCGAATCTACCATTTACAAGCAAGAGTTTCTCAATTCTGTTTTGTTGTAACAGCGCAATGGCATCTTCCCAGGAAACATCCTCTGCTGCAGTTATAAGTTTGGACTTGGGAGTCATTAGCTCTTGGACGGTTTTATTGACGTCTTTCTCAAAACGAATATCACGGTTAGTCAGGATTCCTGTTAGCACACCGTCTTCAACAACCGGGAATCCGCCAATCCGATGAGCATGCTTCATTTCCAGGACTTTGGAGAGAGTATCTGAGGGGTGAATTGTATAGGGATTTGTCACTACTCCGCTCTCTGCTCTTTTTACCTGATGTACATGCCAGGCTTGATCAGCAATACTTAGATTCTTATGAATAATCCCAATACCACCTTCCCTGGCCATGGCGATAGCTGTATCTGCTTCTGTGACAGTATCCATCGCTGCAGAAAGCAGGGGAATTCTAAGCTTGATGTTCTTGGTTATGGATGTTTCCAGATTCACTTCTGAAGGCAGGATACTGGAATGCTGGGGAATCAGTAGTACATCATCGAAAGTGTAGGATTTTCTAATATTCATGTATTCTCCAATCTTTACGTCTTTAGAGATTTGGTCTTGAGAGTCCTATCCGGCTTATCACTTGCCTGAAACTGGGAGAGAAGATACTATTGGGATTGGTTTTTAGAAATTCCCTGGCTAAGTTTTGTTCATCTCTGCGGTCATTCATGAACGCCAGCTTCAGAAGCTGCGCATAATCTGAGGCCAGATCATCTGTGAAATCATGTGTGAGGAACAAAGAGGCTTTGGCATATTCACCCAATCCAATTGACCATTCTATAGCCAATAACAGCAGTTCTTCATCCTGATTGTGCTCGAAGATGCTATACAAGCTATCGATGCCCGCGGGGTTTCGTAGTTGCAATAAAGTCACGCTCTTAGCAAATCGTTTCTGATCATCCGGTTGCATTCCCAGACTAAGCATAATCAAGTATATTGCATCATTCACATAATCACTGCCCGGATACTTGATCACAAACTCATTCATTAGAGAATCAGCCAAAGCTATCTCATGTTGAACAAATGCAGAGAGGAACTTCAGGTAATCACGTTTCTCCACAAGGTTTGGCAATGTGACCCGGGATAGGGAACTGATAGCATTATTGTATGAGCCACTCAAGATGTGAAGTTTTGCCAGGTCAAGCTCTACTTCCTGAATGTCTGCCGTTTGAGAACTATGATATTTGGCTTCTTCCAACCACGAGCGAGCAACTGAGATATCGTCCCTATTGGCGAGGCTGGCCTCAGCCATCAGCTTTCTCAGTTCCATATTAAGTCTTGATTTGCTCAATTGCGGGTTTTGATTCCAATAGGGGTCTTGAATGATAGAATTTACGATAGCCTTGGTGGAATCATACTGAGCCTGACGATAGTACAATCTGGCGAGATCCATCTTGAAATTAAACTTTTGGGTCAGATTGGGGCTTGTATCTCCCAGATATCTATATGCCTCCATGGCGATAAGATCATTCCCCAAACGATTTTGTTCGGCGGCAAAATCTATCATGTAGTTCGATGTAAGTGATTTGTAGATCTCCAATGCAGATTCATAATCTTTCAGAGAGACCAAAGTACTGGCATAGAGCTCTCTCAGGACAGCGGAGTCGTTGTTTCGAGCGATACTTGAGATCAAATCCACCATCGAGCTATCCTCTAATACAATGCTCTTGAGCTGGTTTTTAACAAACGGACTCATTCCCGGATTTGATTTTAAGTAAGCCATGTACTCAGTAACTGCGACAGGGAGATTTCTTCCTTGCATGGCTGCATTTGCTATTTCCAGTCCCAGAAGAGATGGATCCTTGTACCATGCCCTGGCTCTCTGATACAAATCCAACGAATAATCGAAGAATGCCTTGCGCTCGAAATATGAAGCGATCAAGCGATACTTGTTGATATCGTGGTTCATAAGTTGAAGATATGCCTCTGCTTCTCGTGCAGCGATATCAAGATTACCCCGCGCGATCAGCAGTTGCAATCTCAATTCTGTATAAGTATTAGGTGGGATGCTGCGATGATATTTGCTCAACAGAGCGTCAGCTTTTTCCATCTGTGAGAGACTCAGATAGATCTGCATGAGTTGCAGGATAGAATTCAGATCATCAGGATACTTCTCCAGGAGTTGTAGAAATAGAGTCTCAGCTTCAGAGTACTGCCTTTGGGAGTAGAGCTGGTTAGCCTGTTGGTAGAGGATTTGGCGCTCGTTGTACTGTGCCGATAAGGGCAGCCACAGAAGAAGAAGGATCAGACCAGCGAGAACTGAATATCTCATTTTTGCACCTTATCCTGAAGCACACGTAGATATTCCATGATCAATTGCTGGTACTCTTTGGGGTAGCTTTTGAAGTTATCTTCCAATATCATTGCCCGGCGCAGTGTCTCATAATCAATGTTTTGCTTTACAGCCCCTTCCGGGAGTCCTGTGCTGCTCTCAGCCTGACGCCTTTCGCTAGTATCTCGTTTTGTGATAGAACGTTGTGCATCCAGGAGCCGGCTGATGATATTCTCCTGCCGTTTCAGCAAATCAGGTGTGAACTGGTTCTGGCGGATTTGCCTGGCAACCGCTTCAGCTTCTTCAATCAGTTGTTTCATGGCATTACCTTGTTTTTGTGCCTCAGGATTGTTTTGCAGGGCTCGTTTCAAGTTTTCAGCCAATCGCTCTTGATCTGATGCGAGTTTTTGAAATTGCTGCTGCATTCCGGCATCCATCCGCCCGCCCTGAGCTTGCATTTGCATCATCAGCTGCTGAGTAAGCATATTCATGGCCATTTGTTCCTGACCCATCTGCTCCAGCATTTGCATCAGGGATTGCATACCCCCACCACCGCCACCACCAGAGGAGGAGTTTTGCAAGGCTTGCATCAGATCGTAAACCATCAGATTCAAGCCTTTTTGGATGGCAGTAAGCTGGGGACTGATATTGGGCACGAAGCTTTGCCCCAGACTACCAAAGATATCCCGATAACCTTTATTGGTGTCAGTGAGATCAAGAAAGAACTTGGGAGGAATGATCATGGTAACCATAGGCTGGCTAAAGAGCTTGTTCAGTGATATCTGGATTCCCTCATAGGCTGCGATCAATTCCGGGACGATCAGATATGGATCATTGGAGTATTTTGCTTTGGTGCTTTCATGTTTCTTGGAGAAGATCAGAAGCTCACGGATAGCAGTTTGAATGGCTTGCATCATGCCTTGTTGACTACCTGATCCCATAGATTGCTTCATTTCGCCAAGCTTCATAGTGAAGCGGCGCATTTTTTCCAAAGCTTGTTCCTGAGAGCTTTGCGACTGACTGCGTTGATTTTGAGAAAGTGACTGCTGGCTGGATTGCATATCTTGCTTTGTTCCACTTTGCTTCATATCTTTCTGCAGATCTTCCAGTTGTTGCTTGATAGATGCATCCTTGGGAGAGGAAAGTTGATCTTTCAGCTTCTCCAGTTCTTTCTGAAGGGTGTCAAACTTCTCCTGAATCTGAGCCTGGTCTGCTGCAAGCTTGTTGGGATCTTGATTTGGGTCTGAGGTTCGATCTTTGAGATCCTTTTGCATCCTCTCCATTTCTTCAGCTATCTGAAGGGCTTTCTGCATGGCCTGTTCATTCTTGATGCTCTCAAGGAGTTGCAGGGTCTGTTCTATCTTCTTGGCAAAGTCCTCCATGGAGAACTTGAAGTCTTCCATGGCTTTACGGACGGCATCAGGAGTTACATTCTGCAGGGCTTGTTCAAAGCGCTGCATGGCTTTCTGAAATTCTTCACTGGAGATCTCTTCCATCAATTCCTGGATCTTCATCATCTTATCCAGGGTCTCTTGAGAAAGAGTGCTATTGGCTTGCATCTTATTGATCAAATCACGATAGTTATCTGCGATGTTTTCTACTTGCTCAGATAGTTCCTGCTGCTTTTCCAGGATGTTTTCAAGCTGTTTCTTGTCTTCCCATTTCAGATTAGGGTCTTTTAGCAATTCCCGGCGTTTATCCTCAAACTGCTTCTGCAAGTCTTTGCTTTGCTCCAGAGTAACGGCTAGTTCTTCTTTCTTCTGGGTTTCCTGCCTCTCAATCTCTTGATAGATTTCTTCGATGGAGGGGAATCTTGCTCTGTATCTTGTAGATATCCCTTTCTGGGGATTGGGAGCGTTGTCGTGGATCTCCACCCAATAAGTTACTACATCCCCTGGAAAGAGATTCAGGTTCTTCATATCCCACAAGAAATCAGTATTGAAAATCTTGGAGGTGATGACATTTTGGATGCTTGTCGATTGGGCGGGATCAGAGTTTACTTGATAGTGCAAGCTGCAATTGGCAAGCCCAAAATCATCATCTGCTGCGATGATCATTGGCAGCATGAGGTTCTGATTCAGCACAGTATCAGAACCAGGAAACACTATCTTGATCTGAGGAGGGCTATCTGGGATAATCCTGATCATCTTTTCTTCGGGGCGGGACTTTCGGCCCAGATGATCCTCCAGATTCAGATACCAGGTCTCAGGCTTCAAAATCGTTAACTGAACTGAGAATGAGGTTTCATCCACCTTGATCATATCAATTGACTTTGCACTGTCCATCACCATTCGGGCGGATTTAACAGGGATATTGGTTTGAATACTGAGGATCACTTTGGAGTGGGCATACGCCTCGATATTGCCGTAAGAAAGTGAGTCCGTGAAGGGGCTGATCCCGGTGTAGGAAGGATACTGGTAATGCAATTTCCAATTCCGCACCATAGGCTCATCCAGAACATTCACTTTGTATATTGGGCTCTTGGTAATCTCATTCTCTGCATAGTATTCAATGCTTGATTCCAGACGATTGAAGAGATAGTGGTTGTTGCTGAGCCCCAGTTCTCGCCATTGCGTATCCGTACGAAAATAAAGCTTGTGATTGAGCCGGGGATCTGGATCCTCAATCTGGATCAGTAATGGTTGATTCTTGCCAATGCTGATGTTGCCAGGACTCAGGCTAAGAGTGTCTTTATAGATTATCTTTGGGGCTTTGTTAGTATAAAACTGACGGGCAGCCAGGCCAAAATCATTGATTGTTAGAGCCCAGAAGCCCAGAATTCCAGCCAGGATGAAAGAAATGACAAAGAAACGCCTATAAGTAAAGATAGGCGGGAAAGCATACTTGCTTGATTCGATCCTGGCAATGGAACTGGAAACCAAAGCTTCCGTGACTGGTGTCGATCCATACTTGTGAAAGAGCTCATGGGAATTTTGGTAGAGATCATCTCCAGCATCATGCTGCAGATCAAGGTACCTGGCCATTCGCTGTTGGGACCAAAAGGACTGGTATCCTTGCCAGAGTAAATAAATGATAATCAAAGCAAGGCTGGCTCGAATGGCGATATTGGCATAAACAAGAGCAGGTGCCTGAGCACCCATAAGCTGCCAGAGGATGTAGTAAAGATGCAATCCACAGGCGAAAACAAGCACACTCAGCACCAGCGACCGGATGCTAATCCTGCCGTTTACCAGTGTCCTATATTTGTCTAACATCGCTTGAAACTTCTGCATCTGCTACGTACTCCTGCAAGAAGTAAAGCAAAATTCAAGCCCTTTTGTGTCAAGCTGGAATTGGAGTACATGTTTGATTTGCCATCGACCACAAAACCATTGACAGATACTCATCTGCAAAATAACCATGATTCAGACAAGAATGTAAGGAGTATCCAATGAAGCAATTTGTATTTATCTTCATCGCAATTGTAGGCTTAATGGCGATTGTTTCTCCAGTACAGGGTCAGTTTGTACAACCATTGTCAAGTGATTTAAAGCCGCATGATGTAGTGGGATTGGGCAATGACTTCAAATCATATGATCTGAAACTGGTAACCGAAGAGTACCCACCTCTGACATTCTCAACAGGAGATGGTGTAAGTGGTTATGCTACAGAGGTTGTTCGTGAAATCATGAACATGCTGGAGACCAAAGCCGAGATCAAGATCCTCCCCTGGGAAGAGGCTTATCAACAAGCTTTGAAAGAAAAGAATGTAGTGATCTTTACCATCGAACGTACTCCGCAGCGGGAAAAACTCTTCCAATGGGTGGGTCCCTTGGGAGAAAACAGTGCCAGTTTCTATGTATCACCAAGGTCTGGAATCAAGTTTTCTGAGCCCGAAGAAGCCAGAAAACTGGGATCGATCGCTGTCGTCTCCAGTTGGTTCACTGAGCAGCAATTGCTGGATATGGGTTTTGACAATCTGATCACTGTGAATCATCCCAGTGAATGCATCCGAATGGTAGTAGACGGCGCAGCCGATGCTACGGTTCTCACTGATATTACTGCCCATTCTCTTATGAAGGAAACAGGGGTGGAACCAGATGCCTTGATGCCCATTAGCGTATTATCCAGCACAGAGTATTACATTGGCTTTTCCATGGAGACAGGGAAGGATGTGGTGGATGCATGGAGCAAAGCCCTTTCTATCCTGAAAGATAAAGGCGTAATCAAAGATCTGAAAAGCAAGTGGTATATGGAGAAATAAGCTATTCCAGAGGCTCTGCTTTCCATTACGTTTGCATCACGCATTCATTACGCATCCGGTCCGTATTTGATCCGTAATGATAGCGTAATTGGAATTAGGGAGTGCCTTGAAAGCAGAGGAAATCCTCCCAACTAATCTCAATCATAACAGATTCAAATATACTACACAAAACAGAAGGGGTACCAGGCGGTACCCCATTTGATTGAAAGGGTTAAACCTTTAGAATTCTACTTTGACTGTAGTACCCAGCAGATAGTTGGTAGTTTCATTGTCATGCATGCCAAAGGCACCATAACCGCTCAGCATCAACAGGTCAGGAATGATCTCATATTCGATTCCGGCATTGAGTTCCAGTCCTGTATCTACGAGGTAACCTGCTGCAGCAAACATCGTCATGTCTTCCTTGAAGGGATAGCGTACATGTCCTACAGCGCTCACAAACATGTCGGCATTGCCTTCATAGGGTGTGTTCCAGTAAAGGTTTGCACCATCATGATGTTTGCCAATACCATAGATGTAAAGACCATTCTGATACCAGGGGCTGATGGTGGTAAGACCATTTTCCATGGCCAGCAGAAGATCTCCGCCCACTTCCAGCATACCCAGATCTGCTTTCACTTTGGCAGCAGCGCCCAAACCGATTTCATCGTCGGTGGGATCAGGATTCATTTGATAATCCAAGAATACATTCACGTCAATGGTAAGAGGATCCATTTCCAGTTTGTAGTAAGGCATCAAAGTGAAATTGCCAGTATCGGCACCACCCCAGGCACCGTACATGGCATAAATGCCCATCGGTAGCTTGTCTTTGAAGTTTGCATGAGCCATGAAGACATTGTAGTCATCATCGTTATTCAGTGCGCCTTCCCAGCCTTTTATCCAGGCAAATTCAGTATCCATGCCCATCCAGTCTTCTTTGGTAATGAATAGTCCGGATACAAAGTCATCCAGGATCAAGCCCATGTTGTCAGCATAATACTGTTGACCGAATCTTACTTTGGCATCGATGGCATTGATCATATAGTCAAGATACAGCTCACTGGTTTCGATGTTTACACCATTTGTGCTGATTCCACCTCCACCGTTACCCCAAACGATATCACCGATTTCAAGAGCAACACGGAAAGCTAGATTTTTGTGAAATTGAGAATCAAAACCGATTTGAAGGCGATTGTCAATATGACCGCCCGCATTTTCTGCAGCATCATTGTACATTGCAGCACGAACTCTGTGATTTCCACTAATGTCAAAGCTGACAGCGGAAAGCATGCTAACCAGTACGATTGGAATAAGGATAAGAAGTAGTTTTTTCATTCTTGTCTCCCTTTGATTTTATATAAATACAATCTAACCCTTTATGGTAAAGGATGCAAGCAGTATTTTTTTAAATCTTAACCATATTCAGGCCAAGTTCGTATTGCATTGTGGAGATTGCTTTTGCCAAATTTGGGATAATGGGGATGCCTTGTTTTCGCACTAGCAGTTCGATCTCATATTCCTTTTCTCCCGCTACCCATATACGTTCACGGCCTGGTAGAAGCTGTGAATTCTGGAGCTGACGGCAGATATCTCCAGTGATCTTTTTGAAGCTATTCAGTTCTGTGTAGAAATCAATATTGACCGCGAGGAAGAAATGTCCCAGACAATATGGAGTTGGTTTGCCATCCGGGGTTTGGCCTAATAATCCATTCAAGTAGCTGCCATCTTGAAGCGCGGCGCAGAGGATTTCGACCATAGTGCCCAGGCCATAGCCCTTGTGGCTTCCTGAGACTTCATCGGTACCGCCAATAGGCAGTAAGGCGGCGGTTTGCTTGACTAAATCTACAAGGAGTTTATTCGTATCTGTTTGGGGTTCACCAACAGCATTTATCGCCCACTCTGGGGGAGTGGGTTTTTCTTCGCGGGCATATTGCTCGATCTTTCCTCTTTGTGAGATCGAAGTAGCGGCATCATAGAGAAAGGGATAGGGGAGATCAGTTGGAGCTCCAAAGCAGATAGGATTGGTTCCCAAAAGTGGTGATACACCATTGGTGGGGCAGATCGAGGGTCTTGCATTGGTAAATGTAATGCCGATCATATCATGCTTTACAGCCATGTCCGCATAGTAGCCACAGATTCCATAATGAGTGGAATTGCGAACTGCCACGCTACCCAAACCATAGAGCTTGGCCTTATCAATGGCGGTTTGCATTGCTTTTTGACCTATTACATGTCCCATGCCGTGATTTCCATCCCAGACTGCGGTAGCATATCTGTCGCGGATCACATCAATGGTTGTGATGGGGTTTTGGATTCCTGCCCTGATTCTGTCATAATACATCTTCAGGCGTCCTATGCCGTGCGATTCGATGCCTTTGAGATCACTGGCGATAAGGACATCAGCACATATTGTAGCATCCGCTTTGGAGACGCCAATCCTGGTGAAAACTTCGATCATAAACTCGTGCATCAGTTCGACGGGAAGATGTAACATATCAACTCCTATTTATCTTTATAAATTGCGACTTTAAGGGGAGGGAAACCATTGAAGTTTACTGATGAGTAGCTTTGCGTGTAAGCTCCAGTGGTAAAGATATACACTCTGTCTCCCGGCAAAGTGTTCTCAGGCATGTGGTATTTGTAATGCTCGTATAGGATATCCATGCTGTCGCAGGTTGGCCCTGCGAGAATAACATCATCCGCCAGACCTTCACGTTCGAAGTATATGGGGAATTTGATCGATTCATCAATAGTTTCGATCAGTCCACCAAACTTTCCGATATCCAGGAAAACCCATTGGTAGATATTGTTCTTGGATTTCCGGCTGATATTTATTACTTCGGATACTATGAGTCCTGCATCAGCAACCAGGGATCTGCCAGGTTCGATGATCAGTTCTGGTAAATTAGCGCCAAAGTCTTCTTCGATGAAGCGCATGATCTCATCTGCGTATTCCTGTACAGAGAAGGTGGGATCCACATAGCTGGCGGGAAAACCTCCGCCCAGATTCATCATTTTCAGCTCGATTCCCTCTTCAGCTACAGCATCGAACAAATACTTACATCTGGCTATGGCATCGTCCCATTGCCCGATATCACGCTGTTGTGAACCCACGTGAAAGGATATTCCCCATGGAATCAGGCCAAGATCTCTGGCTTGAAGAATCAAGTAATACAACTGGTCAGAATGAGCGCCAAACTTTCTGGAAAGAGGCCAGTCAGCTCCAGTTCCCTCAGTCAGAATCCGGAAAAAAACCTTGGCTTGGGGTGCTACAGTTGCGATATTGATGAGATCGTTTTCACTGTCTGTAGCAAATAACCTGACGCCTTTATCATAGAAATAAGAAACATCCGTCTTCTTTTTGATGGTATTGCCATAACTAAGCCTGTCTGGAGAGACGCCCATGCTTAGCATGAAATCCAGCTCATATCTGGAGGCGACATCGAAGTTTGAGCCCTTATGCGCCAATAATCTGATTACTTCAGGATTGGGATTGGCTTTCACAGCATAGTAAATCTTGGCGGTTGGCATACTTTGGGTTAATTCATCGTATTTTTCGGCAACCCGGTCAAGATCCATAATCAGCACGGGAGTGCTCAAATCCTGGGCAAATTGCTTCATACTATCGAACCTTTGGGGATCGATGTATCTGCCGATATTGAAGTGATAGGGTTCTTTGTACATTCGCTTATCCTAATATCAGTAATGAATGAACACAATATCTTCGCTGCTGTTTTATGTCAAATGAATCCATGGGGATTGTAGGTTCAGAAGGTCTGTTTGATGAATTTCACTTGACTTGGTAAGCGATCATCATACTCTGTAGCAATGAAGAAAATCATACATGTGGATATGGATGCATATTTTGCTGCTATCGAGATACGCGAGGATCCATCGCTGAAAGGTAAATGCGTGATCGTGGGAGGACCACCTAATAGCAGGGGAGTGGTATCCACATGTTCATATGAAGCCAGAAAGTATGGTATCCATAGCGGGATGTCTTCATTTCAGGCTTGGAAGTTGTGTCCTCAGGCAGTCTTTGTGCATTCTCATTTCCATCTCTACAAAGAGATAACGCAGCAGATCAGAACTGTGTTCTATAGATGGACTGATATAGTAGAACCGATGTCACTTGATGAGGCTTATCTGGATGTCACAGAAAATAAACTGGGAGTTGATGATGCGGTAGAAATCGCCAGGCAGATCAAGCAAGAGATCTATGATGTTACACGACTCACCTGTTCTGCAGGGGTATCTTACAATAAGTTTCTGGCCAAGATTGGGAGTGATCTGAATAAGCCTGATGGTCTGGTAGTAATCACACCTGAAAAAGCCAGGGAGATTCTGTTCTCACTACCGATTGGAAAGTTTCACGGCATTGGTAAAGTAACCGCAGCCAGAATGCAGAAACTGGGTATCAAGAATGGGGCTGATCTATATAAATGGAGTCTACAGGAGCTAATCAGAGTGTTTGGGAAACCTGGAGGATTCTACTACAACGTGGTTCGTGGTATTGATAACCGCGATATCGTGACAGTGTTTGAGCCCAAAACAGTAAGCTGTGAGAGTACATTCTATGAAGATCTCGGGGAGCTGGATGCTCTCTTGGAAGAGCTTCGAAAACTAAGCTCGAGGCTTACTTCACGATTGTGCCTGAAGAATATCCAGGGATTCAACGTAGTGTTAAAACTCAAGTATGACAATTTTGAATACATCACCCGCAGTACATCCCTGTCAGAGCCCTCAAATGACAATGAAGTGCTTTACAAGACTGGAGAGCAGCTCTTGATTAATCACTGGGATTCGACTAGAAAAGTAAGACTCCTGGGTTTGGGGGTAGGTAGATTGGAGAAGGATGAACTCTCAGATTGCAGCCAAATGATGATTCAAATCTGAGATAGAATAAGGGTGGCATCTGCCACCCAAACATTAGCTTGCGATTCAGTGAATAGTAACTATCTATTCCTTCTCAGCTTCCTCTTCAGGTTCAGCAGTTACTACTTCTTCTACTGGCTCTTCTTCTTTTAAGTGGACTTCAATATCCACAGAGCACTTTCCTACTTCAGGATAGAAATCATCGATGTATTCACGAATTGTAGTCTCGATATCAGTGTGTTTATCCAGGATCTCTTGAGAAAAACCGACGCCAATCTTGATGTAATTCAAAGTGCGGGTCATACTCATTTTGGGACGTTCACCATACACATTGCTCAGAAATTCTGGTAGTGATTTGGAGAGCTTTACGGTGCCATTAATCTTCTTGAACGCCTTCATACCAAAGTGCGCAGCAGCAGCAGTACCACCAAGAAACAGGATCGTCTTAAAAAACTTATTCATTGTAGAACCTCACTTATTTATAGATTGATTTGATTCTGCCCCAGCTCCGATTCTGAATTGAAACAGGCTGGTTATCCACAAGGTCATTCCGGGAAATGGGATTCAATGAGAACTCACCAAAACCATAGATTACGATCCCAGTGATGGAACTGAACTGAGACCCAAGACTCTGTTGATTAGCGATATTGGCAAAGGTACCCAATTGCACTGTACACAAACCTGTTCCATCAGTAACAGCAAGCTTTCCACGAGAGTTGCGTGAATTGGCTGAGGTAGCTGATAACACTCTGGCATATACGCCTTCATAGGCTTCTGCTTCGATGGCACTGGTAAGTTGAGCTGTGGTAAGTACCACAGGATGGGGAAGAGGATGATTGCGTTCAAGAATAGTGATATTTGTGATGTCTTGCAGGCATGTCATCCCGAAAGTTTCATATACAGTAGCGCTGATTCGGACACGATCTCCAACAACAACACTGGTTCTGCGATCCATCACTAGTATCCCACTGTAGGGCCCAGCAATGTTCTCAGAGATAAAGAAACCACTACTACGATAATTTGAAGCAGTAACAATTCCTTCGGTTGTGACAGTTCTACCAGCATATCTGGAGGGATATGTATTGTCACTGCCTGGGGATGTAGTGTACTGTATATCATAGATGGAGATCCCCCAAGCCATGCAAGCAAGGCTCATGAGCAAGGCCATCAGAATCAATATCTTATTCATAGTTTACCTCTTTGGGGCAGATAATAGTCTGGCATATATCTTGTCAAGATAAATTCGCTGCTTAATCCATTTAGCTCTTGCGGTTTTCATTTGACAAACTATCACCCTTGATTTCCTTGACCAGCAGAGGTAGCCGAAATTGAAGACTAAAATCTTAATCAAAGGTGCATCTGAGCACAATCTGAAGAACATAGATCTTGAGATCCCACGCAACCAGTTAGTCGTGTTTACGGGTGTATCTGGTTCTGGAAAGTCATCCCTGGCATTTGATACTTTGTATGCTGAGGGACAGAGACGTTATGTTGAATCATTATCTGCATACGCAAGGCAATTTCTGGGGCAAATGGAGAAGCCCAAGGTGGATTATATCGAAGGCTTGTCTCCAGCAATTTCTATAGAGCAGAAATCCAGCAGCAAAAACCCACGTTCCACAGTTGGTACTATCACTGAAATCTACGACTACCTAAGGGTTCTTTTTGCCAGAATAGGTGATCAATACTGTTACAATTGCGGTGATCCGGTTGGCTCTCAATCCGTGGATCAGATGATTGGATATCTGATGCAACACCCTGAAGGCACCAAAATCCAGATACTTGCTCCACTCGTCCAAAACCGCAAGGGTGAACATAAGGAAGAACTGGATCAATTGCGCAGCGAAGGCTTTGTAAGGGTGATGATTAATGGAGTATTGCGAAATCTTGACGAAGACATCGTACTGGACAAAAAGAGCAAGCACACCATAGACGTCGTAGTGGACAGACTGGTGATCAAGAGCGGCATCGAGAGCAGGTTAAGCGATTCTCTGGAGCTTGCCATGAAGCTCACGGAAGGCATAGTCAAGATAGACTTTACCGATGAAAGCGAACCAGTGATCCTTTCATCCCAGAATTCATGTGCAAAATGTAATATCGGCTTCGAAGAATTAAGCCCCCAGAGCTTTTCTTTCAACAGCCCGATCGGGGCGTGCCCATCCTGCAATGGGCTGGGCTACAAGCTGGAATTTGATCCTGATTTGATCGTTCCTGATCCCCAGCTTAGCATCATGGAAGGCGCAGTACTGGCATGGGGAAAGCTGGAAGCAAAGCAGCAAAGCTGGACTCTCAATACCGTGAGGAACCTGGCTCGAGCCTACAATTTTTCTCTGTCCATGCCATGGTATCAGCTTCCCGATATCGTAAAACAACTGATTCTCTACGGTTCCAAGGGCAGAAAGTTCAAGATTGCCTGGAACAATGAGCGGGGCAGCGGGGAATTCATGATGCGCTATGAGGGCGTGATTCCACAACTTGAAAGGCGCATGCACGAAACCACATCCGAAGACATGCGCCGCTATTACATGCAATACATCAGCGACAAACCTTGTCCGGATTGTGAAGGGAAAAAGCTGAAACCTGCTTCGCTGTCAGTACGGATTGGCGGGAAATCCATCACGGACATCACTGCCATGAGTATCGGTGAATCCTTTGCCTTCTTCGACAAATTGAAGCTGGAAGGCAATAAAAAGATCATCGCTGAGGAAGTACTGAAAGAAACTAAAGCCAGATTGGGTTTTCTGCTGTCTGTAGGATTGCATTACCTGAATCTGGATCGACGTTCACCCACACTTTCCGGAGGGGAAGCCCAAAGAATCCGTCTGGCCAGCCAGATTGGCAGCCAGCTTGTAGGAGTGATGTACATCCTGGACGAGCCCTCTATTGGGCTTCATCAGAGGGACAATACCAAGCTGGTAACCATGCTCTGCCATCTAAGGGATTTGGGGAACACTGTTATCGTAGTAGAACATGATGAAGACACCATGCGCAGTGCAGACAGAATCGTTGATTTCGGTCCCCGGGCTGGTATCTATGGTGGACAGATTGTTGCCAATGGCAGCTATCAGGAGATCATTGAACATCCAGATTCGCTTACCGGAGCGTACCTTTCCGGACGCATGTGCATCCCAGTGCCGGATCGCAGAGTAAAACCAGACGAACGGATGATCAGGATCAGAGGTGCAAAGCATAACAACCTGAAAAACATCGATGTGAGTATCCCCCTGGGGATGCTGGTCTGCATTACCGGGGTCTCCGGAAGCGGCAAGAGCTCTCTCATAAACCAGACCCTGGCGCCATTTCTAAACAACCATTTCTACCGCAGTTCCCATCGTGTGGGCAAGCACGCTGCGCTGGAAGGTTTTGAACACATCGATAAGATCATCACAATAGATCAGCAACCCATTGGCCGCACGCCACGCAGTAATCCCTGTACCTACATAAAACTCTTTGATCCCATCCGCAATCTCTTTGCTGAACTGCCTGCTTCTAAAATGCGGGGCTACAAACCCGGAAGATTCTCCTTCAACGTAAAGGGTGGCCGCTGTGAAACTTGTGAAGGCGGAGGCGTGAAACAGATCGAGATGCATTTCATGGCAGACATCTACGTAACCTGCGAAGTGTGCAAGGGCAAACGCTACAATCAGGAAACCCTCTCGGTAAGATACAAAGGCAAGAACATTGCCGAAGTACTGGATATGGACGTGCAGGAAGCCATCGAATTCTTTGACGCCATTCCTTCCATTCGCCAGAAACTGAAAACCCTGCATGAAGTGGGGCTTGATTATATCAAGCTGGGTCAATCCTCCACCACTCTTTCCGGAGGTGAGGCGCAAAGGATCAAGCTGTCCCGTGAACTCAGCAAGGTCTCAACCGGAAACACTCTCTACATGCTGGATGAGCCTACGACAGGGCTTCATTTCGATGATATCAACAAACTCCTGAAAGTGCTGCAAAAGCTCGTAGCTATGGGCAATACAGTGGTCGTAATTGAGCACAATCTCGACGTGATCAAGTGCGCAGATTGGGTGATCGATATGGGTCCTGAAGGCGGTGATGATGGCGGCAGAATCGTGGCTCAGGGCACTCCTGAAGACATTATTGACTGTCCTGAATCCTACACTGGGCAACACTTAAAGATCCACTATGATAGAGACCGGTGCCTGGACGCTGCGCCTGCCGAACCATGTCCTCCGGTAAAACGTCGAAAATCAAAAACCACGGAAAAATGACGATCAGATTCTCATATCAGGCTCTTACTGCCGGAAGGCACGAAGTTGGCATTGCTGGTGATTTCACCAATTGGGCAATTCATTACCTGCAGGATTTTGGGGGTTTGTATCTGATCAATTTTGAACTCAATCCTGGACGCTACCATTACAAACTAATTGTGGATGGGATGTGGATAATCGATCCCGCGAATGATCTCACCGAACCGGATCCATTTGGGGGGCTGAATTCGCTTCTCGTTGTGGAAGGAACGCGTAAAACCCTTACCTGGGAAGAGCTCCCCGGATTGATATCAAGGCTGGATGGTTCATCTTTCATCTCCTGGTTTAGAAGTGCCCCGGAGCATCTCGAACTGCGGTTCTTCTGGTTTCCCGGACTTGCTGAAGAGATTGTACTGGAAACTGGAGGTGCGAGCTATCCTCTGTTTCGCTTGGGAAAATACTGCGACCGGGAGGTTTGGCATACTACGATTCGCACTGCACAAACCTTCGATTTCACGATCAGGATTAGATATTCTGAGCACCTTGTATGGTTCGGAGCAAGCGGACTTAGCCGGGATCCTGCTGCTACCCTATCCTTTGACCCACAGATCTTTGAAATCTTCTCAATCCCAGACTGGGTAAAGAGCAGTATCATATACCAGATTTTTCCTGATCGTTTCTGCAATGGCAACCCCGCCAATGATCAGGACTTCAGTGAATGGTACTATAGCGATAGCCGCACACCTCCAACCCCGGGTGAATTTCTTCCGGTCAATCGGGAGTACTATCATTTGGTTGATGATTGGTACGATATCAGCGGGCTCACTCAAAGCCCATATCTCGAAGCTGGAAAGCCAGATTGGTGGTCTTTTTACGGTGGAGATATCGAAGGTGTACGCCAGAAACTCGATTATTTGCTGGATTTGGGCATAGACGCCATATACTTCAATCCCTTGTGGGAAGCAAAATCGAATCATAAATACGATTCTGCGGATTACCGCAAGCTGGATCCTCATTTTGCCACCACTGCAGAGATGCAGGATTTTGTGAAGTTGGCACATAGCAAGGGGATTCGAATCATTCTGGATGTGGCATTCAATCACACCGGAGAAAGCTTTTGGGCGTTTCGGGATTGTGTGGAAAAGGGGAAATCCTCATCCTACTGGAATTGGTATGATTGGCACAAATGGCCATTGCCAAAGCCCTTGCCACCAGAGTTTAAGCCCAAAGAATACTATCAGTGCTGGTGGGGCATCAAGGATATGCCGGATCTGAATTTCGATCTTTCCCGCACTCACCCCTCGGAGAATCATATCCGCGATATCCGCGATGCCGAGCCCAATGCGCCACTAGTGGATTATATTCTGGATAGCGTTCAGTGGTGGCTTTCCGATATTGGCATCGATGGTTTCCGGCTGGATGTCCCCGATGAAGTGCCATGGTGGTTCTGGCAGTTGTTTCGCCAGAAAGTGAAAGAACTCAAGCCTGATGCCTGGTTGGTGGGGGAGATCTGGCAGGATGCTACCCAATGGATATCACCCCGCTATTTTGATAGTGTGATGAACTATGCGTACTTCAAGAGCCCTGTTCTGGAATTCTTTGTGCATCATCTCATTTCCCGGGAGGAGTTTGTCTCCAGAATCGAGGAAGGATTGGCAGTCTATCCGGAGCATGCCGCCCGTGCAATGATGAATCTCCTGGGCAGCCACGACACCCAGCGGATCATGGAGCTTGCCGCTGGAGACATGGAACTGATCAGGATGGCAGTGTTTTTCCAAATGACTTTTGTAGGCACCCCACATATCTATTATGGGGATGAAATCGGCATGCGCGGAGGCAAGGATCCGGATAATCGCAGACCCTTTGACTGGCGTTGGGAAACTCGTGTTCGAGCAGTTCAGGTTAGGGAATTCTACCGCAGGATGATCGCTCTAAGGCGGCAGTATCAGGTTTTAGTAAATGGAGAATTCAGCTTCATCCCTACTCAGACTGATCTTGTAGTTTATTCAAGAACGGATAGAAATACTAAGTTGTTATGCCTGATTAACCCTACCGATTCTATGCAGAATCACGATTTGGATTCTGATGCCAGAGTCGTCTTCCACACAGCAGAAATTGATCGTAATGGTCTCACAATATCCCTTCCCGCCCGGACTTGCGTGCTGATCGAGCAATAACACACTCCAACTCACAATCCTCACATCCAATCCCTTCTTCCCTGTTTGAATTACGCTATCAATACGCACTCATTACGCATGAAATCTGTAATATTGCCGTAATAATGGCGTGGTTCAAGCCAGGGATGAACAAGTGTATTTCTGGATCTGTTGTATCAATATGCTGTCTAACAAGAGGATGTAATATGTGATTGGATAATGCCTTGAAATGAACGATCAGGAAGCGATGACTCCGGTTCCAGTTCCAGACATCTTGATGCCCTGCTCTATAGCTGGGAGGATCACTGCTTGCCCCTGAGAGATGTGTAGCTCCTGTGTATCGCTCTGTATAGATAACTCTCCGGATAAGACCAGCACGATTCGGGGAGACGATATGTCTGGAAGCGGCAATGTATCGGTCAGCTCAAAGTATGATAGCTGGAAATCCTGGACTGGCACATAAAAATTGATGAGTTCATTGGGATTGATCTCCATCTGCTGGATCGGAGGTTTGTAGGGCGATGCATTCATCACAGTCGCCAGTTCATCCTGATCGATGTGTTTGGGAGTAAGGCCAGCCCGGATCACGTTGTCGCTGGAAGCCATTATTTCCACGCCTGCTCCCTCAAGATAGGCATGCGGGATGCCGGCATCTAGATACACGGCAGTGTAGGGATTCAGATGTAGAAGATTCATCAACAGTGGAGCAATAGCCATATTGTCCTGGGGGTAAAATCTGCGTAATCTGAGGCACCATGCCACCAAAGGAGCGCAGGGGCTATCTTGTTCTAGATTGTTAGTCTCAATCTTCTTAAAAATGCCTTCGATGGTTTCATGACTAGAGATGCAAATCTCTCGAAACAGCTCTAGAAATGTCCTGGCATTGGGTTGCCAGGCAAAAGGCTGGAACGCCTTGAAATATCCATCGATTTCCAGACGATGAAAAGTGCTGACAATCTCTGTATAAGTCCTGATCCCGCAGAGCATATAGAATGGTGTCAGAGCCATCAGGAGTTCGGGTTTGTGGTTGTCATCTTTGTAGTTGCGATTAGATGCATCAAGTGGGATGCCCAATTGATTTTCTCTGGCAAAACCTGCTTCAGCCTGAGCTTTACTGGGATGTACCTGGATGGAAAGTGGCTCACTTGCGGCCAGGATCTTAAGCAGATAGGGGAGCTTGCCTGCATTGGTGGATGACGCCTTTCCCAGCCAGGTGATCGGCTCTGAAGCGATAAGCTCGTCCAGAGGATGTCCTGATGCAGTGGCTGGGCCTTGGGGATGGGCTCCAAACCACAACTCCGCCAGAGGAGAATCGCTACTAAGGCTCAGGAGTTTGTGAATGAAGCTTCGTGAACCCCAGTTGTAGGCTTTGCTTACAGGCTCCAATCTGTACATTATCGCTTTTTACCTGCTTTGTTTGACGTGTTCTCTGGTCAACACCTGCCTCATTACAACCTTACTGAGATGCCTGAGCCAAACGTGAGGGAGCTGTTATCGAACTGGAATGGATCTGTCTCCAGCATCCATGTGTTTTGGCTAAGGATATGAGTATTGATGAGGAGATGGTTGCCAAGCTTCAAAACCAGAAATAGTGATCCATTTAACAAGTCTGCGTGATCTTTAGTGTTTGTGTCTTTGAACTTTGCTTCGATTCGATTGTATTCAATGCAAGGGACGATCTTGAAAGTATTTGAGTTCATTACTGCCAGACGAAAGGTGCCTGTATAAGAGTTTTCAGAATAATCAGATGTATCGAGCCATTCATAATCAGCATAGGCATCGTGCAGGATTCTGGAGAAAATGTAGCGGTTAAACCCAAAGTCCAAGCCTACTACTTTGCTGAAGTTTATTGGTAAGTCAAATTCTATGTAGGTTTGATGATCATCATACATTGAGTAATTGAAAGTCTCAAACTGGACTTTGGCTTTCAGAGCATAGCCAGAATCTCTGAGTAGCATCAATGGATGGGTATCAGGAGCGATCCCCTGGAATTCGATGGGCTCATGGTATTTATTGGCAATATTTGAAGTATAAGCTTGTATAGCGATGGTGGTATTGGGTGCATCAGAGTTCATGTTTAAATGGATGTTTGAGGTGTTTGATGGGATCGGGAAGTGATTGAAATCCTGGGGTATGTCCTGCCAAAGGTAGCTGGCAAAGAACTCACTGAATTGGTTTTCGTTGGTGACTCTTTTTCTGAATTCTCCCAGGATGCCTTCATGTACATTGGTCACATTTGTCGTATAGTTCGACTGCCTGTTTGCTTTTACACGATAGAAAGTAGCATACAGCCTTACAATATCAGGATTGGGCATACCGAAACCGAAACCAGTTCTGGCAATAGCGTACTCATTCTTGTTGTCAGTATTTAAGTAATCACTTTCAGATCTTGTGTTGACTCCCTTACTGAGATATTCTGCGGAAATACCAATCCAGGGGAGGTGAAATCCAATCATATTCTTAGAAATGAACTGGGTTCTTGAATTCTTATCAATGGAGTATGAAGTGTATTCATTGGCGGAGAGAAAGCTCATGTACTTAGTAATTGCAGGATATTCAGTGGACTTTGGTTTGGGAGTTTTGGCCTCAATCTCAAAATATCTTGGTGTGGAGGGTACTAACTTCGGGGTGTCTCCTATGTTAGTTTTGGATCTATCAGTCTGGCTGGGATCGAAAAAAGCGATCTGATCTTTGCTCTCAGGAAGACTTGAGGTCTGTTCTTCCCCTTTGGGTTGTTCCATCACGATGGTGGGTTGACGGACGATTTCAGTATTTCCTGAAGGAACAAAAAAGTAGGGTTGCATAAGATTGCTGAGTCGCCAGGGTCTTTGCATGCTGTCGGTGGCTCTGATCACATCGTTTGTAACTCTGGTGCCTATTTCATCTGCACTCAGGCCAGGAATCTGGAGGTTGATGCTCAGGCTATAGCAGAAATCGCTGTAGTTGCCTTTGCCATCAGAAGCTACTGCACCGGGACTGGTACTGAACATGATGAAATTCTGGTTTATGCTTCCTGATACAGCGGCCAATCCACGGGTTCCACCTCTGTAAAACACATAAGGATTATCACGACAGGCATCCAGGAATACCATGGTTACTCTGGCGCTGCTAAGTTTATCTGTTACCCAGGTCAGCTTGATGGCTTTGCTTTCGATATCGTAATTGTCCTCAAACATCTCATCAACAGGCAAAAGGTAGTTCTCACCATTGATCTGTACACCATGGCCGCCATAGTAAAATACTATCTCGTCATCACCACGTACATTTCGGGAGAAATCGCTAACCTGTCGGTTGAATTGAGCCCGGTCTGCGTTTGTAGTCATGGAGACTTCGAAGCCTATGCTTTCCAGGGTGTTCTTGATCAGGACAGCGTCGTTGGTGGGATTCTTCAGGGGTCTGTCAGTGTAATTGGAATTACCTATTATCAGAGCCTTACGGCCTGCGAACATTGAACTAGAGAGCAATACTAACAAGCATACGAAAAACAATCTTTTCATATATCCTCCACTCAGGCATATTCTGTACAATCTATTGCATTGTCAATAAAAATATATATCCTGCTTATATTTCGGCTTTAATGCGCTTGATGATGGTGGCTGTATCCATGCCCATCCATTTGTACAATTCGTCTGATTCTCCTGAGACTGGATATTGAGTAACTCCAATTTTGATCAGCTTTGCCTGGAGATTACCAGTTGCCAAAGCTTCAGCAATAGAGGTACCCAATCCGCCATTAACACTATGATCTTCTATGGTCATAATAAAGCCTTTAGCAGCAGCTTCATTGACAATTGGCTCCGGAATGGACAAGGGGCTGGAGACATAGACAAGCTCGATGAAGATGCCCTCTTCACGTAAGGCATCGATGGCTTTCATGGCTCTGCCGGCAGGGCTGCCAGTAACCATCACAGTGCCTTGGTTACCTACCCGAAGGACATCCACGGCACCAAAAGTAAAGTCGTATTCTTCATTGTAGAATGCATCGTTGTCAGTGTTCTTCAGGATTGGCAGCTTGGAGCGTCCCATGGTTACGAGGTAGTTGCCAGGTTGGTTTACCAGCCACCTGATGATCCTATCAGTATGATTGGCGTCAGCAGGGCATATCAGTCTCGTATTGAACAGGTTGCGGGCTAGTGATATGTAATCAATGCACTGATGAGTCTTGCCATCCTGTCCTACATCCATGCCTACATGAGTCACAACTGTCTTGAAGTTGGCATGGTTAATGTCGTTCAAGCGCTGCATATTGTACACTTCATCAATGCCAAAGACACCAAAATCAGACCAGAAGCACTGGATGCCAGTAGTAGAGATGGCACCACCCATCACGGCAGCATGATGTTCCATGATCCCGCATTGAAGAAACTGCGAAGGAGTAACAGCTTTCAGACCATCTGTCTTGACGCTGCTGGCCAGATCACAATCGATTGCCACGATAGGATTAATAGCAACAGAATTAATCTTTGCCAGATCAGCCAAAGCATTCCCCCAGGCACTACGACAATCAGAATCATTGCTGTAAAGCATTGGTTTCCCAGGATCGTAATCATATCTTGGATGGAAGTTTCGCTTATGGGCTGGCTCGGGAGTAGGTTTGAAATCGTTTCGAATCTTACGATATAGATCAATCTGATTCTCTATGCCCAGTTCCTTGACAGCTTCTTCAAACTGAGGAATACTTAGAGTAGAGCCATGGTACTTGTTGTTATGCTCCATGAAGCTTACGCCTTTGCCCATGACGGTATGAGCAAGGATCATTACTGGTTCCTGTGCTTCTCTGGCATGATCGAGGGTGTGCAAGACCTGCTGGATATCGTGCCCATTCACTTCCATCACCAGCCAGCCATCAGATTCCCAGTTCTTGCGTATGTTCTGTGGCATTACATCGTGGATGGAGCCTGAGATTTGCAATTGGTTGTAATCAACTATGGCGATCAGGTTGTCCAGCTTGTATTTGGCAGCGAATCTTCTAGCTTCGCTGATTTGACCCTTCTGCTGTTCTCCATCTCCCATCAAGACATAGACATGCTGATTAGTTTTCTTGATCTTGGCGGCAATGGCAAAACCTGTACCGGCAGACAAGCCCTGACCAAGGTTTCCGGTAGTCCATTCCACTCCAGGGACATCTCTTTCGATATGGCCTTCGTACATACTACCAAAAACGCGGTACAGGGCAGTAGCATCATCCAGAGGGAAGTATCCCATAATCCCTAATGTACTATACACAGCGGGGGAGATGTGTCCCATGGAAACCACTACCATGTCCCGATCTGGCATATCAGGATTCTGGGGATCATGTTTGATCGTATTGTAAAGGCTAAGCAGGATATCTATACTGGACATCGAGCCTCCAGGATGACCGGCTCCATTCAGGGTTGTCATGTGGAGAATGGCTGATCTGGCTCTAAGAGCCTGAGCGCTGATGATCGATGCAAGTTCATTGTAATTCTTACTCATTTGAAACCACCTTGATGTAAAAGAATATCCCCTTCGCCGTGGATTCACAACGAAGGGGTTTACTATTTGGTGGAGCATAGCGGGATCGAACCGCTGACCTCATGACTGCCAGTCATGCGCTCTCCCAGCTGAGCTAATGCCCCGTAGCATTCACATATTTGATTTTTCCAAAGATTTCTCAGGCGGATTTGTGTCAAGGATTAAATTCATCGCAGAGGCTGGATCTGGTGCTTCCAGTAGAGCGATGACAAGATTTTCCTTGACGTTAAATGCCTGAATTTAACCGTGCGAACATAATGGAAAATAAACACACACAAGGAGATTCACAATGAAACGTAGAGTAATCATCATGGGTGCCGCAGGACGTGACTTTCACAATTTCAACGTCTTCTTCCGCGATAACAAGGACTATGAAGTAGTAGCCTTCACAGCTACCCAAATTCCTGGTATCGATGACAAGAAGTATCCTGCTGCCCTGGCTGGGAAACTGTATCCCAAGGGTATCGAGATCAAACCCGAAAGCGAGATCAAAGAGCTGATCAAGAAGCACAACGTTGATCTTGTTGTTTTAGCTTACAGTGATCTTCCCTACGAAGTAGTGATGAATAAAGCTGCCCTGGTAAATGCCACTGGCGCAGATTTCATGCTGATGGGTGCCAACAACACCACCATCAAAACAAAGAAACCCCTCGTTACCATCTGTGCAGTACGTACAGGTTGTGGCAAATCCCAAACCACCCGTGCGGTTGTGAAAGCCCTCAAGGCCAAAGGTCTGAAGGTCGTTTCCATCCGTCACCCCATGCCTTATGGTGATCTGGTAAAGCAAAAAGTGCAACGCTTTGCTGAACTGGCTGATCTCAAGAAACACAAGTGCACCATCGAAGAGATGGAAGAATATGAGCCGCACATCCAGATGGGCAGCGTGATTTATGCTGGCGTGGATTATGAAGCCATCGTCCGCGAAGCTGAAAAAGAAGCCGACGTCATTATCTGGGACGGCGGAAACAACGATATTCCTTTCTACTGCTCAGATCAGCAGGTGAGAATCGTAGTCGTGGATCCACATCGCCCTGGCGACGAGCTTTCCTATTATCCTGGCGAAACCAATGTTCACATGGCTGACGTAGTAGTGATCAACAAGATCGATAGTGCTGATCTTGACGATATCAATGAAGTGCGTGCCAATGTCCGCTCCATCAATCCCACAGCTCAGATCATCGAAGCTGCTTCTCCGCTGTTTGTCGATCATCCAGAAATGATCATGAACAAGAAAGTTCTGGTTGTGGAAGATGGTCCTACCCTCACCCACGGTGAAATGACCTATGGTGCTGGCGTAGTGGCTGCCGAGAAATACGGTTGTGCAGATCTGGTTGATCCTCGTGAATGGGCTGTTGGCGAAATGGCCGAAACTTTCGAGAAGTATCCTGAAATCGGTGTGCTGCTGCCAGCTATGGGCTACAGTGCACAGCAGATCAAAGACCTCGAAAAGACCATCAACGATACCGATTGCGAATCTGTGGTAATTGCCACTCCGATCGATTTGCGCCGTATCATCAAGATCAAAAAGCCAGCCTGCCAGGTTCAATATGAACTTCAGGAGATTGGTGTTCCCACCATCGCCGACGTATTGCAAGGCTTTGGCAAAAACAAGAAAAAGAAATAATCCCAGACTCAGATATACATCCTATAAACCGGGAGTGAGAATTTCACACTCCCGGCTTTAGTTTTCTAAGTGTTGTTTTATCATTTGCAGGACAAAATGATAAGGCTACATTGTTAAATAGTATAGTAACATGAAAGAGGATAATGATATGACAAAGACAGCAGTACTTGCCCTGGGCGGTAATGCCATCATCAAAGCCGGACAAAAGGGAACGATCGGTGAGCAATTCGCCAATACCCGCGATTCTTTAGGCGGGATCGTTGAACTCATCCGCAGGGGCTATCAACTTAGCATCACCCATGGAAACGGACCTCAAGTAGGAAACATGCTGCGTCAGCAGGAAGCGGGAGAAAAGGAAGGCATTGCACCTCTGCCATTGGGAGTCCTCAATGCCGCCACCGAAGGCACAATGGGCTATATGATAGAACAAAGCTTGCAAAATGCCCTCAAACACCATGGAATCGAGAAACAAGTGATTACCATCGTTTCGCAGGTGATGGTGGACAAAAACGATCCCAGCATGCTGAATCCCACCAAATACGTTGGCTCCACTTATTATTCTGCCGAAGAAGCAGAGCAACTCAAGCAAAGCCTGGGCTGGACTCTTAAAGAAGATGCCGGCAAAGGCTATCGCCGCGTGGTTCCTTCACCCATGCCGATCCGGATAATCCCGGCTGCAACAGTGAAAGAACTGGTGCATAGGGGAGAGGTCGTGATCGCTGTTGGTGGTGGTGGAATCCCCATTTATCAGGAAGAAGACGGATCCTACGAAGGCGTTGATGCCGTGATCGACAAAGACTTTGCCAGTGCTCTCCTGGCGCTGAATATCGAAGCGGATCTGTTTGTGATCCTGACGGGAGTGGACAAAGTATCCATAAACTTTGGCAAACCGGATCAACGAGACCTTGATACCATGACCGTTGCTGAAGCCCGTAAACATTATGAAGAAAAGCAATTCCCAGCCGGCAGCATGGGACCCAAGATCCTGGCCGCCATCGATTTCCTCGAGAAAGGCGGGAAAGAAGTACTGATCACATCCATCGACCGGATCGTGGAAGCCTTTGAAGGTAAGACCGGTACCCGCATAACTCACTAATAATCAAGCTTGTAAGATTGGAGTCCATGCCTGAAAGGTATGGACTTCTTCTTTTTGTCATGAAGATTTCAGGATTCTATCAGGGTGATTCTTTCCTATTCCAATTACGCTATCAATACGGAGTCATTACGCATCGAATCCGTAATAGCTGGGTAATGCTAATGGGATTGATATAGATCGGACTGCTGAATAACCTGAACCCCTTGCGTCGCTCCTGCTCCTCTGCTACCCAAGCCCTGCCCGGCGTGGGATGCCCTGGAGAGGCTGGTCAGGACTTTAGGAGTTATCAACTGGCAGCTATTTCGGTATCTTGAATGTAATGATATGATTATTGGTGACATGGGGCGGTGGGTTCCAGGCCAGTGATGAGACTCTCAGGAATTGAAATCACTTCAATTTTTCTTGACGGATATTCCAGAAGTGGAGTTAGAGGATCAGATATCAAGCAAAACACTCTTGGGAGAGAATAATGAGAAACATAATGACCATTATGTTGATGCTGATCAGCGTCTCTACTCTGTTTGCCAATGAGATAATCGGGGATTGGCACGGGATGCTGGATCTTAGCGGCATGAAGCTGCGTCTGGTGTTTCATATTGAGGCAGATGGCGATGGATTGAAGGCTACATTTGATAGCCCTGATCAGGGGGCATTTGGCCTGCCTGTAAGCAAAGTAAGCTATGAGGCTCCCTGGCTGGAACTTGAGACTACTTCGCCGATCATCAAATACAGCGGTGAACTCAAGAACGGTGTTATTGAAGGGACTTTCAACCAGGCTGGTTTTGAGGCAAAGCTTGATATGAAGCGTGAAGTAATGGAAAAACCTGTATTTGTGAGGCCTCAAGAACCTCAGAAACCATATCCATACAAGGTGAAAGACCTGAAGTTCAAGAATAAGCAAGCAGGGATCAAATTGGCTGGGACTCTCACTCTGCCAAAAACTAAGGGAAAACATCCTGCAGTAATACTGATCAGCGGCAGCGGTCCTCAGGATAGAAATGAAGAACTGCTGGGGCACAAGCCCTTTTGGGTAATTGCCGACTACCTTACAAGGCAGGGAATAGCTGTTTTGCGTTTTGATGATCGGGGTGTAGGTAAATCCCAAGGTGATTTTGCCTCCGCTACTACTCAGGACTTTGCCACCGACGTGGCCAGTGCAGTGAAGTATCTGAAATCCCGCAAGGATATTGGCAAAATCGGACTGGTTGGCCATAGTGAAGGTGGAGTGATCGCTCCCATGGTTGCCACTCAGATGCCGGAAGTAAACTTCATAGTTTTACTTGCTGGTACAGGGGTAAGGGGAGATCAGCTCTTGCTGCTTCAGCAAGAAGCAATCTGGAAAGCTGAGGATACGGACGAGGAAGATATTGAGAAGTCTATGTATGTCAATCGCAATATCTTTGCTATGATCATGGCTGAACAGGATGTCACACTACTTCAGGAGCAAATCCGCAACTTCCTGAATAAAAGCATCACCGATGGCATGATTAATATCCCCGAAGGCTATACACCAGAGGATGTGGTGACTCAGGCAGTTGCTGAGACTACTAATCCCTGGATGCTATATTTCATCCGCCATGATCCAGCTCTGGTTTTACAAAAAGTCAAGATCCCTGTACTGGCCTTGATCGGTACCAATGACCTTCAAGTACCACCGAAAGAGAATCTGTCAGGCATTCAGGCAGCTTTGGAGCTGGCCGGAAACAAAGACTTCAAGCTGGTAGAACTGGAAGGTTTGAACCATTTGTTTCAGACCTGCGAAACTGGTCATCCCAGCGAATATGCAAGAATTGAAGAGACTTTCTCACCTCAAGCTCTGGAAATCATGAGTGATTGGATCAAGCAGAAAGGGGCTATGAAATAGCTGGATGTAGAATATCTAACTTATAGAACGATAACCATATAATAAGGGCAGGTCATAAAACCTGCCCTTGATTGTAACAAGTGAAATCTACATCTCGATGAGCTGGGCTTTTACATAATCAATAGCATTCAGTTTTCCCAACATCTCCTGAATGATGCCTGCTTCGCCTTCTACTTCCAGGATCACAAGACCGTCATTGGCGCAGAATTCTTTGGAGACTTCATGTAATCCCAGGCGGACTTTGATGTTGCAGCCAAAGTCTGTGAGGATGCCCTGGACTCTGGTAGCCTCGGTGGCACGATGATCGATTTTGATCAGAACTACTTTGTAAGTCATTGCGTACTCCCTCTATATTAGTTTGATTTTTGCATCTGCTTCTGCCAGGTATCCCGGAGCCCGCAGATGCGATTGAATATCAGTTTGCCGGTAGTGGAATCCTTGTCCAGAGTAAAATATCCGAGCCTGAGAAACTGGTATCGGTTATCAGGACTGGCATCTGCCAGAGCGCTTTCGGCTTTGGCATTGGATATGGTCTTTAGGGAATCAGGATTCAGATAATCCAGATAGGTCTTGTCTTCAGGGATGGTGCTAAGATCAGACACAGTAAAGAGGTGCTCATACAGCCTTGTTTCTACATCTATGGCAGTCTCGGCACATACCCAATGAAGTGTTCCTTTCACTTTGCGTGCGTCCTCAGTCCAGCCGCCACGGCTCATGGGATCGTAGGTACAAAGGATTTCTGTGATCTTGCCATCAGGGTCTTTAACTACCTCGCCACATGTGACATAATAGGCATGTTTAAGACGCACTTCCTGTCCTGGGGCAAGTCTGAACCAACCCTTTGGTGGAGTTTCTGTGAAGTCTTCACGTTCAATGTAGAGGTTGCGGGAGAAAGTGACGTTACGGTGTCCTGCACTCTCGTCTTCAGGATTGTTCTCCGCGCTGAGTTCTTCGATCTGACCTTCAGGATAGTTTGTGATCGTAAGCTTGATGGGATCCAAAACTGCCATGCGGCGCAAGGCACGACGATTGAGATCTTCGCGCACGCAGAATTGCAGCAAGTCATAATCTACCATGGAATTGGCCTTGGCTACACCTATGCGTTCGGCAAATTCACGAATCGCCTCAGGAGTGAATCCCCGCCGCCGCATTCCGGCGATGGTTGGCATGCGTGGATCGTCCCAGCCATTTACATAGCCGTTCTTCACTAATTCCAGCAGTAAGCGTTTGCTCATTACCGTATAGCTAAGATTCAGCCTGGCAAATTCTATCTGGCGAGGATGGCATGGGACTGGCAGTTGATCCAGAAACCAATCGTACAAAGGACGATGATCCTCAAATTCCAGTGTGCAAATGCTATGTGTGATCCCTTCCAGAGCATCGGAGATGCAGTGAGTATAATCATACATGGGATAGATTTGCCATTCGTCTCCAGTGCGGTGGTGATCTGTCTTCTTGATGCGGTAGATCACAGGATCGCGCATATTCAGGTTTGGACTGGCCATATCGATTTTGGCTCTCAGGCTGCGGCTACCCTCTGGGAACTCGCCATCACGCATGCGTCTGAAGAGATCGAGGTTTTCTGCTATCGATCTGTCCCGGTAGGGGCTGTTCTTGCCAGGAACTGTCAAAGTTCCGCGGTGCTCGCGAAGTTCATCTACATTGAGATCGCACACGAATGCTTTACCTGCCAGAATCAGGTGTTCAGCATATTCGTACAGGCGGTCAAAGTAGTCTGAGGCGTAGAAGAGCTTATCTTTCCAATCAAAGCCCAACCAGTGCACGTCTTCCATGATGCTTTCCACATACTCTACGTCTTCCTTGACAGGATTTGTATCATCGAAACGCAGGTGGCATCTGCCCTCATAATCTCGTGCCAAACCAAAGTTCAGGCAAATGGATTTGGCATGCCCAATGTGTAAATAGCCATTGGGTTCGGGTGGGAATCTTGTAACTATGTAGTTGTGCTTTCCACTGCTCAAATCATCATCTATAATGTTCCTGATAAAACTGGGAACAGGGGTTTTTGTTTCGTTGTCCATAACTTCCTTGTTTCCTATGTGTTTATTAATATGTTTCAAATTACGGGATCAGTTTATTAGTCAAGCATATTTTTCCTTGTGGTTCTGTTGAGATTATCCCCACTGTGGCAAATCTCTACACTTAAGTTGATGCAATAAGCAGTGCCTACACGGATGAGTGCTCCGCTAATCGATAGATGAACAGAGAGATACGAAACTAGTAGACATTCAGTTCAGATTGGCACGTAAGTTGCAGATATTAGAAGACAAGTGAGGATGACATGGCAATAAACCCTAAGACTGTTATCGACAAGATAGAACTAGATGCCTACATAGACCGCAAAGCTTTGGATAAGGCGTTCTTTCGAAATGGTCTTTGTGCATATTGCGAGCGCAGATTCACATGCTGTCAGACCAACGGTCAAGGCCTTGTTTATGAGTGTGATGATTACCTGGAAGGTGAAGACATCAGCCATGGGCTCACATTCAGCTTGCTTGAGCTTCGAGCGGAAGAGGCAGATTACAAAGGTTTATGTTCAGAATGCCAGAACCGATCCTACTGCGTCCTCAAGGACATCAGCGGAGGTGTATGGCATTGTGATGAATACATATAGACTATCACATACCTCAACACACACACTGGGGGCTCCCCGCCCCCTTTTTTTGTGCTTATCAGCAAGAAATAGATTGACGAAAACCGAAAAGTAAAATTCTTAGACAAATAAGAAAAGATTTAGGGGTTATCATGAGATTCTCCATTGAAAAGAAAGACCTGTTGCAGCATGTGCAACATCTGGTTAGCATTGCACCTACCAAAAATACATCTCCCATTTTGACAAACTATCTTGTTTCTGTATCAGCAGATACAAACATGGTGAGGATTACAGCTTCTGATCTGGAGATAACTGTAGTGGTCGAATTCCCCGCTGCTGTTAGTGAAGGCGGTACGATCGCTGTCTCCGCAAGGCATTTTAATGAGATCATAAACTTCATGCCTGAAGCCGTAATCAACTTCTGGCGTCATGAAGATCTGCTCATGATCCAATGCAACAAGATTGATTTCAACCTCCTGATTGCAGACCATACTCTGTATCCTGTTGTCCCGGAAGTTAAACTCCAGAATGCCCTTAGCATCGATGCTGAGCTTTTTAGTAAGATGATCTCCAAGACTCATTTTGCTGTTTCATCGGATGTGAATCGTCCAGTTCTTACCGGTGTATGTTGGAAGATAGCAGCAGATATGCATTTGATGGCTGCCACTGATGGTCGTAAAGTAGCTGAGATCAAGGTATTGAATAGCTCTTTGATGCCTCAAGCGGAGAATACCAATATTGAGGGCAACATATTCAGCGATATGCCGGATGCTGGACTGGAAAAGATCATACCTGTAAAGACTTTGATCTTCCTGCAGAAGATCTTTAACAGCACTGACAAAGATTTGAAGATCATGATCGAACACAGCAAGGTAATTCTGATGTACGGGAAATACATCGTCTTCTCGCAAGTGATAGAGCATAAGTATCCAGAGTACCAGAAAGCCTTTGTAAGTGATCTTCAGAACCAATTTGTCATAGATAAAGAATCACTACGCAGTGCGATTCGAAGAGTTGCTTTGGTAGCTCCTGATGAAAACATGCGGATACGTTTTGAACTGGACAACGAAGCATTCGAAGTGAATACCTCAAATCGTGACGCAGGTGATGCCAAAGAGAATCTGGAAAACTACGCGTACCAGGGCGCTCATACTGGGGTTTCTTTCAATTACAAGTTCATGCTCTCCATCCTTGATGTGATTGATAGCGAGAAAGTGATCATAAAACTTGGCACTTCCAAAGATCCAATGATGATCTACAATGAGACTGAGCCTGAGAATATCAAAACCACTTACCTGCTGATGCCCTTACGGTCATAAACTCTATTGCATCTCAAGAGTATTGAGCTCAAGAATTTTAGGAGTTACCACCACAGGAGATTCAGTTTTGAATCTCCTGGGTGTATTCTATTGGGAGCAAACGGAAGCGGTAAAACCAATCTCTTGGAAGCCATAGCATATACCTCAATTGGAAAATCCATTCGTTATCAGTCTGAAGCTGAGTTATTGAGCTTTGGAACAGGTTTCTTCAGCTTGAGTGCTGATTATGACAGCAGTGCTGGCGTGGATTTACATGTATTTCTAAGTTATGCGGAGAAACGCAAACTCCTCAAGATCGACGGACAGATATCCAGGCAGTTAAGCACATTATTCAGCCTGGTAAAGACCATCTATTGTGCACCTGAGGATATCATGCTGATCAATGGTTCTCCCAGGCTCAGGAGGCAGTATTTTGATCTGGCAATATCGCAGTTGTGGCCTGAATATCTTGCTGTCTTGCGTGAGTACTTGCATATTGTGGATCAGCGCAATAATCTGCTAAAACGAGAATACCAGAGATCAGAGAAAGCTGGATGGGATCAAAACTTCGCCCGCAGCTATCTGAATGTGCTGAGTTATCGCAAACGCTATCTGCAACTATTGAACAACCAGTTCAATGGTATCTTCGAAGTATGTGATGACACGATTCACGACGTAGCTGTAGACTACTTATGGGTTGGCAGAGATTTCGAATCCTACGGTCAAGAAGATCTAATCCGACATTTAAGTGATTTGGAGCCACGGGAAAAGGTTATGCAACGCAGTTTGATAGGTGCACATATCGATGATTACCACTTTCGTCAAGGGAAACGCAGCCTGAGAGCATATACATCCCAGGGGCAAAAAAGACTCACGGTGATCCTGTTGAAATTGATTCAAGCCAGGCTGATCGAACAAGAGACCCGAATTCTGCCCATAATCCTTTATGACGATATCCTGGCTGAGCTGGATACACGCTATAGTGCCAGAATCAAAGAGCTCACAGATAGTCGCTTTCAGGTCTTTATTGCCAGCCCAAATCATGATGTAACCAAGATCTGGGATCATATGCCACAGGTAGAAATGGAGGCCTTAGCATGCGAATAACCCGCCAGCTCTTCGGCTGGATGATGTATGATTTTGCCAATTCAGCCTTCACAACGATCATAGTGACTGTGGTCTATAGCGTGTATTTCATCAATCACGTGGTCGGTGGAGATCCTGGATTGGGAGAAATGCTATGGGGCAGGGCAGTAGGTCTATCGATGACCCTGGTCGCGATCACAGCTCCAATCCTGGGTGCAGTGGCGGATTACTCACGCTCCAAAAAGAAGTTTCTCTTCATCAATTGCTATTTTACGGTGATCTTCACAGCGCTGCTGTATTTCGTAGATAAAGGCAACATCACCCGTGGGATGGTGTTCTTCATCGTGGCAAATTATGCCTTCAACAGTGCAAACGTGTTTTATGATGCCTTTCTTCCTGAGATTACTTCAGTAGAGAACATTGGCAAGGTTTCAGGTTATGGCTGGGCTCTGGGATACGTGGGTGGCCTGGTAGCCCTGCTGGGTTCGCTTGTTTTGATCAATAGAAACGTAAGATTGATCTTTCCACTCATTGCAGTACACTTCTTCATCTTCAGCCTCTTTACCTTTTTTTGGCTCAAAGAAGTACGGCTACCATCCAAGAGAACGAATTACTTCCGCGTAGGCTTTACTCGTATCACATCAACACTGAAGAATATCCGTAAACACCCCCAGTTATTAAAGTTTATCGTGAGTTACTTCATCTACAATGATGGTATAACCACTGTGATTGTCTTCGCTTCGATCTACGGGATTACCCGTTTTGGTATGACCACCAAGGATATGCTGATCTATTTCATCCTGGCGCAATTCACTTCCATAATCGGATCTGCATTGTTTGGCTGGTTTACCGATAAAACCAGTGCCAAGCACTCTCTCTCTTATTCACTGCTGATTTGGATTGCAGTGGTGATCTGGGCATACTTTTGCAAGACCTCCAGCGAGTACTATTTCGTAGGCCTGGCAGCAGGCTTGGCGATTGGGAGCAGTCAATCCAACAGCCGCACAATGCTTTCCCGCCTTACCCCATTGGACCGCCAGGCAGAGTACTTTGGTTTTTATACCTTGACAGGAAGGCTTTCTGCTATAATTGGACCAATACTATATGGATGGATAGCACACAAAACTGGAGATATCCGCTATTCCATCTTATCATTAATGTTGTTTTTTATTACTGGTTGGCTGGTTCTGCAATCTGTTAATTTCAAGCAAGGTGTCTTGGAAGCAGGGCAGCCAGAAACTCATAAGACATAGGAGGAAAAGAGATGCGACGCACTATTTGCATTTTCCTGATGATTATCATCGCTGTTTTCGTTGCTACTTCATGCAGCAAGTCAAAGCCGATTCTCTATATATTCAATTGGAGCGATTACATCGATCCTGAATTGATCAAGGTTTTTCAAGATCAGAATAATTGTCGGATCAAATATAGCACTTATGATTCCAATGAAAACATGCTTACTAAGGTGATGAGCTCAAGAGAGTCTTTTGATCTTCTGTTTCCTAGTGGAGACCACGTAACGATTCTCATGCAGAGCAATCTACTTGAACCCCTGGACAAATCCAAACTTAATAACTACGCAAATCTTGATTCACAGCTTCTTCTGAAGGCTCAAGCCTTTGATCCTGAAAACAAGTACTCCATACCCTATTTTTGGGGTCTTACTGGTTTGCTCTTCAACAAGCAGTATGTACCTCAGAACATTATGGCCTCTGGAGGATGGAATATATTAGCTGATTCATTCTTTGAAGGGAAAAACAAAATAACCATGCTGGATGATGCCAGAGAGGTCGTTGGTGCTGCTATGGTGTACAGTGGGTATGACCTGAATGATACCAGTGAGAAAGCTCTTCAGGCAGCCACAGAAGCCTTAAATCTGTGGGATCGGAACATCACCCAATATGATAGTGATTCATACAAAAACGAGGTAGCAGATGGTACTACCTGGCTGGCGCAAGCTTATAATGGCGATGCACTTCAGCAGATGGTTATGAATGACAAACTTGGCTTCATCCTGCCCAAAGAAGGCACTTCGATGTGGATGGACAATATTGTCATGCTGAAGTCCTCCCGCAACAAGGAGCTTGCTTACAAGTTTATCGACTTCCTGCTGGATGCAGAGAATGCCAAGATCAATGCTGAATACACACAGTATCCTTCTCCAAACAAAGTAGCCAGCGGGATGATGAGTGATGAATTCAAGAACAACCCTATCATCTACCCCAGTGATGAGTATCTGGAGAAATGCTATATGATCGAATATATAGCAGATGAAGTAAAGAAAATCGATGCAATCTACGAGCAAATAAAACTGAACTAAGGAAACATGGATAATTTTGTCAATCTACACCGCAGCCACTATTGTGGGCTGGTTTCAAAGGAAGACCTTGGTAAGCGCATTACTGTGATGGGCTGGGTACATCGCAGACGTGACCTGGGCGGGTTGATATTTTTCGACGTAAGAGATGTAAAAGGACTACTCCAGGTTGTAATACATCCCGAGAGGGAGCTAGCGTTCTCCAAATCCGAAAAAGTACGCAATGAGTATGTAATCGCAGTCACTGGTATATGCCAGGCCCGATCTGAAGCCAATATCAACAGCCGGATGGCTACTGGTGAAATAGAGCTTGTGGCAGAGGATGTATATATCCTGAACGACACCCAAGCCCTGCCGATCCAAATCGAAGGAAGCGCCATGGCGGATGAAGACCTGAGGCTTACCTACCGCTATCTTGACCTCAGGCGTCCCAAACTCCAGGATATCATCATCAAACGCCATAAAATCACCAGCATTATGCGGAGTTTCCTCGACAGTGAAGGATTTTACGAGATAGAGACTCCCATGCTGATGAAGAGTACTCCAGAGGGTGCACGTGACTACCTGGTTCCCAGTCGGGTTCACCCAGGTAAGTTCTATGCACTGCCCCAATCTCCTCAGATATTCAAGCAATTGCTGATGATCTCAGGGTTTGATCGCTATTATCAGATTGCCAGATGCTTCCGTGATGAAGATCTGCGCGCAGACCGTCAGCCTGAATTCACCCAACTCGATATTGAGCTTTCATTCGCCACTCAAGAGCAGATCTTTGATCTCCTTGAACGCCTGATGGGGCGACTTTTCTCAGAAGTTCTGGGGATTCAGCTCCAGATTCCTTTCCAGCGCTTAACCTATGCTGAAAGCATGAATCTTTATGGATGCGACAAACCTGATCTGAGGTTTGAGCTCCATCTGCAGGATTTGACCGGGATTTTTGCTCATAGTGAATTCCAGGTATTCAGCCAGACAACTGCCCAGAAAGGCGTGATCAAAGCTCTAGTTATCCCCGGTGGGGCGTCTTTTACCAGGAAGCAGCAGGACGAATTGGTAGAGCTTGCCAAACACCTTGGCGGTAAAGGTGTAGCTTTCACCAAGGTGACAGATAGTGGCTTCGACGCCGGAATTGCCAAATTCATCAGCGCAGATGAAACAGAGCAAACGATGAAACAAACCAATGCCAAACCCGGAGATCTCCTGGCCATTGTAGCGGATAGCTATGACATGTGTTCCAAGGTATTGGCAGGATTGCGCAATCACCTTGGAGCAAGCTTGGGATTGATTTCTAGCGAGGCTTTCGCATTTGCCTGGATTACAGATTTCCCTCTCTTCAACTGGAATGCAGAGCAAACCAGATGGGAGCCCGCACATCACATGTTTACCTTACCCAAAGATGAGCACCTTCCATATCTGGACGATCCAACCCGGATTGGTGATATCCACGGCCAACTTTATGATCTTGTTTGCAATGGGATGGAACTTTCCAGCGGCAGTATACGTTGCCATCGCTATGATATTCAAAAGAAGATATTTGATATCCTGGGCTTCAGTGAGTCCGATCTGAAAGAACGCTTTGGCTTCTTCCTGGATGCTCTGAAATATGGCACTCCACCACATGGAGGAATAGCACCCGGGCTTGACCGTCTGGTGATGATCATGACCAAAGCCGAATCGATCCGGGATGTGATCGCATTTCCAAAGACTTTGAAAGCTACAGACCTGATGAACCAGTCTCCCAGTGAAGTGGATGAATCCCAATGGCGGGAACTCCATCTCAAATTTTCCGAATAATAACGCTTAGCAGTGGCCACTCCAGAGGTTCAAACCTTCTGGCGATGCATCGTCATTTTCATGAACAGCAACTGCCAGTGGAGATCTTTCGGGCTGTATTCACAAAAGCTACAGCTCCAGCTATTGAGCATTGTACAGAGCGGGGCATCCCCGTTGAAGTAATCAGTGCGAAAGACATGCCTGGATTCGAAGCCAGGCTTTTATCACTTGTGAGAGACAACAGCATCGATCTCATCGCCTTATGTGGATTTCTCAAACTACTTAGTGCTGATTTCCTGGACACCTTAGGGATTCCTGTGCTAAATATTCATCCTGCCCTATTACCCAATTATGGAGGGAAATCCATGTATGGCATGGCAGTGCACGAAGCAGTATATAGTAATGGAGAGCAGTACAGTGGAGCCACCGTGCATAGAGCAGATGCCCAATATGATCATGGAGCGATAGTAGCCCAGCAGCGAGTAGATATCAGCTCATGCCTTTCTGCGGCTGAGGTTGCAGCTCGGGTGCTTCAGGTCGAACACCAGCTTTATGCTCAGGCAATCTGGGGATTACTGAGTGGAATCTCATAAACTCCGGATAGCCATAGCTACTCTTGGCTGCAAGGTCAATTTCTTTGAATCTGCCGGAATTGTATCCCAATTTCCTGATGTAGAACTGGTAGATTTTGATGAACCTGCAGACGTCTATATTATCAATACCTGTACGGTTACAAACCGAACCGACTACAAGAGCCGCAATCTGATCCGCAAAGCCTTGCGCCGGAAGGAGCAGGATCCGAAAGCCAAAGTGATCGTAACCGGCTGTTTTGCTCAACGCTCGAGTGAAGAAATTCGAACGCTGGGCGATATTGATTTTATCGTGGATAATCAGAGCAAACTCGATATCGATCAGATCCTCACCGGAAAACAGCACGATTTCATGGATATCATGACTGCTGAAGCCTTTGCTTACCGCCCTGTGGACAACATGCTCGGGCATACACGTGCCTTCCAGAAGATTCAAGACGGTTGCGATTTCTACTGTCACTATTGTGCTGTGCCATACGCCAGAGGGCATAGCCGTTCTGCCCGGTTTGAAGATGTAATCTCCCAAGCCCGGCTTTTTGCCCGGCAAGGCTTCAAAGAAATTGTTCTGGGTGGTGTAAATCTGGGCTTGTATCATGATAATCGGCATAATCTCAGCAATGTCATCAAGGCTATTGCCGACATTGATGAGATCAAACTGATCCGGCTGTCCTCGATTGAACCGCAGCTATTCGACAAAGACTTGCTTGGGACCGCCAGGCAGGTACCCAAGCTTTGCATGCATTTTCACATCCCGGTACAAAGTGGCAGCGATACAATCCTGAGTTGCATGGGCAGGAGATACAAAACCGAGGATGTCCGCAGCCTTGTACAAAGGGTGGTTGAGAATCTGCCCAATCCAGCCATTGGGTTTGATCTGATCACCGGATTTCCAGGCGAAACTCTCCAGCATCATGATGAGACTATAGCCTTTGTTAGTTCATTACCAATCGCCTATTTGCATGTATTCTCCTACTCAAAACGCAAAGGAACACCAGCGGCGAGCATGAAAGCCCAGGTAGATAAGGAAGAAAAAAAAGCCAGAACTGCTAGCCTCGCTGCTCTTTCCCAACAGAAAAGTGCCAGGTTCCAACAGCGGCTTGTGCAGAGTGATCAAGTCCTCCGCGGGATTATCGAGAAAGAGCGTGATGGCATGTACGAATTCCTCAGCGACAGATATCTTCGCATTGGGCTCAGAGGTGAGCACAAGGTAGGGGAATATGCCTCTATCCCCGCTTCCCAAGCAGTCTTCCTGCGTTCGGATCTAGAAAACTGAATCCAGTTATCCTACCATATCCTTCGACACTCTACATGTCTTTATTCTCCTGGATTGATATACGCGATCAATACGCAGCCATTACGCATTTTGTCCGTATTTGATGCGTATTGATAGCGTAATTCAAACAGGTGCGTTCTGTGTTCGATGAATAGGATCGTCAGAAACCAATCTAAGGATATCCATCCTGGCATAGCGACGGATATCACAGCAGCCACATCATGACAGATTCACTGAGTTTGCTGATCCTCGCAAACAGCCTGAGATTTCTCATTGACAGTAAAAACCATCCAGTGAAGGTGGTAAAATCTGTGTAAATATGGAGATCATTGATGCATAAATTTCTGCTTATCCTGCTGCTAGGCATGTGTCTGGCAGGCATTAACCCAGTTCTGGCACAGCAAGCACGGGACACCAGTCCGCAAGGCATTGGGAATCCCGAACGCTATGCGTATCAGTATATTGTGGAACTCTATGATGTAGGAGATACAGAGCAATTACACCAGCAGATCAAGCTCTATTATGCTCAATATCCTACATCCGAATTGCAGCCTTATGTACAATTTATCGAGGCAGGTTTGTATTTGGAGAGCGGAAACAGCGCTATGGCTCTGGACTTGTACACAGCTCTTCTAAATGCTCCTCTTGACTTATCGGTACGGCATCAGGTGTATTTGAATCGAGCCATAAGCCTGTATCTTGAAAATCGTTTTGCGGAGGCTATGCATCAATTACAAAGCCTGAACTCTGAAAGCCGGGACGAGGGTCTTCTGGCAGAAGCCAACCTCTACAGAGCTCGTGTGTATCGCAGAATGGGTCAGTTTTTCAGCGCCAAGAAAGCATATCAGGAAGCCTTGGAAGTTTTTGAGCAGGATCCCGAAATCTCTCTGGAGCTGTTTGAGACGGTTATCAACTTGAATCAGGATTCTGAAGCGGAAAAGATGCTTGCTGAACTAACCCCTGCCACACCATTCTATCTGGAATATTTGGTCAAATGGGCTGAGTATCTTCTTGGTAGTTACAGATATCAGGAATTTGACCAGCACATCGCTGCTCATCCTGAACTGGACAACGTTCTTCAGGTCAATCTGCTGAAACTGAAGAAAGCATTTGAGCAAAATGATCTTAATACTGCTAGCAGGATTTTGGATGGGAATACTGCAATTCACGATCATGTGACCTATTATAAAGCCCTATTAGCCAGGAATCAAGGCTATTCAACCCTGGCTGATTCATTGTTTACGATTCTGGTAAAAAAAGCAGAACCGGAGATTAAGGTGCTCAGTTATCTGCAGAGGCTGATAATTCTGTATGAGGAAGAACCATTCACGGCGATGATGCAACTGGGTCAGTATATTTCTGCCGGGAGCAGTGAAATTGCCAAAGCAGAGCAGTATTACACTCTGGGATTTTTTGCCTTTGGCCGTCAGGACTATCAGGAAGCTTTACGCCGCCTTAGCCTCGCCAGAGCTGAAAGTCAGGATAAGCTCCAATTAGCCCGTATCGATATTTTAATCGGTAAAGCCTGGCTCAAAGCTGGGCGGACGGAAAATGCCCTTAACGCATTCAACCGCTATCTCAATCTATATCCTGAAGGTGCTAACAAGGACGAAGCTTTATACTACCTTGGTGCTTTGAATTTTGAAGCAAAGAACTATAGCTTGTCCAGAGGTGCCCTGGAAAAACTCGTGCGCGAAGTACCTGGCAGTATTCATATCCCAGGAGCTCGGTTCTATCTGGCAGAGATGGACTTTTTCCTGGCCAATTACAATCTTGCTTTGAATGGTTTTATCGCGATGTTGGATGCTGAGCCCACAAATGCTGCCGCTTTGCTACGCATTGCCCAAATCTACTTCTACCAAGGCAATCTGGATGAATCGGAGCGATACCTTCAACGGCTTACGCCTGGATATGACTCCCTGATTCTGCAAGGGCACATCAATTTCAATCGCAAGCAATATGCTACGTCTCTGGAGTATTTTACCCTTTCAGAACGTGCGGCGGACAACCCTCTGCGCACTGCCGAAGCTCAAAGTTATAGAGCCCTTACCCTTTATCAGATGAAAAGATTCAAGGAAGCCTCAGAGCTGTATTTGAAGCTCTTCAAGGGTCAGGAAGGTGCGGATACATACTTGTATCTTGGTGCCAAAGCAGCTTACTCTGCTGGTGATTACCATCAGGCTTTGAAACTCTATGATGATTTCGTGGATACCTACCCAGAATCTCCTTACTTCTTACAAGTCCTGGCGGAGATTGCCAATACCTACTACAATATGGGAAATCACCCTCAAGCGGTCCGGGATTATCGGAACATCCTGTCCAGATTCCGCAATTCAAGAGGTTTTGACGAAAGTGAGATTGCGTTTCTTCAGGAAGTGTTTACCGGATTGGAGCTTTCGCTATCACGCATAGATGATGTCACGCTGATCAATGATATAGCACTGATGAGCGAGACATTTCAAAGTGAATATATCACCTTTGAGCTTTCCTATCTGCTGGTGAAACTTTTCGCCGTCAGAAGCCAATGGGTGGATTTGCTGGAAACGGCTGAAAGCCTGCGCAGTGAGTTTCCCCAAAAGCAACGACGGGAAGTAGAAATGCTGATGGTGCAAAGCCTGATTAATCTCAACCAGTATTCCCGGGCAGATTCACTGCTCAGTTCACTTTATACTGAGACTGGTGATACTAGCGCTCTGCTCGAATGGGCGGATTTAGAGGTTCTTACCGAGGACTATGCTTCGGCCTTGGCGAAGTATCAAGCAGTTTATGCCGCTAAGCCAGGTTCTGAAATCTGGCTGAAGATGCTAAAAACGTCTACCGCTCTTGCCTTCGACGGCTTTGATGTGTTGTGGCAAATGGGTGAAGTTTACCTGTCCGAGGTGCCCCAGGCTCTGCTGCTCAGGCTGGAGTATCTGGTTGCAGATGCCAGGCTAGAGGAAGCATCTGGACTTACAGATCAGATCATAGCCAATAGCCTGAACACCTATGATCATGCTACTGCCTTCCTGTATAAAGGGATCATCGCTTATGAGAATTCGGATTTTGGCAATGCCATTAGTGAACTCAGGAAAGTGCTGATGCTCTTCTCGGACATTCCTGATATCGTGGATAAGGCTGCTTATCAACTGATCAAAACCTATCTGCAAATGGGTGCCTATACTGATGCCAGCATGCTATTCTGGCAATATGCTCCTCGCATGAGTGAGGTAAACATCCGAGTAATCAATCAGCTCCTGGAGGAACAGCAGTGAAGCAGTTTGTTCTCCTGATACTCCTCGTTTCAGTCTCCTGCGTTATGCTCGCTCAAGTGCAGAAGCTTCCTGATATTCAGGTAGTGGGGGATAGCCCGGTGCGGGCTTTTCTCTACAAGAAGAATCTTCCCTTTCAGCAAGAAAACATTGTGGATTCTTTGCCGGCCTTTCTGCCTCGTGCATTACCCCAGATGACAAGAGGGCAGACCTTGCTCCTAAAAAAGATTCCTAAACACTTCGTTCATATGGAAGGGAATACAAGATTCGGAATTGATGCTTTCTACCGCATGCATCCATACAGTCCAGCAGTGAATTCCATTGATGCTTCAGTATCGATCAAAGCACCTGTGGGTAATTTGCTCTCAAATCATTATCGTGCCTCTGCTGATTTCATCTCTGATTCGGGTGACTTGCTTCGTAGCAGGATTGCTTATCTTTATGCAGATGGTAGAGGATTACACAACGAATATACAGGCTTTGATGCCTATCTGTATAGTGGAGATGTGGAAGTTTCAGATCTATTGTTCAAAGATGTAGTTACTCAATTAGGCGCATATCGGATCTGGCAAAGAAATTCCAATCAGCGGTTCGAGCAGCGGGGATTGAATTTCTATCATCAGCATGATATTGAGCTGCTTTCTCAAACTCTGGAGAATCGTCTTTTCATCTCCATGGGCAAATTGGGATTGCACAGTAGCATTAGCTTGCCAGTACCCTTCCTGGATAGCTCCGCTCTGCATTTGATGCTGGATAAGAGGCATGTAATCCCCAGCCTGGGTTTTCGCTGGACCAAGGTTACTGATTTTGATCAGCTTCTTACGATCAGCAACAATCCCCATGTAGTTAACCAGGATTATGACGAGAATATCAATCGATACCGTTGGATCAGCCTGAGTCAAGGTTATCCGGCTCTGCTGCCCTTGAACCTGAACTTGAGCTATGAAGCACTGTTTCCGCTGAGCAAGGATTTTCAGCTTCGTAGCCTCAAGATCGAAAACAGCAATCGCTACTTCGTGCATAAAGCTATTTTACAAAGTGGAGTAAATCCCCTGATTCCGGATCTGACTCATACCGATGTGGCTTCCAATCGGACTGAATTCTCCGCGGTCTTTGGTGATGATGGATTCAACCTGACGCAAATGGTGTTTGTGGATTTGAACTACTTGAGCCGCTACAATTGGATTAGGGAGGGATATATGCCCATCCTGGGGATCGAAACAAAGGCTCAGTATCAGCTTGAAAAGTGGAATCTGGGAGTTGCTCTGGATCAGCATTTCTTCAGTCGTGATCATCTGAGCAACGACTTGCCGGAAGTGATTGATCTGAGTCTCAGTTCAGAGTATCAACCGAATCAGAATAGTTCCATTTATCTGCTGGCTAGTAACCTGCTGAACAAACGCCGCTGGGTCTACAGGTCTCTTCCGGCTCAAGGCATTACTGTCTTTGCCGGAGTACGGCACAGGTTCTGAATTGAGCAGCAATAGCATATCCAAATTCCTGAGACAAGTATTGACTGCATTGTTCTCCGAGTACAATGGCATTCAGGTGTTTATCTATCCCTACACACTGATGTACTGGATTACTGGAGGCAGCCTATTGGTTGCCATCACCAGTCTACTAAGTATCAGCATTCACTACCTGCCGATCAGTTTTTTTGGAGTGATTCTCATCTATGTGGCTTTTATATCATTCAAGCTCTACACAATGTACTTCACAAAGCCACATCGGCTAGAGCTTCATAACGTAAATGATTTTTGGGATAGCATCATCAGGCTGCATCTATATCTGTTCATCACTTTGATGATTCTAATGGTGTTTTTTGTCTTGAGTGAATTCCTCTCCTATTTTTACGGGATCAAGCTGCCTCTGAAACAGGCAGTTATGGCCTTGTTCAGGATCTTCACGATTTCTTTGATCCTCATCTACTATCTTTGGTCCACATGGTTAAAACCCTATAGGAATAGAAGCTATAGCAAGAAACGGGCTGAGAAGCTATGCTTGGGGTTCATCATCCATCATCCTTGGGAAAGCTTGCGATTCTCAGTTATAACGCTTTTGATGGTGCTTGTGGCTGTAAGAGCGTATGCGCTTACTGCCCTATATGTGCTGTCCCCAATCTTTGATGGTTTGAGCCGCTTTCTGGCTATCAAGTTTTCTCTGGAACTAAGCAGAATTCACAATACTGGATCGATCCTTTATGACCTATTTGTCGTGGCTGCTGCATTCATGCTGTCAAATCTATGTTTTTATCCTTTTATCGTTTTATCCCAAAAACTCATAACCGCTATTCACCCAATAAAGCTGAAGTCACTTACTAATGCCAAAGCGTAAATCAACTCCCACAAAAAGAAAACCAATTCGCAAGATCAGGCGCAAGCCAGCTAAGCAGTTGCACTTGTGGCGCTATCTTTTGGCAGGTGCTGTAACTTGTATCATTATGTGGGCTCTTATCCATGAGCCTAAACAAGCCCCTCAAGATCTGGAACAGATTACTGAGAACCAGCTTGCAAAGAAAGCTTCGTCGAAAACCAGGCAAGGCAAAGAACAAACAAAAGCTAATTCTGCCTCTCAGGACAGTCAACCATCATCAGTGAATGATGAAGTGATACAACCAGTTGTTCCCAAAACCGTCAAAGCAGCACCAGTTCCCAAGCCTGGGGAGAATGAGATTGATCTTGTTATCCGCAGCACGGCTGAAAAGCTAGGCGTTCCTGAATCTGCTACAAAGCGCCGGAAAAAGGAACAACTTGTTACATTCAGTATCCCCATTGACCGAAGCCAGATGGATCTTACCTATGCGAATATGATCTTCAAGGGGGAATTGGAAAGGAATGGCGCTACCTTGTTGAAAGGGACAGATTCACGATCAAAACAAAGCTTGTCTTTCTATAGAAAGTCCTTGCCTGAGACCTACACACTGGATCTTTACTACGACTCCAAACCCTACAGCAACAAAGAAAGCACGAAGACCATTACTATCGTTGTCGATGATTTCGGAGCCATAGGCGGGTCGTTGCTGGATGGGTTCTTTGAGCTGGATACTGAAGTCGTATTCGCCATATTCCCGGATGAGCCAAATAGTGTGGAAACGATGAAAAGAGCAACCAGACAGGGTCGAGAAACTATCATCCATGTACCAATGGAACCGATTGGTTATCCTAGCGTAAACCCCGGTAAGAATGCGATTCTCGTCCAGAATTCAGAAGCACAAATCGACAGGTTATTGACTAAGTTCATACACCAATTACCTGATTGTAAGGGTATTAACAACCACATGGGTAGTCTTGCCACCACTGATAGTGACGTGATGCAAGCCGTGATGAATACACTTAAGAAACATGGCAAGTACTTTCTGGATAGTCGCACAACAAATGTATCTGTGGCATATCCGGTAGCCCAGAAGGCTCACCTCAGAGCGTTCCGGAATGATATCTTTCTGGATAGCCCAAATATCAGTCAGTCAAACATGGACGCAAAGCTCAGCCAAATCATCCAGTTGTCGCAAAGTAAGAGCAACATCATAGCGATTACACATTGCCATAACAAAGAAAAACTGGATTACCTCAAGAGCTTTATCAATCGATTGAAAAACGCCGGGTTCAGGCTTATTCCCCTCTCCGAAGTGGGAGAGTACAAAGTACCGGAGATCCTATGAGTTTCTTTACTGCTATTTTGCTAGGTATATTACAAGGTCTTACTGAGTTTATCCCAGTTAGCTCATCTGGCCATCTGGTTCTGGCTCAGCATTTCCTGGGAATCCAAGGTGAGACAAATATCACATTTGAAGTATTCCTGCATCTTGGCACATTAGTTGCTGTAGTCTTGTATTTTTACAAGCAAGTATGGGAACTGGTGATATCATTGTTTTCCTGGCGAAGAAGCCTGGATGGAGAGACACATCGCAAGAACAGGTGTCTGGTATTCTACATAATTATCGCCACACTTACTACAATGTCGTTCTATTTGCTCTTCTCAGGAGCATTAAAAGCAGCTTATGGAAGTCCTATCTTGGTTGCTTGTATGCTTGCCATAACTGGAGGCTTGATTTTCAGTTCGGATTACATCAGAGACCCAAGTGTTCCGGCATCCAATATGGGAGTGCTGAAATCAGTATTCATTGGATTGGGGCAGGGACTGGCGATTATGCCCGGGATCAGTAGGTCTGGAACAACTATAGCAGTTTCTCTGTATTCAGGGATCAAACGCAAAGATGCAGCCCAGTTCTCATTTCTACTATCAATTCCGGCGATCCTGGGTGCTAATGTGTCTGAATTCAGTGCTTTAAAAGCTCTGGATACCAGCGTTTTGCATGTATATCTTGCGGGTTTCTTTGCATCCTTTATCGTAGGATACTTGGTAATTGCTTTCCTGATTCGTATGATTCAGGCAGGGCAACTGAAGTATTTCGCATTCTATTGCTGGTTCATTGCTTCATTATCGATTACATCTTTGGTGATTTGAGATGTCTGAACCCCAATCCAATACTTCTCAGTTAACAGTCTCTGAGCTCAAGCTTGGTCAAAATGTCCTAATAGTAGGACCGGAGGCTTATCTCATTGATAAGAATCTTGAGGAGATCAAGGCTGTATTAAGGAAAATGGAAAACCTGGATGTAATTGTAGTGTATGGGGATGAAGTAAAAGCCGCAGCCTTGGGTGAAATCCTCGATACGTTTACGATTTTTTCCTCTGCCAAACTTGTGATTCTCAAAGCGGCCGAGAAGCTTTCCAAGAAAGAACTCGAAGTACTGAGTGAGTATTATGACAATCCAGGTGACAATCAAAGTGTTGTTGTAGTAACAGAGAAAACAGATACTCGCTTCACGGCCTGGAAGAAGATATCATCCAATTCCCTGAGGATAAATTGCGATCCTCCACGCTATGCCAGCGATATCAAGAATTGGCTGGTGCAGGAATTACAAAAGTCTGGACTCAGAATGGATGCCCGAGGGCAGCAGGAGTTCATCAATCGCATTGAGCTTGATTATTACTGGGCTGCCAATGAACTCACCAAGCTTGCCATCCTGGCTGGAGAGGCGCGCTTGATCACAGAAAATCATGTCCTCACTAGCTTGAATTCCACTCGAGCCGGGACAATGATAGATTTCTACCGAGCACTGGGAAAGCGTGATATCAGGAATACTCTGGCATCAATTGAAAAAATGCTCTCTGCGGATTGGGAACCGCTTCAGGTGTTCTTTCAGTTTCATAAATTCTACAGCATTATCTGGAAGATCCTGCTTCTCAAGCAGAAGCATCTTACCGATAATGAGATCTCTGCCAAACACTTGATGGACATTTACCTGAATCAGAGGAAGGAGTTTCTGGACTTCAGCAAAGCATATACTTTGAGTTCCATTGAGAAGATCATGGGAATCCTTCTCATGACAGATGCCAGGCTTAAATCCATATCTGTATCTGATGCTCTGATCCTTGATACCTGTGCGATGGAGATACTAAAAGCTTGAAACACAAAACCGGAGTCCTGCTGCACATCTCCAGCTTATTTAGTAAGTATGGAATAGGAGATTTAGGTCACAATGCCAATGCCTTCATTGATTGGCTCAAAGCAAATGGTCACGATTACTGGCAGATTCTTCCACTGAATTATTGCGGATATGGGGATTCACCGTACAATCCGATTTCTGCGTTTGCTTTCTATCCATTGCTTATCAGTCCTGAAAGGCTCTATGAGAAGGGGCTGATTAGCTCAGTAGAGCTTTCCTCCTGCGAGTTGCCAGTTTCTGATAGAGTGGATTATGAATTGGTTACTCGCACCAAAACCTCTATACTGCATATTGCTGCCGATAACTACATAAAATCAAACAACATCGAAGCGTATATAGCGGCAAATCAATGGCATCTTAAACCGTTTCTAGCATACCTGATATTGAAGGAAATCCACCCAGAGCTGAGTTGGTCACTATGGCCTCAGAAATACCATCGCTACTCTGATGAGCTGTTTGCTGAACTCTGGAATGACCATTCCGTCAATATGAAACGCCAAGCGGCACTACAAGCTATCTTCGAAGAGCAACTGCATGACATAGTATCCTATGCACATCAAAATGGGATCAAACTCATAGGTGATGTACCATTGTACCTGAGCTATGAAAGCTCTGAAGTATGGGCTCATCAGGATCTGTTTGAGTTGGACGAAGCAGGCAAGAGGCTGGCAATGGCTGGAGTACCTCCAGATGCATTTGCAGAGCAAGGACAATTGTGGGGAAATCCAATCTACCGCTGGGATGTATTATCAGAAGCCAATTTTGACTTATTCATGCGCAGATTTGACCACGTTCTACACTACTGCGATTACCTCAGGCTTGATCACTTCATAGGCTATGTGAATTACTGGCGGGTAGACTGCAAAGATGGTATTGAACCAGAAACAGCTATTCAGGGTGAGTGGATACCAGCAAGACCGAAGGAGTTTTTCACCGAGCTCGCTTCACGCTTTGGCAGGGAACCATTTATCGCTGAGGATTTAGGCATTCTGAATGATTATGTGTGCCACATCCGTGATAGTAATGGCTTTCCCGGGATGATAATCCTGCAGTTTTGTTTTGAAGAGAGTGTTCCCGATGTTGCAGCTTATCCCAAGGATAGATTTCTCTACACAGGCACACATGACAATGCAACCAGCAGGGGATGGTGGAAAGCATTAAGCTCAGAATCACCCTCAAGATTTAACTTCAAACGATATTGTGCCAGTCATGGGATGAATGAGAATCCATCAGAAAGTGAGATCAGTAATGCCATGATAAGCATTGCATTACAATCTGGTTGTGAAAGAATTATTCTTCCTTTGCAAGATATCCTGGGATTAGGTAATGAAGCCAGAATGAATGTACCGGGTACTCCTTTGGGAAACTGGACCTGGCGGATGAAGAAATCTATCCATGATTGCTGATCAATGGTTTGTAACTACATCGAATTGATGATACTGATAGAGTGGAAAACAATGGAGCGGGCAACGGGGCTCGAACCCGCGACCCTCAGCTTGGGAAGCTGATGCTCTACCATCTGAGCTATGCCCGCTCACGCTGTGCAAGGTCAAAAAAACATGTCCTCATGTCAAGTGAAATGATGCTTTTTTGCACACAGGACTAACTGCATAGCTGAAATATCTTGACTATATACCAGTAGAAACGAGGTATAGTCTCGATTGCATCAGATAGCTAAAATCTAAAACAAAGAATAAAGGATAAAGTATGAAAAAGCTTATCATTCTCTCACTCTTACTGATGTCGGTTGTTTGTGCCTTTGCGGATCGTAAAGCCCTGGTGATCAGCAACACAATGTATGAGAAGCTAAGCCTTGCCAATGCCGCAAATGATGCAGATTTGGTAGAAGAGGCTTTTAGCATCTTGGATTTTAGTGTCACCAGAGCCAGGGATTTGGATTATCAAGGCATGCTGGCAGCGCTAGACAAATTCAAGGGCAATCTCCGCTCTGGTGATGTTGCAGTATTCTATTTTGCGGGCTTTGCAGAGCAGCAATGCGGGAAGAACTATCTTTTACCATATGCTGTTAAGGACAAAGGCAACGAAGATGAAGAAAACCACAGAATCAGCGTTGATGTCGTATTGGAAGCTTTAACCAGAGCTACAGAGTCATTTGTTTTCCTGGAAACGAGGCAAGCTCCAGGCTCTATCTTCAGCATGTTCTCCAAAAACAAGGGACTGGCACCGATAACAAACCTGGCAAAAAACCAAAGCTTTGCCATGACTCAAGCTCCGAACCGGAGTTTCACCGACAGGAAAGGAGAATTTAGCTTTTTTACATACACCTTGTTGAATAAACTCAGCAGTGAGATGATAGACTTCAAAGAGCTAATGAGCGCGGTAAGTGATGAGGTAAAGACTGAGACCAAAGGTGCTCAGATTCCTTATTGGAAGTCAGATCTGGTAGCTCCCTTCAGTTTTTACCAACCACTTCAACCCTACAAATCCAACTTCAAACTTCCACCTTTCAAGAACCTCAAAGGTGGAGGCAGCTATAATTTTTAGCATGGGCAAGACAAAATACCGCTTGACAAATAATCAAGCATCCATACATATTAAAAAAGATATGTGTAATCAGCGCATTATCCATAGTGTGAAGGTAGATTAGCCAGTCATAGCAGTTACAGATATGTCTGTTTTACCTTGCCATTGGAGAATCCGTTTGGCATGCAGCTAATCCCGCATATCATGTATAATACGGGCTGTGGACAATTGTCCATGAGCATCTAATAGATTTTTGATAGAGTCATAATTTGGTCAGATAACAGACTGATTGAAGATTCTTAGTTCGATAATTATAAGGAGTGTGATATGAAGACAAAATCAATGCTTGTAGTCTTAATGCTACTGCTCAGCATGGGTATTGCCATTGCGGCAGAGACAAGTCCCGGATGGAGTTTCGGTGGCGAACTTGGTGTATCCCTTGGTGATAACGAAAAAGGAGAGAAGATTGGCCCTCTTGGTAGGGGCTATGTCCAACTTGCAATTTTTGATTTCTTAAATCTAAGGATTGGGATGGGTTTTACTCAGATCAGTGCAGCTGGTGATGCATTGAAACCCTACAAAACTACTACCTTCAAGGGCGATGCCAGATTTCTGTTCAATCCCTTCTATCAGAAGAAATTTGCACCCTATATTTATGCTGGAGCAGGAGCAGCCTTGGACCTCAGCGACAGTGATGCTGATGTGATCCCGCTATTCCCTGTTGGTATTGGTCTTTCAACCCGTATCAAACCTGGTATGAATTTGGAGATAACGGGTGGATACAATCTCTCCAATTCTGATATGCTCGATGGCGTGGGTTACAATGCAGAAACCAATGCCTATACTGGCAAAGATCACGACGCCTTCTACAGCTTCACTGTAGGGCTCAATTTCTATGATCCAGGTCCAGCACCCAAGCCAGTGGTTCCGCCACCTGTGGTTATTCAACCTCCAGTGGTCACACCTCCACCTCCACCACCACCTGTGGTTACACCCCCACCGGTAGTGACTCCTCCGCCGCCTCCTCCTGTAGAGAAAGTGGATCTCACCAAAATTGATTCTGATAAAGATGGTCTCTCCGATTACGATGAAATCAATGTGTACAAATCAGATCCCTACAAAGCCGATACTGATGGAGACGGACTGAATGATTATGCCGAAGTAATGCAATACAAGTCCGATCCTCTAAAGGTTGATACTGATGGTGATGGCTTGAACGATTACGCCGAAGTAATGCAATACAAGTCCGATCCTCTAAAGGTTGATACTGATGGAGACGGACTGAATGATTATGCCGAAGTAATGCAATACAAATCCGATCCTCTGAAAGTCGATACTGATGGTGATGGCTTGAACGATTATGTCGAAGTAATGCAGTACAAGACTGATCCTCTGAAAGTCGATACCGATGGTGATGGCTTGAACGACTATGTTGAAGTAATGCAGTACAAGACCGATCCGCTGAAAGTCGATACCGATGGTGATGGCTTGAACGATTACGCAGAAGTAATGGAAACCAAGACCGATCCCCTGAAAGTTGATACCGATGGCGATGGACTGAACGATTATGAAGAAGTGACTCAGTATAAGACCAATCCTTTGGTGAAAGATACTGATGGTGGTTCTGTGGATGATGGAAAGGAAGTTGCCGAAGGCAAAAATCCTCTGGATCCCAAGGATGACGTGATGGATCTGCATGCAGGAGCAACCTTCTCACTGGAAGGAATTCTCTTTGAGACTGGGAAATCCACCATTTTGCAGGTCTCCATTCCTATTCTGGAACAAGCCTATGCCGCACTGGCCGCAAATCCTGAAGTAAAAGTACTCATCATCGGTCATACTGATAGCGTGGGTAGCGAAAGCAGCAACCAGACTCTTTCTGATAACCGTGCGAACTCAGTAAGAACCTGGCTCATCAACCGAGGCATTGCTGCCAATCGTTTGAGAGCTATGGGTAAAGGCGAATCTCAACCCAGAGCAACCAATGATACTCCAGAAGGACGTGCCCAGAATCGCAGAATCGAATTCGAAATCGAATAAGAAGATAATACTATCATCGGAGGAGAGCTGACAAAGCTCTCCTCTTTTTTTATTATTGGATTTTTTAACCCTTAGCTAAGATTGTCTTTGCCCACGATACCATTCCCATTACAAATGCCCTTTCAATACGCTATCATTACGCACCTGATCCGTATTGAGTGCGTATTGATAGCGTAGTTCAATCATGGAAGGGATTTGTAGATTTCGGGAAGAATGAATGGATCATTCTTGAGATATCAGTACTGATTGGGATTAGGACAGGACTTGTTTGACCTCGGAGATCAGTTCGTTTATGCTCTGGATTTCGTCTTCATCGCCCAGGGTCTCATTCAGCTTCAACAACTCATCCAATACAGTCAGGGCTTCTTCATATCGCTCTTGAGCCAGATAGACGGTACTGATATTGCCAAGTGCTTTGCCAATCTCCTGCTTGTCGTCCATCTGCTTTGCCATGGTCAGTTTTCTGTTCAGAAAGTCCAGGGCTTCCTCCATGCGACCTTGATTCAGGTACACCCAGCCCAGATTGCCCAGAGCAATGGATTCGTCCCGCATCAAGCGGTTCTGGACGGCTAAATCCAGACTTTGAGAAAAAGCCTGCTCAGCTTGATCGAAGTCATCCTGTTCCATATACACGAGCCCCAGATTGGATAAAGTCTTGGCTTGTCGCTTGGGATCATTAAGCTCTTTAGCAAAATCAAGGCTGTGATTGTGATGGCTCAGGGCAGTATCGAAATCCTTCTGATGCTGGTACCAGATTCCAAGGTTATTGCATGCCACGCAGATGTGATACTTGTCATCATTTTGTATAGCAAGGTCATAACCAGCCTGGAAGGAATCCAGAGCCTGGGTCATATCGCCTTGATAGAAAGCAGCAACTCCTAAGAACCTGTGAATCTCGCAGAATTGAATGGAGGTATCATCAATCAATTCAGCCGCAGCCTGGATGTTTTCGTATGCAGTTTCCTGATTACCGATCAGTTGATTGATATCGGCTGCTTGAATCAGGATCTTCGCCCGCTGCTTTGTATCCTCAGGTGGGATTACCTCCAGAAGCCTGGCAGCATACTTCAGGGCAGACGCATTGTCGAAAGCCATCATGGCATGAGCGAAGGCTTTTTCCAGATAGGGGAGAGCCTTATCTGGCATTTCAGCTTTTAGATAATGATCCGCCAGAGCATGCACAAAATCCCCAAGCCTGTCCCCAAAGAGAAACTCGATGGTCTCAGCAGTGAGTTGGTGCAGAAGCTTGCGATTTTGCTGTAGCAGAGTTTGATACGCTACTTCTCTAGTGGTCATGTGTTTGAAAAAGTATGTAGAGAAATCAAAGCCCAGCATTTTCATGATCAGGGAGTGGTTTTCCAGATCAATCAAGGTGGTATCTACATCTACAGGGTCTTGCAGTCTGGATTCTACCTCACGCAAGATATCCACGAAGAATTCATTCCCGATCACAGAAGCTTTATGCAATAGCAAACGCAGGCTCGTGGGAAGATTATCAAGTCTGGACAAAATCAAAGCATGGAGATTCCCGGGCACAGGATATTCATGCTCACCCGTTTGGGGGAGATGAGAAATGTAGTTGCACCATTCCTCAAGGAAAAATGGGTTTCCTGCCGAAAGGGCAGAGACTTGCTTGAGTGTGCCCTCCTTGATGTTCAGATCCTGAGTGTAATATCTCAAGAGTGTGTTTATCTGATCGTTTGAGAGCGCACGAATCTCCATTTCCTGGAAAGCATAATGGGAAACTATATATTCAGGGATGTGATGATCAAGCCTATACATGCAGATCAGCATAACATAAAGGGTTTCAAGCTTGCCGATCAGATGTTTCAGGAGATGGGATGAGGATTCATCAATGACATGAAGATCATCAGCTATAATGATTAATAAATCGTTAGTATTCTGCATTCTGGCTATTATGCAGGATAATACTACGTCAAGGGCTTTCATCAGGTGATCCAGTAGGTCTTGTCCCTTCAGCCTCAATCGGGAATCTTCATACCGGATCTCCATCAGTAATCCCATCAGAGGTAGAGTGTCTAGCACAGCATCGGGATTGTTGCTCTCGGAGGCTAATTGTTTGATGGCATTTTCAAGCTGTTGTTTCTTTTGGACAGGCTGGCTATTGTGACTGATCTGAAAGTATGTTTCAAGGATTTTTGTGAAAAGATTGAAGGGACTGGGACTGATGCTGGAACAGATGCCTTGTAGAACAACAGAGTTTGGTAAGGAATTACAATATTCGAGGATCAAGCGACTTTTACCGATCCCTGCATCGCCTTTAATCCCGACTACCTGCAGGCCTGATGCAGCTCTTTGGGTTATCTGTTGCAATGTCTCAAGTTCGGTTTCACGACCAATGAAAGTGGATTGGTACGTTATGGCTGGTTCAGTCTTCTGTCCTATCACCAGCCAGCAATCGATTGGTTCATCCATGCCCTTTACACTTACCAGCCCTTGCGGCTCAAAATCAAAGATGTGGCTAACCATGTCTCTGGTGGCTTTCGGCATCATGATCCGATTTACTGGGGCATTGCTTTCCATCCTGCTGGCCAGGTTTACCTGAGGACCATATACGGTAAAATCACCTTCTCGGGATTGGCCTACTTTACCTACACTTACCAGCCCGGTATTGATGCCTATGCGTAAGCCCAGGGTTACGGTTTCGAATCCGGGCTCGCGCACCAGCAAGTTATTGTAGAGCCGGAGCTGTTCCTGCATCTTGATGGCGGCCAGGACACAACGTTCTGTATCATGCTCGGTTGCTTTCTTAGCCCCAAAGAGAGCCATGACCCCATCACCCATGTACTTATCAACGAAACCGCCGTAGAAATTGATGCAGCGGGTGAAGATCTTCATGATTTCATCCATCTTGCCATGGATCACTTCTGGGGCAAAGAGATTTGAGATATTGGTAAAGCCTTTGATATCTGCAAACAGAACGGCAACTTCGCGTAACTCACCTTCTCGCAGGCTAAGTAGTTGCTTCTCTTCGTTGTCAACCAGAAAGTCCATGCCAAAATAGATGTCAGTGTCCATGTTCTCCACCTATCAATTGGTTTATGAGCCCGGGAAGGAGTTCTCCACTCTTTCCTTGATAGAACTCGTCGATAAAACTACGGTTGTCAGGATGCTCCAGATTCACTGCTATAGTCCTTGCTCCAAACATCTTGGCTGTGATCACAAATCCTGCTGCAGGATACACAACTCCACTTGTTCCTACCACTATTAAGACATCACAGGTTTTTAGCAGTTCTTCGATCTCATACAGATAGTAAGGTATTTCTCCAAACCATACGATGTCAGGCCTGAGGAGACTCCCGCATTTCGGGCATGATGGTAAGCTCTGATTCAGGTCAATATCAGTCATGGAGAATCTACTGCGGCATCCTGTGCAGAGGCAAGAATTCAATCTACCATGCATCTCCCAACAGCGTGTGTTGCCTGCTCTTTGATGCAAGCCATCTACGTTTTGGGTGATCAAATTGAAGTGCTTCCCGAGTAGTTTCTCCATTTCCGCAAGCGCGTAGTGGGCTGGGTTTGGTTCTACAGTGAGGCTTTGTTGGTAGCGTTGTTTGTAGAAATCCCAGACAAGTTCTGGATTGGCACTGAAACCCTTGGGACTGGCTACGTCTTCAACCTTGTGGTTTTCCCACAAGCCACCGCTATCCCGGAATGTCTTGATTCCCGATTCAGCACTTATGCCAGCCCCAGTAAGTACCAGATATTGTTTCATTTCATCAAAAGCATCTTGCGGGTTTGGACCTTGTTCTCTCCAGTGAGGCGGTAGAAATACATGCCACTGGCTACGGATAAACCTTGGTTGTCCTTGCCATCCCAAGTAACCGATGATTGTCCTGTAGGGTAATCTCCATGAGCCAGATCTCGTATCTTCTGTCCTTTGGTATTGAAGATCACCAATTCTACCGCTTGCTCTCTTGGGAGAGAGAATGTGATGGTAGTGACAGGATTGAAGGGATTGGGATAATTCTGAGCCAAATCAAAGCTTAATGGTGTAGCAAGGAGGTCTTCTCCTGAACTAGGCATATCTTCCAAGCGCACGTCATCAATGTACCATCCCTCTCCACCCACGAAACCATCACTGCCAAATACGAATCTAAACCGGGCTGAACCAGACACATTGCCCAGTTCAAACACAGCTTCTGTCCAATCAAAGCTTCCTGAGTATACATAGGTATTACTGGGGAAGGGAGAAGCAGGATTATTATAAATCCGATGAGGATACCCTCCTACTGGAGTGATTTGAGTCCAGGCACCACCGTTAAGGGACATCTGAACCATGCCGCCATCCCATGCATAGGCAGGGTTTGATTCATGGTTTTCTGCATTCATATAGTGATAGAAGCGCAGTTTATCACTTGGAGTGACCTGCATTTCAGGGCTGATCAATGCACCAAAGGCACTGGCAGCATATTGCCCTGTGCTGGAAGAACCAAACTTCATGGAATATCCACCACCTGAAGTGTAGTTGCGTTGATTGGAACGATGCCATTGATTTGTGAATTGATTGTTCAATTGAGCAGTAGTCCAGTTCTGCAGATCAGGTTCAAAAGTGTAATTCATCATTCCTATATAGATCTGGAAACTGCCTTCCAAAGAAGGGCCATTCTCTGCTGATATTGTATATCCAATGGTATGAACGCTACCAAGTTCTGCTGCTTCGGACACAGTAACGGTAAATACTCCCGGGTTGTGCCAGGTCTCTTGAGGAGCTAAAGGGTGCAATTCTGCTTCATAGGCAGAAATACTCAGATATGGTGAATCTGGGAAGAGGTAGAGCATGGGCAAGAATGCTGTTCCAGAACCTACATTTCTCAGCACTATACTAACCTGTGCCTGATCTGAAGGCATGATATGAGGAGTGGTTGGATTGGGGCCTGTGACATGATAAGCCACCATATCCAGGATTGGTGCCACAAGGTTTATGCGGGTAAAGCTTTGAGTGCTGTATGTATCATAAGCTGCCGTGAATACCAGATTAGCGGATGTATGGTCGACAAAACTTCCCACGATCCTGATCTGGAAGGCATTTGCCAGATACAAGCTATCCAAGGCAGTGACAGCATTGAAAGAGACCGAGCCAGTGAGCACCTGGATGTTTGGCGAAGGGCTGCTCAGGGATATGGTTCCTGCAGAACCTTGATTCACCATTCCCACGTTCTTAGCTACAAGACTGATGTTTATCACCTCATTCACGTGATACAGGCCATCAGCATCATCATAGGTATAATTCTGGCAGATGATGTATGGCATCTCACTGGCGATCACGTTGATAGTAGTCTCATAGGGATAATGATTTGGGGCAGTAATAAACAATTGAAATGTCCCAGGCATCAAGCTCTCTGTGAGGCTTATCAATAATACTCCAGTGGCATTTGTGATCCCTTCATAAATCAATTCATTGTTCTGCTTGAGTTTTACAGTAGCGTTGGGAGCATTAGTAAGAATGTTATACTGTGTGAGACCTACCAACCAGGAACCGGGAAGATCAGCTGTGATAAACTGCGGAACATCAGTATAGATGTTCATGGCAGGGTCTCCCAGTAGATTTGTCTCGTATGAAACCCAATGCATCACGGGAGCATTTGTAATATATGGGATATTATCAATCTTTGAATCAACCAAAGTGTAACCGAGTTCGTGGATACCTTCTCCGAAGATGGCATCGATATACTGACGGTGAAAATATTGTGATGCGCCATTGGTAGAGCCTTGAGTACCCCATCCATAGCGTGAATGGGCGATCATGCCCGCAGCAGCAGTGGAGATTGAAGTGAACTTTTCTGCGATTGAGTCGGTTGTATATGAACCAGCCGACGTATTACGGTTATCAAACGAGCCCGCATAGCATCCTTGCGAGAAGTAGATGGAATAATTATGACTCGAGCCATTGTTAGTAATAGAAGTTGAAGTCACCTGATTGTTGGAAAGGCGCATGTTGTAGGTAGTATTGGAGTGTCCCAGATGATTGACAAGATTTGCCCCCTGACTGAGTAGAGGTCTGATCTGTGTGGGTCCCCAGGATTCTTCTGCACCATAGGTTCTATCATACAATGTACTGATATCCCAGGAAGTGGGAACACCTACAGTGGTGTATCCATGCGAGGAAGAGCCACCGATCATCTCGTCCATATAATCTCCACCCCAGGTAGGCCCTTCCCAGAGCCATTCGCCTACAAAGAGCGCAGTTTTTAACTCTGTTGAGAAAGGGGTGATCTGATAGCTTGTGATTTTATTGATTTGATTGGCAATCTCAGTGTCATCATTGTAGCAGATTCTGCCAATGGCGATTTCTGGTGCCAGATCAGCTTCCGGCATTTCTCCCCAGTAATTATCGTTGTCATAATTCCAGTTACCATCCAGGCAGGAGTAATACATATCGGCAGGTATGTCTGCATCGGATTCACTGCCAGTACCTAGATTCACATAAAAACCCCGGTGTGGGATGACATCTGTATCGCCACCCAGGAGAACATATCGTAAGGGGTTGCTGGCATAAAAACCAATGATAAAATTGCGAATCTTGGCTTGAGTGTCATTTCCGGTGGAGGACGCGATGATATCTGCCACTGGTTTCAGCAATACACTGATGCCCCGGGATTGGTAATAATCTGCCAAGGGTTGCCAATTCGCAGCTTTTGCGCCATCAATGATCATCAGATATTCATATCCTACAGTCCGTTGACTGGTATACAAAGGAATGTTCTGATGGTTATCTACGCTCTTTTGCAGCCTTTGCACGATGAACTGATCACGCTTGAGAAGCTGAGCAGCTTCGAGTGCCCGGGAAGAGCCAGCAGATGTTACATCTATACTGATTGACCTGTAGAATACAAGGCTATTTTGAACCGGATTGTATTCAAAAGGTGATACCGCCGTAAATGCAATGGGGTGTCCACAGAGAAACTCTGTCCGCAGACCATTATAAATCGTTGCAGGGAAGGCACGATCGGTATTGTAGATCTCAGGATTTGGTGCCGAGGCAGGTTCCAGTATCTGACGTGATAGCGGGTATTGCCGCTGCAAGGGCTGAATGGGTTTACTAAGTTTATATGTAGTTGGATTGCTGCGTTTGATAGTGATTTCGGTAGCTTCAGTGCCCACTGGAAGCAGCAGCTTGATGCCAAACCAGGGTAATTCTGGATCACCGGGATTGCCCCAAGTCTGAGTTGCATCCAATTTTACTATAGAACACTCTGAATTCTGTTCGATAATCGGAGTACCAAGCTCGTAGGTCATTGTCGTGCCGGCACATAATATTGAGACCAGCACAAGCATAAAGCAAGCAGTGTAAATGCCTTTGGTCATGTTCACTTCCTTAAGCTGCTAATTTCTTTTGATAAATCAATTGCAAAGCCTATTCCAATCATTGAAAAAGTACTACTTTATGGCACAATATTCATCATGGCTAGGAAGAATTTGTGCGCTGTGTGGATCACTGCTCTTTCTGAATCCGATTACGCCATGAATACGGTATCATTACGCATCCCATCCGTATTGATAGCGTAATGATAGCGTAATTCAATCAGGAGCGGACTCAGGAATGCTACGATTGTACTGCTATAGATATGGATAGCGATTTGGACTTGACATTTTCAGGTAATAGCTGAAATTGGCTTGATAAAGTAATTGAAGGAATAACATGGAATACATAGACTTAAAAAAGGAAGTGCTGGAAATCACCGGACAGATCTCTGAGATTCGGAGGTTACTTTGACTTTGATGCCCTGAGTGAAGAGGCTCAAACCCTTCAAGCACAAATGAATGATCCTGCTTTTTGGAATGATCAGAATCAAGCCAAAAAGATCAGTAAAAAGCTCTCCCAAATCCGCGATGAACTCAATCACATTCAGCGTTTGGAAACCACCAAAGAGGATCTGGAAACATATTTGCTGCTGCTTGATGAAGACTTCAGCGAGCACTTGTTCAATGAAGCTGTAAGCATGTTACCCGAGATCCGAAGCTTTGTCGAGAAAGCGGAAATCGAATGCTATCTGAACGATAAATATGATCATAACGATGCACTTTTCACCATCCATGCCGGAGCAGGCGGAACTGAAGCCCAGGACTGGGCTCAGATGCTATTGAGAATGTACAACCGCTGGGCGGATAACAACAAGTATTCATTTAAAATTATCGATATCCTGCCTGGCGAAGAAGCTGGGATCAAAAGTGTAAGCGTGGAAGTGTCTGGAAACATGGCTTATGGGCTCCTGAAAAGTGAAATTGGGGTGCACCGCCTGGTGCGGATCAGCCCTTTCAACGCCCAGGGCAAGCGGCAGACCTCCTTTGCGTCGGTGTTTGTATATCCGGAATTTGATGATGACATCGAGATCGATATCGATCCCAAAGACCTCAAAATCGATACATATCGTGCCAGTGGCGCTGGGGGACAGCATGTGAATACTACGGACAGTGCTGTCAGGATCACTCATCTCCCTACCAATATTGTGGTTAGTTGCCAGAATGAGCGTTCCCAGATTCAAAATCGTGAGAAAGCCATGACCATTCTGAAAAGCAGACTATATCAATATTATGAAGAGCAGAGGGATAAGGAAAAGAAGAGTTTGGAGAGCAGTAAAACTGAGATAGGCTGGGGAAATCAAATTCGCTCCTATGTGTTTCAACCTTATCAGATGGTCAAAGATCATCGCACAAACCACGAGTGTGGCCAGGTTGACAGGGTCATGGATGGGGATTTGGATGGATTTATCTATGCCTGGTTGAAGTATATTGCTGCTGCGAGGATCAATGGCTAGGATCAAGAGCTATAAAGACCTTGTCAAGCAATTGGATTTGTCCAGATTGCCCCGTCACATCGGGATCATCATGGATGGCAATGGCAGATGGGCAAAAAAGCGGTTTATGCCACGGCTCAAAGGCCATATCGAAGGCGGTAAGGCTGTGCGGCAAGTGGTGGAATTGGGTGTGGAACTCAAGATTGACTATATGACTTTCTATGCTTTTTCCACAGAAAACTGGAACCGTCCCGAGGACGAAGTGAAGGGTTTGCTGAGAATGCTGAAGGAAAGATTGATCGAAGAGATTCCCGAGCTTAATCAGCATAATATCTATGTGCAATTTGTCGGCTCCAAAGAAAGACTTGATCCTGCATATCTTGCAGAACTATATGAGATAGCAGCGCAGACTCATACGAATGATGGGATGATCGTAAACATCGCTTTCAATTATGGGGGACGTCAGGAAATCGTGGAAGCCATTCAGAAGCTTGCCCGGGAGAAAGGGGCAACAGCCCTGGAACAAATCAGCGCTGAAGCAATATCAGATGCGTTGTGGACTACAGGTCAGCCGGATCCTGATCTGATCATCCGTACCAGTGGTGAATACAGGCTTTCGAATTTCCTCTTGTGGCAATCAGCGTATTCTGAGATTTATATCACAGATACATTATGGCCTGATTTTGATAAAATCGAGTTTGCCAAGGCATTGCTTGAGTTCCAGCGCCGGGATCGTCGCTTTGGAGGTTTGGGCAAGACTCAGAAAGTAAAGCACAAAAACACCTCAATAGATGCCATCATAAAGCAGTAGAGTATAGAATATGAGTGAACTGACCAAACGGATTCTAGTCTCTATAGTGTTTATACCTGTCCTATTGGTAGCTTTATGGATGGGTGGAATTCCCTTACTCCTGATGTTTTTATTAGTCAGTATACTAGGTGGTCTGGAGTACATTCAGATGATGAAACAGAAGCATCAGTCCTTGCCAGTGTATTGGGCACTATACTATCCTCTTTTGTATCTCGCCATGCTCTGGCTACCAGGAAAAGAACTTGCAGTGATATGGGTCGGGATTCTGGTAATCCTTGTCGAGAGTCTTCTGCGTTGGGATCTTGAGAAGAGCGTTCCCACATCCTTTATAGCGTTTTTTGGCCTTTTGTACACCGGGGTTTTTCCTGCTCTGATCGTAAAAGTTGGATTAGACTATTCGGATGAGAAAATTTTACTTGCCTTAATTCTAATGATCTGGATAGTGGATACAATTGCCTACTTAATTGGCATGAAGTTCGGCATCAAAAGGAATATCACGCCGATTAGCCCCAGAAAAAGCCGGGAAGGCTTTATTGCCGGAATACTGGCACCATGGGTGATAGTGATTATTCTATATGTATGCGAGTTTAAAGCTTTAGCCATGGAGCATCTGATTCTTATCGCCCTAGCCGCAGGGATGTTTGGGCAGATGGGGGATTTGGTTGAGTCCATGCTAAAAAGATATAGTGGTGTAAAAGATAGTTCAAATCTGATCCCAGGACATGGAGGGATACTCGACAGGACGGATAGCATTCTCCTGGCAGGTTCATTCATGTTTGCTGCTCTCAGCTTGCTGGGATAGAACGATGATATAAGTGTTAGTTTAGCTAATGAAAACTAAAAAGAGAAAGAAACTGTAATTTCATGGAGGAAATTATGAAAAAGCTGATTATTCTGGCAGTTTGCCTGCTGGCAGGTCTTACTGCTGTATGGGCTCAAGGACTTGAGAATTTCAACAATTTCGACTACACTGGTACTGCTTATGTTGATGGCTCCTTTGTCGGCAATAATAACATCACCTGGAACTACTATCACGTAACCGGTGCTGTAGCTGGTGCGAACGACAACTCCATCGATGGTGCTGGCATGATCCTTAGAAGATCTGCTGTGCCCAGCCGTATTGTATCCGGCCCCATCCCAAATGGTATTGGCAATTTCTCCGTTCAGATGCGTAAAGCCTATACCAGTGCTGGAGACCGTCAAGTTGCTTTGTATATCAATAACAACTGGATTGCCGATTCTCAAACCTTCGGTGGTACTACTGGAGCAGATCCTACAGTTCACGTGTTTGAAGTCAATGGTGTAAACGTCAATGGCGATTTCACCATGGAGATCAGACATCTTACCGGTGGAGATGTAAACCGTCAATTGACTATTGACAACATTACCTGGACAGCTTATGGCTCAGGTATGCAGTTTGTCGCTACTCCAACCTTCAATCCTCCTGCTGGTGTCTACACTCAGGATATAGCTGTGGCTATTTCCACTACCACTGCTGGCGCAACCATCCGTTACACCACAAATGGTACTGAACCGACTTCCAGTTCACCAATTTATTCCACTCCAATTCCTGTAACCGGAGACACTACAATCAAAGCCAGAGGCTGGGCAGATGGTTATGAACCCTCAGCTATTGCCACTGCTGCTTATGTATATCCTGTAGTGATCAGTAACTTGCAGCAACTCAGGCAACAAGCTGCTGACAATACTACTGTGTATTATCTTCCTAATTCAGTGGTTCTGACCTTCAAGCAGAACAACCGTAATCAGAAGTACATCCAGGATGCAGGTGCAGGAATGCTGATTGATGACGTCGGTGGTGTGATTACCACTAGTTACAATGTTGGTGATGCAATTGCAGGTCTCACTGGTAAGCTGAATATGTACTTTGAAACCATGCAGTTCATCCCTGTGGCAAATCCTGGACCAGCCGTCTCCACTGGCAATAATGTCTTCACTCCTATTGTAACAATAGCAGAGATCAATGCCAATATAGCTGCCTATCAATCCCGCCTGGTACGTATCAATAATGTACATTTCGATGCTCCCACCGGGAACTATGCCACCAATCCTGCGGTTAATTATTTCCTGTCAGATGCTACGGGAACTTTCACATTCCGCACTACTTTCTATGATGTGGACTACATTGGAACTCCAATGCATGCTGGTACTTTCAATCTCAAAGGCATCATTGCCCAATACCAGTCTACTGCACAGATTACTCCCAGAGCCCTTTCAGACTTCAATCCACCTGTATCAAACGAGGATCCAGTCCAGGTACCTGTGAATGTACAACTGATTGGCAACTATCCCAATCCCTTCAATCCCAATACTACTATCCAATTCAGCATGGATAAAGCTGCTCCAGCTCAAGTGACCATCTATAACCAAAAGGGTCAGACTGTGAAGAGCTTCAGCATGGATAGTGCAGCAAAAGGACTCAATAATGTACAATGGAATGGCACCGACGACAATGGCAGAGCCGTTCCCAGCGGAGTGTATTACTTCCGTCTCAAGTCCGGTAGTTATAGCTCCACCAAGAAAATGGTCTTAATGAAGTAATTTGAAACTAACCAACCACATATACTGTCTGCTGACGATATGCTTATGGTCAACGATCGAGCTTGCCGGGAAACTGATTGGAGAGGGAATCAACCCCTTTGCGATCACAGCATGGCGCTTCCTGATCGGGGGCCTGGTATTGATTCCTTTTGCTCTCAGGCAGTACAAACGTGGTAGCATAAACATAACATTCAGCAGCATACTGCAGCTAGGCGGATTAGGAATACTAAACGTCGTGTGCAGTATGCTGCTTTTACAATTGGCCATATACTACGGCAAAGCCAGCCTGGCAGCCCTCATCATCAGTATGAATCCCCTGTTTGTAAGCCTATTTGCCAGCTTTCTGATCAAGGAAAAGCTGCCTTTTATTCACGTGATCAGTCTGGTTATAGGCCTTATTGGCCTTAGCTTGATTATCTTCCATGAGCAGGATATGTCGAGCAACCTATACCGCAACCTGCCTTTATCAATACTGTTTGCTGTATTGGCTGCGATGGGTTTTGGAGTATATACGGTACTCACGAAGAGATCAGTCGCTACCTACGGGAACCTTGTTACCAATGCAGCAGCGTTTATCATCGGAGGTCTTGCCCTTACCCTGATAAACCTCATTATTGGTAAATCCATGCTCTTTCAGCCAATCCCCAGGAACATTGCTATCCTGGCTTATCTAGGGATTGGCGTAACTGGAATAGCATATCTGCTCTACTTTGAGGGAATGAAAGTGCTTGGTGCTGCAAGAGCATCGATCTATTTCTTCCTGAAGCCTGTCCTGGCAGTGCTATTGGCATACTTGTTTCTGCATGAAGTACTAAGTATGTGGCAGATAGTTGGAATGATCCTGGTTAGCCTGGCACTGTGCAGAAATCTCTTACGCAGATAGTGATCCTACAATGAGCGAGATAAACCTAAAGAAGAACATAGCCTATACGACCAGCAGCCAGGCCATTACTATGGCTGCATCGTTCATTGCAAACTGGTATCTGGCGAGGTTTCTGGGACCTGAACTCCGGGGTCAGTATGTGTATTTATTCACGATAAACTCTGTAGTCTGGCTTCTGCTTGACTTTGGTGTATCAAAATCACTGATGTACAGCCTGCAACGCGAGAAAGCAAATCCTTCCAGTCTGTATAGCTTTTCGCTGGTTTTCTTTGGCGTAAGCTTGCTTCTATCCCTATCAGTGTTTTATTTCTTTGGGAATGCACTGCTGGGAAATCAAGGCTACCAGTACGATCCTATCGTACTACTGGCTTTGGGATTCTATATATCTCTATTCCAAATCTATAGCAGGCTGAAAGTAATCTCGATAGGCATAAACAATATCCGGGATTACTCTTTATTGCTATTTATTCCTACGGTAGCCTTTGCGGTATTGATTCTTCCAGCATTCTGGTTGTTTCCCCATGGATTCAGGGTACAAGGCTCGTACCTGTTAAATGTATGTGTATTGGCTATGGTAAGCCTGATCTTCCACTTCCGGTTGTGTAAACAGATCAAATTCCGCTTCATCTGGGATCCTCCAGTGATCAAACGCTCCTATATGTTGGGGTTTAAAGCATTTCTATCCGAGTACATGGCAATACTAATGACCCGGGTAGATATCCTGATCCTGAAACAACTGAGTGACTTCGCAAAACTAGGCGTGTACACACTTGCGATCAATTTCATCGATGTGATCAATGTGACCAGCAATATGATCGGCGTTGTGCTTCTCAATAAGTTTGCTGCAATGAATGATGATACAGCGTCTCTATCCATCCTGCGTAAGATCTTCCTGGTGATGATAGTATTCAATACAATCTGCATCACAGGCATGGCGGTTCTGGGCTCATTTGTAATCCGTTTCATGTACGGAGCTGATTACCATGGAGCTTACTACGCATTTCTATACCTGATTCCGGCGATATTTGGTCTTACCTTGGGCTCCCTCTTCAATACTTTCCTCTGGAGCAAGGGATTTCCCGTGTTTACGATCATCGCTCCTGCCATATCTGCTGGCATCAAAGCACTCTTAAGCCTGGTGCTTATTCCCAAATATGGTTACTATGGAGCGGCAGCTTCATCCTCATTGATCTATGTCCTATGGTTTGGGTCTTTGATGGTATGGTACTTTACCACCCACAAAGAGCAGTCGGTATATGATCTGATCGTCAGAAAGGGCGATATCAAGGATATGTGGAGCATGATCATCACTATGAAGCAAAAAGTCCTGAATGGTAGATAAAATGCGCGTAGTATTTATCAACAGCATATTCCCCAATCCAATTGAGCCCATGAAGGGTAATTTTATCCTGAAAAACATCTGCAACTATCCAGCCGAAATAACGGTAACCGTAATAGCGCCAGTACCCTTTGGATTGAGACAGCGCAGAAAGCCTGACGCTGCAAATGTTCCCTTCAAAAGGCGTGTTACTACCGGCTCAAGGATCATTACAGTCTTTCATCCCCGGTTTGTCCTTTTACCCAAAAACCTATTTCGCAGCCTTATACCTCAGCTTGAATTCCTCTTTATTTTGCCACTGCTTATATGGATCAAAGCCACTCAAGGCATTGATCTGTTACATGCCAATTTTTCCTCTCCGGATGGAATCGCCTGCCGTAAACTCGCCAGGTTTCTGAAGCTCCCTTATCTGATCACAGAACATCAGGCTGCACTAGATGAGTATTTGAACACAGCAAAACTTTCCAGCCAGATGATGCAGGCATATCGCGATTCATCCAAAGTCATTTGTGTGTCTGAACGTACAAGAAACATCATAGCAGAGCGTGATCCTGATTTACAGAACCTGACCGTGATCCCTAATGGCGTGGAGATGGATAGATTCAGCATCACACCCAAGGCCGATACTCCCCGCAGCATGATCTATATTGGCTATTTGGTAGAGCACAAGGGAGTTCATATCCTCCTGGAAGCCATGAAATCCTTGCGTAACCAGGGTTATGATCTACATCTTGGTATAGTTGGTGATGGAGCATACCGGAAAGACCTGGAGTCCATTGCTCAACGCATGAGTATATCGGATTACGTGACCTTTCATGGAGAGCAGATTCCGACAGAGATAGCAACACTCTTGAACCAGCATGATTTTTTAGTTCACCCCAGCTTCATTGAGAGTTTTGGCATAGTGGTGGTAGAAGCCCTGGCCTCTGGATTACCAGTGGTTGCTACCATAAATGGCGGTTCAGAAGCAATCCTGAATGACCATTGCGGGATCCTCGTCCCACCCCGGGATGCCCATGCACTGGCGCAGGGAATCTCCCAACTCATCGACAACTGGGCTACCTACGATCCTATCCAGATCAGGCAATATGCCGAGGCGCAATATTCGCTGGGTGAAGTGGTAAAATCAACCGTAGATATCTACGACCAAATCCTGCATGATAGACCCAAATCTATCTGCCACCTCAGCACAGTACATATCCGCAGCGATGTGAGAGTGTTTTACAAACAATGTGTCGGATTGGCAGAGGCGGGATACAGGGTTCATCTGGTCGTTGCTGATGGCAAGGGCAATGAGCAGCTACTGGGTGTGAAAATCCACGATACTGGAACTACCAAGAGCAGAATCAAGCGTTTCTTCCTATCCAGCCTGAGAGTGATGATCAAAGCACTTACGATTCCAGCAGATGCCTATCAGATTCATGATCCGGAGATGATCCCGACAGCAATACTGTTAAAAATCCTCACCCGTGCCAAAGTAGTGTATGATATCCACGAAAACTATCCTGAGATGTTTTCTCACAAGGAGTATCTAAGCCCCTGGAAACGCTTCATTATCTCCCACGGGTTCAGGCTTTTCGAGAGAGCCAGCCTTATGTTCTTTGATGCCGCTATAGCAGCCACGCCTCACATTGCGGAGAGTTTTTTACCTCGTAAACTTCCCATCGTGCACAATTATCCCAAGCTCAGTGAATGGTCCCTATTGCATTCCGATCAAGAGCGTTATCAATCACGCAATATCTGCTATTTGGGCAGCATTACCAGAGAACGGGGGCTGAGCCAGATAGTCCGGGCTATCGAATCCCTTGACTGTGTACTTCATCTGGCGGGAGGCTATGAACCCGAATCCTACCGTGAGGAATTGGCTGCCATGCCGGGTTGGGCAAAAGTAAAAGAATACGGCTATGCAAATCGGGATCAAGCCCGGTCAATCTTCAGGAGTTGTGCCCTCGGAGTGGTTCTATTCGATCGTAGCCCCAACCACCTCTATTCACTATCTACCAAGATGTTTGAATACATGGCTGCCGGATTGCCCATCCTGGTTTCAGATTTGCCTGCGAATGTGCAGCTTTTGTCAGATTCTCAATGTGGAGAATTTGTCGATCCCTCAGACGTCCCAGCCATATCTGCCAAGCTTTCTATACTGCTGGATAATCCTTACGAACTTGAGGCAATGGGGAAGAGGGGGCAGGAACTGGTGAGCACAAAACTGAATTGGGATAGTGAATTGAAGACCTATCTGGGTATCTATAGAAGCCTGCTGTCCTAACCCGATCCTAAATCATTTAAGTCATCCGGTTCCACATCCCAGTAACAATTACCGAATCAATACGCAGTCATTGCGCATGTGATCCGTATTGGGTGCGTAATGATAGCGTAATTGGATCAAGAAGTTGTTCTACATAATCTCTGAATCTGCATAAGATACTCTCGATACCTCCTTATAATCACAATCGATAAGGTTTAGAGTGAGGAAATGCTTGACAGAGCGAGCCCTCTATAAAAGATGCGATACGGATTTTAGGATGCAAAATCTCAGAATCTAGCATCCTTACCATGAACAGATTTTAAGGATTCGAATTGAAAATACTCTTTCTAAGCTCCAGAATTCCCTATCCGCCAGATCGCGGTGATAAAGTGCGCACGCTGTTTATTCTGAGGTTTTTAGCTACCTTGGGAGACGTATGTCTGGTTTGTCTGGTCGATCCGAAGAAAGATAGAGCATACATGGAGACTCTTGCTAAAGAGTTCCCGGATGCACATTTCATAGCTCATAGTAAGCTGCGAGCATTGTTTAATCTCGGTCTTAATATCTTCAAGCACACACCTTTCCAGGTGGCGTATTATCACAATCCGGTGTTGCATGGTCTCTTGAAGCGCTTTACTAAAGAACGGGGTTTTGATCTTGTCTACACACATCTGATCAGGATGGTTCCTTATGCAGGGTATTTTGAGGCCAGTAGAACGATTCTGGATTATACAGATTGCATTTCATTGGAGTATTTTCGCAGCTTGAGTCATAGAAAACTATTGTCCCGGCTATTCTTCGCCAAAGAGGCAAAAAGAACACAGAGCTATGAGCAGCTCGTAGCCAATCGGTTTGGGGAGAATTGGCTCATTTCTCCGATCGATATGCAGGTGATGGGCTTGGAAAAGCATGCCCGCTCTGTAATCATACCGAATCAGGTAAGAATCGCTGAAGCAGAGCCAAGCTCGGAGCTTGAATGGAAGATAATCTTTACAGGAAATATGAGTGTGGCTCACAATGTTACGGCTGTCCAAAATGTAACGCTGAAGATCATGCCCGTGCTGATCAAGAGATTTCCCCAGCTTCAGTTTATCATTGCTGGGGCAGAGCCCAATCCTGAGGTAATGGCGCTTGATAATGTAAACCACACGCATGTGATCGGCTTTGTACAGGACTTGTATGCAGAACTGCTGAAGTGTGACATCTTTGTAGCGCCCATGTATTACAGTGCTGGGATTCAGAACAAAGCCCTCGAAGCTATGGCTTGTGGTCTGCCTGTAGTCACCACCGGTAATGTAGCCCGCAGCCTCGATGTTCATGACGAAGTGGAACTCATGGTGGCTGATGACAATCTGGGCTTTGTAAATCGTATCACTCAGCTACTGCAAGATCAGGATACAAGGCTGCAAATAGGCAAAGCCGGCAAAGCTCACGTGCTGGCCAGGTTTTCTACCTCAGCGGTAACGGAGCTAATGACTGAAAGAATTAACAACTTGATACATAGACCAGGAGAATTGCAATGAAAAAAGTCAAACTTGGATTAATAGGTTGTGGACGTATTTCCAAGAACCATCTGGATGCAGTATCCCAGATACCAGAAGCGGAGTTTGTCGCTGTCTGCGATATCATTCCAGAAAAAGCTATGGCTGTCTCGCAGGAGTATGGCATAAAAGGCGTTTATACTGATTATAATGAGATGCTGGGAAAGGAAGCCTTGGACATTGTATCCATTTGCACTCCCAGCGGTATGCATCCTGCCATGGGCATAGATGTGGCCAATCACAAGATCAATGTGCTCACCGAGAAACCAATGGCGATCAGCATTGAAGCTGCCGATCAATTGATCAAAGCATGCGATGAAAACAAGGTAAAGCTCTTTGTGGTTAAACAGAATCGCCTCAATAGCACGATGCAGCTGCTCAAGCGCGCCATAGATAAAGATCGCTTTGGACGCATATATATGGCTCAGGCCAATGTCTTCTGGCAAAGACCTCAAGCCTACTATGATGCAGAAAAATGGCGTGGGACATGGGAATTCGATGGTGGTGCCTATATGAATCAGGCCAGCCACTACGTGGATGCCATATACTGGCTGCTGGGCAATGTGGATAGTGTAATGGCTTATACTGCTACGATGGCACGCAAGATCGAGGCTGAGGATACTGGTAGTGCCATTCTGCATTTCCGCAATGGCTTGATTGCCTCCATCAATGTGACTATGCTTACCTATCCCAAGAACTTTGAAGGTTCGATCACGATTATAGGTGAAAAAGGAACTGTAAAAGTAGGTGGTGTGGCTGTGAATAAGATCGAGAAATGGGAATTTGAAGATTACGATGACGACGATCGTATCGCTTTGGATGCAAACTACCAACCCCCCAATGTTTATGGTTTTGGCCACAATCCTTACTATCGTAATGTCGTAGATGTCCTCTTAGGGAAAGCTGTCCCTTCCACAGATGGCAGAGATGGACGGAAGTCTGTGGAGATCATTCAAGCCATCTACAGATCAGCCAAAACAGCAAAGAGAGTTTCACTGCCGCTTTGATCTTTGGATAAACCATTGACAAAGAAGGGCAGCCCAATTTTGAGGAAGAAGTTTGAGAATATAATCTACAAAGGAGCACAAACCACATGAAAAAAATACTGGTAATCGGCGCAGCAGGTCAGATCGGTTCTGAATTGGTTCCCTATCTGAGAAAGATCTATGGTGACAACAACGTTGTCGCTACCTATAATTATACTCCGCTACCACTGGAACTGGTAGAAGGTGGCCCTTCAGAAAAGATCGATGCTACTCAGGGCGTTGCTTTGAATGACATCGTCAAAAAACACAGCATAGATACAATCTTCAACCTGGTGGCTGTTCTTTCAGCCAAGGGAGAAGCCAATCCCCAGATGTCCTGGAAGATCAATATGGATACTACTTTCAATTGCTTTGAAGTAATGAAAGAGATCAAAGGCGCTGTGTTTATGCCATCCTCAATTGGGGCTTTTGGACCTACTACTCCTCCTGACCATACTCCTCAGGATACACTGATGCGACCTACTACTATCTATGGTATCTCCAAGGTAGCTGCAGAGCTCTTGGGTGACTATTATTACCTGAAGTATGGCGTCGATGCCCGTGGTTTGAGATATCCTGGAATCATTTCCAATGTGACTCTTCCCGGTGGCGGAACTACTGATTATGCAGTGGAAATCTATTATGAAGCCATCAAGAAGAAATCATATACCTGTAACCTGTCAGCTGGTACTTTCCTGGATATGATGTATATGCCGGATGCCCTGCGCAGTGCAGTGGAACTGATGGAAGCTGATCCTGCGAAGCTTGTGCATCGCAATTGCTTCAATGTGACTTCCATGAGCTTTGATCCTGAAATGATAGCTGCTGCCATTCGTGAGCATATGCCTGAATTCCGTCTTGAATACAATATCGATCCCATCAAGCAAGCGATTGCCAATAGCTGGCCCAATAGCATGGACGATTCAGCTGCCCGTCAGGAATGGGGATGGAAACACGAGTATGATCTCAAGACCATGACCATAGACATGCTCGAGAAAGTATCTGCAAAGCTCAAGGTATCGGACACAAGATGATTAAGGTTGGAGTAGTGGGAGTTGGACATCTGGGGCAGCATCATGCCCGGAAGTTCAAGGAAATGGAAAAGGCTGAACTGGTAGGATTGTATGATCAGAATCAAGACCGGGCTGGTGAAATCGCCAGTACCCTTGGAGTAAGAAGATTCAATACCTACGAGGAGCTTCTTGCAGCCTGTGATGCTGTAGATATTGCTGCCACAACCACTGCTCATTACGACCTTGCCAAGCCTGCCCTGATGGCTGGGAAGCACGTGTTTCTGGAGAAACCTATCACCAGTGAACTGGATCAAGCGCATGAGCTTGTGCAGCTTGCTCAGGCCAGAAACCTGAAGCTTCAGGTAGGGCATATAGAAAGATTCAACCCAGTAATCCTCAAAGTTGAGAATGAGATCAAGAACCCCATGTTCATTGAATCCACCCGCATATCAACCTTCCATCATCGTGGAACTGATGTGCCGGTAGTATTGGATTTGATGATCCATGACATAGATCTCATTCTCAGCTTTGTTAATAGTCCCGTAGCTCAGATCCATGCCAGCGGGATTGCCATCATCACCAAGAGCATCGATATCGCTAATGCCAGGATAGAATTTGAGAATGGAGCTATAGCCAATGTGACTTCCTCGAGGATATCCTTGAAACAGGAACGCAAGATCAGATTCTTCCAGAAAGACAGTTACATCACTCTGGACTTTCAAACCAAGCAGGTGAGGATAGTCAAGAAGAGCCCCAAGATCATGCTGTATTTGCCTCAGATTATGATGGGGAAGGGGGACATCAAGCCTGATAAACTGGTGGATATGCAAGAATACGATTGCTCCCAAAGCACTAAAGATGCACTGAGTATGGAGCTCGAATCCTGGATTGGCTGCATCAAAGATGACAAAACACCCGTAGTTGATGGCGTTGCAGGAACCAGAGCACTGGAGATTGCCATGCAGATCATCTCCATCATTGACGAACAAGTAAGAAAGAACAAACTGAAGGTATAGAACATGCAGGACATTTTTGTAAAAGACATAGCCCAATATGTAGGACAGGAAGTGAAGGTCAAAGGCTGGGTACGCAATATCCGGCACAGTGGCAAGCTGCTTTTCATCATCTTTAGAGATGGCACATCAGAAGTTCAGGCCGTAGCTTTCAAGCCTGATCTTGGCGAGGAAGCATTTGAAGAAGCCAAAAAGCTCACACTAGAGTCTTCAGTGATCATCACAGGGATTCCAAAACCTCACCAGAAGCTGGAGAATCAATTTGAGCTTTCTGTGACAGGAATCCAGATAGTGCAGATAGCTGAAGAATACCCTATCAGCAAGAAGGAACATGGACCGGACTTCCTGCTCTCAAACCGCCACCTATGGATCAGATCTTCCAAGCAATGGGCTGTGCTCAAAATTCGCCATACTGTTTATTACGCAATATGCGAATACCTAAATACCAATGGCTTTGTCCGCTTTGATTCACCAATCCTTACTCCCAATGCCTGTGAAGGCACTACCACCTTGTTTGAGCTTGATTACTTTGATGAAGGAAAAGCCTATTTATCCCAATCCGGGCAGCTATACCTGGAGACTGGCATCATGAGCCTGGGTCGTGTGTATGATTTTGGGCCAGTCTTCCGTGCTGAGCGCTCCAAAACCCGTAAGCACCTCACCGAATTCTGGATGATGGATGCCGAAGCTGCCTATGTGGAACACGACGAAAACATGGCTATTCAGGAAGGCTTGATTCGTCATGTGATACGCACTGTCCTATCTCAATGCGAGAAAGAGCTTGATGTTCTGGAAAGAAACAAGGAAGCTCTGATCGCAGCCGATGCTCCTTTCAAGAGAATGACACACTACGAAGCCATTGAACTGCTCCGCTCAAAGGGCAGTCAGATCTCTCATGGCAGTGATTTTGGTGCTCAGGAAGAAGTTATGCTCACTGAGGATTCCCATGTACCAGTATTCATCGAGAAGTGGCCTAAAGAGATTAAAGCCTTTTATATGAAACGTGATCCTGAAAACGATAATCTTGTCCTGGGCAGTGATCTGATTGCCCCGGAAGGCTTTGGTGAGATCATTGGTGGCAGTCAGCGTGAAGATGATCACGATCTCCTGCTGGGACGCATGAAAGAAGAAAACATGCCTCTGGAGCAGTACCAGTGGTTTTTAGACTTGAGAAAATATGGCTCCGTGCCCCATAGTGGCTTTGGAATTGGCTTGGAAAGGCTGGTAACCTGGATGAGTGGCATCCACCATATCCGGGAAACCATTCCATTCCCCAGAATGATCTACCGTATATATCCATAAGCTTTTACGTGAGGATGAATGTATAAAAATATACTCTCCAAGGTGACCGCTGCCATGAAGTCATCCATGATCCGCGAACTGGTAGCTTCCACCCGTAATATCCCCGATCTGATCTCCTTTGCAGGAGGCTTTCCTGCTCCTGCCACGTTCCCGCGTGAGATCCTTTCCGGGCTTTATTCAGAAGTGATTCAGTCCGAAGGTAATCAGGTGCTCCAATATGGAGCCAGCGAGGGTGATGGATCCTTGAAAGCTGAACTCATGAAATGGGAAGGCTACGATCTCAGCCCTGATGACATGCTGATCACCACTGGGGCTACCAATGCCATATACTATTATACCCGAGCGTTGATCAATCCCGGTGATGTCATCATCTGCGAAGCTCCTACTTTTCTGGGCAGCCTGGTAGCTTTTGAAGCTATCGAAGCCGAAGTAATCGGTGTTCCTCTGGATCGTGAAGGCATCAATATGAACGGCTTGCAGATCGCAGTGGAAAAGCTCGAGAAAGCAGGCAGAAAGGTTAAGTTTATCTATACAATTCCTGATTTTCACAATCCCACTGGCGTTACCATGAGCCTGGCACGGCGCAAAGCTCTGCTGGAATACTGCATTGCCAAGGAAATCCCCGTGCTGGAAGACAATCCCTATTCCAGACTCAGGTTCGCTGGTGAGCAGCTACCCACTTTATACAGTATTGCCAGAACTGAGTATAATACCACCAATCTCGTTACTGAAGTAGTATCGTTCTCAAAAATCCTGGGGCCTGGAATGCGCATGGCCTATGCCAAGGGAGATAGTACCCTGATCGAGCGGATGTGTTCCTGGCAACAAAAAGTGAATGTTACTCCCGATGGCGTATCACAACGTGTCGCAGCCAGATTCCTGAGCGATGGACACATGGAACCCCATATTGAAAGGATCTGCGCATATTACAAACCCTATCTGGACAAGATGCTGGATAGCATGGCTAAATATCTGCCTCCCTTTATTCAGTACACCAAACCCCAGGGCGGGATTTTCACCTGGCTCTGGCTTCCTGAAGATATGAATGCAGATCAGCTCTTTGATAAAGCCAAAGAACACAAGGTCACCTTTATTCCGGGCAGCAAGTTTTACCCCAGCCGGCAAGAAAAGACCAACAACCTGCGTCTGAACTTCACATATTCCAGCATGGAACAAATTGAGCAGGGAATGGAAAGACTGGGTGTATTAATGAATGAGTTTTATGCTTGACGAAGGCTGGAACTACGTTAGCTTATCATTAAGACCACTTCAAAGGAGGATACCGATGAAGAATGTCATAATCTTGACTCTGATCATGCTGATCGCCGTGCCATTGATGGCTGAAATAAGTTTTCTCAGGCCGGACTTCAATCCTTTTAGGGTAAATGCAGTGCCGGGTTTGAAGATGTCCCATTCCATGGGTTTTGAAGCCGGAGCTTCATCAAATGGCTTGGGCTACTATATGTCCAGATATACAAATCATCTGAAATACCAGTTCAATCCTAAGCTTGAGCTCGATCTGGATTTGAACTTCATCAATCATGGTTCCATCAATACTGACACCAAGTTCAGCTTCAATGATGACAATCAGAACCGCGTGATCCCGGAATTTTCCCTTAGATACCGTCCTTCAGAAAGCGTTCAGATTGAGTTTCAAATGCGGCAGGGCCTGGCAAACCGCTATCGCAACTGGTATGAAAGGTAGGGGGAAGTAGATCTTGAACCTGGTAATCGGCATCATATTAGCTGCTTTGGGCGCTGCCCTGGGCAGTTTTTTTAATGTAATCATCTATCGCCTGCCTCGTAAGGAATCCATTGTGTTTCCTGCCTCCCATTGTGGAGATTGCGGGAAAGCCATCCCTTTCTATCTAAATGTCCCCATCCTCAGCTACATCGTCCTAAGGGGTAAATGCAAGTATTGCGGAGCCCGGATTCACTGGCATCATCTCCTGGTAGAGATCATCACGCCTGTGATTTTGATCGTGCTGTTTCTCCAATATGGCTTGTGGAACTTCTTGTTTTACAAATATGCCATTTTGTGCCTGATGCTGATCCCGATCTTCTTCATCGACGCTTTTCATCAGATTATCCCTCACAAACTATCCATTCCGATCATTGGGATTGGAGTCCTTTCTGCGCTCCACCCTCAAAATGATATCACGCTGCTGAATTCTGTGATTACAGCGGGAGTGATCCTTGCCTTTTTACTAGCTCTGGCCTATATGTATCGTTGGGCTCGCAAAGTGGATGGCCTGGGCGGAGGGGATATCTGGCTGCTCACCGGCATCGCCGCTTGTGTAGGCTTCACCAGCATTCCGTTTGTAGTGATATTTTCCTGCTTATTGGGAATTCTCTACTTCATGATCTTCATCCGAAACAAATCCACTGAGTTTGCCTTTGGCACTTTTATCTCATTGGCTACTGTGATTTGGATCCTCCTGGGTGGAGATAGTATCCTGGCTTTTTTGAAGATCTAATTCACTCTGTAGTGCGTCGTTTTACGAAAGGGATATTCCTGTTTCTTCCTTGATTGAATTACGCTATCAATACGCACTCATTACGGATCAAATGCGTAATGGATGCGTAGATTATCGGTAGTTCTATTCAGGAAGGATTACCAAAAGCATGGATGAGTACTTCTTTTTGATGCACAGAAAGATAGCGCCATTTACTGACGCTATCTAAAGAAATGGGAATGGAGAATTGGGATCAATAACCCCCATATTGGCTCAAAAAACTTCCCATAACTCCAGCAAAGAAAGAGAACATGACGATCCATAATACTATCGCTATTCCCATAAAGATGAGCTGGGCAATCGCCCAGTTTTTACGGTTGGGATTTTCCATGCTACCGGTTGCCCAAACTATTAGCATGATGATATTTACTAATGGTATCATCATGAGCAGCATGGTCACTACCCAGTTACCAACGGACATAATGGGTGCTGATGGCTCGCGGAAGTTAAAATGGCGTGGTTCTTGTTCCATTTGAATACTCCTTATCTGTTTGTTCCTTTATGATAATCTATTGGACTGATGTCAAGCTAAATAAAAGCATTGACACCTGGTGGATCAATAAAAACCTTGACCAACGTGTTAAACATATACTTAATAAAGAGATAACATAGACGAGGAAGACCATGAAAGAATACTCAATGAAGAAGTTACGTAATCTAATCCTGATGGGTTCTAGTGGTTCTGGAAAGACTACTCTGGCCGAACAGATTTTTCACCTGACCCATACAACGAACCGTTTGGGCAAAATTGATGAAGGCAATACAGTGATGGATTTTGATCCTGAAGAGATTGCCAAGAAGATGTCCCTGGGCTTGTCCATCGGATTTGTGAATCACAATGATCATAAGATAAATATCCTGGACGCTCCCGGTAATCCTGATTTTGTCGGTGATGCGATAGTTGCTTTGCCTGCTGTCGAAAGTGCAGTCATCGTGGCAAATGCTGCTGGTGGATTTGAAGTAGGCCTCGAGCTTGCTCTGGAACAACTGGAGCACTGGAAATCCTGCAAGGTAGTTTTGGTAAACCGGATGGACAACGAGCATGCAGATTTTGATAAGACTCTCGAAGCAATTCATGAGAATGCCGGGATCAATCCTGTAAAGATTCATATTCCCATTGGCAAGGAAGGCTCTTTCGAAGGTGTCATTGATATTATCAAGCAAAAAGCCTACAAGCTGTCTGGTGAAGTTCCAGTTCCTGCCAATCTCGAATCAGCCGTGGAAGATGCCAGATTGCACCTCATGGAAGCTGTGGCCGAGACCGATGAAGAGCTCTTGAATGAGTTCCTCGAGAATATGGAGCTTCCTCAAGACAAACTGATCAGTGGCCTCAAGAAAGCAATCGCCAGCGGGGAAATCTGCCCTGCTTTTGTGTGCTCAGCCGGAACCGGCGTGGGTGTCATGGCGTTCTTGCAGGGTGTGATCGATTATCTGCCCTCACCAGAAGATATTAGTGAAATCAGTGTAATGGAAGGTGACAATGTCAAGACCATCCATGCCGCTCCTAATGGCGAGTTATTGGGCTACCTCTTCAAGCTATATGCAGATCCTAATATGGGTGATTTTGCCTATGTGAGAGTGTATTCCGGCAACCTCAAGACGGGTACGGAAATCTATATCCCGGAAAAGGAAGCTAAAGACAAAGCTGGTAATATGTATTTTATGCTGGGTAAAACCCGCAATGATACCAATGAGATCAGAGCTGGTGAGATCGGAGCTTTAGTGAAGCTGAAAAATGCTAAAGTGATGAATAGCATCGTAGCCCCTGGAGCAAAGTATGCCATGCAGCCCATCGAGCTTCCCACAGCCACCACCTGGCAGGCGATCAAAGCCGTAAATCAATCTGATGAAGATAAGATCGGCAGCAGCTTGCAACGCGTTATCGCTGAAGACTCCACCATTCGCTATGAGCTCAATATCGAGACTCATGAGAATGTGCTCTCCGGCATGGGTGAGCAGCATCTCCAGCTTGTTCTGAAGAAGCTGAAAAACCGCTATAAAGTTGAAGCCTTGTTGAAAGAACCAAGGATTCCCTACAAAGAGACTATCACCGCAGCCGCAGAAAGCCAGTATCGCCATAAAAAGCAATCAGGTGGCCGTGGTCAGTATGGTGAAGTTTACTTCCGCATCAAACCAACTGAAAGAGGCGAAGGATTCCAATTCATCAATTCCATCGTTGGTGGTGTGATTCCTTCAAACTTCGTCCCAGCTATTGAGAAAGGCCTGCTCGAGACTCTTGAAAAAGGTATCATTGCAGGATACCGTGTTGTCGATGTCTCTGTGGACGTATACTATGGTAGCTATCATGATGTTGATAGCTCAGAAATGGCGTTCAAGATCGCTTCATCAATGGCATTGAAAGAAGGCTTCAAGAAATGCAAACCTATCCTGCTGGAGCCCATTCATGAGATCGTGATCATCGTGCCTAGTGAATACATGGGTGACGTGATGGGAGATATCTCCACTCGCAGAGGTCGCATCATGGGTATGGAACAACGTGGTAAGAAACAGTATCTTACTGCTCAGCTTCCTGTAGCAGAGATGTATGCTTACTATCCTGCCTTGAAGTCATTCACACAGGGTAGAGGAAGATTTACACAGAAGTTCTCGCATTATGAGAGAGTCCCTGAGGAGATTGCACAGAAGGTAATCGCTGCCTGGCAAGATAACGACACACAATAAATAGAGGTATGTATGTCCGGACATAATAAGTGGAGCACGATTAAACACAAGAAAGCCGCCACAGATGCAAAGCGTGGTAAAGTCTATACCAGGATAGTAAAAGAGATCATCCTTTCTGCCAAGACAGGTGGAGGTGATCCAGAAACTAATCCCAGGCTTAGAACTGCTATCAATGCTGCCAAAGCTGCCAATATGCCCAAGGATAACGTCGATCGTGCCATCAAGCGTGGTACAGGTGAAATCGAAGGTGCAGCCTACGAAGAAATTACCTACGAAGGATATGGTCACAATGGTGTGGGTATCGTAGTAGATGTAATGACTGATAACAAAAACCGTACTGTGGCAGATCTGCGTCATGCTTTCTCCAAGTACGGTGGCAACCTGGCTGAATCAGGCGCTGTATCATGGAACTTTGACCAAAAGGGTTTCTTCAATGTCCCCAATGCTGGGCTTGATGAGGATGAATTCATGATGTCTGCTCTGGAAGCAGGTGCTGAAGATGTGGAAAACGGAGAAGAATACTTCGACGTGTACACATCACCTACTGAGTTCCATACCGTATTGGCAAACATGGAGAAAGCAGGCTTTCCTGTTCTCAATGCCGAGCTTACCAGGGTGCCAAAGAATACAGTCAATGCTGACGATGTAGCCGCAAAGCTGATGAAGCTGATCGATATGTTGGAAGACCTGGACGACGTACAGAAAGTGTATGCCAATTTCGAATTCTCTGATGAGGTAATGGAAGCGCTTACGCGCGATTGATCCACCCATGATGATTGTGGGTATCGATCCTGGTAGCCGCTACTGCGGTTATGGTTTACTTCAGATCGAGGGACGAAAAGTAATTGCCGCGGGTTGCGACGTAATAGACGTGACCCGCGAAGTTTTGCTCCCCACAAGGCTCTCCATGCTCTATAAGAAGATGAGCCTCATGCTGGAGGAATACAAACCTGAATATGCCGCTGTGGAGAGTATGTTCTTCCAGAAGCACGTGAAGAGCATCTTCACTTTAGGCCATGCCCGGGGAGTGATCCTACTGGCACTGAACAATTTCGGTATCCCCATCGTTGAATACTCTCCCAGAGAAGTAAAGAAAGCCGTTGTGGGCAATGGCAATGCCACAAAAACCCAAGTGCGCTATATGATTCATCAGCTCTACAATCTCAGTGCCAAAGACCACAGAGACGATGCTTATGATGCCCTTGCCATTGCTACCTGTCATTTCAACCGCATCAAATGGAACAAACATGATTGATTATATTAAAGGCATATTGTCTCATAAGAGCCCCGTAGTCGCCACTTTGGAGACCATGGGACTGGGCTGGGAGCTGCGCATCCCGATTTCCACATTTGAGAACCTTCCCAAGCCTGGCACCGAGTGCATGCTCTTTACCACCCTGCATATCTCTCAGGATGACATCCGCATCTATGGCTTTGCTACACAAGCAGAACGAGAGCTTTTCAACACTCTTACCAAGATCAGCGGGATTGGTCCCAAGATAGCCATATCGATACTTTCCACCCTCAGCATCAGTGCTTTCGTAAAGAGCATCAGGAGTGGGGAAGAAGGGCTGCTCACCAGGGTTCCAGGCATCGGTAAGAAGAGCGCTCAACGCCTGATAGTGGAACTGCGGGATAGCATCCATAAGCTTATGGACTACATGGACATAGCGGTTGATAGCACCGAAGGCGTAACCTCTGAAGTAGAGAATGCCCTCATTGCCCTCGGATTCAACAATGCCATGATCCAGAAGGAACTGAAACTACTCACAGACGATGAATTGACCTTGCCTGCTGAGCAACTGATCAAAGAAACTATTAAACGCCTATATCAGAGAAACAAGTGAACTTCCGCTCTGAAGCATACTCCACTATTCTGAAAGTCCTGAAAAACGGTGAATTCTCTGATACCATGCTCCAACAAAGAGCTAAAAAACTGAAACAGGCCGGCGATGACATCCGCCTTTTTTACACAACCGTGAAAGGCGTGGTGAAAATGAGGCAGAATCTTGAATACATCATCAGCTTGCATACTGATGCAGATAAATACAAGAACACCGATATCAAGATCAAGATCCTGTTGTATCTGGGCTTGTATCAATTGCGCTGCCTGGATTCCATCCCGGAGCATGCAGCGGTAAATGAGACTGTAAGCCTTGCCAAAGAGCTTTTCTCTCCTCAGATTGCGGATTTTGTCAATGCTGTGTTACGCAGCTATCTTCGCGAGCCTGATGTGAAATACCCTGAGGATCCTGTGCAACGTATTGCCTTTGAACACTCCTATCCAGAATCACTGATCAGAACATGGATTGAGCTCTGGGGTGAGGAAGATACAGAGTATATGGCTCTATATTTCAATGAAAATCCCGAACTGCACATCAGAGTGAATTCCACAGCCACAAATCCAGACAAGCTACAGAACTATTTCAGCAGACGCGGAATCGAGATCACTCCCAGCCTTGCCAGTAGAATGATGTTTCACACAAATCAAAGCAGTGAAGTCCTGAATGAAGTTGCCTTTTCCGAAGGATATTTCTCCGTGCAGGACACATCAGCAGCTTTGGTGGTAGAGCTCATGGATCCCCAGAAGGAAGATTCTATTCTGGATCTCTTCGCAGCGCCAGGAGGCAAGTGTACATACATTGCCGAGCGGTTGGATAATACAGGCGAGGTCGTGGCTGTTGACAAGATTCCAAACAAGATGAAGCTCCTGAAACAGGCTGCAGACCGTTTGCAGCTCACGAACATCCAGCTTGTGGTGACCGATGCCTTCAAATATGGGCCGGTGGCTCCAGCCTTCAATCGCGTGCTGGTGGATGCACCATGCAGTGGATGGGGAGTATTTTCCCGCAAAGCTGATCTGCGTTGGCAGAAGCACAATGAGATTCCTGAACTCATCAAGCTCCAGGAAAAAGCGCTGGAGTATGCCGCCAATTTCGTGAAGTTGGACGGATTTCTTGTTTATTCGACCTGTACCATGAATAGGGATGAAAACGAAGCGCAGATCGCCAGGTTTTTATCCCGCAATCCCAAGTTCAAGCTTGTGGAAGCATCACAGTTTATCCCTGCCGAATACACGGATCAGGGTTTTCTCAAGACAATCCCCTTCAAGCATCACATGGATGGGGCATTCGCAGCCAAGCTGCAAAGAATCAAGTAGAGGATCAGATGGACAACGCTACCTGGAAGAAATTAGGCTATATTGCAGGAATCGGGTTTGGAATTATATTTGTAACGGCTTTCATTTTTAGCCAGATCATCTTTCCCATCGTTCTGGGAAGACCTCAAACCATAGAAACCCCGGATGTAACGGGCTTGGGGCTGGCACAGGCAAAGCGCATAATGAATGAAGAGAAGCTGCACGTAGTGGTGAAAGACTCGCTCTATTCAGAGACCGAACGCATAGACCAGGTTCTCGAGCAGCATCCCAAACCGGGTGACAAGATCAAACAGGATGGAACCGTGTATTTGATCGTGAGCAAAGGATCCAAGATGGTTTCAGTTCCCTCTCTGATTGGAAGTCAGTTTCAGGAAGCTTTGATATCGCTGAGGAATTCGTCTTTACGCAGTGCCGTGGTAGATTCTCTTTACAGCGATTCCGATCCAGTCGATACAGTTATGAGAATGAGCCCATCACCGGGCAGCAAAGTGGAGAAGAATTCTCTCATACGCTTGTATCTGAGCAGGGGGAAGAGGCCAATGCCAGACTCCCTGAATGCATCTTCATCGTACTACTATTGATCATTCTCAGAAAGTAACAAGCTCCTCTTTCGCTCCTGATCCCATTACGCTAACATTACGGACTCAATACGGATCGGATGCGTAATGGGTGCGCATTGATAGCGTAATTGGAACCAGTAAGTCTCCCATTCAAACGAAGCATGAACCTTCCTTACATCATGTCCCCATTCCGTGATCTATTCAAACACATCCCACGCGGTGCCTGGGTTGTGTGGGAGAGGTGTAGGAACAAAGCACTAGATTGTGATCAGTCCTGATGCGGAGTAGCTATTGCTGGAATTCTATCAGTATCGATGTGCTATTTCTTCAGATGCTCATGCAGGAAGTCGTGATACTCAGGATTGTTGAAGACCAGTTCATCGTGTGTGCCCTTATGCGCCTTTCCAGCCTTGTCGATAAACAGCACGGTATCCACGTAGCGCAGGGTCGATAAACGCTGGGAAATCACGATCGCTGAGGTATCTGGGTAGTTTATCTGAAGGGCGTTCCAGAGCTTTTCTTCATTTTCCGCATCTAGTGACGCAGTGATATCGTCAAGGATCAGCAGACGTGGTTTCTTGATCAAAGCCCGGGCAATGGTGATTCGCTGCTTCTGTCCACCCGATACTTCCAAGCCCCGCTGGCCTACCTTAGTCTCGTCATGATCCGGGAAGAGGGCTATCTCACCCTGAAGTTGGGCAGTGTCAACGGCTCTTTTATAATCAGCATCACTGGCTTCAGGCCTGGCGAGCATGATGTTTTCACGGATCGTACCGCTGAATAAAGCCGGTTCCTGAGGCACGTATGCTACTACATCCCGAAGGCTGGCGATGTTGATATCATTGATGTCTATGCCATTGTAACGGATCGTTCCCTGGGAAGGTTGGATGAGTCCCAGAATCAGCTTGGTCACAGTGGATTTTCCCGCGCCAGTAGCACCCAGGATCAGCATTTTCTCTTGCTTTTGAAGTTCAAACGTTACATCGCTGAAAACCATTTCTGGCTTGGCGGGATAACGGAAGGATACTTCATTGAAGTTCAGGCTATTGTATCCGCTTACGATGCTGCCTTCCTCGGGCTTTTTGTAAAAGCTATGGAATGTACGCATTTCTTCCAGGCGATCGATATTCACATAGGCCTGCTTTCCGGATACGAAGAGCTGCGGTAAATCCAACAGAGGATAGATCATCATGGATAAATATGTGTAGAAAAGGAAGAATGTGCCCACGGAAATGATGCCTTTTACGGCCATGTAACCGCCAAAAAGGATCACTCCAATCTGGGCGAAATAATCGATGTATTGATAGATCAAGCTCAGGATGGCATTCAGTTTCACGACGCTCATCTCTGTCTTGAAGCGATGTGCCAGGGCAGTATCAAAGAACCGGTTGTATTTCTCTTCGCTCACGTAGGATTTCACAATGCGAATTCCTGAGAAGCTCATTTCAAGCTGATTGTTGATATTGCTGATGGCTTGCTGGTTGCGTTCGAAATTCTTATAGAGCTTGTCAGACGTGAAGTAGAATACAGCCATCATGAGGGGTAGAGGAGCAATGGACAGGAAGGTGAGTTGGTAATTGATGCTGAACATGACGATCAGTGAAAAAACGATCATGGAAAAGGAATTCACAGCCCGGAAGATACCACTGCAAAGGAACCATGAGATCTTGGGAAAGTCACTCAGATCGTCTGTTAGACGGGTGACGATATCGCCGGTACGGAATTTTTGGTAGAATGTATAGTCCTTTGTGGTGATATGTTTGAAGTAGGTCATCCGCAGGATATGCTCAAAACGTATGTTCACCCAACCCCTGATGGCAGGATAGAAGCCTGTGACTAGTTGTGCAACTCCGATGGCAAGAAAGAGCATGATCACACGGTTTACGTCTTGCACAGGATTCGGGTATTTGCTGGGATCGGAGAGGATGTCGCGCAGGAGGTCGATCATCTCTTTGAAGATATATGGATATGCAATGGATACTGCTGATGATCCCAGAGTAAAAAAGAACATCAAGACCAGGAACCACTTCTGGGTCTTCCACTTATGTACTATCCAGGCAAGATGATTATTCACTTTGTGCTCCAACAAGTTGCAACTCAACTAGTTTCCTGTATTCTGGACTAATCTGCAAGAGGGTACTGTGATTCCCTCTGGCAGTGATCTGTCCTGCACTGAAGTATAGGATCTCGTCTGCATCGAGTACAGAAGTAAGCCTGTGGGCTACTATCACAGCAGTCTTACCACTCAGGATGCGGTTCATGGTACGTTGGATCTTAGCTTCAGTCTGAGGGTCAATCGATGCCGTGGCTTCATCCATGATGATTACATCAGCCTCAAAGGCCAATGCTCTGGCAAAAGAGATCAATTGCTTCTCGCCCTGGGAGACGTTTTGGCCGCGTTCAGCCAGTTCACTGTCCAGACCATCAGGCAGTTCCCTGATAAAGTCGTCCAGTTGCACAATTGATACAGCTTCTCTTACTTGAGATTCACTGATGCTGTCATTATAGACCCGGATGTTTTCCAGGATGGGTCCCGGGAATAGGATCACATCTTGAAGGATCAATCCTACCTTTCTACGCCAGGCACGGAAGTCCAACTCGTCAATAGATACACCATCAATCAGGATCCGTCCCTTCTGCACGTGGTAGAATCCACAGATCAAACTGACACATGTGGTCTTGCCACTTCCTGAAGCACCAACCATGGCGACTCGATGACCCTTAGGGATAGTGAATGATACATCCCGAAGAACCCACTCTTCATCATTGTAGGCAAACCATACATTCTCAAAGCGTATGTCGTGTTCAAAGACTGGCATTATATTGCCAGAGTAGGTTTCATCCTCTGTTTCCAGCTCTGTAAGCTCCAGGATACGCTTCAGTGAAACAAAGCTACGCTGCATTTGCATTACGTTTTCACTGAGATGCATAAGTGGCCATATCATCTTATAAATGTATTGTATAAAAACTATCAAGGTGCCTAAGCTGATGATTCCAGCGATGATCTTGGGAGCAGTAAGCATCAGGATAATGATCACGAAGACCACATTGAAGATGAACATGAAGATGCTCTGCGTACCATACTCTATGAATGAAGTACGGGTTTCCAGGTTACGCTTGGTTATAGAAGCGTCTTCCATGTCATCAATTATGCGTTTTTGTTGATTCAATGCCTGGATCATCTGCATGCCATGCACGTAATCTGTGATCTTGGCTGTGATCACAGCATAGCGTTCTCTGATCTGGCGAAAGAACTTTGAGATGTACTTGAAGATAAAAGAATACGCTACAATACACACAATGATGGGTGGAAGGACGTACACCGTGGTCTTCCAATCCCTGATGAACAGCACTGTAAAGACACCGAAGAAGAACAGGATGTTGCCGATAATCGTGATTGAAAGCTCACTAAAGAGTACCTTCACTCGTTCACTATCGCTCTCAACCCGGGCAATAAGCTCTCCCACTGGTTGCTTATTAAACCATGGAATAGGGAGCTTGAGCAGGTGCCTGAATACGTCAGCCTTGAACTTCGTGATTACTTTGATGCCCAAGCGGCTGAGCAATACGATCTGTAGATAAGACAACAAGCCAGAGATCAAAACCACTGCTACGAACATGATGCCGTATTGCATCATTTCACTCATGTCCTTATTGGGAATGCTCTTGTCCACGATGAGTGCCAGAATCAGAGGATCTACAAGGCGTAGGGCAGAGGTCACCAACATGGCTATCAAACCAAAAAACAGCAATCCCCGGTCCTTTTTCACGAAGGGATAAAGGAGCTTGAGATAGTAAATAAAGCCTGTTTTTTGTACTTTCATCTTGTTAATATCGGTTGATTCAGTGAGTTGATTGGTTATTTATCAATAACGATTGATACTGTTCATGTGATCTACACCTTGACATTCTGCAATTCAAAGACCTGGTCGGGATGAGAGGATTCGAACCTCCGACTTCTCGGTCCCGAACCGAGCGCGCTAACCGGACTGCGCTACATCCCGACCGTAATGCGGTCACATTTTTTGTAATGGGGCTAGTGTCAAGGTTTATTCTTTACTGATGGCCTTAAGCAAGCGTTCTGCCTCCTCTGAAGTAATCTTACCATCTTCAAGCATAGAGAGGATTTTCAGCCGGCTGGCTTCGGCGATAGTATCCTTTTCTTTCTTCTTCAGTTCAGCACCCAGATAGGGTTTGATGAGTGGGGATTCCAGTACTTTATGGATATAATCCTTCAAGGAATCACCATGCATGTGCTCATACTTGAGTCCATCAAAGGCACTCTTCACATCTTTGAGTCCTTCCTTGATGCCATCAAAGATTTGACTGCCGATATCATCCACCTTGTCCACAACAACGGTTCGGGTAGTTTCAAAGTCTATGTTCTGGGTCATTTCTTTGAGTTTTTCAATGGTCTCGTTGACCTTGTTGCGGATCTTTTCCTCATTGATGGATTTCACAGCCCGATTGAGGTATTCTACCACTTTATTGAGGAGTTCTGTCACCTGATCCTGTTCTTCACTGGTGTTGGCATTCAAGAGGTCAGCCTTGATCTGATTCAGCTTGGCTTTGATGAAATCCAGATTGATATGGCCATCACTGCTAAGCTTGATCATGCCGTTTTCAGTTTGGATCTCGATCGTGGTGGGAGCATCATCGTCATAGAGGTTTTCGATTCTGAAGACTCCATCTTCCACGCTTACCGGAAAATCAAGCTTGGATTTTACTCTGCCAATTTCCGATTCAGCTTTCAATGAGAAACTGAAGCTAAGAGGCAATACCAGATGCACGATGCCATTTTCAGTCCTGAATTTGAACTCTCCACCTTCCACCGGTTGAGTTTCATAATAGATAGGGCCATTCTCGGTCGCCAGATCTACATTCTTGAAGTTTGAGAGCCTCAGTTTGATGGGGCCATTCTCACTTTCTACGTGAATCCCTTCACCAGAGATAGCTTCTGCGGATAGCGGGCCATTCTCCAGCCTGGCATAGATGCTGCCTTTGGAGTTATGGATGCGCACCGGACCATTCTCGCTTTCAATATGCTTATCACCTTCGCAGTTGTTAACTGAGATCGGAGCATTTTCCGAGATTACTTTCACGTTGTTGTGCAGTCCATGCAAGCCCAGCGGGAGGATATAGGTTTCATATTCGATGAAAACTCCTTTGGGGATATAGAGTTTGAGCTGTGATGCTTTCATCCCGGAACGATCCATGGCTTCGATTTCATCGAGTTCGATGGTCAGTTTTCCATCACTGAAATCTCCCGATACGTAGTCTTCCCAGTTGAAATCCTCATGTGGTTCATCACAGAAGATGTTACCTTCCAGTTTTACCGCAGCGCTGTCTGATGGCTCAATAGACATGGATGCAAGCTGATTGTTGATCTCTACCTTTTCCAGGCCAACGATGGCCCATTCTTTTTTAATACCATACTGTTTCATTGTTCTCTCCTTTGTTTTATCATTGCCAGGGCTTCTTCTACCCCCACGAATCCCTCCTCGAGATCGGACAGGATGTCCGTGAAATCATGTTTTGACGTTTTATCTTTGGTGATGACCCGGATTATTTCAGCCAGACGATTCTTAACGGTTGGATAGGATATCCCCAATTGCTTTTGTAGCTCTTTCAGATTACCCTGAACGAGCAGGAAAAGCTTTATAAACTCGAGCTGTGAAGCGGTAAATCCTTCCAGCCAGGACTTGGCAAAATCTCCCTTGAAGGAGATCTCGCAACTGCTGCAATGGTACTCCCTAATGGTGAGTTCTTTGTGACAGACGGGGCAGTTTGAAAGATTCATAATCACGACCTTGATATAATTAAGGTCAGGTTTAATAATGTTAATATGATGTCAAGATAAATCTTGCAATATGGCATGAAGGACTTAATAATGTATAGTGCAGCACTCCTGATCTTTCATGTTCAAATCACCTATGAGCATAGATATGATACTTGTTCCTGAATTGCATTACGCTATCAATACGGACTCAATACGGATGAAGTCCGCTATGAGAGCGCAATAATGGCGTGATTGTATATGATAAGTGATTACAGCACAAGTGAGTTGCAAAGAGAAACACACTCAACACGAGTGCATCCGTTGTTAGTATGTTAGATAGATTAGGATTGAATGATCTTAGACCACGCCAGCCTTGATCAGATCGTGCATGTGCAGCAAACCCACGGGGCATCCCTGGCTATCCACGACCGGTAGCATGGTGATGGAGTGCTTTTCCATCAGGTTCAACGCACTCACGGCAAGGTCTTCAGGATGGCAGGATTTGGGGTTGGCAGTCATGCATGCGCTGGCACTCTGATGGATGATATCACCCCCAAAGTTTTGTAAGGCACGGCGCAGATCGCCATCTGTGATAATCCCGCTCAAAAATCCGGATGGTGCTTCCACTATGGTGCAGCCCAGCTTCTTAGTGGTCATTTCCAGGATGGCGTTCATCATGGGGGTATCCTGCTGCACACGAGGTAAATCATCGCCCTGATGCATCAGATCCTGCACTTTGAGGAGTAGCTTCTTGCCGATCGATCCACCCGGGTGGAACTTTGCAAAATCACTGAGAGAAAAGTTCTTTGATTTCAGCAGTGCGATCGCCAAGGCATCCCCAAAGGCTAAAGCTACGGTGGTACTGGAAGTGGGGATCATGCCAAGCGCTTCGCTATTGGGATCTACAGCAGCATCCAGGACGGCATCTGAGGCTTCTGCCAATGGTGAAGAAAGATTGCCAGTAATGCTGATCATAGGCACGCCTATGAACTTGATAAATGGGATGATCGCCAGGATCTCTGCAGTAGTTCCGCTATAGGATACAGCTAACACCACATCGTCTTTGGAGAGCATTCCCAGATCGCCATGAATGCCTTCCGCAGCATGCAAAAAGATCGAACTGGTACCAGTGCTGGCCAAGGTTGCTGAAATTTTGCGGGCAATGATCCCTGCTTTACCGATGCCGGTCAAGACCACTCTACCCTTGCATTCTGATAAGAGGTCAAAGGCCTTCTGCACTTGCTGCTTATCCAGCCGTTCTGCTACAGAGCGAAGGGCATCTGCCTCAAGATTCAGTTCCTGGTAGATTAGTTCCGGGATGTTCATAGTTCCTGACGGATTGTCTTTACCGCCTGATCAAAGCTCATCATGCCAAGATCACCTTTGGTATGACGGCGGAGAGTGAGATTGCCCTCTTCTGCTTCTTTCTTGCCAATGATGCACATGTAAGGGATCTTCTTCAGTTCGGCTTCGCGGATCTTGTATCCGATCTTTTCGCTGCGAACATCGATCTCGCAGCGAATGCCCAGCAATTGGAGTTTATCCTGCAAAGACTTGGCATAATCGATCTGGGCGTCGGTGATTGGTAAGATCATCATTTGAGTGGGGCATAGCCAGAGGGGAAGGTTTCCACCATGATACTCCAAAAGAGTGGCAAAGAAACGTTCTACCGAGCCCAGAATGGCACGATGGATCATGTACGGACGGTGTGGAGCATTATCTGCTCCGATGTATTGCATATTGAAGCGTTCAGACAGATTGAAATCAAACTGGATGGTAGTGCATTGCCAGGCTCTGCCAATGGCGTCTTTGATCTTGATATCGATCTTGGGTCCATAGAAAGCTCCGCCACCTTCATCCACGCTGAAGGGAAGGTTCAGCTTTGTGAGTGAGGCTCTAAGGCTCTCAGTTGCCATTTCCCAGTCTTCATCACGACCCACAGCGGCATCAGGCTTTGTGGAAAGATAGATCAGGAACTCCTGAAAGCCGAAATGACGCAGCATATTCAAAGAAAAGACGATCAGCTTCTCCACTTCGCCATCGACTTGCTCTGGAGTGCAGATGATGTGGGCATCGTCCTGAGTAAAGCCCCGCACTCGCATCAGTCCATGCAATACGCCGGAACGTTCAAAGCGGTACACAGTGCCAAGTTCTGCCAGACGGATGGGCAGTTCACGGTAGCTATGGTGATTGGCATTGTAGATGCTGAGATGGAAGGGGCAGTTCATGGGTTTGATGTAGTAGTCCTGTCCTTCCACATCCATCTTGGAATACATGTTTTCTTTGTAAAAGCCAAGGTGTCCGCTGGTTTCCCAAAGGTTGCTGCGTCCCACGTGGGGTGTATAGATGAGCTTGTAACCGTTCTTCAGGTGTTCATCTTTCCAGAATGCTTCGATCAAGTGACGGATCATAGCACCATTGGGATGCCAAAGCACCAGTCCGGCACCTACTTCGTCACTGATAGAGAAAAGATCGAGATCCTTGCCTAGTTTGCGGTGATCACGCTTGGCTGCTTCCTCGAGGAATTGCAGGTATTCATTCAGCTCTTTATTGGAAGGGAAACTGATGCCATAGATGCGTTTCAGCATCTTGTTTTTCTCATCACCCCGCCAATAAGCGCCAGAGCTCTTCAGGAGCTTTACCGCCTTGATCTTTCCAGTGGAAGGAATGTGCGGCCCCCGGCAGAGATCAATGAAATCACCCTGAGTGTATGAACTGATGGTCTCGCCATCAGGGATTTCGGATAGTATTTCAAGTTTGTACTTTTCGCCCATGCCACCAAAGAGATCAATGGCTTCCTGCTTGCTGAGTTCGCGGCGGGAATAGGGGAGATCCTGGGCTATAAGTTCCTTCATGCGGTTTTCAATCATGCTCAGTTCTTCATCAGTGAAGGGTGCATCACGATCAAAATCATAGTAGAAACCCTGCTCAATGGATGGGCCTATGGTGACCAGGACGTCTGGAAAGAGCTGTTTCACAGCTTGAGCCATGAGATGTGCAGTGCTGTGCCAGTAAAGGTCTTTCCCGGCTTCAGTCTTGAAGGTGTGGAAGAGGACGTGACTGTCAGCATCTATCACTGTATTTAGGTCTTTGAGAACACCGTTTATTTCTGCGGTTAATGCTGCATCTGCCAGTCTGGGGCTGATATCTTCAGCTATTTTAAGAGCACTAACTGCTCCTGAGTATTCTTTTATAGTTCCATCAGGTAATGTGATTTTCATTTTAACTCCATATGATCAAATCAAGTGCAGCAAACTTTGCTGCGGGGATTATCTTGTCAAGCGCTGCTTTTTATCTTCATCAAGCGCAGGCTGTTGAACACAACCAGTAGAGTAACTCCAACGTCTGCAATGATGGCTTCCCAGAGCCCACTGATCCCGCTAACGCCCAGGATCATTACCAGTACCTTGATTCCTAATGCCAGGATAATGTTTTGCCATACGATGCGTGCAGTAGCTTGTGAGAGCTTGAAAGCAGTAAGAAGTTGTTCAGGACGGTCATTTAGCAGTACTACATCAGCAGTTTCGATGGATGCTTCCGCCCCGATAGTTCCCATGGCAATACCTATATCAGCTTTTGCCAGCACTGGTGCGTCGTTGAGTCCATCACCACAATATGCCACGAGTCCAGGCTGTGTGTTCATTATCTCGCTCAGATGTGAAAGCTTGTCCTCGGGAAGGAGTTCTGCTTTGTAGCTGTCTAATTCAAGTAGTGTTGCCACTTGCTCAGCCTTGGCCTTCCTATCTCCGGACAGCATGGCAAAGTGCTTTAGTCCGGTTTGTCGTAGTCTTTTGATTACCTCGTTGAAACCACTTCTGATTTCATCACTGAAACAAGCGCAGCCCAGGTAGATATCATTCCTGGCTACGTGGACACTGCTGTCCATGCCTGTATCGAGGATGTTCACAAAACCGTGCTGCTTTAGAAAGGCAGCGCTTCCAACGATCAGACGATCTTCATCGTATTGTATGAGAATCCCTTTGCCAGGGTACTCGGCAAAAGCATTAACCCTGCTGCTGTCAAAGGGATAATCCATGGCATTCTTGATCGCTTTGGCAAAGGGGTGATTTGAAGTAGATTCAGCCAGATACATGCTACGCTTGAGTTCTTCAATATCACCCAGGGCTTCTACTTTGGTGACACGAAGATTACCCGTGCTAAGTGTGCCGGTTTTATCAAACACGATAGTCTTTACCTTACGAAGTGTATCCAGAAATTCACTGCCCTTGAATATAATACCCTGTCTGGCAGAGATGCCAATTCCAAGATAGAAACTGAGTGGAATCGATATTACAAGAGCGCAGGGACATGAGACTATCAGAAAGATCAAAGACCGTTTGAACCACACTGAAGGCATCCCTCCCATTAGAACTGGCAAAACAAAGACTAGTAGTGCCAATGCCACAACCACTGGTGTATAGATGCGTGCGAACCTGGTAATGAACTTTTCCTGTGGTGATTTCCCGGTATTCTCAATGAGGTTCTTGATCCTGCTGATCATGCTATAGGCTTCTTCCTTGTTTACTGCAATCTCAAGCAGTCCATTGTTGTTCAGACATCCTGCAAAGACAGCTATCCCAGGAGTGACGAGTACAGGTTCTGATTCTCCTGTAATGCTGGAGGTATCAAGAGTAGACTCACCATGAACAACAACTCCATCGAGCGGTATCCGCTCTGATGCATAGACCAGAATCCTATCGCCAAGCTTCACTTCATTCAGCTTGATATCAGAGATACCGTCAGCTGTCTTGACATGCGCCTTATCAGGTTTCAGGGCAAGGAGGCTGTTTATGGCATTACGGCTCTTGCCTACGGCTCTGCTCTCCAGGTATTGACCGATCTCATAGAGAAACATCACGGCTACTGCTTCAGTGAATTCACCCAGGATCAATGCACCAATGGTGGCGATACTCATAAGGAAATGCTCGGCAAAGAGCTGTTTAGAGAATGCTTCACGGAGCGCTTTCCTGAGCACTGAATAGCCTATCAACAAGTATGAAGCAAGCCCCAAAGACATAGAAACCGGTTCAGGCAAAGCGAAAACAACCGATACCAGCAGGAGGATCAATCCCCCAAAGATCAGATACCAACGGTAGGATTGCACTTGAGTGGCTTGAACTCCTCGAGGAGTAATCTTCACATCGGGTTCGATCCCCTTGGCAATGCTATTGAGTTTGTCCAATACTGCTTCGGCTTTATCACTATACTGAATGGTGAGACGTTTGGTCATAAAGTCCAGATTCGCTTTACTTACTCCATCCATAATAGCGATCTGAGCTTCAATCTTGGAGCTGCAACTGGCACAATCAAGATTCTCAATATCATATTCTTCGATGATCATGTTTGCTCCATTATGTGTTCCAAGGCTACATCCAAAACGTTATGAATATGCAGATCGTCCAGAGAGTAGTAGATTGTAGTGCCAACTCTACGGGTTTTGACCAGACGATGCAGGCGCAATAACTTCAATTGATGAGATACTGCTGATTGCTGCATCTCTGCCAGGCCAGCCAAATCAGCCACACAGAGTTCGTGACGCGAGAGAATATATAGCAGTTTTAACCGCGATGGATCACCGAATACACGCAGGAATTCGCTGAGTTTATCTATATCTTTAGGCTTTGGAAGACTTTTAATGATCTCGTCAATGACTTGTTGATCAATCAGTTTGCACAGGCATTCAGAATTCATAATAAGCTCCTATATGAATATGTGTTCACATATACAAAGGCTTAAGATTGTGTCAAGATAAAAGACTGAGCTTGTTATGATAACAAAGAATTTGAGAATAGTTTGTAAGAAGAATAACACATGATTTGTGGGAATCTATTGATTAATAACTTAATGTATCAGCACAGGATGCTAATCGCCATCACGTGGTATGATAAAAAACCCCTTAACATAACTCATAGCCTCCATAAATGCAGTATTCAGGAGAACTAATTTACGCTTTCCAACCTCAAAAACGCCTCATACAAAAGTCTCCCTCCTAGCAACCCCAAACCTGCCTGAATGATATTGGGCACCAGATCAGCCAAGGCTACAGCCTGACCAAAAGCTGGCATAATCCAGGTTCCCACGTAGTAAACTATGACCATGAGAGATGCACCGATAAAGGGAAAGATGATACCCGCCACACCTTTCTTACCAAATCCCATGCCAGAAAACAGCCCTAACAGCCCTTTTGCAATCAATGTGATAGGGGCAAATAGCGGGAAGCCAATTAGATCTGCCAGAGCAGAACCTATACCACCTGCGATAGCGCCCGCAGTTTTACCAGCATACAGCCCGGCAAACACGATCAACACATCACCAAGATTGAAGTAACCGCCTCCAGGGACGGGAATGCGAATCGTTAGAGTCGTAAACATAACAAGGACAGTGAATCCTACGATGTGATACCATTTCATACAATCTCCTTGTGACAGCATTGAATTCTATTATCTATCATCAGTCCCTTTTGTTCTGCCTCAGCCAGAATGAACATCGTCATAGCCAGAGCAGTTGAGAGTTTTACCTTGAACCTGTGCTTGAAGCTTCTTCCAGAGCTTTGTTCGGTTGGGATCATACTCAGCCAGAAACAGATACTGGCATGAGTCTGGAATGAACTCCTGAATAAAATTCTACCCAGGAGTACATACTTAAGCAAGTGAATTGAGAGATTCAACCGCAACAGATCGTTGAAATTTATCAACGATAAAAACACCCGAAATATAAGAATCGTACTTACCAGTAACAAAGTACGGGTAGATCCATATCCTACCCAATACTCAAATGCAGATTCCCCTTCAGGCCTGACACCGATAAGGATGAAAACAGCATAGATGACAATCAATAAAGAAACAAAAGGCAGTAGCAGTTTCAATTGATAGACCAGACCCTTGCTCCCAAGCCTAAACCAAGCGAGTATGAGTGAAGCTCCAAAGCCCATGCTCTGCCAGAAAATGCTGTTGAAACAGACAAAGCTGAACACGACAAAATATAGCAAGAATCCCAGGCAGGCTGTGATCAGTTTAAGCTTCGGCATATACGTGACTCAATTTGGGGGATACAGGCTGAAAGGTGATAATAGCGGAATCCGGCAGAATCAGGTGGTGCGAAGTATAGATCAGCGTGAATGGAGCAAAATCACACAATCCAGCCAGTTCTTCCAGTTCGTGACTTTCGTCTGCTATCAGATAAATATCGCGTTGTTCACTGGCATAAGCTGTTCTGAGGTTTTCCATCATAAATCGGATCAAGTCTGCTTCTGTAGCGATAAGCGCATCTTTCTGCATTATTGCGGCATAGGCCTTGATGGCATAAAGCTGGAGGTGCATTTGCTGCTCAAAATAGAGAGTGTATGTACGTTGTTTTTGAAGCTCTGGAATCAGGATTTGCGTGATCAATGAGGATTTTCCCGATCCATTGGAACCATCAAGATGATAGCTGCATCCTGCTGAGAACATTAGCGGAGTCTTAATCTCAAGGCCAAATTCCGGCCAAATCTGAAACGTGGTTGAGGTGATGCAGATCATTCGGTAGAATCGAGAGTTATCGTTTTGTTTGAGATACGTATATCGGACTGGATGATCTTGAGTTTGTCCTGATCTAAAGCGTGTTCAAGATTTCTGAAATTGATGCGCTGAGCAGGTGATAGCAGGCATAGATAGGTCATCAGAATTACCTTTTGACCGCCTGAAAGGGTATTGATCGGATACCCGGCATACAAAGACAGTCCGGTGAGGGACTTGAATTTCTCGTATAACGCGAGTATAGCGTCGGCATCGAGATTGTTTAGCAGAGTCTCATCCAGCAAGGTTTGATTCGATATCAGTGGATGTGAAGCATCAGCAATCAGGCATCTGTTTTGATCTTTCATGCATGCAGAACCTTTGGAAGCAGGCTTTTTGTCAAGCAGTGTATATCAAAACCCTACTGGAATCCAGACAATACAATCTGCAATCAGTCTATTCTCTTTGAGCACCAATTGTAGAAGGATATGTACTTTTTCCTGCTGCACCGAGAATCTGTCTCCTGATCCAATTACGCTATCATTACGGATCAAGTGCGTAATGATAGCGTATTGATAGCGTAATTCAGTCAAGAAAGAACAGAGTGAATTGATCAAACCCAAAACACAAAACGAAAGCGGGAGACTTTGCAGCTCCCGCTTTGATCGTATCAAGATGTGGATTATTCCATAAGCATCATCTTGCTGGTGGCAGAGAATGATCCGGCTTTCAAGCGATAGATATAGACTCCGCTGGAGAGCGGATTACCCCGGTCATCACGGCCATTGAAGACCACTCCATAACGTCCTGATGCCTTTGATTCACTGATAAGAGAGCGAACTTTCTGACCCCTGGCATTGTAGATTTCCAGGGTCACAAATGCTGGCTCCAGGATATCATACAAGATTGTGGTTTCAGGATTGAATGGATTGGGGAAACATCCCTTGAGGGCGGTAGCTGTAACAGGATTCAGATCCTCTTCGATATCAGTGGAAGTCATCACAAAGTTCAGAGTCGTGTTTTGGTTTGGCGTAACCAAAACACCCTCGATCGTGCGGGGATAGTATCCGGTAGCATTCGCAGTCACATTGTAAACTCCGGCCGGAAGAATCAAGCTGTAGGCTCCAGCAGGATTTGTGGTTGCACTATGTGAGCCGGTTGACACCGTCGCACCAGAAATACCTTGATTGTTTGAACGCCGGACAAATCCTACGATCGTGCCATTTTCTGCGATATGAGCGATTGTATTTGAGAATGATGCTCCGGATAAGACTCCGGCTGTATATACTGCCTTAACTGCCCAGCGGTATGAATTGTATGGAAGCGTAGTCCAGCCAGTATCTTCCAATAAAGTGCTGGTCACGGGGTTGGGAGTGAGAGATGTCCAGGTAGTAGGGTTGTTTTCCTGTCCTGCCAGTAAACGCCATACATAATAACCCGTGAGGACACGTTCGGCATTCACGATGGTCTTGATCTGGTGAGGCAGGGGAATACTTGGTTCATCCCGGAGCCACCCTAATTCTTGTGATCGTGAAGGCTGATTCGAGGTTGGATGTCCAGAACGTCCATTTCCGGGGGTAAAGGGGCGATAGAGTCGTTGAGTTCCACCATTGAAACTGACACTAGTGACGGCATTTCCGATATAGATGTTGTCTATAAACCATACATACCACAATCCATCGTTTGAGGGTGGATCCTCAGCATGGAAGGCAAGATTGATCTGCATCCCGGAATACTGGGATAGATCTACAGTGATCGGTGATGCATAGTAGTTCCAGCCTCCGGTTTGGGTACTGGCATCCCACAATGTATCCCAGGTATTGCCGTTGTTTGTGGAGACTTTTACATAGTAATGATCACCATTGCTGGAGCCGAGGAAGACGTATCCATCAAAGGTTATGTATGCATCAGGAGGGCAATTGAAGGATGGAGTAACCAGCCATTCATCCTGATGTTCATAGCTCCACCACAATCCTGCTTGATTGCTTCCGTGCGTAGGAGTAACAGGAGTTCCGCTGATCGTGATCGCTCCAAAACTGCACCAGGTGGGATATACGCCCGATGTGTTGGCAGGACCGTTGTTGGTAATGATCCGAGACCAATCCGTGGGTGGGAAAGTGGTGCTTTCAAAACTCTCCACAATCTCAATGGCAGTGGGATCAGGAGCTTGCCAGGAGACGTTTACTGCACTGTATGTGCCATTCACCGCAGCCACAACATTGTGGGGAGCATAGGCAATCTCGTTCAGAGTGATGGTGCCCATTGCGTAATTGCCAGAGGCTACGTTTATCGTTCCTGTGGCATTTGTATAGTCTGCACAGACGATTGTATAAGTGTAGGTTTGGTTTGCATATACAGCAGGGAAGGTAAATGCTCCGGTGCCAATCGTATTGGCTGCATAGTTTTGATATCCTTGCAGGTGTATCGCAGCTCCGTTGAGCCCCAGTCCTGTATCTGAGGCTATTATAGTTCCCGATACAGTCACTTGCGGCATTTCCAGCAAAGTAATGTCCAAAGTTATGGTAGTATCTTCGGGTATCACAACCTGGTGGTTTTGAGTGATATGACCATATTTACTGAAGCTTACGTTGTAGCTGGCATCAATGATGTTTTGGATATTGTATTGCCCCTGGTTGTTGGTGGTGGCTTGATACCCGCCAGTCTGGAATTGGACTGCAACACCTGGGATGGGTTGTTGATTTGCACTGGTTACGGTACCATTGATATGGCCAACTCCTCCGGGGATCACAAAGAAAGTGGTCTTGGGGAATGCCCCACTAACTGTGCCTCCTGTGGGAGGATTGGCTGGATCGTAGTCAGTGCTATCTGAATAGATATTGCGGGCTCTGTCTGTTCCGCCTGTTTGGGTTTTAAAGACATCAGAAGAGCTGTAGTATTGGGTGTCCATAGGACGCTCTACTAACAGAACAAGGTTTCCACCCTCAAGGTATAGATAGGGTTCAGGGAAGGAGATATGGATCAGGTTTTCACCACTGGAATAGTCAACGTTCCCACTGAACACCTGGGTTAAAGCGGTTGAAGGTATCCAGCCTTGGGAAAGGTTTTGTTGGGTGGTGGTTCCGAGCCAGATGTTGGTAGGCATGTTGGGCAGATTGGTCTGGAAACTATTGTAGAACCCAATCCCGTAGATCATGCCTATAGTGTTGCTGAGTTCATCAGGATAGTAGAGGCATTCAAATAGGGAATTCATGTAGTACATATCCAGAGGATACCTACCAGTAGAACTGCCATCACCGATAGTTAAAGCCAGCATACCCGGGGGTTGCACAGTAAGCTCCAGATTGGGGCTTTGGTCATTGAGATTATTCTGGTCTCCTGTTAGTACCACTTTGGCATATATGAAGGTAGCACCTTGAGCATCAGGCACCCATGATACTGTGACGGGCAAGGTCTGGCCGGGATTTATCTGCCCACCTGGAGTAGAGGATACTTCAATATCACCTTGTTTGTATAGCTTAACAAGGTAGTCTGATTGCGGGTTAGAACCCCAGTTGAAGATATTAACTGTATAATTGGCAGCCATTCCTACGGTTGGGGTGGTATTACCAATCACTCTCAGAGCAGCAAGATCATTCTGTGGTATCACTTCCAGCAGCACATTGTCCAGGTTGATTTGCCTCCACGCAGAGCCAGAGCCCAGCTTGAAAGCTATTGATTTTCCTGTGCCGGTATAGGCTCCAAAAGTAACGACATACTCTGTCCATGTACTGGTTATCTGAACGTCCTGGATCAAAGTAAATGTAGCAGCATCTTGAGGATTGCTGAGTACTCCTACAGATATCACATCGTTTTGATTTGATGATCTGGCATAGAACTTGGTACGTGTGGTATTTGTTACAATAGCTTGGGAATATGGAGGCGCCACGAGTATCAAAGTAGCATTGGGATCATCATAGTTATAGAATCTCACAGAATTGGGCTCAGAAAAGGAACTCCCGCTATCTGTCTGAACCACTGCACTATTCGATGCGGATTGCCTGATAGTAGTCCATTGAACAGGTAGTATTGGTGCCGTCACTGTATCGAAGTTTTCCTGATAGGGTAGAGCCACTATTGTAGGATCAATACATGTTCCTGAAACCAGAGCTGTATGTGGTGTCCTTGAACGATCGGTCTGCACGGAACGTGTTTGCCCCTGATTATCAACGATGGTTATAGTAGCAGCATGAGCCCCTGCAGCCAGGGGATTGTATCTGGCAGTGAATGTTACTGTTTGTCCAGTGTTTAGGCTGGCTGGAAGTGTAGGCAGGTTCTGTAGTGAGATATACTCAGAACCACTTATGGTAATGCTGTTGATCCCAAGGGAACCACCGCCCATGTTCATTACTGTGAAGGTTTGATTGTGCGTGCTGTTCAGAAGCACAGTACCAAAATCCCTACCTGAAGGGCTTACATGAAACACAGGATCAGGTGACAGAGGAGTCATATGGAAGGTTGTCTTGGGGAATGCTCCACCCAGCAGAGCATCTGTTGGAGGGGCCATGGGGTCAAATATCGTGCTGTCTGAATAGATGTTTCTGCTACGATTCACACCTATAGTCTGGCTGTAGAAGTTATCAGATGAGCTAAAGTATGTGGTATCATAGACACGATTGACCATCATTACCAGGTTGCCACCTGCATAAGTGAAGGGAGTCTGTAGTGGTATTACTATTGTATTTACTCCACTTGGGAAGTTTACGTTGCCATCAAAGACCAAGGTAAGCTGGCTGGCAGGTATCCATCCTGCCGAAAGATCTTGCTGGGTAGTAGTTCCAAGCCAGATTTTAGTAGGTTTGTTGGGTAGATTAGTGAAGAAGTTATTATAGAAAGTAACAGATGATATATTGCCAAAAGCCATCATCTCATCTGGATAGTAGAGTGTTTCAAACAAGCTATTGCGCCAATACATATCAACAGGCACCCGAGCCATTTGACTACCATCGCCAATAGTTACAGCCATGATCCCGGCAGGAAACACAGTGATATTGATATTACCGGTAGTATCATTCAGAGTGTTTTGATCACCTGTAAGGAATACTTTGCCATAGAGTTGCATTGGGCCTTCCGTGGCAGGTGTCCATGAAACTGGTACAGACACTATTTGATCCGGCGTGATCACCAAACCACTCGCTGACGCAAGCTCTGCATGCGTAACAGCATTGAATAGCTTTACCAGATAGTTTGATTGAGTGACGCTACCACGATTGATGATGCTGACATTGTAGGTAGAAGGAGCCCCCACTGATGGAGTGCTGTTGCCAGAAAGGGACAAAGCCGCAAGATCATGTTCCGGGATGTACTCAACTGTGACATTATCAATGTATAGATTGCGATATGTGCCTTCTCCTCCGTGCTTGAAAGCCACATACTTCCCGATCCCATTGTAACTGGCAAAACTAACAATATACTCTGTCCAGGTAGTGGTTAGATTTATCGTTTGTATCTCGGTAAAGGTGTCTGCTTCCTGGCTGTTGGACATGATGCCTACCTTCATATTATAGTCTGCTGAGGCGGCTCTTGCCCAGAAGTTCACGCGGGTGCCACTCATCTGAATCGCAGGGCCAACCGGTGGAGCAATCAACAGCAGCGTGGCAGATGCATCTTCATAATTGTACATATTCACCGCATTAGGGGCAGAGTAGTAGTTTGCCACTTGTGTGTTAATATATGCTTGAGTTGATGTGCTATTGATGATCTTGGCCCAATCAATAGGCAGATGGGGGATGTTTACCGCATCAAAGGTCTGTAAATAGGGAAGAGCATACAGCGTAGGATCGAGCGCATTTCCAGATATATTCACTGTATGGATTGTCCTCCCCTGATTATCTGTGATGGTGATCACTCCTGTGTGAGTGCCAGCACCCAATGGTGCATACCGTACATTCACATTGATCATCTGTCCGGTATTGAGGCTGGTGGGCAGGGCAGGAGGGTTGATGATAGAGAAATAGGGATTACCTGAATATGAGAAAGCACTTATCCCCAGGGTACCACCCCCGCCATTCATTATGGTAAGTGTAAGATCACGGGTTTGATTCATCAGCAGTTGCCCGAAGTTCATTGGGTTTGGTGAAATCATGGTAATGGGATTAGGTGATAGAGGAGTCATATAAAGCGAGGTTTTTGGAAACTGACCTGAGACTGTAGCATCTGCAGGTGGAGCCGCAGGATTGTATTCACTGGAATCGCTGTAAACCAGTCTTGATCTTTGAGTCCCCACAGTCTGGCATTTGAACACATCCATGGAACTGAAGTATGTAGTATCCATGGGTCTGTTCACCATCATCACCAAATTCCCGCCAGTATATGTATAGGGGGTTTGCAAGGGGATCATAATGTTATTTTCACCGCTGGGGTAGTTCACATTGCCATCGAATACTAATTGGAGTTCGGTGGAAGGGATCCAGGCATTGGCAAGGTTGTCTTGTGTAGTGGTACCGAGCCAGATCTTGGTAGGTTTATTGGGTAAGTTGGTAACGAAATTGTTGTAGAAGGTAATCGCCGAAATCGTCCCCAGCATACTTACTTCTGCAGGATAATACAGGGTCTCATACAGGCTGTTACGCCAATACATGTTTACCGGCATGTTGGCTTGTTCATTACCGCTACCGATAGTAACCACGTTGATTCCCGCCGGCATTACAGTGATACTGAGCCCTGGACTGAGGTCATTGTTGGGATTCTGATCGCCAGTTAGCACCACTTTCCCCCGCAGGATAAGTTGGCCTTCTGCTGTAGGAGTCCAGGAAAGGGGCACATCCTGAATTAATCCTGGGGCCAATGCTGGTCCGGCAACTGATGCCAGTTCCGTACCTGTTGAAGTTACCAATTTCACCTGATAGTTGTTCTGAGGGGAGGTACCACGATTTCGAACAGTGATGGTATAGGTAGTGGCATTCCCAATCGAGGGAGTTACATTTCCAACGATTGCCACTGCTGCCATATCATTGGGCTGGGCTACCACTGGTAAGAACTCGTAGAGTGTGCCACTACCCGGGTATATAGAAATGAGGGAACTCTCCACAGTAGTTGAGAATCCCGGAACAACTCCCGGAGTGATGCTATAAAACCACCCCGTTCCCCCCGGCAGCATATTAATCCCTATCGATGCACTGGCATTGGCGGGATCGTTTGTCATAGGTCCATAGAGAAATTCTATCTTCCCCGATTCATACAATCTTACCTGGAAATCAAAAGAGTTACCCGCCCAATAGTTCCATTGCAAGCTTTGATATTGAACTGTAAAAATCCGGTTTGGGGCAGTGCCTGTCATTAGATAACTTGCTGAACCCCCAGCCAGACTGGTATCATCCCACAAGGGAGCTAGAACTGGTACTTGAACAGTTGAAATCAATTCATTGGAAAGCCAGGAACTGTCAAATCCGGTTCCCAAGCCAATCCATCCATTCGATGACACCATCACATTGGTATAAACAGCATCTCCAAAGGGAAAACTAAATCCTATCGGGATGGCTGTGGATAAGGCATCATCTGAACTGATGTTATCGATTGTGGTACCTGTTATTGGTGTGTAGGTTCCGGTAGTGGCATTGAACGAGTAATACTCGTCGATACCAGCAAAACACAATAAACTGAATGCGATCAACAGCGAGATCAAGCATAGCTTTTTCATGACCGCCTCCTTCTGCTGTATTTTAAGTAATGTTTATATCACAATGACTTAGTAATTCTGGAAAGAGGACTTTCAAACACACATCCACATATAATTCTATGATACATAATGTTAATATATTGTAAAGAGAAAAATGAGGGGGAGAAAGATCACTGGTGCCAGTGTCGCTCCTGTATGAAACACGCTATCATTACGCTATCATTACGGATCAAATGCGTAATGTATGCGTATTATTAGCGTAATTGAATCAAGCGTGATCAGTGAATGGGTTCAAAATTGAATGAGCTATTGAGGATAACCTATTCTAACTCAGGAGATTGTACAATACTCTACTAAACAGCAATATCAAAGCCAGGATGAATACTGGCCTGATGACTTTGTTTCCTTTTAAGATTACCAGTTTGGATCCCAGCAGATTACCTGTAATCCCGCACAAAGCAGCAGGAATCGCCAGAGGATAGAAGATCTTTCCAGCAGCGGCGAAAGTGATCACGGCTGCGATGTTTGAGGCAAGATTTACGATCTTGGTATTGCCATTGGCGCGGGTGAATTCATAATGCAGGATTCCAGAGTAGATCAGGATGAGAAAGGTGCCGGTTCCGGGACCGAAAAAGCCATCGTAACAGCCGATCACAAGTCCTGCCAGTGCTGCTATGAATAATCTGGTCTGTAGCCTTATATTATGCGCCTGATCGGCATGCCCGAGCCTTTTATTCATCAAGGTGATCAGCGTGATGACGGGGATGATCAGGATCAGGAAGTAGTTCAGAAATTCTGAAGATACTTGCAGTGCAATTCTCGCCCCCAGCCATGAACCAAACAGCGCCAGAACAGCACTGGTGAGTGCTACTGGTATATCGATCATCCCAGCCCGGAAGTATCGGGTTGTGGAGAAAATCGTACCTGCGCAGGAGGAGAATTTGTTGGTTCCAAGAGCAATATGGGGAGGGATGCCAGCCGCCCAATAGGCAGGAAGGGAGATCAATCCTCCGCCTCCGGCAATGGCATCAATCAGCCCTGCCAGAAAGATAAACGGCAGGACTATGGCATAATCGATAGGGGAGAGGTTGATAGGCATTTATAGCTCCGCCTTGAATTCCAGTTTCAGGTTGTGTGTGGTGTTTTGTTCAGGATATTTCCCTGCTTTGTACTCCAGGGTGATCGTGCTGATGTTGTTGATTCTGTAGATCCCGCTTAGAGATAAATCTGCCAGAAATCCTTGCCGCTTCTGCGGGAGAAACGTAAGGTAGGAGCTCCCCTCGCGGGTATTGTATCCCAGGGATAATGAGGTAGAAATACGGTATTTCTGCATCAGCACACTTCTTAACTGCGAGGATAGGGATATATTGGTAAGCTCATAGCTGTTCAGGGGATTGTTTTGTTGCTTTCCAGTCTCTTGAAATGCGCTCAATTCCAGTTGCAGCATTGTTTGGATAGCCAGATTGCGTTGCAGCATGGCTGAGATCCTGTCATTGGATAGCTCTGATGCATAACGCGTGTCTGTGGATAGTTCCCGATTGTATTCAACCCGGATATTGCTCTGTGGGAGTGTTTTTATATCAAGTTGAACTCCCTGGGATTGGAGATAGTTGCGCTCGTTGCTTTGATATCGTTGATCCAGGCTTCGGGATACTTCCAGGTTTAGATTCGCCAGAATGAGGCTCTTATATAGATCAATCCAGACATTCTGAATGTAGTTCTGCCTGGCAAAGAGGCTGTAGTCTGCGTCGTACGAATACCCAGGGAGGAACATGTATCCCTTCCATGATCTGGTTTTATTGTGCTCTATCAAGTTGATACTGAGGTCGCTGTGGAATCTGTTCAGGATTGTATCGGGAAAGATCAGACCTGGTTTCAGGAAGATACTGGAGAGTGCATTGGCTTCCGATGAAAGCTGTCCCGTTGGTGCAGTGATGTATTCATAATCCCATTCACCGTTGTTGGAGATAGCGCCAGTGCTGTCATACACGCCAATTCCCTGTCCCACATACACCAGTTCCCGGATCTTTGGGAAGAACTCGGTCTGGTTCAATTGATAGTTGTTGTTCAATGTAAGTGCTCCCTTCAGGAAGCTATTGTTTGTGCGGATGCTGACGAGGTCGTATGTGTTCTTCGGATTATCGGAGGACAAAGGCTGCTCTACAACGCGATGGCTGAAATCAAGATCCAGGTAATGGCGTGTAGTGTTGCTGATATGTTTGGCACTCAGTAGGGTTGATTGGTTTTGTAATTGCCAGTTACCAAGGTTGATATGATTTTCGTCTTGTTTCAAGCCAAATTGAGTGTAATGTTGGCTGGTTTTTATGGCAAGTGTGGGATTAAGGACACGATAGCTTGTGTCCAGGATGGAAGGATCGTCGTATTCGATCTGGGACATTAGGCCTTGTAGCTTCAAGTTCCATATACTCCAAGCCCAGTTCATTTCAGCATTGTGATATTGGAGCAATCCTGCAAGATTACCAGTTTGGCTGGAGATGGTGCTTTGCCAATTGACTCCGGGAAAGAGACCTTTGGTATCATTTTTGGAGATCAGTCTGAGTGCGCGTTGTTGATATTGGCTGTCGAGATTTCTGTATCTAAGCTGTATTTCTGGTCTCCAAATGGTGCTTTTGTAAGATAGCTTGGAATTGATAGTGAATTGTGCCAATGAATCGGAATCTGGCAGCGCTGCAAAGTCATACTCAATGCTTTCATAGGGTGCGAAGAGAAAAGCATTGGCCTTACGATATTCACTATCTATGGAGAAAAGCAGGGGTGTATCCGTATGGTTGTTCTTTAAGTGAGCAGATACTATGCCACTGCTATTGTCATTGTCATCAAGCTTGGAGAGAGTATTGAGGTCATTGTGGGTGTATAAGCCCTCAACGCCAACTACCCAGTCCCGGATATCAAGCTCAAGGTTCATGCCAAGGTTTGTTCTTGCTACAGGAGCTATCAATTGTTTTACAGGAAGCCAGGAGCCATTTCCTGTGCCTACCCAGCGGTATTTTCCCGCAGAGTACTCCTCATAATCGCCTTTACCAAACCCAACATGGCTGAAAACGATATTGTAGTTTGCCAGTGAATCCTGGGCAGCATACTCATAATATATAACACCATCGGTGCTGATGCGTTGAATATAGTATCCTGTACCTGTATCAGCCGGGAATACTCCCTCCCCCCATGCTATGTTGTCACCAGAAATTGCCAGTGAATCAAGATCTGATGAACTGAAACTAAACAGCAAGGGATGGTGCCTGGCATCGGTTTGATGAATCAGATGATGACCAATGATAAGGTTTTCCCCAATGGGAATCCTAGAGGAATTGAAGTAGCTTGATTGTCTGTAATACTCATCAGAGTATTGAAAATAGGCATTGATCAGATCATTGGAAGTGACAATCCTGCGGAACATCACACTGCCTTCACTGTAGTCTATGTAGTAATCCCCACCCCGCTCCAGGAGAGTACCATTCATATAGATGATCTCTGTTCCTGCTACCACCAGGAAGTTCCGCTGGTTATCGTTTGGCCTTAGATAATAGGGGCCTTGTTTACCATCAATAATCTGAACTTGTTGAACAGCCCTTTTGCCACTACCAGCACTGTATGCTGCCTGAATCTCGGAGTTGCCAGTATATGATGCTTTGATTCCTTCCAGCTTAGTTGAGTAATTCATATATCTGGTATCCTGAAAGCTTAGATCCAGATCTCCCATGCCAAGCTCCCAATTCTTGCCAAGGACTCTGATAAACACTTGATCTATGCTGGAGAGTTCTTTGGAATCACCTTCGGGACTGAATCTGCTTTGGCTGTCTGAAAGCTGAGCATTGATGGATACTCCTTTTGATAACTCGCCATTTAGATTCACGTATAGGGATTGTAACAGGTCTGTTTGGCCGTTCTCAGAGAAGCTGAGTGCGAATGTTTTGCTTCCGCTTACAATCAACGAATTGGTATCTCCGAACCAGTTAGCTGCTGGTTTCCTGATCATACTCATAGTACTGTCTGAGTATGTAAAAGTTCTATACTGATAATAAGGTTGCCATAGAAACTCAGGGATCACGAGATAGCTGACACTAAAGGTAGGGTGGAAGGGCTCAATAAGAAGCTCTATCTCTCCTGAATTGGGATCCATACGATAGTGAACATCATGTAGAAGTAGCAGCGAATCCATCACTACTGATTCAGAATGCATGATTATCTTGCTGGATTGCAGCTTATACTTGCTTACATTACTCTGAGCAGAGATCACTTCATGGATGATGGTATCAGCAGCGTACAAACCAATGGATAGATAGACTAGAAATAGAGTAAGATAGAACCAGTATCGCATTAAAGTGGATGGATTACAAAGGTAACCACACCCCAGATGGAAAAGCTCATGTCTTCAGTAATGACTATGGGCTGATAATCTTGGTTCTCAGGAACAAGATAGTATTGCTCACGATCTATGATCAAGCGCTTTAGGGTAAGTTCTCCATCTACAATAGCCACTACGATCTTGTTGGATACAGGCTCAATAGCACGGTCAACGATCAGTAAATCACCAGGATTAATCCCTGCTCCGCTCATGGAGTAACCATCAGCATACATGAAGAACGTCGCTGCCTGGTGCTGGATCAAGTGCTCATTCAGATCCAGCAATCCTTCGATATAATCCTGAGCCGGAGAAGGAAACCCAGCCGGGACTTTTGCTCCGATCAAAGGACGCACTACTCTTTTGCCAGGTACGAACTTGTAGATGGATTGAATGGAGCCGTCTGATCTGAGTCTGGGCATTAGATTATCAAAACAAAAGTGGCGAATATATCACATTCGCCACTTCAAAACCAGTTTCTTTATTTGGGCATGTTTTTCAGCAGATTCTGTGCTTGAGCACCATGACGGGGGTCACCGACGATGCGTTCAAGATCAGTTTTGGCACTAGCATAATTCTTTTGAGAATAGTAGGCTACACCGCGCAGCATTCTGGCATCAGCGTTATTGGCTTCAGCCTGGATCACTGCAGTTGCATAGGTGATGACTTTTCCCCAGTTTTTGGCAGTATTGAAGTGTGATGCCAAAGTGAGAGCGATGCGGGTATTGCGTTCTGTATTGAAAGACTTCTCAAGGAATTCAACCATCTTGGCATTGTTCTTGAGCTGGGCATAGTTCTCACCGATCTGGGCATAGACATTGGCGAGGATTGATGGTTCAGGGTTTGTGGCAGCGAGCCTTTCCAAATAGGTATTGGCTTTTGCCCATTCCCCTGTCGTACGATAGAAACGTGCCAGGCGGATATACATGTCTGCATCTGGACTGAGTTCTAAGGCCTTAATGTATGCGGCTTCAGCAGCAGGATTGTTTTTCTTTTCAACATACTTATCTGCCAGCATGATATAGGCGGCTTGATCCTGAGATACTTCTGCATAATCTGCCAATACCTTGAAAGCTCTATCATCATCTTTCAGATCATCACTAAGAACGAAGAACTTGGCATTCAGGATCTCAGCGTTGTTGGGTTGAATCGCCAGAATAGCATCATAATAGGTAATGGTTTGTTCGAACATCTTACCTGTTTTTGCTGTGAGAGCCATGTTATTGTAGATGGCCAGGACATTCTCATCAAGCTCACTTTGAGTCACTGAAACAGGCACGTGGTTTTTGTAGATAGCCAGGGCATTTTCGTAGTGTACTATGGCATCATTATATAGGGTTAGTCCCACGTTTTCAAAAGCCAGATCTATGTGGCTTTTAGCAATATTGAGCTGTAGTCTTTCAATATTCAAGGGAATTGAATCTGCTTCGCTGGCGGTTGGGAGAGCTTCATTGAAGAGCTCAATAGCGCTTTGAAAGGAAGTAATAGCTTCTTCGAAAAGCTGATCTTCATAGTTTTCAGCTCCTTCCTGAGCAGCGATCCGAGCTAATACCAAAGGATTTCTGACCGGTTCCGGGTCAACGACTACTTTTTTGTTTGAGGCGCAGGCACTGATGGCAAGCATAATGACCAGTGCTATGAAAGCGAGATATCTAAGTCTCAGCATTGATTCCTCCAGTTATTTTTCTAAAAACAGGCTCGAAATAGCCCATATTTTGTCAACCTAAAAAAGCTTTCACTCGAGTGTGGTAAACTATTTTTTGCCAGTAGTATAAAAATGGCAACAAACGCTTAATGATTGATATTCAAGCTATAAGCTCATGCTGCATTTTGCCATAATCTGGCTAAACCGCTTATATCAATGAAAATTACGCATTTTTCTGTTGACAGAAATTTTATCTCAGCTTTTTAATAGCGAAGTAATGTCTCTAACTCTTATCCACAGAACTATAAGGAGGTAAAATGAGCAGAGATGAATTAGTAAAAAAGATCGCGACAGCGGCTGGTGTTTCCCAAAAAGTAGCCGGCCTTGCCCTCACAGCCGTCCTTGAAGGCATCATGGAAACCCTGAAGAAGGGCGGAAAGGTTTCTCTGGTTGGTTTTGGGTCCTTCAGCGTTGCACATCGCAAAGCTCGCAAAGGTATCAACCCCAAGACCAAAGCTCCTTTGAAGATTCCAGCACGTAAAGTTCCAGTGTTCAAAGCGGGCAAAAAACTTAAAGACGCTGTCAAAAAGTAAGCTTCTTATTTTTGACACAATCAAGGGCAGAGTGCAAACTCTGCCCTTTGATTTTTATATGCTGATGAATGGATAGAGACACTCATAGAGATTCTCTAATGAATCAATATGACAATTTGCAACCTCATCACGATATCCTTCCTGTTTGAAATGCGCTATCATTACGCTATCAATACGGATGAGATGCGTAGTAATAGCGTAGTGATAACAGGAGCAAAAAAAGACGCCCCCCAGAAAGGGAGCGTCTTCAGTAAGCTCTATGACTATGGGTTATTTCATCATTAGCATTTTGCGGGTTTGGGTCTGATTTCCAGATGTAGCGGTGTAGAAGTATATCCCGCTTGCTACAGAGTTGCCTTTATCATCCTTACCATTCCAGGTGAAGCTATGAGTTCCCTGTGTTACTTTACCCGAATGCAGATTTCGCACTAACTGGCCTTTGGTATTGTAGATATTCAGGTTCAGTTCTGCAGCCACTGACATGGAGAGCATGATGTTTGTACTGGGGTTGAAGGGATTGGGGTAGTTCTGTTGTAAATCCATCTTGAGGATCGGTGGAGATACAGGATCCTGATTTGCCACAGATTCATTGTTCAGTCGCTGAGCATAGAGCCCCAGAATTTCAGTTTTACCGCTACTGCGGCCATCCGCCCACACTACATAAGCATCATTGCCTATCGATACAGCCAGAGGCGCATACTGAGCTTTGGAAGCATCGCAAAGAATATTTCCACCAAGATCACCAACCATAGAGCCATCGGCATTGATGTATTTGTAATAGATGTCGCTTTCGATCGCCAGATATTCTGTCCAGGCGATCAACATCCCGTTTCCAGGGAAGCTTGCCAATGTGGGATTCACCTGAGAGGAGTCCTTCTGAACTACGTAGTATCCTTGATTGGGCCAAAGTGGAACACCTGGGAAGGAGAATTTTTGCACAGCAATATCATGCATGCCCGCAATGCTCTCACACCAAGCAAAAGTGATACCGTTTCTGGTAGTCGCAATTGCTGGGATTTCCTGTTCGTTGCCACGTTCAGAGATGCTTACTCCCAATGGATCCCAGAGCCGCTCTCCCTGGCGGGAAATATGCTGTCCCCAGAAACTCATGATAAAATCACCACGTAAGTCACGCCACATTACCACTATGCCTTCAGGTGTTGGGTGAGCTTTGGGATGAATCTGTCTAATGGGGAAACCTTCATAAGTAGAAGCCTTCAATCCATTCGAAGGCCAACCTGCTGCTGCATTGCCAGAAGCTTCCACTCGCTTTACCCAGATTGTGTTCGCTTGAGTTGATGGATCGACACGGTGCCAGACATAGAAGTCATCGATCAAGTCTGTCAATACACATTCATTGTTAAGCTCATTGGCAGCCAATTGGGAGATAATGATGCCATCAGGCCCCCACATTTTCTGCCCATTCTGGATTCTTTGTCCATACACATGATAGTAGAAATCGCCGCTTACGATATCCCAGTTTGACCAGCCAATATAGAAAGAATCATTGTAATAGCTGATTTTGGCATCCAATTGACTAAGTGCATCACTACTGGTGACTTTAATTCCATTATCACCCCAAAGCCTTTCACCTGTAGGGCTTAGAAGCTGAGCATAGATATTAGGGTCATCATTGCGGGAATCAATCCAGACCACTGCAATGTGCCCATCAGGTGTAACCACAGCTCTGGGATTCTCTTGTCTTCCGCCACCTTGCAGAGTAACAGGACGGCCATTTGTCTCCAGATCTACTGATCCATTGGGATTGACAAACTGGAAAAATATCCGGTAGCCATCATTGGCATATCTGGTATCCTGCCAGATGACTACAGTATCTTCGGCGCGGTTCAGGATTTGAAACTGATCCTTGGGTGTATCGCCACTGAGTCCCCAGAATACCAATTGGCCATTCTCTGGTAATTGCGTGTTGCCAGCACTATTCAATACCTGGTAATAGATGCCAACGCTACCATTACGAAGGTCCATCCAGTTGATATAAATGTTGCCATTTGATACTTTCACCAAGCCACCATTCTGCTCATTGGGCATGGTACAGATTGGTTTTCCACCAGGAGTCCAAAGAGCGGATCCAGTGGATGACAGATGCTGAGCATAGATATCGTCATTGGGTGAGTTTCCATTTCGAAGGTCATCCCATACAACATAGCAACCACCATTGTCATCAGCGGCCATGCGTTGTCCATATTGGGCAAACTCAGCAGTAGTCACGGCAATGCCAGCAGCATCCCAGAGCTTTGTGCCAGCGGCGGAAATCTTTTGAGCGAACAAATCTGGGTTTTGTAGATCCAGGCGGTGGTCTTCCCATACGATTACCACTGCATTATCGGATGTTTTTACAATGCGTGGGTTGAGCTGTGAGACTGGAGGCGTGGCCGAGGCATCGCTGAATACTATATAGGGATCTGCCCATAAAATCTGTCCGGCAATATTTATCTTCTGGGCATATATATCATTATCCCCGGTTCGATTGTCAGTCCAAGTAAATACAAATTCACCTGCATCGAGTGCTGCCATCCGCACGCCATACTGGTTCAATGGAGCTACAGCCAGTTCCAGCGGATTGGCCCATGTCATCACGCTATTGGCGTTGAAGTGTTTTACATAGACATCAGATTGACCAAGATGAGTGTGAGTATAACCAATCATCATTCCGCCCTGGCCATCAGGGAGCATGGTGTTTTGTACTTCGTCGCCGGGGCCATTGGCTATGGGAATACCATTTTCAATCCACAGTGGATCTCCTGTTGATGATAATCTCTGGCCATATAAATCTTTACTGGGATTTCTGCTATCACCCCAGATTATAAAGGCACCACCTGCATTATCAGCTTCCATATTCAGTCCGATCTGAACCCCGTATGTAGTACACACAGGTTTTCCCCCAGCAGGCCAAAGGAGCTGTCCCTGGTTATTGATCTTTTGGGCATATACATTGCCATCCGGATCATCAAAGAAATCTATCCAGGCAATGATATAATTGCCATCAGAGGTTCTGGTGATCACCGGGTCTTCCTGACGGTCTGCTTTACCATCTATAAGAACTGGATCACCCCAGACCATATTTCCGGCTGCATCTACTTTCTGCGCCCAGAGGTCGCGTTCCCCGAGTTTGGTATCGCTCCATACATATATCGCTCCACCATCGGTGGTTTCGGTGCCGGTGCGGAACCATTCGATGTTTACACCTTGCCGGATAGGAATCGCATCCTGCCAGATCAAAGCAGCGGATAAAGCTACTACAGATACTAGCATAAGGGTAAAGATAATTGTCTGTTTCACAGGCATCTCCTTATTAGTTTAATTAACTTACATAAATCAATCTTGATATCAGGCACAATAGTGCCTTTCACAAAGATGCAAGAAAAGTTCCAAATGGCTAAAAAGCTAGAATGTGTGCCTTCTGCCCGCCACTAATACTTCTTTCACCCGAAACTCCTCTCCATAGAAACAGATTTGACTGAGGCTATGCTGATCGATACCAACATCAGGAGGAGGGGACAGGAAAACAATATCAGCATCCTTGCCGGGTTTCAGGGAGCCGATGCGATCTTCTAATTCCAGTAGTTTAGCACTTCCCAGGGTTACACGGTAAAGCATTTCCTCAGGCATTATGGGATCACTGCTTTGCCTGAAGTTCATCATCTTGGCATGATACAACATGTTAAGTGAAGTACCTGCGCCAACATCGCTCCCTAAGCCAAAGGGGATGCCTGCTTCTTGGATGCGTTTCAGCGGGTATTCACCGCTCTTAAGGTAAAAATTTGAATCGGGGCAATGGGTGATTTTTGCCCCTGATGCTTTGATCGTACCAAGTTCCTGGTCACTTAGATGGATTGCATGGCCGAGAAGGGTGCGTGATGTGAGAATCCCAAAATCTTGGTACACATCTGTATATGACTCTTTCTGAAAGAGTTCTTTCACCCAGGCAATCTCGGCATGATTTTCAGAAAGATGGGTTTGAACAAAAGCTTTGTTTACATTTGCATAGCTGCCAATCTCTTGCATGAGTGTTTTCGTGCATGTGGGAGCAAAACGTGGAGTGAATATGTATCCCAGTAAATCAGTCTGCCATTTCTCATGTAACTCAATGCTATTGGTAATGGCATAGTCGGTAGTTTGCAGCATGTTTTCTGGTGAGTTTTGATCCATCAGAGTCATGCCGATCAAGGCTCTGATTCCCATATCCTGCGCAGTAAAGAAAGCTGCATCTGCAGCCTCCCGATATGGGGCAGTGTAGATAACAGAGCAAGTGGTTCCGGCTCGCAACTGCGCAATAAAAAAATCCTCGCTGAGTTTTTGAGCATAATCCAGGTCTCGGGATTTGCTTTCTTCTGGAAACACACTCTGTTTCAGCCAGGGTAGCAGAGCAGGATAGTAGTGCCCCCTGATCCGGTATTGTGAGAGGTGTACGTGAAGATCGATAAAACCCGGTAAGGCAAGACAATCACTGTAGTCCTCGTACTCTCCCTCAAAATCTGATAGAGAAGTAATGCTGAGAATTGTTTTTCCATCTAAAGATAAAACATGATTTGTTAGATATTCGGCTTTCTCTATGGATACAGGATTGATGATATTGCAGAGAATATTCCTCATGGTTGCCACCTTTCGTAGTCAATCAGTTTAGCTTTCCCCATGCCAAAATGCAATTCCGGAGCAGATTGTGAGGTTGTTCCTTTTCCGCCGCTAAGCTCTCTGATCAGGATTTGTTTGCGATGAAACGGTCTTCTCAGAGAGAGCTTGACCCGGGTGCCAAAGGCTGGACTGTTGGGATGAGCTGGCATATCTTTGCCAACTACTAACACATCAATGGTGTTGTCTTTGTGGATTGGCTTCAGAATGATGGATCTGTTTTTCGTACTGGTAGTATTTTTCAGGACTTTTGTCCCATTACCACTGCCCACCACCAAGTCTAGTAATCCATCGCGGTTAAGATCACCACTGGCACATCCCCATCCATTGTAAACTCTGGCTCCGGCAAGGAATGTGACATCTTCAAATGTGCCATCCCCGCGATTTCGGTATAGGTAGGATCGGTCGTTTTCATACACAGAAGTAATAAATAAATCCAGCCACCCATCATTATCAGCATCAAAGAATAGCGGATCGGAATGAAGTTCATCGTAAGTGATCCCACTGGAAGCAGTAATATCTGTAAATTGCCAGTAGTAGAGTGTATCTGCTCCGATTGTGCGATAGGTGAGACCATCATTGCGCCACAATTGGCTGACATCAGAGATATCTATGTAGCGCGGATGGGCTAGATTCGCTATAAACAAATCCAGATCCCCATCGTTGTCGATATCACCCCAATCAGCGCCGATCGAATGACCATAATAGCCATTTTTGTACTTCCCAGCCAGTCCATATAGTGCTGCAATATCCACGAAAATGCTGTCTGCTTGTTTATAAAGCATATTTCGATCGAGGCGGTAGTTTGTCACCAGGATCTCTTGATGACCATCATTATCAAAATCTGCTGGGGCTACACCCCTTCCTGCCAGTCCCGGATTGTCAGCATATTGTGGAAGCAGAAACCCCCGTGTTTTTGTCTGGTCGGAGAATATGCCACCCTTGTTATAGTAGAAATTGTCAGGATAACCACTACGCTGTTGCCATGATTCGTAATTAGCAAGATACAAAGAAGGATAACCCAAACCATCGATATCGATGATAGCGGCACCTTCAGTAGGGTACCCATTGTCAATATCACCAGCCCGCTCATTTACTCGTACGAAGCGGTCGCCTTCCACATTTCTGAGGAGTTTCTCTCCATCACCAGTGTTATCGTGAGAGGTCGTTATAATATCCAAACGACCGTCTTTATCGATATCTGCCCACAAGCCGCCATTGGCATTGAGGGTTGCTAGGTTACTGCCGGTACCTAGGTCACTGAATTCGAAATTGCCTTCGTTATGATATAGAGCACTGCCATTGAAGAGCAAGTCCAGCAAGCCATCGTTATCGTAATCACCAATTGCGATACGAGTGTAACGTTTACCGGCAATGGCATTGGTGTCTTCAAACGTAATGCCTTTATAACGGAAAAGATTACGCAGATAAGAGATTGCCGATATGGGTTTGGCACGCTTAATCAGAATTGCCTCGATATAGCTGAGACAGTCCTTATCATATCTATTTCTGGGAGAACCATAGGTCAGACTTTTACCGAAGTATTCAATCGCCTTTTCTTCATAGGATTTGCGGCTGAATAGTGCGTAGTAGCGTCCTAGCCAGTAATTCAATTCAGCCAATTCACCGCTATCGTTTGTTCTAAAGCCAATATCCTTCAAGGTTCTCAGGATGTTTGCATGCCACTTGTTGGGTTTTTTATACAGTGCACTGATGCCTATCTCATCTCCGTACAGCTCTTTCTGGGCAATCAGCTTGTAATACTCTATCTTCAATGATTGTAAACGCAAGCGGTTAGTCCAGGTGTCTGGATCATACTGGGTATATAATACATTCACAGGTTGATCTGAAGTGGCGTAGTTCAGGTACGATGTTGATAGAATGAGGGTTTCAAGGCTCGATATCAAAGGAGCAGCTTCTCTGCGGAATGAGGGGCTCATCAAAAACAGGCTGGAGATATAGGCATGAGCTGCACTAAGACTGTGCTTTTCTTCACAGATACGCAGAATTGCCGCATAATCCCGATGGGCAGAAAGATGATGCAATTCGTAATAGAAAGCTGCCTGATTCCATGCAGAATATGGATAGCTTGAGTAGAACCCACTAATTAACTCCAGGGCAGTATCAGTATCGGCTGTAGTGCTGATCTCATCGATTACGTTCTTAGCGCTACGCTCGATAATAGTATTGTATAGGGGAGATTGTTGGATTATCGGTAAGTAATTGGAATCAGGTTCCAGGTAATTCAGATACACCAGTGAATCCACGGGATTGTGAAAGCAGGTCTTGAGCAGATTCCCTTGTTCAGTGATCATCAGTGAATCTACTTCCAGTGCTTCAGCGAGTAACAGCCATTGCAAAGCGTCTTCCAGGCTGCCAAAATCTTGTGCTAAGGAATAATGCAAATCCATTGCCATTTCATTTTGTTCTGTCTTCTGTGCGTATTCCAAAGCGATACGACGGTCATCTTCATGCTCAGAATCGAATAGTTTATAAAAGTCATCGTGATACTTGAGGATATATTGATACTGCTCTCTGTCGATAAGAAACTTGAAGTCGTCCGCACTTACTACAGCAGATATTAGGGGGCTGATTAACATAATCAAACATATAACAATGCTCAACTTGGTCATTTGGTTTCCTTAATCTTGATGATTTCTCTGATATCATTGGCATCAAAGCCATAGGTCTTATTGCAGTAATGACATACAGGTGATATCCCATCAATCATTTGCTTGAGTTCATCAGTCTCCAGGAGCATAAGGCCTCTGGCAAAGTTGGATTTGGAACATGAGCAATGATAACGGATTGAGCTGAAAGCAGTTGATTCCCATGCGATATCTTTTAGGATAAAACGGTTTAATATGTCTTCCATGTTTAAGCCCATATCCATTAAATCTGAGATATTGGGGGTTTGCTTCAGGTTCTGTTCTACCTTGGAAACAGTAGTGGCGTATGCTTGAGGAAGTTGTTGTAGCATGATTCCAGCCGAAGAACGAATCCTGGCATCAGAGTCTATCAATATGCCGAGGTTGATAGCAGTGGGTATCTGTGCGCTTTGATGATAGTAATATACAGCATCTTCACCGATCTCTCCTGTCTGCAAGGGGATGGTGCCCGTGTATGGGGACTTACCCTTCATGTTTCGCATTACTGTCAAAGAGCCTGGACCAAGATGTTTGCCAACATTGAAGTTATCTTCTTTTATATCATAATAAACATGAGGGTTGTATGGATAACATTTAATGTTACCAGATAGATCAGCAATCACTATCCCACCTTGTAGATCACCATTCCCCAAGATTCTCAAGGTAACTTCATCACCAGGGGATTTGAGCTCGGCACTCATTAGGGCGGTTAGTGAAATCATCCTGCTAATCATGATTGTAACAAGTGGGCTCAGGTCATGGAGATCACGCGCGATTTGAGTAATATCTGTAGTATCAGCCGCGAAGATACGAAAGCTCCCATCTTTAGTCATAGCCCGCATGAGTAATGATTTATTAGTATCCATTTGCCATCCAGTTAGTTTTAAGCTCTGTTCCAGGGTAATAGAGTTTCAGGATGTCTTTGTATTCGGTTCCATTTCGAGCCATTCTCAGAGTTCCTACCTGGCAAAGACCAACCCCGTGCCCTGCGCCCTTGCCTATCAGATTCAACGTGGCTCCTGGTGATATGTTGTGTCGACCCGCAAACCCCTTGATATAGAAGCATGATGAAAGAAGATTACCAAACACTTGACGGATTTTGAACTCATTATCAATCACTATATCCTTGTTACCATGCAGCTTGAGCCTTGTAATGCGGCCCGATACACCACGCTCGATGATCTCAATGGAGCTAAGATAGGACAATCCAGCGTTTTTAGCCACTTGAGTTTTTCTGATACTTTTTTCCCAGGACAAGGCACCACGCTCCCATCCACTCATGCCATCTGTACTGGTTTTGGTGTTTATCCACTGGGCAACTTGGGACTCATCGCTGAGATCAAACTCATCTGCTTCAGGGATACAGGTTACACCCATCAGGTGGTCAATGGGCTTCCCCTTCCATATCCTGGATGAAGAATCTGTCTTACCCCCACAGGCACTATGGTAAGTCGCATCAGCGATTTTGCCATCTGCAACCAGTACCTCATTTCTGGTGCTGGATACTGCTTCCAAGATTGTTTCATTCTGCAAATAGAGGCCTTTGTAGACCTGGCAATGTGTAGAACTGCAAAGATCATAACCATCAGCAGTATGCCGATTGTAAAGCAGCAAGCTAATCGAATGAGTGCGTGCGGCTACTGCCTGCGCTTGAAGAGCTGACAAGGGACTTCGGTTTCCGATCTCGTTTGGCAATACTCCTGCGATGTAATCCTCAAGAGCCATGATTTGATTTATGATCAACTTCCCGCTTCTTACTTTCACGATAAACTCACCACGATACCGATGTGAATCAATCTCAAGCTCTGATTCAGTGGTCAGATACAATGGTGATTCATAGTAACTATCAGTAGTCTTATCAATAGCGACACTTAATGTGGAATTAACAAGTGGAATTGATTGTATTCTGCTGAGTGGATAATGCATAGATGCTGCAAAAGCACGCGCTGCCACTAGATCAGAGAAGCTTTCAGAATGGAAGTATTGGAGTTCCCGTTTTAAGGTTAGTGTGCTATCTTCCCAGGCAAAATACCTTCTTTCCAAGCCATCACCGACAGATTCACTATTGAATGGTTCAGTACGTTCCAGGATCCCGTATAGAGCAACTGCTTCTGGATTGGCCAGATTGATCGCAAAGCTCTGCGATATGCTCTTACTGAAAAGTCCACTCTCATCCCTGATGTGTACTGCTCCACCGATTGGTTTCAGATTGAGTACAGAACCAGTTTGAACGTTAATCTCCAGATACAGCTCGCCATCCCGATACTCTGCTGCTCCAAGTGCCATTGTAAAAAGTGTCAGAAGCGAGGCGAGGAGAATTAGTCTCATATGCTACTGTACTGATGAACCAGGCTCACCGCCATTATCTGGCAATACAAGCCGGATTTTACCATCACTATGAGCCGCAAGTATCATCCCCTGAGATCTGATCCCACGAATAGTTTTGGGTTGCAGGTTTACGAGCATGGTCACTGTTTTGCCGATAATATCCTCAGGCTTGTAAGTCTCTGCGATGCCAGCCACAAGTTTACGAATCTCAAACCCAAGATCTACCTTTAGTTTGAGCAGCTTATCCGTTTTGGGCACAGCTTCAGCATGGAGGACTGTGGCAAGGCGAATATCCAGAGCAGCGAATTGCTCATACGTGATTTCGTCTTTCAAGGGGGCATACTCTTTGGATTGTTTGGATTTGAGCCTTGCAAGCTGTGCTTCGATCTCTGCATCTTCAATCTTGCGAAATAGAGGCTTAACATCACAAACGCAAAGGTTCTCACTGAGTTTCCAATCGTCCCAGGATTTGATAACTGGCAATCCCATCATTGTCCTAAGTGCATTCATATGCCTTGGGAGAATAGGGGAAAGGGCAATGGCTGCCATATTCAGGATTTGAGCGCAGACCCAGAGTGTTTCTTTTACTGAAGCACTGTTTTCCTTGATTTCCACCCAAGGTTTGCGATCGTCAAAGTATTTGTTACCCATCCGGGCGATATCCATGCCCAGCTTTGAGTTTTTCTTCACTTGATATTCGTAATATCCAGCGTGGATTTCCTTTAGTAGGGCTTCAGCTTCTGTGACTACAGCTTGACTATCCGCAGTATAATCAACAGCTTCGATAACTCCCTGATAGTGACGTTGAGCAAAGGCAAAGACGCGATTGGCTAGATTACCCAGAACATTGTTCAATTCACCATTGACTTTCTGCTGGAAGTCTTTAAGGCTGAAATCTGCATCCTGACGCTCAGGTGCATTTACAGCCAGATAGTACCGCAAGTATTCACCATCAAAGTCTTTGGTAAATTCATCCACCCAGATTGCCCAATTGCGGCTGGTAGAGATTTTCTCCCCTTCCAGATTCATAAACTCATTGGCTGGGATATCATGAGGAAGGCAGTATGGTAAATTCTGTCCCATCAGCATTGCTGGCCAGATCAGGGCATGGAAGATGATGTTGTCTTTACCAATGAAATGGATCAGTTGGGTATCCTTATCCAACCAATAGTCTTTCCAGCGTTCTGGTTCACCAATTCTCTTTGCCCATTCAATCGTAGCAGAAATATACCCAATGGGAGCATCGAACCATACATACAACACTTTCCCTTGTGCTTCATCAAGAGGCACAGGAACTCCCCAGCTCAGATCGCGTGTTATCGATCGTTCAATCAGTCCTTGCTTGAGGAGATTAAGCATGAAGTTTCGGACATTCTCTTTCCAATAACCTTTGTGAGATATCCACTCCTCAAGCCGTGAAGCAAATTGATCCAGATGCAGAAACCAATGCTTTGTCTCTCTGATAACAGGAGTATTCCCACAGATCTTGCATTTTGGCTCTTTCAGCGTAGTCGTATCATAAATCTGACCGCATTTGTCACATTGATCTCCACGGGCTCCCGTGGCATCACATCGGGGGCAAGTACCCTCTACATAGCGATCAGGGAGAAATCTTTTGTCATGTTCACAGAAGAATTGCATGGTCGTTTTGGGGATGATATTCCCCTTATTATACAAGTTTTTAAAGAAATCCTGTGAGAGGACGTGATGATCCGGTCGTGCCGTTCCAGAGAAATTATCGAATTCTATCCCAATCCCGTCAAATGCTTCTTTGATACTCTGATGATAGCGGTTCACTACTTCCAAGGGTGTAATCCCTTCGTTATCGGCACTGATAGAGATGGGTGTGCCATGCTCATCAGTACCACAGATATAGATCACATCTTCCTGGTTCAAACGCAGAAAACGGACAAAGATATCGGCTGGCAGGTAAGCACCTGCAACGTGACCAACATGGAGTTTACCATTGGCATAGGGCAGAGCGCTGGTTACTAGATACTTCATTGCCTGTCTCCTATCAGTTCTTTATGAAGAATGGTCACAGCCTTGGTTACATCCTCGTCTTTGAACATAATCTCCAGACTTCTTTCGCTATGGTCGATACGAATCACTTGTAATCCAGTACAAAGCTTGAATACTCTGGCCAGGAATACAGGATCCTGACCGATACCAATACCTACCAGGATTACAAATCCGATCCCTATCTGTTTTTCATACTGAATCTTGTTTTCAATCAACAGATAGTCGATCTCGCTTTCATATTTACTTTCGATAAAGAGTTCCAGCTTGCCATCCCGATAATCTTGTTTGAAAATCTCATGATGCCACTTTTCCAAAAGCTCTGTAGCACCGTTGTCCATAGCCATGCTGAAGCAGATCAAAGCAGATTTATGGGCTATTGCAGTAACCGTGAGTTCTTCCATTTCCTTGTCCTTGAATAATTCTTCGGATTGTATCATAGTCCCTGGCGCAAAAGTGAATGACGATTTCACTTCGACCGGCACTTTGTATTTACAGGCAAATTCCACTGCCCGCGGATGCAGCACCTTAGATCCACTATAGCTTAGTGCAAGCATATCAGGAAAAGAAATCTCCGAGATAAGCCTGGCTTTGGGTACAAGGCGCGGATCAGCACTGTAGACGCCATCAACATCAGTGTAAATCTCGCACTTTTCGGCACCGAGATAGCATGCTAAGGCTACTGCAGAAGTATCTGATCCACCTCTTCCCAGAGTAGTGATTTCTTTGCTAAGACTCACACCCTGGAATCCTGCTACAATGACCACTTTATCCTTAGCTAGCTCTTCATGAATGCGAAAAGCGTTTACTTTCAGGATTCTGGCATTGCCATGGTGCTCATCAGTGATGATGCCACTTTGCGAACCTGTGAATGAGATGGATGGGATTCCCTCTTCCATCAATGAAAGAGATAGGAGAGACATCGTGATGCGTTCGCCTGCGGTGAGCAACATATCCAATTCCCGCCGGGATGGGTGTTTGGTGATCTCATAAGCCAATTGAAACAGATTGTCTGTGGTTTTAGCCATGGCTGAAACCACCAGCACGAGTTGATCACCCCGATGATACTGACTGGCCAATCGCCGGGCGATATTGCGGATCAGCTCCACACTGCCAACAGATGTACCACCGAATTTCTTTACAATGATAGCCATAGATTATCGGGAGGCAGCCTTTAGCAGTGATACAAACAGAGGGTGGGGTCGATTGGGACGGCTCTTGAATTCAGGATGATATTGCACACCCAGATAAAAGTCGTTTACTGGAGATTCAATCACTTCTACCAGAAAATCGTCCAGTGAGGTTCCACTAACCTTCAATCCCTTCTGTACTATTTGATCACGATATGAATTATTGAACTCATAGCGATGACGATGACGTTCAGAGATCGTCTCGCTTTGATAAGCATTATACGCCAGTGACCCCGATTCAAGTTTACACTGATATGCTCCCAACCGCATAGATCCACCGATCATTTCCAAATAGAGTTGATCTTCCATGAGGTGAATCACAGGATGGGGAGTTTGTTCATCAAATTCAGCGCTGTTGGCATTGGCAAATCCGCACACATGCCTGGCAAATTCGATTACCATCACTTGCATGCCCAGACATATACCCAGGATGGGGATATTATGTTCCCTGGCATAGCGGGCGATGGCTATTTTACCTTCAATCCCGCGGATCCCAAACCCACCTGGAATGAGGATGCCATGAATATCAGCCAGTTCTTTCTTGAGGGTAACAGCATCGAAGCTGCGCTCTGAATCCACCCAATGGATGTTTACCTTTTTGTGCAGAGCTGCTCCGGCATGGCTGAATGCTTCCACAATGCTCTTGTAGGCATCCTGATGCTTAACATATTTGCCACAAACTGCTATGTTCAAGGTTCCATCGACCAGATTCCGATTGGTCAGGAATCCCTGCCAACCTTTTAAATCCATTTCCCGGCATTCCATATCGAAATGCCTGCAGATTGTCTGAGGCAATTGCGCTTGCTGGAAGGTGAGGGGAATCTCATACACGCATTTCACATCGATGGCATTGACAACATGATCTTTGGGGACATTGGTAAACAGCGCGATCTTACTGTAAATCTCATCATCAAAGCGTTTTTCACTGCGGCACATGAGTATATCAGGCTGGATACCAATTTCACGTAGTTTGTAGGCGCTATGCTGGCTCGGTTTGGTCTTGAGTTCTCCAGCACTTTTGATATAAGGTATGTAGGTAAGGAGAATATTCAGAGTATTCTGTGGTCCAAGATCCAGGCGCAGCTGACGCACAGCTTCGAGAAAGGGTAAGCTTTCGATGTCACCAACTGTACCACCAATCTCAGTGATCACAAAATCATAATCACTAGCCTGGCGCTGAATGCGAAGCTTGATCTCATCTGTCACATGCGGGATAACCTGCACTGTTTTTCCGAGATAAACCCCTTTACGTTCATTCATCAGCACACTTTCATAGACCTGTCCGGCGCTGTTACTGCTGTTCTTATTCAGGGCAATATCCACAAAGCGTTCATAATGTCCCAAATCCAGATCAGTCTCAGCTCCATCGTCGGTTACAAAGACTTCACCATGCTGAAATGGACTCATGGTACCCGGATCCACGTTCAGATATGGATCGAACTTCTGCAATACGACCTTATAGCCCATGGATTTCAGCAACAAGCCAATCGAAGCCGTGGCAATTCCCTTACCCAATGATGAAAGCACACCGCCCATTACGAAGATGTATTTAGCCACTGTAATTCCTTTATCAAAGCATGGACTTCAGAGCGTCCAGGGATTCCTTGATAGCTCCTACGGTATAGCTTAAATCTTCATCGGTATGCCTGTAACAGATATAGCCATGATGATAGGGCTGCAGGAATACTCTACGTCTGATTAGCTGTGTGTAGAATTCATTACGCAATTTCTTATAAAGCCCGGTTTCGTCCTTGGGGAAGGTGATGAAAGGCATCCAGGGAGCACCACTGAAACGAGCCGGGATATCGGATTCCTCCAATACTTTTTCCACATCAGCAGCAAAACGCATTCCTTTGGCATGGACTACATCGAGTACCTTATCACGTTTCAGAATCTCAATGGTCTTCAGTGCCGCAGCGATGCTATCGCTATTGGGAAAGAAGGTGGAGGAGAGGAATACCTTATCAGCCATTATATTCATGTATTCTGTTTTTCCCACCAGGGCTGCAATTGCATAACCATTGGCCATGGCTTTTCCGAAAGTTGCCAGATCAGGAGTAACACCAAAGTACTCCTGAGCGCCGCCTAAACTTACCCGGAAACCACTGCGGATTTCGTCAAAGATCAACAGACAACCGTATTTGTCCGCCAATACTCTAACTGCTTCCAGATACCCAGGAGCAGGCATCTGCACTTCTGCTGCCAGAGGATGACCTACTGGGGTAACGATAATGGCTGCCATATCATCCTTGTTAGCTTTCAGGATGGCTTCCAACTCCGGCAGATCATTATAATGAAACTCAATAATGTCTTCGTATAGCTTTTCCGGGATTCCACCCTTTACTTCTACACACCAGTCATGCCAGCCATGATATCCACAACGGGCGACCTTGGTCTTTCCAGTATTGGCTCTGGCTACACGAATAGCGATAGTAGTGGCATCACTTCCTGTCTTCACAAGGGCTGCCATTTCGCAGCATGGGATTACTTCCCGCAAGCGTCGCACCAGTTCATTCTGTAGATCCTGAGTGAGGGAGAAGCAGAAACCCTTGTTACGGATTTGCTCGATTACCGCATTATCGATTTCTTCTTCACGGTATCCGATAATGATGGGGCCATAGGCGCATAGGTAATCGATGTATTCATTGCCATCCACATCCGTTACTCTACCACCTTTGCCGTGATCGAAGTAGATAGGATATTCACCAGGAACGAAATTGTAAGGGCGACGGATTCCGGCTACGCCACCGGGAACGAGAGTTTGTCCTTCTGCGAAGAGGGACATGCTTTTGTCTAATTTCAATTTGTCTGCCATGATCTTTACTTCCTTTCCCAGAGGGATGCTATGCCCATGCCACCACCGATGCACAGTGAGGCCAGGCCTTTTTGATTGTTGCGACGTTGCATTTCATGCAAGAGACTTACGATAATCCGGGCTCCACTTGCTCCGATCGGGTGTCCAAGGGCAATAGCGCCACCATTCACATTGATAATATCTTCATTCAGCTTGCCCAAACCTTCCTGTTCAAGTCCTTTCAACACGGCCAGGGATTGGGCAGCAAAAGCTTCATTCAATTCTGCCAGTTCGATATCCTCGAGTGTCCACCCAGACTTTTCTAGTACTTTCTTGATAGCTGGAACAGGCCCATAACCCATTATGGCTGGATCTACACCTGCGGATGCGCTGTTCACAAAATATGCCAAAGGCTTAAGATTCAGTTCCTGAGCTTTTTCTTCACTCATGATCAGCAGCAGAGCAGCACCATCATTGATTCCGCTGGAATTCGCAGCAGTTACACTGCCATCTTTCTTGAAGGCCGGACGGAGCTTGGCGAGGGATTCCACTGTTACTCCTGCACGGGGCATTTCGTCACGATCGATTACGAGTGGATCACCCTTTCTCTGGGGAATCGATATCGGCACGATCTCGCTGGTGAAACGTCCACTTGCCTGAGCAGCTTCAGTTTTATTCTGGCTTTGAGTGGCAAATACGTCTTGTGCTTCGCGTGTGAGTTCAAACTGATCAGCGAGATTTTCAGCAGTGACACCCATATGGTAGTCGTTAAAAATATCAGAAAGCCCATCGCGGATCATCAGATCTACGATTTCTTTGTTGCCCATGCGTGCGCCCCAACGGGCATCCATCAGTACATAAGGAATCTGGCTCATGTTTTCAGCTCCACCGGCCACCATAATCTCAGCTTCTCCTGCGGCAACCATCAAGGCTGCCAGGGATACTGCTTTCATCCCAGAGCCGCATACCTTGTTTACTGTGTAAGCAGGAACTGTATTGGGAATCCCGGCATGGATACTGATCTGTCTGGCAACATTTTGTCCCTGACCGGCACCGCAGATGTTGCCAATGATTACTTCGTCAATACGTTCAGGATCAAGCCCTGTTTCATTGAGCATGGCTTTTAAGACATGAACACCAAGTTGAACGGCGGATACGTCTTTGAATACGCCGCCGAAATTACCGATAGGACTGCGTTTTGCGCATACTACCACGGGGTTTTTCATCTTTCCTCCAGATTTCTGTATATTTTTTTCACTAATTACCATCATCACGAAGAGCAGAATTTAGTCAATGCCAAAAACAATCTTACCCTGCTCCATGCAGAATGTGAAGGATTGGATCCATAGGCGTCCAAGCATCTGCCTCCTTGTTAGCTCGTTCGCTCTGGCTTGAATTACGCTATCATTACGCTATCAACACGGATCAAATACGTAATGATAGCATGTTTACACTGTGTTAGGTATTAGTTGAATACGAATTTCTAAAGATATGGTACGCATCAGATGATTAACATGCTGATCAATCTCAATAAACTTGAGAACAGTCAGAATCAGATCCGTGGTTCGTTACTTGCGCATATTGTTCAATATTCATAAGTGTCTATCATGATAAGATTATCATTGACACAGGCAGCATAATAGAAAAATTGACCGAGCGAGTTAAATTCATCATGGAGATATAGATGCGGCACAAAATGATACTCTTGCTCATCGTGCTAAGCCTTTCCTGGCTCTGGGCAGATGAGATTGATGACAAGGTGAGACAGCTTCAGAAGATTCAGTCTCAATTGGAAAGTGCCGAGAAAAAGGCCAAACAAACTTCGGAGAAAAAGAAACAAACCGAGACGGAAATAAAACGAACATCTTCTCTAAAGAAGATCACTGAACAGAACCTGAACAAACTCAAGACTGATGAACGCACAGTGCGGGATTCTCTGCAATCTGTACAACAAAGACTGGTACTCGCTGAAGAACGGTTGGGGCAACTTCATCAAGCCCAAAACGGGGAATTGAACATTTTAATGCGGGTTGATCGATCCTTCAAAAAACAAAACATCACTCATAGGGATCATCGCTACCTGGGATTGCTGATCGCTCAAAACCGACGTTCTATTGATGTCCTCCAGGGTTATAAAGCCGCATTGAGCACAGCTCAGGAGCTTCATGCCCAGGAAGCACAGAAAATCAGTAAGAATGTAAAAACCGAAGATTCAAAGAATAAAAAACTAACCACACAGATTAAGACTCTTACCACACAAAGCCAAACTCTCAGCAAAGAAGAAAAAGCGCTGCAAACTCAGATTGCGAACCTGAAAAAGGATGCCGCTGCATTGGAAACGCTTATCTCCAGACTAATGGCTGATACGGGTAAGACTCCATCTACATACCAGTTTACAGGAAAGAAGATAGCCTGGCCGGTGAAGGGTAAGATTATCCGCAGCTATGGCCAGGAAACCAAATCCTATGGTACCAGTGTAGTGAGCAATGGCATTGATATTGCATTGAAAGAAGGCACCAATGTAGTCGCCGCCGATGATGGCGAAGTAATCTTTTCGGATCGTTATGGTGGCCAGGGAAAACTGATCATCATAGATCATAAAAATGGCTTCTTCACGCTTTATGCCTATAATAGTGATTTACTGGTAGCCAAAGGTGCCAAAGTGAAACGGGGTCAGACAATCGCTAAGAGCGGGATGACGGGATCAGCAGAAGAACCATCCCTGCACTTTGAGCTTCGTAAAGATGGCAAAGCTATCAATCCCATACCATATCTGGAGTAGTAATGATCAAGATAAAGAATCCCTCTCCCCGCAAATTGGGTGCTTACTTTAATAAGAACGATTTTGCAGACGCTACGATCCTGCATTTTACCGGAAACATGTGGGGGATAGGAGCCCGACTCTCTTCCTATGGCGCCATAGATAGAATTAATCAATTGAAACAGCGGCAGAAAGGTGGTCTCATTGCTCTGGTGCCGGATATCAGATGGTTCGATGAAGAAGACATCCAGATTCCCGCAAGATTGCGCTCCCTTTTGCAGCAATACTGGCCTGGCAATCTGAGTGTCTCCTTTCATGTTAATGACGCCAGATTCGAGCACATTGCCCTGAATGGCAAAACAGCTTTCCGGGTACCTACTGATCCACTACTAAGGATCTTTATCGAGATGTTGGGCGAACCCATGATCAGCACCAGCATCAACTACTCAAATATGCCGGCTGAAACCGATCCCGCCAGGATCGAGCACATTTTTGGTAAATGGTTCGACTACGGCTTGTACCCCCATCCTAGAGCGATGGCAGATAGCGGCACACCTTCCACTATCGTTGAGTATATGAGTAAGTCCGAATCTGGCATTGAAGAACTCATCTGCCATAGAGAAGGATCCATCCCCTTTTATGAGGTTCGCAAGTCATTTGATCTCCCGCTGGTGATGTTTGTCTGTACTGCCAATATCTGCCGCAGTCCCATCGCTGAGAAGCTCTTCAACCAGATGATCAAGAAGGAAAACCTCCGTCTTATCGCAGATAGCAGTGGCCTGATCGAGGGTGGGCACATGATATCGCTCTCATCCATGCAGCTTCTTATGCAACGGGGAATCGAAGAAGCACCTCTACACATGTCCAAACAGATTACACCCCAGATGGTGGCAGGTTCATGGCTGGTGCTTACTATGGAAGAACGTCAGCGTGATTTCCTGCGGGGAGCAAATCCCAATAGCGCACATAAGATCATGACCCTCAATGAAATCGCAGGATATGAAGGGGATATTGTCGATCCCTATGGAAGCGATCTGGAAAGCTACAGAAAGACCTTTGACATCATCGAGGATAGATTAACCATACTCATGGAAAAAATCACCAGCAACGACATAAACTTTGATAAGGATACTCAATGACAGGCATTATCACTGAACGTATAATTGCAGATCATGGCATATCTCAGGAAGAATATCAGTACATTCTGGAGATCATGAAACGAGAACCCACCCTGGTTGAATTAGGCATCTTCAGCGTAATGTGGAGCGAACATGCCAGTTACAAGAATTCGATCCGCTTGCTCAAGACACTGCCCCGGGATGGAGCTATGATGCTGGCCAAAGCTGGCGAAGAAAATGCGGGTGTAGTGGATATTGGCGAAGGCAAAGCGATTAGCTTCAAGATCGAAAGCCACAATCACCCCTCAGCCCTGGAGCCTTATCATGGTGCTGCCACAGGCGTGGGAGGAATCCTCAGGGATATCTTTACCATGGGAGCCAGGCCTATAGCTGCTTTGAACTCCTTGCGCTTCGGCAATCCTGATAATCCCCAGGTGAAGCATCTGCTGCAGGAAGTGGTGCATGGTATAGCCGATTATGGCAATTGCTTCGGTGTCCCGACTGTGGGTGGAGAAGTGTATTTTGAAGATAGCTACGAAGGCAATCCTCTGGTGAATGCTATGGCCATTGGAGTTCTTGAGCATGAGCACATGGCAAAATCCTCAGCCTCTGGTATCGGTAATGCTGTTATAATAGTTGGTGCCAAGACAGGCCGGGATGGGATTCATGGTGCTACTTTCGCTTCTCTCGAACTTTCTGAGGAATCTGAAGAAAAGCGTACTGCCGTTCAAGTGGGAGATCCATTCTATGAAAAACTCCTGTTGGAAGCCACTTTGGAGATCATCAAGGCGGGTCTGGTAGTTGGAATCCAGGACATGGGTGCCGCTGGGCTTACTTGTTCCAGCTCTGAAATGTCTGGCAAAGGCGAAGTAGGCATGGAGATAGACGTTTGCAAGGTTCCGCAACGCGAGACAGGTATGACTACCTACGAAATCATGCTGTCTGAATCTCAAGAACGTATGCTGGTGATCGTGGAACCGCATAATATCGACAAGGTGATCAGTGTGTTCGAGAAGTGGGATCTGGAAGCGGCAGTAATAGGTAAGATCACAGATGATAAAATCCTGCGTGTGTTTAAAAATAGCATCCTTGAAGCTGAGATCCCAGCGGAATACTTGATCCTGGGTGGCAAAGCTCCGGTGTATACAAGAGAAACTAAACGCCCTGAATATCTTGATGAATTGCAGAGTTATCCCCTCAGTGAACTCCCTGAACCTGAAAACTATACAGACGTCTTGCTGAAACTTCTCAGCAGTCCCAATATAGCCTCCAAGCGCCAAATCTTCCAGCAATATGATCACATGGTGCAGATTGGCACCACTGTAGAACCTGGTAGTGATGCGGCAGTAGTCCGAATCCATGATACAAACAAGGCCATAGCTGCTGCTACTGACTGCAATGGTCGCTATTGTTACCTCGATCCGTATGAAGGAGCCAAAGCTGCTGTTGCCGAATCTGCCCGCAATGTCGCCTGTAGTGGTGCCAGACCTCTGGCAGTCACAAACTGCTTAAATTTCGGTAATCCCTATAAACCTGAAGTGTACTACACCTTTGCGGAATGTATCCGTGGGATGGGAGATGCCTGTAAAGCCTTTGATACTCCTGTTACGGGAGGCAATGTCAGCTTTTATAATGAGAATCCTGAATCGGCAATCTATCCCACTCCAGTTATAGGTATGCTGGGCTTGATGAACGATTTCCATAAAGCTACTACCCAGTACTTCAAGAACAGAGGTGATTCAGTATTCCTGCTGGGCTCACTTGAAGCTGGTCTTGGTGGAAGTGAGTACCTCAAACAAATCCACACGCTGGTTGCAGGAAAGCCTCCAAGGATCGATCTGGATCTGGAGAAACGCTTGCAGGAGCTTCTTTATGAGCTTATCGACAATAGTATGATCAATAGTGCCCACGATGTAAGTGATGGGGGATTGGTTGTTGCCCTGGCAGAGTCATGCTTCAATCCCGATGGATGCCTGGGCCTTAGCAGCAACTTCTCTGAAAATAACTCCAAAGCAGAAGTCTATTTTGGTGAAAGTGGGGGAAAGGTGATTGTCTCCTGCCCTGAAGCAAATGCCTTTGAGATCAGGCGCTTGGCAGCCAGCTTTGATATTCCTGTGTGGCATCTGGGTTTCGTCTGTGAGTCTGGATTCAGGATCAACAACGACATTGATATTGATATAGCTGCCTTACATGCAGCTTTTACAAATGGAATAAAACTCTAATCTAAGGAGGAGGAAATGAAGATGGATATCTTCTTCGGAAGCTTGTTTTGGGGAGTTCTGCTGATCCTTTGGGGCTTGTCTCTAATCCTGAAGAGCTTTCAGATCAATCTACCCCTTGTGAAAGTCTTCGTTGCCATCATTATCATCATGTTCGGCATTCGGTTGCTCATCGGTGGAAACAGCCGCATCGTTAAAACCAAGACTTACCGTAGCACTGGTACCAGCTACTATCGCAGCAACAGCGATGGAGACTACACCATGGTCTTTTCCGGAGGTACTATTGACTTGATGGACTTGAAACCTGATGCTCAAGATCTGGAGATCACTGTTGTCTTTGGCAGCGCAGTGGTCCTCTTGCCATCGGATTTGAAGTTTGCAATTCATCCCACAACTGTGTTTGGGGGAACAGTTCTGCCGGAACGCAGCCAGTATGGTATTGGGGAGAGCAACTTTTCCCTGAATCCAGAACAGGTTAACAAGCCAATTAACATTGAATCTTCCTGCGTGTTTGGCCGTCTTGAGTATGTCATAAAAGACCGTGTGACTCCCAAGTCCACAGAGCCTTTGCAGCCGGAAGCACCCTTAGGAGATTTTTAAGCGTTTTATGCGAGTCTGGCTCTGCATTGGGCTGGTCCTTTGGATTTCCCTTGCTAGCGCCACCGGAATCGGATATGCTTTCTCCGGTGGCGGAGCCAGAGGATTTGCCCATATCGGCATTCTGAAAGTCCTTGAAGAGCAAGGCCTGAGACCGGACTACATCTCCGGCACCAGCATCGGAGCTGTGATCGGGGCACTTTATGCCATGGGGCATACTGCCGCGGAGATTGAATCTCTGGCTGTTAGTGTCAATTGGCAGGAACTGCTCAATGATAAACACATACGCCGGGACGTGTATCTCGGACAAAAGCGCTGGCCTGAATATGGAAATGTAGTTTTCGAACTCAATGACAAATGGATGCCACAGCTTCCTACCAGTGTGTATCGTATCAACGACATCAATCTTGAGCTCTTCCGTCTCTTTGCTTCAGCTTCGGATTTCGACGATTTCAGCAGGCTGCCCATTCCTTTCAGTTGTGTGAGCACTGACCTTTTAACCGGGGAAGCAAGGGTCTTTAAATCCGGGTCATTGGTTCAAGCCCTGCGTTCATCAATGTCCATCCCCAGTTTGATGCAGCCTTTTGAACTTGAAGACAACCTCTATATCGATGGAGGCATTGCCCAAAACTTGCCCGTAGCACCCCTGTACGAGATGGGTGCAGACAAAGTAATTGCCCTGAAAGTAAACTCTGCCCTCAGAAGCAAGGAGCAGCTTACAAACCTGATATCAGTCCTGGATCAGACCATCAACATCGGCATGACCCGTAATCTGGAACAGCAAATAGACGATTGTTCACTGATCCTGGAGCCCAATCTACCTGAATTCAGTGCTTCGGATTTTCGTAAAATCCCTCAGCTCATTGCCATTGGTGAAGCCTATGCCCGTGAGCACCTGGATCAGATTACGGCCTTTATGGAGGAGTACCAGATCACCCCAAATCCTGCCACAGAGCGGCTCGAGCCCGTTAGATCCTTCCGCATCAATACCATTGTCGTGCATGGCAATACCAATCTCAGCGCGATCAAGGTAAAGGAATACATGGGGATCAAAGAAAGCAGAAGATACAATACCGATGATCTCGTCCAGGCCTGTCGTACAGCCTGGAATTCTCAATTCTTCCGCAGCCTGTATCCTGTCTTATTACCTGATAATCAATCCCGTAGCACATATACACTACACGTATATGTACAGGAACTAGAGCGTAAACATCTGATTATCAATACTTCATACAACAGCGAAGTGAAACTGAATGCCAGCACGACAGTGGTTCTGAACAATATGCTGCTCAAGAACTCCAAGCTCATGACAGAACTCAAGCTGGGCGGACAGAACGAGCTAAATCTGGACTATGTAAAAAACTTTGGCGAACGCTGGGGTATCTATTACCGCATCTTCCCCTATATCAACGAGAAAACCCTATACATCTATGACGATGATCATGTCCGCACCAATAGTGTGAAATCCCTGGAATATGGCGCTACGAGCGGCCTGGGTCTCTTCACAAAACAAAACGTGATCACCGAGTTCTTCCTGTATCACAGCCATACATCCCTTTACCGGGGGATCTCTGAAACTGCCATGCCACCCCGGAATTATCATGTGAGTGGCTTTGGACTGAAGGCTTACTATGAAAGCCTCGACGACTATGTATTTCCCAGCAGCGGCATAAGAATGATGCTCAAAACGAACTTTTCCAGAGATATTGACCTATCCGACTATGTTTATAGCAATCTGCGAGCCAAGCTGGAAGCCTATATTCCCATCACAAACAGAGTTTCAGTACTGGCCTCATTGGATAGGGGAACATACTTCAATTCTGCTCCTGAAGACAAGTTTGATCCATTTGTATTAGGTGGGGCAGAGGGCTTTATGGGCTATTCCCGCTATGCCATCAGTGCACCTCATTACTACACCTATCAGGCAGGGATTACGACCAAACCCTTGCGCAATGTTTATCTCGATCTGGGTATTCAGTATCTTGGTTACAACGACAATGAAATCTGGGGTTTAGAACATGATACCGAATTCTGTACATACTTATCTCTTGGTTATCGCACTGTGGTAGCGCCGCTTAAATTGCATCTGGCATTGAATGAGAGAAAACGGCTGAATACCATGCTCAGCATCGGGTTTGATTATGACCTGTTCAAGTTTTCCCGGAAGTGACTTTTATGGATAGTTATGAAATAGTCTGTCACAGCAAATCCGATATGCTTATAATCACATCTCAGCATGGCTTTTGGCGCCAGGCAAATCTGCCCTTTTCCCGGCTTAAACTGGAGCAATACATCACAAACCCATATGCCACCGATGAGGACACGCTACTGATTACAATCTCTAGAGCAGACGAGATCATCGCCTATCTGGCCATAATTCCCGATCAGGTGCTTTTGGATAATTCTCCCCAACCAGTCGTATGGCCCAGTAGCTGGTGGGTGAGCCCCAAGCATCGTGGCAAGGGGTTGGCAGAAGCATTGATGCAGAAGGTGCTGGACCTTTACCCCTATGCCATGATAAACTCCGGCACCCCTCAAGCTCTTCACCTGCTGCGTAAGAGTGGACTTTGGGAGGACTATTCCCAAAGGCTGCGAAGCATCTATCTGTTTAATCTGAATCCTCAGATTCTGGAATTCTTCAAGCGTTCGAACCTTATCACTCGTACACTTCTGCCAGTGGCGATATTCAAGCTGGGAATCCTGCACAGAGCCCGCCTCAAAGCCTGGCGCAAACAACTGCCGACACTCGAACTCAAGAGCGAATTCATCCACACTCCAGATCCGGATACTATAGCTTTTCTCGCTGATTACTGGCAGGAAGATCTAGCTTTCAAAGACCCTGCCAGCTTCAAATGGCGCTTAAGTAGTAGTATCTACACTCCTGTGCTTCAAGGGATACCAACGATATACAAGACCTATTTTGGCAATCTGGGCTACAGCCATCTGAACTACAATGTGAAGCTCTTCCAGCAAAACAGCATGATCGGCTTTGTAAATGTCCTGATCAGTGACGGTATGCTGAGATTCACCTTTTTCTATCTTCGAAAAGGAATGGAAGCGCAATTTGCTGCCTGGCTGGCAGAATTGCTGCTACACAATCCCGTTGATGCCATTCATTGCCAGAATCCCAGGATCAATGCCATCCTGACCGGGCTGAAAATGCCATCATTATATACCAAGTCTTATCCAATGCCGATCATGGTGAGTAAGCAGCTCAAGGGGCTGTCACCGGGGAAAATCCTCCAGGACGGCGATGGTGCCTTCTGATTTATGAGCATTATCCCAGCTTTTACTACCTCACATCGGGTGTTTTACTATCACAATGTGGGCGACAACCCGGATTCTTTCTATCCTGAAGGAATTTCTACTGCGCACTTTGAACTGCAGATCAAAGCCTTGCTCCGGCTCGGTTACCGCTTTAGTACCCTGAGAGAAGCCTATGCCTCTGCTGGAAAACGCCGGGGCCTGACCGCTGCGATAACCACCGATGACGGCTTTGACTGCAACTACACCACGATCTTTCCCATCCTGAAACGCTACAATATTCCCCTCACGCTCTTTATCATTGGCAAATGCCATGACAATCAAGCTCTGGCCTGGAACCATAAACTTCTCATCATTCGCAAGGAAGCTCAGCAGCATGAACTGCATGAGGCTCTGCTACGACTTGAACCACGCTATGATCTGAAGATCACGGCAGATCTTTCTGCCAGCCTGTTCAGCGTCCCCATGAAGCGTAAAGAGGCTTTTGCTGATCAGCTTTGGGAGCAGTTTTGCCATTTCTCTCAGGCAGAATACCTCCAAGCGCATCAGCCCTTCCTCAGTGCAGATCAGCTATCGGAAATGGTATCCTGGGGCTGCAAAATCGCTACTCATAGCCATAGCCATGCGGATTTTAGCCGCTTGAGCCTGCCGGAAATCTATGAGGAAATCCATCTTAGCAAAGCCATTCTTGAGCAATATGGTCCAGTGGAGTTCTTTGCCTTCCCCTATGGACGCCAGCCCCAGCCCGACCTGATTCCGCATATCTGCCGCAAAAGCGGACTCAAAGCCTGCCTGGGCGGAAGGTACACTTTTTTAGACAATCGCCGTAGAAACCACTATTGGCAAAGACAAAAGCTGGAACTTCCATTACACCAATCCGCTCTTGAATTCATCGCCAAACCCCTGCTCCGCACTGCCAAAGACCTCATTTGTCTCCCATAAGAATTACGCTATCAATACGGACTCATTACGGATCACATGCGTAATGATGGCGTGATAGTAGCGTAGTTAATAAAGGTTGTGGGTTCTATTCTTTTTGGTTCATGTCCTGAAACTGTATGTAACATAGGCTTTTAGCCTGTTGTACCCTCTGGTTTTCCAACCAGAGGGGCTGGACACATCCTCGCGTCGACGAGGCCGCAGTCCAAGCATATTCGAGCCCCTTCGGGTCTCCGTAAACAAGGACGTTTACGATCCAAAAACGCAGGGTTCGAAAACCCTGGGTTGCATAAGACTGAAAGTCTATGTTACAATGGAGCCGCTACAGCTTGAGTATCAAGGCGGCGGCATATTTCTGAATGCAGTCTCGCTGGCGGTATGCTATCTAACCAACTGTTTGGCAAGTACTCACATGAAACATTATACGACTCTCATTGGTACTCAGTGAAAAAATCTCTTGACGAAAAAAAGGTACTTTTAGAAAAGGGATAAACTTAAGAACAAGGAACAACGCTGGGGGCGTAGTTCAGTTGGTTAGAACGTCTGCCTGTCACGCAGAAGGCCGCGAGTTCGAGTCTCGTCGCTCCCGCCATATATCGGACGCCGCATCAGGCGTCCTTTTTTATTGATGACGATGAAAACATATCAGAGGCTACTCTTTGCGCTTTACACCATGATCCTGGAGGCAGTGTTTTGGCTTGCCTATCCGCTGTTGCGCCTTGTTTTGAGGGTGTACAATTATACCGAAGCCCTGGATGCAGCTTGTGTCCCCCGTCCCCAGTCCATATTGATTCATGCTGCCTCAGTGGGGGAAGTAAATGCTGTGCAACGCCTGGTAAAGGCTCTCCTGGACATGGATTATGAGATTATCATCAATACTGTAACGGTCGCTGGGCGGGAACAGGCCATTCGCCATTTTCCTGGTATAACTGTCCGGTTATCGGTATTGGATATACCACACTTACGCAGGAAATATCTCAGGGGTTTGAACCCCCGCCTGATCCTGGTAGTTGAAACAGAGATCTGGCCTGTAATGCTGGATACGGCTGCGAATCTACATATTCCGCTGGTCTTTATCAATGCTAGAATCTCAGAGCGTACGCTGCATAACTTTTTGCGGTTCAAACCACTGATCGAAACACTAACGAGCAGTGTGCAGGAAGTGATCACTCAGAGTGAAGCTGATGCCCATCGCTTTAGTGAGCTTCTATCCTGCAAAGTTAGCTACGGTGGCAATCTCAAGTATGTAGTTAAGCTTCCGGAGTATGATCTGATGGCCCTTAGAGCACTATATGGTCTGGATTCCAAAAACAAAGTCATCTGCTTTGGGTCCTCACGTCCAGGAGAAGAGACCTTGATCCTGAATAGTTTCAAAGCCTTGAGCAGAGACGATCGCTCGCTGCGCTTGATTCTAGCTCCCCGGCATTTGAAGAGGTTACCCGAAGTGGAGAGCCTGTTGAAAGGTTGTTCCTGGCGGAAATACACCGATGCCGCATCAATAAAGTATTGTGACATTATTCTGATGGATGTGATGGGGCACCTTAGTGAAGCTTATGCACTTTGTGATCTGGCTATTGTCGGCGGTTCGTTCTTTAATTTTGGTGGACACAATCCGCTGGAACCTGCCTACTATCAGAAACCTATCATCATGGGAGAATATTACAGCTCCTGCCGTGATTCTGTAAGCCAACTCCAGGCTCGTAACGCAATCCGAATCTGTCAGGCAGCCAACCTTGGAGCATGCATCAAAGAGCAACTGGAAGCTCCGGATGAGGAAATGGGGAAGAGGGCAAAATTGGTCTTGACGGAAAATGCCGCTGCCCTGGAAACTCACATCAGAGGAATCCAGGCATGGCTTTAGAAAATGACTTGCGCAGAGCAGAATGGTATGACAGCTTAGCAGGAAGCAAAGTACGATGTACTTTGTGTCCCCATTTTTGCGTCTTGGGAGTGGGTGAGATCGGACTTTGCCGAAGCCGCAGGAACTTTGGTGGCGTACTATATGCAGTGAATTATGCCCAATGTGCGGCGTTGGCTCTGGATAGTATCGAAAAGAAACCACTATACCACTACTGTCCAGCAACTAAAATTATCTCGTTAGGTCCCAACTCCTGCAATCTAAGCTGCAGGTTTTGCCAGAATTTCACGATCAGCCAGGAAAAAGCCCCTACATCCAGTCTCAGTCCTGACGACCTCGCCGAAATCATATTCAGTAAAAGCCCGGACAGCTTGCAAGTGGCATTTACATACACAGAGCCTCTCACCTGGTATGAGTATATCCTGGATTTTGCGATAAAGTATCCAGAGATCCACATCGTGCTAGTGACCAATGGATTTATTAATCAAGAGCCTTTACTGAAGTTGCTCCCCTTCATCAAAGCGATGAATATCGATCTCAAAGCCATGCATGATGATTTTTACAAGGATCAATGCGGAGCTAGCCTGGAACCCGTGCTGGCAACGATTGCAGAGGCATATCGCAAAGGTGTGCATGTGGAGATCACGAATCTTCTGATTCCGGTGCTAAACAACGATGCTGAGGAAATCCGCAAGCTGGCAAAGTATATTGCTGGCATCGATGTACATATCCCCCTGCACATTTCCGCCTATCATCCGGATTACATGGCAGAACAACCAGCAACCACTCATGCGGATGTGATCATAGCCTGTGAAATCGCGCAGGAGCAGCTAAAGCACGTCTATGCTGGAAACATAGCTGATGATCTCCATAGTGCCACATATTGCCCTGAATGCGGGGAAAAACTGATCTCCCGCTCCTGGTATGCAGTGAGTGGAGACTTATCCGGGATTTGCCCAAACTGTAATGAACGGCTTTATGGAGTATTCTCTTGTTAGGCTTGATCCGCGCGAACCTTACTATCAGTGATTTGCTGCTGATTCTGTTGTGCTTGTTCATGATCGGGTTCAGCTATGTGAAACTCTATACCAAACCTGCGGAGGCTACGGAAGTGTATATCTACAAAAATGATGCTCTGTTCGGGGTTTATCCCTTATCGCAGGACAAGACGATCAGGATTGATGAACATAACACTGTGATCATTGCCAATGGCAAAGCGCGCATGGCATTTGCCGACTGCCCGGATCGACGTTGTGTGAAACAAGGTGCTGCCTCGAATCTGCCCATTATTTGTCTGCCCAATCATGTGGTCTTGGAATTCTCCAGCACAAGCGCCAGGAAACGGCTTATCCTCCATTGAGTTTTATGTTGAAAGTAGCTTTATACACCTCTAATCACGGTTTTGGTCATGCCACCAGAGTGGCGGCATTGGCTGAAGCATTGAACCGCTTTGATGTATATACCTGGATCTGCACGGACAGGCCTGTGCATCTGTTTAATAATCTGCGCCCTGACTTTCATAACCTGAGAGTAACAAGTTTGGATTGTGGCGTAGTTCATAGAGAGAATCTGGTGACGGATCTGGATGCCACCAAACAGGCTCTGCTCAGGATCATGCATTCCCGCGGTGAATTGGTAGCAGCTGAAGTGGATTTCCTGTGCAGAGAAAAGATTGACTTTGTAATCGCAGATATTCCTTTTTTGATCGTAGAAGCTTGTGAGTATGCCGAAGTTCCAGTAATGGGAATCAGCAATTTTGATTGGGCATATATCTATGCCGAACTTTTCAAAGATGATCCCTCAATGCTGCCAGTAATCAATACCATCAAGGCTTTGTATCACAGGCTCGATGCTTGCTTCATACTACCTTTTGGGGATCTGGACAGCGTTCCGGGCTTCCATCTGCCTCATCCCGTAGGACTGCTCTCCAGGAACAATACACTGGGACACAAAGATCTGAGTGATCTGGTTCCTGATCCAGAAAAACCAATCCTATGTGTGCTGTTCGGTGGGGAAGGTGACATGGATCTGAATTGGACGGGACTGTGTAATGCCTGGCCTGGTTATGTGATCTCCCCGAATTCAGGCCTCAAGGCAACAAACCATATCTATGCCGCACCAGATAGGAACTACATTAGTATCATCAACTCATGCAGTGCATTGCTATGCAAGCCGGGCTATGGCAGCTTCTCGGAAGCAGTGCAATTCGGCAAACCCATTATCTATATACCCAGATCCCAGTATCCCGAAGAAAGAGTGTTGATAGCTGGATTGAAGGATTATCCCGGTGCTATTCAAATCAGTATGGGGAGACAGACTCTTAGTAACTGGCGTAAGATCTTTACGCAAGTGCTATCTATGACAGCTATCCCACCCTTAGAAAACAGCAATCAGGAGATTGCCGGTCTGCTGATAAATGCCTACCTGAGATCACAGTATAAAGACGACAGAATCGTTTTAGTAGGAGATCTGGGCTCGAACAACCTGAATCTGCTTTTGTACAACAAGAGCACAGATGCATTAATACATCGTGTAACCCTGGTAACGGCGATAGGTAAATACGTCAGCAAGTCCAGAATCCCTACTGAAGCAATCTACATGGCAAAAAGTAGAGTTTCGGATGCTCTGGACACTGCCAGAGCCATTCAATGCGATAAGTATCTGATTGCCACGGGTGTCTTCCGTAAAGTTGATAACTCTGATGATGTATTGGAGTGGTTCAGAGATCAGTATGGCTTCAAAGTGAAGATCATAGCTGCCCGGGATGAAGCTAAATTTGCTTCGCTCTCGGTTGGGCAGGCAAACAGAACAAATGGTGACACTTTGATCTTTGATATCGGGGGTTTCACAACTGAGTTCATATCCAGAACCAAGGGCAAAAAAAACATAGTCTCACTAAACATGGGGCTTCTGAAATTAATGGATTTGCCTTCAAGGAAAATGAGAAAAGTAATTTCAGATCATCTCAAAGAGCTTGAGTTTTCCAAGCCGGAAAAACTGATCTCGATAGGTCTTTCTGCCTCATTGATTGCTAAGGCATTGTATCATTTGAGTGATTATGAGATGATGAAAGCTGAAGCATGGGAAGTATCAAGAGAGCAGTTAACGAAAGTTCAAGAACAATTCACGAGTGATAGTTCCCTGGCGCTGGTCCCTGCTCTACAACAACTGATCGAAATCCATCTGCTAATGCTGGACAGATTTGCTCTGGATAAAATGATGGTTTCAGGATTTGGAATCTCAGTAGGATACGCAAGATGGATAAAATGATGAATAAGGAATTCATGGTTATCGCTGGACCATGTACTATCGAAAGCTATCAAAGCTTGTATGATACAGCCGCAGCGCTAAGCAAGATCGGAGTGAAATACCTTAGAGGTGGAGCTTATAAGCTTCGAACCTCGGTGCATACTTTCAGAGGTTTGGGGGATTCCGGGATCAGGCATCTGGCTGAAGTGGGTAAAGCATTTCAAATGAAAACGGTATCGGAGTGCACTCAGATCGACAAAGTGGATTTTATGGCTCAGCAGATCGATATCCTGGTGGTCGGTACCAGGAATATGCACAACTATCCTCTGCTGGAACGTTTGGGAAAGATTTCTAATCCTGTGATCCTGAAACGAGCGATTTCTTCTACTTACGATGAATGGCTGGCTGCCGCTGAATACATAATCGAAAGCGGAAACCCCAGAGTGATACTCTGTGAGAGAGGAATCCGGACTTTTGAATCGCACACCAGGTACACTCTTGATATTGCTGCAGTCCCAGTAATGCAAAGTCTTTGTGGCTTGCCGGTTATCATAGATCCCTCTCATGCGGCAGGGAATAGCAGTCTGGTGCCATCGCTGGCCCTTTCAGGAGTAGCAGCCGGAGCAAACGGACTGATGATCGAGACACACATTAATCCCGAAGAGAGTATTTGTGACGCTGCTCAGACCATAAGTCCTGAGACTCTCGAATTGATCCTGGAACAAACCAACAACATCAGAAGGAATATCTTCATTTCATGAAGTTCTATATTGAGACCTATGGCTGTCAGATGAATGTCTCTGATAGTGAATTGATTACAACCATCCTGATAAAAGACGGCTATGCCCAGGCTAATAGTATTGATGATGCCGACGTGATCCTCTTTAATACCTGCTCAGTAAGAGCTCATGCTGAAGAACGCGTCCTGGGCAGGATCACTAATGAGCAATATCGCCGCAACCAGAAACCAGAACTTAAGATTGGCATTCTTGGTTGTATGGCTCAAAGAGTGGGGAAGAGGCTCCTGGAACAAGGGATAGGAATAGATTTTGCGGTAGGAGTTGATAACTATCACAAACTTCCCATGATCATAACTGGAACCGATAACGAAGCGTTGGATTTTGATCAGTCCCAAAACTATGATGCTATGATTCCCACCCATGCCAACGGAGTGTGTGGTTTTGTTACGATAATGCGCGGGTGCGATAACTTCTGTACATATTGCATTGTACCCCACGTACGTGGCAGAGAACGGAGTAGATCTCTGGAAGATATCAGACAGGATATTATCATAGCTGTACAGCAAGGAGTGAAGGATATTACTCTGCTAGGGCAGAATGTTAATTCCTACTCCCATAATGGGATGTCTTTTGCCAAACTGCTTGAAACACTTGGTGATATTGATGGAGTTTTGAGATACAGGTTTGTCACATCCCATCCTAAGGACTTATCTGATGACCTGATCCGGGTTATGCAAAGCAGCCATAAGATTTGTGAGCATATTCATCTCCCAATGCAAAGTGGAGATGATACAATCCTAAACAGAATGAACAGGTATTATGACTATAACACTTATTTAAAGCGTATTCATGCCCTGCGTAAGGCTATGCCAGAGATTGCCATTACTACAGATCTGATCGCTGGATTTCCAGGAGAAACTGAGGAGCAATTTGAAGCGACACTGAATGCCATGCGGGAAATCGAGTTCGATTATGCGTTTTGTTTCAAATACAGCCCTAGAGAAGGTACTACAGCAAGTAACTATGCAGATCAGATATCAGAGGCCACTAGATTGGCAAGATTGCAAAAAATGATAGATCTGCAGAGAGAGATCACATTGAGAAAATTCAAGGCTCAGATTGGTAAGACAGTAGAAGTGTTGATCGAAGACTATAGTAAAAAGAGTAAAGAACAAGTCTCAGGAAAAACCAGAGATTATAAAATCGCAGTACTGGACGGCAAGATTGAGCAGGTAGGCACACTGGTTTCAGCCAAGGTAGCAGACGCCACAGCAGGCACCCTGCTCTGTGCGTCGACGTGTTAACATAAGACATGTTATGTAAACTAAAAGATATCAAGGATAATGCATTGCGGCAAAAACAAGTCCCCTATCGCTCATGTATATGCATATAAGATTCGAATGGAGAAATTATGAAGAGTATGACAGGTTATGGCAGAGCACATACTGTAAAAGAAAACATAGATTGTGAAATCGAGATCAAAAGCGTCAACTCCCGCTATCTTGATCTCAAAGTATACCTCCCCAGAGATTTGAACTTTTTTGAGACTGAGATCAGAAAGAATCTGAACCTCTACCTCAATCGCGGTTCGGTAGATGTGAGAGTAACCCTGAATGATTATCGGGAGCCATGTATCACTCTCAATAAAGCCAATCTGATGAAATACGCCGACATCTTCAAGCAAGCTCAGGAACTACTTGGTGATACTTCGCCAGTTCCGATTCCTTATCTATTAGATGAATCGGGAGTTTTGGAGACCCAAGGGAAACTGGCGGAAGATCCAGTTCTTGCCCAGATCCTGGACGAGAACCTCCATAGTGCCTTGAAAGCCTTGACAGCATCATTGTACAAAGAGGCAAATGATATTAAGACGGTGCTGCAAGACTCGATGATCCTGATTAGAAGCTCGCTGGATAATGTATCGGATCAGATACTGCCCTTCAAGAACGAACTGCTTAAGAACATGAATACCAGGATCAATGAGCTCTTAAATGCTTACAAGATAGACAATATGGAACAGCGTATCGTGCAGGAACTTGCAATATATATAGATAAATATGATGTAAAGGAAGAATTAACCCGCCTTGAATCACATATATCCACCTTGCTTCTTACTTTGAACAAGCCTGAAAAGGAAGATATTGGTAAGACTCTAAACTTTATCCTGCAGGAAATGCAGCGGGAAGCTAATACGCTGGGATCTAAGTTTTCCAATACTAAGACATTTCAAGATGTTCTGATAATCAAAGAAGAAATAGAGAAATGCCGGGAGATTGTTCAAAATGTTGCCTGAACCACTGCTTAAATGGCGTTCCTGGCCATTCATGGAAAGACCCTTCAGTTCAGTATTCCTGGTTTCATTCTTGCTGCTATTATCAGTAGTTCTATACAGACTAACTGTTTTTCAATGGCAAATGCCAATATTTTATCTGGGTGGGATGCTTCTGGTTTTAGGGAACCTTCTCCCCTACTTTATTCAAACAGAATATGAGCTGTATGAGACTAGAATCCAAGTTCGGTATCTATTCTTCACAATCAATAGACAGTATAGTGATTTTGGCTGCTTCTATCGCGACAAGCATGGAATAATGCTTTCTACTTTTAAACTACCCAGAAGACTGGATACATTCCGTGGGCAATCCTTGAGGTTTTCAAAAAGTGGAGTGGAAATCCCACAACTAATCGAAATCCTTAAGATCAAAGTAGGCAAGGAATACTGATGAAAGAGATGCATAACAGCCATATAGGTGTAGAAATGATGGATATGCTTAAAAAAGTGTATCCTAATGGATTGACCTATGGTGAGATAACGCAACGATTAGGTAAGACCAGAAAGCTCAAAGCCAATGTAAGCCAAGCTCTTGCACAGTTATGCCTGGATGGGAAAGTGGTCAAGGACAAGAAACGTTACAAATTGTCCAGCTCTCCCCTATCCCCTTCCAAAGATTTGGGACAGGCTGGTAGAACAACAAACACAAAGGCAATAGATAGGACTCCAAAATTGATAGAGGGGATCTTTGATGCAACCTCTTTGTCCAGAAACTACTCCTATGCCTTTGTTCGCACCGATGACATCGATTTCTTCGTTGATAGCGAAGATATTCTCAATGCCTATCATGGGGATAAAGTCATGATAGAACCCCTACAGCGCCGTGGTAAGACATCATACGCAGCGGTACGACGGATCGTGACCAGAAACAACGAAGAAATCCCTGGGGATATAGCCAAAGCAAACAATAGCTGGATATTCCTGCCCTCCAATCCCAAGATTCATAATTGGTTTGAAATTACCGATGTGGCAGGAGCCGTGGAATCCGATAAAGTGATGCTGAAAGTAATTGATTGGGGAAACCCAATGCTAGGCAAAAAACCAAGAGGACAGGTATCAGAGATACTAGGGAAATCAGGTGATCCTCAGGTTGAGCTTCTGGCTGTAATCAGACAATATAAGCTCCCACTTAGCTTTCCTGATGAAGTAATCAATGAAGTGCAAAGCTTCGAAAGCGAAATCACCCAGGATGAGATATCAAAACGTCATGATCTGAGAGATTTGTTCACGTTTACCATAGATCCGGCTTCAGCCAAGGATTTTGATGACGCGATATCAATCAAGCGGCTGGAAAAAGGTTGGCGTTTATGGGTACACATTGCTGATGTAGCTCACTATCTGCCCATAACCAGTAAAACCTTCATGGAGGCTAGCAAACGCGGGAATAGCTTTTACTTTCCCAAGAAAGTAATTCCGATGATTCCTGAGCGGTTATCAAATCTTATATGCAGCCTCAGACCTGAAGAAGAAAAACTCTGTATGACGGTAGAAACAGACTTCAACTTCGAAGGCAAAGTAATGAAGCAAAGCATCTATGAAAGTGTCATCAGATCAAATGCACGCTTAGCTTATGAGGAAGTAGACGCGTTGTTTGAGGGTAAATCTCCAGATATGGACGCTCATTTAGTGGAAGCACTACATGAATCTCTTAAGCTATCGATAGTTCTCAGCCAGAAGAGAATGGAAGCAGGTTATATCTTCTTTGACCTCCCTGAGATTGAGTACTTCTACGATAATGATGGATTCGTGCACAAGCTTGGCCTGGCTGAAGAAACTCCCAGTCACAAATTGATCGAGAATTTTATGCTCGTTGCCAATGAATACGTTGCTGAAGCTTTGTTTCAGAAAGCGCCATTTAGTATCTATCGAATCCATGAAGATCCGGATATGGCCAAAATCGAGAAGCTCTTGGAATTGCTTGGCTTCTACGGCATTGGTTTTATCCAGAAAGAGGATATCAATCGCAGTATTCAGGGTATTCTGGCTTCTCTACCCAGTAATGAATACCATAAAGTGTTTGATCGCATTATCCTGCGTAGCATGAAAAAAGCTAAGTATAGCCCGGAGCATATCCGTCACTTTGGCCTGGCACTGGAAAACTACACTCATTTTACCAGTCCAATCCGCAGATTATGTGATCTGGTTGTTCATCATCTGGCTAAGATTTATCTACTGAAAAGCAGTGATCAACTTATTAACAAACAACAGATTAAGCTTTGGTCGAATATCGCCTCAGAACAGGAACTGCAAGCTGATGCAGCAGAACGGGATATTGAGAGAGTGTATAGCTCTGCATACATGAAAGAAAAAGAAGGGATGGAATTCAGTGGCATGATCGTCTCCGCAAAAAGCAGCGGTGTGATTGTCAGGTTGAATGAGATTCCTGTATCGGCAATCTTGAAAAAAGACCAGTTTGGCTCAGGACAATGGGAATACCACGATAATGAGATGAGATTTGTAAGTGTAAGAACCGGCAACTACTATCAATTGCTGGATCTGATGAAGGTAAAAATTCTCAATGTCTCGGACGATATCTATCTGGAAGTATCCAATTCAGACAACGCACATATTCATTTATATCAAGGAATAGCACAACGCAAAGTGAGTCGCAGCAGAAATGTGGTTGACGATAGAAGGATGCCAAAAAAAAGTGCTAGCAAAGTAAAGAACTCCCGTAGGAAGAGATAAATGAAAAAACCCATTGGCATCTTCGATTCTGGTGTAGGCGGTCTTACCGTCTTTAAAACCATTCGGAGCGCATTTCCTGAAGAAGATCTGGTCTATTTTGGTGATACTGCCAGAGTACCATATGGTCCAAAATCTCCCAATACCATCATTGAATACTCAGTGCAAAATGCCAGGTTCCTGCTTCAAAATGGCATCAAAACACTCATAGTGGCATGCAATACTTCTGCCTCGGTGGCTCTACCCCACCTCAAGCAATTGACTGATATCCCAATTATCGGAGTTATCAATCCGGGCAGCGAAGAAGCAGTTCGCAACACAAAGAATAAACGCATCGGAGTCATCGGCACCGAAGGTACAATCAGAAGCGCGGCTTACACTGCTGCGATCAAAGCTCTATGTCCTGATGCAGAGGTCTTTTCTCAAGCCTGCCCCCTGTTCGTTCCTATCGTAGAAGAAGGTTGGCAGAATCACGATATTGCCTGGCAGATAGCCAATGAGTATCTTTTGCCGATGAAAGAAATGGATATTGACACATTGGTGCTGGGCTGTACCCACTATCCCCTTTTATCAGATACGATTACCAAAGTTATGGGACCCTCGGTACGTTTGGTAGACAGTGCTCAGGCCATAGCGGAATACTTGAAGAGCATGATTCCAGATGAACATGATGGGATCAAGGGTAAAGACACATATTATGTGAGTGACAATGAGAACAAATTCACTCAGATAGCTTCGCAAATCCTGCAAACACCTATACATGGACTCCGAAGAGTCCGGTTGTTTGAAAGCTGGTCGATTGATTAAACTGAGATTATATATAACGAGGAATATATGAATGAGCTTATTTTAACTGCTGCTATTACTGGAGCTGAGACTACCAGGAAAGATCAACCAAACTTACCCATCAGCCCCACCGAACAAGCCAAAGAAGCAAAAGCATGCTTTCAAGCTGGCGCTAGAGTAGTGCACCTGCACGTACGAGATGATGAAGGAAATCCCACTCAATCTTTGGATCGTTTTAGAGATTCGATCAATGCAATCAGAGATGCAGTACCCGAAATGATAATTCAAATCAGCACTGGTGGCGCAGTGGGTGAACCATTTGAAAAAAGACTGGCCCCTCTTGCACTAAAACCTGATATGGGCACCTTAAACGCTGGAACACTGAATTTCGGTGATGAGATCTTTGTAAACCATCCTCAAGACATTGTGCGCCTGGCAGAAGCATTCAAAGAGTTTGGCGTGGTACCGGAAGTGGAAGTATATGAGTCTGGAATGATAGATATCGTGGGCAAACTTGTGAAGAAAGGTATCATTACTCATACACCATTACACATGCAGTTTGTTTTAGGAGTCCCTGGTGGAATGAGTGGAAAACCCAAGAATCTGCTTTATATGCAGGAACATCTTGCAGAGGAAATACCTACAGCCACTTGGGCAGTAGCAGGAATTGGCAGATGGCATCTTCCTACGGCTATGCTTGCCTTGGTTTCCGGCGGGCATATTCGCTGCGGGTTTGAAGATAATATATTCTATCACAAAGGCATCGTGGCAGACTCCAATGCACAATTAGTAGCCCGTATAGCCCGAATAGCTGAAGAAATTGGGCGTCCCCTGGCTACACCAGCCCAAGCCAGAGAAATTCTGGCTTTGCCAGCTTTGTAGATGGAGTAAAATAGGATGTTTTTAACCGAAAATGCTCAGAAAGTATTGGAGAAACGCTATTATCGCCAGGATGACGAGGGCAATACAGTAGAGGACTGGCATGGTATGATCTCTCGAGTAGCAAAGAATATTGCTGCCGGAGATTCCGATCAGGAAAAAAAGTACTACAACCTACTAAACAGCGGTGATTTCCTGCCTAACTCCCCAACCCTAATGAATGCTGGTGGCGATTTACAGCAGCTTTCCGCTTGTTTTGTGCTACCTATTGAAGACAGTATGGATAGCATTTTTGAGACTGTCAAGAATGCTGCCTTGATTCACAAAAGTGGCGGTGGGACAGGGTTTTCTTTCAGTAGGCTGAGGGAAGCCAATGCCCGGGTACGTTCAACGAATGGTGTTTCAAGTGGTCCAATATCATTCCTGAAGGTATTCAATGCTGCTACTGATGCAGTAAAACAAGGGGGCACTCGAAGGGGTGCAAACATGGCAATCCTTAATGTTGACCATCCCCAAATCCTAGATTTCATAGTCTGCAAAAAGAACCCTAAAGAACTGACCAATTTCAATATTAGCGTTGGGATTACTGAGACCTTCATGCAAGCGGCTTCCGTAAAATCTGATTATCCTTTGATTTCTCCTCATACAGGAGAGATACTCAGCCATAAGAACGCAGCAGAGGTGTTTGATCTGATCGTCGAAATGGCTTATCAGAACGGAGAACCCGGTATTGTATTTCTTGACAGGATCAACAAATACAACCCTACACCATCCTGTGGAAGAATTGAATCAACAAATCCCTGCGGTGAACAGCCGCTACTTCCCAATGAAGCATGTAATCTTGGCTCTGTAAATCTGGCTACCATGGTAGAAGATAGTGTAGTAAACTGGGATAAGCTCAGCCAAGTAGTAAGAGACAGTGTAGATTTTCTAGATGCTGTGATAGATCAATCCAAGTATCCCCTTACCCAGATAGATATCATGGCCAAAGCCAATCGTAAAATTGGATTGGGAATCATGGGATGGGCAGATATGTTGTATCAACTCAAGATCCCATATATGAGCATTGAAGCTGTCGAATTAGCAGAACAAGTGATGGAGTTCATCGATTTCGAAGCAAAAACCCGTAGTATGGAATTAGGTGAAATCAAGGGCAGCTTCCCGAATTATCCAGATAGCATATACTCAGAGGGAACTTTGATTAGAGAGAATGGTAGATGTGATTGGCCTGCATTGATAGAAGCTATGCAATCCAGGGGCATGCGGAATGCCACTGTAACGACGATAGCACCAACGGGAACAATCAGTATGATCGCAGATACCTCGAGTGGCATTGAACCTCAGTTTTCCCTGGTTTATGTGAAGAATGTCATGGATGGCGAAAAGCTCTTGTATGTGAATAAGTGGTTTGAAGCCACACTGGCAGAATGGGGATTATTGACTCAGGAATTGCTGGATGAAGTAAGCAATGATGGCTCTGTAGCACACAACATCAATATCCCGGATGAATTGAAAGATATATTTCAGACAGCTCATGACATAAGTCCGGAATGGCACATCAGAATGCAGGCAGCGTTTCAGAAGTTCACCGATAACGCGGTCAGCAAGACCATCAATTTCCCCAATCATGCAAGTGTAGAAGACATTCGACAAGCTTATGAGCTTGCTTATCAACTGGGCTGTAAGGGCGTTACAGTTTACCGTGATGGAAGCAGGGAGAACCAGGTCCTTTCAGTGGGGACTGGTTCTCCCCCTAATATTCAGGTCTCTTCAGATAAGAAGGTTGCTCCCCGGCAAAGACCCGAGGTCACACACGGCATAACCCAACGCCTGGAAACAGGATGTGGGCACATGTATGTGACTATCAATACAGATACACATGGAGCTTGTGAGGTCTTTGTTCAGATGGGGAAAGTTGGTGGATGTGCCTCAGCTCAACTCGAAGCAATTGCCAGGTTGTCTTCCCTGGCGCTTCGTTCCAGCATCAAGATCGAATCCATCATACGGCAATTGAAAGGCATCCGTTGCCAGTCGCCAATGTGGTACAAAGGGAAAATGATCACCTCTTGTGGTGACGCGGTTGGTCATGCATTAGAGCAGTTCTTGAGTTTGAATGTAAATGGAGAGCTGAAATCCATACAGATTTCAGTCGATGATGAGCCTACTGAAAGACTGTCTTTCAGTAAAACGAGTATAGCTCTGTGTCCGGATTGTGGTTCATCCATTGAGCATCTGGAAGGATGCCTGAAATGCCCATCATGTGGATGGTCAAAGTGTTAAAAGGAAGTGTAAATGAGATGTGTTAAATGTAACAATCGCCTTGCTGCACATGATATATGGTGTGTAGAGTGCGGGAACCAAACAAGTGTAGTAAAAAAAGAGTTATCAGCCATTCAAAGCCTGAAAAAGACTTGGAATGCCTTTCAACCCCATATCTCAGCCAATGTACCCGCTGCTGGATTTTCCATCATCTTAGGGATTATTCCTATTGCAATTATTGTTTGGATCTATATAATAGCCATAACCAATGAATTTAACACAGACCTGCAGATGATACTTCATCTGGCGATCAAGACGATAGCCTTCAGTCTGTTTATTCCGATGCTGTTAATCTCGATGAAACCTCTAAGTTCACTTGATAATTATCGTATTACACTGAAAGAGATGCTCTCGTCTTTGAAATCATACCCCAAGTATTGGCTGTTCAGCTTGATCTCTGGATTTTTCTTTGTATTGATCCACATTGTTTGTTTTGGGCTACCAAGCTTTGGCAGTGATCCCATACTGCGTCTTGTATGGATCGTTCTAATCAACTACTGGTTGGCAATAATTCTTCCAGCACCAGTACTGATGGAACGTCTCAACGTTTCACCACAAAAGGCCATTCTTTTGAGTTACAAGCATTTTCACGATTTACGCTGGAATATATACTTACTTGCTCTGGTTCTTTTTGCTATGAATGCTCTTGCCTTTGCGTTGTTGTTTTTCCCTTTACTGGTTACCATACCCCTATCCTGGTATGTTATTCGTGATTATACGAACAAGTTATGTGATTTTGAACTTTTGAGCTATCGGGTCTGATCATGGTTTTGAGTAGAAAAGAGCTCTTCTCGCTGATTATCCTCATTGCTGTAATTGGTTTTGGCACCTTCAAGTATTTTACACGTGAATATACGGAAACTCGCAGTCGATACCTAATGGATACCATTGTTGAGATAACAGCTAGTTCCAAGAGTAAACTAGTCGGGACAGAAATAGACAGTGTCTTCAACTTTATCAATCACTTGCAGGACAAGCTTGATGAGTACAATCCCAATAGCCTGATAAGTAAGATTAATCGGCACGAAACAAGAAAGATTGATGTAGATGTGTACAATCTATTGGTAATTGCTGACAGTCTGTATAGGATGACTGATGGTCGCTTTGACATAAGTGTAAAACCAGTATGGGATCTTTGGGGATTCAACACATCAAATCCAATGGTTCCAGACAGTGTTACAATAAACAATCGCCTTTCATTTGTTGGTTTCCACAAGATAAAATACACCAAAGATCATATCCATTTGCCAGATTCCATGCAAGTAACTTTTGGAGCTCTGGCCAAGGGATATATCCTGGATCAGGCCAGAGAGTATCTTCGCAAACGTGAAATCTTCAAAGGGTATTTGAACTGCCGAAGCTCTATGACTTTCTTCGGTAACAAACTACCTCCTTTGGTTTATATTCAGCATCCACGTAATCCAGATGACATTATAGCAAGTTTCAGAGTTAACAATCTCAGTGTCGGTACAAGCGGGGATTATCAGCAATTCTTCGAGTATGATAACAAGCGCTACCATCATCTTATCAATGCCATAACCGGCATGCCAGTGGAAGATATTTACTCAGTTACTGTTACAAATCCCAGTGCAGCTTGGGCTGATGGGCTATCGACTGCTTTCTTTCTCATGAATTCAGAGAAAGCTATAGATGTCGCGAAAGCAATTAGCAACACAAACGCTGTAATCTATTTTCGTCAGAACGATGCTACTGTATCCCTGAAAACTGAGGGTATGAAAACCTACGGATTAAGTGAAAAACTATGACTATCCCCGATGTACAGGCTCAATCAGATACTCGTAAAGTAATCATTGATAAGGTAGGTGTAAAAGGGGTTCGCTATCCTGTGGTGGTCGAGGATAGAGAGAATGGCATCCAAAGTACGGTGGCTGATCTCAACATCTATGTAGAACTCCCTCACCATATCCGGGGAACCCATATGAGCCGATTCATAGAGATTCTGCATCATTATCACCAGGAAGCCCTGATTGGTAATCTTGAGAGCTTTTTAAAGGAATTGAAGAGCAAACTCAAAGCTGAAGCTGCCTATGTTGATATCAGTTTCCCCTACTTTATGAAGAAGTATGCTCCAATCTCAAAAATCGCTTCGCTCCAGTGTTATGATTGTTTCTTTAATGCATCATTTAAAGACTCTTTTGAATTGATCATCGGAGTTTCAGTACCGATTACCACACTTTGCCCCTGTTCCAAAGAAATCAGTGAGTATGGGGCTCATAATCAGCGCAGCAAGATTACAATCAAAGCGAGATACTCTGAATTTGTTTGGTTGGAAGAGATGGTTGAACTGGCAGAACGCGCATCATCATGTGAAATATACCCCCTGTTGAAGCGAGTTGATGAGAAGTATGTAACTGAAAGAGCTTACAATAATCCCAGATTTGTTGAGGACATAGTCAGAGAGATATCACTTGCTCTGAGCAAAGATGAACGGATTACTGCATTCTATGTAGAGTCAGAAAATCATGAATCCATCCATACTCACAATGCTTATGCTTTGATAACTCGAAAAATATAAATGAATCTGAGTGATTTCCACGCAAAACCTGTCATTTCTCACATTCTCAATAATGGATTCAAGCTACTTGCGTATCAGGACAATACAAATCCCATTGTTTGCTTACAGTTGTATATAAAAACAGGATCAGTTACAGAACTCAAATCACAAAAGGGATATGCACATTTCCTTGAACATCTTTTGTTCAAGAATACACGTAAGTACCCAAACAATGAGATAACAAGAATCGTGCCCAAACTTGGGGCTATGATTAATGCCTACACTGATTATGATACTACATGTTATTACCTTCACATCCCAGCAGAACAAGTGGATACAGGATTGGAGATTTTGGCTGAGATGGCAATCCATGCCCGACTCAATGAAGAAGATATCAAAGTAGAAAAAGACATTATTGTTGAAGAAATCAGGCAATATGAGTCTGATCCTGAGACTAGCTTCATTGAATACATACAGAATACATACTTTATTAAAAGTCCTCTTAAGAATCCAGTGTTGGGCACTGAGAAGTCTCTGAAGGAGGCAACCCTCAGAAAGTTAAAACACTTCTTTCGGATTCATTATAGACCAGACAATGCATTTCTGGTAGCAACAGGAGATTTTGATTTACGCGTGCTACAGGATTCTGTTGCTGCTCAGTTTTCTCAATGGGAGCCGAAATCTCAATCACTGAGCCAAGTAACAACTCCATTCCCAGAACGAACTACCTTCCAGACTTACTCGCGCATATCAAAGGGACATGAGTTACTAGCATTCACATTGCCAGAATTGGACGAGAAGCATCCGGATAGTGAAGCCCTGCATATTGCTATTCGTCATTTTGCCATAGGGAAATCCTCTCTTCTTTACAAGGAATTGGTTGAGAATAAGAAATTATGCACAAATGTGAAAGTCAATTCTCTGAGTGGCCTGAATCCCGGAATCAGTGTGATCATGCTCTACCCTCTTAACCGAAGGCACATACCAGCTATACTTTCTTATTTCTCCAAGCAATTGGAAGTGCTTATGAAACATGAGCTAGACTCAGAAAACCTGCAGATGGTCAAAAACGATATCCTGCATAGTTGGGTTTACAGTTTTGAAGGAGTAGAGAATCTGGCAAATCTGATTGCGGCTGAAGAATTCAACGGTGATCTTGAAAGAGTATACACCTATGGGAGCTATATCAATTCCATTACATCAAGTCAGGTATCCTCAGCTTTGAAGAAATACTGGAAGAATGATTACCTGGCTCTGTATCATCAAGGGAGATCTCTTTGCAAGGCAGTACAAGACTTCAAGCTACCCCAGTTTGTGAATCAGACGAACAAAAAATTACCCACTGTTCTTCAGGCATATCATAGATACACCTTTGATAACGGGTTGAAGCTTATTTATAACTATCTGCCAGGGAAACAGATCTGCGGCTTTGCCTTATCAACTAAGCTATCCCAATTGTGCGAATCTCAACCCGGCGTAAACTACTTTACAAGTTTGATGATGCTCTATGCAACACAATATAGGACCCATGAAGACATACTGAGACTAACCCGAAAACACGGGTTCAATATCAGGTTGATTCACCATGCAGATAGCACTACATTCCGTGGCAAATGCCATCAGGAAGATCTATTCAAAGCTTTGGACTTACTTGGAGAGATTGTCACAAAACCAAAATTTGATCGTTCCTATTTAGGGTTCCTTAAGCAAGCTGCCCTGGATAATCTGCACAGAGAGAAAGACTATCCACCCGGATTTGCATTCAGAAAATGGTTCGAACAGGTTTTCGGCAAGCATAACAACTTATTCTACGCTTTTGGGAATGCATCTCGAGTAAAAGCTATCAACATGAATACCATCGAAAATTGGCATAATGAATGGCTCTACGCTCAGCAGTATGCTTTGTGTATTGCAGGCGGAATTGAACCAGAGCTCCTTATCTCAACAATCGAAAACTCATTTAAGTTCAAAGCAGTTACACCTGAGATACAGACTCTACGACCTTCATATGAACTATCAAAACCTAACTACAGACTTCAACGAAAGGCCATGGATCAAGCGATAATACACATTGGTGGATTGGGGTGTTCTGCTCAGGAGATTCATGAAAACACTGCATTTCATCTGTTAGCACAAATATTAGGCGGTGATTTATCGTCACGATTGTTTAACATCCTGCGCGAGAAATATGGCTATGCCTATCAATGTGGTTTTGATTTCGTCTCGTATCAGGATTTGGGCTATTGGTATGCTTATGCTTTCTGTGATGCATCAGATTATCAAGCATGCTTCAAATTGATGCAAGAGATTCTTGATGATATCCTGTGTAACGGAGTAACCGAAGATGAATTGGAATCTGCCAAAAACTATCTGATTGGGATGAGCAGATTTGATCAAGAAAGTGTATCGTTTCGGGCGTCTTCAATATCATCTCTTGTGGCTCTGGACTATGATCTGGGCTTCTACCTCAGCCGCGAACAACGCATTAAAGATGTGAATGCTGACTTGGTAAATAGTCTGGCTGCAAGATGGCTGAAAGACAGATGGATTCATATACTGGTATAGACGATGTACATACTTGGGATAGATATTGGCTCACGTAACACAAAAATCCTGATCCTGGATCAGGAGACTCGTAAACCGATCTATTCATCCTTCGAGGCCACTGCAGTTGATGTGATTAGTGGTGTACGAGTTATGATTTCCAAAGCACTTTATGATCTGGATATATCCCCAAACCTGATGTCCAAGACCTGTGTTACAGGCTATGGTCGAAAACTTTATCAGCAAGCCGATTTCATAAAAAGTGAAATATCCTGCCATACTGCCGGATGCCTATATTCCTTACCCTTGACCAGGACTATCATTGATATCGGTGGGCAGGATTCCAAGATTATCTGCTTGGATGATAATCACAAAGTCAAAGAATTTCTGATGAATGATAAATGTGCGGCAGGAACGGGAAGATTCCTGGAAATGACAGCCAGCCGTTTGGAGTGCAGCATTTCTGAACTCCCAATTCTTGCTGCAAAATCCGATATCGAGTTGGCTCTAAACTCTACTTGTGTCGTTTTTGCCGAGTCTGAGATCATTGGGCTTTTGAGTTCTGGGCGAAGTCCATCTAACATCGCCCGAGCTGTACATATGAGTATTGCCCGCAGGATCTACGCTCAAATGGCTCCGATATCCTGGGAACCTCCAGTTGTTTTTACTGGTGGGGTAGCACAAAACAGGGATATTGCCTATTGCTTATCTTTGCTACTAAACACACAGGTCATCATGCCTCCCGATCCAGAGATAACTGGTGCGTTGGGGGCTGCGTTACTCGCCCAATGAAAAAAGACTATCATATTCATACTAAATATAGTTATGACAGTTGTATAGATGCTGATACTCTGTTAATCGATGCTATTGCTAATGGATACAGTGATATAGCCATAACAGAGCATCTTGATCTACTACCTCAAGAGCTAAGCTTGTATGGGCTGCCATCTTTGAATCAATACCGTGAATACATCAGGGCACTTCAATTGAAACATCCAAGTATTGGACTACAGATGGGGATAGAAATCGGAGATTTTCATCAAGTAAGGGAATTCGCAACCAATCTTATCTCAGGATTTGATTTTTTTCCCATCTTGGGTTCTGTACACTTTCTTAGTGATCATACTAATGTAGCGATTCCCATGCCTAACAAGTTAACAACGCACCAGGTACTTGACTATTATGAGCAGAACTTGAGTCTGGTTTCTGAGTGTGACATTGATGTGTTGGCTCATCTAGGAGTGTACAAACGATATTATCCCGAAGCACCAGATGAAAGCTTTGCTCTAAGCTTGATTAAAGAAGTATTCCGCAAAATGATCTCCAAGGGGATAGCCTTAGAGTTAAACTTCAGTGCTTACCGCAAACCATATAAAAGCATTTTGCCAGATCCTGGCTATCTCAAGCTTTATTCTGAAATGGGCGGGTATCTATTCACTATCGGGTCTGATGCTCACCATATCGATCACTTTGATAAACACTACCATCATGCCATCTCATATCTACCTGAAGGAGCACAATTGCTATAAGTCTTAATGCCCATGCTTTGATTTGAAGTGCTTTGTGTACCTTTTCATTTGAAACGTATAAGACATCAGATAGGAAAGATAAAAGCCAAGCAGTATTAGCATGCTCATCACAATAATGTTCACATACATCGTCCCCTCATAGCTTTGTAGTATTTTAAACATGTCATGCCGGATAATGAACCCTAATACTCCCCAGAAAACAATCAACATCATTAATGGGAAAGATAGTATCTGAACTCCTGCCGCAGTTTGAAAAAGATTCGCCTTGTAGTACTTTTGTTCCAAGTCCTTCACGAACCCGTTTGAACTTACTATTGCCCAGAGTATCCATAATATCTGTAAACCGGGAACTAAATACATCCAAAATAGATATTTATGGATGCTTAGCTTCTTGTACTCAAGTCGAATTAACTGGTATTGTGTAAGTAACCAACAAAGAAATGCTAACATACTGATAATGACAATGACTATGCTCAATGGCGTTATCTTAAACATCGGCATAATCTCCCATCCCATAAATCTCTGAACCAAGTTCTTTAGCATCTTACCTCCAACTGGTTTGTTTGATGATTTTATCGGCTCATTCCCATTCTATCGTTGCTGGTGGTTTTGAGCTTATATCATAGACAACTCTGGATATTCCCTTCACTTCATTACATATTCGATTTGACACATACTTCAAGAATTCGAAAGGTAGTTCTGTAGCTTCAGCAGTCATTCCATCTTCGCTGTTCACAGCTCTCAAAGCACATACTTGTTCATAAGTACGTTCATCTCCCATGACTCCTACGCTCTGAACGGGCAGCAAGACGGCAAAAGCCTGCCAGGTTGAGTTATACAGATTCCACTTGCGCAATTCACTAATGAATATCTCATCAGCAGCTTGAAGTAGTTTTACTTTTTCGCGGGTTATGTCTCCCAGAATCCTCACCGCAAGTCCTGGACCAGGAAAAGGATGCCTGGAGATCAATTCATCAGGTAAACACAAAGCTCTGCCCACATGGCGTACTTCATCTTTAAAGAGTTCTCGTAAAGGCTCGACCAATTTAAGATTCATCTTCTCAGGTAAACCGCCCACATTATGATGGCTCTTGATTGTGACAGACGGACCAGCATAAGACACGCTTTCTATCACATCCGGATACAGAGTCCCCTGAGCTAAGAATCTTGCATCTGGATACTTCCTTGCTTCGCTCTCGAAGATTTCCACAAAGGCACTTCCAATAATCTTCCGCTTTTGCTCAGGATCTGAAACGTGCTGGAGCCTTGAGAAAAACAGCTCTGAGGCATTTACAAAATCAATCTCAAGTTCAGGATAGGCATGGAACATCTGCTTTACACGGGTTGCTTCATCAAAGCGCATCATTCCGGTATCCACAAAAATTGGGATCAATTGCTTTCCAATAGCCTTATACAGCAGAGCAGCCGTCACTGATGAGTCAACGCCACCACTAAGTCCAAGGATAACCTTATCATTCCCTACTTGAGTTTTGATTTTCTCAAGACATTCATCAATAAAACTTCCTGCACTCCAATCTGGTGATAACTCAACTATCCGAAATAGGAAATTGGCCAATATCTCTTTCCCCGGAACGCTATGGTGGACTTCTGGATGAAATTGAAGAGCATATATGGGCAGAATATGATGTTTGAAAGCTGCGAATTGAGATCCTTCAGTTGCGGCAATCGAGATAAATCCTGATGGTAGGGACTCCACCTGATCGGCATGACTCATCCATACTTGCGATTCTGAATCAATTCCATGCCATAAGGGATCCTGATTCACCAGTTGTAACCTGGCTTTACCATACTCCCTACTAATCCCACTGGCTACTTTGCCTCCATATCTGCCACAGATTAGCTGCATCCCAAAACAGATGCCAAGAATCGGCAAACCCATAGCCCATATGGAAGGATCTGGTTGTGGTGCTTGCGGATTGGTAATTGAAAATGGACTGCCAGAGAGGATGATACATTGGGGTGCAAATGACTGAATTGAGTTCTGTGAAAGATTGAAAGGATGGATTTCACAGTACACGCCTAGTTCACGGATTCTTCGTGCTATGAGTTGTGTGTACTGGGAACCAAAATCAAGGATCAAGACTTTGTTATGCATTCAATATTACCTTACAAAGGGATTATTTAGTTTTTCCATTCCGATCGATGTGCGGGGACCATGTCCCGGGAATACAACTACATCATCAGGAAGGGTGAATAGTTTGGTTTTTATACTTGCAATGATCTGGGCATGATTCCCACCGGGTAAATCCGTCCTGCCAATGCTTAACTCAAATAGAGTATCTCCAGAGATCAAGAATCTGTCAATCAAAAAACATAAAGACCCTGGAGTATGGCCTGGAGTATGTATTATCCTGCCTGTACTGTCTCCCAATAGGATCAGGTCTTGATCCTTCAATATCTTATCAGCAGGTTTCAGGGCTATCGGTGTCCCCATATACTCACTCAGATTCTTTTTACTATTGATTAGCTTATCTGCATCAAGTTCATGGATGGCTACATTGGCATTGCATAGGTTGGAATAATAAGTACTTCCACCTATATGATCTCCATGACCATGGGTTATGAGAATCAGCACTACCTTCAATTCACGAAGTCTTTCATCAAGCTCTGCGCTTACTGCGGATGGATCCACCAGTATTGCCTCACGACTCTCATCATCCCAAACCAGCCAGGTATTGGTTTGGTAATCGGGTAAAAGGATGTATCCTTCAATATGTATCATGTTCTAGCCTCAATCATATGATAGTCGGTGACTTTTAACCAACTCCTGCGGAGCCTTGTAGACATTTACTGATAAGATCTCTTGTTGGGGGCTTTTAATTCTTACTGATGCTATGTCTGGAGCTTTAGTAACGTAGTACAGAAATATACTTGTAACAAGTTCAAGATTTTCACCCGGATCACCTGTGATAATCCCCAAGGGACCCATATGATCCTTAGCTAAGATTTGATACATATTAGCCCCGAGTTTCTCCAGTTCGATATTCTCTTGCTCATCCCTTCCCACAATTAGTTTAAGATGCTTTCCAATACGGAAATGTCTGCCGTATTTCAGGAGTTCCAGATTTGAGCTGTCCAATTGCTCATGATCAATCAAATCTCTTAGACGTAAAGTATAATTCCGATCTGTGAGTAAACAGCCACCTGCAGGGTGAGGATACTCTACAACCCCCAATTCCCTGGCCAGCTCAATCTGTCTGTTCCTGCTCCGGCCATTAAAATCAAGCAGATCGCCTTTTGTTACCCAATTCTCTCTGATCGGTAGTGTGTCGCTTAGTAATTTTTGGGATAAAGGCCTTACGATCAAATCTTTGCACTCGCTAAGTTTCCCTACCAGATTCAGTGCATCACGTCTTTGCGACATTGGTCTCTGGCCCAACACTTCTCCTGAGATCATAAACCCAGCTCCAAGTTCATATAGCATGACTCCTGCCACTTTAAACATCAAGGCATGACAATCCACACAGGGGTTCAGATTCTTCCCAAAACCAAAAGCTGGATTTCGCATCATGGCCAGATGTTCAGCACTAATATCCCGGATGATCAACTTGATGTCATTAGAAGTAGCAGATAGAATTGCCCTATCAGAAGGCATGTAGGGAGTTTGAAAATAAACAGGATAGATAGTATATCCCAGCCTTTGCATCCACTTGACAGCAATTAAACTGTCCAAGCCTCCTGAAAAGAGGGCAATAGCAGATCTTTGATGACTGATGGGAATATCCAATTTCATAGTATCGTGCCTATTAGAAGTCCTCTATCTGTCAAGAGCGAAATCATCAAGCTTAATGTTGATAATCGTAACCTACTAGTAATAATCAACTTGAAATATCAAAGCGATAAATACGAATCAGCAAAGGCTGTCTCGACAAAACTGAACTCACTGTAACATTGTATAACCCTGAACTAGTTCTTATGTAAGCTGTTACAGGGGGTTAAAATGTTTCAGCTTGACACCTTCTTGACATTATAGATATTAGAGCTGTTACTTGGAGATCACAAAACAATATAGATGCAGGAGGCATACTCCGATATTATGTTTTGGCACAGAGTATTGAAAACAACTAACTCAAATGGAGTCGTGAGTATCCTCAGCTCAGTTGTATCTATATACCTGTACATGGCCAGAACATCCAGAATGTCCGGGGATGAGATCATCTTTGTCGATAAAATCCTTCGCTCCATGTTTGGCAATGATCTACCCTTGTACCAGATCGAACAAGCCCGCCAAAACGTGCTTCGCATCCGGGAAGCTGCCTACAAGCTGAATGAACATCTCAATGAAGCAGACCGCATCAATCTCATGCTGAATCTGATCAGTCTGGCTTATCATGAACGCAGCAAAATCCACGTAATGGGTAGTGTCGAGATTGTGGAACTAGCGGATTTGCTACGGTTGGATGTAAGTATCCTGGACAGAATCTATGATCTGTTCGAGGGTTTCTCAGATCGCATTGCATTATCCGGACTTGATGGCTTCGATTCTCACAGTCTCTTATGCAATTCTATGTTCTGGGGTAATGGCGGTTATCAGTTCAGGGAAAACCCCCAAGGCTTGAAAATCCATTTCATCATGATCGAAAACCTGCTTTTGATTAGCAGTAAGGGAACAAACCATCCTGAGCTTGTTCGCAATGATGATTTCGTAGTTCTGGATGGGGAGTATTTCTACAGAATCAAGCCCGATGAAAGCCTGAGACTTCGCTTAGGTGATACGACCTGGATAGCCCAATATGACGATTTGTGGAGAGTGTTCCGAACAAGAAACTCCAACCTCAAGCTAGATAATCTCCTGGCACAGGAGTCAGAAGAGACTGCCAACCCTCCACTGATTAACGAGCATTATCTGAACCTTGGCATTCAGGGAATTACAATTTCTGAGAAACTAAACGACAAAACGCTGTTGCACTTTTATCGTGATGGTTCAAAGTGGATGCTTGAGAGTGTGAGCAACAAGACCATTTTTCACAATCGAGTTAAACTAACTGGCTCAGCTTTGTTTAAGCCGAATTCCGATACTCTGGGTCTAGATGGCAAGACCTTCATTGTTAATCGACATTGGGAGCTTATCGAGATTCCTCTGATTGTGGATAAACTCGTTGTAAACGACATCTATCATACTTTCAAAGAAGGAAACACCGCTTTGAAGGGCTTGTCATTATCCTTGAATCAGGGCGAGATGTTGGCAATTATGGGTCCCAGCGGCAGCGGAAAAACTACTCTCTTGCAAGTGCTTTTAGGTGAGATAACCCCAAAACGGGCAGATATCAGAATCGACAATCAGGATTTCCTGGCGAATTTCAGTTTTTATCAGCAATACATTGGCTATGTACCTCAGGATGATCTGCTGTTTCCGAATCTAACCGTCTATGAGAATCTTTACTACAAGCTCAAACTATGCTTGCCCCAGCTCAAGGATCCCACTGAAATCAACAAGCGCATCGAAAATCTGCTCAATAGCGTTGGTCTATATGAACAGAGAAACATGATCGTAGGCGATGTAATGAATAAACGGCTCAGTGGCGGTCAGCGGAGAAGATTGAATATAGCCCTGGAACTTGTCATGGGTCCTGTAATCATAATTCTGGATGAACCCACCAGTGGCCTTTCCTCCAAAGACTCGGAAAACATCGTTGATTTTCTCAGTATGCTGAAGGCACAAGGCAAGATCATCATCACCTCGATTCACCAGCCCAATGCCGCCGTTTTCAAGCGTTTTGATAAAGTTCTGTTGATGGAAAGAGGCGGAGTGGAGGTATTCTTTGGGACGGTTGAGGCAGCCTTCAGCTATTTTGATCAGGAACTTGCGCTTTGCCAAAGTGATGAACTGAATCTAAAGCAAAAGCTGAAAATGCCTGAGCTCTTTTTTGACTTGCTGGAATACACTGATCCAAACGATAAGCGGCTCTACAATCAGGATTACTGGGAAGAAAAGTATCGCAATTACATTTTTAAGACTGTGTTTGAACATGACAGAGATATCTCAGCCGAAACACCTGTTCCTTCCGTGTTCCACAAACAAAAAAAGAGGATAAACCCGGGAAACTTGATTCTGCTTCTGAGCAGAAACTTCAAGAACAAACTTAGGAGCAAATTGAACCTGCTCATGACCCTGTTTGTCTCTCCATTTCTTGCCCTTGCTGTGGCATTTGTCTTGCGTGGGACCCCTGAAGGTGTTCCATATTCATTCTATCAGAACCAAAATAGCCTGCTTTTCGATTTTATCTCCGTGATCATCTTTGTTTTTATTGGATTAGCCAATAGTATCGACGATGTTTTGAGTGAGAAGCGGATCATTGTAAGAGAGCAAAAACTAAACGTGAGTCCTCTGTTTCAACTTACTGCGAAACATCTTGTTCTATTCGTAATGACAGTTATACAGGTGCTCCTTTACTATTATATTTCGGAACTGGTTCTTTCGATGCGAGGATTCCTGTTGCCTAAGGGTTTATTTTATCTTCTCAGTGGCATGGCAGGTTACTCCATGGGTATTTTCTTTTCTGCCATGATCAAAGATCGGGCTGCCATCATCAATATCCTCCCTTTGGTGATTATTCCGCAGATCATGTTCAGTGGTGCCGTAATCCAATTTGCAGAAATGAACAGCGCTCTCAGAATAAAACCTGATAGTGAGATTCCCGAATTTTGCCAGGTCATCCCTTCAAGGTGGCTGTATGAGGGTATTGTGATTGGATCTTCCAGGCTAAACAGCTACGCTATGACTAAGCAGAAGTATCTAAGCGGTACAAGGAAAGCCATCCTGAATCCCAATATCTCTGCAGATGAGTATATGAAGATCGTAGATAGTTTTGCCAAATATGAAGTCTCACATCCACCAGAACGGTACAAGAACAGCCTCACAGATACAAGTGTAAGCCTGGCACATGGTAGATTTGTGAATCAACCCCGTAATATCTTCCTCAGCCATAGGATGATGCTGGGACAGCACAAGGAAATCTCTACCCTGCTCTTGGATATAGGGATCGCTATCCTGATGGTTCTGGTTTTCTATCTGGCTGCATTACTGAAACTAAGATATTGGTACAGGTAAGCATGAATATCTACAAAAGAACTCACGACCTCGATCTTTACAAATACCTGACTGATGACCAGATCAAGAGCGTGGACAAACTTGTTACTTTCCAGGATCTTCCTGCAATGCAGAGCTTGAAAGAGCAGATGCGGGATATGCTGATAACCCCCCTGGATGGAAGGCTTAAGCGTTTGAATAATGATGAGAAATTCCTGGGGTATGTCTTCCCTGGAGAACTGGATGCCGATGCTGCTGACTTCCTGGACAAGCCTCTTCCCTACTTCCTGAGAGCAGAACAGGATTGCAGGATTATGCTGGTGAGCAGACGTGGCCTAAGTGATCTGTGTGAAACTGATCCAGATCTCAAAGCCAGGATTCAGGCTGCCATCAATGACACCCTCTGCCTGAAAATCATCCGACTCACCCATTTGGAGAGCTGATGCAACATCATAGAAACCATCCACTCTTACAATCCATGACTGAGATCGAAATCAAGAGCATAAAAGGTATCGAGATCATCAGAGAATATGATCAAGGTGAACTGGTGATCCAGACCAATCAGCGGAATCGCGATCTGATCTGCATAAACCAGGGTAAGGTATCTATCCAAGTGGAAGACACTGGCGGTAGCATTCACGAGATTGCCCAAATCGAAGCTGGGAATATGATCGGAGATATGAACTTTGTGATTCCCACCCGCCGAACTGCTGATGTAGTAGCTCTTACAAGAGTGGAAGCCTCGATCTTCCCTTATCAGGCACTGACGGAATTGTTGCGGCAAAATCCCACTCTGGCAGCCAAAGTCTTTTCTGCCTTGAATGTCCAACTTGCCAGGAAGTACATGGCAATGTTGGAGTAGGGTTATCATCTTGATAAGATGTGGATTGGACACGTCCCCGTGTCCACGAGACCGCAGGCTGAGACTTTTATCGAGTCATGTTAGCTTCCCAATAAACAATTTCGAGCTCTTGCGGATCTGAAGCAAACGAGGACGTTTGCGATCCAAAGAACGCAGGGTTCGAAAACCCAGCGGCACAACAGGCTGAAAGCCTTTGTTACAAGGACGATTGGATTGTACACGTCCCCGTGTCCACGAAGTCGCAGGCTGAGAAATATCATTGAGCCCCTTCGGGACTCCGCAAACGAGGACGTTTGCGATCCAAAGAACGCAGGGTTCGAAAACCCAGCGGCACAACAGGCTGAAAGCCTTTGTTACAAGGACGATTGGATTGTACACGTCCCCGTGTCCACGAGGTCGCAGGCTGAGAAATATCATTGAGCCCCTTCGGGACTCCGCAAACGAGGACGTTTGCGATCCAAAGAACGCAGGGTTCGAAAACCCTGCGGCATAACAGGCTGAAAGCCTATGTTACAAGGACGATTGGATTGGACACGTCCCCGTGTCCACGAGGCCGGAGGCTGAGACTTTTATCAAGTCAGTTTATCTTTCCAATAAGCCATTTCGAGCTTTTGCGGGTCTGAAGCAAGCGAAGTCGTATGCGATCCAAAGAACGCAGGATTCAAAAACCCTGCGTCACAACAGGCTGAAAGCCTGTGTTACGGCTTGGATCGTTTGCGATCCAGGCTTGATCATGACCTTATCCTCTCCTGATCCACCCACACCGGGCATGGGATGAGTTGGACTGGTGTGGGATATGATCATAGCTTATGGATATTAACCAATACATTGCCTGTACCAGATGAATCTGGTGTTCCGATCGTTTTGTTGCGTTAACAGGAAGAAGACATCAAACCAATATATAGAGATTTACCGAATCAATGCGTCAGTGGAATTCCAGTACAAACACGTATTCAATACGCATCCGATGCGTAATGAGTGCGTAATGATAGCGTGATTCAAATCGGAAAGAAGCAGGGAAGAGTTTAGGACTTTACGATCAGGCTAGAATTTGAATGAGGCTTGTAAGGCAGGAGTACTGTCGATCAAACCTACACTAAGCTGAGTCCGTCGCTCCTGGCTATTGAAGATCAATACATCCATGCCGCTGACCAGATGGTTCAGGATCATTACACCCATGGTGAGCTTGGCATAGTTTTCCAGATCGGCAGATTTATTGCGCATCTTGTTGTATTTGCTGCGATCATTTGCAGTATCCCAGCGCCAGTATTTATCTTCTTTGTAGCTGTATTCATCGATATAAGCCTGTTGGGCGACAGGATCCCCGGGGAATTGATTCAAAGCTTGTTTGCGGATATTCGCATTAAAACCATCCGCATCAAAACCGCTGCTATTGAATTTGCCCAGATTCTGCATGAACTGCTTATCGTATCTGGAGGGATTGATATGGGCATATTTAAGCGCATAATCATAGGCTTCTTCCTGGAGCAGATCAGCCTCACCGCCGAAGAGCAGCATACTAGTCCAGATACTGGCTTCGGCAGCCAGCATCACATAGCCATGGCTTCTACCCGCCCTAATCTGAGAGAAACCCGGGATTGCCAGAGATAGGAAGAAATCCCTGCCCTGAGTGTTATTCTGTTTGGCAGATGAACTGACTGGTTGGGCTGTGCACATCAGTGTAGAACCGATGCAAAAAGCCATAATAATCCACTTTTTCACGATGCACTCCTATTTGAAACTGATCCCGCAATTGAGCATGAGTCCGTCATTTGCAATTGGGGAAAAATACACTTGATATGATTTCGCCTGGTTTTTACCGGAAATGGCCGTGTCGATGACGCTGACGGCACGATTCAGGAGCATTACCCCCAAGGCGAGATTGTGATTTATCTTGGTTTTTTGATGATCCCTGCGTAGTTTCTGATACTTCTGCCAGTGTGAGCTGCTTTGCCATTCCCACACTTCTGCTCCTGAAAAACTATTCTCAGATACATATTGTTCAAAGGACACAGGATCGTTGTATAAAATCAGGTAGTAGTTTCTTGCCATCATTTCTATCAAGCTGTTGTAATATTCACTGCTGATATATTCCTGCACGGATTGGTAATGGTTGCGGGGCATTCCCAGGGGAACCCCGGCAAACTTGAAAGCATAGTTTTGATATGCTTCTTGTTGGAGATCCATGCTTCTATCAGTACTAATAAATGCATTCGCGGCAATGGCTTCAGATGTAAGGAGAATGATGCCTTTGGTGTATTGACCCAAAGCTATTTCACCACTACCAGGCAAAACAGCACTCATGAGCATTTGTGGAAAAATCGGCTTGGCATTTAGGGACTGAAAACCTGTAAAGAGCACCAGCAAGAAAAGCAATTTTAAGGATGTGTTAAGGTGTTTTACAGGCACGTGATAGGACATCAGAAACTCCAGTTGATCCCAAGCATGGGGGTAACCCGATCCTCGCGGAGTGCAGTATAGTAATTAAATCTCACCCCTGTATCGGATACGATGGCCTCTCGATTCACTTTACGGCTGAGTCGCACTGCATCGAGACCGGACAGAATATGATTGAAGGCAACCCCAAATGAAAAAGCTCTGGAAGCAGAGTACTCTGCCTTGGCTTCGTTACGCAGTTCAATATAACGATTTTTCATGCCGCTGGCCTCTTGTGAGGAATGGTTTATATAAGTAGCTGTGTTGTCTCCCCACAGTGGGAAGTTTCCGCGCCAAATCCAGCCATTGGCAGGATCTGGAAACCACTCTGGAGTTTGAGGTGCTCCAGCTTCATCTGTGGCAAAAGTATAATACCAATCTGCCCACCCAAAAGTGTAATGAGGGTATTTAGCTATATCTTCATAAAAATGCTGGGTATTGGTTTGATCCAGGCGGAAGTAACTGCTTTCATAGATGTCACTAACCGGTAGATTCATGAGGATCTCCTCTACCCTGGCCTGACGGGCACGATCATATCTATAGGTCTGGATCGTGGTACCATTCCCAAGCTCGAAATCTATCAATTCTCCATTGGCATACTTCTCGTAGCGTTTGGCTTTTTCTTTGCCGCGGTTGGCATAGACTATGATGCCAGTGATGAATCCGGCTTCAAGCACAGGAAAGATATAGGTGGTAATGGAGCTTTTATCTGCATAGAATTGTCCGGCACCTGGCAGAAGCATCGAATAGAGCATCGCCTTCCGGGCATCCTTGGTGGAGTAATCCAATCGGATAATATCATTATCCAGTTCTTCTTCGGCTTTATCTTCATCTTGCCAGAGAAAGTCATCAATCCCGCCTGATTGGGCTGCCAACATCGTGGCTAGTAATGATATTGCAATCAATATGAATATCTTGCGCATCTTAAGAACTCCTCATTTTTCCACAGCAAACTTGATGGTTTTGGCTTGCTTGCCAGATTGAATACTGATCATATATACTCCCGAACTCAGGCGATTGGCATCCAACTCAAGTTCCCGCACCGTTGCACTATCGGCAGCAAGGAGATGTTTCTGAATTCTTACACCGGAGATATCGAAGATCGAGACAGTAGTCTTTGGATTGGCATTTTCCATCCTGAGCCGGAAAGTTCGGGATTGAACAGGATTGGGATACACATAAGCGTTTAGTTTCGTATTAGACAGCTGCTGATTCCGCCAGGCTCCACTGTTTACCCCGCTATTGCCATTTCGAAAGCCCTGCCACAGGATAGGATTTTCCGCAAAACCAGTTTTACTATTGATGTGCAGCATACCACTTGCAGTTGGATAGTACCATAAAAGCCGATGGTTGGTCTCATCGTAGTTAAGATAATCCTGTTTGCCAGTATGTTTATAAATCAGCGAGTTTGGGATTGAGACTCTGGCGTTTAGATCGATGGCCAGGTATCCTTGTTCTTCCATGGGCAGGTACAGATATTGGCTGTTATCCAAATCCAGAGCTTTACAGTGCCTTCCACTATGGACTTTAGAAGCTCCTAAATCTACTGGGAAACCGCTTTGTAGCGAACCATTGGCGCTGATTGCATAGGCCTTGTTATCGATACCGAAGAAGATCAGCGGTGCTATTTGTGGAGTCTCGATTACAGCCAGTTGGGTAGGCTTGGCTACGCTGCCATTATTAAAGATCTTGCGGAAGGCATCACCATCGTATGAGTAAACACTTCCAGAATTGGCTGTAATAAACACATGCTGCTCTCCCCCATCGGATTTGTAGATCACAGGTTCGTAATCGCCAAACTCTTCGGGAAGATTTTTGTGTATCTGATCCACGAAATCCGAGATGTCTATAATGGAAAGTCTATTTTTTTGCAGGGCAAACAGCGTGTTCTCACAGATGGCCATGGCCTTTATTCCCGGCAGGCTGGTGAAATCAGTGATCTCTGCATTCTGGATTTTGTACAGAGTTGTTTCAGAGTTCACATAGAGAGCATCGTCTGCTGCAATCGGTATTGAAACAATCGGTTCTGGAAAAACTATACTCTGTGAATTCAGGAAACTATCGGCAAAATCCATGATATACAGATCATTACCTTTAACGCCAATAAGCTCCGAGAAACCATCGTTGTATGAATCCGCGCTAACCAGTGGATAATCAAAAGAGAATTCAGGAAGGTCATAGCTGCCCATAAGATCTTGCCATTCATTACCGAAAGCACTCCACAAATTCATGTTTGTGGTTTTATGAACTGGTACGGATAGATCACTGTAGGCTGTGTTTATGATCGGGGCTGCTTGCAGTGCGGTACTGGAATAATCATGACTGAAGGCATTATCAAACAGGCCTGGTAGTATTTTGAACTGCATGATAGCAGCAGGATTAGTAATCTCTGCCAGAGCCATGTAAGTGCCTATGCCATTGGAATCAAGCATAGGAGGTTTGGAATTAGCACTCAGGACTGGTCTCCAGGCATCAGCAGACCACTCTACGAAAAACCCCAGGCTATCCAGGCTGGGTTTTGTGGCATGAAAGTACTCATAAGGAGTTCCAGTCCAATACATGGAATACGTTTCGCCCAGATCTGTCAAACCATCGGCTTCCAAAACTCTCACGCCACGCCGATTGACGTTGGTATTTACAGTATTGAGATCAAAATTTGATCTGAATACTCCAGAGTCGGTTTTACCTTCCTGATACAGAATGCGTTCATTCACGTGCCAGGCAAGGATTCCACCGCCTTCCACGCGACCACTATCGGTGATGAATGAAGGCAGGAGATAATCATATTCATATGACGGAGCATTTGATGAACTGCCGTATGGAGTGGGATACAGAATCACTCTGCCATCCAATGCACCAAGAACAGAGGTATCACCATCTCCATCAGGATCGATACTGCGATTCTCGATCAGATAGTACTCGTCCTTACTGATTGGGATCTTGATGATGGAAGGGATTGTCCCAGCAGCTTGTTTGAAACTCGAAGCTGCCAGTGAAACAGGTGTATTGGTTTGAAACTCGTCGATATCCTTCATGTAGCCTTGCTGGCGAAAGTAGTCTTCAAACAAGAGAGCTCTGCTAAATGCTCCTGGTAATGACGGCAAAGCACCTTCCAATAGGACATAACCATTACCAGGCAGGATATCCATGATCATTCCTGCCCCACCGCTATCCATGATGTCAAAGGCCCCAACCATGGGATAGAAGTTTCTTACATTGTACAAATCCACTAGCCCCAGAGAGTGGCCATATTCATGAAACAATACAGCGTTCAAAGCACCATATCCTGTGTGTATGTTGCCATCAGTATGCTCTTCTATCTTAAAATCCTGAGAGATGGTAGAGGGGACATTACAAGCATGGAATATCTCAGTAGCTCCATTATCTACAATAGCTTGCTTGCCATCTCCGACTCTAATGAAGAAGGAAGGAATATCAGATGGAGTATCACCCAAACTATCATGCTGCCAGTCCGATCCGGCATGGATAATCATGTAGTGAGCATAGGCTCCAAAATCAATAGCAGGATCATCAGCATCCGCAGTCTCAAATGCTGTCTTGAAGTACTCTTCCATCCTGGAGACAAATAGCGTGGAGCTGGCATTGGGAGGATTGTAGTATCCCATCTTTTGCGGTAGTGTATAGGCAGGTTTGTTCTTGGGCCATACATCATATTGGAGCTGATATGATTCAGCAGAGACTGCGCGGTAGTAGAACTTCATCGCTTCCAGATTGGTTTCGAAGTACTCCCTGTCATGTGGAGGAGCACCTACAGAATATAGGTAGGTGGGGTCTGGTGTCAGTTGAAACTTGCCATTTCCAGAAGTGTTCGGATCATCCACATCCTCTTCCTGGAAATCCACAAGGATAACCAGAAGCTTTTCATAATTGTTGCTCTTGCTCTGAAGTTGTTTGGATGACTCAGTACCTTTTAACAAGTGCGTATAGGGGTGGATTTTGGTGTTGACATACTTATCTTTATAGGGCACCAGTTTCTTTGTAATAGCATGAAGTGGAATGGCCACTTGAAGTGTGCAGATAACTATGCTTAGAGCAATAAGGAAGCGTCTAATTCTTCTATGATCAGTAATGAATGATGCTGGCATAATCAATGATTAGTAGAGCTGACGGGAAGATATCCTGTCAGCTCTAACTCATCATACCTGGGTTTTAGAATTCAAAACCCAAAGAGAAGATCTTATTGAAATCGGTCAGTTCGCCAGCAGGAACCATTGAAAAGTCTGCTGAGAGCTTGTACCTGTTGTCAAAGCGATATTGAAATCCTACACCAAAGGTAGGTCCTGTGATCTTACCATCAGTATCCGCAAAATAACCACCTCTGAGAGCGATCAAATCCAGATATGTGTATTCTGCACCGACGCCATAGATGGTTTCATCCATGTTCTTCCAGCCAGTTACAAACCGTTTGAAGAGCGGATCGCTATTTGCCAGTTCTTTGTTTGCTTCTGCAGTTACGATCAACCTGTTCAAAGGGCTGGAGAATACTTTATAGGCGGCACCCAGCCTTACTACCATGGAGGAAGGATCGGCTTGCTCCTGATCAACGAAGGTGACATCGGGACCAATATTCTGGATTACCATGCCAAGATCAAGACCCTCTACATTTACTACATTCTTATACATCGCCCCTAGATCAAAAGCAAAACTGAAAGCCTTACCTTCGGTCTCAGTAGGACCAGTTCCAGGTGCAAGATAGCTGTAGATCAGCTTGAAGTTTGCGCCCACACCAAGCTTTTCTGGAATGGCTTCATATCCATATCCTACTGCTCCGGCAATATCAAAGGAGTGAAACAGACCAAGATACTCTCCCATAGAATTTGTTTGTTCTTGAGTACCGGCATCAAAGAGAACGATATGAGAATTTAGATTCCCAATACCTTCGAAATACTGGTTCCATCCCAAATACTCATAGAACATGTCATTCAGTCCAGATCCCTGAAGCCAGGGTATGTGAGTGGCAGCTAACTGACCTTTGCGATTGAATGCTGTAGCTCCGGGATTCCACCACATAGCGTAGGCATCATCAGCAACTGCTGTATAAGCCCGTCCCATGCCGTTTCCGCGAGCACCAGGCTCGAAGGTCAAGAATAGAAATGCACCACGGGAAATGGCTGACAATGAGAGTGGTGCCACGAATATCAGTAACAGGATCAATCCGGTTAATATGCGTCTGAGGAACATTTATACCTCCACAGGTTCACTATTTATCTAACTATAGATCAGGCGTATAGAATCGCCTGATGATATTGATACAACTACTGCGGTAAAGAAGTGAAAATTCGCCGCAGGGCATGTTTCAACTACAAGCATAGAATCAGCAGAGTATCAATCTGAGCCTAAGATCTCCTTATAAAAGGGTGGTGCCGAAGGCCGGAATCGAACCGGCATGAGCGCAAAGCTCGGTGGATTTTGAGTCCACTGCGTCTACCAATTTCACCACTTCGGCATTATCTATCGACAAAAGCTTTAAACCCCGCTTTCTTGTCAAGTAAAACCAACTATTGTTTTTCTGCTGCTATTAACTCAGCAAACTTCTGAGCAGCTCCATCCAATGCCTCTTTGGGGCCGTTCTCTCCTCTCATCGCTCTTTCTAAAAAACCTTTAAGCTCTGGTCTGGCCTTGAACCATGCCGGAATCTGAGGCTCGTAAACGGCGTTCTCCAATTGATCATAGATACCTTGAAACTGAGGGTATTCCTCGAGGAAATCTACTATCTCCGGATTCTGCATTGCACTTCTGCGCACAGGCATATAACAGGTTCTGGCACTCCAATGAGCCGTTTGTTGGGTATCTGTAAACCACTTGATGAATTCCCAGGCTGCTCTTTCCCGTTTACGATCTCCGCTTTTGAATATTACTATGTTAGCACCGGACACTGCGCTCTTTGGTGTTTTATACGTTGGTAATGGAGCATAGCCAATATTGAAGTTTATGGGCTGTTGACGCATATGTGTGATAGAGACGCTGGAACCTTCATACATGGCTACAATGCCAGCCAGGAAGTCGTTCTGGCCTTCGTACTCACGCACCAGATACACGCTTTTATCCTTGAGCATCATGTCGGTCACATAGGTAAGTGCTTCAATCCCTGACGGGCTGTTCAAGGTGGGTTTGCCATTTGCATCAATGATGGTTCCACCAGCTTGATGCAGAAGATTGATAAACTGCCATTCATTTACATTGAAGTTCGTACCAAATACGTCAGGCTTCCCATCTCCATTTGTATCCCTGGTTAGTTTCCGATTGTACTCACGAAATTCATCCCAGGTACGGGGAAAGTAGTTTGGATCCAATCCATTGCGATAGAATTCATCTTTGTTATAGAAATAAGCTCTTACGCTTTTATTGAATGGGAATGAGTAAATCACACCATTGAATGTGTTTGATTCCAGGAACACAGGATAGATATCTGCCATATCAGCAGGAGTGAAGCTCTTGTCTTCTTTGATCAGTTCATCCAATGACGCCACCACTCCAGCTTCGATGTACTTAGCAGTCCAGCTTTCGAATACCTGAGCAATATCAGGTTGCTTTTTAGCCTGGATGGAAGCCATTAGCTTCTGGGATAAGGCTGTGTAGCTACTGATTGGGTTCGCAACCACCTCGATATCATCATGGGTGCGATTGAACTCTTTGATCATCTCATTCAAGGTATCACCCAGCGGGCCGCTCAACCCGTGCCAAAAAGAGACCTTGGTCTTGCCTGAGGTCAGTGCTTTTCCACAACCACTGAATAAGAGACTAACCAGTAGCGTAAAGATTAGAATACGACGCATGTCTTCTCCTGTCCAATCTGTTCAATTGAATGCATTGTAGTGTTATTCATGATGCTCTTCAGGTATCTCTTACTATGAAAGTCATCTACTTTCTATCTTGATAATATAGCAAGCTGAGATCGTCATCACTCCAGCTATACTTTACTTCACCAACGAAGATGGTATGATCACCAGACTTGACCTGGCTAACCACTTCACACTCAAAATTGGCTACCGCTTCTGTAAGAACTGGTAGTTTATGAAGCTTCCCGGGGAAATACTTGACTGCTCCAGCCGTGAACTTGTCAATATCCCTGCCACTTTGTGAGCCTGATAGGCTTAGCAATGGTTTAAGTGCAGGTGACGGAAACACCAGATTGAAAAACCCTTTGTGTTGCAAACAGTCATATGAGTATCTTGAATGACCGATTGATATTGCAAACATCGGTGGTGCTATAGATGTCCGCATGAACCATTCCAGAGTGATCAGGTTGTAATTACCATCAGGTTTCTCTGTAACGGCTAAAACCACCTTGGAAGGCAGATGTACTTTCGCATAGGCTTCTGGCAGGGTTGTATTCTTCATAATTATTTATGACCTTTGATTGTGTTTATTGGATAGTATAATGCCGATATCAATAAAGGCTATCATAGATTAACCTCCACCCATATCCCAAGACTAAAGATCCGGGTACCATCATCCCGTTTGCGATCTGTGGTTACTTCAAAACTTGATGTCAAACCACCTCTGATGTTTTGATCAAACTGGTAAGTAGCCCCAGGTGTTAAGGATAGCCTTGAAGATGATCTATCGATCTGAGAGCTTTCTCTGCCTTTGGTTTTATCATAGTTGTTCTCATAGGTGATCCCCAAAGAAGATGAAAGCTGATTCTTGATATGTATCTTCTTTTTAGTGAAGGGGATTGTGAATCCTCTTCCGGCAGTAAAGCTGTATGACACATTACCATTGAGAGATTGTGAGTTGTTGGTCTTCACGATCTCATATGTATCCATATCAGTGGTATTTATACTTTGAGACATGCTGAAACTAAGGTTTGTAGTGACCTTATTGAAGAGATTTCCAGTGAAACCAACAAGGGGAGATAGAGACAAGGTCTCAGTCTCTTGTTTGGGTTTGTCCCAATCAATATCTCCATTAGCTCTGACAGTATACTGGAATCCCGTGTTAATCCTTCCACCACTGATATATTTTGATAATCCAAGCCACTTTTCCCAATTCATTAAACTAAGGGTTAGATCCGGGAAAGTGGTACTTATATCCTGAATACTAGCTGAAGAATACCTACGATTAAGCGTATGGGAGAAGTTGATCGTACTATCAAGATTTCTTCCCAGGAATATACCGGTTGATAGAGTAAAAGTGTTGTCATTATCAGTAGAATCGAGATAATCATCAGGCATAGAATGTGGTGCACCAAGTTGGAACAGAAACGATGGCAGTTCATTCTTTCTACTGAAAGACTGGACATAACCATTTTGATATGATGCAGTGATGTTCTTGATTCGGGCAAGATACGAAACAAGCAAGCTTAAGGGGTCGAGACCTGGAGTCTTCTCTTTCTTTTTGGAATCATCCCCTGCGTCGGTCTCCTTATCCTGATACTCCTCATCTTTGAAATCGAATTCTTCAGTACTACCATTCTCATCCGTCTCTTCGCCATCCTTGGTTCCATAAATAGTCTCATCTAAGTAATCTGTATCGCCCTTGAAATCTTCTTTGCTCTTATCCTTGTTCTCTTCTTCTTTTTTCTTTTCTTCCTCAGATTGCTCGTATATCTTTTTGATCTCTTCATCAGTAAGGTCTTTATCGGGCTTATCATCTTTCCCTTTGGGATCAAGAGTATCTTTGTCCTTATCTTTGGGATCAGATGGTCTCTTTTGTCTGTTCTTAGCGATCATTTTCTGGGCGAGAGAACTGAGGATATCTGAATTCATGAGCGTAATATTAGTTCTTACTGCACGGTTCGAATTGCCATCACTCTGAAATACTTCGGTCTGTCCGGAATCAGCATAGTACTTCCTCATGATATCTGTGTATCTGGCTGTAGCAGTTGTTGAGAGAGTCATAAGTCTTGGGAAGTAGCGGGGATTGAAATTTAGCCCCAGATCCTGGACATACTCAGTCCTCTTACCTATGTTGATATCTCCCAGGTACTCATCTTGCTTCAGATCCCGCTTTGTATTGAAGCGTGCGGAGATGTTCATATCGGAAGTAAAAGGCCAGGTAATGTTGTTGTCGCTTGTAAAGAGCTTTGTATCGACTACCTGAGCTCTTTCAAACCAGTCATAAACTCCCTCTCTAAGCTCCCAATTCCAGCTTTTGGGTTCTGTGTTGTTTATAGTAAAGCTATTTGAGAAAGCTGTCGGGAAAAAGCCCAACCTATAGTTTTTCCATAGCTTGAAACTCACTTTATCGGCTGGGAAGTTCAGGTTGTATCCCATAGTCCCGCGCCAGGATAATGTAGTATCTGCAGCTGTAGACGATGTGTTGTATCTACTTTCCACATTGCCAGACAGAGTGATTTTAGAAAGGGTATACTCAAGGATCTTATTCTTAGGAGGTGTACGTTGGCTATAGCCAAAATCTGCATAGTATGCCAGAGTCTCAGTTTTTTGTCTTTCTCGTTCGGTGGAGTCTGGAATGCTCGAAACCAGCAAGTCAGAATTTGCCTTAAACCTGGGTTTTCCTAATGAGTAGTTACGACGCAGAGTCACAGGAATATCCAGATTCCATGAATTGGGAAAGAGCTTGTTCAGGAAATACTTGTTCGTGATATTAAAAGTCTGACTCTCTGTAAAGGTGTTTGCTCTGCCGCGCTGAATAACTGGATTGAAGTTCTCGCTTTTTGATTCATAATCCAAATCTAATGTCGCTACATCAGCAAACTTGGTATTCAGCGTCACTCTTTGAGCTACACCAATATCCTGGTAAGGATTGATTACCCTTACGTCATTGAAATACACTGTTCCTGTATAAGCATCAGGAAGTGTCACATCCCGAGGGTTCATGACACCAAGATACAACTCTCTCACATTAGTAAGAGTGGGTCTTCCACGATAATAGTAAACTGTGTTTCCTATTGTCAAAGTGTCTGCTGTAGCATTGGGGTTCAGTTCCTTGAGGGCTGTAATCTGCTGCAGGTCGTAATCCAACTCAATCCATGAGGTTTGATTCATCTTAGTGCTATAGGGAATCACAGGTACTCTCTGTGTAATCTGATAGTAGTTCAGGGAGTCTGCTCCGATTCTGAAGATCACATCCAATTCATTTGGACTGCTGCCATCTCCTGTTTCTGGATAGACCCAATAGCGAATTCTCTCGTAAGATAGCAGATTGTAAGCATCAATCATCCGTTGTCTGAGTAGTACCTGATTATCGCCTTGTAGATTATCAATGCTGAGAGACAAGGCTGATTCAGATGATTCCCGATGATCCTCAATGTAGACAGAACCAGGAGGAGATGAATAATGATTTGAGTTTTTCTGATTATTAACAATACCAGATATATAGCTGGTATTGTATGCAGCCAGTTCTGCCGGGGATAAGATCGTGCCAGCAGCATTTCTTACATTGAAATCCTGCCACTTGTTACCCACGATAGATGCATCAGCGATATAGACTCTTGCCGTTGAATCACTTTGCAGCCACATTCTGGCGTAGGAGATTTTCTTTAGATTAGGCTGCACTCCCGTAGTAGAATTGTTTACTATAGTATAGTATTCAGGATCAGTAAGAGGAATGCGATACAAAACCCAGCCGTCGTGATTCTGACCTGTAGAATCAGCTAGAGATACACTGTAACTGAAGTATCTGTCCAATTGATTGAGCACACCATTGCCATCCAGATCCTCAGTATCCAAAACCCTGTTACCTTCAGTACCATTAATTCCAGGATAATCCCCATTTGAATCAAGTGTATTGCTGGCTTTATCGAAAGGATCATGACCGGGTTCACCGTATGGTATGCCATCCAGACCGATATCCTCATCAAGAGTCAATACTCCATCCCGATTTTTGTCTTCGGTATTCAGAACATTAAGGCCACCGAATTCTGTATAAAAATCTTCATTGATATCACCCAAATCGATATTAAGCGTAACCTCAGGTCTGGGCTCAGGACCCTTATGATCCAGCTTCACGAGTAGTTCGATGTACTTCTTCTGAGAGAAATCAAGCTGATTCCCCAAATATTTCATTACTCCACTATAGCTTTGGATTCCACTACCAGGCATATACAGGTTATTCGGCCAATGTCTGAGAGCAAGTACTGTAACCGTCTCCTTACGTTCTCTTTCGTTCAGAGTGGCTGGATCTTCAATCTGTTCCCGACGGATGTTCTTGGGATTGTACCAATTCATCCTGCCTTTTGCCAGAGACGTGCCAAAGGGTTTGCTGCCCATTGCCCAGGTAGAGAAAGTAACTCCCAAAGGATAAGAATCCATGATGGATTCCATATCATCTACATAAGCAAACTTCTTCTTTCCATCTGGATCCCCATAAATTGTAGGAATGGTATATGCGATCTCGCCCGAGAGATTGATTTCACTAGCCTGAGTAGTGTTGATTAGAGGCAAAGCATCAATCCAACGCGTGATGAAGGCAGGTTTGAAGCCGATATTGCCATCCACATTGGCCATCCACATCTGGATGTTTTCATTCCCGATTCTGGGGCGTTTATCTGCCACAGTCTCAGAACGGTAGATCAGCGTACCACCCAGTTTAGCATAATCCGTTAGTCGCCAATCTGCCCTTACACCAGCGAGGGATTTTCTCGCAACGTCGAACATACTACGGTATTCAAAGTCTATCTCTATCTTAGCATCTGGGTCTTTACCTGCTGGAGTAAGAAAGGTGATCCTGCCAAAATCATAATCTACCAGATAATCGATATTCTCTTTTTGATCCAGACCATTTACTTTGACTCTCACGCTACCCTTGAGCAGGCCACCCTGAGCCAGATCGATCGATTCTCTGCCAATTTTACCCTTAATCGAGATATAGAAACTGATATCCAGATAGCTTACGCTTTCATTTTCTTCCTCATACACGACAAGGTCACCAAGGGGTCTGAAAGGCTCGATAAAGGGGAAGAATACCAGACCAGCAGATAGATTGACCGTGGTATCGTCACCATTGATAAGGCCATCACCAGTACTATCCAACCTTAAGTAATCCGTGTAAGTGATCATCCCACCAGTATTCAAACTATCCGGGAGGTTGTAATTGCGGGTATTATCCACATTGAGCGTATAGACATCCAATCTGAAACCATCATTCTTGATGTTGGTTTTGTTCATGTTGTACACATTCCGCATTTGGTAATGCCATACGTTATCCGCATCACTGGGGTCGTATTCCTGATTTCTCCTGCGGATCACGAAAGGATAGATCTTATCGTTTCCGGGCAGATTCACTTCCGCGGTATAATCTGCCGAACGAACGGGGGTTCCATCTCTTCGGGTATAGGAAACGGCAAGAGTCGCTCGGCGATCCAGAACTCGCATAACAGTAATGAAGCCAGCATCATAATCAGTGATAAAATCTGTACCCTCGATCATTTCATCATAGTATGGTACATAATAATCGTTGGAGCTAAAGAAGATCGTATCCCCTGGAGCTGAAGCTACGTTGTTTGTAGCATCAGCATCATCAAGATAAAGCCTCATGCTGCCGTATTCTGGCAATAATGCCGGTGCCTTGATCAGCCAGGCTCCGGAAGGATCTGTACGGATTGCATTGTTTATCCATCCCCGGGGGCGGGTGCCGATGTTCTCAGCGGTATAGAGATCATACAATAAGTAAGGATCTACTACATAGTACATCTTACGGGCTGCGTAATCCCGGCTGCGAAAAACTGTAGAATCTGCCTGAGATTGTCCTACGTAGGTTTGGGTGTTCTTCTGCCCTTCTTCTTTGGATGCTATTACGGATAGGTCCAGATTGCCATACTTAAACTTGCTGGTGACCCCAAACAAGCCCTGGGAACTGGTGGAATAGCTGATATAACGGCTTCCAGATAGAGAAAGTGTGATGTTTCCAGCTTCGATGCTGCGAATCACCTCATCCTCGTCACCAGTGTATTTCACATTGATGTTATTGGGATCAAAGAGCTGTTCGTCCTGCTTGGAATTATACTTGAGATTCACGGCTATCTTCTCGCCGATAGTGCCGGAAAGCCGCAGATTTGTTTCCTGTTCCATCTTGATATCAAAAGTGCTCTTCTTGTTGGTCTCATAGATGGGAATCTGTTTACGTTTGGTGCTGCTTACCCCCAAAGTGATCTTCTGGGTACCATCCAGATTCAATCTTCCGGCTTTTGTGCCCAGCACTCTTTGGACAGTTTTGGGTATGGCGATCTGTGGTAACTCCAGGACAAATTCTTTGATCAATCCTGATGTGCTCACTTGAGTCTGTTGGGTTGTTTGCTTGATATGTGTATTCAGGGATTTCCTGAACGCCACTCTTTGCATGTTGTGCATGTATGTATCAAAAGAAACAATCACATCAGGATGCAGTTGTTGACCCGCTACTTCAGTAGAGATGATGATCTTACGATTGGGGAAATCAATTCTTTCCTTTCTCTCAATGGCGAGAGCCGGGATCTCATAAGGCTTGGTACGGTAGATGTTTAAGCCACGATCCAGCTTGTAGATATCCACTTTATTGTTGATCAGTGGATTATACCCATCAATATAGAGTCGGGGCTCAAAGACCTCAGCCGGAATAATCACCGGCAGCAGTACAATGATCAGCAGCAAGCACTTTCTGAACAAGCGATTAATCCCCGATCAATTTGAGCAGTGCCAGATATAGGCCATCAGTGGTGAGTTGAGAGTCCAGGATGGCATCGTGATTAATCAAATCTTTGATCAATCCCGCCAAACCTCCGGTTAAAAGTACTTTTAGAGGATCAAGATCGGAGTTCTCCCGGTTAATCCTGTCTATAAAACCTTCGATCATCAAAGCGTGCCCCAGCACGATCCCAGATGTCATTGCATCTATGGTGTTATTACCTAAAGTAGATTTGGGGGGTATGAGGGCAATTTCATCCAATTGAGCGGCACTAAGAAACAAGTTTTGGGCAGCAGTCTTTAAGCCTGGCAATATCGCAACCCCCTGATACAATCCATCTGCTGTTACAAGCTGAATCGTGGTGGCTGTACCCAGGTCGATCACAATGGCGTTTTGGTGGTATTTCTGCCAGGTAGCAAAGGCATTTGCCACCAAATCTGCTCCTACTTTATCTGGATTTAGTGAGTTTATCCTTAGTCCCAAAGGTGAAAGTCCATTGATATTGAAAAGCCTGGCGTTTGAATGGTCCTCAACCATGTGTTGCAGGGTCTGCCCTACTTTGGGAACGACACTTCCCAAGACCACATATTTGAGGTCTTCAAACTTACACCCCAGCATAGAATCATTCACGATCTTATAGAAATCTTCTGCTGTATGATTTTCCAAGCTTGATATTCGGTCTTGCCATGTAATCTTTCCATTCTGATAGACCGCACAAACTATATTTGTATTACCGACATCCATCACCAGGACGGAATCGGAAATTGGACTCAGCGACATAATCCCTGCTCAAACTAGATTTTGCAAATACAAAAAACAACACCGATTCAAACTCAGGCAACTGTTTGAAATGCAGAAATTATGTCAATCGATTTTAGAGATCAGAAACGCAAATCGGGCAGGATAATGTAATATTTTCCACAACCCGCTGAATATCAGAACGGAAACACTACGCAACAAATACGCATCCGATCCGTATTGGGTGCGTATTGATAGCGTATTTCAATCAAGAGAGGATAAGGAAACAATTCTTAATCTTGTAGTTTAGATTGTCGTAGCTGCGGCGAGGGTTACCAGCGCCATTATGGCATCAAACATGACGGAGTAATCCTCATGCTGATACAGGATCGTCTTGCCGTCCAGGCGTTGCACATCTGGCATCAGGCAAGCCATGTCGGCCATAGCGGTGGAATGAAACTCGATCTTCAGGCTGATCGGTGCATTTATCTTGTACAAGGGAGCATCGAGTTTATTCAGCGCAATTGGGATAGCCCTTCTCATATCATCCCGAACCAAGGCTTGAGAGTAGTTTTTTGCAGCGAACTTGCTGATTCCTTCTTTCGTGCAGACAAATTCCAACCAGGGCATGATAGGCATTAGCTCATTTTTCAGGGCCAGATCTCCACTCACCAGGGTGACAGGAACTTTGTGATATCCTGCAAACGCTGCATTGATCAAGGCTTCGCTCATTGGCATATCATTGAGCCAGATTCTTTGAATCCTGCTATTCGAATATGTATGATCCATGTTGCCATGCAGGGCACCGGTTCCGGCATGATATCCCATCAGGAATACCATGCTGTATTGGGAGTCAAATGCAGGCATCATGTATGCAGGACGTGGATCTCCGGAAATAAGCGAAATCCGGGGATCAAGATCAGTAATTTCATAATAGAGATTGTCGCCATGGCTATGTGAATCAGCTATTACTACCTCTTCTATGACAGGGTTTTTATCACTGGATAAGATAGCCTCCAGCGCAGTCATTATATGTTCCTGCATATATTTACGCACTGATATACGATCTACTTTCTCATGTTCCCAGTTAAAAGTACCAGGTATTCCTTCCATATCCACAGATATATATATCTTCATTTCAGCTCCCTGGCGATTCTGGCGCCAAGCAATACATTGTTCTTTAGAAGCGCAAGATTGGCTGTGATCGAATCACCTTTAGTGAGCTCAGCCAGCTTGCTCAGCAGGAATGGAGTAGTATCTTTCCCCTTTATTCCTGCTCGTTGGGCTTCACTTAGTGCACTTTGGATGATTGGCTCAATATCTTCACGCTTGATTTCAGCTTCCAAAGGTATTGGGTTTGCGATCAATACCCCTTTATTCAATATACTTTGGGTGTGTGAGCAAATCTCGGCTAGTTCGGCTATGGAATCCGTTCTATAGATCTTTTCACCGCTGGTTCTGGAGTAGAAGGCCGGGAAATCATCAGTCTCCCATCCAATCACGGGAACAGCCTTGGTTTCCAATACTTCCAGAGTCGCCGGAATATCCAGAATTGCCTTGCATCCTGCACATACAACCGCGACAGGTATCTCACTCAAGGCAGTTAGATCGGTGGAAACATCCAGGCTCTCCTGCCAGTTTCTGTGAACTCCGCCAATGCCACCGGTTGAGAACACTCTGATCCCAGCCTGGTGTGCCAGCCACATTGTCGCAGAAACCGTCGTACCCCCGCTCCACTTTTGCGCCACTGCGATCGGAAGTTCGCGCAGCGATATTTTACGTAGATGTTGTCTTTGGTGTGGATCTACCAAAAAATCAAGGTTGTTCAATCCCACTATAAATTCGCCATTCACAATGGCAATGGTGGCGGGTACGATTCCTTCCTGCCTCGCCACATCTTCCAAAACCTTCAAAGCCTCAAGATTGTCGGGATAAGGCAGTCCATGAGTGATAACGGTTGATTCCAGCGCCAGGATGGGCTTTCCTGAGCTTAATGCATCTTGAACTTCGGGAGAATAATAAATTGGGATTATAGAGGCTTTCATAATGAGGTCAAAATAAGTTGGCTCCAAGCTTTACCCATATGGCGACGGGTAAGGCTTGAAGCCCGGAAATAGTTTACCTTTGAACCAGACTTTCGCCGGAATTGGGCTGATCTGGCGAGATCATGATTACTTCTACAGGGGCAACGCCCTTTTTTAGCATTCCGATCTCTTTTGCGGCAGCATATGACAAATCCAAATCTCTGCCCTTCTTAAACGGGCCACGATCATTTACGCGTACTAATACTGATTTGCCATTTGAGGGATTGGTAACATGCAGGATGGTTTGAAAGGGGAGGGTCTTGTGTGCGCAGGTTAATGATGTTTGGTCGTAGCGTTCACCGCTTGCTGTCTTACGACCGTGAAATCGTCCATAATAATACGAAGCGATCATTGTCTCCGCTTCTGCTATTCCCGGTGGTTCCTGAGTGTGGAGTGAGTCAATCACTAAAGCCGATTGATTCTGGCTGATCTCATCACTGCCGTTTCCTGCCACTGAATCTGCGATAATTGGCCCAATCAGAAGGACCTGTAATCCCAGAAAAGTGACAAAGATTTTGTTTCTGATCTTCCTCATAACTTTCCTAAGTCGTTATTTAATCTGTGGGGACAGTCAATATGAGAGGAGTATCTGTCAAGAAAAAAAATCACTCGTGCATGCTTATCCTTCTGTATGACAATACATAAGGCCTGTCCGGCTTATGCCCAGTAAAAGCTGCTCAAGAGCTGTGGGACGGCTCACATTTGAGAGTTTCGTGCTAGATGTATTGTTATCAAGCTTGGACTTCAAAGAATGTGTTCAATTTGTCTTGTGTGAATGATGCGATTCGAGCTTATTCATGATACACAAAACCAATGATACCATGCAAATTCGGTACAGTTTGCTATACAATGAACTGCTATAGCTCAAGTATCAAGGATTCAGGAAATCTATTGACAGATTATCCCAAAAATATGATCTATCACTTCATAGGAAAATAATAAGCACAAGGAGTACAACCATGCCGAAAATGACGGTTGACCCAAATTACTGCAAGGGCTGTGGACTCTGTATTGCTGCTTGTCCGAAGAAGATCATCAGGTTTTCGGAAAACATCAATGCCAAGGGTTACCATTATGCCGAATGTTTTCAACAAGATCAATGCATCGCTTGCAAGATGTGTTATGTAACTTGCCCGGATGTGGCAATAACCGTGGAGAAGTGAGGACAATATGGCAAAGATATTAATGAAAGGCAATGAAGCTGTCGCCGAAGCTGCCATCCGAAGTGGTTGCAGGCTCTATTTTGCCTACCCCATCACTCCACAAAGCGAACTGATAGAATATATGGCCAGAATGATGCCCAAGGTAAATGGCACTTTCCTGCAGGCTGAGAGCGAAGTAGCCGCCATCAATATGGTTTATGGTGCGGCTGGATGCGGGAAACGTGTCATGACTTCCTCCTCTTCTCCAGGCATATCTCTGAAGATGGAAGGCATCTCGTATATTGCTGGTGCAGAGCTTCCCTGTGTGGTTGTGAACGTCCAGCGTGGTGGTCCTGGTCTTGGTGACATCCAACCAGCCCAGGGTGATTACTATCAAGCTACCAAAGGTGGAGGACATGGAGACTATCGTCTGATCGTCATGGCGCCTTCTTCAGTACAGGAATTTGCCGATATGGCATCTGAAGCATTCGATCTTGCCGACAAGTATCGTAATCCTGTGATGATCCTTGCTGATGGCATGCTGGGGCAAATGATGGAACCTGTAGAATTCAAACCAGCATTGACTCAGGAAGATATTGATGAGCTTGGGAATCAGCATACCTCATGGTGCATTTGCCCCAATGAGGATGGCGATAAGAAACACCATCATGAGATCAACTCACTTGAGATCGATCCCCTGGTTCTTGAGAAGCATGTAAATGACCTGTATAGAAAGTATGCCACTATCGAGAAGAACGAGTTACGCTATGAATCCTATAATATCTCTGATGACAATGAAGTCCTTTGTGTGGCTTGGGGCACTGCATCCAGAGTCGTGAAATCCGCTATCAATGAACTCAAAGCTCTGGGCAAGAGTGTTGGCTTGATCCGCCCTATAAATGTATGGCCTTATCCTTATGAAGCCATACGCAATGCTATGGGTAAGAATGTGAAACAAGTATACGTGTTTGAGCTGAACACTGGCCAGATGCTGGATGATGTAAAGATCGCTGTTCAAGGCAAAGTTCCCGTACAATTCTGGGGCAAAGTAGGCGGTATTGTTTTTACTCCCGCAGAAATCCAAACCAAACTCGAAGAGTGTTTCTAAGGAGAAATAAATGGAAAAGATCGCATACAGACCCCAATCCCTAACCAGCACACCTTTCACTTATTGCCCGGGATGCTTGCATGGAGTAGCTCACAGGCTCATAGCAGAAGCTATTGAAGAACAAGGCTTGACCAACAAAATGACTGGAGTGGCGCCAGTTGGTTGCTCTGTCTTCGCCTATAAGTTCTTCAATTTTGACATGGCACAGGCTGCTCATGGTCGTGCACCAGCCGTAGCTACTGGCATGAAACGTGCTCGTCCTGATATGCATGTATTCACATATCAAGGCGACGGAGACCTGGCTGCCATCGGTACTGCTGAGATTGTTCATGCAGCAAACCGTGGTGAGCATATCTCCGTGTTCTTTGTTAATAACGCCATATACGGGATGACCGGTGGACAAATGGCTCCTACCACGCTGCCAGACATGAAAACCACCACCAGTCCTTATGGTAGAAACGTAAGTGATATCGGTTATCCAATCCGGGTTAGCGAACTGCTTTCCACCCTGATTGCACCATACTATATCGAAAGAGTCTCGTTGCTCTCACCTGCTGAGATCCTCAAAGCCAAAAAAGCAGTATCTAAAGCCATTCAGTATAATAAGGAAGGACGTGGTTTCACCTTTGTTGAACTGATCTCCACCTGCCCTACAAACTGGGGAACTGATCCCATCAAAGCTCGTGATTGGGCTAAAGAAAACATGATTCCATTCTTCAAACCCGGATGTTTCAGAGACAAAGGCGAAGGAGTTGAATAATGACTACTGAATTGATTTGCGCCGGATTTGGCGGACAAGGCGTTCTGACGATAGGCAAGTTCATCGCTCAAGCAGGGATGAAAGAAGGCAAGAATGTGTCCTGGCTGCCATCTTATGGCCCTGAAATGCGGGGTGGCACTGCCAATGTATCTACCGTGGTTTCTGATGAAGAAATAGCTTCTCCGATCGTAAGCTATCCAGACGTTCTCGTAGCTCTGAACCAACCCTCTGTGGATAAGTTTGCTCCTCATATCCGTCCTGGTGGAGTTCTGATCATGAATACCAATATGTGCCCCCATGGATGCAAGCGGGATGATATTGTGCTGGTTGCCTCCCCTATGAGCGATATCGCCATAGAGATCGGCAGTTCAATGGTATTGAATATGCTGGCCATAGGGATTATAATCGGCAAAACCAACCTCATCAAGTATGAAACCATTGAGGATGATCTTACTAAGTTCCTCAAAGCAAAGAACCCAGAATTACTGCAAAAAAACCTTGAAGCTATAAAGAAAGGCATGGAGATCGGCAAAGGCTGATCCCAGCTAAGTAATCAATCGGGGGTGGCAACACCCCCTGTTTTGTATAGGGAGTGATTATGACCGACACATTTGTAACAATAGCCACCTACACCAGTATCTTTGAGGCTGAAATGGCAAGAAGCCTGCTCGAGGATGCAGGATTTGAAGTTCTCCTGCTCAATGAGCGCATGATGAGCATGTATCCTTCCATGGCTGGCAATATGTACAAGATCATGCTGCAGGTGTTACCTGCAGCGGAGACAGAGGCAACTCAACTGCTCCAGAATCTTGATGACGCTTATCTTACCTCGGAGATCCTGAAGCAAGAACAAGCCCTGCTGGAAGGCCATTTTTGCCTCACCAGCGGTAAGCACAGCAACCGCTATATCGAAAAGATCAGCGTCCTGCAAAATCCTGAAGCTGTCTCAACACTCTGTAAAAGACTGGCCTTGCATCTCGAAGAGTATGACTTTGATACTGTTGTAGGTCCTGCTTATGGTGGGATAGTGCTGGCATATGAAGTTGCCAAACTATTAGGTAAAGGCTTCATCTTTACCCAGCGTAAAGAAAATGAGATGGTGATAAGACCCGGATTCAAACTGGAGAACGTAAAACGTGCCGTGATAATTGAAGATATCCTGACCACCGGTGGCAGCATTACTGAAGTGATAACCTGTCTGGAAAGATACAATATTGAACTTCAGGCGATTGGAGTATTAGTCGATCGATCTTCTGGCAAGCTGGACTTTGGGATCCCATTACACAGTTTGTTAGCAATGGATGTACCAGCATGGGAACCTGATTCGTGTGAGATGTGCAGATTGGGCATTGCCCTCACCAAACCTGGAAGTAGCGACAAGAAATAGATGAAGCTCCTTATCCGTACGCAGCCAGAAGCTGAAGCACTAGCAATTAATACCAGATTTCTGCGCTGGGATTATCCCAAAAAGCTGGAGGTATTCATCCCGGAAGGGATTGATCTTGATCTGCATCAGGAGTTTATCACAGTAAGCAAGCCAACCGATGAACCGTTCAGCCTGGACAATGCTGCTTTCCTCAGCCTGGAAAGTGCAACCGATACCATCGGGAATGCTCCACTTATCTTCATCACAAAGGTCGTAGCGCTGCTGTATATTCCGCAGGGATCAGCTCCAGGCGACCACCAGGCTCTCCCCCAAATCCTGGATGACAGCGAATGCTATGTGTTTACTGATGACCGATCTGCCATAGAATTCATGGCGGGAGTAAGATTCCATTCTATCGTATATCCGGGATGCCTGCTTAAAGATAAAAGCAACAACAAACTACTGATAACCAGCAATTACCCGACACTATTGGCTTTACTTTATGGTGCCGGATCAAACTATGCATGCCTGAACATCTTTGGTGCCAAGTTCATTCCCAATCTCACCCTCGAGATAATCGAGTCCCAAAGCCTGGACTTGCAGCGCATGTTATTGTTATATGCATCATTAGAACCATTTGATGCTCCCAGTTTTCGAGATTTGCGCAGAACCATAACCTTGGCTTTGGAAAAGCAAAACTCCTCATATTCAATCTTCGCCAGTTATTATGATGCCTATATGGCACATGTGGACTATGATCTATGGATTTCCCGAATCCTGGATTGGCAGCAGAAATACTCATCTCTCCCCTGCAAACGCATTCTGGAATTGGCCTGTGGAACCGCCAATGTATCCCAACAGCTTATGATGAAAGGATATGAAGTGGATGCCAGTGACCTTTCTACATCCATGTTACATGTGGCCTCGACTAAAATCCACAAACCCAATCTATCCCTGGCATCCATGACAGATCCTATCCCCAAGCGGGATTATGATCTGATCCTGTGCATGTTTGACAGCATCAATTACCTTCTGGATTACGATGACATCCTGATGATGTTTGCCAATGCACACGAGGCTCTGGCTTCCCAAGGCTTGTTTATCTTTGATATATCCACTCTACTCAACAGCCTGGAAAACTTCGCAGATGTGTGCAATCTTACCGAAGACTCGCACCACGTCCTGATTCATGAAGCCCGTTATGAACCTCATCACCGCCGCCAAATCTCCGAGCTGAACGACTTTGTTTTCAATGGTATCTCCTACACGAGAAGAAAGGAAAAACATACCCAGAGAGTCTATATGAACGAGGAGTTACTCAGGATCATATATCAATCGCAGCTGCAACTGGTAGCGATCCACTCCACTGAACACAAAGCAAATCTCTATCCCCGAAAAATGCAACGCATTGACACAGAGCATTACCGATTGTTTTACGTCCTGCAAAAGGCATAGAGTGCAACCACTTTTCAATAATGATCTGGCATTCCTGAACCTGCATCAGATATCCTGCCTGGCAGGAATCGATGAAGCTGGAAGAGGCTGTCTGGCTGGTCCTTTGGTAGTTGCCGGAGTAGAGCTGGATTATCAGAATGTACCGGTCGGGTTGAATGATTCCAAGCTGCTTTCTGCTAAGCGTCGGGAAGCGCTGTTTGAGCAAATACTAATTACTGCTATTCATTACTGCATCGTCGAGATTGAAGCATCAGTCATCGATTCAATCAATATCCGTCAAGCTGCAATCCAGGGCTTTGGACAAGTTATCTCAGCGATGCAGACCTCCACAGATTTCTTTCTTATTGACGGACTGGATGTTCCTGTGGAATACTCTTCCATATCACAGGCAGTAGTAAAAGGCGACAGCACCTATGCGTGCATTGCTGCAGCTTCGATCCTCGCTAAAGTCCATAGAGACCGTCTGATGCGAGGATTTGACCACATTTATCCTGAATATGGGTTCATCCGTCAAAGACCGTTGAACAATGCTCCCGCTGAAACTGTGAGAGTGAATTCAAGTCCAGTTTACGATATTTTTAGCTTAGAACCATCATTTATGTCCAAATTTACCAATTATAGCCCTCAAAAAGCCTCTAA